>Ga0073936_10000065_pt1 | contig 125871 bp, 107 predicted proteins | sample AliMusrvi5mmetaG_FD_87041 | JGI IMG/M metagenome (GOLD analysis project Ga0073936, IMG submission 87041) | Freshwater lake bacterial and archeal communities from Alinen Mustajarvi, Finland, to study Microbial Dark Matter (Phase II) - Alinen... | ecosystem: Environmental > Aquatic > Freshwater... | reverse complement strand
GGCTTCAGCATCAAGCTGCATCACCAGAGCCGCATCGGCCGGAGTAGCATTGCCGCCCGCCGAGAAATTCGGCACCGGCAGCTTGCCGTGTTTCGCTACCCACTGCACGAGTTCCAGCGGTGCGCCAAGGATCTTCGACTGGTGCACCAGCTCTTCCTCGCCCATCACCGTCAGCTGTTTCATCTCTTTCACGATGGTGCGGATGTGGCGCACCGCTTCCACGATGTTGCCCGACCCGGCTTCGCCCTTGGTGCGGATCATCGCCGCGCCTTCCGAAATGCGCCGCAGTGCTTCGCCCAGGTTGCGCGCGCCGCAGACGAACGGAACTTTGAAGTTCTTCTTATCGATGTGGTGCTCTTCATCTGCCGGAGTCAGCACTTCGCTCTCGTCGATATAGTCGACTTCCAGAATCTCCAGAATCCGCGCTTCCGTGAAGTGGCCGATGCGCGCCTTCGCCATCACCGGAATACTCACCGTGGCCATGATCTCTTTGATCTTCGAGATGGGAGCCATGCGCGCCACGCCGCCATCGCGGCGGATGTCGGAAGGAACGCGCTCCAGCGCCATCACAGCGCACGCGCCCGCCTTCTCTGCAATCAATGCCTGTTCGGCGTTGGTGACGTCCATGATGACGCCACCCTTCAACATCTCGGCCAGGCCGATTTTCAGCCGGAATTCATCTGTAAGAATCATATGTCCTGTCTCCTTAAAACTTTACATCGGAACAGGCGAATCCGCCCGTTCTAACACACTTGGTGGGACAGGCGGTTTCGCCTGTCCGTTCTTACACCACCACCGGCTCGGAATCGAACTTACTCCGCAGGCGGTCGTGCTCTAACTCGCTGGCGAATAACCGCCCTAAAATGGCCAGCCCCGCATCGATCCGTTCGGGCTCCAGGCCTGCAAAACTCAAGCGCAAACACTGCGCAGCCGGGCGCGACACCGCAAAGTGGCTCCCCGGCAGATAACTCACTCCCTGGCCCAAAGCCAGCGGCAGCAACTTAGCCGCATCCAGCGGGTCAGGCAATTGCACCCACACATTCATGCCGCCCTGCGGCCGCGTGAACCGGCTCCCCAGCGGCAGATATCGCTCACACGCATTCCGCACGGCGTTCAGCCGCTTCAACCCGGCCTGATAAACCTCTTCGTGGTGGCTCGCCAGGCGTCCGCTCTCGGCAAAGCGCAGCAGCACGGCTTGCGAAAGTTGGTCGGTATGCAGATCGCACCACTGCTTCGCCTCGGCCAACCGCGCAATCACACGCCGCGGCCCGATGATCCAACCCACGCGCAGCCCCGGAAACGCAATCTTCGAAAAGCTTCCCAGCAGCAACGTCGACCCGGAATCATCCAGTGATTTGATCGTCGGCAGCGCCTCGCCCTCATACCGCAGATTGCCGTAGATGTTATTTTCGACCACCGTCACGCCCATGCCGCGTGCCAGCCTGAGAGCCTCCAGGCGAGCTGCCAACGGCATCGTCGTCCCGGTCGGATTCTGAAAGTTCGGAGTCAGCACCAGCAGCTTAGGCCGGTCGCGCGGCAGAAACCGTTCCAGCGCCAGCAGGTCCATGCCATCGTCGTGCACCGCCACGCCCGTTACCCGCGCCCGCTGAAACACATTGCGCACGCCGGCATAGACCGGATCCTCAATCATCACCGAATCGGAGTCGTTGGCGATGAACACCCGCTGGATCAGATCGAGCGCCTGCTGGCAGCCGTTCGTGATCAGGATGTCATCGTCCTCGGTCGCGTTGCCCTGCCGGCGCGCCTCCTCCAACAGATATCTGCGAAGAGGCGGATACCCCGCGGGCGCGCCCAACTGCAGAATGTCGATCGCCTCGGGCGATGCCAGCACCTCCTGGCACGTGGCTCGAAACGCCTCCAGCGGAAACAACTCCTTGCTAGGCCGCGAGCTCTGAAAACTGATGGTGGAATCGAGCGGGGATTCAAGCGGTGTTCTGGCCAATCGCGCCGGACGGGCAGAGATATAAGTTCCCTTCCCTACCATGCTCGTGATCAGTCCGTCGTTCTCCAACAGCTCGTAAGCGGCGGAGATGGTGGTCCGGTTCAGTCCAATCAGGCCAGCCAATTCGCGGGTGGCTGGGATGCGGTCACCCACCGCCAACGCCCCGCGATCGATCCCATCCCGAATCCAAACATAAACTTGGCGGTAGAGCGCGTGCCCGGATTTGGTATCGAGGATTGGATGATCAAAAAAGCCCGACATCAGCCATAGCATACCATAATGGCTGACCTAGTCAACAAGCCCTATTTTTCCGGTTTCATCACCGCAATGTACTCCAGGTTGCGGAAGTGCTGCTTGTAGTCGAGCCCATACCCCACCACGAACCGGTCCGGAATCTCGAAACAGCGATACTCCACCGGCACCTGTGCCAGTCGCCGTTCGGTGCGGTCCAGGAGCGTGACGATGCCCAACGAATTCGGCCCTCGGCCGGCCAGGGTCTGCAGCAGGTACCGCAGAGTCAGACCGGAATCGACGATGTCCTCCACAATCAGGACATCTTCACCTTCAATTCCCTCATCCAGATCCTTCGCGATCCGCACCAGGCCTGTCGACCGCGCCAGATTCGAAAAGCTTGAAATGGAGAGGAAATCGATCTTCACCGGAATGGTGATCTCGCGCGCCAGCGCCGTCAGGAAAAACACCGAACCCTTCAAGACGCCGATCAGCTTCAGGTCCCTGCCCTGGTACCGCTCGGAGATCTCCGCCGCCACTTCCTTGATCCGCGCCTCGATCTGCTCTTTGCTGAAAAGTATTTTTTCGATCTCGGGCAACGCCGTCATGAGGGCTTCACCTCGCTCGCCGACAGTCCGTACTTGAACACCAGATTCTGAATGTCTTTCTGATAAAAGACCTGAATGTTCAGGTGCGGATAGATCGCACGCAGCAGCTTCACTTTCCTGTTCTTCTTGGTCACCAGCGACTGCTTCATGGTCGTCAACTCAATATACAAGTCCTGCTCCGGCAGATAAAAATCAGGCGTGAACGACACCAGTGGCCGCCCCTCGGCATCCCACTGCACAGGAAAACTGCGCGGCTCATACTCCCACGCGATGCGGTAAAAATCCAGCAGGTTCGCGAAGATCTCCTCGCTCGGATGCGAAAACGGAACGCGCTTCAACGTCACGCCCGCCGGAGGCCGCACACCGTATCGCGCCAGTTGCAGCCGCACCTGAAACTGAATCTGCGACTCGGCATTGGTGGAGAGCAGCCCGTGCTCGGCCAGTCCGCGCTCCAACGACGCCGCCTCGATCAATGCCGAGACCGGATCGGAATCGAACATCTCGGAATTGATCAGAATATCGAACGAATCCTGAACGGCATTGGCGCGGCCGAGTTTCTTCTTGCGCTCTTCGCGCCCCTGCAGTTCCAGGTGCTTCAGCAGCTGCTTCGCGGCGGGCCGGTCCAACCGGTGATCCAGCATCAGATAGCCGATGCGCTGCGATTCCGGCGCAATAATCCCCACACGCAAAACACTGGGGAAATTCTTGAATAGCGATTCCACGAATGGAGCCGAGATCACCATCGAATGGCGGGTGGCCAAACGCGCCAGCAGGGACTTGATTACCAGAGGATAAGCCTTATCGGGGATCGCAGTCTCCGACCCGAACTCATCGGCGATCATCGTGCGCAGCCGCGCCTCCGTAATCAGCTCGAACTTCAAGCGCAGCGCAGCGAACCGGGCTATCTCTTCGTGCCGGCAACCCGCTAGGCCGGAAACGGTGATCAAGGCCATTCGCTTCATCATAACGTGAACGCAATCGCGCGCGCGAAAGTTGAATGTAAGATAAGGAATGCTCCGCTGGTACATTGCTGGCATTCTCTTTCTGTCGACAGTCATCAACTACATTGACCGTCAATCCCTCAGCGTCCTCGGCCCCGACATCAAGCAGGAGTTCGGCTGGAATAACCAGACCTTCGCATTATTAGTCATCAGCTTCCGCATCGCCTACGCCTTCGGCCAAACCATCTCCGGCCGCTTCCTCGACACGGTGGGCACACGCAAAGGCCTCACCATCTCCGTCGCGTTCTATTCCATCGCCGCCATGCTCACCTCCGCGGCCACCGGACTGCGCAGCCTGTGCGGCTTCCGCTTCCTGCTTGGCGCGGGCGAATCCGCCAATTGGCCCGGCGCGACCAAAACAGTAGCCGAATGGCTCCCGCGTTCCGAGAGCGGCTGGGCCGTGGCACTGTTCGATAGCGGCTCGGCCATCGGTGGCGCGGTCGCCCCGTTCATCGTGTACTGGGTCTATCATCTGACCGGGTCCTGGCGCCCGGCGTTTCTAGTCACCGGCGCGCTCGGCCTGCTGTGGATTCCGCTCTTCCGCTGGATCTACCGCAAGCCCGAAGAACACCCATGGATCTCGCCCGAGGAGCGCACCCTGATTCTCGCCGGACGAGGTCCCATCGAAGACACGTCCACCACTGAAGAACGCCTTCCCTATCGCGCACTCCTTCGCATGCCCTCCACATGGGGAATTATCATCTCGAAGACCCTTACCGATCCGGTCTGGTTCTTTGTCACCGACTGGCTGGCCATCCTGCTCGTCTCCAAAGGCTACTCGCCCAAGGACAACCTGCTGGCCTTCTGGATTCCCTTCCTCGCTGCCGATATCGGCAACTTCGCAGGCGGCGGCGCCTCCAGCTTCCTGATCCGCCGCGGCTGGACCGTTGACCGTTCGCGCAAAGCGATCTGCATCGGCGGAGCCATCGGCATGGCCACACTCGCCATTCCGGTCTTCGTCGACGGCTTCTTTGTGCTGGTCAGTTCGCTGGCGGTTTCCACCCTCGCCTACGCGGCTTTTTCAACGATCATCCTCACGCTACCTGCCGACATGTATCCGCGAGGCAGCGTCGCCAGCGTCAGCGGCATGAGCGGCACAGGTGCAGGAATCGGCACCATCGCCGCCACCTATCTCACCGGACTGGTTGCCGACCACTACTCCTTCGGCCCGGTGCTGGTAATCGCGAGCATCATCCCGACCTTCGCCGCCATCGCAGTGCTGCGCCTCATCAAAATCCGGAACTGAGCACCTTACGCGCCGTGCCGCGGTACAGCGCGTCGAGTACGGGCGCAGGAAGATCAAGTCCGTAATAGCGCCACCACACGCGGCCTGGCATAAACTCATCCGCCGACTCCAGCAGCCTCCACCACGCCCTGTACATGCTCAGGTCCCGCCCCATATCGGTCCCGAACATCAGCCGCCCGCGATACTTCGTCATGAACTTCAGGGCCGCCCGCGGAGTCCGCCCGATCTCATAATCGCGCGCCGAGAAATCCAGGTACAGATTCGGGTATTGATCCAGAACTTTACTCAACGTCGCCAGATCATTGCCCTGATTGCCCAAATGGCACGCGATAAACGTCGTCTTCGGCTGCCTGGACAGCAGGTCGTTCCGCATCGCAATCAACTCGCCGTACGAGGGCACGTCTCTCCCTGTTTGATTGAAATGCTGGTAGTCCGGGGTCCGCTCCTGAAACACGTCCGGTGGCTGCCACGCCGACGGATGATCCGATACATGAATATTCGCCGGGATCTTCAACTCTGCCATCTTCTTCCAGAACATATCGAGCCGCGGATCGTTGGGATGCAGCCGCTTCGCGCGCGGGATGCTCGCCGTTCCACCGAAGCCGAGACCTTTATCGGAGAGTTCGCCCGCGCCGCGCGCGCCTTTGCGGAAACATCGCTCCAATTCCGTCGCCGCCCGCTGGGGATAGTCCGGCTGATCGATGCCCGTGGTCTCGATCCCGCAGAAAAGTTGGAAGCGTTTCGGGTACGGCTTCAGATACAACTCAACTAGATCATCGAACGCCTTGCCGGTGGCGCCGGTGAGGATGACGGTCTGCTGCACGCCGGCCTCGTCCATGGTCTTCACCCAATCCGCGACCTCCCGTGGAGTGCGGCCGTTCACATGAGCATGGACATCGATCGCCGGAAACTTCGCTTTAGCAATCGTCGTCTCCTGAATGACAAGCGAGGACTTAGGCGCGTAGTCTTTCAGCCGCACGTCGTCCATCGGACCAGGCCCAGGGTCCACGCCCGGTCCGCCCCAACCGCCGAACCGGACCTTAATCCACTCCGGATCCATTGGCCAGTTCTTCCCACTCTGGGCCAGCAGGAGCAATGCGGCGCCGCCCACCACGATCAACAATGGAATTCGCATGTTCATAATTTACATGAAATCGGGTAGGTAGTTTCGCCTGTCGAAAAAACCATTGACACCTCACCCTTTTAGTACTAACGTATTAGTATGAAGAACGCCAAACAGGTGCTCGCCGGTCAGGAACTGGAAATCATGAAAGTAATCTGGAAGGTGGAACAGGCTACCGTACGAGACGTTTACGAGGAACTGCTCAAGCATCGCAAGATCGCCTACACCACCGTCATGACCATGATGAAGATCCTCGAAACCAAGGGCTATCTCAAAAAGTCCGACAAGGATCGAGCCTACGTCTACCGCCCTGCCCGCCCGCAACGGCAGGTCATCAATGGCATGGTGAAGGAGTTCATCAACCGCGTCTTCAACGGCTCGGCCGAACCGTTGCTTCTCCACCTGGTGGAAGAGAAAGGCCTCGCCCCTGAGGAACTGGATGAGATCCGGCGTCTAATCAATAAGGAGACAAAGTGACACTTGAACTCGCACTCCTAAACCTCGGAATCTATTCAGTACAAGTCGCCGCGCTGATTGCCGTCGCCAGTCTCTTGATATGGGCCTCGCGGCTCGAATCCCCGCGCGCACTCCTCGCCTTCCGCCAGACGCTGCTCGCCGCCTGCCTGCTGCTGCCCGCGCTCCAGACGTGGCGGGTACCATCGCAATCCGGCGGAGTTCGCGTCACACAATCGCAAGCGATTCCGGTAGCCTCCACCGCACAAGCAGCCCTGCACATTCCGTGGCTCAAAGTCGCCGCCGCCGTCCTGCTCGCAGGCATCGCCCTGCGCCTGCTGTGGTTGCTGAGCGGTATCATCCGGCTCGCTATCTGCCGACGCCGTGCAAGCCTTATGGAGACGCCCTATCCCCAGGCAAGCATCTACCTCTCGGAAGAGGTGATCGGACCAGTAACCTTTGGCTGGCTGCGTCCAGCGGTCATTCTGCCCGCGACCTACCCCGCTCTCCCCGAAGCGACCCGCCAGGCGATTCTGCACCATGAACTCGCCCACGTCGACCGCAATGACTGGCTGTTCACATTGGGCGAGGAACTTGTCCGAGCTGTGCTCTGGTTCCATCCTGCCATCTGGTGGCTGCTCGCGCAGATCCATCTCGCCCGCGAACAGGCGGTCGACCAGGCAGTGATCGAACAGACCGAGTCTACCAACCACTATGTGGAAGCGCTCCTTGCAATGGCCGGAGTCGCCACGGAACAGAACATCTCCGCCGCGCCGCTGTTCCTGAAGCGGCGTCAACTCGCCCGCAGGGTCGCTCTCTTGGTAAAGCCCACGGCTATGTCGACGGCCCGCATTCGCGTCACACTCGTAGCCCTCGCGACACTGCTTATCCCCGCCGCACGCTTCGGTCTTATGCTCGTTCCTCTCCAAGCCCCTGCTCAGGAGGGTAAGCCAGTAGCCTCCATGTACTGGAACGCCGGGAAGTTCACCTATCCTCCGGAAGCTATCGCCAGCGGCACGGAAGGAAACGTCTATCTCGAAATCAGCATCGATGAAACTGGCGTCGTACGCAACACGAAAGTGATCAGCGGCCCCGAGCAACTGATCTCCGGATCCGTGCAGCAAGTAAAGATGTGGCGAGTCACGTTGAAGGAGCCCAAGGCAAGCACCTACGCCGCAAGTTTCCACTACAAGCTACCGCATTCGGTCTCCGCCGACATCCGCCAAATCGGCCCGGCGGCCCCAATCACGTCCATCGATTTCGGTGCCGTCCCCGCCGCCATCCAAGAAAAGGTCCGCGCAGAAATCGGCGTAGCCGAAGGCGACAAAATCTCCGCCGCCCACCTGCCTGCCATTAAAGAAGCAGTCAACAAGGTGGATAAATCGCTGAACGTCAACATGAACTCGACGCAGGATGGCAAGCAACTCACCATCGCATCGCAACCGGAGCCCGAGTCGAAGGTTATCGAAGTCGGCGGCAACGCGCAGTCCGCGGCGCTCATTTACAAACCTTCGCCCAGATATCCACGCGAGGCTAAACTCGCCCACGTGCAAGGCCAAGTCCGCCTCATCGTCACTATCGAAAAAGACGGAGTAGTAAAAGACATTGAACTCCAGTCGGGCCATCCAATGCTCGTTCAATCCGCCATGGATGCAGTCCGGCAATGGGTCTACCGGCCCACGCTCTTGAACGGCGAACCCGTCGCAGTTCGAACTACCGTAGATGTAAACTATACGCTAACCGAATAAAACCGCCCGTTAAGGAGAAAAGCCATGTCGAAAACACTGTTATGCCTAACGATGGCCGCCCTGCCGTTCATCGCCCAGGCAGTAGATATCAAACGCGGCGGTGACAACCTGCTGCATCGTTCCAACATAGAATACCCGGCCGCCGCGCTGGAAAACAAAATCGAAGGCACTGTGGTGATCGAAGCCCGCCTCGACGGCAAAGGTATCGTGCGCGACGCCCGCGTCGTCAGCGGTCCCGATGAGCTACGCGCCGCCTCGTTAAAGTCCGTGCTCGACTGGCACTACTCGGTCGAAAAAGGCGCTCCGCCGATCGTCGAAATCGCCATCGATTTCAAACTCGGCAACAAAGTCCGTCTCACCCCTCTTCGCCCGGGCTCCGGCACGCTAAAGGGCATTGACATCATGCCGTTCAACAGCGACCTGAAAGACAAGATTCTGGCCAAGCTCTCCATCAAAGTCGGCGACCAGGTACAGGCTGACATGCAAGCTCAAATCATCCAGACAGTGAGAAGCTTTGACGAACATCTTCAGGTCCGCTTCCTCCCGATGAGTGACGGCACCCGCCTCCAGATCAGCATGTCTACCCCCATTTATGTTGCGCCCCAAGCAGGCGGAGCGGAGATGCCGAAGCAGATCCGCGTCGGCGGCAACGTCCAAGCCGTCAACATCCTTAACAAAGTCACCCCGGTCTATCCGCCCGACGCCAAAGCCGCCCGCATTCAGGGCGTGGTCCGCATGAACGTGATCATCGCCGCCGATGGCACCATGAAAGACATCCAACTCGAATCTGGCCACCCCATGCTGGTCAACTCCGCCATGGACGCTGTGCGCCAGTGGGTCTACCGTCCCACGCTGCTCAACGGCGTGCCTGTAGAAGTGAAAACCACCATCGACGTGAACTACACATTGGCGCCGTAGATTTTTATCGGCGTCCATCTGCGTTCATCGGCGGCCAACTTTGTTATGAACGGAGCTCAAATCGGGCTAAAGCCCTCAGCAGGCTGAAGCCCGCCCTACTTTGTGGCAAACCAACTACCGGATGCTGGGTGGTCGATCCACAAGCAGCCTCAAACTCAGCAATAATGAAGTTGTGGCGACACTCGAATTTGAACAGGCCCGCGCCTGTGTCCTAGACCGCGTCCGGCCCCTTGGCAAAGTGGAAGAGATCCCACTCGAACAAGCCGCCGGACGCGTTCTTGCCGAAGACGTCTTCTACGACCGTGACTACCCCACCGCCGACCGCTCCGTGCGCGATGGCTTCGCCGTCCGCTCCACCGATCTCCCCGGCACCTTCACCGTCATTGGTGAAGTCCGCGCCGGCGATCTCTTCCACGGCGAATTCGGCCCAGGCCAGGCCGTAGAAATCATGACCGGGGCCACCGTCCCGGCCGGAGCCGATCAGATCGTCATGGTGGAACACACCACGTCTGCCAACGGCAGCATGACCACTGACCGCCAACCCAAGCCTCTCGAATTCATCAACCGCCGCGGCTGCGAAGCAAAGGCCGGAGCCACCGCCGCCCACGCCGGAACCCGCCTCGACTATGCAGGCATCGCTCAACTGGCCGCCGTCGGCAAGGCCACGGTAAAAGTCTACACCAAACCGAAGGTCGCGATCCTTGCCACCGGTGATGAAATCGTAGCCGTCACCGATACCCCGCACGACTTCCAGATCCGCAACTCCAACTCCTACTCGGTAGCCGCGCAGGTGGCCCGCGCCGGCGGCGAGCCACTGATCCTCCCGGTCGCCAAAGACACGCTCGAATCCACACGCGCCATGATTCAACAAGGCCTCGCAGCGGACCTGTTGCTCCTCACCGGAGGAGTCTCCGCGGGCAAGTACGATCTGGTCGAGACCGTACTCGCCGAATATGGCGCCGAGTTCTTCTTCGACCGCGTCCGCATCCAGCCCGGCCAGCCCCTTGTTTTTGGCCAGGCCCGTGGCAAGTTCTTCTTCGGCCTGCCCGGCAACCCCGGCTCGACGATGCTGACCTTCGAGCTCTTCGCCCGTGCTGCAATGGAGTTGCTCGGAGGCCAGTCAGAATCGAAGCTCGTCATCGCCGAAGCGAAGCTCGCGGGCGACTTCCATCACAAGCCAGGCCTCACCCGATTCCTCCCTGCGCAGCTCAGCGAAGACGGCCGCACCGTCACGCACCTCCCATGGCAGGGCTCCAGCGACATCCCCGCCATCGCCCGCGCCAACGCCTATTTAATCGTCCGGCCTGAAAAGGAATACTATCAAGCAGGAGAACCGATCCAGGTACTGATCAAGTGAGCAAGAAACTTTCCCATTACGACAACAAAGGCAACGCCCGCATGGTGGACGTCTCCGCCAAGCAGGACACCAAGCGCACCGCCCGCGCCCATGCGTTCGTCAAGATCAGCCCCAAGGTGCTGAAGAAACTGCCGGAGAACCCCAAGGGCAATCCGCTGGAGGTCGCGCGCATCGCGGGCATCACGGCGTCGAAACGGACCTCTGAGCTGATCCCTATGTGCCACCCGCTGGCCCTGACCCATGCCGACGTCGAGGTGACGATCGAGGCGAAGGGCGTGCGCATACACGCGACGGCCTCAACCACTGGACCCACCGGCGTCGAGATGGAGGCGCTCACCGCAGCCGCGGTCGCGGCCCTGACTGTCTACGACATGACCAAGGCGCTCGACAAGGGAATCGAAATCCAGGATGTCTATCTTCTCGAAAAGACCGGCGGCAAGAGTGGAGACTTCAAGAGATGATCAACGCCGCAGTAGTGACAATCAGCGACACCTGTTACGACAAATCACGGGTTGATGCCTCTGGACCCGCGGTCCGCGAACGGCTGGAGCAGCTCGGCTGGTCTGTTCTCGCTACGGAGATTTTGCCGGACGAGGTGCACTTAATTGCTGAGCGCGTTCGGGCATTGGCCGATGGAGGCAAGGTCTCGGCCATCTTCACCACGGGAGGAACGGGAGTTTCCATGCGAGACATAACGCCGGAGGCGCTGCGCCTGGTGATCGATAAGGAGATCCCCGGCTTCGGAGAATTGATGAGGGCCAAGGGGCTACAGTTTACGGCGCTGGCGCCGCTTTCGCGCTCCATGGCGGGGACTCGCGGGACGACTTTGATTGTGGCACTGCCGGGATCGCCCAAGGGCGCGATCCAGTCATTGAATGCTATTGTAGATCTGGTTCCCCACGTGCTAGAGCTGTTGAGGGGGAAGACGACTCATGTCGACACGAATGTCGACACGGCACGCAGGAATGCGTGCGCCACATAAAATAAGAGGACCTTATGCGCTGCATCATTTCATTGCTGTCGATAGCAACCCTGCTCAACGCCCAGGAACAATCGGACCTGGTGATCCGCGAATCGGTCAACATCGTCATCGCCCCCACCACCGTCACCAACCGTGACGGCTCCTTTGCAACGCTTATCAAACCCCACCAGTTCAAGCTCTTCGACAACAACAAAGAGCAGGACATCAAAGTCGATCTTGCATACCAGCCAATGTCGCTGGTGGTAGCCATCCAATGCGACGCCTCCATGGAAGACGTTCTCCCCAAACTGAAAAACCTCGGCTCGCTCCTTGAAGGCCAGATCCTCGGCGACAAAGGACAGGTCGCAATCATCGCATACGACCACCGCATCCGTGTCATCCAGGAATGGACCTCCGATAGCAAGCAGATCAACACCGCCATCGGCAAGCTGAAACCCGGCAGCACCTCACACGCAATGGTCGATGCCGTCACCCAGGCCTCGCGTATGCTGAGCCACCGGCCGGCCGACTCGCGCCGCGTCGTCCTCCTGATCGGCGAAACCCAGGACAAGGGCAGCGAAGGCCGCGTCCGCGAAGCGCTCACCGCACTCCAGTTCGCCAACGTCAGCTACTACGCGCTCAACGTCAACCGCTTTGTGAAGGCGTTGACCAAGACCGCTCCCCCGCCCCGGCCCGATCCGATCCCCTCCACCGCGCGCCACGGCCCCAACGGCTCGGCGATGGACCCGACCTCAGTCGCGCAGTTCACTGGGATCAACAACGGCAACGTGGTCCCGGTATTCGTGGAAATCTTCAAGCAGGTAAAGGCGATCTTCATCGATAACCCGACGGAGGTCTTCTCGCGCTACACCGGCGGCCGCGAATACAGCTTCGTCAGCTATGGAGCGCTCGAAAAGGCGGTCCTCGATATCGGCGAAGAGCTCCACACCCAGTACCTGTTGAGCTACAACCCCAACAACAAACTGGAAGGCGGCTTCCACGAAATCCGCGTCGAAATCGATCGCGCCGATCTCAAGATCCGCACCCGCCCAGGCTACTGGATGGCCGGTAAACCCGAGTAGCGCGGACACTCGTGTCTGCCGTGTCCCGACTCCTCGGGACACGTTTTTCTAAACGTCCAAACGTCTCGACACGAATGTCGAGACGGCACGCAGGAGTGCGTGCGCTACAAAACTGCGGAAAGAAACGATGTAGCGCAGGCCCGTGGCCAGTCTCAGACCCGGTTAATCAAGCTAGAAACGTAACCCGCGCCAAAGCCGTTATCGATATTCACCACCGTTACATTGCTGGCGCAGCTATTCAGCATCCCCAGCAAAGCCGCGAGTCCGTGAAAGCTCGCCCCATACCCCACGCTGGTAGGCACTGCAATCACCGGACACGAAACCAGCCCTCCCACCACGCTAGGCAGAGCACCTTCCATCCCGGCGCAAACCACAATCACCTTGGCTTCAGTAAGCCGCTCACGATTGCTCATCAGCCGGTGAATGCCGGCCACGCCGATATCGTGGATCGCATCCACCTCGTTGCCCATCACCTCGGCCGTGACCTGCGCCTCTTCGGCCACGAAGATGTCGCTGGTCCCGGCACACACCACCGCGATCTTGCCCTTGCCGCGCATCGTGCGGTCGCCCCAAACCCGCATCGCGCCCGAAAGCGGGAAGTACTCCACCTCCGGAATCGAATCGCGCACCCGCACCGCCGTCGCCGCATCGGCCCGCGTGATCAGCAGATTCCGTCCGTTCTCGCGCAGTTTCTCAGCGATCAGCGCCACCTGCTCCGGGGTCTTGCCCTTGGCAAAGATCACCTCCGGCATCCCGTGGCGGATCGCCCGATGATGGTCGATCTTGGCAAACCCCAGGTCCTCAAACGGCATGTGCCGCAGGCGTTCCAGGGCCGCCTCGATCCCGATCTCGCCGTCTTTGACGCCGGCAAGCAGTTTCTTCAGTTGTTCCTGATCCATGGGATTTATTAGTATTCCAACATCTGTCCGTTTTGGAGGCCGTACTTCTCGGCCATGCCGCCGGCCAGTTCCAACACCGTAATCGAGTTCGTATGACCGCCAACCGGTGGACATTCTTTCGCCGACTTGCTGGCGCACGGCGGGATATTGGGAACGATCTCCACAATCCGCCGGTCCCGGTCGAGCCAGATCATATCCAGCGGAATCCGCACCTGGTACATCCAATGAGGGTGCTTTTCCATACTTGCATAGACAAACAGCATGCCGCGGTCCGGCGCCAGCGAATCGCGAAACATCATGCCGCGGGCCATATCGCGGGTGTCGCCCATCACCTCAACCCGGATCTTCTGCCCCTTGGGGAGCTTCAGTTCCCGTGTATTAAAATCTTCCACCGTAGAGGTGTCGCTGCTGCAGGAGGACAGGGCCAGAGCAGAAAGAATGAAAGCAAACATGCGCATGCAATAAAATGGTAACTCACATGGGTATCTGGAAACGACTGCGCCTCACGCTCGACATGATAAAGTTCGAACACTCCGTGTTCGCGCTGCCGTTCGCCTTGACCGGGGCCATGCTCGCCTGGCGATCCCAGGGCTTCCCGCGCGAAGGCCTGCTGATGAAACTGGTTTGGATCGTGGTCGCGATGGTCGCCGCCCGTTCGGCCGCCATGACCTTCAACCGCGTGCTGGACGCCGACGTCGACGCCCTCAATCCGCGCACCAAAGACCGCCACCTCCCCGCCGGCAAACTCTCGCGCGGCTTCGCCTGGGGCTTCACTGCCGTCTGCGTCCTGGTCTTTATGGCCGCCGCCGCGCAACTGAACTCACTCTGCCTGCTACTGGCCATGCCGACCCTGGCCGTGCTGTTCTTCTACTCATACACCAAGCGCTTCACCTCGTTTTCGCACCTGGTGCTCGGCTTCACCCTCGGCATGGCGCCTTCGGCCGCCTGGATCGCCATGACCGGCACGCTTGACCCGACCATTGTCCTGCTCACCCTGGCCGTCATGTTCTGGACCGCCGGCTTCGACATCATTTACTCCTGCCAGGACTTTGAATTCGACTCGAAATCTGAGCTGTACAGCATGCCGAAGCGCCTCGGCATCCCCCGCTCCCTGCTGGTGGCCCGCATGTTGCACGTGGCCATGATCGTCTGCCTGCTGCTTCTGGTGCGCGGTTTTGGTCTCGGCGTTATCAGCGTGGCAGGCGCCGCCGCCGTCATGCTGCTTTTGATTTACGAGCACAGCCTGGTGAAACCGAACGATCTGAGCCGCGTCAATGCGGCCTTCTTTACAGTGAACGGGTACGTCAGCGTGTTATTCTTTCTATTTTGGGCCGCTGATATCTATTTTGCGTAGGAGAACTGGATGAGCGAAGCTGTACGTTTGAAGGAAATCGCCGAAAAAGTGGAAGCCGGAGTGCGCTTGAGCCATGAAGATGGCCTGCTGCTGTACCGCACCAGCGACATCCTGGCAGTGGGCCGCATGGCGAACCTGGTTCGCGAACGGCTGCACGGCGATACCACTTACTTCAACGTCAACCGCCACATCAACCCGACCGACGTTTGCGTCGCCAGCTGCCGCCTATGCGCCTTCGGCAAGAAAGCGCGCGACCCCAAGAGCTACACCATGTCGCTCGAGCAGGTGTGGGAAACCGCCGGCCAGGGCTACAGCGAAGCGGTCTCCGAGTTTCACATCGTCGGCGGACTCCATCCGGAACTGACCCTCGATTGGTTTTGCCAGATGCTGAGCGGACTGAAAGAGCGCTTCCCGCAGGTTCACCTCAAGGCGTTCACCATGGTCGAGATCTCCTACCTCGCGCAGCGCGGCAAGATCTCCATCCGCGAAGTGCTCCAGCGCTTGAAGGACGCAGGCATGGACTCCATGCCCGGCGGCGGCGCTGAAATCTTCAACGAGCGAGTGCGCCGCATCATCTGCGACCACAAGATCGATGGCAGCGAGTGGCTGAACGTGGCCCGCGAGGCGCATAATATCGGCCTCAAATCCAACTGCACCATGCTCTACGGCCACATCGAAAGCGAAGACGACCGCGTGGATCACCTCGTCAAGCTGCGTGAATTGCAGGATGAGACCAACGGCTTCGTTACCTACATTCCGCTGGCCTTTCATCCGGCCAACACGCCGCTCCATCACATTCCTAAGACCACCGGCTTTGACGATATCCGCAACATCGCCGTGGCCCGCCTGATGCTCGATAACATCCCGCACATCAAGGCCTATTGGGTCATGATGTCTCCGGCCATCGCACAAATTGCCCTGCGATTCGGAGCCGACGACATCGATGGCACCGTAGTGGAAGAGAAGATCTATCATGATGCCGGCGCCACCACCAGCCAGTCCCTGCGCCGCGGAGATCTGCTGCGCCTGATCAAGGAAGCGGGCCGCGTTCCCTACGAACGCGACACGCTGTACCGTCCGGTTCAACGCACCGAAACGGCTTTCACCGTACTCGTTTAGATGCGCCTCAATTCTGATACGCTGTAGGCATGCGAACCGGGACCGTCGGCATCTTCAGCCTCTTTGGCGTACCCATCCGGTTCCATTTCACCTTCGTCCTATTGCTCGTGCTACTCACCGTCTTCGGCGTCAACGGCTCGGAGTCGGGCACTAGTCAGGCGCTTTATCTGGCATTGCTCTTCCTGTCCGTGCTGCTACATGAGATCGGTCACGCCGTGGTCTCCACCCGCTTCGGCATCCGCACCCTTGAGATCGTGGTGTTCCCCATCGGCGGCGTAGCCCGCCTGGAGCGCCAACCCAAACCTCACGAAGAGCTGTGGATCGCAATCGCCGGCCCCATGGTCAACATCCTCATCGCAGGCGGACTGTTTCTCTATATCGGCAAAACGCGCGGCATCCAGGCGATACTGCAACCGACAGACTCCAATCTCATCGAGCGCCTGGCCTACGGCAATCTGGTGCTGGCGCTCTTCAACATGCTGCCCGCCGCACCCATGGACGGAGGCCGCGCGTTGCGCAGCCTGATCGCGCGTTTCCGCACGGAAGCAGAGGCGACACGACTGGCTGCGTCCAGTGGGCGCCTGCTGGGCATGGCACTCGCCATATACGCCATGGCCTCCGGCCAGTACCTCATGCTGTTCGTCGCGTTCTTCATTTACCTGGGAGCTGCCCAGGAAACCATTGCCGCCTCCGGCCGCATCCTTACCGAAGGAGTGCCCGTGCGCGCGGCCATGGTCACCGACTTCCGCACATTGAACCATGCCCAGACCATCCAGGATGCCGCGAACCTCCTGCTGGCCACCTCTCAACAGGATTTTCCGGTAGTGCTCGGCGACCAGGTGATGGGCCTGATGAGCCGCAACACGCTATTGCGCAGCCTGGCATCCGAGGGGCCGGACGCATACCTCGCGGGAGTTATGGATCGCGACTTCGCACGCGTCGAACCTGACCTCCCGCTGTCGCAAGCGCTGCCCGTGTTGGCCAAAGCGGGCTCCTGCGCACTGGTCATGGAATCAGAAAAACTGGTGGGCCTGCTAACAACCGAAAACCTGTCAGAATTCCTGGTATTGCGCCAAATGGGTTTTGGAAAGTAAGGAAAATATGACGAGAAGAGAACTGGCCGCGGCACTCCTGCCGCTGGCCGCATCCGCGCAAGGCACAGAAGACCCCATCCTCCGCAAGGCCATGGACGCCGTCACGGCCGCCATCCCCAAGGCTGAAGCGGACCCCGAACGCCCCGTCTACCACTTCCGTCCACCGGCACAGTGGAACAACGATCCCAACGGAACCATCTACTACAAGGGCTGGCACCATCTCTTCTACCAGCTCAACCCGTACGATTCGGTCTGGGGACACATGCACTGGGGCCACGCCCGCAGCCGCGACATGGTGAACTGGGAACACCTCCCCATCGCCCTCGGTCCGTCCCTCGATAAAGGAGAGCGTCATATCTTCTCCGGCGCCGCCTTCCTTGCCGAGGATGGACGCCCGCGCATCTTCTACACCAGCATCGGCGAGAAGCGCGACCCCGAACATTGGATGGCCATTCCGGAAGATGACGACCTCCTCCGTTGGAAAAAGCATCCACGGAATCCGATCCTCGATATCAAGATCCACGGCTTACTCAAAGTCACCGACTGGCGGGACCCCTTCCTGTTCCGCGAAGGCGGCAAGACCTACATGGTCTGCGGCGGGAATCTGAACGGCCGCAAACGCGGCGGAGGCAGTGCCGTGCAGTTGTACGAATCCACAGCCGGCGACCTCAGCGCCTGGAAGCATCGCGGCGCAGTGTTCGAATCCCGCGATGAAGACACCATCAACTTCGAGTGCCCCAACCTGTTCAAGGTCGGCTCAAAATGGGTGTTGATCGTCTCTCCGCACAAGCCCTGCGAATACTGGATCGGCGATCTGGACCTGGCCAGGGCCCGGTTCATTCCCGACACGCATGGCGTGCTTGACGCCGGCAGCTCCTACGCCAGCAACATCTCCTACGATGACAAAGGCCGCTGCATTCTGTGGCTGTGGGGACGCACCGCAACCAAGCCAGGCAAGGGCTGGAACAGCTGCATGGCGCTGCCCCGCATCCTCACCATCGACGCCCAGGGTTGGCTGCGCCAGAACCCCGCGCCGGAGTTGGAGTCCCTACGCGGACCAGTAGTTGAGTTCCCTGCCACCGCAATATCCGAAAAGCCGCTGCCCTTGCCGCAAACCATCTCCGGAGACTGCCTGGAACTCGAAGCGCAGTTCTCGGCCAAAGGCGCGACAGTCGGGATGCATGTCCGCGGCAAGACGGAGATATCCTTCAACGCCAAAGACGGCATGCTGACGGTGGGAAAGGTGAAGAAACTGCTCGGCATCGGGCAGCCGGTGAAGCTGCGCGTGTTCTTAGACAAACGTGCCCTGGAAGTTTACGCCGACGACGGAGCCGCCGCGATCTTTACAACCGTGGACGCTGGCCCACAGGACTTGGGAGTAGACCTCTTCGCGAGAGGCGGAGCGGGCAAGCTCGACTGGCTCAAAGCGTGGAGCCTCAAGCCAGCCAAGTTCAGTTTGGAGCGGTTTAATCTGAAATAGTTGGAAGAAGACAGGCGAAACCGCCTGTCCCACCAAGAATGTCCTGTATTTGCGACGGTGGGGCAGGCGGTTTCGCCTGTCCTTTCCCATCCGCCTACAACGGCAGCACGACAATACCCCACGGGGACTTGCCGCATTTCACCGTCTGTAGCACCTTCTGCGTAGCCAGGTCGATCACGGAGATATCGTCCGACGGCCCATTGGCCGTGAACAGCGTCTTTCCATCGGGCGAGAGCGCCAAGCCCCACGGACGCTGGCCGACCTCGAACGAAGTGGTCACTGCGTTGGTGGCGGTATCGACAATGAACAGTTTGTGGCCACGTCCGGAGGTGACATACAACTTACCGCCATCGCCGGAAAGCAACACGCCCATCGGTTTGATCACGCCCGGCTCGCCGAGCGAAATCGCTTTGATCATCTCGTGCTTCACCGAATCCACCAACACAATGGTCGCGTCGTTTTCAGCGTTGATGTAGGCGTGCTGGCCATCGGCCATGAACGCGATCGAACGCGGGCGGCGTCCGGTCTTGAAGGTCTTGATCAGCTTGCCGTCTTTGGTATCGACCACGCCGATGATGCCATCGGCCTCGGAGGTCACGTAGATAAACTTGCCATCCGGAGAAAGCTTCACGCCCTCCGGCTCCCCACCCACCTTGGTGCTCCGGATGAGTTTACCGGAAGAAACATCGACAAAGCTGACCCCTTCGGCATCTTCGTTTGAAACATAGATCGTCTTGCCATCGGCGCTGATATCGAAGTTCTCTGGGTCAGAACCGCCTTCGAGAACACGCACCACCTGCTTCGACGGCACGTCCACAACTGCGATCCCGTCAGCACTCTTGTCCGGCGGCGGCAGCGTGCTTTCATCCACGCCCGGAGGCGCCGGCGGCGTACCGCTCAGCGCGACGAAGATCACCGATTTGTCTGGACTGGCATGAATCCCACGCGGCCGCTTGCCCAACTTGACAGCGGCGATCACGGCAAACTCCGGAGACTCGATGACGGTCATGTCGCCCGAGCCTTCATTGGTCACGAACAGCCGGTATGCTCCGGTCTTTTTCGCCGGGCCCTCCTGCGATTTTGAACAGCCGGTAATGGCAACCGCGGCGCCAGCCAGCAGTGCAATCAATCTCCACTTCATTTTGTTTCCCCCTTAAACGTAAACACAGTAGTCGCTTTGCCTGAAGCCGGAACGGTCACCTGCTGCTGCAGAGTTCCCAGTTCCTCCTGCCATGCCTCAATCGTATAGTTTCCGGGCGGCACATTGCGCAATTCAAAACCGCCGTCTTCGCCGGTCACCGCGAAGTACGGATTGGCGACAACGCCGATCCATGCCCGCATCCATGGGTGGATATTGCACTTCACGCGAACCATGATCTCCGGCGCGATGAACTTCCGCATCAGCGGAGCTTCGCCCGGCGGCTGGCTCTGATTCCACTCCCGGTTCTGATGCGGCCGCGGATGGATGTTGTGCGTGACCGGATCGGAGTTGGTGACACGAAAACCCTGCCCCACCTGAATGCCGAGCACGCGCGGTTCAAACCAGCAGCCGCGCTGATCCATGGTTACAGGCTCGGCCGGAGCTTCAAATTGTTTACCTTCGAGCCCCTGCTTCACATACACAAACACGTTGGCCAGCGTGCCCTTCCCGTTGACCGCCACCGGCGCGGAATAGACCGCCGACTTGTGCAGCTTCGCGCACTGCGGATCTTCGTCCATGTCCACCTTCTTCAACGCGGGCTTCTTGCCAGCGAAGAGGATCTTGCCTGAGATGGTCCCCGCCGTGGACGGATCAACCTTGAAGTAGGAAACGGCAGCCTTCTGCGGCGCTTTCGATTCCGGTTGGCGGCATCCGGCGAGGAGCAACAGCAGAAAGCTAAGATTTACGAGGCGCATGATTATTATGGGGCCGTGGGACCCGAATCCGGCGGCGTGGAACCAGTAAGCGACTTCAAGAATTCTACCAGATCGGCGCGCTCGGTCCCATTAAGCTTCAGTTCCTTGATCTCCTTATCGAGATGCGGATTGGAAGTCCCGCCGCCGACATAGAAGTCCACCACCTGTTTCAGCGTGTGGACGCTGCCGTCGTGCATATACGGCGCGGTCAATGCGATGTTGCGCAGGGTGGGCGTGCGGAAGGCGCCCTTGTCGGCTTCGGCCTTGGTCTGATCGAAGCGGCCGCCATCAAGCATCTCCCCATTCGGATCGATCCCGGCGCCAAGGTTGTGAAACTTGCCATCGGTGAACAGAGCGTCTTTCTCGCCGATCGTATGGCAGACGGCGCAGTTGCCCTTTTCTTTGTCCTTGAAGATCGCAAGCCCGCGCTGGGCGGCTTCGCTCAGTGCGTCTTTCTCGCCTCCGAATTGGTAACGGTCGAACGGCGAGTTGGCGCTCACCAACGTCCTTTCGAAACTGGCAATAGCGTTCTTCAAACGCGCCAGCGACGCGCCGCCAGGGCCGAATGCTTTGTCGAAGGCTTCAACGTACTTGGGATCTCCATTCAGCTTGCTGATGCAGGCTTCGAGCGGATGGTTCATCTCTACCGGGTTGGCGATCGGCCCTGCGGCCTGCTCCTCGAGTGTCGGCGCGCGGCCGTCCCAGAATTGCACGGAGTTGTAGACCGCATTGAGCACCGACGGCGCATTGCGATTGCCCGTCTTACCGCCGACGCCCACCGAGACCCGGCGCGGGTCGGCAAAGCCGAGCTTCGGATCATGGCACGAAGCGCAGGAGACCGTGTTGTCAGTCGAAAGGCTGGCGTCGTAGAACAGGCGCCGCCCCAGCGCCACCGTATCGGACGTTGGTGGGTTATCCGCTGGCACCGGTACCGCGGGGAGCCCTAACGGGGCTTTGATTTCGATCGTCGCGCCGACGGGTTTCGACGAGACCGGGGCTGCGGGCTTTCCGCAGGAGACAATCAGGCAAATAGGGATAGAGATAAGGCAGAGGTGATAGCGAAGCATACTCTTGGCCGAATCATAGCATATTCGGAACTTCAAATCCGCTATGTTCAGTGCCCTGTGCCTACTTCTGTTTCACTGCCTTTGCCAGCCATCGATCCACGGTTGCCGCGGCCTCGATCTTCGGCGAATCGCGGCGCGGTTCATCGAATGCCCCGCGGAACTCCTGTACTGCCGGAACCAGGTCGACATCGTAGCCGCCGAACTTATCCGCTGCCGACAAAACCAGACGAGTCTCCCATTCAAAATCCTGTGGCCGGATCGTGGTCTCCGTGTGCATCAGGCTGCGGACAAAGGTAGCGGTGTTGACGATTGCGTCGCGCACAGGACCAGCAAGTTTGCTGTTGTCGGGCGCGTCCTCGGCATCCAGGTAAATCAAGGCCTCCACGCTCCATCGGCCGCTCAGCATCGACGCCAGATCCTCTTCTAGCTTCGGATTGGAACGGATCTTCGCGATGGCCCTGGCGCGCACCTCCATGTCTTTGTAGCGATTCCCAAGTGGCAGCAATCGGCCAAGATCATTCACTGCATCCAACGCATCAATCAGCACCAGGTCCTCCCGCTTCAACGCATCCTCCCTGGAAATCAACCCCTCCACCTGCTTTGCATGCATCTCCTGCGAGGATAAAAACCACTGACCCAGCATACCGGCGCAAGCCAACAATGAAGCCGCGCCCACCACACCGAGCGGCACGCGCAGCACCAGCGGCGAGTAACCGTCTTTGCTGGATCCATTCACCGCCAGCACCGCCACCACCAGCACCACGATTGGGAATACATAGATCGCCCAATGCAGGAACGGCTTCGCGGCCCAAGGCACCTGGTCACTGGGCTCGTTGCTGATGGCGCCGCTCATCCAGGTAACCACCAGCAGGCTCAAACAGGTAACCACAATTAGCAGGTACTGTAGCCCGCGCGAATCAGTAATCCAATCGAGTCCTCCGTTGAAGGCCGCAACGCACAACCCTGTCGCAAGAAACAGCCACAACGGAATGAGCACGAACGCAATTCCAAACGCCGTCCCCATGGTGGATTCCCCTCGGCCCGGCCCCGGGTTTGCGATGAAGGGCAGGAACAGGTAAAGCACGGCGGCCAACCCGAGACTGATGTTACCCAAAATGTTGATCATAGCAGCGCCCCCCATAAGTGAATGCGTAATATGTCATCAAATTTCGATAATATATTTGGACCTTGATTTCACCCATTAAAAGGCGCATTGTATAGGTGGATCGATAGGAGGTTTCCTCCATATGAGTGCAACACTTGCCTTCGTGACTTATGCAGCAAGCATTGGTCTGGCGCTCATCCTCCTCGGATATTTCCACGCCAGACCCTGGTACATCCATACAGCATCTCTGCTCTTCGCATTTGCGATCGGCATTTCGCCGCCGCCTGAAGGTTGGGGCGGGCCGGCATACGACCTGACCGTTGGCGCAGCATTCACCTTCCTGTTTGTTTACGGTGCGGCCGCGCCACTCTTCCGTCAACACGTCCACCACCATCCGCGCCTCAACCTGCATGCAGGCGTCTAGGAGACACAAGCGATGATCTCAGAGCGACTTGAAAACTATCTGGATCTGAACCGGATCCACTACACGCATTCGATTCATCCGCTGGCCTTTACGGCAAAGGAGGTAGCGCGGGCGGAACTGATGCCCATGCACCATATGACCAAGACCGTGATCTACCATGGCGATGAAGGCTTCGGCATGGCCCTGGTGCCGGCCGATTCGATCGTCGATATGCACGAGTTGCGCACCATTCTCGGCAAGCCACACCTGCGACTGGCCACCGAAGTGGAGATCTCGCGGCTGTTCCCCGAATACGAACTCGGGGCGATGCCGCCATTCGGCAACTTGTATGGCATGGCGGTATACGTTGATAAGGCCGTCGCACAGCAGGAGACCATCGCGTTCAATGCGGGCACGCATCGCGACGTGGTCCACATGTACTATGGCGACTTCCGGCACCTGGTGAATCCCGTAGTGGCGGAGTTCGCCGCGTGCCATGCTGCCGTTGGAAAGTAGCCGAGCCACCAGGCGGGCTGCGGTAAGATAATAGCGCTATGCGAATACTCAAACTGCAGCCCGTCGCACAGACCATGTCTGGTGCGGACGTTCTCAAGTGGCAGATGTTTCTGACCGCTGAGGGGTTTCCGGTCGGGAAGCTCGATTGCCAGTTCGGCCCTACGACCGCCAGGCAGACCAAGGCTTACCAGGTCAAAGCCGGGCTTGCCGTCAAGGGCGTTGCCGATGGAATTGTGGATGGCAGCACCGTGGAGCGGGCGCGCCAGGACGGCTTTGAGCCGCCTGTGATCCTGGGTGCCGATACCAACAACAACTGCGAGAAACTTGCCGACTGCCTGCACTCAGCGGGCATGGAGTTTGTTGGTCGCTATTACTCCAAATTCAAATCGAAGGTGCTGATGCTGAGCGAGGCGCAGGCACTGTCGAAGGCCGGCTTCGATCTGGTTGCAGTGTTTGAGAACAGCGACAAGATCGAAGACATCACCGCAGCAGCTGGAGCGATCCATGCGTCGACGGCTTTGGCCTGCGCCACGGCGGTCGGGCAACCCGAAGGTACGGGCATCTATTTCGCTATCGATTTCCCGGTGACAAAGACCCAGGTCAACGGACCGATCAAGGACTACTTTCAGGCCGTCAATGCCACATTGGCCAAGGACCCGCGCCGCTTCAGGGTTGGGGTCTACGGAGCGGGATTCGCCTGCCAGACGCTGCTGAATGCCGGACTGGTGTCGCTGACCTGGACTTCACAGTCGACAAGTTTCCTGGGCACGGCTGAATTCTGCCTGCAGGCCAACATCGTTCAAAGCAACCCGACACGAACCATCTGCGGCAAGTTGAGCATCGACGACAACCTGGCCCTCACCGACGACTTCGGCCAGTTCCGCGTGTAGATATAGCCGCGGGCGTATGCGCGCTGGCAGGCGAAACCGCCTAATGCCACATAGTTTTTCAAAAAACCAAAGCTGCGCGGTCGAAATCGTAGCGCGGACATTCATGTCAGCAGCGTCGAGATTCGTCTCGACGTGTGTTTTCAACGCCGCGCCAGACCTCGACAAGAATGTCGAGGCGGCACGCAAGAATGCGCGCTACTAAGCCGCGAAAACTATGTGGCATTGGGCGAAACCGCCTGCCCACCATTGCAAACGTGTGACTTATCGTGGTGGGACAGGCGGTTTCGCCTGTCCAATTTGAAATATTTCACCCGTTCCAAGCAAACGGTCCAACTACTTCTGGACTGCTCGTAGACGATTCCGCCGCCCAATGGACTCAGCGACAGTCCATAAATAGATCGGCAGTGCAATCCCAATCCACACCAACATGGCGTTCCTGACGGTGGAGAAGATTTCCTCGTCCGGAAATTCCCCGCTCCCCAGAGCAAAGCCAAGGCGAAGCAGCGCATACCACGCAGGGGCTGAACTGATGGCCAGAATCTGCGGAAACGACTGGCAGTATGCCGTCGAATCCACCTTGAACAACATGTGTGAGAGCATTGCTTCGTGATTCCAATAGAGGACAACCGGAGTCAGGCTGCCCAGCACCAGCGCCATGGGGAGCGCGTTATCTGCCAGTCCGGGACACAGGGATTGTCCGGTCAGGTACCGCTCCAGGATCGCGATGCCGATGGGCACGCAGATCAGACTGGCTGCTAAGTTGAGCGCCTGACGCACCGCTTGCTGCCGGATTGGGCTCATCGCCACGAAAAGGTAGCCTCGCTAACCCAATAGTAGGCCCGGCGCAACAGTTGCGCAAGCGTTAGCGGTCAACGAATACCGGCGCCGCTATCGACCGTCTCCCACTCTGCGCTACCTTAAATCATGGGTCTTATTCACGTTCTTTTCGCCGTGCTGGCGTTCACCGCCGTTCAAGCCGCAACCATACCTCCGGCATTGTTCTCAGGGCTCAAATACCGAATGGTTGGTCCCTTGCGCGGCGGCCGCGTGACCACCGTCACCGGCGTCGCCTCCGATCCCCTGACCTACTATATGGGCTCCACCGGCGGCGGAGTATGGAAGACCACCGACGCAGGCAACAGCTGGAATAACATCACCGACGGCTACTTTGCCGCCGCGTCCATGGGAGCAGTCGAGGTTGCCCCCTCCGATCCCAATGTCATCTATGCCGGAACAGGTTCCTCCAAAATCCGCAGCAACGTGTCGATCGGCCGCGGCGTCTACAGGTCGTCTGATGCCGGGCGCACCTGGAGGTTCGTAGGCCTGCGGGACACCGGACAGATCTCCGGAATCCGCGTCCATCCAACCAATCCGGACATCGTCTACGTCGCCGCACAGGGCAATCCCTTCGCCCCCAGCAAAGAACGCGGCGTCTACCGCTCCACTGATGGAGGTAAGTCGTGGAAGTTAGTGCTGTTTGTATCTGACCTGGCAGGGGCGGCTGATATCGAGTTACAGCCGGGGAATCCGAAGGTGCTGTTCGCCTGCATGTGGTACGCACAGAGAAAGCCGTGGACCATCATCAGCGGTGCGCACGAGGGCGGTATCTACAAATCGTCCGACGGCGGCAACACCTGGAGTAAGTTGGCGGGCGGCCTGCCCAATGAGTTGATTGGACGGTGTAACATCTCTATTTCCGCGATCAAGCCGGAACGTATCTATGCGCTGATCGAAGCAAAGCCCGGCTCGGGGCTCTACCGCTCCGAAGATGCGGGCGCGACGTGGAAGCTGGTCAATGGCGACAAGGAACTCACCACACGTCCCTTCTATTACTCCACCCTGGGCGCAGACCCCAACAACGCCGACACCGTCTATGTCGGCAATGAGAACTGGTTCCAATCCGTCGATGGCGGCAAGACTTTCCGCAGGCGCCAGGTGCCCCACGGCGATAGTCATGACCTATGGATAAATCCGCGCAACTCGAATTACATGATCCAGGCCAACGACGGCGGAGCGAACGTTTCGATCGATGGCGGAAAAAGCTGGAGCACGCAGGCCAACCAGCCGACCGCGGAAATCTACCAACTGGCGGTCGACAACCAGTACCCGTACCGCCTCTATGGCGCCCAACAGGACAACACCACAGTGATTGTCCCCAGCCTCGCCCCCGAAAACGGCCAGGGCTTCCGCAATGGCCCCGGTTGCGAAACCGGACCGATCATTCCCGATCCCGGCGATCCGAGTATCGTGTACGGCAGTTGCAAGGGGCAATTCAGCCGTCAGGACATGCGAACGGACAACGAGGCCCGCTATTGGATCGGCGCGCAGTCCTTATATGGCAATCCGGGGGACGATCTGATCTACCGTTTTCAGCGCGTGTCGCCGATGGAGGTCTCGCCCTTTTCCCCGCGCACCGTTTACTACGGGTCGCAGTATGTGCACCGCACGCGCGATGGCGGCGTGAGTTGGGAGAAGATCTCGCCCGACTTGACGGCGCGGCCCGCAGGCACGCAAGGCCCCAGCGGAGAGCCAATCACGCGCGATGCAACCGGCGAAGAAGTGTACAGTACGCTGTACGCTATCCGCGAGTCAGGCGTGCAGCGCGGAGTGATCTGGGCTGGCTCCAATGACGGCCTGCTGCACATCACCCGCGATGGCGGCAAGACCTGGACGAACGTCACGCCAGCCGGGCTCCCCGCGGGAGGCCGTGTCCAGAATATCGAGCCGAGTCCGCACCGGGCCGGGTCAGCCTATGTGGCGATCTACCGCTTCCTGCTGGGCGACTTCGCGCCTTACATCTATCGAACCGACGATTTCGGAAAGAGTTGGACCAAATTGACCGGCGGCAGGAACGGCATCGCAGCCGATGAGCCCACCCGTGTGGTCCGTGAGGACCCGGCCCGCGCCGGCCTGCTCTATGCCGGTACGGAGTTCGGGCTCTACGTCTCCTTCGATAATGGCTCGCAGTGGCAGTCCCTGCAATTCAACCTGCCGGTGACGCCGGTGACCGATCTGCGTATAGCCCATCACGACCTGGTGGCCGCCACCCAGGGGCGCGGCTTCTGGATCCTGGACAACATCACAGCGCTGCGGCAAGCCGGTTCGGTGCCGGCGGCGAAGCCGTTCCTCTATGCGCCGAAGGATGCCGTGCGTTCCCCGCTGCGGGCGGCACAGGAAGGCTTAGGCCCGGCAAGCGGCGGCATCTCGTATCCCCGCCACGGGGCCTCGATCGATTTCTATCTGCCGGCCGCCATGGAAGTCACGCTGGAGATTCTGGATGCCGAAGGCGAGGTGATCAGGAAGTTCCCCGTCGCCGGAACAGCAGGCATGCAACGCCTCGTGTGGGATCTGCGCTATCCGGGCCCCGCCGGAAATCGCGGCCGCGCCGAAGGCGGCAACGGACCCGTGGCCGTGCCCGGGAAGTACGGAGTGCGCATGCGAAGTGGAAGCGTCGCCATGGTCCAGCCATTGACGCTGAATGAAGATCCAAGGGTGTTGAAATCCGGAGTAACGCTCAACGACTTACGCGAGCAGTTTGCGCATAATCTGAAGGTCCGGGAACTGGTGGACGACGTGAACAGGGCCGTAGAAAAAGTGAAGGCCTCCCAGGCAAAAGGCGATGCCCGCGCGAATGGTTTTGCCGAGCGGCTGATCACACCCTCGATCCGCTATAGCAAGCCAGCGCTGCAAACCCACATCACGTACCTGTACGGCATGACGGTTGGCACTGATCAGAAGATCGGCCGCGACGCGGTCGAACGCTATCTGGCCTTACGTACGGAGCTTGACGCCATCCTAGTGGAACTCGGGAAACTGTAGAGCGGACATTCCTGATTGCGGCAGACTCACGAACCAGCCACCACCTGCAAGAACGCCTGTGCCGCATGGCTCAATTTGCGACGCGCCGGATACACCAGGTGGATCTTGCGTTCCACCACCAGTTCCGGCACTTTCACTTCGCACAACCGGCCCTGTTCGATCTCCTGCGCCACACACATCTTGGGCAGAAACGCCACGCCTTCGTTGCGCTGCACCAGGTTGCGGATTGTCTCCACCGTAGGCATCTCCACTTCCATGTGCAACGGCACACGTGCCGTCTGAAAGGCCCGGATCACAACTTCGCGATATGGCGACAGTACATTGTGCGCGATGAACGTCTCCTTGCCCAACTCCTGCAGCGAGACCTCAGCACGGCCCGCCAGACTATGCTCCGGGCTAACGACAAAGGCGAGATGGTCCGTATAGATCACCTGCGATACCAACCGTTCGTCGCCCGGCTCAAAGCTGATGACGCCCAACTCCAGGTCGCCATCGATCAACTGCGACGGAATCTTGCTCGACAAACTGCGCCGCACCTGAACCTTGACCTTCGGATACAACTCCCGATACCGGACAATCGGCTGGATCAGATAGAGCGTTGTCGATTCGTTGGCCCCGACGACCAGCCTTCCCGCGGAGTTGTCGCGCATCTCCGCCAGCGCATTGTCGAGATCGCGAGACAGGTTCTCAAACCGGCGAGCGTACTCCACGAGGATCTTGCCTGCGTCGGTGAGCATGATCTCCTTGCCCGATCGCTCGATCAACTTCTCCCCGATCTCTCCCTCAAGCCGCTGAATCGACAAGGAGATAGCTGGTTGCGTACGCAGCAGTTTCTCAGCCGCGCGTGAGAAATTCTTCTCCGTGGCAACTGTCAAGAAGACCTTCAATGAGAACAGTTCCATAGCGTACGACTCCCCCTGGATCTATTATAAATCCTTATGGCAACAGCGAACAGAATAAATTTGCTAAATCGCCAAGGGTGCCTGATAATGGCTTCTATGCCCCGGTAGTTGGAGTAACAGGCCGCTACCGTGGGCACCCAAATTAGGTAACGCGAGACAAAAACCATGAGCCAACGCGTAGTAATTTTCGATACGACATTGCGGGATGGAGAGCAGTCCCCCGGTTGCAGCATGACGGTGCCAGAGAAGTTGAAGATGGCACGCAAGCTGGTGGAACTGGGCGTGGACATTATGGAAGCCGGCTTCCCCATCGCTTCGCAGGGAGATTTTGAAGCCGTCCAGGCAGTCAGCAAGGAGTATCCCGATGTCCGGGTGGCCGCTCTTTGCCGCGCCAACAAACTGGACGTGGAGTGTGCGGGCCGCGCGCTCGAAGCGTGCAAGCGCCCGGTGATCCACACCTTCATCGCCACCAGCGATATCCACTTGAAGTTCAAGTTGAAGAAGTCGCGCGAAGAGGTTCTGGAAGCAGCAGTAAGGGCGATAGAACTCGCCAAGACTTATGCTGACGATGTCGAGTTCAGCGCCGAAGATGCCGCGCGAACCGATCCCGATTATTTGGAACAGGTCACGCTCGCGGTTGTGAACGCCGGCGCCAAGACGGTGAATCTGCCCGACACCGTGGGCTACTCGATTCCTTTTGAATACGCGGGCCTGATCGGCCGCATGGTGAAGGCGGTGGGTGACCGCGCCATCATAAGCGTCCACTGCCATGACGATCTGGGACTCGCTGTCGCCAACTCATTGGCTGCGATTCAGGCTGGCGCACGGCAAGTAGAGTGCACCATCAACGGCATCGGCGAACGCGCAGGCAACTGCTCGCTCGAAGAGATCGTGATGGCGCTGCACACGCGCCGCGACATCCTGCCTTACGAGACCGGCATCAACACGGAGCACATTTATGCGGCAAGCCGCTTGCTGACTTCCATCATCACCTTCGGCCCGCAGCCGAATAAAGCGATCGTGGGCGACAATGCTTTCGCGCACGAAGCGGGCATCCATCAGGATGGCTACCTGAAAGATAAGTCCACTTATGAGATCATAGATCCAAAGACCGTTGGCGTACCCGAAAGCAAGCTGGTTTTGGGCAAGCACAGCGGCCGCCACGCACTCAAGCAGCGCTGCCAGGATCTGGGCTACGAACTTACCAAAGACGAGTTGGACGTAGTGTACAAAGGGTTCACTGAGCTTGCGGACCGTGTGAAGGGCGTCCGCAACGACGAAATTATCGATCTTGTTAAGGGATCCATGGCCAAAGCAGCCGTGGCCGAATAATGGTATCGCCGCTCCCTTACGGTCGCGGTTCGGTAAGCAGAACCGCAACCGTAAGGGCGCGGCACTAAGCGAAATCAAATTTATGGACTTAAACTTACTCATTTTGCCCGGTGACGGAATCGGCACCGAAGTCACAGGGGAAGCTGTGCGCGTCCTCGACCGCGTAGCCTCGAAATACAAGCACAAGGTCAACAGCAAGGAAGCGCTCCTCGGAGGCATCGCCATTCAGAAGACCGGCGGTCCGTTTCCGGAAGAGACCGCCCGACTCTGCGTGGATGCAGACGCGACCCTGATGGGTGCCGTCGGACTTCCTGAGTTCGACAACTGGCCGCCTGAAAAGCGCCCCGAACGAGGCTTGCTTGGCATCCGCAAGACCATGGGCGTGTACGCAAACCTGCGTCCCGTGAGGTCCTATGCAGCGCTGCTCGATTCCTCGCCGCTCAAGAATCACCTGGTGGACGGCGTCGACATGATCATCGTCCGAGAGTTGACCGGCGGCATCTATTACGGCACGCCGCGCGGCATCTTCGGTGAAGGCGAAAACGAGCACGCCATGAACACCATGGCTTACACGCGACCGGAAATTGCCCGCGTCACGCGCATGTCGTTTGACCTGGCACGCAAGCGCCGCAAGAAGGTCACCAATGTCGATAAGTGCAACGTGCTCGAAACCTCGCAGCTGTGGCGCCGCGTCGTGGAAGAAGTGGCCAAGGAATATCCGGACGTGGAACTCGATCACCTGCTGGTCGATAACTGCGCCATGCAGTTGGTGCTCAATCCGAAGCGCTTTGACATGGTGCTCACTGAGAACATGTTCGGCGATATTTTGAGCGACGAAGGCGCGGTACTTGCCGGTTCCATCGGCATGCTGCCTTCCGCTTCAATCGGCGGCAAGAAGCCGTCCGGCGCATGGGTCGGCCTGTATGAACCGGTCCACGGTTCGGCTCCGGACATCGCGGGACAAAACAAAGCCAATCCACTCGGAGCCATCGGTTCGGTGGCTGCGATGCTCGAATACAGCTTCGGCCTGATGGAAGAAGCCGCTGCCGTCAACGCTGCCATGGAGAAGGTGTTGAACTCCGGCCACGTGACCGCTGATTTGCGTCCGAAGGGCACGCCCGCAACCACATCCCAAGTAGGAGAAGCAGTCTGTGAGTTCATCTAAACCACGCACGATAATCGAAAAGGTGTGGGATTCGCACGTTGTGGCCGAACAGCCCGGCGCGCCGAGCCTCATCTATATTGACCTGCACCTGGTGCATGAAGTGACTTCGCCGCAGGCCTTTTCCGGCTTGCGCGAGCGAGGCCTGAAAGTGCGCCGTCCGCAGAACACGTTCGCGACAGTGGATCACTCCACACCGACCACGCCGCGTTCGCTGCCGATCGTAGACCAGGTTGCCGCCGCTCAAGTGGCCCAGCTCGAAAAGAACTGCACAGATTTCGGCATTCCGTACTTCGGCTTCCAGAATCGCAATCAGGGCATCGTCCACGTCATCGGACCGGAACAGGGCTTGACTCAACCCGGCATGACTGTGGTCTGCGGTGATAGCCACACGGCAACGCACGGAGCCTTTGGTGCGTTGGCGTTCGGCATCGGCACCAGCGAAGTGGAGCACGTGCTCGCTACGCAGTGCCTGTTGCAGCGCAAATCGAAGTCGTTCCAGGTGACCGTCGATGGCACGTTGAAGTCAGGCGTGACCGCGAAGGACATCATCCTCGCGCTGCTCTCACGCATCGGCGTGGGCGGTGCTACCGCTTGCGTTATCGAGTACAACGGCTCGGCCATCCGCGCACTTTCGATGGAAGAGCGCATGACGGTCTGCAACATGTCGATCGAAGGCGGCGCGCGCGCCGGTCTGATCGCACCCGACGATACGACCTACCAGTTCATCGCCGGCCGCAAGTTCGCACCGCAGGGCGCAGATTGGGATGCCGCCGTTGCTCGTTGGAAGCAACTTCCTTCGGACGAGGGTTCGACCTACGATCACAACATCTCGATCGACGCCAACTCGCTCGAGCCGATGATCACCTTCGGCACCAATCCCGGACAGGGCATGGCGATCAGCCAGATGCTGCCCGATCCTTCGACCATCGCCAACCAGCAGGACCGCGATTCACTGATCAAGGCCCTGAAGTATATGGACCTGCAACCCGGCAAGCCGATCGTCGGCCAGCCGATCAACGTCGTGTTTGTGGGCAGCTGCACCAACTCCCGCATGAGCGATTTGCGCGCTGCCGCTTCAGTCATGAAGGGACGCAAGGTGAATCCGAAGGTTCGCATGATGGTGGTCCCCGGTTCCATGGAGATCAAGCGCCAGGCCGAAGCCGAAGGGCTCGACCAGGTGTTCAAAGATTCCGGCGCCGAGTGGCGCGAAGCCGGCTGCTCCATGTGCATCGCCATGAACGGCGATCAACTGCAGCCCGGCGAATACAGCGTGAGCACCAGCAACCGTAATTTCGAAGGCCGCCAGGGCAAGGGTGGACGTACGTTCCTCGCCAGCCCGCTGACCGCAGCCGCCAGTGCCGTCACCGGAGTGGTGACTGATGTGAGGACACTCTAATGAAGATTCAGAGCCGTGTAGTTGCCATGCCGGTTGATAACATCGATACCGATCAGATCATTCCGGCGCGATTCCTGAAGACCATCTCCAAGGTTGGCCTGGGCGACCAGTTGTTCAACGACTGGCGCTACAACTCCGATGGTTCGCCGAAGCCCGATTTTGTGATCAACAAGCCGGAGACCAAAGGTTGCGAGATCCTGCTGGCCGGTGACAATTTCGGTTGCGGCAGTTCGCGCGAGCACGCTCCGTGGGCGCTGACGCAGTTTGGTTTCAAGGCGGTGATCAGCACCTCGTTCGCCGATATCTTCAAGGGCAATTCGTTGAAGAATTCGTTGATCCCGGTGGTAGTGCCCGCTGAGTTCCATGCAAAGTTGTTCGCAGCATATGCGGCCGATCCTGCCATGCAGGTGACCATCGATCTGGCTACCCAGACGATCACGATGGCCGATGGCAGTTCGGCGCAGTTCCCGATCGATGAATTCGCCAAGACCTGCCTGCTCGAAGGCGTGGATGAATTGGGTTATATCCTGAAGCAGATGCCGGCGATTGAGCAGTATGAAGCCGGCCGGGCCTGGGCATTGAACACGCTTGCTTAGTACTTAAATCCCACCTTCTATTCCTCGACAAATAGGTAGGTAGTTTTCCCAATAGTACGCGAATGTGATTTCGCGTACAGTTGAAATCGGAGAGAATTACCTACCTATTATGAAAACAACCATCCTGAAATATGCTATTGTAGCCTCTGCGCTGGCCTCCGTTGGCTTCGCTGGGGACAACTCTGTCTGTCAGTTCAACCTGTTCGTTCTGGGGAATGCAACGGCGCAATACTCAGACGTGCAGGGACGCGTTGCAGTCGGAGGAAATGCAACGTATACCGGTTATGATTTCGCGTCCCAGGTCTCAGGCCTGAACTCACGCTTCAATCTTCTGGTTGGAGGCGATCTGAAGTTCAGCAATGGCCAGATCGAACATGGCAGCGTGGTTTCGAACGGCTCGGTCACGTTCACGAATGTCACCGTGGTCAACGGAAATATCACTGCCGGTGGGGCGATCAACCTGACCAATGGCCAGGTGAATGGAACAGTGAACCCGAATATTTATCAACAGATCCCGTTTACGTTCGGCGCGGCGATGGGCTTTTTGCAAAATGCTTCCTATTATTACGGCACGCTGCCTGCAACCGGCACCACCACCAATCAATATGGCGGATTATTTCTGAATGGAACTGACCCCGCACTGAACGTATTTAGCGTTTCCGCGTCGCTGCTCAAGAGCGTGTGGGGTGTTCAGATCAACGTGCCCGCCGGTTCCACGGTTTTGATCAACGTCAGCGGCACTTCGGCGACCATGCCCAATGTTGGCTACAACTATACCGGTACCGACGCCAATCACGTGATCTTCAATTTCTACCAGGCGTCCACGTTGACCGTCGGCGCCGGACAGGGCAGCATTTTGGCTCCGCTTGCGAACATCAAGTTCCAGTCGGGTGCAGTGAATGGTACTGTGATCGGCAATGCATTTACAGGTAACGGACAGATCAACCAGGCGCCGTTTGTGGATGGACTGCCCGTGCTGCCTAGCGGCTACAGTTTCTGTTCTGACATTCCCAGCTACAGCCTTCCGCAGTAGCTTTTCCTAAAGGGGGGAGCGTTCGCGCTCCCCCTATCCCTGCAACGCACAGACAACCACGTCCTTCTTCCTGGCTGCTGGACGAATATCCCACGACACCAATTTACTGTCTTGTACCTTGACCGAAATGATACCCCCGCCGGTCAAATGGAGCATCGCATCCACATCCCAATTGGAAGGCCACGCGGGCAGTAACAGAATCTTTCCAGCCGCCTCCTGCACCAGCATGCGTTGCAGGGCGATAGCCCCCGAACCAAAATGATCGAAATCCGGGCACGAGTCCGGGCCTTCCTTGCCGTACATCGGGAAACGGCACATCGATGACGCGTTGCGAAAACGCTTGACCAATCCGGCCGCAGCCTCCTTCGCATTGCCCGCGTAGGCCCAGTGGATTTGATCCTGCGTCCAGCAGGCCGCGTTATAGGCATCCTTCATCGACCGTCCGCTCATGGTCTGGGTGACCACATCCGCTGTGCCGAGCCCAACACCGAAGCAGCGGAAAGGAAACACCGGGTACAACTCCGCATTCTCCGAGTTCTTTTTTACCGCCCACTTTTCCGCAGGTGCGATCGCCTTGTGGCCATCGATCATCTGCGTCGGCACTTCCGGCATCCGCGCGCGGAGTGCACGCCACCGCGCCTGGTCGGCGGCCGTGCCCGCCTTCAACGACAACAACTCATCGAGACAGCAGCGCAGGCCCGCGATATCGGGCGCTGGATTCACAGCCTGCCACCAGGTCTCAAGCGACTGCCCTGGATCGATCCTGAACTTGCCGCCTTGCAGCGTGGGATAGTGCAGCTCAAAGAAGAGTAGCACGTCGCGGGCGAAGGGGACGAGTACTCGATCGCGAAACGCAGTATCACCGGTGAAGTTCACGTAGTCGCTCATCATTAATGTGGTTTCGAGGCCACAGGTGAAATAGAAGTCGTGATAGTAGCGGGCCACCGCGCCGGGAGCGGCTTTGGTCGGCTTGCCGTCGAGCCCGCAATCGTGCTCGGCGCCAGTTGGCTCGATGTTTTCCCGATAGTAGGCGCCGTCGTGGCCGAACCAGGCTTTGGTGATGGCGCGGCGCACTGGCAGCACGCGCGAATAGTATTGGAAGAACGGCTGTAGCAGGTCATAGTCGCCGCTTGCTAAAAGTGGCCAATAGAGCAGGCGTTGATTTTGATAGGTGAAGCGGCGTCCCCACAGGCGATCGTCCTCGTGCAGCAGCTTGCCGCCGTCGATGGCTTTGGTTTCTCCGCTTCGATTGCGCTTGTCCGAGGCGGGCACGAGCAGTTGCTGGGTAAACAGTCCACCGTTGAACTTCACCTGCACCTTGCCACGACTCTGGCAGGCCATCAGAAAACGGAAGACGTTGTAGCTTTGGGCAACGAGCGCGGCCCCGTCCTTTTCTTCTCTCTTGTTGCCATTTGGTTCACCGTGGAAGCGCTCGCGGTCCGCAGCTGGCAGGGTGCTATCTGAAGCGACAATCCAGCTGCGATCCCAGAACTTCGCCCACCACTGCTGGTGCCGAGCCCAGTCACTGGCGAGTCGCAGCGGCTTCGCCGCTTGCCGTTCGATCGCGTCGATCCATGTCTTTGGCTCCCGCGCCTGCAGGGTGCAGGAGTGAATCCTTATATCAAACGTGGTCCCGCTGCCGCTTAGCGCGCCCCCCTGCAATTGCATCGACGGACACTCCAGCAGATTTCCAAACGTGTTGAAGCGGAAGGGATCAGGAAACTGTGCGGCCATCTGTTCGACCCCGTAGTACTTGAGGTCGTCGGCATAGACGCTGCGATCACCGACCGTGAAGTACCAGAGGATTTTGCCGTTCCGCACAAGCCGTACATCCTGAGGCGGAGCCTGCGAAGACTTCGTGTAATACTCCGAGACATTATAGGAGCAACTGTCGAAGCGTTTCCAGAACTCCGGTTGCGCCGTGACATTGATCTTTTGCGGCGATTGGATTTCGACGTGATAGACCGGGCGGTTCGAGTCAACCCAGATTCGCACCTGAACGTCTTCTGCCTCAATTGTGATCGAGCCCGATGCAAGATCGAGGGTTTGCCGGAAGGGCTTGCCGGCGAGGAATGGATTGGGGTCCAGCGCGATGCGCACGCGGCCAGTCTTGTACAGATCCCCCAGATAGTTATAGGCGTCATTCTTCGATAGCAGCAGGTACAGATCGCCGTTCTCAATGGCGTAAACACCAGCGGCAAGATCGCCGTTGCCGACAGGCATGACGCCGCTCTCGTTTTTCGAGGGAGTTCGCCAGATGACGTTGTAGCGGGTCATCCGGTGCGTTCCAGTCGCGCTGAAGAGCGCTGGGGAGCCGGCAATCAAGCGGGCCGCGGTACGCCTTGTGATGGAGGCCATTTACGGCCATCATAGCGGATTCGCGTGGTTCAGTGGATCAGGTTAGCGGTCCTGGAACTCTTCGTGCCAGGCCATCTGAATCGCTTCCAACTTTCCTTCGTTGGAAGCGCCCGGATCGTCGTCGAATCCGTCCAGTTCGCAGATCCACTTGTGCAGATCGGTGAACCTTACCGTCAACGGGTCGAGATCGGGAAACTTCTCGCAGAGTGCAAAGGCGATGTCGTCGATTTGATTCCAGGAGAGGCGTGCCATTAGATCTTGGTCCCTTTCAGTGCGCCCTGCACGGCTGAGTTCATCATATTCTCGGCCAGTTTCATGGTGCAGTTGTTTAAGCGTTCGATCATAGCCAGGATCAGCACGTAATCCTGATGATGCTTCGCCAGAATCAACTGGTTCATCGCCAGCTGGATCTCCGCTCGCTCCTGCTCTTCCAATTCCTTCCAGGCGTCACTCTGCTTCGCTTTGTCCATTGCCGCCAGAATCGCATCGGCCTCGACGCGCGCCTCGCGCAACTGGCGCTCCTTGAAATCCTCTTCTGCGTTATCGATGGATTCGATGATCATCGCTTCCACCTGGTCGTCGGTCAGACCATACGACGGCTTCACTTCCACGCTGGTCTCTTTGCCGGTCCGCACGTCGCGCGCCGTCACGTTGAGAATTCCGTTGGCGTCGATCAGAAACTTCACCTGAATGCGCGCCATGCCGGCGGGCATCGGTTCGATGTCTTTGAGGTCGAAGCGGGCCAGGCTTCGGCAGTCCTTCGCAAGTTCGCGCTCTCCCTGCACAACGTGAATCAGCACGCTGCGCTGACCGTCCACTGCTGTTGTGAAGGCTTCGGTTTCGCTCGCGGGAATCGTTGAATTGCGGTGGATGAGTTTTGAAACTACTCCGCCCATCATCTCGATGCCGAGCGAAAGCGGAGTGACGTCAAGCAGCAGTTTGTCCTGCATATCGCCGGAGAGAATAGACGCCTGGACAGCTGCGCCCAAGGCCACCACTTCATCGGGGTTCAGTTCGCAATGCGGTTTGGCGCGGAACAGCGTCTCGACCGCCTGGCGGACCAGCGGAACCCGCGTGGAGCCGCCAACCATTACTACTTCGTCGATCTGCTCGACCGTCACCCCGGCGTCGAGAATACACGAGCGGCACGGGCCAAGCGTGCGATCCACAATGTCGCGAATCAGGTTTTCGAACAGTTCGCGCGAGATCTCACGCTGATAGGTCTTGCCGTTGTAGGTGAGTTCAATGGTAACGGCCAGTTCAAAGGAGAGTTTCTCTTTCGCTTCGATCACCGCGCGGCGCAGCAGTTGGACAGCCTCGCCATTGGTGGAGATGTCCTCGCCCCACTCGCTTTGAATGTCTTCCAGGGCGATCTGGATTAAGCGGTTGTCGATGTCGTCGCCGCCAAGGTGCGTGTCGCCGTTGGTGGCCAGCACTTCGAAGATGCCGTCGTGCAGCTTGAGAATGGAGATATCAAATGTGCCGCCGCCGAGATCATAAACGGCGATCACGCCATTCTGACGCTTGTCGAGGCCATAGGCAAGCGAGGCCGCGGTCGGCTCATTCACCAGGCGCAATACTTCCAGGCCGGCGATGCGGCCGGCGTCCTTAGTAGCCTGGCGTTGCGCGTCGTTGAAGTAAGCGGGAACCGTGATGACGCACTGCGTGATCTCTTCGCCCAACGCCTCTTCGGCGTTCTTCTTCAATTGGCGCAGGATGTAAGCAGAGATTTCAGGAGGCGTGAAAGTCTTTTCGCCGAGCAGCAGGCGGATGACCGAATCACTGTTGTCTGTGACGCGGAATGGAAACAGTTTCAGTTCGTCGCGGACGTCTTCAATGCCCCGCCCCATCAAGCGTTTTACTGAGTAAACGGTGCGTTCCGAGGAATTAATCAGCAGCTTGCGCGCCGGATTGCCGACGACCATCTCGCCCGCTTCGGTGTAACTCACGATGCTGGGGACGAGTTTATCGCCATCAGGTCCCGGGATCACGCGCGGCGTGGTGAGATCCATATAGGCGACCAGGCTGTTGGTTGTTCCCAGGTCGATTCCTACGATGCGCGGCTTCTTTTCGGCTGTTCCGAAATCAATTTGAAAGGTCGACATTAGACTAGTTCTTTCTCTACTTCCTGAACCAGGTTGCGAATATAGTTTCTGCGGTTGAGGGTGTTGCGGATTTCGCTGAGTATCGCCCGGTCCTGCGTGAGATCGTAGCGCGTGAACAGATTGGCCAACCCTAGATCGATCTGCTCGCGCAGGCCAATGAACTTCTTTTTGGCGTCCACGAGAGCGGGCCGTGCCGAAGCATCGCCCATGCGCAACTCTTCGAGAGCCATGTTCATCTCAAAGACCTCTTCCAACAGCTCTGGAGGAACGTCCTTGGACTTCTGCTCGGCGACTTCCAGGCCTTCCAGAGACAGTACGTATTCGGCTCGCGCAACCGGATCACGAAGAGTGCGCCAGGCATCGTTCAACTTCGCCGTTGCCTGATTGGAACATTCGCGCTCGGTATCGCTCTTGCGCGAATAATGATCGGGATGCAGGACGCGGCTCAGTTTATAGAAGCGCGCCTGAAGATCGTTCACGTCGAGGCCGAGTGCTTTGGGGATGCCGAATATTGCGAAAAAGTCCGACGGCGGAGCTTGCAATGAATGGCAAAAACCGCAGAACAGCTCTTCAACCGGGTTTTCGCAATGCCAGCAGTTCATTAGGCTGTAAACGAGGTGCCGCAGCCACAGCTCTTCTTGGCATTCGGATTTTCGAATGCAAAGCCCGACTGCATGAGTGACTCTTTGTAGTCGAGGGTCATTCCATCGAGGAAGACCATGCTCTTGGGATCCACGTAAACCTGCACTCCGTCGTAATCAAACACCTGGTCAGTCGGGCGCGGCTTGGGCTCGAACTTGAACTGGTAGCTCAAGCCGGAGCAGCCTCCGCCCAATACGCCCAGCCGGAGTCCCCCATCGACTCCCTGGCTGGCGAAGGACTGGCGAATTTTCTCAACCGCTTTAGGGGTGACTTCGATCACGTTCTTAACTCCTGCTTCCATACTACGCCGTCACGGCCTCCGAGCCAACACCCTGCTTCTTTTTGTAGTCGCCGATCGCAGCCTTGATGGCATCTTCAGCAAGTACGGAGCAGTGAATCTTAACAGGCGGCAGGCTCAGTTCGTTGACAATGTCGGTGTTCTTGATGGTCAACGCTTCGTCGACGGTCTTGCCCTTCAGCCATTCGGTGGCGAGCGACGAACTTGCGATGGCGCTGCCACAACCGAAGGTTTTGAACTTTGCCTCTTCGATCACGCCGCTGGACGGGTCTACTTTCAGTTGCAACTTCATCACGTCGCCGCATTCCGGCGCGCCCACCATGCCGGTGCCAACGTTGGGATCGTTCTTATCGAGTGAACCCACGTTGCGCGGGTTGTTGTAGTGATCGAGTACTTTATCTGAATATGCCATATTGATCTCCCTCTCTCAGAATTCTGGTTAGTGTGCGGCCCACTGCACTTTGCTCAGGTCAATCCCTTCCTTGGCCATCTCATAGAGCGGTGACAGTTCGCGAAGCTTGCGGACAACCGTGATGAGACGGTCAGCCACGAAATCGACCTCTTCTTCCGTGTTGAAGCGGCCGAGGCCGAAACGGATCGAAGTGTGCGCCAGATCGTCCCCGATGCCAAGCGCTTTTAGTACGTAGCTCGGTTCGAGCGTCGCCGAAGTGCAAGCCGAACCGCTCGATACCGCAACGTCATTGATGCCCATCAACAGGCTCTCGCCTTCGACATAAGCGAAGCTCATGTTGAGATTGTTCGGCAGGCGGTGTTCCATCGTGCCGTTAATAAAAGTCTCATCGAGTTCGCGCTCCAGAATCGACTTCAGACGATCGCGCATCGCACATAGGCGAGCAGCCTCTTCGGTCATCTCTTTCTGGCAGAGGGCGCAGGCTTCGCCGAGCCCTACGATGCCGGGAACGTTCAGCGTACCCGAACGCATGCCGCGCTCGTGACCGCCGCCGTCCATTTGAGAACTGAGTTGCACGCGCGGACCCTTGCGGCGGACGTACAGGGCGCCAACGCCCTTCGGGCCGTAGATCTTGTGGCCGCTCAAGCTGAGCAGGTCAATGTTATCGGCGATTACGTTCACAGGAATCTTGCCGACCGCCTGCACGCCATCGGTGTGGAAGAGAATTCCCTTCTCTTTGCAGATCTTGCCGATTTCACGGATAGGCTGGATTACGCCGATTTCATTGTTGGCGTACATGATGCTGACCAGAATGGTCTTTTCCGTAATGGCGGCCTTCAGCTTTTCGAGGTCGAGGAGGCCATCTGCTTCGAGCGGCAGATAGGTAACGCGGCAACCCTTCTTTTCCAGGTGCTTGCAGGTATCGAGGATCGCCTTGTGCTCGGTAGCGGCAGTGATGATGTGGTTGCCCTTTTCGGCATACATCTCGGCAACGCCTTTGATCGCCAGGTTGTTCGATTCCGTTGCGCCGCTGGTGAAAACGATCTCTTTCGAACTGGCGCCAATGAGGTCAGCGATCTGTTTGCGGCCCTTCTCAACCGCCTCTTCGGCCTGCCAGCCAAAGGCATGGTTGCGGCTGGCGGCATTGCCGAACTGCGAAGTGAAATAGGGCATCATCGCGTCGAGCACCCGCGGATCGAGCGGCGTGGTCGCGTGATTGTCGAAATATACCGGCATCTTCATATAGTTATCGTTCCTAGTCGTTAAACCTAAAAGTTCGTTAAAACGGTGAATTCGTTCGGGGGAATCGGGGGCATGCAAGGCGGCTCTTCCGTCTCGTCCACGGCCATCTCCGATATTGTGATGCTGTTCAGCAGCCGAACGATTCCTTCATGTACTTTCCTCAGCGGTTCTTTCACGTTGCACCGGACGGAGTGCTCGCAATCCCCGTGCTCGGTAAAACAGGAAGTCAGGAAGATCGGGCCATCAATGGAGCGGATCACATCGAACGCAGTGATGGACCGCGCATCCCGAGCCAGCCTATAGCCGCCATTTGAACCATGCTCCGAAGTCAGGAAGCCGCTCTTCACGAGTTTTTGTAAGATCTTTGACAGAAGCGGAAGCGGGATGCCGTAGTTGTCGGCGATCTCCTTGGCGCTGGCGCAGGACGGAGTTTTCACCGCGAGGTGCTTCAGTGCGATCAATCCGTAGTCGGCCTTTTTGGTCAGTTTTAGCATTTCGGCGGCATCTAGGACTAAAACAGTCCCACATCAAATATATCGCAAGTTTCCGTCACGGTCAATAGATGAGTCCTTCCTTTCGTTAAATTTAAATTCCGACCCTCTTGGTCGCATATCAACTTCTTCCGCAAAATGCCGATACACAGATTGCGGCTTTGTGCCGGTTGAGGCTCGCATGTTAAACTCACCATACGAGGTTGTTATTAAGGCTGCAACTGACTGAGGATCTGCGACGTTCAATTGAATGATTAGACTGTTTCGAGTTTTTATCCCAACAACGGTAGTACTCCTGGTCCTCACAGAGGTATTGCTGCTGTATGGCTGCATGCTGCTTGGTTATCAATTGGCGTTGACCAAGATTGCCGACGAGGTGAACCTCGAATTCTTTCTATTTCAGGCCAACGGACTGGTACGCACCGGCCTGGCTATCCTCACCATCCTTCTGGGTTTGTATTTTCAGGATCTGTACACCAACTTCCGAATCAGAAACCGCATTATGTTTCTGCAACAGTTGATGATGGTCATTGGCCTTACGTTCCTGGGGCAGGCACTGCTCACCTATATCAATCACGATCTGATGCTTTCGCGCTACCAAATGATCTACGGCTGCGGCCTGATCATGATGATCCTTCCGGTTTGGAGGGTCTTTTACGGCGCGTTCGTGGTAAAAGTGTTGGGAGCTGAAAAACTGCTGCTGTTGGGCAACTCTGAGATGCTGACACAGATAGCGCAAAGGATGCTCGAGCGGCCCGAAGACGGCGCTGTCGTTTGCGGCTACCTGAATGAGACCGGCGGCGAGGATTTAGCCTACCAGAACATCCCGTGCCAGGGGACGATTGAAGACCTGGAAGCTGTAGTAAAGAAGATTCAGCCCAATCGGATCATCGTTGGAATGCGTGAAAGGCGGAACCGTCTGCCGGTATTCAAGTTGCTCGATTTGCGCCTGTCGGGAATACACATCGAGGATGCGGTGCATGCCTTTGAAACCCTCTTCGGCAGGATCAGCACCAAGGAACTGCGCCCCTCGCAATTGGTCTTCTCGACGGAGTTGGGTCCCAGCAGTTCGAGTGTCTCGCTTCAGAATATATATTCAATCGCAATCGCCGCCATTGGAACGGTCCTCAGCCTGCCGATCATGCTGGTTGTTGCGGTCCTCGTGAAATTGACTTCGAAAGGGCCTATTCTGCACAGGCAAACCCGGGTCGGACTGAAGGAGAAAGTTTTTACTGTCTACAAATTCCGCTCCATGTATCAGGACGCGGAGGCCAGGACGGGCGCGGTGTGGGCGACCAAAAACGATCCGCGCATCACCTCGATCGGCAAGTACCTGCGTCGCTACAGGCTCGATGAACTCCCCCAGTTCTTCAATGTCCTGCGCGGAGACATGTCGATGGTCGGGCCGCGGCCGGAACGCCCCGAGTTCACCCAGACCCTCTCCGAGCAGATTCCCTTCTACCGCCAGCGGCTTTGTGTAAAACCAGGACTCACAGGTTGGGCCCAGATCAATCATAAGTACGGCGATACGCTCGAAGACACCAACATCAAGCTTGAATACGATTTGTATTACATTAAGCACATCAGCTTTTCACTAGACCTGTATATCCTTTTGAACACGGCAAAAATCGTCATTCTAGGACGCGGAGCGCAATAGCCCGGGAGCCGGATTCCTTGTCCGCTCATTTTACCCCGCAAGCTTTGCTTTCCGGGGTATAATCAACTTCATGAGATTGGCGTTTTCTGCCACGATGTTAATGAGCGCGCTGGCCCTGACAGGCCACGCACAGACTCCCGGCCCCATTGTTTCCACCGTCAATGAAGTCATCGTCCCGGTGACTGTGACCGACGAAAAGGGCAGGTTTGTTTCCGATTTGGAACAGAAAGACTTCCGGATCTTCGACCAGGGCAAGGAACAGAAGATCTCGTTCTTCTCGCGCGAGCGCAACCAGCCGGTGGTCGTCGGTTTTTTGCTCGATCTCTCCAACGCCAGCCGTCTGCACTGGAAAGTCTACCAGGAAGCATCCCAGGAACTGGTGTTGACGCTGCTGCCGAATGACAAGCGCTACTCCGGCTACCTGGTCACCTATGGCAACGATGCGGAACTGGCCATCAACACAACGTCGGTACCGGATGCCATTACCGAAAAGATCCGCAAATTAAAGCCAGGCGGCGGCGCGGCCCTCTATGACGCGATCTATATGGCCTGCACGTCGCGCCTGCTGATCAAAGGCGAACCGTTTGAACCTCGAAGGGTCATTGTTGTAATTGGCGACGGCCATGACAATGCCAGCAAGAAGAGTCTGGAAGAGGTGCTGGAAATCGCCCAGCGCAACCTGGTCACCATTTACGGAGTCTCGACCGTTGCCTTCGGCTTCAACAGCGAAGGGGAGAGAATCCTCACACGCTTAACCAGCGAAACCGGCGGACGTGTTGAGTATCCGCTCCAGGGATTGTACAAGGACGTTTCGGGTTACCTATCCACTCCTTCCGATGAAGGCAACTATGCATTGAAGGTAGGCACGGGCGGCTACGCCTCGGAGATCTCCAACGGCATGATCCGCGCTGTCGCCAATATAGCGGGCGAGGTCACCACCCAGTATATTTTGCGCTATAACCCAGAAAACTCAGACTCTGCAAAGATTTTTCGCAACATTCGAGTGGAAGTTGCTTTACCAAACGTGAAGGTCAGGGCGCGCAATGGGTACTACCCCTACAGCCCGGATGTAGTCAAGGGTTCTAAGTAAAGCCGGTTCTAAGTAAAGCCAGTTCTAAGTAAAGTTTGTTTGACGGCAACCTCTAATTCGCCGAAAAGAAAGGTATATGCGCGGGCAGCCATCGATACTCGTTCCAAAGACTGCGGTCTGCGCTTATCTTCAGGTCGCGTTACCAGGGCATCCCATTCAAAATGCGGGAGTACTCCTGCTCGATCCGGAGACCGGCGAACTTCATTTCAAACTGAGGCGCGACTGGGACGCAATCGCCCCAGAAGATGCCGACATTCTGGCGGAACTGGCCGACGACATCCGGAAGATGGTCAGCAAAATGGGGGGCAACGCCTTTCTTGCCTACGCCGAGTCCACGCTTTCAAATATCCTGCGCATCTCCGAACGGGAATCCGTTGTAGCGGCGAACCTGCCCGCAAGGCTGGAACGGCTCTATCGGGAAAACGTAGAAACCGTCGTGCAGCAATACCGCACCCATTTGCCCTTAACCACACTGCGTGCGGCCGCCGGAGGCCTGAGCGACGAGCAGAGCGTCGGTTCAGACAGCGACGATTGGATTGAAATCCCGCCAAATATCCACTTGCGCGAAGGAATGTTTGTCGCCCGCGTCACTGGCCGCTCAATGGAGCCTCTCATCCCGGACAACAGCCTGTGCATCTTTGATGGCCGTGTGGTTGGCGGATCGCGCGCTCATCGTTATCTGATGATCCAGAAACTCAGCCAATTCGACGACTCTTCTCAGTTCACGGTCAAAGAGTATTCCAGCGTCAAACAAATCAGCGAAGACGGATCGTGGCATCACGAAAGAGTCCGGCTCAAACCGTTGAATCCGGAATACGAAGCCTGGGACCTCAGTCCCGATGAATTCCGCGTGCTCGGAGAGTTCGTAGCCGTTCTACCGGCTGACGAATAGCCTCCTACTGGCGGCATTGGCCCTCCACTGGCCGATTTGCACCTCAATGCTAAACTGACACTGATGGGTCTCCCGACAATCCTGAACAGCAAATCCCGCTTCCCGGCGAGTGGTCCGCTGTTGCCTGGAATCGACTCAGTCAACGACCTGGCCCAGATGAATGGCGTTCGCGAATGCCTCCAAACGCTGGTAAAGAGCAAATCCTGGGTCAATGAAAAGCATCTGGAGCTGTGCCGGATCGCTGCCCCCACATTCTTCGAACAACGGCGCGCCGAGTGGATGGCCGCGGAGTTTGCCGCGCTGGGTTACGATGCCAGCATCGACCGTGCCGGCAATGTAACCGCACTAGCTCCTGGTTCCGGGGATGGACCGCTGATCGCCATCACCGCGCACCTCGATACTGTTCTCGCCCCACGCTCACCGGACGAGGTTTCGTTGCATCCCGATGGCTCGATGCGCGGACCCGGCGTCTCCGACAATGGCGCTGGCCTGGCCGGACTGCTCGCCATCGCCAGGGCTCTGCATCTTTCGCCGGAACTGCCGATCGCCCGCGCTGGAGTGGTCTTCGCCGCCAATGTCTGCGAAGAGGGTGAAGGCAATCTGAACGGCATGCGCTATCTGTGCGGCCATTCGCCGCTGGCTCCGCGCATCCGCAGTTTCCTGATTCTCGACGGCCCTGCCACCGATCACATCACCGCGCAGGCATTGGCCAGCCGCCGGTTTGAAATCGCCTTCAGCGGGCCTGGAGGCCACAGTTGGAGTGACTTTGGAATCGGCAATCCGGTTCACGCATTAAGCCGTGCAATCGCCCTATTTAGCGACGCACAGAAACACGGGCGCTCCCCAAGGGCGTCTTTCAACTTTGGCCTGATCGAGGGCGGGGTCAGCATCAACTCCATTCCAACCCTGGCGCGCGCCAAACTCGACCTGCGGTCGGAAAGCCCGGAGCGGATCGAAGAGATGTCGCAGTTCCTGACCTCCAGCGTGGAGCGGGCGATGGAATCCGAAAACGCCAATGCCACGGGATCTCGCGTGGCCGCCAAAATCCGCGAGATCGGCTCCCGGCCCGGCGGACAACTCGCGGAGGATGCTTCGCTGCTGCGCTTCCTGCGTGCCGTGGACACACATCTTTCCGTGCGGTCGCAGGTTGACTGCGCCTCTACCGACGCCAACATTCCTCTTTCTCTTGGCATTCCCGCCGTCTCGATAGGCGCCGGAGGCCAGGGCGGCGGCGCACACACGCCCGCCGAGTGGTTCCATCCCGAAGGCCGCGAGACCGGCTTGAAACGAATCCTCCTGACGTTATGCCTACTGCTGGCCGAATGAGGTGGCGCGCCGACCTGGCGATCACGTTCGTTGCCTTTGTGTGGGGCGTCAGTTTTGTCCTCAATAAGCGCGCGCTGGATGACATTCCAGTACTGCTCTACCTGAGCCTGCGCTTCACCCTCGCTGCGGCATTGATGGCCGTTATCTACCGCCGGCAGTTGGCCGAGGGCTTTTCCCGCCAGCAATGGATTGGAGGCCTGGCGACCGGTGCGCTTCTCATGACCGGCTTCATTCTACAGACCGCCGGGCTGGTTTACACAACGCCAGCCAAGAGCGCCTTTCTAACCGGCCTTTACGCTGTACTGATTCCCATCCTCACCATGCTGGTGCTGCGCAAAGTACCTGGAATTATGGAATGCCTGGGAGTGCTGGTGGCCACCTGCGGCATGTATTTCATGTCTGTTCCTCCCGGCACGTTGCACATTGCAACGGGAGACCTGTTAACCATTGCCTCCGCCGTGTTTTACGCTTTGCAAATTATGACGCTAGGCTATTTTGCGCCGCGCACCGGCTATGTTAGCATCAGTTTATTGCAGGTCTCCGCGGCCTGCGTGATTGCCTGGCTATCCTGCGGAATCTCGCTGTTGGGATCGCAAGCTACCATGGCAGTCCGGTGGACTCCTCAGGTTTGGCTGGCAATTGTGGTTGGAGGCGTGTTCTGCACGGCCATCGCATTCACCGCACAGTCGTGGGCGCAGCAGTTCACGACGAATACCAGGGCAGCTTTGTTGATGAGCCTGGAACTGGTTTTTGCCTGGTTTACGTCTTATATTTGGGATGGCGAAGTGCTATCGCTACGTAGCGGGGCTGGGGCGGTCCTGATCCTGGCCGGGATATTGCTGGTGGAATTGAAACCATCTGGAGTGGTGGAACATCCATCTAATCAAGCGGAAACAGTAACCGATATAGAATAGTAACGAAGTTGGGAGGCAACACACATCCATGAGTTTTTTTGACAAGTTGAAGCACGAGAAACTGCTTTCGACCAGTTTGATGGTTTTCACCCTGGCGATCGGGATCCTGATCGGAACCCTGATCAACACTGGCGTGAACGCGGCCAAGGGGCAGGCGGTTGCACCGGATGCGACCCCCCTTACCATCCCCTCGCCCACCAAGCTTTCGAACGAATTCACGGAACTGGCCAAAAGGGTGGAACCAAGTGTGGTCAATATTACCAGCGACTACACCCCCAAATCGAGCGCGAAAGGCGGCAAGCGCCGCGCGCAGCAGGAAGAGGATGAAGAAGAGGGTGGCAGTACCGATCCGAACGAACTCTTCCGCCGCTTCTTTGGCGGTGGTGGCGGCGGTGGGGCGATCCCGCGCCAGCAGCAACCTCGCGGTGAAGCCACCGGCAGCGGCTTCATCGTCGACAAGAACGGCTACATCATCACCAATAATCACGTGATCGACAAAGCCGAAACCATCAAGGTGAAGTTGAATGGCGACAAGGCGGAGTTTAAGGCGAAGGTGATCGGCGTGGATTGGGAAAGCGATCTTGCGATTCTCAAGATTGACGCAGGCCGGCCGCTGCCCGCAGTGAAGATCAGCAACTCCGAAGGCGTTCAGGTTGGCGATTGGGCCGTGGCGATCGGCTCTCCGTTCGGCCTCGCTGCCACTGTTACCGCCGGAATCATCAGCGCAACGGGCCGCGACATTGCCGGTGCGGAACAGTTCCAGCGCTTTATCCAAACCGATGCCGCGATCAATCCGGGCAACAGCGGCGGACCGCTGCTGAACATCAAGGGTGAAGTCATCGGCGTTAATACCGCCATTGCAACGCAGAGCGGCGGCTATCAGGGAATCGGCTTCGCGCTGCCCGTGAATACGGCGGTTCGCGTTTACAACTCCGTGATTCAGAACGGACGCGTGCTTCGCGGCTCCATCGGCATCGGCTGGGACAAAGTCGACAAGCCGGAACTGCTGAAGGCGGCCGGACTTTCCGGTGGCGTCGTCATCAGCAATGTCACCAAGGGCGGCCCTGCTGAAAAGGCTGGCATGAAGGTGGAAGACATTATCATCGCCATGAACGGCAAGTCGATCAAAGACGGCGATGAGTTGTTGACCCGAGTATCGGAGACGCCGGTGGGCAGCACCACGACCATCACGGTCGATCGCGAAGGCAAGAAAGTCGATCTCAAGGTGAAGGTGGAAGATCGCGACGAAGTGTTCAAGGACGATCCGCGTTGGGCTCGCCGCCGAAAGGAGACAGAAGTTGAAACCAAGGTGGAAGGCACTCCGGCGAAGTTCGGCATCAAGATCCGCGAGGTCTCGGAAGCCGAGCGTGAGACCATGAAACTGGACGACAAGCGCGGTGTCACCATCACCTATGTCGAACAGGGCTCGTTTGCCGAAGAGATCGGCCTTCAGGAGAAGGACGTCATCGTCAGCATCAACCGCCAGCCGGTTTACTCAGCCGATGATGTCCGGAAGCTGCAGGGCAATCTGAAGCCGGGTGGTGCTGTCGCATTCCGCGTAATGCGCCCGATTGCGACTCCGGGTACAGGCGGCAAGCGGTCAGTGCAGTGGCAGAGTTTCTTTGCTGCCGGCACGCTGCCTGCAGGCCAGTAACAACCGAAGGGGGTACGGTTCGCTGTACCCCCTTTTCATTTCGCTACAATCTGTTAAACTGTTCACTTGAGACTCTTCGGATTCATCTTATCTTTCATACTGACCTCTTGGATGCTTCAAGCCGAAGTGCAGAAGAAATCCGTAAAAGCGAATCCAACCAACCGCACCACTCTTACCACCAAGACTTCTCCCCCTAAAAAGACCACCGTTAAACCCGGAACAGGTTCGCAGCGAAAACCGGCGACAGCCAAGACCTCGATTGTGAAACCAAGTCCCGCCGCCAAGGGTAGCAAGAAAACCGGCTCCAAGAAGGCTGCTCCCGCACGCCGCACCTCGTCATATCGGGCAGGCCAGTCGACCCCTACGCAGGACCGCTACAAGGACATCCAGTCGGAACTTGCAACGCGCGGCTATCTGAAATCGGAACCGAACGGACAATGGGGGCCTGAATCGCAGGAAGCTTTAAAGAAGTTCCAGCAGGAACAGAATCTGCGGCCGACCGGAAAGCTGGATTCTCTCTCTCTTATTTCACTCGGACTAGGGCCTAAACGTACCGCGACGGCCCTTCCCAGACCGCAACCAACGGATGGAGCAAACAATGATAATCGGGGTTCCCAAGGAAGTCAAAGACCATGAAACTCGCGTAGGCCTTGTGCCTAGCGGAGTTGCCGCGCTGATAGAGGCGGGGCATCAGGTACTGGTGGAAGCTGGCGCCGGAAAAGAGAGCTCGCTTTTCGACCAGGAGTACAAAGACGCCGGCGCGAAAATCGTCGAGACCGCACCCGAGGTTTGGAATCACTCCCACCTCGTAGTCAAAGTCAAAGAGCCTCTGCCTTCCGAATTCGAGTTCTTTCGCCCGGACCTGCTGCTGTTCACCTACCTGCACCTCGCTCCTTTACCTGAACTGACGGAACGCCTGCTCGATGCCCGGGTAGCCTCAGTTGCCTACGAAACCATTCGGGAAAAGGATGGCTCGCTCCCCTTGTTGACCCCCATGAGCGAAGTGGCAGGCCGGATGAGTGTGCAGGTGGGCGCACAGTACCTCGAAGCCCCCAATGGCGGCCGTGGCATCCTGCTCGGCGGCATCCCAGGAGTCGCACCGGCAAACGTGGTGATCCTCGGCGGCGGCATCGTCGGTCACAATGCGGCCAAGATCGCCTGCGGACTGGGCGCCCACGTGACGATCATCGACCGCAACCTGCAACGGCTGCGCGAACTCGATGACATCTATAACGGGCAGATCGTAACCCTGGCATCGAACGTCTATACCATCCGTGAATCGTTGCGACTGGCTGACCTGGTGATTGGGGCAGTGCTGATTCCCGGGGCCTCGGCGCCGAAACTGGTGCGGCGCGACATGATCAAGATCATGAAGCCCGGTGCCGTGGTGGTGGATGTCGCGATCGATCAGGGCGGCTGCATGGAGACCTCGCACGCCACGACCCACACCGATCCGATCTACTACGTCGATAATGTCCTGCACTACTGTGTCTCCAACATGCCTGCGGCGGTGCCCCATACCTCGACCTTCGGTCTGACCAACGCGACCTTCCCCTATCTGCTGGCGCTGGCCAACAAAGGCCTGGCGCGAGCCTGCGTGGAAAGTCCGGAAGTGGCCGAAGGTGTCAATACCTATAAGGGCCATGTGACCTATAAGGCTGTCGCCGATTCACAGGGCAAGAAGTCGAAGAAGATCCAGGAGCTGATCTGAACACCTGCCAATTGAAGGCGAAACGTCGGACTCAAGCAGGATTGTATGAAATATTTGAAACGGACAGGCGAAACCGCCTGTCCCACCACTGGAAGTTACGTGTTTTTGAGTGTGGAACAGGCGGTTTCGCCTGTTCGCTCGCTTGCGAGCGCATTCTTTTAGGGCTTCTCACAGTCGCGGCTCGGCTAGAAATGTTCATCTTCTAGCCGAGCCGCGACCGTCAGGGAGCGATATTTCCATTGCCCACGTGGAATTGATGCTGAAACGAAATACGTGGTCTAAAGCAGTTTGCGTGTCTGCGGCTTTCGCAGACGTGTTTCCAGGCGGAGTTTGCGTTTGCGCAACTCCGCCGAATCCCGCAGCCGGATCGCCGCCTCAACCAGATCGAGCGCCATGGAATAGTTGCGTTCCTTGTGCTCGTAGAACTTGGCTAGTTCCTCGTGCGCGTCTACCTGGAATTCATTCCGGCACTGCGTAAGCTCCGTGTACAATGCGATCGCCGCGTCTTCCCTGCCCTGCTTCTTTTCCAGCATCGCCAGGTCCCACATGGTGCGAAACATCAGGGCATCGGGCAGACCCTTATCGATCGCACGGCGGAACAGCACCGCCGCATCGTCAAAGCGCTCCGCACTGCGTAACCAGCGGGCCAGACCGGCCATCTCAGCGCCATGCGCGAACGCATGCGACACCGGAGAGTCGAACGCACGAGGCACGATTCCGGTGAGGCAGGCCAGGGTCAGAATATCGATCGCATTGTGATGGAACACCGGAGCCAGCCGGAACGCCTCTTTCGTCTTCAAATACTCAAAGTAGAGATATGGTATGAGATCGCCAGGCACATCCCCCTGCCGCTCCACTCCCAAAATACGATTCTCCAACTCAACTAGCCGGCAGCTTTCAAACCGAAGCTTCCATAAGCGCCGCGCACTGAACAGCAGGTCCAGGTGTTCCATCCTGGCAAAGGGCGGCTTGGCACGCGACATCCGGTAGCGCGTTTCGAGCAGCGGTTGATCATACGACTTGCCGTTATAGGTGATCATCACGTCGAACTGCTCCAGGTAGCTCGAGAGCGCTGCCAGCTGGCTCGCCTCCTCGCCATAGTCGCGCATGAAAAACTGCTTCACCAGAAAGCCTTGCGGCGTGATGTGGCCCACGCCGATCAGGAAGGGGTATGTGCCGGTGCCTCCAGCCAGTCCGGTTGTCTCCGTATCTAGAAAGGCCCACCGCGCCGGCGGGGAGTTCTTGATGGCGCCTTCGCTGATCACATCGAGCAAAGTCGGCTCCATGTCCTCCAGATCAACGATGCCCACGCTGCCGTGCCGCCGGTGCCGCTCAAACAGACGCGTGGTTTCAAAGTGCTGGCCCTGTGCGGTCTCTACCACCTCGCCTGACATCCATTCCTCGATGGACGGAGTATTGATCTTCGGAGGAGGAGGCGGCGGTTCGGGCGTAGCGTACTTCTGATCGATCTTGGCGATCCGCTTCCGAAGCATCGCGAGTTGTTCCTGAATGTCGCCCAAGCTGGTTTCGCCTTTTCTTTGCCAGTATAGCGCAGCATTGAATTCGATATAATCTGCTTGACCATGAAACTTTCACTCGTCCTTCTCTTCGCCGGATTACTCAGTGCGCAAAATTATCAACCGACCTGGGAGTCGATCGATAAACGCCCCACGCCCTCCTGGTTTACAGACGCCAAATTCGGCATCTTTATCCACTGGGGTGTCTACTCCGTGCCCGCCTACGCGCCCGTTATTCCAGGCAAACTCGCCTACGCCGAGTGGTATTGGAACGCCATGACCGCGGGCCGCACGAATCCCAAGGCCAATGCCATCCAAAAGGGGACCTGGGAATATCACCAGAAAATGTATGGCGCAGACTACGACTACAAGAACTTCGCGACGCAGTTCCGTGCCGAACTCTATGATCCCGACCACTGGGCAGACGTCTTCCAGCGCTCTGGCGCGAAGTACGTTGCCCTCACGTCGAAGCACCACGAGGGCTTTGCCTTGTGGCCTAGCAAAGAGGCTTCAGCTACGTGGGGACGGCCCTGGAACGCCGTCGAGACCGGCCCCAAGCGCGACATCCTCGGTGACCTCACCGACGCAGTTCGCCGCAAAGGTCTGAAGATGGGCTTCTACTATTCGCTCTACGAGTGGTACAACCCGCTGTGGCTGAAAGACCGCCCGCGCTATGTGAAAGAGCATATGACCCCGCAGTTCAAAGACCTGGTGACGCGCTACAAGCCGTCCATCATCTTCAGCGACGGTGAATGGGACCAGCAGTCGGCCGACTGGAAGAGTCCCGAACTGATGGCGTGGCTGTTCAACGAAACCGCAGTGAAGGACGAAGTCGTCATCAACGACCGCTGGGGTAAGGATTCGCGCCACAAGCACGGCGGCTACTGGACAACCGAGTACACGCCCGGCATGGCCGACATGAACCACGCCTGGGAGGAGAGCCGCGGCATGGGCTTCAGTTACGGCTACAATCGCGCCGAGAACCTTTCGCACTATCACAGCGGCCGCGAACTGGTGATCATGCTGATTGACCTGGTGAGCCGCGGCGGCAACCTGCTGCTCGACATCGGGCCCAATGCAGACGGCACCATTCCGGTGGTGATGGAGCAGCGGTTGATCGAGATCGGCGACTGGCTCAAGGTCAACGGAGACGCCATCTACGGCACCAAACCGTGGAAGACCACGCGCCAGTGGAGCACCGGCGAACAGCCCAAGACCGAATACAACAAGGAGTATGAGACAGCATACGATGTCACCAAACTCGCCGCGAAACCCGCCGCAGGCAAGGCAGGCATTGAGGCGTTTCTGACTTCAAAAGGCAGCGACGTCTACGCGATCATGCCGCGCTGGCCCGGCCACAGCTTCTTCGTGAAAGACGTGACCGGCGTAAAGTCCGTCTCGATGCTCGGCGGCCCCGCCAGCCTGAAGTTCAAAGCCGAAAAAGGCGGGGTGACCGTGCAACTCCCGGAACTGCCGGAGGAGTTGCTAGGCCAACCCGCCTGGACCCTTAAAGTCAGCAGGTAAGCGCAATTTGGACAGGCGAAACCGCCTGTCCCACCATTAGAAGCACGTGACTTCCGGTGGTGGGACAGGCGGTTTCGCCCAATGCCACATAGTTTTCGTGGTTTTGTAGCGGCCGCATTCTTGCGTGCCGCCTCGACATTCGTGTCGAGGACCGGCTCGGTGTTGCAAACAAAACGTCGAGATGAATCTCGCCGCTGCGGACATGAATGTCCGCGCCACGATTTCACCAATAGCGAACTGGTGATTTGTGAAAACTATGCGGCATTGGGCGGTTTCGCCTGTCGGCTTCCGATACCCCAAACCTTCTTAAGGAGTTGTCCTTAAGCCCGCTGCCGTGCCGCCAGAATCGAATCCAGCTTTGCCCGAAGTTCTGCTTTCAACTTCGCGCTGGCTGGCTCCTTGCACAGATTCTTCAACTCGCGCGGATCTTTGTCGTAGTCGTACAACTCCTCGCCTTCCGCGCCCTTCTCCCACATCGTGTAGCGGTAGCGTTCCGTCCGTAACGAATACCCCATCACCGTCTTCTGCTCGCGACGGCGATTGACCTGCGTCACTGCCGGACGATCCCACTTCGCGGCCGGGTCTTTCAACAACGGTTTGAGACTCACGCCATGCAAATTCTTCGGCGTGTCCTTCAATTCGCAGATGTCAGCCAGCGTCGGATACATATCCAGAAACTCAACCGTGCGCTTGCAGACCTTGTTCTTCGCGGGCACACCCGCGCCGCACATGATCATCGGTGAGCCCGCGGCGTATTCGAAAACGGTCTGCTTCATCCACTGGCCATGCTCGCCCAATCCATAGCCATGATCGCTCCAGAAGACGATGGTGGTGTTGGCCTCCTGTCCCAAACGCTTCAACGCCGCCAGCAACTTGCCCACCTGCGCGTCCATGAACAAAATGCATGCGTAGTAGGCCTGCATCGCCTCCAGCCGTTGCTGCTCGGTCATGCCCCAATTGGCAGGCAGCGTGAAATAGGCCCAGATCGGAGCGATCTTCATCTCCCACTCTTCAAACGGAACAAGCTTCACCTTCTCGATCGGTACCATATCGAAGTACTTCTTCGGCGCAATATACGGACAGTGCGGCTTGTAGAAACCGGCGCCGATGAACCACGGCTTGCCGCGATTCTCTTCCATCATCTTGATGACTTCCAGCGCGACTTTGCCATCGGTGTGCTCTTCGTCCGGTGCGTCGGAAGCATGGAAGCCGATCGTGCTGCCCAAGCCCTTGCGGCCCGGCGTATGGATGGTGACCAGCGGCTCTTCTTTGGTCTTATCCACGCCGATCGGATTCACCCGCTTGTTCCAGGTAGGCGCGTCATCCAGGCCATCGGTACCGATCTGCCCCGGATTGCCGTAGTGATAAATCTTGCCGACACGTCCCACGAAGTATCCGTTCTTCTGGAACAGTTGTCCCAGGGTGACCACATCCGGCACCGATTCGCGGAAGTGTTTCGTAAGGTTGTACACCCCAGTGGCATCGGGCGAAAGCCCGGTCATGATCGACGTGCGCGACGGACTGCACAACGGGAACTGGCAGTAGGAGCGGTCGAAACGCACACCGCGCCGGGCCAGTTCATCGAGGTTCGGCGTCTTCACGATTGGGTGTCCGTATGTGCTGAAGCAATGATTCAAGTCATCGCTGGCAATGAACAGGACATTGTGCTTGGGCTTTTGCGCGAGCAGAGGAGCGACTGCCGCGCCGAATAGAAATTGACGGCGATTAAAAGTGTTCATGATTATTCTGGCCTAACTCACGGGCACGTCGCCGGTCTCTGCCTGACGCTTCTGCAACTCCGCCTTCAGTTCCTTCACTACAGCGGCATACTTGGGATCGTTGTACAGATTCTTCATCTCGCGGATGTCGGCCTTCAGGTCGAACAGTTCCCAACCCGGATCGGTGTCAGGCGATTGCGCACCCTTCATGCCGAGCGGTTTGCCGTAGTAGTAAATAAGCTTCCAGCGGTCCGTACGCAGGCCGTAATGGCCAGGCACATGGTGATCGTTGCTGTTATGCATCCAGTAGCGATAGTACATCGCCTTGCGCCAGGTCTTTGGCGTCTTGCCCTGCACGTTGGCCTTGAAACTGTGGCCCTGCATGTCGGCCGGAGCCTGCTTGCCGGCAAAATCGAGGAAGGTCGGCGCGAAGTCGACATTCAGCACGATATCCCGATTCACCGTGCCCGGCTTAATCACGCCCGGATACCGCATCAGGAACGGCATGCGCAACGACTCTTCGTACATCATGCGCTTGTCGAACCAGCCATGATCGCCCAGGAAAAAGCCCTGATCGGAGGTGTAGATGATGACGGTGTTCTTGGCGATGCCTTCACCGTCGATGTAATCGAGAATCCGGCCGACATTGTCGTCCACGCTCTGCACGCAGCGCAGGTAATCTTTGATGTACGGCTGATAGGCCCACTTGCGCAACGCGTCGCCCTTGAGATCTTTCGGGAAGGGCTGCTTCACGTCGGTCTCCTGCATGTCCTCGCCGACCTTCAGCTTGGTATCGGCCACGCTCTTCACCTTGCCCTCGTAGTGGTCGTAGAGATTGTCCGGTTCGGGGATGGTAACGTCCTTGAACAGATCTTTGTATTTCGCCGAAGGCTGCCATGGACGATGCGGCGCCTTATGGTGGCACATGAGAAAGAACGGCTTGTTCTTATCACGCTTCTTCAACCAATCGAGACTGAAATCGGCGATCAGGTCCGTGCAGTAGCCCGTGTACTTCTTGCGGCCTTCGGGAGTAATGAATACAGGGTCATGGTAGACGCCCTGCCCCGGCAGAATGTTCCAGTAGTCGAAGCCCTGCGGTTCGCTCACCAGATGCCATTTGCCGATCATCGCGGTCTGATACCCGGCCTTCTGCATCTCCTTGGCGACGGTGTTCTTCTTCGGATCAAGCACATCGTTCAGTGTGTAGACGCCGTTCTTATGGCTGTACTGGCCGGTCAGGATCGCAGCGCGGCTTGGCGTGCAGATGGAGTTCGTGCAAAAGCAGTTCGTCAACCGAACCCCGTCTGCCCCCAGGCGGTCCAGATTTGGCGTCTTGTTGATCTTACTGCCATAGGCGCTGATCGCGTGGGCTGCATGATCGTCGGCCATCATGAAGATGATGTTCGGGGGCTGCTGTGGCGTGGCAGCAACTCCGGCGCCGGCCATGCCCAGCATGGAAAGAAGGTCTCTACGGGTAATTTGAGGCATGATGATCTCGAAGCATTATCATATGACATTCGAGATGCCAATGGCCCCTACCAGGCGCGTGCGGAGCGGTAACCGTATGGATCGGCCCCGGCTTCGATAACGCCAGCAGGCGTCAGCCTGATCATCACCGGTGCTGCGCCATTCGCAAAACGCGAGCGCAAACCGACCAGATGCCCGCGATCATTCAACGCCTGCGCCACTGTTGCGGCCGTTCGTTCGTCCAGCAGCAGATCTCCGCGGCTCATCGCGTGATTGTCGAAACTCGATACCAGATGCCTCGTCTGGAAACGTCCGGCCTCAGTCGCATTTTGCGCATTCATTCCGAACTCAATCACGGCCAACAGCATCTGCAATAATGCCTGATCCTGATTATCGCCACCCGGGGTTGCCAGGGTCAGGTAGATCTTTCCGTCCTTGGTCACCATCGTCGGACTCAACGTTATGCGCGGCCGCTTTCCGCCCGCCAACTCGTTCGGATGCCCCTCCACCAGCAGAAAACTCTGCGCCCGCTCAGTAAGTGGAATCCCGGTATCGCCCGCGATCACAGACGGCAGCCATGCCCCCGAAGGAGTCGCCGAAAACGCCACGCCGTCTTTATCGATCGCATTGACGCAGGTGGTATCGCGCGCCATCAGGTCGTCATCGATCTTGATGAACACCATGTCCGACTCCGAAGGATGCCGCCCTCGCTTGCCTGCAATCTCACCAGGCAGAAACTGCATCGATGCACGCGGCGTGATTTGCTTCCTTCGCTCAGCAGCATACTCTTTCGAGAGCAAACGCTCCGCCGGCAACGTACTGAACTTCGGATCGCCATAGTAGGTGTCGCGATCGGCATATGCCAATTTCAAGGCTTCCACCAGCGTATGAATGTACTCAGTAGAGTTCATCTTCATGCCCGCGATGTCGTAGCCTTCCAGAATATTCAGCGCTTCGATCATTGATGGCCCCTGCGACCAGAAGCCGGGCTTGTAGACCTGATAACCGCGATAGTTCGTGGACACCGCCTCTTCCGGCTCCAGATGGAACGCAGCCATGTCCTCGTAGCGCAGCAGTCCGTTGTTGGCCTTGGAAAACGCATCGATGCGGCGTGCGATGTCGCCGCGATAGAAGTGGTCGCGCACAGCGTCGATCGCCCCCACGCGGCCTGCCCCGCCCTTCAATGCCTTGCGTTCGGCGTCGACCATCGAACGCAGCGTCCGAGCCAGGTCCGGCTGCGCAAAGACGTCACCCAAGCCCGGCATCTTGCCGTTCGGTATAAAGACGTTCTTCGAACTGGGCCAGACATCGAAGAACCGCCGCGAACGGATGATGCTGCCGGCACGAGTCTCATCGAGCGGCGCGCCATCGGCCAGTTCGATCGCCGGCTCCACTACTTCCGCGAACGACCTGGTGCCGAATTCGCGCAGGGCCACCAGCACCGCGTCGACCATGCCCGGCACCAGCGCAGGCATCAGGCCCGCCACCGGCACCATGCCCTTCAATCCGTTGTCTTCAATGTTCTGCACCTCAAACGGCTGCATCTTGCGATGGCGGAAGAAATCGGCAGTCGCCATCTTCGGCATGGTGCCGACGCCTGCGATCGCAAAGACCCGCCCGTCCTTGGTTCGGATGAGGATTGGCGCTTCTCCGCCGAAGCCAAAGTGCGAGTATTCGACGATGCTCGCCGCGAGCGTAGTCGCAACACCAGCATCCACCGCGTTGCCCCCGCCATAGAGCATACGCATCCCGGCATCCGTGGCGTAGTCCGTTCCGCCCGCGACTGCGCCGCGGGTTCCTCGCGCAGCCTGCCGCACAGGCCGCTCCATCTCCCGGCGACTCTGCGCATATGTTGCCAGCGCAACCAATCCGATCAGGCTAAGGACAACGGTTTTCCTCATTACAATAGAATGCCTCAAAATGGATTCCGCTGCTGGCGACCTTTGTAACACTCACCCTATAATGAGAGTTCATGCGATTTCTACTGCCCTTCTGTTTCTCTCTCGCCCTTTCAGCGGCTGACTCCACAAGCGACGGCAAGCAGTGGTGGCAGCACATCCTTTTCCTTGCAGACGATAAACTCGAAGGCCGCAACGCCGGCAGCGAAGGCCATGGCCAGGCCGTGGAGTATGTCGCCGGCCAGTTCCGCGCCCTCGGCTTGAAGCCTGTCATTCAAACGGTTCCATTTCTGACAAAGCAAATCGACGAACCGAACTCCAGCCTGGAGCTGATTCGCGATGGAAAGGCCACCAAACTGACCTTCGGCAAAGAGGCGAACATTGCCATGCGCTCCGACCCCGCCGAGTTCGTCGAAGCCCCCATGGTGTTTGTCGGCTATGGCATGAAGATCCCAGAAAAGGGCTACGACGATCTTGCCGGCCTCGACCTGCGCGGCAAACTCGCGGTGATGCTGAGCAATGCGGGCCCAGCTGAAATCAGCGGACCGCTGCGTTCGCACATGCAGGGCGCCGAACGCTGGAAGGCTCTGCGCGCCGCTGGCGCCATCGGCACCGTCACGGTCTCCAATCCCAAACATGCGGATATCCCCTGGGAGCGCGCGTCGTTGGCACGCTTCGCCGTTGCGATGGACATCGACGAAGAGAAGCTCCGCGACAACGCCGGCAACAAGCTCGCCGTCACGATGAACGCCCAATACGCTGGGCTGTTCTTTGAGGGCAGCGGCCACACCATCGAAGAACTCTTTGAACTGGCCGAAGCGGGAAGGCGGTTGCCGCGCTTCAACATGTCCGGGACACTAAAGGCGCACACTGCGGTCAAGCGAGGCAAGGTAACCTCGCAAAACATCGCAGCCGTCATTGAAGGCCATGACCCGAAGCTGAAGAACGAATTCGTTGTCCTCAGTGCGCATATCGATCACATCGGAATCGGGCAACCAATCAACGGCGACCGCATCAACAACGGCGCCATGGATAATGCGTCCGGCGTCGCAGCACTGATCGAAGTTGCCCGCGCGCTGAAACCTCTGAATCGTTCCGTCATGCTTGCCGTCGTTACCGGAGAAGAAAAAGGACTGCTGGGTTCACGCTACTTCGCCGAGCATCCTCCGATCGGCGACAGGAAGATCGTGGCCGACTTCAACCTCGATATGTTTCTGCCGCTGCATCCGCTCAAAATCCTCAGCATCCAGGGGCTCGATGAATCCACTCTCGGCGCCGACATCCGCGCCGCATCCTCTGAGTTCGGAGTCAAGGTGATGGGCGACATGGAGCCGCAGCGCAATCTCTTCGTGCGCAGCGATCAGTACAGTTTCATTAAGAAAGGAATCCCAGCGCTGGCCTTCAAGTTCGGTTACGAAAAAGGGTCGCCCGAAGAGCAATTGCAAAAGGCCTGGCTCAAGAACCGCTATCACGCACCCAGCGACGATGTGAATCAACCCGTCGACCTGGAAGGCGCCGCCAAGTTCCTCAAGATCCTCACCCATCTCGCCTCGCGCGTTGCCGACGCCAGCGAACGGCCGCACTGGAACGACTCCAGTTTCTTCAAACGCTTCGCTGAGCCTGTGCACTGAGATACAATTCATCCGATGGTTATCCCACTCACACCCCTCCGGTGCCTGTACCGGGCGATGGACCTGTTCGGCAAAAAGATCGGAGTTGTCTGCGGCGAAAAGCAGTTCACTTACCGCGAGTTCGGCGAGCGCTGCCTGAAACTGGCTTCGGCGCTGACGGCTCAGGGCATCCAACGCGGCGACCGCGTGGCGTACCTGAGCTTCAACAATCACCAGTTGCTGGAAGGCTACTACGGCGTTGTGATGGCAAAGGCCATCGTGATGCCATTGAACATCCGGCTCTCCGTGCACGAACTCACCAACATCCTGAATCACTCCGGCGCGCGCATGCTGATCTTCGAAAACGAATTCGCCGCTACGGTGGAAGCGTTGCGCGCCGCATGTCCGGAGATCGAGAAATTTATTGCTATCGATGGACCAACCGCCGTAGCCGACATGAGCTACGAGGAACTGGTCAGCCTTGGACAACCCGAGCACATCGACTTCATGACGATCGATGAGCTCTCAATCGCCGAACTCTTTTACACCAGCGGCAGTACCGGAACACCAAAGGGCGTCACGCTCAGCCATCGTACCCTCTATATGCACGCGCTCTCGGTAGCGACTCTATTGGCCGGCATTGAGGACATGGTGGACCTCCACACCATCCCGCTTTTTCACGCCAATGGTTGGGGCCGCCCGCAGGCTTCCACTCTCATGGGCGTGAAGCAGGTGATGGTGCGGCGCTTTGAGCCGACCGGAGTGCTGAAGTTGATTCAACAGCATCGGGCAACGGACATGAATGTCGTGCCGACTATGGCCAACGCCCTTTTGAATGCGCCCGACATCGCAGCCTACGATCTCTCCAGCATGCGGAAAATCAGTATCGGCGGAGCGGCATCTTCCCCCGAGCTCGTACAGCGCATGGAGGCCGCCTTCCACTGTGAAGTCTTCGCCGGCTATGGCCTCACCGAAACCTCGCCAGTGCTCACCACCGGCCGCCACAAGTACAACGGCCAGTTCGCAACCGACACTGAGCGCATCCGCCATCAGGCGATGGCCGGCTGGTCTGCACCCGGAATCGAAGTACGCGTGGTCGACCCGCACATGAGCGACGTCCCGCAGGACGGCGTCTCCATTGGCGAAGTGATCGCCCGCGGCGACAACGTCATGGACGGCTACTATCGCGAACCCGACGTGACCGCCAATGTGATGTCTGGGCCGTGGTTCCACACGGGCGACATGGCCGTGTGGGACGAAGAACGCTACATCCACATCGTCGACCGCAAGAAAGAGATCATCATCAGCGGCGGAGAGAACATCTCCTCGCTCGAAGTGGAGAAGGCCATCTTCGCGCACCCCGATGTCTACGAGTGTGCGGTGGTTGCGGCGCCCGATGAACATTGGGGCGAAGTGCCTGCCGCGGTTGTCGTGCGAAAGCCTGGTTCCGCACTCGACGAGAAGGCGTTGCTTGACTTCCTCCAACTCCGATTAGGCAAATTCAAGTTGCCGCGCATTATCCAGTTCACCGAAGAGCAATTGCCGAAAACCGGAACCGGCAAGATCCGCAAGATGATCCTGCGCGAACAGTTCTGGCAGGGTAAAGAAAAGCGGGTACAGGGATGAACCTCTCGCGACGCGGGTTCGTGGCATCGTCGCTTGCCGCTGGCGTTGTTCATGGTCAATCGAAGTTACGGATCGCTATGCTCGGCACCGGGCATGCCCACGCCTCCGGTAAGCTCAAGACACTGCAGGAGTCGCCCGATTTCGAACTGGTGGGCGTATGCGAACCCAAGACTCGTCCGGCCTACAAGAACGTTCGCTGGCTCACCGAAGACGAGCTGTTTGGCGACCGCTCCATCCAGGCAGTCGCAGTCGAAGGCTCTGTGCCGGAAAACCTGCAGTACGGCAGCCGCGTGATCGCCGCCGGCAAGCACCTGCACATCGACAAGCCGCCCACCAACAAGATGGCCCCGTTCCGCGAACTGATCGAAGAAGCTCGCCGGAAGAAGCTGGCTGCGCAATGCGGCTACATCTGGCGCTTCCACGCCGGTTTCGATCACGCGATCGAAGCAGTGAAACAGGGATGGCTCGGCGACGTGTTTATGATCCGCGGAGTCATGAATACCGACACACCCGACTCGGGCCGCCTGCCGCTTTCCGAATACAAGGGCGGCATGATGTTCGAACTCGGCTGCCACATGATTGACCGGGTCTGCGCGCTCTGGGGCCGCCCCACCGAAGTACGCACCTGGCTCAAACACCACTCCGTCATCCGTGACACCCTGGCCGACAATACGCTGGCCGTTCTCGAATACGGCAGCGCGCTGGCGGTGCTTTCGAGCGCGGCCAAAATGGCTGGCCACAGTCCGCACCGTTCGTTTGAGATCACCGGCAGCGATGGCGCGATTCTACTCTCCCCAATCGAACCCGGCAACAAAATGCGCGTCAGCATGCGCACCGCCCGCGGCCCGTACAAGGCGGGCTGGCAGGAGATCGAATTCCCCAATCAGGTCCGCTATGTGACCGACTTCAAGGATCTCGCCAACAGCATCCGCACCGGCCAACCACTGAAGTACTCCTACGACCACGAACTGCTGGTGCAGGAAACTCTGCTCCGTGCGACAGCCGAGCTTTAGACAATGTACATCTTAACTCTGCACTGCCCTGCCCGCGAGAAAGACCTGTTGATTTCAAACCTGTGGGATCTCGGCACCGAAGGAGTGATCGAAGAGAACGAACAGATCCAGGCGTTCTTCCCGGAACTGTTCGATGCGACCGAATTCGCAGCCTTTGCGCCAGCCTGGAAACTCGCAGAAGAGCGCGACTGGGTCGCTGAGACCCAACAATCCTGGCAGCCGTTTCCTGTCGGAGCCCGCTTCTATCTGGTGCCAGCCTGGCTCGATACGCCAGCTCCCGCCGGCCGTCTGCGCCTGGCCATTCATCCAGGACTCGCCTTCGGCACCGGAGCCGATACCACAACGCAACTTTGCCTCGAAGCACTGGAGCGCGAACTGAAACCGGAAAGCAGTGTGCTGGATCTTGGCACTGGCACCGGAATCCTGGCTGAAGCGGCCGCGTTGCTTGGCGCAAGAAGCGTGGTTGCGTGCGATATCGATGCCGATGCCGCTGCACAGGCTCGCCTCAACATTCCTGCCGCGATCGGCGTCTTTGCCGGCTCCTCGCGGGCTATCCAATCGGCGTCCATGGACCTGATTGTTGCCAATATCAATGCCCACACCATCAATGCCGTTGCCTCGGACTTACTCCGGATCGCCCGGCCCGGTGGCACCATTATCCTTAGCGGAGTTCCGGTGAGGGATGAGGCGATGTTGCGGTTACCGTTCCCCGTTGCCGAACGGTTAGAGCGCAAAGAGTGGCTGGGCCTGGTCTGCCACACGCCACTGGCGGAAAGTGCTAGCGTGGAGAAGTAGAGCAACTATGTTGCCTACCCAATAAATGCAAGCAATGCCTAAGTCCGACAAGTTTATCGATTTATACGAATTGATGCAGCTAAGTCCGAATGCGGACCCTGCCGCGATCCACGTCATGCACTATCACTTGACGGAGAAGTATCATCCCGATAACAAAGAGACAGGTGACCAGCATAAGCATCGGGCGATCTCGCAGGCCTACAAAATCCTCTCCAACGCCGAGAGCCGCGCCCAGTACGATCTGGAGTACCAGAAACAAAAGGGCACAGCTGGTCCGTCCGCGGCCAAATCACAGGGCATCCCCGGCATGCAGGCCGATGGCGGCATCGAACTGGAACGGGCCAAGCGCCAGGGAATTCTTTACCTGCTGTATCAGCGCAGAGTAAAGGACATGACCAAGCCCAATATGAACATGCGCGACTTTGAGGCGATGCTCGGCTACCCCAAAGAGAGCCTCGAATTCAGCCTGTGGTACCTCAAGGAAAACGACTGCCTGCGTCCGGGAGATAACGGAGCCTTCTCCATCTCATCGAAGGGCGTGGAGGTCTACGAAACAGTTGCCGGAGAGAGCCAGGACCTGGTGGTTCTGCCCGCACCTGGAAAACTGAAGGCAATCGGCAGTAAGTAGCCCCGTTCCGGCTACGGCGCAATCGCGGCCAAATGCTGGTCCAGTGCCTCTGAGAATCTCGGACCTGTTGGGAATTCCGATGCGTGCCAAAGCTTGTGGCTTGCCCCGACATTCAGCATCACCGGACGGCCGCCGATGTGCGTATTCGTCCGGAACCGCGAATTCAGCATCGTCAGTGCCTCATCCCGCACGTAGTGTCTCTCTGCAACGCGATTCATCAGCAGCAGAAAGCAACGGTCATTCCAGCGGAATAACATGTCACGCTCCTGCTTGGTTTGCGACAACAACTGGGAGAAGAACATCAGCACATTTTCCTTCACCTCCGTGCCGTAGCGTTTGTCGATCATGCCCATCTGATCAATAATGACGGCCAGGAAATAGGCCTTTCGATTCTCCCGAATAAATCCGCCCGCGCAAATCTCAGCCTCCTGCCGCTGCGGCAGTCCGGTGATGTCGTCGATCTCCATCTCGAGTGGTTCCGGTTCAGGCAGAGGCGGATCCGGGATCACCACGACGTTGGCGTTGGCAGGCACCGAAACCGGCACCTCGGCGGCCTTAGGTTTCCTGGGCGGTCCCTCGACGGCGCGCGACAGTTGCTCGATCGCCTTCTCCAGGCAGCCTGCATTCTCCGGCAGGCCCAGGTCTCTCTCCGCCAGTTCGCGTAACGTGGCTAGCGAGCGCTGGCACTCCTGCACCTGAACATTCACAAACTTGCTGGTCTCACGGTTGTAAACTCTCAGGGCATCAAAGGCATCCTGCGCGATGCGAAGCTGGTCGGAGGCGGCGGGAACCTTCTCCAGGCGGCTATACAAGTCACGCACCGCGATCTGCAGAACATCCCTGTCGATCGGGTCACCGGCAACAGGATTTGCAACCATTTCCCGCAGAATCAGATGCACCACGGTCTGCAAAACCGGAAAGCAATCTTCCTGGTGTTTCGTGAAGTATTTGTCGATGGATGCCAGCATCTCGGTCCAACCTGCTGATCTCCTTATCGGTCTGGGGCTGTTAATTCTTAGGCCGTTAACATTGGCTAACGTTTCGGGTGAAGTGTGTGCCTGTTTTGTTCGATAAGATAGAAGCGGCGCAGGTCTGTAGATTTACACATGGCATTCACTGTGGCCCGGGAAGAATTGTGCGAGCTTACCGAATTCGATTTCTCGTTGCCTGCTTGTTAACAGTCACGGCCGCCCTGCCCCAACGGGTCCTGGCATTGGATCCGGCGAAGGCACTCAACGAATACCGGTACGACGCCTGGGAAGAAGCCGAAGGCCTGCCGCATTACAGCGTCAACTCCATCGTGCAGGGCAAAGACGGATACCTGTTCCTCGCCACCTATTACGGCATTGTCCGCTTCGACGGAAAACAGTTCCGGGTTTTTGACCGGAATAATACTCCAGCGTTGAAGAGCAATCAGATCTGGTGTCTGGCCGTCGACCGCGAAGGTACTCTGTGGGCCGGCACAAGTGCAGGACTGATCAGCTACCGCAATGGGGTATGGGCAAAACAGCCCGGAGAAGGAATTACCGACGCCTCCATTCACAGCCTGCACCTCGCCAGCGATGGCGCACTGTGGATTGGCACCACGGCCAGCGGCGCCGTGGTCCTGCGCAGCGGCGTCTTCCATACGGTAGGTCCGTCGCGCGAAATGGTGAGGTCGTTACTAGTCGACAGGTCAGGCACCACCTGGATCGGCACCAACAACGGCCTGTTTCGCTATAGCGATGGCAAGATGGAGCACTTTACCAAAGCCGACGGCATCCCCAATGAAAGAGTGCTTTCGCTACAACAAACACGGGATGGGGTCATCTACGTCGGGACCGCCGTGGGCCTGGCCTACATCAAGGACCAGGACATTCGGACCATCCGGTTGCAGCCGGAACTCTCCACCCAATTGATGTGGTCTCTCGCGGAGGATCGCGATGGGCAGGTCTGGGTCGGCACCCTGGGTGATGGCCTGGCAAGGATTAACGCAGGCAAAGTCGATTGGTTTAAGAATCCGCGGCGGGCCTCCAGCAACGCCATTACAGCGGTTTACGAGGACCGAGAAGGGAGCCTCTGGGTGGGCGCCAGCGGCGGAGGACTTGGGCAGCTTCATAACGTTCCTTTCCACACCCTCACCACCGATGACGGGCTGACTGGCAATCTCGTGCAAGCCGTACTTCGCGCCCGGGATGGCACCGTCTGGGTGGGGACTAACGGTTTCGGCCTGAATCACATCACACAGGAGGGAAGGGTCTTAAAGACTCTGAGCAAGAAGACGGGCCTGCCGAGCAACGATATCTGGTGCTTGCATGAAGATCATGCAGGGTCCATTTGGGCAGGCGGCTATAACGGGAATTTGGCCCACATATCCAAATCCGGCATCCGCATCTACGATCAGCGTGATGGGCTTCCGGAGAAACCGATCCTTTCGGTGGAAGAAGATTCCCATGGTGCCATCTGGGCCGGGACCTTAGGTGCGGGTCTGGTCTCCCTCTCTGGCGGGAAGGCGCGGACCTACACAACAACCGACGGCCTCGCCGCGAACCACGTTCGCATTGTTCATGAGGATCACAAAGGACGCCTGTTGATTGGCACAGAAAAGGGCCTAAGTGTTATGGAAGACGGCAAGTTCAGCAACTATGGACTGAAAGATGGACTTGCCGGCGCCTTCATTTTCTCCATCTTTGAGGAACCGGATGGCACGCTGTGGCTTGGATCGTTTGATGGAGGCCTTACCAGGATGCAGAATGGCCGATTCGTCAAATACGATCTTGCCGCCGGATTTCCTGCCATCACTGTTTTTGGCCAAACCGATGACGGACGCGGCAATTTCTGGTTCAGTTCCAGCACCGGCATTTTTCGAATCAGCAAGCAGGAACTGAATGACTACGCGGCCGGTCGTACTAACCACATCTCTTCATCGGCTTTTGGAATGGCAGACGGTTTGTTAAGCCGGGAATGCAATGGTGGACAACCCGCCGCTGCAACCACCAGCGACGGCCGCATTTGGTTCCCTACAATGAAGGGTCTGGCGTTTGCCGATCCGGGCCGCATCTCGCTGAACATGAATCCGCCGCCGGTAGATGTCAGCCGCATTCGGGCAGATGGCGTAGAAAAGGCAACGACATCGAACATTCAATTGCCGGTAGGAACGCGTACGCTGGAAATCGAATACACCGGACTGAGCCTGGTGGCTCCCGACAAAGTCCAATTCCGCTACCGTCTGACGCCATTCGATAAGGACTTCGTCGAAGCCGGAACACGCCGCGTTGCCATGTACACCAACCTGCCTCCAGGCCAATATGATTTTCAGGTGCTTGCCTCAAACAACGATGGAATCTGGAACAACACAGGGACGACGATCAAAATGGAATTGCCGCCCCACTTTTACCAGACAAGTTTGTTCGTGTTCCTCTGTTTTGCCGCCTTGGCGGGGTTGGTTTGGCTCGGGCACTCATTCAGGCTGCGCGCATTGAAAACACTGAATCAGGAACTGGAACAGCGGGTGGCCGAGCGCACCCAGAGCCTGGAAGATTCCAACCGCGAAATGAGCAGCTTGATCGCCAACCTCGAAGTGGCAAGGGCCCAGGCGGAGGAGGCGAGCCGCGTTCGCAGCGAATTCGTGGCCAACGTCAGCCATGAAATCCGGACTCCGCTCAACGGCATTCTCGGGTTGGTTGGCCTCACACTCACCACTCAACTCACCTGCCAACAGGAGGAGTATCTGCGGCTCACCGCGCAGTCGGCTGATTCCCTGTTGTATGTCCTCAACGACGTGCTCGACTTCTCCCGCATTGATGCCGGCCATCTCTCCATTGACTCCCATCCGTTTCATCCCCGGCAAGTTGTGGAAGACGCGGTGAAACTGCTGCTTCCAGGAGCGGTCGAAAAGGGGTTGCAGCTCAAAAGTGATGTCTCGCCTCAAGTTCCTCAAATCGTCTTGGGCGATGCGGTCCGTTTGCGCCAAATTCTGTTGAATCTGATTGGCAATGCCGTAAAATTCACCGAGTCAGGTGGAGTGGAAGTGTCGTGTGGATCATACACGGAGGGGGCGCAACACCTTACGCTTGAGTTCCGGGTCAAGGACTCCGGCATTGGCATCACCCCTGAAAAACAGAACATCATCTTCGAGCCGTTCCGCCAGGCCGATAACTCCACCACCAGAAAGTACGGTGGCACCGGACTCGGATTGGCGATCAGCACCCGGTTGATCTCGGCGATGCACGGAAACATTGGCGTGGAAAGCGTACCGGGCACAGGTAGCACGTTCACTTTCCGCATCCCGGTTACCAGGGCCGACGCCATGGAGGTACCGTTTTCCGATTCGCTCGCCAACCTTTCCAACAACGCTCTGGGCCTGCATGTGCTGCTGGCTGAAGACAACAAGATCAACCAGAAAGTTGCGAAGACGCTGCTAGAAAAATTGGGCTGCACGGCGGAAGTGGTAGAGAATGGCAGGCAGGCTATCGACAACATTGAGAGTCACCAGTACGATGTCGTCCTCATGGATATTCAAATGCCTGAGATGGATGGCATATCCGCGATACAAGAAATCCGCAGGCGGGAGGCAAACCTCAAATCGCACCTGCCGGTGATCGCCCTCACCGCGCATGCCATGGAGGGCGACGCACAGCGGTGCATAGCCGCGGGCATGGACGGATACCTGGCCAAGCCGATCAACGTTACTCAACTTGCCGCAGTTCTGGGGCGATATGCAAAGAGGCGGACAGCAACACCGGACACCCATATCGGGCTTGGGATATAATTTCTTTGCTATCGTGGCTTCAAATCATTTTCAGGCAAAGGTCCTCTCTCCTCTGAGTGTCGTGGCTGCTCTGGCTGGTATCTTGTGCCTGCCCGCGGCCGCTGAACAAAATCTCATCGACCGCTACGTTTTCGACAAAGCCAAACGAGATCATGTCCCCATGGCGGCTTTGTCGACAGATGCCGAGTTTATTCGCCGGGTCTCGCTCGACCTCACCGGCCGCCTGCCCACAGTACAGCAGACAAAAGAGTTTCTTGCTTCTAGAGATGAGGGTAAACGAGCGAAGTTTATCGAAGCCCTTTTTCCTCCGCTTCCCGTCATGGGCATGCGGTCTGTAGCAGAGCATCCCTTCCTCGACCGCTGGACCTATTTCTTTAACGACCTTTTCCGCAACGGCGATCTCCTTGGCGAAGGCATCAATCCGTTCTACACCTATATCTACAAATCGCTCACGCTGAACGTTGGCTACGACGAATTTGTGCGCGATATGCTCACCGCTTCGGCCGTCTCCACGTGGTCCGAGGGCGCCGCTAACATGATCGCCCGCAGCCACGTCTTCGATGGAGACGGCTTCCAGATCAATCACGAAGATACGGCCGACGAGATCGCCATCAGCACCGCCAAGCTGTTCCTCGGCGTTAACCTCGAATGCATCTCGTGCCACGATGGCCGGGCTCATCTTGAAAAAGTAAACGTGTGGTTGAGTCAGCACAAGCGGGCCGATCTGTGGCGCCAGGCCAACTTCTTCGGCAAGACCCTTATCGCTCCGGTGTATGGCCGCTTCCCGCAGTTCCGGGTCAAAGATGGGGCGGCCCAATACAACATAAAATCAACCAGCGCCCTGCGTCCGCCTCGCTACCAGGCCGACATCACTCCCGCATTTCTGCTCACCGGCGAACGCACCCAAAGCGGAGAATCAGACCGCCAGGCGTTTGCCCGCATGCTGACCAGTCACCCGCAATTCGCTCGCGCCACAGTCAACCTGTTCTGGGCGGAGTTGATGGGCAGGGGGATCGTCGAGAATCCCTTTGATTTTGACCTCGCGCGCCAGGACCCGCAACATCCGCCAGCCGCCCCCTGGATCCTGCAACCCTCGCACCCGGAGCTGTTGGATGCCCTCGCGGACGACTTCCGCAAGAGCGGCTACGACCTACGCCATCTGCTGCGACTGATTGTCTCATCTACTACCTATCAACTCTCGTCGAACGCGCCGGCGGACTATCAGGCCTCACACGCCAGCTATTTCAGCCGCCGCCAGACACACCGCCTGTCAGCCGAACAGCTGTGGGATGCGGTCTCTGACGTCACCGGCAATTATCCTGATATCAAGGTCACCTATTCTGAAAAGAAAGTGAAGTACCTGATGCAGTCCCGTTCCCCAATGGACCTGGACAAAAGCCATAAGCAACTCTACAAGACGATGTCCGCCTTCGGCCAATGCGACCGCTACAACACCGTCGCTGAGATCCGGCCAAGCGTGGTTCAAGCCGCTCTCATGCTGAATGACACGACGTTGCGCGACCGTGTCAAAATCGCCAAAGGCACGCGCGTCGAAACGCTTGCCAATGCGCCGGAAGCCAAATGGGCCCAACAGATCGAAGAGATCTATCTCATCGCCCTCAGCCGCACGCCGTCACCCAAGGAAGTACAGGTTGGACAGGCTTACCTCGCAGCCCATGGAAAGGAGGGTGCCGAAGACCTGTTCTGGGCGATCGCCAATGGCATGGAGTTCCTGTTCTACTAAGGCAGAGCAAACGATGAAACAAGCTCAACCCACGGCAATTCCGATGCTCTCCCGCCGCCAACTGTTTCAACTGGGCGGTCTCACTATCTCCGGCTTTGGACTGGTTCCCTTCACGCAGATAAATGTCCAGGCAGCCGCAAAAGTGCAGCCGCGCGGCGGCGCCGATTGCGTCATCTTTCTAAACCTTCAGGGCGGCCCATCGCAGATGGACACATTCGACGTCAAGGAAGGCAAATGGGGCCCCGAAAATCGCGATATTCGCACGGTCAAGCAAGGCTACCAATTTCCCTACGGCTTCCTTCCCAGGTTGGCGAATCACCTTGACGACATCCTGGTGGTCCGCTCCATGGAGGCGTGGGAGACGGTTCACAGCCGCGGCCAGTTCTATCTCCAGACCGGACACGCACCCAGTCCGGCGCGCATGAAAGAGATGCCGTCGCTTGGCGCCATCATCGCCAGCGAAACGGAACCGAATCGCCAACCGTCAGACTTCCTGCCACCATACGTATCGATGAATTATGCGGCCGGCACCATGTACGGGCCGATGCAGGGCGAAGGCTGCCTTCCAGGCACGTGCGCTCCTCTGACGCTCGACCTGGCGGATAAGTCCCTGCCCTTCGTGATCGCCGAAAGGGACAAGGCGCGGTTTCACAATCGCTACGAACTGCTGCAACAACTTGACACAGGTGCAGCCGCCCTCTCGCCGGCTTCGCCGCAGCAACCCCTTCTCTACCAGGCCTTCCGCGACTCCGCCTATCGCATGATGGTCGAGCCGCGCATCGCCCAGGTCATGGACCTGCCCGAAACCGACCGCAAAGCCTACGGCTCAACGCCCCTCGGTGACGCCTGCATCATCGCGCGCAACATGGCCGCAGCCAAAGCAGGTGCGAAGTTCATCATGGTCACGCAACCTGGCTGGGACCACCATGGAGACATCTATGGCAAGGATGGAAAAGGCGGACTCTACAAGACCTGCGCCGACCTCGATGCCGCCTTCGCTGCCCTGCTGAGCGACCTCAAGCGCTTCAACCTGCTGGAGCGCACCCTTGTGGTCTGCATGGGCGAGTTCGGCCGAACCCCTGGCGACCTGACCACGCTGCGCGGCCGCGAGCACTACGCCAAGGCCATGATCGCGACATTCTCCGGCGCCGGAGTCAAAGCAGGCCGCGTTATTGGCGCCACCGATGAACAGGCCGCCAAAGTAGTAGACTATGGATGGCGGGAAAAGAGAGCGATCTATCCTGAAGACATCTGCGCCACCATCTATTCCACACTTGGAATCGATTGGTCGAAACGGATCACCAAAACCCCCTCCGGCCGCGACTTTGTCTACGTCGATCCGGCGGGCCCGCAAGGCTTAATAAACTACCGCGAAGTTTCGGAATTCTTCGCCTGATAAAAGGACTCATGATGATGATTACGAGAAGAGATCTTGTGAAGCTGGCCGCGGCGGCCCTCCCCGCCTCCAGCCTGTTCGCCAAGCCGAATTCGAAGTTCGGCGGCGTGCAGATCGGCGCCATTACTTACAGTTTCCGCGCCCTGCCCGGCAGCGCCGAAGAGACCCTGAAATACCTGACCGATTGCGGCATCAGCGGCATTGAAATGATGAGCAACGTCGCCGAGAGCTACGCCGGCGCGCCCACCGCTCCGGCCGGCCCCGGTGGCCCGCGTGGCGGCAAGCAGACTCCGGAACAGCAGGAGGCCCGCAAGAAGGCCGCTGCCGGCCTGGTGAAGTGGCGCTCCACCGTCTCCATGGACAAGTTCAAGGCGTTGCGTAAAATGTACGAAGATGCCGGCGTCAAGACCTACGCGTTCAAACTGCCGCCAACCCTGGAAATGTCCGATGCCGAATACGAATATATCTGGAATGTCGCCCACACGCTCGGCGCCAACCATATCACCATGGAACTGCCCACCAACGATCAGTTGTTGCAGCGCGTGGCTGACTTCGCGGCGAAGAAGAAACTGGCGATCGCCTTCCACACCCACGGCCAGGGCGGTGACACCGCCTTCGACAAAGTGCTCGCTGCTTCGAAATTCACGGCTCTAAATCTCGACATCGGCCACTTCTGGGGCGTCGCCGGCAAGTCCCCGATCCCGACCATCGAGAAGTATCACGATCGCATCGCCAGCCTTCACCTAAAGGACCGCAAGAGTCCCGACACAGCCGGCGACAAAAAGGGCGGGGGCGCCAACATGCCGTGGGGCGAAGGCTCGACGCCTATCAAAGAAGTACTGCTAATGATGAAGAAGAACAAGTACAAGTTCCCCGGCTCCATCGAATACGAGTACAACACACCCGCCGGCTCCGATGTCGTCACCGAAGTCAAAAAGTGCGTGAAGTACTGCAAAGACGCCCTGGCTTAATGCGCCCGCTCGTCCCATCCGACGTCAACTCCATGATGCGGCTCAAGGAAGCCGCGGCATGGAACCAGACCGTGGCCGACCTCCAGCGGAATTTTGTCATGGAACCGGAAGGGCACTTTGGCATCGATTGCGATGGCGTGCTCGCTTCCACTTCATCCATCTTCACCTACGGTCAGGACCTGGCCTGGATCGGCATGGTCCTGACCGATCCGGCGTTCCGAGCCCGCGGCTTTGCCCGCAAGCTCTTCGCTCATTGCCTCGACGTCCTGGACGCACGAGGGATCCGTTGTTCCAAGCTTGATGCCTCGTCGATGGGCGAACCGCTCTACCGCACCTTCGGCTTTGAAGGCGAGCATCCGATCGAACGTTGGGTATTGTCGGGTCTTGCGCCGCGGGCGCCAGCAGTCCTGCACACCGCGTCCATCGATCCTGGTCTCGACAAGATCGTGTTCGCCGCCGATCGAAAACTCTTCCTTGATCGGCTTGCACCCAACGGTTGCATCGACCTCGGCAATTGCCAATACGCCATGGGACGCCATGGCTCCCACGCCGCCTATTTCGGCCCGATGGTAGCACTCGATCCGGCGACGGCACGCCGCGGGCTCGACTGGTTTCTGGGCTCCAGCGGCCAGACTTCGGTTTACTGGGATCTGTTTCCGTCCAATGCGGCGGCCCTCGATTTGGCGAAGGCCTACGGCTTCCAACCTTCGCGGCAGTTGCTACGGATGCGGCGCGGCCCCAAGGATGCGCCGGACATTCAGGCCATGTACGCTATCGCCGGTTTCGAATACGGCTAGGGCTACTTCAACACTTGAATGTCGAGGTCTTTGAACCGGACCTCGATCTTTGGCCCGGAATGAACCTGTAGTGCAATGAAGCCATCCTGTTCAATACCTGCCTGGGACTCGGTGTAATCCACCGTACGAATGCCATTCAGGTCAATCGTGATATGGTTGCCCCGAGCCGTGACCACGTACTCATTCCAGCCCTTTTTATCGAGGGTGGCTAACTGTTCCGGCTTCGGCCCAGCCAGTGTCTTCTTACGTCGCGACTCGTCATACAACGTGCCCCAGTATTGCTGCCCGATATCGGCCTGGTAGCCGGACACCTCATGCGAATCAGGCACCGGCTTCGAGCGGAACTGCACGCCGCTGTTCCCCTCTCCATCCACCAATTGGAATTTCACGCGCAACACGAAGTTCGAATAGTCCCTCTTCGTCCGAAGAAAATCGTTGTACTTCATGCCATCGTGCTTGCCGATGATCACGCCATTCTCCACTCGCCACACACCCGGAGTATCAACAATAAACTGGTCCAGAGTCTTCCCGTTGAAGAGTGGCTCCGCACCCAAGGGATTGGCCAGGGCCAGCAGCATCAACATCCGGTTCCTCAGCAGCGTTTTCATACCTGACCATCATACGTCAATCCCTCACTGCTGCATCCCCACCGCGGGCATCATCAATGCGGTCGTGACCGGAAACGGCACCGGCTGCGACTCCGCCGCGGCGCCAGCACCTTGCGTGTATTTGCGGACCACCAATTCTAAAGATTCTCTGCGCACCGGCTTGGCGATGTAGTCGTCCATGCCGCACTCAATACAGCGTTCGCGGTCGCCCTGCATCGCGTTCGCGGTCATCGCGACAATGGGAGTTCGCCTCTCGCCGCTCTCCCGTTTGCGGATCTCGATGGTGGCCTCGAATCCGTCCATCTCCGGCATCTGGCAATCCATCAGCACCAAGTCGTAATCGATGCGTGCCATGGCCATGATCGCTTCCAAACCGGTTGAGACAACGTCGGTACGGCAGTGCAGCTTGTCCAACAGTCGCACCGCGACCTTTTGATTCACAACATTATCTTCGGCCACCAACACCAGCGGCTTCTTCCGTGAATCCTGTTCATTGATGGTGTGGCCAGTCACCAGGGGCCGCGCGCCATTTGCAGGAGGCGAGGATGCCATACCCAGCACCGTGCCCAGGCATCTACGCAACTGGCTCTGGCGCAGCGGCTTGGTTAGGTATGCTGCGGCGCCTGCCAGTTTGCCCTCCGCCGCCTGTCCGCGCCGGGGAGCCGACGAGATCAAGACGATCGGCGTCCGCCGGTATGCAGGAATCGACAGCAACGCACGGATCATTCGAACAGGTTGTATCTCCGGAAGCTGCATATCGAGCAGGATCACGTCATGTCCGTTTGCATTGGCAGTCAGCGATAACGCCTCCTCCGCACTGCCCACTGACCTTACCTGCATCCCCCAGCATGGCAACATCATCTGCAGCAGGTCGCGATTGGTTGCGTGGCTCTCAATCACAAGAGCCCTAAGTCCTGCCAGGTCGCTTTCCTCCGGAAATGGCTGGGCCGCGGCGACCATCTTCAAATTCGTAGTGAACCAGAAAGTGCTGCCCTTGCCGGGCACGCTGCGAACACCGATCGACCCGCCCATCAATTCCGTCAGCCGTTTGCAGATCGCCAGCCCCAAGCCGGACCCGCCGTATTTGCGCGTCGTGGAGCTGTCAACCTGCGAGAACGACTTAAACAACCGGTCCTGCGCCTCTTCCGGAATGCCGATCCCGGTATCCTGAATCTCAAACAACACCTTCGCCATGTCACCGGAGTCAGACACCAGTTCCACCCGTAGCGTGACCTCCCCATGCGACGTGAATTTGATTGCGTTGCCCAGCAGATTAATCAGGATCTGCCGCAGCCTACCGGGATCGCCCGCAACCCGGACCGGCGCTCCAGGATCGATCAGGCAAGTCAGTTCCAGCGCCTTCGACTGCGCACGCTCGGCCAGCAGATCGACCGCCTCCTCCAGTGTCGTCCGCAGATCGAACTCGATCTGCTCGATATCCAGCTTCCCTGCCTCGATCTTCGAGAAATCCAGAATGTCGTTAATTAACGTCAACAGCGCTTCGGCCGAACCCCTCACCGTATCTGCCATCTCCCGCTGCTCTTCTGTCAGCTCCGTATCGAGCAACAGCCCCGTCATACCAATCACACCATTCATCGGCGTGCGGATCTCATGGCTCATCGTCGCCAGAAATTCGCTCTTGGCCTGATTGGCGGCCTCGGCCTGCTCCATCGCCCGCCACATCTCCTGCTCGCTCCGGCGGCGCTCGGTGATGTCGGTAACGGTGCCGGTCATGCGAAACGGCTCACCGCCAGGACCGCGCCCTACAACCTTTCCACGATCCTGAATCCAGCGATACTCGTCCTCGCCAACCCGGAACCGGTACTCTCCATCGTAGATCGTGTAGGTGTCGTCCAGGTGTGGTTGCAGCGCGAGCAGCATGTGATATACATCATCCGGATGGATGGCCGCCTCCCAGTCCGAGCGGTGCATGCTGGATTGGCCTTCTGGCAGGTTCAGCAGCATCGCCACCTGGCTGCTGAACAACATTACCCCGGTCTCCATGTTCCATTCCCAGATCCCCTCATCGGCGCCTTCGTAGATCATTCGCCGGCGCTCGTGCTCCAAATCATGGAGGTGTTTGAGGGGCTCATCCTCCTTGACGTGCCCTAGTGTTCCAACGAGATGCGTGGCCTTGCCCTCGCTGTCGCGTATCGCTGTGCCCTTCACCTCAATCGCTTCGGTCCGCTACGCTCACAGGTTATGCTGAAGCAGAGATCGATCCGTTTATCGCGCACCTCGCAATCGTGGGCGGCCGCCCGCAGGCGCATATACTCGGTGACAGGCAACAGACGGCTGAAGAATGACTCTTCGTAGACACTCCCCGCGGCAAACATCCCTGCAAGGAATGGCTTAACCCAAATTTCTCCAGCTGCCAGATCCCAATCCCAAATCGCCTCTGCTGCCTGCCGTAGCGCGACCGTAGCCCGGTCCTCCGGATTAACATCTCCGATGTGCTCGCAAATCGATACAGTGATGGGCAATCGCGCCTCCGCCTTCCCTGAACATATCGATTCTGTTCGCCAATCCTTGAACTGGAGCCAACGATAATGATATATTTTTGAACTGATTTAACAACCCAACAGGAGTAACTATGAATAAAACCATGACCTTCGCCCTGGCTTTCACCCTCGGCGCCTGCCTGACTGTGTTCGCCGCCGGTGAACAGGACCATCCGAAGTGGATGAAAGCCGTTAAGACCGCCTGCGACAACACCAAGAAAGGGATCGAAGCCAAGGACGCAGACGCCGTCGCCAAGGAAACCAAGACCCTCGCCGGCTGCTACAAGACCCTCAGCGCATTTTATGCAGAGAAGCACTTCGACGACGCCGTTGAAGTCTGCAAGACCTCTGCCGCCGCCGTCGCCGACATACAGGCCGCAGCTGCGGCCAAGGACTTCGACAAGGCCGGCGCCAGCTTCAAGGCTCTCACCGCAGGCTGCGGCGGTTGCCACAAAACCCATCGCGAAAAGGGTGCAGACGGCTCTTTCAAAATTAAATAGGTCAATCCGGTTGGTTCCGGCATCCGTACTACCAGTTGCAGAGGTAGTACGGACTGCTGTATATTCGGATACGAAGCGCAAGTGGGACGTTTCCGAAGTTTAGAATCCAACAAGGGAGGCTTGTGTGAAAAAAAGCTTATTGATGTTTGCTCTGGCTGGCATGACTGCCATGGCCGGCGAATGGAAAGGCACCATCTCTGATGCGAAGTGCGGCGCTAAGCACGCTGACGCTTCGGAGAAGTCGATGAACTGCGTGAAGGGTTGCGTGAAGGGTGGCTCCGCCGCCGTATTCGTGACCGAAGATGGCAAAGTTCTCAAGATTCACAACGCTGACAAAGTAGCCGAGCACCTCGGCCACAAAGTCACCATCACGGGCAACGTGGATGGAGACAGCGTTCACATCGAAACCGTAAAGATGTAATTGGGTTCAATCCCAGAATCGAGAGCGGCCTCGGACTCAACAGTCCAGGCCGCTTTCCTGTTTCCGGCTACTGCAGTTTCCCGCGTCCGTCGACCGTCCAGACCTCTTCCACCGTCTCTCCACGCACGCCATAGACCCTCTCATGCAGATTCACCGCCACGCAGATGTGGTTGGGAATCACGCGCACCCGCTCTCCGATCTTCGTCTTCGAGGCGGCACCGGCAAGACTGACATAGCCATGCTCTTCGTTCATCTTGGCAAAGACCGCATCCGGATGCTCCACCACCCAGCCGTGCCCCGGTTGCTTCGCCAAATCAGAGGAAAAGGTCTTTGACCCTCCATCGATAATGAACTGATTCTTCACGCTGTTTGACGCGACGGTGCACAGGATAGATCCCGCGCAGTCTTCCACTGTGCAGGCTCCGCTGATTACCGTATTCCTGTCGTTAAAGATATATGTACCCGGCCGGATCTCAGTCAACCCTGACACCAGATGCGAGTGCCACATCGTAGGAGTAGACCCGCCGCTGATAATAGGGGCTTCAATGCCAGCCTCTGCGAAATCCGCCTTGATCGCGGTCAGCAACTCGCCAAGTTGGGCCAGTGCCGCAAGTCCGGCTTCATCCGTACTCTTGATGTGCCCCGGATAAAACGCGATTCCGCGAAACTCCAGCCCCGGCAGATTCGAAATTGCCTTGGCCAGATCCACCAAATCTTTGCCGGGCGCCACACCCACGCGTCCCAGGCCGGCATCGGTCTCGGCCAGCACGCCAACTTTCAATCCCGCCTCCGATAGGTGCCGTGCGACTTCCACCGAATCCACCGCGACCGTGACGTCGATCTTCTGCGCCACAGTGCGGATCCGTTCCAGTTTCTGAGCGCCCAGCACCGGATAGGCGATCAGCATATCAGGCGTACCCGAGTGAAGCATCACTTCGGCCTCGGTCGATTTCGCCACCGTAAGGCCAACCGCACCCAGCGCAATTTGCCGCGCACCCAGCGCCGGAATCTTGTGGGTCTTGGTGTGCGGACGGAGCCGCAGATTGTGCTCGGCGGCGTAGGCTGCCATCCGCGAAAGATTGCGCTCCATGATGTCGAGATCGACAATCAGCGCAGGCGTATCTAGGTCATGAATAGTCATAGCGAATTAGGGTTTGAAACGCATCTGGAAGCGGCCCGCCGGGCCCTTGTATACGAGCTCCAGATCTTTGATCTTATGCTTGCCTTCCATCTGAAAATACAACAGGCCTGATGTGGAATCAGCAATCTCGCCAGTCGGCATCAGCTTCTCTTTCAATACTGCCAGCAGCGGATTCTCTTTCTTCTCTTTCTCCGCCTCGGTCTCGGTCACCTTGGTATCGGTCTCGTTTGCCGCCGAATTCCCGATGCCGCCGCCATTGCCCGGCAACTGCTGCGGCCTGCCGCCTGTGCCAGGAATGCCGCCCCAGCCCGGCCCCGGATTCCGCCCTACCGAGGTTCCACCACCCAGCGATTCGCGCTTCACCACCAAGCCACCGCGGCCCGCCAACTGCCCAGGCAGAAACGGCTGCGACCGCTGCCCGTCCTTATCCGAACGCAATGTAAAATCATCCAGATCGATCGCCAGCGGCTTCTCGGTTTTGACGCGAATCTTCATCTTGACGACAACCAGGTCGGGCACGTCGCGGCCCAGTAGATCGTGAACGCTGTTCAGGTCGGGCGCCGCAGTAGCCTCTAATTCAATGAATTCGTTGGAGTATCTTCCGAGTAGTGCTTTTTTGTCGGCAGCTTCCAACATCGCGCAGGCAAACATGGCAAACAGGAAAAACCGCATGCAAAGATTATGGCACTTTTCTTCAATGTTTGGCCGCATTGAGCGATGAGTTGTTTGTGAGCCGCTTCCTCGATAACGCCGAACGAATTCTTTCCACGGCCGAATCGGTGCGGGTTGGTGGTCCCGTTGAATCGGACTGGACCATTCTGTATGTACCGGAGGAAGGGATTCGAATGCTAGCCGGCAACGACTGGCCACTCGAGTCCCTTCAAGCGCACTACGGTGCCCAGATGGTCTACCGCATTCAACAGCAGGAGTCGATGGTTAAGGTCGAAGGGCGGGCAGGGTCCCGAGCTTGTCTGCTCGAATCCGCAAAACCCAATGGGGTCGCCCGCCGCCTGCTTCCCGAACGCCGCCAATACCAGCTCATCACCGCAGATTCTGCTCCACCCATCCGAGCATTGCTTCCTGCTTAGCCTTCTCGCCGAGCCCGGCCTCGATATTCACGTACCGCACACCCTGCTTTGCACACAGCCGCGAAAGCGAGCCATCATCCTCGGGCGGCGCCTTCTGCTGCAGGACGACGTTGAACGGCGACTTGCGCAATGCCGCAAAGTCAGACGGATCGGTCGCAAGCATGAACTCATGTGGATTTGCACGATTCGGTAATGACACCTGATCGCTGATCCCGACTTCGTCTTCCACCGAATAGCCACGGCTGTTGTTGTGCACCGCAATCAACAACCCCTGCTTCCGCGGCAAAACAGCCGATACCATGCGGCCCCTGTCACGATCCAGCATTCTAAGCACTTCCTCCCGCTGTGCTTCGGAGGCTGCACGATTCAGTGTCCTGAGGTTCTTCTCCGCCCCAACCCTCGACCAGATGCGGTTCGGATCAAACACGATCGTCCCCACGTGAATAGTGCGTTCGAGACCTGTCACCAGATGGGCCACGCCGGAATGCGAAGCCATATGCGCCACCAGCACATCATGCGCCGTACGCTCGTTACCGTGAATGAACAGATACCGCCGCTCAGATCGGCCACGCCGTAGCACTTGAAACGAGATGCCTGCGTACTGAGGCTTCCTGCGCCGGAACAACCAGGGCAGGAACGCACCGAGAGAAACAAATTCGCGACGATTCTGCATACTTGAAAGTATAGCCGCGTGCCCGCGTGTATAATGATCCTGCTATGAATCGCAGGCTCTTCCTTGCTTTGCCCGCCGCCGCGCTCGCCGCTCCGGAACGCACGCTGCAACTGAAACTCCGCTCCCGCGTGGAAGTGTTCAAAGGCAGCGGCATCTGGCAGGAGGTCGCCCTCACCCGCGAATTCCCGGTCTCATCCACCGCCATGCTGGTCTGCGACATGTGGGACAAACACTGGTGCAGCGGCGCTACCATTCGAGTGGCTGCCATGGCGCCCAGGATGGCCGCCCTTCACGCCGATGCCCGCAAGCAAGGCATGCTCATCGTGCACGCGCCCAGCGATGTGATGGATTTCTACCAGGACTCTCCACAACGAAAATTCATGGAGAAGTATTCCGGCCAGCCCCTTGAAAAAGGCCTTGCGTTGGAAGATCCGCCACTGCCGATCGATGACACCAGAGGCGGCTGCGACACAGGTGACAGCTTCTACAAAGCGTGGTCGCGCCAGCACCCCGCCATCCCCATCGCCCAACAGGATGTAATCTCCGACAAAGGCGCCGAAATCTATCCCCTACTGAAATCGCGTGGAATCACAAATCTGTTGGTTATGGGAGTTCACACGAACATGTGTGTACTTAACCGTACGTTCGCCATTAAGCAGATGACTAAATTGGGAATGCACTGCGTGCTGGTACGCGATATGACCGATGCCATGTACGACCCAAAGCAAAAGCCCTACGTCTCGCACGAACAAGGAACGCAGCTGGTAATCGAACACATCGAGAAATACTGGTGCCCGTCGGTGCTCTCGGCCGATATCACCGCGGCCCTACGCCAACGACTGTTCTAAGCTAATGATTGGTAGCTGCTGCCCCAGTACAACAACGGACGCCCCTCAGCCGTAGTCAGCGCCTTCACCACGCCAATTACAATCGCATGATCGCCCGCGTCCACAATCTGATGGACCGCGCAGTCAAACGTGGCTAATGCCCCGTCAATCAAGGGTGCGCCGCTCTCGCCCGCATGCCACTCGGTAGCCTGAAACCGGTCTTCCCCGCGCGTCGCAAAGCGGTTGCTTGCGGTCATCTGCTGATCAGTCAGTATACTCACGCCGAATGCAGAGGCCTGGCGAAAACAGTCCATCACATTCGCCTTGTGATCGATGCAAATCAGCACCATTGGGGGCGTCATCGAAACACTGGTAAACGAATTCACCGTGAGTCCGTGCGGTTTACCATCGGGTGCGGTCACGGTTGCAATGGTGATGCCTGTTGCGAATTTGGAACAGGCTCGGCGAAAGGCGGCGGAGTCAATCATCAGGGGTCTCTTGACAATGAGGTAACCCTAATCCTATCATGAAGTTTACCCTGGAGGCGAAATTGATTAAACTCGACATCATCAACGAGGTCGTCAACAAGACCGGAATCACCAAGACAAAAGCGGAAATGGCCGTCGAAACCGTCTTCGAGAGCATGAAGCGTGCCCTCGGCCACGGCGAACGGATCGAACTCCGCGGTTTTGGCATCTTCAACGTTCGTCCCCGTAAGACCGGCATCGGCCGCAATCCGCGCACCGGCGCCGAAGTTGCGATTCCGCCCGGAAAAGCGGTCCGCTTCAAGCCCGGCAAGGAATTGCAGTCCCTGCAGTAGCAATGGCCGGCATATTGCAAGGCCGGCATCGATACTGGCTGCATGCCCTGCTGCTTCTGTTTACCGTTGTCACAACGGCGTACGTAGGAGCCCGGCTGTCGATTAACTTCGACGCCAATCTCCCTGCATTTGACCTCGAACAGGATCTTTCTTTTTGGAAGGAAGTCCTCGCCAAGCCGTCTGTTCTGCTGCGAGGACTTCCCTTCTCCCTTACGCTCCTTACAATTCTGCTGGCTCATGAACTAGGCCACTTCCTGACCTGCGTCTTCTATGGCATCGATGCAAGCCTACCCTATTTTCTTCCGGCCCCGACGCTCATCGGAACCTTCGGAGCGTTCATCAAAATCCGCTCTCCGATCTTTACGCGCCGGATTCTGTTTGACGTGGGAATTGCCGGTCCCCTCGCCGGATTTCTCTTTGTGATTCCGGCCCTTGGAATCGGCCTCGCGCTCTCCAAAGTCATCCCCGGCATCGGCGATAAAGGCGACATCATCCTCGGCACTCCCCTCGCATTGCGAATGGTCGAACAATTGGTATTTCCCGGCATCTCCACCAACGACATCTATCTGCATCCGGTGGCGCGCGCCGCCTGGGTAGGACTCTTCGCTACCGCCATGAATCTGCTTCCCATTGGACAGCTGGATGGCGGCCACATTCTCTACTCCTTTGTAGGCGACAATCATAAGTGGATGTCACGCGTGTTTGCCGCTATACTGTTTCCACTCGGTTGGTTCTACTGGAAAGGCTGGTGGCTATGGGCGGCATTCTTCTTTATCACCGGTATGCGTCGTCCGGCCATCTATGATCACACCTCGGTAGGGTACGCCCGCTTCAGACTCGGCATGCTGGCGATTCTAATTCTAATCCTCTCGTTTTCGCCTGATCCGATTCAAACGGGGCTCGAGCTTTAATGAAAATCTCGGCCGCACTCATCACCTACAACGAAGAGCGAAATATCGCCCGCGCGATTGAGAGCCTGCGCTGCTGCGATGAAATTATCGTTGTCGATAGCAGTTCCAGCGACCGTACCATTGAAATCGCCGAAAAACTCGGCGCACGCGTCATCGAAAACACCTGGCCCGGTTATGCAGCGCAAAAGAATTTCGCCGCCCAACACGCCACCCACGATTGGATCCTGTCTCTCGACGCCGACGAGGCCCTCAGTGAAATGCTCGAAGCAGAGATCTGGCAGCTCAAAAAATCCGGCCCCAAGTACGACGCGTACACTATGCCGCGCATGGCCCAGTATCTGGGCAAGTGGATCCTGCACTCCGGCTGGTATCCCGATCGCAAGGTCCGCCTCTTTGACCGCCGCAAAGCCAAATGGGTCGGCGACTTCGTGCACGAAAGCGTCGTCGTCGATGGCAGTGTCGGGCTGCTCGAAGCCAACCTGCTCCACTTCACCTGCCAGTCGCTCTCCGAACACCTGAAGACCATGGACCGCTACACCACGCTCGCGGCCGAGCAGATGGTGAGCACGGGCAAGAAGATCGGCTGGGTGCAACTATTGCTCGACCCCTGCTGGACTTTCATCCGCACCTACATCTTCCAACTGGGCTTCCTCGACGGCGTGGAAGGTCTCGCCATCGCCTGGATGGGCGCACTCTATCAGTTCATCAAATTCGCCAAAGCGCGAAACATGACCCCGGGACGTTGATGCGAGTTCTTCATCTGGATTCAGGCAAGACAATGCGCGGCGGGCAGTGGCAGGTGCTCGCCCTTATCGCCGGGCTGCGCGAGTTGGGCGTGGAGCAGATGCTCATGACGCCCGCCGGCTCTCCGCTTGCCGAGAAAGCAAAAGCGCTCGATATCGAATGCGTCGATCTGGGCATCTTCCGGTTCCGCTCCATGGTTGGAATGACAGAGCTGGTGCACGCCCACGATGCCCGCACCCACACGCTCGCCGTCCTGCAAAAGCAGAAGCCGGTGATCGTCTCCCGCCGAGTTGCGTTCCCCGTGAAGCAAGCACTGCTGTCGAAATGGAAATACGGCCGGGCCGACCGCTTTATTGCCGTATCGAAATTCGTAGCCGCGGAATTACGCAAGGCGGGCATTCGCGCGGAGAAGATCTCCGTAGTATACGACGGTGTTTCACTCAGCGATGTCGCCATGTCACGCGGCTGGATCGTCGCACCGGCCACCGATGACCCGGCCAAAGGCAGTGCGCTGCTGCGCGAAGCCGGCTGCGACGTGAAATTCTCTGACGCGCTTCCCGACGATCTGCAGTATGCCGCGCTGCTCGCCTACATCACCCACTCCGAAGGACTCGGCTCCGCAGCCCTGTTAGCAATGGCAGCCGGAGTCCCCGTCGTCGCCAGCCGAGTTGGAGGTTTGATGGAAGTGGTAGACCATGGCCGGACTGGACTGCTCGTGGAAAACGACGCCAATCAGATCCGCTCCGCCATCGGCCGCATCCTGGGCGACCCGCGCCTCGCCGCCGACATGGGTGCGCGCGGCCGCCAGCGCGTAAAAGAATTGTTCTCCGCAGACCGCATGGTCCGCCAGACAAAACAAATCTATGAGGAGGTTCTGGCTTGCTCGAAGCACTGATCGCACTCTGTTTCGGTCTCATCATCGGAAGTTTTCTCAACGTGTGCATCTTCCGCCTCCCGAGGGATCTCTCGGTGGTTGCGCCGCGTTCGTTCTGCATCGAATGCGAAAAGACCATCGCGCCGTACGATCTCATTCCAATCTTCAGCTACGTCATCCTCGGCGGTAAATGCCGCCATTGCGGCGCCGGCATCTCCTGGCGCTATCCGCTTGTCGAACTGCTGAACGGCCTCCTGTTCGGGTTTGCGGTCCTGGAATTCGGACCCACCATTGCCGCGCTGAAACTCTGCGTCTTCGGCGCGATCCTCATCACCCTGATTTTCATGGATCTGGCCGACCGCATCCTCGCCGACGAGTTCACCATTGGCGGCACCGCGGCAGGCCTGCTGTTTGCCTGGTTTGCCCCTTTGCCACCGGGCCTGGCCAGCCTCTTCAGCACTTCCACCAACAAACAGCTCAACTCTCTCTACGAAGCGCTCTTAGGCGCCGGTGTCCCCACCGTGTGTATGTTTTTACTTGGCTTCTTTTACCAGAAGGTGAGAAAGCGCGATGGCCTTGGCCTGGGCGACGTCAAGATGGTGGCCATGATCGGTAGCTTCCAGGGCCTGATTCAAGGAATTTTCTCCCTGATGGTCGGCTCCGTCCTCGGCTCCGTCATTGGACTGATCTTCATGCTGTTACGTAAGAAGGATTTCAGTTCCTACGAGCTTCCCTTCGGCACGTTCCTCGGTGTCGGGGCATTGGCCGTAGCCGTTTTGGGGCTACAGTGATGTACTATAGAAAATTAAACGCATGAAGGCATTGTTTGACCAAATGCAGCCGTCGGATCCCGACTGGGCCATCGCCAAAGCGATTGACCCGGAACGCCTTCCCGCGCATATCGCAGTAATCATGGACGGAAACGGCCGCTGGGCCAATCGCCGCAGTCTCCCTCGCGCCGCCGGCCACAAAGCCGGTATTCAACCGGTTCGCAATTCGGTAGAGACCTGCGCCCGCTTGGGCATTGAAGTCCTCACGCTGTACGCCTTCTCCGTCGAGAACTGGAAGCGCCCCCGCCATGAAGTTGAAACCCTTTGGCGGCTCCTCCGGATCTATATACGCCGCGAACTGCCCAGCCTGATGCGCAACAATATCAGGCTCAGCGCAATCGGCAGGCTCTCTGCCTTACCGGAAATGGTTCAGGAAGAATTGCGCGATGCCGTGCGCATCACCCGCGAAAATACAGGCCTGCGAGTCAACCTCGCCATCAACTACGGCGGACGCGCCGAAATCACCGACGCCATCAATCGCATGATGCAAGACGGCCTCACCGGCATCGATGAAGCCACGGTCTCCGACTATCTCTATACCGCCGGCCAGCCGGATCCCGATCTTCTCATCCGCACCTCCGGCGAAATGCGCATCAGTAATTTCCTGCTCTGGCAGATCGCTTACGCCGAAATCTACGTTACCGAAACTCTCTGGCCTGATTTCACCCGCACAGAACTCCTTCGCGCAATCACCGACTATCAAAAGCGCGACCGGCGCTACGGAGGCTTGAGCCCCCGCCGTGAACAGTTAGTCGAGGCGCTGCCAACTCGATGAAGCGTCTGTTGACCTCCCTGGTCCTTATTCCTGCTGCAGCTTATGTCATGATCTGGGGCCCGGCTTGGTTGTTTCTGTTGGTTGCTTCGGCGCTGGCTTTCGGCTGCTTCCATGAATTCCGTAATCTCGCCAACGGCTTCGGCCTGCCCATCAATTCGATCGCCGGTTACGGGCTGGGCGCTTCCATGCTCTTCGTCACCGGGCCTTACGTCAACCTGCTTCCGCTGGCCGGAGTCATCGTTCTTTCGCTCGCGACGTTCAGCGGCGACCTCAAGAAATCAATGCCGCAAGCCGGTGCACTGCTGGTCGGCCTGGTCTACGTCTTCGGTGCCTGGCGCGCGGGCATTGAACTGCGAACCCTGAATGTCTATTGGATGTTGTTCGCCGTCAGCCTCAATTGGGCTGGCGATACAATGGCATACTTTGCCGGCCGGGCCTTAGGCAAACACAAGCTCGCACCGGCGATCAGTCCCGGAAAATCCTGGGAAGGAGCTATCGCCTCCACCCTGGCCTCCTGTGCCTACGGTGCCACTCTGTTGCACTACCTCATGCCAAATGTGGACCTCTCCTACGCACTGCTGCTTTCCGCTGTAGCCAACATCGCAGGCCAAGTTGGCGACCTCGCCGAATCGGCCTTCAAACGGGGCGCCGGCGTCAAGGACAGCGGGACATTTCTGCCCGGCCACGGCGGCTGGCTTGACCGCCTCGATAGCAGCCTCTTCTCCATGCCCGTCGTCTACGCGCTGGTCAAACTTGCGCTGTGATTTTACGGTGCCATAATGGAGTCGGAGGCAATCATTCATGATCGCTGTAGCCACCCCGAGTCCAACCGGACATACGGAAGAAACCAATCCCTGGCGTAACGCTGAAATTCGCTTTGATATCGCGGCTGATAAGCTCGCTCTTGATGACGGGATGCAGAAGATCCTGCGCAAACCGGCGCGGGAACTGACTGTCAACATACCGGTAACATTGGACGACGGACGATTGGAAGTGTTCACCGGTTACCGTGTCCAACACTCCATCGCCCGCGGACCTGCCAAAGGCGGGATCCGCTATGCTCCCGATGTGACGCTCGATGAAGTTCGCGCCCTCGCTTCCTGGATGACCTGGAAATGCGCTGTAGTAGGCATCCCCTTCGGCGGCGGCAAAGGCGGCGTCATCTGCGAACCGGCCGTCCTCAGCAACCTCGAACTCGAACGCATCACCCGCCGCTACACAGCCGAAATCATCGACTTCATCGGACCGGAGAAAGACGTCCCGGCCCCCGACATGAATACGAACGACCAGACCATGGCGTGGATCATGGACACATATTCCATGCATAAGCGCGAGACCACAACCGCTGTGGTCACCGGCAAGCCGTTTCATCTCGGCGGCTCCCGTGGACGCCCCGAAGCAACGGGGAGAGGCTGCATGACAGTCACGCTCCAGGCACTGGAGAAGTTCGGCATGAAGCCCGATGAGACGACGGTAGTGGTGCAAGGCTTCGGCAATGTCGGCGGCATGGCTGCGAAACTCATGGCGCAGATTGGCATCAGGATCATCTGCATCATTGAAGTGGATGGCGCCGTCTATAACGCGAAAGGTCTCGACATCATGGCCCTGTTTGCCCACCGCGCAGCGACAGGTAGCATCCTCGATTTCCCCGGCGCGGCCAACCTCACGCCGCAGGAAGCACTCAGCCTGAAATGCGATGTATTTCTGCCGGCCGCAAAGGAAAACGTCATTACCTCGCAGACCGCCGGACTGGTCAACGCCCGCATTATCTGCGAAGGCGCCAACGGCCCAACTACCGCCCTCGCCGATCATATCCTGGAAGAACGCAACATCTTCGTTATCCCGGATATTCTTGCCAACGCGGGTGGCGTCACCGTAAGTTATTTTGAGTGGGTACAGGACCGGCAAGGTTACTTCTGGAACGAACAACTGGTCAATCAGCGTCTGGAGGAGATCATGATTGAGAGCTTCCAAGCCGTGGTTCACTACGGGGAAAAACATGCCGTCAACAACCGGACCGCTGCCTACATGCTGGCCCTGGACCGTGTCGCCAACGCCATCCGCTCCAGGGGAATCTATGCTTAACAGTGGGAGCACACTGGTAGCGCAGACACTCGTGTCTGCCGTGTCCCGACTCATCGGGACACGTTCTACCGTCTCGACACGAGTGTCGAGACGGTACGCAGGAGTGCGTGCACCACAAAGCCGAAAGAATATTCAATCTCAATCAATGAAAGCCATGGTGGGGCAGGCGGTTTCGCCTGCCGGACTAAGGATGTATTCCCCGAGTGTCTGATACTTCAACGCCGCTGATGCGGCAGTACCATTCGATCAAAGAACAAGTCCCCGGGGCGCTCCTGTTTTTCCGCCTCGGGGACTTTTACGAATTGTTCCTGGAAGACGCCGTCGTCGCCGCGCGCGAACTCGAAATCACGCTCACCACGCGCAGCAAGGATAAGGACAACGGCATCCCCATGTGCGGTGTGCCGTATCATGCGGCAGAAAACTACATCTCCCGCTTGATCCACAAAGGCTACCGCGTAGCCATCTGCGATCAGGTGGAAGACCCCAAGCTCACCAAGAAAATCGTACGCCGCGAAGTGACCCGCATCGTCACCCCCGGCACCGCCACCGAATCAAGCATCCTACGCACCCGCGAGAATAACTACCTCGCCGCCGTCGCCCGCAATGGCGACCGCGCCGGCATGGCCTTCGTCGATATCTCCACCGGCGAATTCCGCGTCACTGAAATCGCCTCCTCAGAAATTCAGGCCAATCTGGAAGCGTGGGATGTTCGCGAAGTCCTCGCCACCAAAGACCTCAAAATCGAATCCGGCCGCTGCCGCACCGAACTCGAAGACTGGATCCTCTCCTTCGACTACGCCGAGCGCACCCTCCGCGAGCATTTCCACCTGCTCAGCCTCGATGGCTGCGGCCTCAACGGCAAGCCCCTCGGAGTCGCCGCCGCCGGAGCCGTCCTGCACTACCTGCGCGACACGCAACGCTCCGCGCTCGACCACCTGGAACGCCCGTCGTTCTTCGATCGTAGCGAAGCAATGGTGCTCGATTCGGTAACCATCCGAAATCTCGAACTAACCGACCCGCTCTTCCAGGGCGAATCGAAAGAGTCCACCCTCGTCAGCGTGATCGACCAGACCCTCACCGGCATGGGCGCGCGCCTGCTCCGCCGGCGACTGCTCCGCCCCTCTCTCGAACGCACCGAAATCGAAGCCCGGTTAGATCAAGTAGAGCTCTTCCTCCGCGAGACCATCCTGCGCGCTGAAATCCGCAAAGTGCTCGATGGCATCCAGGACATGGAGCGTCTCCTCGCCAAGATTACCCTCGGCACCGCCGGTCCGCGCGAAATGCTCTCCCTCGGCAAGTCGCTCGAAAAGATTCCAGCACTGAATCAGCTCACCAGCCACAAGCGCATCGAAGCGGTCACCGATGTCTGCCGCCGCATCCTCGACACCATCTCCGATGCGCCACCCATCAACCTCACTGACGGCGGCACCATCCGCGACGGCATCAACCCCGCGCTCGACGAACTCCGCGACATCAGCAAGAACAGCAAGGTCTATATCGCGAAGATCGAAGCCCGCGAGCGCGAACGCACCGGCATCAGTTCGCTGAAGATCCGCTTCAACAACGTCTTCGGCTACTACATCGAAATCTCCAAGGCCAACATGCATTTGGCCCCTCCGGATTACGACCGCAAACAGACGCTCGTCAATGCCGAGCGATTCACCACACCCGAGTTGAAGGTACTCGAAACCAAGGTCCTCGAAGCCGAGGACAAGATCCTCACCATCGAACGCGAACTCTTCGCCGAAGTCCGCAGCTTCGCCGCCGCGAACTCCATGCGGATTCGAGAAGCCGCCGACGGGGTCGCCAGAATCGATCTCGATACCGGACTCGCACAGGTCGCCGCCGAAGAGCGCTACGTGCGTCCGCAGTTCTCCGATGCAGGCGAGATGCGCATCGCAGGCGGCCGTCATCCGGTGATCGAAAAACTCGCCGCCCGCGACGGCATTCGCTTCATCGCCAACGACCTCTCGCTAGATACCAACTCCAAATTCATCGGCCTCATCACCGGCCCCAATATGGGCGGTAAATCCACCTATCTCCGCCAGGCCGCCCTGATCTCCATCATGGCCCAGATGGGCTCCTTCGTCCCTGCTACTTCAGCACTGCTGCCAGTGGTCGATCGCGTCTTCACGCGCATCGGCGCCGCGGACAACCTCGCCCGCGGACGCAGCACCTTCATGGTGGAGATGACCGAGACCGCAGTCATCCTCAACACCGCAACCGCCAAGAGCCTCATCGTCCTCGACGAAATTGGCCGCGGCACCGCAACCTATGACGGACTCGCCTTGGCCTGGGCCGTGGTCGAACACATCCACCAGCGCATCGGCGCACGAACCCTGTTCGCCACCCACTACCACGAACTCACCGAACTGGCCGATCTCATGGAAGGCGTAGCCAACCTGCGCGTTGCCGTGAAGGAAGCAGGCGACCAGATCATCTTCCTGCGCAAGGTAGAGCCAGGCGCGGCCGACCGCAGCTACGGTATCGAAGTCGCGCGACTCGCCGCACTGCCCATGACTGTGATTGAGCGCGCCCGCGAAGTCCTCAAGCTGCACGAACGCGCAGAGCACAACGTGACGGAAGAGCTTGTCCCGGCCAAAACGAAATCCTCCGCCCCCATGCAAATACAGCTCTTCGAACCGGTCAACCACAACATCGCCGAACGCATCCGCAATCTGAAAGTCGACGAACTGCGCCCCATCGAAGCACTCCAACTACTGGCCGAACTGCAACAGGAGTTGCGCCGCGGATGATCGTCGCAGGCATCATGAGCGGCACTTCGCTCGATGGCATTGACGTCGCCGTCGTTGACATCAACAAGTCGAAGTGGAAGACCATCGGCTGGAAGACAACGCCCTATCCGGCAGCACTGCGGCGCGAAATCCTCGCCGTCTCCAACTGCAACACCCACACCGCTGCCATCTCCCGCCTCAACTTCAAACTCGGTGAAATCTACGCCAGGGCTGTCCTCAACTGCGGAGTTCCGATCGACAGCATCGAACTCATCGGCTGCCACGGACAAACCATCTTCCACGAAATCGGCAACACCATGCAGATCGGCGAAGCCGCCATCCTCGCCGAACGGACCGGCAAGCCCGTGGTCAACGACTTCCGCCCGCGCGACATCGCCGCCGGAGGCAAAGGCGCGCCGCTAGTGCCGTTCGTTGATTACTTCCTGTTCCAGCACAAGACCCGCCATCGCGTCGCGCTCAACATCGGCGGCATCGCCAACATCACCATTCTGCCTCCCGCCGCAAAACCGCACGAGATTCTCGCTTTCGATACTGGCCCCGGCAACATGCTGATAGATGCACTTGTCGAACAGGCCACCCACGGAAAACAGCGTTACGATCGCGCTGGCCTCATCGCCGCAAAGGGCACGGCAAGACGGCCCGTACTCGACATCCTGCTCAAAGCCGCCTACTACCGCGCCGCACCTCCCAAGTCAGCGGGCCGCGAACAGTACGGAGTGGAGTTCATCGAGCGGCTCCTCAAAACCGGCCTCCCCATCGAAGACCTCATCGCGACCGCCACCGCCCTCACGGCATCAACCATCGCCCTCGGCATCCAGCGCTTCGCGCCCGCCCCGCCAGATGACCTGATAGTCTCCGGAGGCGGCGTCCACAACCCCGTGCTGCTCGCACACCTTGCCGCCCTGCTGCCCGGCACCAATATCGGCCCCAGCTCTGCCTTCGGAATCGACCCCGACGCCAAGGAGGCCATCGCCTTCGCTATCCTCGCCTACCAGACCTGGCATCGCCGCACAAGCAACCTGCCGTCTGCTACCGGCGCCTCACATGACGTAGTATTGGGAAAGATCACTTTTTAAATATGGAAAACCAAGTTTCAATGCCAGAAGTTCCGCTGACGCTCGAAGGGTCGGCCGTATTGCACCAGATGGTGCGTGTCCGCTGGGCCGCGTGGAAGCAACTCTCCGCCGAACGCCGCAGCGCGATTCTCGAACAGGCCGCACCCGTACTGCAGCAAACCGGCAGTGCCGTGTTCTCGCTCCTTGGGCACAAGGGCGACCTGATGCTCGTCCACTTCCGCAAGGACTTTGTGGAATTGAATCAGGTGGAGGTTCAAGTCGCCAAACTCGACCTGTGGGACTATCTCGAACAAACCACCTCGTACGTCTCGGTGGTCGAACTCGGGCTCTACGAATCGACCTCGCGGGTCTACGGCGATCTCATGCAGAAAGGCATCGTCCCTCACTCGCCCGAATGGAACCAGGAGATCGAGCCGGTCCTCGCCCGCCAGCGCGCCGCCATGGCCCCGCGCCTGTTCCCTGAAATCCCCGACGCCCGCTACATCTGCTTTTATCCGATGGATCGCAAACGCGGCGAGATCAAGAACTGGTATCAGGTGCCCATGGCCGACCGCAAACGCATGATGGAAGAGCACGGCCTGATCGGCCGCCGCTACGCAGGCATCGTGCGCCAGATCATCACCGGCTCCATCGGCTTCGACGATTGGGAATGGGGCGTCGATCTCTTCGCCGAAGACGCTCTCGTCTTCAAGAAGCTCATCTACGAAATGCGCTTCGACGAGGTCAGCGCCGTCTACGCCCTCTTCGGAACCTTCTACATAGGCCTCCGCATGGGCGCGCTAACCACAGATCCCTACTTCGCCTAAACTCTGCTACCCAGGGGACTGACACCAATTTCCGGCGCAGCCGGAAACTGGCTGTCTGTCCCCGGGTTCCTCCACCGGACTACCCAAACACCACCGGATACTCCCCACCCGCCTTCGTCACCATCCTCAGCGTCTTCTCCCCATACCGCACCACACACTCACCACCCAGCTTGGACCGCAACTTGCACCCCTGCAACTTCCCACCAGCCCACGCAATATCCACCTCAAACCCAGCGCGCGCACAAAGCCCACGCACACTGCCCGACGTCAACTCATCCGGCAAAGCCGGCAACACATGCACCTCGCCCGCATGACTCTGCAACAACATCTCCGCAATCCCAGCCGTACCACCAAAATTCCCGTCAATCTGAAACGGCGGACAGGAACAGAACAGATTAGGCAACACGCCGCCCCGATTGAATTTTCCAGGTGCACTGCGCGCCGGATCCAAAAGATTCTTCACCAGCTGATACGCGTGGTTCCCATCCTCCAGCCGCGCCCAGAAATTGATCTTCCACGCCCGCGACCAGCCCGTTCCCGCATCGCCGCGCAACTCCAAAGTACGTCGCGCCGCGGCAGCCAGCCCAGACTGCTTCCGCACCGTAATATGATTCGCCGGATGCAGCGCGTACAAGTGCGAAACATGCCGGTGCTTCGGCTCCTTCTCCCCAAAATCCGCGTACCACTCCATCAGTTGCCCACGTGCACCAATCCGATACGGTAACAGCTTATCGAGCTTCGTCTGCAACTCAGCACGCAACCCGGCATCGGCCGCCAGCACCTCTGACGCCTTGATTGTATTCGTGAACAACTCGCGAATAATCGCCATGTCCATCGTCGGCCCCATGCAAACGCCGGCCTGTTCCTGCTTACCGTCCTTCGTTCCATAAATGAAGGTATTCTCCGGGGAGTTCCCCGCCGGAGTAACCCAATACCCGGTCGTGTCTTTGATCAGCCAGTCCGAATAAAACTCCGCCGCGCCCTTCATCACCGGATAAGCGCGCTCAAGGAACTTCCGGTCTCCCGTAAACAGGTAATGCTCCCAGATGTGCTCGCACAACCAGCCGCTCGCCATCGGCCAGAACGAAGGATTCGCATTGTTGTCCACAGGCTGTGTGTCGCGCCAGATGGTCACGTTGTGATGAGCCACCCACCCGCGCCGCTTGTACATCTTCTTCGCCACATCGGCACCGGTCTCGGCAAGTTCGCCGATCATCCGCAGCAGCGGCTCATGGCACTCGCTCAGGTTGGTCGCCTCCGCCGGCCAATAGTTCATCTCCGCATTGATATTGGTCGTGTACGCCGAAGCCCATGGCGGAATCACCTGGTGATTCCAGATGCCCTGCAGGTTCAACGGCTGCGACCCCGGCCTCGACCCCGAGATCATCAGATATCGCCCAAACTGGAAATACAGCGCCGCCAGCGCTGGATCATTGCCCTTCGCGAAAGCTTCAATCCGCTTGTCGGTTGCGAGCAAACTCTGCGCCGTCGGCGAGCCCAGGTCAAGCGACACTCGCTGGAAAAGCTTCTGGTAGTCCTTCACGTGCGCGTCGTACAGCGCATCGAACTTCTTCTTAGCGGCCGCCGCCAACTCCGCGGCAGTACGCCGCGATGGATCCGCACCAGACATGGTCGGGCTGTTCCTAAAGCCATTGAAGCTCGAAGCCATCGTTACCAGCACCACGCAATCCGTCGAGCCCGAAACGTGCACGCCATCCGCCGCAGCCACGGCCTTCGCCCCAACCACCCGAGCCCGAGCCTCGAACCGCGTCCCCTTGCCGTTGTACAAAACCGGATCCGCACCCGGCAGCCTCTTGCCGTCTTTGTCCCACAACTCCGGATACTTCCACTGCTCTTTCCGTTGTTCCACCCACTCCAGAGTCCGGCGCAGCGCCAGCCCCGGAACCTGCCCGGTCATCACCGTCTCGCCCACTCCGCCCGCTACACTCTTCGCCGTAGGATGAATCGAACTCAACGCAACACGAAACGATATCGGCTTGCTCGCGCGAATCCGCACCACTATCACCTGATCGGGAAAACTGGCAAAGTACTCGCGCGTGATCTTCGTGTCGCCCGCCTGATACGAAACCTTCGCAGTTGCATTCGAAATGTCGAGCTCGCGCCGGTACTCCGTTGCCGCCGGACCATCGAAGAACAGTTTCAAATCACCCAACGGCTGATAGCAAGGCTGCGCACGCCCGCACCACTTCTGGCTGATCAACTCACCGGCCTCGCGATACGACCCAGCGCGCATGAGCTCAACCACTTTGTCGAAATCCGCCGTCACATCGAGCGGCAAATCCCGTTGCCCCGGCTCGCCCGAATACAGCGTGTCTTCGTTCAATTGCACTCGCTCTTCGGCAACGCCGCCAAATACCATCGCACCCATGCGGCCGTTGCCGATCGGCAGCGCCTCGTTCCAATCGGATGCTGGCTCACGCAGCCAGAGCAAATTCGGATTGAACTCCGCCGCCTCCAAACTCAGTGCGCCTGCCGAAACCGCAGCCGCCGCCTTCAAGAACTCTCTACGTGAACTCATCGCTTATCTCCCGGCGGCAAGCCGCGCCGCCCACTCCTTCCGCAACACCGGACCCGACTTCCCCAGCTTAATCGCAGGCAACGCCACGCGAATGTCCGTCCAATACAAAGGCAGATCCGCATGGAACCAGTTGCGATGATCCACCGCCATCCATCCCTGTTCCACCGCATACTTCAGCGGATCAGTAGTCTCTTTACCGAAATACCGTACTAAGGCCGCAGCCGCCTCACGCCGCGTCATCGGAGCATCGGGCGATGCGTGCAGCCCCGCCGCATCGAGCGGATAATACCCACCGATCGCCGCACGCTGAATCGCCGCAAACGCTGCATGCGCCGGCGACAGATCGTCGAACCAAACGATCGGCACACCGCGCGCCACCAGTTCCTTCTGCACCTCTTCCACGCTATACTTCCCGCGCATCTTCAAGCTGGCAACCACTGCCGCCGCCTCGCCAACATTCCACTCGATCGGATGCAGCCGGAACGCCCCATTGGTCAAATGGGTCACTCCCAGGTTCTTCCCAGCCGGCAGGAAATTGCTCACGCCCTGCGGGAACATCGAAGCCAGCGGAATCTGAAACGGACGCGGCATCATCATCCGGCCCCTCTCATTCGCCCCGCACGGATGAATGTCCACCATATAGAACCCGGTCCCGATCGAATCGCGAAACCACGCCGCCCGCGGCCCCGGTTGCGACTCCTCCACGATATCCTGCTCTACAACCGGCCTCGCCACCTTAATCCGCCGCGACTCACGAATATACGGCACTTTCGACAGCCCGTCCTCCGTATCCATCACATCTTTGCGCAACAACAACTCTGGATAGCCTTTGCCAACGCCATTGTCGCGAGCCACATCGGTCTGCAGCCAGTACAAGAACGCCAACGCCACCCGCTTAGCCTGCTGCAGAATTCGGGCTGCATCAAGCGGAGTGCGGTCGAGCAACGACTCATCGTGGTAATCCTGCTTCGGCCAGTTGATCAAAGCGAGGTCATGCGGCACGTTCGAAAAAACCTCATTCGCCAAGATCCGGCGCCACGCAAAGAACGGACCCGGCGACATGTTGTTCGGCACCGGAGCATCTTCGCCGAACATCTTGTACGTGAATGCGCCGCGCCAGCCAAATTCCTGCGGATAATTCACCGTAAACGAGAACGGCTGATGATCCCGAATCCTTGCATACTCCGGCGGCTCCGTAATCCGATGCGACTCCCCGGCCGGCCACGCCTCAATCACAAACGGATACGTGAAACTCTGCACGCACGCTGCATTCGGCGACTCCGCCGCATGCGGCTCTCCGGTCATCGCCTTTGACTCCGACCCCACCGCGTACGGCACCTTAGCCATGGGCAGCAGATCGCCCATCTCGGTCGCATCCAACACGAACTTCGGCACAATGCGACTCACCTGCTTCGTATCGAAGTTGTAGGCCGTAGCCGAAGCAATCGCACCCGCCCGAACCTCCAGACCCAATATCACCGTGCGCTTCATCAGCCGGATTCCCGCGTGCGCGGCCAGCATCTTCTCCAGCACCTGCACGCCGGTTTTAGGCTCAAAGCACAGCGACGATACGTAACACGCCCCAGGGTTCAGGTTCGTCCAGTTGTACTCCGGCCGCACTCCGCCGCGGCTGCGATACACATCCCGAATTTTCTCACGCATCGCGAGATACGCGCGAGGCGCACCGCTGATCTCGATAAACTTATGCTCATCAAGCGCGGAAACACCAGCCGCGGTCATCTGTCCGCCCACCCAGTTCGTCTCTTCCGTCAGGCACACAGAATGGCCGCGCGACGCCAGCACCATCGCCGAGGACACGCCACCCATCCCAGCACCGGCCACTAGTACATCGCACGTAATGCTAGCCGGCTTCGCCGGCGCCGTAACCTTGCGCAAAAACGTAGCCGGATCGCCCACCGCGCGCACCGCCTGCACATCCACAACGGTGTACTCCTGCGCCAGCGCGCAACCTGCTAAAAGGGCGAATAGCGAATATCGAGTTCGGGAGTATCGAGCCATCTCTGTCCTTGTACGCGGGATTCCAGTCCAAACAACATAATGCCATTTGCCAGCAGCGTGCGCTCGGGCGCGGTGGGCGTCCGTTTCGTCAACACCAGGTCTTCGAACTGCCGCACCATGAAGCTCCAGTGATTGTGAACATAAAGCTGAATATAGAAGCACGAACTGTGAATGCGCCCGCCCGTCTCGCGCGCCGCAAACAGGTAGTCGCGAGAGTGACTGTTCAAATTCAAAATGGACGCCTTCAGCCCGTCCCGATACCGGATAAATATCGCCTGCGGAGTCTGCCCCTTATTCTCCGGCGCCGGATTCACCCGCCTCGTTAACGCCGCGTCCAGCAGATCGCGCGACCAGAACGGGTCCTTCCAAACCGCCTCGCCCTCCACGCATCGGATCTGCGCCACGCCGACTTCCCCGCCCTTGCGCCGTTCCACCATCGCCTGAATCAACTCGATCGCATGGTAGCCATGCTCTTCCAGATCGCTCGTCGAAACAGCCAGCACCTCATCGAGCCCGATGCCACGCGGAAACTCTAGCGCCGGCCTGCGCCAGGTCAGCGGCAGCGAAGACCCGCAGGCAAACGGAATCTGCCACTCCTTCACCCGCCGGTACATCGCCATCGCATCCGCCCACTCATAAGCCAGATACTTGTCATTGAACAGAGGAACGATCTTCTTATCCGCCTCCATCACGGCCGTCACTTCATCGAACCAGCGTTTGCGCGGATACATCACATTGCCGCGTTTCGTCCGCGAATACTCGCCGTGCTCGCCGATCACCGCCACGCCATCCACGGCCAACTTCGCCCCGCCGCAACGCAGCGCCTCGGCCACTGTCGAATAAATCTTCACGCCGTACTCCGCCGCCTGTTCCCGCCCCATGTCATTCACAGGAAACTGATCGACATAGAAACTAACCGTCTCCACTCGCGGCGATGCGCTCTTGCCATTCAGCCGGTAACCCTCCAGCAGGCGGCTCACAAAGACATCCGCGTGCGAATTCGGAAAATACACGTTCATGATGCAAGCAACACGAGGCCTTCGACCCGCCACTGCCGCCCCGGCGAACATCCCGCCAAACTGCCGCCGCGTGAAATCAGCGCCCGCCACGTTTCGCTTCCTTTTCCACTGCACGCATCACGCGCAGCACATTGCCGCCATAGATCTTCCGGATGTCGGCGTCTTTATATCCCTTTGCCTTAAGCGCCCGCGTCAAAGCCGGAAACTTCGACACATCGTCCAGCCCCACCGGCGTGCACTCCACGCCGTCATAATCGCTGCCAATCCCGATCGCATCCACGCCCGCGATCTTGCGAATGTGCTCGATGTGCGCCACCACATCCTCCAACGACGCACGAGCCACCGGTGCCCTCTCTCCCAACTCCGGATGAATCCAACCCGACGAATCGGCCGACTTCTGCGACAAAAACTCGCAGCCGAAATTGATCTGCACCACGCCGCCCTTCTTTGCCAGCGCAACGATCATTTCATCGTTCATGTTCCGCGCGATGTTGCTCAACGCCCGGCAACTGGAGTGCGACGCAAACACCGGAGCCGTGCTCACATCCAGCACATCCCAGAACGTCTTATCAGCCACGTGAGAAATATCCACCATCATCCCGAGACGGTTCATCTCTTTGACCACGTCTTTGCCAAACGCCGTTAGCCCGTTGTGCCGCTGAATCTTCTCATCCCGCAAATCACCGGATGAATCGGCCCAAGTGTTCGTATTCGCATGCGTTAAGGTCATGTACCGGATCCCCAGCGCATAGTAGTCACGCAGCAGCCGCAGGCTGTCCTCAATCGCATGCCCGCCCTCCAGTCCCATCAGCGCCGCGATCTTTTTCTTCTTGCGGGCGGCTTCAATATCCGCCGCGGTCAACGCCAGCTGAAAATCCTTGGCGTGTTTTTCAACAATGTCATACCGCACTGTGTCGATCATCTCCAGCGCGCGATGCGCCGCCCGATTCTCCTTCACATATTCGCCACCCACATACACGGCAAAAAACGTCGCGCTAACTCCGCCCTCGCGCATGCGCGGAACGTCGGTATGCCCCTCGGCCGACTTCACCCCGATGTCGGCCCCCTTCAACGTCCGGCTGGTCACATCGTTATGCGTATCGATCAAAGGAGGCTGTTGCGCGAAACACGCAGCCGTTGCCAACACTGCAAGAAGAAGCTTCATTGTGATAATAGTAGTCCACATTCATACCTCTATGAAACTAACTCGCCGCTCTCTCCTCCAAGGTGCCGCCGCTCCGGCCCTTGCACAACCAACCGCTGGACCCATGAACCTCATCCACATCGGCGTCGACACCTGGAGCACCCACTTCCTCGGCTGCTATGGCAACCAAACCATCCGCACGCCCAACGTCGACGCCCTAGCCGCCAAGTCAGTGGTCTTCGAAGACGCCTACCCGGAAGTGCTGCCCACCATCCCCGCGCGCCGCTGCATCTACACCGGACGCCGCATCTTCCCCTCCGAAATGGTCCCCCAACCGGACGACCAGGTGAAGATCCGTGGCTGGCACCAGCTCTACGCGGAAGACGTCACGATCTCTGAAACCCTCATGGCCGCCGGCTATACCACCGCCTTCATCAGCGACGTCTACCATCAGTTCAAGCCCAACAAGAACTTCCACCGCGGTTTCGACTGCTGGCGCTACATCCGCGGCCAGGAAGGCGACCGCCTCGAAACCGGAGGCCGCGGCAAGATCAACCTCGCCGATTACATGCACCAGTCGCAGCCGCTACCCAACCCCAAGGCCAAGGGCGGCGTCATGCAGTATCTGCTCAACCGCCAGCACTGGAAGACAGCCGAAGACTACCTGGCCGCCCAGGTCTTCCGCGAAGCTGAACAGTGGCTCACCAGCAACGTCACCGAAAACAGTCCGTTCTATCTCCACATCGAATCGTTCTCCCCGCACGAATACTGGGATCCGCCGGAGGAGTTCTACCGCCAGTACATGAAATCGAACTACAAGGGCCCCAAGCTCATCATGCCTCCGCCCACAACGGCAAAAATGTCGGCTGTCGAAGTCGAATCCGCCCGTGCACGCTATCAGGGCCTTGCCACCTTCGTCGACGACCGCATCGGCAGATTCCTGCGGACCGTCGAGCGGCTTGGCCTCATGAACAACACCCTCATCGTCTTCGTCGCCGACCACGGCACCATGATGGGCGAGCAGGGCCAACTCCACAAAGGGGAACAACGCCTCCGCACCCAGGTCACCCATGTTCCACTGATGATCCACAACCCGTGAACAGTGGAGCGGCAAACGAGTGAAGGGCTACGTCCAGCATCCCGACCTCATGCCCACCATCCTGCAATCGCTCGGCGTCGACATCCCCAAGCGCGTCACCGGCGAAAGCCTCCACTCACTCAAGCCTCCCAAGCGGGAATCCATCATCACCGGTTGGGGCGAGCACGGCTCCGTCCGTACGCCCGAATGGGTATACATCGGCCGCTGGAGTCCCGGCCCCAAATTCGAACAGCTCTACAACCTGAAGCAGGATCCCCTGGAACTCACCAACGTGGCCGCCAGCAATCCCGCCGCCGTTGAAATGTTCCGCGCTCAACTCAAGCAACATGTCGATGGTGGATGGAGTATCACCAAAGGGACCTTCGCATGACACATCGTTGGGACACGTTGTCCTGTCCGCGACTGGACAACGTGTCCCAACCTTCAAAACTTTCGTCCTAAGGTGTTGATATTTCGTCTCAGCGCAATGGCACTCGGCATGCACTAGTACCACCAACTATGAAACGTACGATGCATGCGTATTTCTTGGGTCAGCAGCATAGGCCTGTGCACAGCAGCACTGCGATCGTTCGTCCTGCAACGCCCCGATCCACCGATTCCGGAGTTCTGACAGACTCTGAGTGATGTGTGTTTGGGCAGGCTCTGCGCCACTCCTCCGGCGCAGAGCCGCTCCCTTCTCTATTCCGATAAGATGGAGGGGATCTTATGAAACGGCTCCTCTGCGTCATCCTCCTCCAGGCATCCTTATACGCCTCCCCTCTGGCACAACAGGAACTCTTCCGCTCCGGCGAAGGAGCCTATCATACCTACCGCATCCCGGCCCTCATCGTATCCGCCAAGGGAACGCTGTTGGCTTTTTGTGAAGGCCGCAAAGACGGCGGTGGCGACGCCGGCAATATCGATATTCTCCTCCGCCGCAGCTTCGATAATGGCAAGACCTGGTCTGCCATCCAGAGCGTGGCCGACATGGGTGATGACACCATCGGCAACCCGGCCCCGGTGGTGGATCGCAAAACCGGCACCATCAGCCTGCTCCTAACCGGCAACCCCGGCAAAGTCAGCGAGCGCATGATCGAAAACTCACAGGGCGAGCGCACCGTCTGGATCACCCGCAGCACAGACGACGGCGCCACCTGGTCAAAACCGGAAGAAATTACCAAATCGGCGAAGAAGCCCGAATGGACCTGGTACGCCACCGGCCCAGGCAACGGCATCCAGCTAAGGAACGGCCGCCTCGTCATCCCTTGCGACCATACTCGCCGCGACAACAAAGAGCGCCACTCCCATCTCATCTATAGCGATGATCACGGTGTAAGTTGGCAAATCGGAGCTATCGCCGATGACAAGACCAATGAGTCCGCCGTCGCCGAAGCCCGTGATGGCAGCCTCGTCTTCAACATGCGCAGCTATCACGGCAAGAACCGCCGCGCCGTTCAGCGCAGCACCGATCACGGGGCCACACTTCAGTCACTCACCATGGACGAGACCTTGATCGAACCCGTCTGCCAGGCCAGCCTCATCAACGCCTCACCAGCCAACAAGAAGCCCAACGGAGCCATGCTCTTTTCAAATCCCGCCGCCAAGACCCGCACCCGCATGACTATTCGCTACAGCAAGGACGACGCCCGAACCTGGACCGCTTCCAAGGTTCTCCACGAAGGCCCCGCCGCCTACTCCTCCCTGGCCGTCCTCCCCTCGAAGCAGATCGGCATCCTGTATGAACGCGGAGAAAAGAAGGCATACGAGTTGATTACTTTCGCAAGCTTCGACCTGTCCTGGCTAAAAACAAATTAATCGCAGGCGCAATCATATATAATCGACGCACAAGGGAGTGTGTTGTATGAAGAGCCTGTTGCTTCTATGCCTCGTAGCATCGCCCATGTTGGCACAAACCAACGCCGGAGCCATCACCGGAACCGTAACCGACCCATCCCAGGCGGTCATCGCCGGAGTCAAAGTTTCCGTCCATAACCTGGCCACCAACGTAGCCCAAACCGCAACCACCAATGGCTCGGGAATTTACTCCATCCCTGCCCTCGAACCCGGTGCCTATCGCATCACCCTCGAAAAAGCGGGCTTTCAAAAACTGAACCGCGAACCCATCCGCGTCGAAAGCTCCAGCACCGTGCAATTGGATCTCAACCTCACGGTCGGTAACGCCGCCACCGAGATCAATGTCACCGAAGAAGCTCCCATGATCCAGCAGGCCTCTTCAACCGTGCAATACGGAGTCGACCTCAAGCAGATCGATGAACAGCCGTTAGCCAACCAGAGCGCGCTATCTCTCCTGGCGTTGCTACCCGGCGTGCAAGGCGACCCCGGCACCGAACAGGCCGCCATCACCACCGGCACCACAACACCCGGCGCCGGACTCTCCATCTCCGGCAGCGCCATGGGCACAGTGCAGTTCCAGGCCGACGGCGTCAACAACACCAGCATGTATTATGGCCGCATCGCACTCTCGTTCAGCACGGATGCAATCTCCGAAGTGTCCGTGGCCCAGAACTCATATAGCGCCGAATACCGCGCCGCCGGAGGCGCAATCGTCGGCATGACTACAAAATCCGGCACCAACCAGCTTCACGGCACTGTCTTTTCGTTTACGCAGAACGATATTCTAAACGCTTCGCCGTGGCTCAAGTACACCGTGAAAGGAATGCTGCGCTACTGGCGCGGCGGAGTCGATTTCGGCGGCCCCGCCGTCATCCCCAAACTCTACAACGGCCGCAACAAGACGTTCTTCTTCTTCGGGTACGAACCACTCCGGCTCTACACCCAATCGCAATTCTTCCAGCGCATGGCCAGCGCCGGCGAACGCCGCGGCGACTTCTCCAAATCGGTCTACAACTCCCTCACCAACCAGCCAATGTTCATCTTCCAGCACTTCGATCCCGGCACCAACAAACAGATCGTCGTCCCAGCCAACACTGCCTATCCGCCCTTCCCCGGCAACATCATCCCTGCTTCGCAAATCTCCGCAATCGGCTCTCGCCTGCTTAACCTGCAACCGCTGCCCAACATCCCCATCAACGGACAGGGCCTCAACTTCTCCGTGATGCGCAGCGTCCGCAACACAGACGACCGCATCAGTATCAAAGTCGATCAGGTCCTCACCAGCAACCACCGCATCTCCGGCCGCTATGCCATCTCGCCCACAACCGGCAAGCGCTTCAACCAGGGCGGCCTCATCGAACAGGTCCCCACTGACCGCTACATCGGTGTGAACGCGGCCTTCTCTGACACCTACACCTGGGGCGGAAACAAGGTCAACGAATTCCGTGTCGGCTATATGCGCGCCAACAACGGACGGACGCAGACGGATGCCCAACTCGCCATCAACGGCTTCAAAGAGTTCGGCCTTCCGTCCTACATGACCTCCGGCATGCCCCAGATCACCGGCTTTGGCGACACGGGCGTGCAGGCCATGGCCTCGGACATCGGCAACTACGAGATTGACAATTCCATCCAATTCACAGACACGCTCAACTGGACCAAGGGAAAACACAATCTGAAAATCGGTTTCGACTGGCAGGCCCCGCAACAAAATCTGGTCGATTACAACAACGTCGGTGGCAGCTGGTCATTCAGCGGCGCCCAAACCAACATCGGCTCCGGCAACACGCTCAATACCGTAGGCATCGCTAACGCCACCACCGGCACCGGCCTCGCCGCGCTGCTCCTCGGTTACCCCAGCGGTATCAGCATCGCCCCCGCCGTCATCCCCTATCAATATCGGTGGAAGTACATCGCAGGCTTCCTGCAGGACGATTGGAAGATCACGCCGCACCTCACCCTCAACCTCGGCCTCCGCTATCAGATCGAAGTGCCCCGCAGCGAAAAACATCACAAGCAGGGTTACTTCGTCGACAAGCCCGTCACTCTCGCGACCGGCGCCCAGCAACAAGGCTATATCCAACTCGACGGTCTCGGTGGAGCATCAAACACCCTCTGGCCCACCCGCTACAACAACTGGGAACCGCGCGTCGGTCTCGCCTACCGCCCGCCGCAACTCATCAAAGGCTTGCAGGTTATCCGCGCCGCTTACGCCATTACGCACGTCCCCACCAGCGGCCTGTTCAGCAGCGCCATCCCTGACCTCAGCCCCAAGACCATCCAACTCGCGACCAACGGATCAGCCAGCGGCGGACAGGTTCAGATCGACCGCGCTCCGCTCGTCCTGCCCGCCGGAGGCTTCGTCCTCCCCGAAGATGGCAAGTACACCAACATCGCCAACGTGAACTCGCTCTACTACCTCAACCCCAACGTCACCATGCCCTACGTACAGCAATGGAACTTCGGCCTCGGCTTCCAATGGGGCCGCGACTACGCCCTCGAAGTAAACTATGTCGGCTCCAAGAGCACCAACATGTTCGGCCCCTCAGCCGTCTACAACGCCATCGACCTCAACCAATACAACACCCTGTTCAAAGCCGGCGTAAACCTCGGCCAAAACGTCCCGAACCCGCAAGGCATCCTCGGAGCCAACGGCCAGATCATCAACGTCACCCGGCAAAACTCGCTGCGCCCGCTCTCCACACTGGGCGACATCATCGATCCGCTCCAGCAGGGCTACGACGCCAAGTACAACGCACTGCAAGTCAACTTCGTGAAGCGCTTCTCCTACGGCCTGCAGCTCGGCGCCAACTACACCTGGATGAAGGCCATGGATGACATGTCATGCATGGGGCAGTTCTGCTCCAACCCCGTGCAGAACTGGGGCACCTCATTGCCGCAACTTTACGGAGACTCTCACCAACTCGAGAAATCGATCTCCGTCTTCGACATCCCCCACACCTTCCGCTTCAATTTCAACTGGGACGTTCCGATGGGCCGCGGCAAGCTCTTCCTAGGCAAAGCTCCGCGTGCCGTGAATCAAGTGGTCGGTAACTGGAAGGTAAGCGGTAACGGTTCCATTCGCACCGGCTTCCCGTTCTCCATCTTCTCCGGCACCTCCGCCGGCTTCCCTGACAACGTAGGCCGCATCCGGCCCAACATCAACCCCGGCGTCGATCCTGTCCTCCCCAACTGGAAAGCCAACTGCGACAATCCCGCAACGCAGACATGCCCCTACGTGAATTCGCTGGCGTTCTTCTCCGTCCCCGGCTACCTGCAGCTCGGCAATGCTCCGCGCGTGATGGACTCCCTGCGCATGCCTGACGTCCCCACGTTCAACATGGCGATCCTCAAGGATTTCCCCATCCACGAACAAGTGCGCCTGGCCTTCCGCGCCGAATTGTACAGCGCGTTCAACCACCCGTACTTCTCCACCAATCAAAACAACTTCACGCTCTACACGGGCCTGAACTACGTCAATGGCATCACGCCCACCCCGACCGTGGCCAACATCAACACCGCTTTCGGCAGCGTGTCCACAAACCTAGGAGGACGCCGCACAATCCAACTCGGCCTGAAATTGTATTTCTAGCGTGTGAGCCGCAAAATCGTCAATGAATAGGGCGCGAAGGTGTAGCTGAACTCCGCGCCCAAGCCAGTTACCTCCGTCGTCTTAGGCGACACCTTCATCGGCGCTTCGATGCTGTTGTCATCTTCAGGCGAAGCCGACGTCAGCACCGTCGCAGTCCCCTTGCCTGACAGCGCCCCGATGTCCTTCATCCGCACCATCGTCTTGCGTGGCTCCTTCGCGAAGTTAACCACCTTCACCAGCACATCGCCCGACTTCTCATCCCTCGCCGCGATCGCCTCCATGCTCGCCAGATTCATCTCCGGATTCAGGTTCGCCACCGTGAACACCTCTTTGCCATCGAGCGAATACTTCATCTTCGATCCGGTAATCTCCAGCTTGATGTCATACCACCGGCCCGTCTCGATTCCGCCAGGCCCAGACTCCGCCATGCGGCTCTTCGCTCCGCGATACGACCTCTCCACGGCAGTCGCGCCATTCCCCCAGCCGCCAATGTTCAGCCAATACCAGTTGCGATTATCCTTTGCGCGGAACATGATGAGAAAGCCTTCGCTCCCGCCCGTCTTGCGTGCCTTCAGAGTTAGTGTGTAGTCCTTCCAACTCGTATCGCCCGCCATCGCCCGCACGTCGTTCGCAAGCTCGGTCTGCCGCAACACGCCGTCCTTGGCCTCCCACTTGCCGCGCATAGTCCGCCAGCCCTTGAAATCGGAAGCCAGCAAAATCCGATCTCCCTGCGCAACCTTCACGTCCTTGAATTCAGCCTGAGTATTCCAGGTACCCAACCCGATAGCCCCGCTCTCAATCGGCTCGGCAAACTTCTCCGCCTCGGCCACCACATACGTCCGCAACGCAACGTCCCCGCGATTCTGGGCCAGCATCACCTGCACCCAATACGAGGGCATGCCGAACGAAGTCGTGCCATCGAACCCGATCAGATTCACCGGCCATTTACGATCCTTCACATGGAAGAACAATGGCGCATACGCCGACAACACCACCGCATCCGAGTTGCGCTCAAACCCGAACATGTAAGCAGCCTCGGCCAGCGCGCCCTTCAAATTACCCTTGCCCACGCCGCTATTCACGGCATACTCGCCGACAAACACCTTCGGCAGTTTGCGATCGTAGATGTCGTACTTGTGAGCCGCCGCGCGCATCAACTCAGGACTCGTATAGATGTGGTGATCAATGATATCGATCGGACTCTTCACCGCGGAATTCGCGATCGTCACAATCCCCGGATACTTCGCCTTGATCGCCTTGTAGAACACCGCATAGCGCTCCTCGTACTTCGGCCCGCCATTCTCGTTCCCGATCTCGACATATTTGAGGTTGAACGGCTGCGGATGCCCGTTCTTTGCCCGCACCATTCCCCATTTGCTGGTGACCGGCCCATTCGCGTATTCAATCGCATCGAGCGCATCGTCCACCCATTCCTTCAACGATTCCATCGCGATCACATCGCGATGCGCCATCCCCACATTCACTACAAACATGGCTTCTGCCTTCAGTTCCTCGCAAAGTTGTAGGTATTCGTGGTAACCCAGCCCGTCGGTCGACCAGTAATTCCACGACGTGTTCCAATGCCCCGGCCGAGACGCCATATCGCCAAGTGTCTGTTTCCAACGGAACGCGTCTTTACACAGATTCCCGCCCTCGACATAGCAGCCTCCCGGAAACCGCACAAACGCCGGCTTCATCGCGGCCATCTTCTCGACAAGATCAGCACGCAGCCCATTGCGCGTGTTACGAGGCATCAGCGACACCACATCGAACCAATACGTCCCATTGGAATTCGCGGTGATCGAAAGCCGCGCCGCGGAATCGGTGCCACTTGCCGTCAAAACGCGGGAGAACTTCTTCCACTCCACACCCAGGCCCTGAAACTCAGCGCTTGCAAGTGCCCGCCCATCCGCCGCTTCGATCTTCACAGCTATTGAACCAGTGCCGCGCGCCTTGAATGACAAAGCGTACTCCGCCCCCTGCTGCACCGCCATCCCCCAGTAGCCTTCATTCACCAAAGAAGCCGGTGCCGCCGTAACATCCAACAGCACGCCCTTCTCGAGCGTCATCTGCCCGCCACCCTTCACGGACCAGACCTTCGGCTGAACAAGTTCCGGATACAAGCCGCCATCGCCAGCGTGATTGATCTCTTCGAAAAATATGCCGTATAAGGAGGGACTGATCCGGGGACCCGGATGTCCAGCATCAATGGTAATCGACTGCCCACACACCACAGCCGAAGCAGCAAGGAAAAATGTAAGCGCTTTCATCGCCCACCATCTTAACAACTCAGGTGGGGCAGGTTGCCAACCTGCAGCGGGTTGGCAACCCGCCTTACGAAACTACTTTAAACGGAGTCTCCGTCTTCCGAATCTTACTCACCGCACTCTTAGCCGCATCAGTGGAACTGAACATCTCAAACGAATCAAACTCATCGTCCACCACCGGAGTCAAAGCCAGATCCATATAATTCCGCTTATCGGGATCCTTCTTCAACTTGTTGACGAATGCCCTAAACCTCAGCACCGTCTTGATCAGCTTATAGTGCTTCCGAATCACCCCGCCGACATACCGCGGATAAAACGCAAACACGCTCTCCACCGGCATCCCTGCCCGCCTGTCACGCCGGTACATCCGCCGGAAATACCCACCCTGATAAGGATGCACACCCTCCAGCATGTACGAAGCATACGACCACATCAGCAGCGTCAACACTTTGCCCGGACTCCCGCCCGTAGCCGCCTCGCGCCGCATCACCGTCTCCATGTGCTCCGGCGTATAGTACGCCGCCCACGCCTCGCGGTAAACCTGCTCGTACTCTTCCTTCGACATCCGCTGATGACCCGTGCAAACATGCTCCACGTCATACTTGTTCAGATCCGGATCCATCGGAATGCCAGCGTTATAAAGCTTCTGATGATCCTCCGACCCAGGCAGCGGAGTCAAACAATGGAACTGCAACAGATCGAGCGGCAATTCCTTCTGAATAATCTTGATATCGCGCAGAATCGATTCCCGCGTATCTTCCGGAAATCCCAAAATATAACCCGCGAAGACATGCACCCCGGCATGCTTCCATTCGAGCAGCATCTTCCGGTACTCGGTGATCTTATTCTGTTTCTTCCTGGCGCCCACCAGACTATCGGGGTTAATACTCTCGAGCCCAATGAAGCACCGCACCACGCCCGCACGCTTCGCCTTCTGAATAAAACCCGGCAGCCGGTAGCACATCGTGTCCACCTGAATCACGAACTTGATGTTCAGCTTCTGGTTCTCGCGCAGATCGATCAGCCGGTCGAAGATTATCTCCCAATCCGCATTGCGCGCAAAATTGTCATCGGTGATAAAGAACCGGTTCACGCCCTGCGCCAGGTTGCTGCGGATAATCTGCTCCACGTCATCCGCCGTCCGCCGCCGCGACTTCCGCCCTTGCACATTGATAATCGTACAGAACGAACACAGGAAAGGGCACCCGCGCCCGGAGTCAAAGCTAGTCAGTGTGCCGCCCGTGCGCTTGATCTGCGCCGCCGATAGCAGCGGCAGCGTCGCCCCCGCCAGGTTAGGCAGATCGTCCATGTAGTTGTACAGCTTCTGCAGCGATCCGTTCATCGCATCGCGCAGCACCACATCGAAGCGGCCCTCAGCCTCGCCCGCAAACAGCGAAATGCCAAGGTCCATCGCCTCCTGCAACTCCGGCGTAATCACCGGCAGCATGGAAAGCACGCCCGACACATGGAACCCGCCGATGCACACCTGCAAACCCAGAGCCCGTAGCTTCCGCGCAATGTCCATCGCCCGCGGATACTGGTTCGACTGCACACCCACCAGTCCCACCATGCCGCAATCACCGACAAACCGCGCAATCTTCTCCGGCCGTACGCGCGTGTTCGTCTCATCGAACGCCATGATGTCGATCTCGACATCCTCGCCCAATACCTTCCGCGCTCTGCAATCGAGCGCCAGGCCATTGATCACCGCCAGCGTGTTCGATGGGATCGACGATCGCAGCCACTGAATGACATAGCCGTCGTCATCGTAGTGCGATGGCTTGATCAACACCAAAGCGAACCGCTTCGAACCTGTTTTTGGAGCGCTCATGATTTGTGTGCCAGTCTATTGAGCATACATGCTAAAGCTCGATTCCGGCAAGGCCCGAGCCCTTATCCGCCTCCCCCTCCCGGTTGACTTCCGCCTCGGGTTTCCCTATACTTCTCAAGTAACTGACCTAATACGGTTTATTGGTGTCTATTCGCTTTAGTGGGTCCGGCACAACTTAACTACGAACGCGGGCAGGCACTCCCGGAGGCTTGGCAATGGCCAGCGACCTTAATGAACGGTTGGATACGAATCCTGTGCCAACCGAAGAAGTTGATTTCGAGCAACTCCTCGACGAAGACTACAGTCACTTCGCCCCACCCGGCGAAGGAGAGTTGTTGCAAGGTCACGTCTTAAAGGTGACCGACAAGGAAGTCATCGTCGACTTCGGGTACAAGTCGGAGGGACTCGTACCTATCGAACAATTCCCCCGCGTCGAGGGTAAGGTAAATCTCCAGCGAGGCGACATCATTGATGTTGTCGTCGACCGCACTGGCACGGATCCTGAAGGCTATATCCTTCTCTCCCATGAGAAGGCCATCAAACTGCGCGCGTGGGAAACACTCGAACGCGCCCAGGAAGAAAACCTGCTTGTCTCCGGCCGCGTGCTCTCGCGCACCAAAGGTGGCTTGATCGTTGATGTCGGCGTCGAAGCCTTCATGCCCGGCTCCCAGATCGACGTGCGTCCCGTCTACAACCTCGACGCCTTCGTCGGCCAGGACATTCCAGTTCGTGTAGTAAAAGTGAACCGCCGCCGCGGCAACGTCGTCATCTCCCGCAAAATGGCAGTCGAGGCGGAAGTAACGCAACGCCGCAGTTCCGTGCTCGAAAACGTCGCCGAAGGCACCATCCTCACCGGCGTCATCAAGAACCTCACCGACTACGGCGCCTTTGTCGACCTCGGTGGCATCGATGGGCTGCTCCATGTCAGCGACATGAGCTATGGCCGCGTCACGCATCCGTCGGAAGTGGTCCAGGTAGGTGACGAAGTTTCGGTCCGCGTGTTGAAGTTCGATAAGAACCGCGAACGCATCTCGCTCGGCATGAAACAGGTCGCGCCCGATCCCTGGGAAACCGTGCAGGAACGCTATCTGCCCGGCACCCGAGTCATCGGCCGCGTTGTCAGCGTGACTGATTACGGTGCCTTCGTCGAACTCGAAGCCGGCGTCGAAGGCCTCATCCACATCTCGGAGATGACCTGGTCCCGCCGAATGAAGCATCCCTCCAAAGTGGTGCATGTCGGCGATGAAGTGGAGACCGTCGTTCTCGAAGTCAAACCCAAGGACCGCCGCGTCTCCCTCGGTATCAAACAGCTCGAAGCCGATCCCTGGACAACGGTAGCCGAGCGCTACTCCATCGGCAGCGTTGTCGAGGGACGCGTCCGGAAACTCAGTGAATTCGGCGCTTTTATCGAAATCGAAGAAGGCATCGACGGCCTCGTGCACATCAGCGACCTCAGCTGGACCAAGCGAGTCAAGCACCCCTCGGAACTGCTCAAGAAAGGTCAGGTCGTCCAAGCTGTTATTCTAAATATAGACGCACCGAACCGACGCCTGTCGCTTGGAGTCAAACAGCTCCAGCCCGATGCCTGGGAAAGTTTCTTCCAGTCGCATATGGTGAACGACATGGTTCGCGGCCGGGCCTGCCGCGCGGCCAACTTCGGTCTGTTTGTGGAGCTTGCTCCCGGCGTCGAAGGTTTGTGTCATAATTCGGAAATCCCGGGCAGCCAGGATCGCCGCAAGGATGAATCGCCGTTAACGATCGGCGAAGAGTATGAATTTAAGATCATCCGCATGAACGCCGCGGAGAAGAAGATCGGCCTGAGCGTGAAGGCGATCGCGGATGATGAAGAGAAAACCCGCCTCGAAGATTATCAGAGGCAAGCAGCCGCCGCCACTTCTACAATAGAAGAAGTGATCAAGGTGAAAGAACAGGGCGAAGGGCGCTAGCAGCAGGCGCACCAGTCCGGAGAGAAGATTTTTTATGACTAAAGCAGATCTGATTGAAGAAGTATCCAAAGTTGTGGAAATGACCCGCAAGGATTCGGAAGTCATTGTCGAGGCCATTTTTGACAGTGTAGTCCGCTCCCTGCGTACCGGCGATAAGATTGAGATCCGCGGTTTCGGTAGCTTCCGCACCCGCCAGCGCCAGGCCCGCGTAGGCCGCAACCCCAAGACCGGCGCACGCGTGGAAGTTCCGTCCAAACGCATCCCCTACTTCAAGCCCAGCAAAGAACTGAAAGACCTCGTCAACGGCGACGAAGCCGCCGCTGCCGCAGTTCCGCCCCCTGTCGTCTAAACAACAACGGCATGGACCATCTCTGGAGCCCGTGGCGTTTCCAATACGTCTCGAACGCGGATAAACCCGCGGGCTGCATCTTCTGCCAAAAGCCGCTAGCCAACAGCGATGAGGAGCACCTCATCTTCTACCGCGGCAATCACAATTTCGGAATCCTGAACCTCTACCCGTACACCAACGGTCATCTCATGATCGTTCCCTATCAACACGCCGCCGCACTCAACGAAGTGGAACCGCATGTCCTCACGGAAATGATCGAACTGGCCCGCCGCGCCGAACGGGCCCTAACCGAAGTGTACCGGCCCAAGGGAATCAACATCGGCATGAACCTCGGCGAATGCGCTGGAGCAGGCATCGCCGGCCACATCCACATGCACGTCCTCCCGCGCTGGCCAGGTGATGTGAACTTCATGACCGCCATCGGCGAAACCCGCGTCCTGGTCGAGGACATCCACACCACCTACAAAAAACTCCGCGCCGCCTTCTGATGTTCTGATTACGACTCCGCGCAAACCAGGGACTGGCACGAATTTCCGGCCGCTCTTGCCGGAATTCCGTTGCCTGTCCCCGGTTTGCCCCCACGACACATCCCCCACGACACCGCCTATTCCCCCAACAACCCCTCAATCGCCACCTGACTCACCGCCTCATCCACCTCCGACGGAGCCCCGCTCATCGCAATCGCCCCAATCGTAATCCCATCCACAATAATCGGCAACCCGCCCTGATTCGGAAACCCATCCGGAAACGCCAGCACCGCCATATTCCCGCCCGACAGCGCATCCTGCGGCACCTTCGAAGCCCGCCGGTACAGCGCCGCATACCGCGCCTTCTTCTGCGCAAACTGAATCGTATTCAGCCCCATACTCTCGCCCTTCTGCAGGAACAACACATTCCCGCCCTCATCGACGATGCAAATGGTCAAACTCCAATTCAACCGCGCCATCTCGGCTTCGGCGGCAGCAACCAGCGTCTTCACGGCAGCCAGATTCAAGTATTTCTTCGTAGGCAAATTCATAGACATATACTAACAGTGTGCTACTTCTCGTACTCACCCTCTGCGCAGCCGCACTCCAGGCCCAGCAGCCCCCGGCTTTCCCCGGAGCCGAAGGAGCAGGCATTTACGCCACCGGAGGCCGCGGCGGAACCGTCTACCACGTCACCAACCTCAACCCCCACGGACGCGGCAGCCTCGCCGACGCCGTCAGCGAACCCAACCGCATCATCGTCTTCGACGTCTCCGGCACCATCGACCTCGGCAAAGCCAAACCAGGCAAAGCAGGCAAAATCGCTATCCGCCAGCCCAACATCACCATCGCCGGCCAAACGGCTCCCGGCGAAGGCATCTGCATCAAGAACGGTTCCATACAAGTCTTCGCCAGCAACGTCATCCTCCGCCATCTGCGCATCCGGCGCGGAGTCATCTTTGAAGGCGATGCCGGCGACGCCCTCAACATCAAGGGCGACGATCTCCACGACGTCATGGCCGACCACATCTCCACCTCCTGGGCCACCGACGAAAACCTCACTCTCACCAACGCCCGCAACGTCACCGCCCAGTACTCCATCTCCGCCGAAGCCCTCGACTACTTCAACCCCCAGCAATCCCCCACCCGCCATGCCTTCGGCTCACTATTCGGCAGCGCCACCGACGGCGGCCAGATGACCATCCACCACACCCTCTACGCCCACAACCGCCTGCGCAATGCCCGCACCACCGGCTCCAAGGACGGCATCCCGCTCCTCGATTTCCGCAACAACGTCATCTATGACGCCAAAGAACTCACCTCACACTCCGGCACGCAGCCAGTCGCCGCCAATTGGATCGCCAACGTCATCAAGGACGGCCCATCGTCTGGGATTGAAGGCCACGAAAAGTCCATTCTCTTCACCTTCACCAGTGACGGCGCCTACAACTTCTACGCCGATGGCAACTACATCTTCGGCAAACCCGAATGGACCGCCGACAACTGGAAGGCCATCCGCTATCAGAAGACCGGCGCAGAGCTGAAGGAAAAAGACATTCGAGCCACCCAACCGCTCAACACGCCGACAGTCACCACGCAGCCGGCCCTCGAAGCCTATGAGACCGTACTCGCCGAAGCAGGAGCCACGCTCCCCTCGCGCGACGCCGTGGATCTGCGCCTCGTCCGCGACGTCTGGAACGGCACCGGCGCGGTCATCAACTATGAAACCGACCTCGCCCCCGAAGCACGCTGGCAGACCTACTACAGCCTCACGCCAATGAAGGACGCCGATAACGACGGCATTCCCGACTACTGGGAAGACCAGTTCGGCCTCAACAAAACCGACCCCACCGACGCCATGAAAATCGCCGCCACGGGCTACACCAACCTCGAACACTACCTCAACAACACCGATCCCAAATCCGGCGCGACGCCCATCGTCTACATCTCCGCCACCATCTCGCGTGGCTGGCTCGCCACCGCCCAACCAGCCGAATTCCGCGTAAACCGAACCGGCAACCTGGAAAAGCCCCTCACCGTGAGAGTAGACAACAAGCCCGTCACCATTGCCGCCGGAGCGCGCTCGGTCCTCATCAGCGTGCCGGCCTCCGCAACAGGAAATGTCGAGGCACACCTCACCGCCGGAAATGGCTACCACATCGGACTACCCGCACAGGCGCTGGTCCGCATCGAAGAAGGCGAACCACCGCACCCAACCGACATCGCAGCAATTGATCTCAAAGGAAACCAGACGCCCGAGAAGATCGCCGAAGCCAATAAGCAGCTGGCCGATCACAGAGCCTGGAAGAAAGAAATCGGAAAAGGCCGGATAAAGAAGTAAGCCAGCGCCGCCAGCGTCAGATAACTGAGCACGCGGCAGAGGACAAACTCCCAGCCGCCGTCGTAGGTGAGCTCCATCTCGCAAGGCCCGTCGCACGCCGGACGCAGCAGGATAAACCCAAGCCCGTCCTTCAAAACAGGCAGAGACCTCCCACCTACCCGCGCATGCCAGCCCTTATGATAATTCGTCTGCACGGAAACCACCTGGTCTTTCGCCAGCGTCGCCCGCACCACCGCCCGCCGCAGACTCTCCCACCGGAACTCAGCCTCGGGCAGCGAGGCATCGTCCAACGCCGCCACATACTTCGTAAGATCATCCATCGGCATTACGCCAGCCGCGTTGCGCACCGTCACGCTCGCCGCGGGAATCACGCGAGCCATTGACGCCGACCGCTGCGGCACCGCATAAATCGTCACATCATCTTCGCGCCACAACACCGGCAGCAGGCCCTCGAACTTCTTCGGAGCGGCCACCGAATGCCAGAACTCTTTGCTCTCCGGCCCTCCCACGGCCACCGCATGAATCCCGTACGCCTTCAACCACTGCAAAGAAATTTCCGTCTCGCGCGCAGAGTTGCCGCCGGCGATCCCGCTCATCGCATCCTGCTGTGACCAGTTCACAGTCGTCGTATACGCCCCGCCCGCCAGTTGGGGCGTATCCGCCCACACGTTGAACCACTGCGCGATCGAACCCGGAACAAATATGCGACGTCCGTGCATATTAGCATCAGCCCACTTCGCCACTTTGTATTCGATCAGTGAGTTCGCCGCCACCGGTCGCGTAATCTCTTTCTCAAAGTGCCGTAGCGCCGCCACCTGCTCTGCGCCGATGCACAGCACAAACACACCCAGCGCCACCTTCACCGGCACAGCGAACCTCTCCAACAAGGCACGCAACGCAAAGATCAGGAACAGCGCAAACGCCATCTCCATCAACGGTTGATACCGGGGAGGCTGCGGCACAAAGTGCCGTCCGAAATAGGCGTCCACCAGCGGAATACTCGCCGCCAGATAAGCCAGGCTCCCAAAGAAACGCACCGCATAATCGGCCCTGCAACGCACCAGCACCTGCCACAAAACCGCAAGTCCCACCAGCACGCCAGCCAGCGCCGTCAACGATCCTAACGACCACTGGTCATCCGGGAACTTCTGCTGATTCGCGCTGATCGTCGCCAACACCGAAGGCGGCAAGAACGGACAGACGATCAGATACGAAGCCGCCCCAATCGCACCGATCCGCACCGCGCTCCACAGCCGTTCCCCGGCAGGCAACGCAAGCAACAGACACGCCGAACACAGCACCAGCGAAGTAGCGCCAAACACGCTAGCCCCCACGGACAATGAACAAAACACCACCGCCAGCCCATGATAAACAGCCCGCCGCCGCGTCACCGCCAGCCACAAAAACAACACAGCCAGTGGCAGAAACGTCAAAGCCGTAGCCATCGGCGTATCGTCCCACACGATCATCGTATAAAGCCGCCGGCTCGTCCAGAACAACGCCGGATTGATCTTCGGATCAGGCACCACCGCCCGTGCCACGGAAGTCAGTGAATAGAATAATACCGCCCAAAAACTATACCCCGCCGACCGAGTCAACACCGTCGCCATCGCGAACAACGCCAGCGGCCCCAGGCAATACGCAAGCCCCGTGATCACGTTGAACGCATGCGCCACCGAACACGCCGCCAGCTTCGCGTACAGTGCCGTGAACACGGGAGTCAACGGCATGTAAGAATGTTCCAGAGGAATCCCGCCATCGAAGTACGGCCACCACGAAGGCCGCCACCAATGCTCCCCCGCCAGCCGCGCCATCGACATCCAAAGCCCCTGCACCGAGTTCGAATGCCCAGTGTATTCCGCAAAGAAAAGATCCCTGCAAATATACACGTTCACCCAAAGCAGCACCGCCGCATAAAAAACCCACGAGTATTTCCGCATCAATCCAGGCAAGCCTCCGATTATACCGGACTAACAAACCACGACGCCGCGCAAACCCGGGGACTGACACCCCTTTCCGGCGCACTTTGCCGGAATGGGGCTGTCCGTCCCCGGGTTTGCCCCCCACGACGCAACGGAACAACACCCCCCACAACTACGTACAATGAATGTGGTGCCGAGGAGGTACTCATGATACTCGCAGACATCCTAATGTATTTTTTCCTCATCGTAGGCGCATACATCGTCTTCAACAGCTACTGGATGGCCACCCAAGGCCTCTTTCCCGAATTCGTCGACACCTGCCGTGACCGTATCCGCACAGCGCCCATCCGCCGCTTCCTGTTCGGCCTCGCCATCACAGTCCCCATCGTAGCCGCGGGCATCGCCATGCTCAACGCACCCAAAGCCTGGCTCAAATTCGGCGGCGCGGGAGTCCTCATCGTCCTGTTCCTCATTGGACTCTGCGGAGCCACCGGCATCGCCTCGCAGATCGGCCGCGGCCTCTCCACGCCCGATGACGAATCGCAATCCTGGCGTCGAGTCCTGCGCGGAGGCGGCGTCCTCGGCCTCACCTTCATCCTGCCCTTCGCCGGCTGGTTCCTGGTTCTCCCCATGACCCTCATGATGGGCGTAGGCGCGGCAGTCATTCCGGGACGGCCACGAGAACTTTGACACTCACCCGCAAACACTTCGTACTCTCGAGCGCCGCCGCCCTCACCGGCTGCGAAAAGCTCCCGCCCGCACTGCGCCCCAGCTTCCGCACCCTCGAAGCCGACACAGGCTCCTTCAGCGCCCCGGCCTCAGACGAAGTCGACCTCATCTCCCACGTCCTCGCCCGCGTCACCTTCGGCTCCCGCGCCAACGACTACGGCCGCATCGCCGCCCTCGCCCCCAACCAACAAGAAGCGATCCACCTCTGGCTCGATCAGCAACTCGCCTATGAATCAATAGACGATTCGAAACTTGACCGCGCCATCCGCCGCCTCGAATGTCTCCACGAGCCCCTCGGCGAACTCTTCGAATTCAAGCCCAAGCACCTGCTCCAGCAAATGACCCGCGCGGCAATCCTGCGCGCCACGTGGAGCGAACGCCAACTCTACGAAGTGATGGCCCGCTTCTGGAGCGACCACTTCAACATCGACTCATCCAAGGGCGACTGCAAGTGGCTCAAAGCCGCCGACGAGCGCGACGTTATCCGTCCCAATGCCCTCGGCAACTTCCCAGCCCTCCTGCGCGCCTCCGCCCTCAGCCCTGCCATGCTGTGGTACCTCGACGGCCGCGCCAACCGCAAACAACAGGGCAACGACAAACCCAACGAAAACTACGCCCGCGAACTCCTCGAACTCCACACCCTGGGCATCGACGGAGGCTACACGCAGCACGACATCATGGAGGTCGCCCGCTGCCTCAGCGGCTGGACAGTCCGCTCCGTCAAGCAGTTGCGCAAGGGCGCCGTCGATTTCCAGGCCGATCAACATGACGACGGCGAGAAACTCGTCCTGGGCCACCGCATCCCCGCCGGCCAGCGCGAACAGGACCTCGACCACGTCCTCGCTATCGTCAGCCTTCATCCCTCAACCGCCAACCATCTCGCCACCAAGCTGTGCCGCCACTTCATCGCCGACGTCCCACCACAAGCCGCCGTCGATGCCGTCGCCCAATGCTTCCTGACCACCAAAGGCGACATCAAAGCAGTCCTGCGAACCCTCTTCGCCCACCCCGAATTCCTCAACGCCCGCCGCACCAAGCAAAAGCGTCCATTCGAATTCGTCGTCTCCGCCCTGCGTGCCACCCAGGCCGAAACCGACGCCGGCCCCGCCCTCACCGACTATCTCCTGCGCATGGGCCACGCACCCTATCAGTACCCGACTCCCGAAGGCTACGCCGACCGCTCCGGTCCGTGGCTCGGCACGCTGCTCTGGCGCTGGAAGTTCGCCGTCGCCCTCTCACGCAACGCCATCAAAGGCACGACAATTAACCTTGAGACCTGCCGCAAGTCCTTCGGTAGAGACGACAACCTGATCGCACACCTACTAGGCCGCCGCCCGGACGCCGCTGAACGCCATGCCTTCGCCAGGCTCAACTCCAGCGCGCCAGACGGACTCGCCCTCGTCCTCGCCTCCCCAGGATTCCAACGATGCTGACCGCCCTCAACACCAACGGTGACGACCAGGAGACTCTGGTGGTCGTGTTCCTGCGCGGCGGCGCCGACGGCCTCACCCTCGTCCCGCCCATTGAGGACGACAACTACTACCGCGCCCGCCCCCGCATCGCCACCGCCAAACAGGACGCCGTGCGGCTCGATAACCTCTTCGGACTCCACCCCCTGCTCGCCCCGTTGCAACCCATCTATACCGAGGGCCACCTGGCCGTCCTGCACGCCGCAGGCTCCGAAGACGACACCCACTCCCACTTCGACGCCCAGGACTTCATGGAGCACGGCGGAGAGTTCGCCGCCGGTGGCTGGCTAGGCCGCTTCCTGCGCTACCGCCCGCGCCCCGGCAACGCCGAAGCAGGCGGACCGCTCTCCGCCATCGCCCTCGGCAGCCGCTTCCCGGAATGCCTACGCGGCGCGCCATCCGTGACCGTCATGCAGTCGCTCGACGACTTCGCCCTCGGCTCGAACACCACGCCCATCACCGCAGAACTTGACCGCCTCTACCGCACGCAGCCTGACTCGCTCGCTAGCGCCGGCCGCGACACGCTCAACGCCCTCGCCCGCATCGAATCGATGCGCAATAACGTCTACACCCCCGCGAACAACGCCGCCTACGGCACCGACAACTTCTCGCAAGGCCTCAAGCAAACCGCCCAACTCATCAAGGCCCGCGTAGGCCTCGAAGCCGTCGCTATCGACCTTGAAGGTTGGGACTCCCACTTCGGCCAGAGTACCGTCGTCGAGCCTCTCATGCGCCAACTAGCCCAAGGCCTCGCGGCGTTCTACGCCGACCTCGGCCCGGCCATCCACCACACCACCACACTTGTGATGACCGAATTTGGCCGACGCGTCCAGGAGAATTCATCGTTCGGCACAGACCACGGCAGCGGCTCCGCCATGTTCGCCATGGGCGGCGGCATTCGCGGCGGTCGCGTCCTCGGCAAATGGCCCGGCCTCGCGCCAGCCACCCTCACCGGCCCCGGCGACGTCCCCGTAGCCTACAACTACCGAAATCTCGTGGCACCCGTCCTCAGTCGTATGGGCGCAGGCCCTCAACTAAAATCGATCTTCCCCGATTTCGCATTCAACGCGCTCGACCTATATTCGTAACCGCCTTCACACACATCCGCAACCAACGATGCGCCGGATCTACATCCATCCTCGGATGCCACAGCATCGAAACAGTAAACTCCGGCACGGGAAACGGCAATGCGAAACTATGCATTCCGTCGCGCAAATTACCCGTATGCCGCTCCGGCACGCTTGCTATTAAGTCTGACCCGCGGGCCAGCGCCAGAGCCTGCGAAAATCCGCCAACCACTGTCATCACGTTTCTCTGTTGACCCAGCGCATCATCAATCTGCCCGCGCTCGTATCCTTGCCGCGATACGTTGATATGCCGCCCCTCCGCATACCGCTTTGTCGTCACCTTGCCCTTGCAAAGCGCATGCCCGCCCCGCACAACGCCAACATACCGGTCGCGAAATAGAGACTGCGCGATCAGTTCGGGTGCTGAAGCTGCCTCAACAACCCCGGTCTCAAGATCGACAAAACCTTCCCGAAGCGGCGCACTCTCTTTGTCGGTCTTCTGAACAAAACGCAGCCGCACTCCTGGTGCCTCCTCGCCAACACGTTCGAGCAGAGCAGTTCCAAACGTTTCAATGAATCCATCGCTCGTGCGGAGCGTAAACGTCCTCACCAACTCATGCAGATTGAACGCGTCCACAGGCCGCAGAATACTCGCAGCCTCCTGCGCAACCCGCCCGACCTGGGATCTCAACTCGGCGGCGCGAGGAGTGGCGACAAGCCCGCGCCCCGCCCTCACCAACAGCGGATCGCCGGTGGCCTCCCGAACCCGTGCCAGGGCCCGGCTCATCGCCGAAGCGCTCAAACCGAGCCTTCGTGCCGCGCCGGCAACGCTGCCTTCCTGCAGCAGGACATCAAGCGTGATCAGGAGATTGAAATCGGCCATGCGATGACCATATCATATATGGCGTTTCATGCAGGTATAACCTGTACGCGTTGCGTCTTCCGCTACATCCGCTATGGCTCTATACTTCTCACTTGGACACAAACTACTGGCACAACAAATGGGAACAAAACCAGATCGCTTTCCACGAAGACGGGGCCAATCCGCTTCTGGTTGAACATTTCCCTGCCCTTGCCCTGCCCCAAGGCAGCCGCATATTTCTCCCTTTATGCGGCAAGACGCTCGATATCCCATGGCTTCTCTCCGAGGGCTACCACGTCGCCGGCGCCGAACTATCGGAAATCGCAGTCAGGCAATTCTTCCATGAACTCGACGAGAAGCACGCAATCACTGCAGACGGAGAGTTGAAACACTTCGTTGCTGACGGGGTCGACATCTTTCAAGGCAACATCTTCGACCTCTCTGCCACCCAACTCGGCCAAGTCGACGCCATATACGACCGCGGCGCACTCGTAGCGCTGCCCGCGTCCATGCGCAACGAATACACGGCTCATCTGGTGCGACTAACCGCCGCGGCTCCACAGTTGCTGGTCTGCTATGAGTACGATCAGACCACCATGCAAGTGCCACCATTCTCAATTTCCTCAGCGGATGTTCATCAGCATTATGGCCAGGCTTACCGCATCACACACCTCGCGACTGCTGATATCCCACTGGGATTGAAGGGAAATATGGAAGTGCGCCAAAATGTTTGGCTTTTGAAATAGACAACTCTAAATAAGTGGAATTATGCCGATAAGCATCTCAGGAGTACCCAACGAATGAGTCCAATCACCAGTGTCGGATGCACCCCCGCCATCGATGCATCTCTGCCAACCCAATCCGCTCCGCCCGCAAAACAGGCCCCGAGCAAACCAATCGAAGATACCGTCCAACTCAGCAAGACCGCCCAGGCCGCCCTGGCCGCCGGAGGCGATGCCGATCACGACGGTGACAGCCACTAGTCTAAACTGGTGGATTGAAGAAGCCTCCCAACAAGTTCGTATTCAAAAGGCGTGAGCCGGAAATCCCCTCGCGCCTAACCACCATCGACGCCTTCCCTGACCCCGACGACGTCTACCTCAGCGAATGCCACCTCGAAGGCCTGCGCCTGGACGCCCCCACAGACGCCCCGCTCCGCATCGAGTCCTCCCTGCTCAATCGCGTCAACCTCGCCAACAACCGCTTCTCCACCATCCTCTGGAAAGACCTGCGCCTCACCAACTGCGACCTCGCCAACCTCGAAACCCGCAGCCTCACCCTCATCCGCGTCGAGTTCATCAACTGCCGCATGACCGGCCTGCGCGCCACCGAAGCCGAATGCCAGGACGTCCTCATCTCCGAAGGCGACCTGCGCTACACCCAGTTCCGCTACGCCAAATTCAAAGCCGCCGAATTTGATACGTGCAACTTCGAAGAAGCTGACTTTCTAGGAGCCGATCTTTCCGGCTCCATCTTCCGCAAATGCAACCTCCAGAACGCGGAAATGAACAAAGTCAAACTGGTCAACGCCGACCTGCGCACCTCCAACGTCGAAGGCCTCCATCTCCGCGCCGAAGACGTCCGCGGAGCCGTGGTCGACCTTACGCAAGCAATGCTCTTCGCACCCCTTCTCGGTATACGAATTGAGTGACTCTATGAGAGCATAGGGGCATGGTGTTTTCTGCGAGCAGTTGGCTGCTTTTACTCGTCCTCATCCTCCCACTCCAAGCCCAGGACCGTGGCGCATTAACCGGCGTCCGCCACCGCGTCCTGGTCACCTCCGACATCGGCGGCACAGACCCCGACGACTTCCAGTCCATGGTCCAGCTCATGCTCTATTCCGACGTCTTCGACCTCGAAGGCATCGTCTCCTCACCCTACGGCCAGGGCCGCCGCGACAACATCCTCCAGGTCATCCAGGCCTACGAAAAAGACTATCCCAACATCAAGACCTACTCACCGAAATACCCTACCCCAGACGCCCTGCGCGCCATCTCCAAACAAGGCTCCCTCGAATCCGCCGGACTCTCCGGCGTCGTCAAACCGTCCGACGGCTCAAGCTGGATCATCCAGTGTGCCCGCCGCAAAGATCCCCGGCCACTCTACGTTCTTGTCTGGGGCGGCATCGACGACCTCGCCCAGGCCCTGCACGACGCGCCCGATATCCTCCCCAAACTCCGCGTCTACTTCATCGGCGGACCCAACAAGATGTGGAGCGTCAACGCATACAACTACGTAGAACAGTACCACCCCAACCTCAACATCATCGAAGCCAATTCCACCTATCGCGGCTGGTTCATCGGCGGCAAGCAGGACGGCGAATGGGGCAACAAGGAGTTCGTCGCGAAATACGTCGCCGGCCAAGGCGCACTCGGCAATTTCTTCAATGCGAAGATGAACACGGTTAAAATGGGCGACAGCCCCGCTATCGGCTTCCTGCTCCACGGCACCCCCGAAGACCCCTCCAAGCCCGGTTGGGGAGGCAGGTTCGTGCCGATCTGGGACGGCCGCAAAACCACCTTCGACCGCCTGACCACCGAAGCCGACAAAGTCGAAGCCTTCGGAGTCGTCGAGTTCGCGATCCCACTGCCCAAAGGCATGACCCGCCAGCACACTTTCGATGTCCTGATCGATAACCGCATCCACGCCATCACCGAAAACGACGGCCGCTTCCTGCGCTTCCGCTTCTCCCCGCGCGACGCCAAAGTCTGGCCCTATGTCATCCAAAGCAGCTTCGCCCCACTCAACGCCCAAACCGGAAGATTCAACGCCGTCATGCCCCCGCCTGAGCGCACCAGCCAGCGCTCCAAAACGCATCCCAACTGGTGGATCGATAACCCCGCCCCAGCCGTCGCCGAAGGCGTCCACGCCGGAGCCAAAACTGTCAGCCGTTATCGCGAAGAGTTCCTCTCCGACTTCGCCAAACGCCTCCAGCGC
>Ga0073936_10000064_pt1 | contig 126207 bp, 93 predicted proteins | sample AliMusrvi5mmetaG_FD_87041 | JGI IMG/M metagenome (GOLD analysis project Ga0073936, IMG submission 87041) | Freshwater lake bacterial and archeal communities from Alinen Mustajarvi, Finland, to study Microbial Dark Matter (Phase II) - Alinen... | ecosystem: Environmental > Aquatic > Freshwater... | reverse complement strand
GCGGCGGCTTCATCCAGATGCGCCAGACCTGCCCCGTCTGCAACGGCGAGGGCACGATCATCCGCAACCCCTGCAAAAAGTGCGCGGGCTCAGGCCGCGTCAAAGCGCCTCGCCACATCGCACTGCGCATTCCCAAAGGCGTCGAGACCGGCTCGCGACTGCGCCTCACAGGCAAGGGTGAGAGCGGCTTGCGCGGCGGCCCGGCGGGAGATCTCTATGTGGTTCTCCACGTGCGCGAACACGACATCTTCCAGCGCCAGGACGACGACCTCGTCTGCACCGTCCACGTCTCGCCCGTAACGGCAGCGCTCGGCGGTGACATCGACATCCCGACCCCTGACGGCCATGCCCGCATCAAGCTGCCCGCAGGAACCCCCAACGGCAAAGTCTTCCGCCTCCGCGACAAAGGCATGCCCAGCCTCAATGGCGGCTGCGGCGACCTTCACGCGCGCATCGAGATCGAAGTGCCTACCCATCTCTCCTCCAAGCAGAAGCGGTCACTCGAAGAGTTCGCCGCGCAAAGCACGCTGGACAACTACCCCGACACCGCGAAGCTGAACAAAGCGGTTAACACCTTTTTCGCACGCCGCGACGCTCTGCGTAAACACACCTCCAAATAGGGTTCGGAAATCAGGCATCTGGCCGCACATCTGTCCCGCCCCCTGAAACCTTCCATGCACCGCTGCCTCGTCAAAACCGAAGAGTTGCTCGCCAACGCGTTCACGCTCGGACGTGACGAGGCGCGCCATCTGCAGACCGTCCTTCGCGTGAAGCCCGGCGAACAGGTTTGCCTCTTCGACGGCCAAGGACGCACACGCCTCGCCGTCATCTCCGCCGTTGAGAAGCACGGCCTGTCGCTGACGGCCGACACGCCCGTTCAAGGGCACCCTTGCCACCCTTGCCACCTCACGCTTTTCGCTTGCGTCAGCAAAGGCAACCGCATGGACTGGACCGTCGAGAAGGCTGTCGAGCTCGGCGTCGGATGCATTGTCCCGGTCATCTCCGACCGCACGGTCGTGCGCCTCGACGCGAACGATGGCATCGCCAAAGTCACCCGTTGGTCGCGTGTGGCGGAAGAGGCCGCCCGCCAGTGCGGCGCGTCGTGGCTGCCGGAAATCGTGTCTCCGGCCCCCTTCAGGGCGTGCTTGCCAATCGTGACTAAGACCGCTCCTGTCTTCGTCGCAGCCCTCACGCCAAACGCGAAGCCGCTGCGCGAAGCCCTTGCAGCTTTTGCCTCGCCCCCGCCTCTCGCGGGCTGGTTCGTTGGTCCCGAAGGCGATTTCACGCCCGCCGAGCTCGACGCCCTGTTTGCTGCGGGAGCGATTCCCGTGAGCCTCGGCCAACAGGTTCTTCGCGCTGAGACCGCCTGTATCTACGGCCTCTGTGCCCTCAACTGCGCCTGGCTGTAACACCGACAGAAAGCCTCTATTTCGGGGAACTGAGGCGCTCAAGCGCATCGGCCAGTTTCATGCGCGTTTTCCGCAGCGCCTCGGGCGCGCGCTCGAAATCGGCCATGCCTCGGATCAGCTCAGCCGCCACCGTCTCAGCCGCGGTTCGGCCCGCTCTCCGTTCCAGCAGCGCAAGCCATTCATAGTCCTCGATGCCGTCGCGGATGTTGGCGAGACGGATGGAGGGCACCGGACCGTCTTCGCAGGGGTAAAGCAACTGACCGTCGCCCAGCATTCCGTTGCAGTTCTCCGCACGCCAAGTCGGCAGAAAGGTGTCGCCGGTCTTGAGCGGCGGCGCGTCGGGCCACAGATTCACGTGCCAATAGAGCAGCCCGTCTGACTGATACCGATAGGTCATCCACCCCAGAAGCCGGCTTTCGATGAGCGGATACTCGACCGACGCAAAGTTCGCATACGGATAGGTCGGACCGCAGCAGACATACCACCATACCTGCCGGCCCTGCGCGCGCAGTTTCGCGGCGAGTGCGGGATCGTACACGCTGGTCAGCGGACAGAACCAGTCCGTGGTGTCCTGACATGGATACGAGGCTCCGTTCCGCATATCCCGGAACATCATCGCCGTGGTCATCACAGGAATGTCAGGGAAGTCGGCTTTCAGTTTTTTACACAGCGCGTCGATGGCGGGATAGAAGTCGTGCACGCGTTCGTCGAACCCGTAGAGGTACGCGTTTTTTTCGAGCCCGTTTTTTCTCAGCTCCGCCACATACGGCGTCAGACGCGCTTTGAGCTCTTCATAGAAAGCAGGCGTGTAGACTTCCACCGGCGAATAGCAGACCCACTTCGCTGGCTTTTCCGGTTTCGGCACAAGGTTCAAGATGTTGAAGCGGTTCATTCCTTTCTCTCGGGCGTGGAGCAGATCTTCAATACGGGGCGGCTCGGTTCGCGAAATGTCGTCGGGGTTCAGGCGATGGCTCAGCATGAGGTCGTGCGTTTTGCGCTTCATCTCTTCGAAGCGGCCGGGATACTGCGCCTTCGTGAAGCCATCCATGACACAGAACGCGGTCGGCATCCCAAACGTTCTCGGGTTGCGCACATCCCGCACGCGGATGGTCACAGGCATTCTCTTTAGCGTTTTGCCTTCCGCCGACAGGACCGCCTGCCCGTCGTAAGTGCCGGGTTTCGCACCATCGCCCACGCGAACAGTCAGCCAGATGCCCTGTGTCGCCCCCGCACGCACATCGAAAGGCTGCGGCGGCAACAGCGGATCAGGTATCCAGCCCTCCTCGGCGGACACGCCACAGGGATGCGGACAAAGCGGCCTCTCGCGGAGAATGTACCCCTCCCGAGCCCACGTCACGTCGCCGTCGAGCATCAACCGACCCGCGCCAAGAAACGGCGTCAACTCCACTGTCGCGCCTCTCAAAGGGTCGGCAGCGGTGAGCAAAATCTGGGCACTTTCACACTCGTTGCGCGCCAGATCCAAGGAGATCCCCCTTTGCCCCATTTCAGCTTCGGACGGATAGGTCAGCGGCGTCACCCGCCGCATGGAGTCTGCCGTCCACACGGCGCAGCCGCGCTTCACCGGGTTGGACGGTCTCGGAAACGCGGGGAGCGGGATTGCCTGATCGAACGTTTCGTTTCCGGCCACAGCCGACACGCGGAACACTGCGGGCGAGCCGATCCCTTCGCTGACGAGGAATGCATGGGCACCGCTACCGCAAAAAGCTTCCAGCTCATGTCCGCCAGCATCGATGAACCGGCATTGCCAAGCAGCGCCCTTCCACAAGTCCAATGAGGCGTGAGCGCCGGTCCGTGTCCTCGGAAAGTCGGAGACGAACCGCAGCGCCTTGATGCCCAGCGCAGGGGCGCGACGCTCAAGAGAAAGATCGTCGAACCAAACCCTTCCCGCGCCTCTGCGCAGAAAAACGAAATACTGGATCTTCTGAATCGGCTTCTCGGGGTAGAAGACCTCGGACGCACACTCCCAGTCGTGCGCCTGCTGCGACCAATTGGCCGTCACACCCCACGCGTTGCCGCCACCCTCATACCAAATGTCGAGATAGATGCAGTACTCCTGCGCTGCCACGCGCTCCGCCCGGCTCCATCCGCCGAACAGCACGGGGGCCCGATCCGGCTTCGCATAGACGATCTCCTGCATCGCGCCCGCGGCGCCCATCCCCTCCGCGGTCTCGCAGCGGATGGCCCGTAATCCGGACTTCACAACCGAAGGATCGACCGCATACGCGCCGCACGCGTGCCAGCCTCTGACCACACCGCCCTCAGCCTCTTCGAACCCGCCGTTCACCAGTGCCTGGCCGTACAGTGCACACGAAGGCAACAGCGCAGACAGAAGCACACATAACTTCTTCATATCTCTCACCCTATGCTCTAACGCACGCCTTTTGACGCCTACACCCATTCGGTCATCCTGCGACGAGTGAATCAGCTGCGTTCCTTTACAGCGAACGGCCGCCGGAAGATCACTCCGAATCCCGCCGCGCAACAGAGCAGTCCGCACACGAAAAGGGGCCACGAGTAAACCACTCCCCTATATCCGTGCACCGCAGCGATAGCGCCTGAATCCTTCACGAATGACCAGTACCAAAGAGCCAACCCCACCGCCTGCAACGACCATGATAACGCAGGCACCTGTGTTTTCCGCCCCGACTCTTCAAGCAAGAAAACCAGCCCGCAGACAAAAACGAAATACGCGCTAATCAAGACCGGAGCCAGCACAGGACCGTACCAAGGCTTGGGTATCAGGAAAAGGCAATCCCACTGGAGCCAAGCTGACGGCCAGTTGGCCAAGCCCTTGAGTCCGGCGTAATACAGGATGTCCCAGACGCCGAACATCACGAAAAATGCAGCCAGGCGCGAGCGTGCGTTCGTGCCAGCCAGCCAAGCAACGGTGGCCAGCATCACGATCGTACACGCCTCGCGGATGAGCTCGACAGGCCGTCCGAGATGCGCTGGGGCTTGTCCCGACTCCACCCCCACAGGCATAATCAGCCGACGCAAGTAGATGACGCAGATCGCTTCGAGAAGGCCCATGGCACAGGCGAAGAGAAGGATCAGCGTCAGGCGGCACCACCTCTCCCCAAAACAGCAGCGACTCTTTTCAGACAAGCCAAGGCTCTCTTCTTCCATAAGCGTCTCCTTTTCTTATGCAGGGAAACACCGAACCTGTTTCTCACCCTACCATGCCTTACAAGCGCTGTCAATCTGTCGCCCGTCCTGTCACTCAGGCGCCGAATTGAGTTCCGTCGGCCTCAGAAATCTTGTACGCTTTTACTATGAAACGATGCGTCGTATACCTGGCTTTCCTCCTCGGCTCTCTTTCCCTGCTCGCAGCCGACCCCGGTTACCAAGCTTTTTACCGCGAGACGACCACTTCGCTTCCCGGCAAGCACACGTTGCTTTTCGACACATCCGAGCTGTCCCGGTTACACCATTTTTCCGAAGACGAGTCAGCTCTCTTCACAGTCATCGACACGCCCGACCAGCCTTTCAAGAAAGCGATGCGCGTTGAGGTGAAACGTCGGGCCGACCCCGCCTGGAAGGTGCAGCTCACAACGCCCCCCAGCTTCGGGCCGGTAAAAAAAGGCGACGTGCTCTTTATCGCCTTCAAGACCCGCTGTACGGTCTCGTCCGCCGAAACCGGCGGTGGGCACCTCTTCGCCACCTTGCAGCAGACCCAGACCTACGACAGCCTCGCTTCGCTCAACGCCGCCCCTGGCAAAGAGTGGAAGTGCCTCTACCTGCGGGCCGTCGCAGAACGCGACTACCCCGCCGCCAATCTCGAGCTGGTATTCCACCTCGGCACCTGCGAACAGACCCTCGACTTCGGCGGTTTAGTCGCCGTGAATCTCGGGCCCAGCATCGACCCCCAGCAACTCCCCTTCACGCGTGTCACCTACGATGGCCAGGCAGCCGACGCACCTTGGCGTCAGAAAGCGCTGGCGCGCATTGAGAACATCCGCAAAGGAGACCTCTCCATACACGTGCTGGACGCCAGCGGCAAGCCCGTCACAAACGCCACGGTCCACGTCCGCATGACCCGCCACGCCTACCAGTTCGGCACCTTCATCGAAGACATCGTGCTGCGCGAAACGGAAGACGGCAAGAAATACCGCGACACCGTCAACCGCCTCTTCAACCGAGTCACCTGTCCGCTCTACTGGAGCGACTGGGGTTGGCAAAACCCCGAGAATCGCCTCCGCTTCATCGCCATCGCGCAGTGGGCCAAGGAGAACGGCTTCTACACCCGCGGCCACAACCTGATCTGGCCGAGCTGGCACTGGATGCCGAAAGAAATGGAAGCCCTCAAGGGCAATCCCGCCGCCCTCAAGAAAGCCATCGATGCGCACTTCGCCGATGTCGTCACGATCATGAAACCCATCGGCTTCGACACCTACGACGTAGTGAATGAGCCACGGGTGAACCACGACGTACAAGATATCCTCGGCCCGTCGGAGATCGCTCACTGGTACAAAATGGTCAAGGATCTCGACCCCCGCCCGGCCCTCGGCATCAACGAGTTCGCAATCGTGTCGGGCGGCGGAGACACCGCCCAAGAGCAGGAGCTTTACGCGAAGCAGATTCGCGACCTGATCACAGCCAACGCGCCTCTGAGCGTCATTGGCGTGCAGTGCCACATGGGCGATAACCTGACCCCTCCTCAGAAGGTGCTCGAGATTCTCGACCGGCTCGCCACGCTCAAATTGCCGATCCACGCCACGGAGTTCGACATCTCCACCGACGATGAGCAGACCCAGGGCGACTACATGCGCGATTTCCTGATCGCCTTCTTCTCCCACCCGGCCACCGAGTCGCTCACGCAGTGGGGCTTCTGGGAGGGACGCCACTGGATCCCGCGCGCCGCGCTCTTCACCAAAGACTGGCGCGTCAAGCCCAACGGCCAAGCCTACCTCGACCTCGTACTGGGCAAGTGGTGGACCCATGAGACACGCGCCACGGACCGCCTTGGGGACTGCCGCGTGCGCGCCTTCCTCGGCGACCACGAGGTCACCGCCACCTATCCCGACGGACATACGCTCACACGCGTCGTCCGCATCGCCCGCGATGGCGCAACCCTGACGCTGAAGCCGTAAACCCGTCCGTCGCCCGCAGTCTTTTCGCCCCACGTTTCAGCATTTTTCACTGGAGTTCCTCCTCGGGAAAACTTACCATAACGAAGATTAATGATTCTTTCAGAAATACGAACTTTCTAAACGATGAGGTGCTTATGTCCTTTCGGTCCGCAACCTTTGCTCTGGCTTGCACATCGCTCTTGTTCTTCGCTGCGGGATGTCACCACACGGCGCGTGCAGGGCGCGCAGAACCGTCCAAACGTACGGCTGTATCGATCCACCAACAGCTCGACGTTCTGATCGAAGAAGGCAAACCGAACGAGATGGAGCAGCGGCAGTACGCCTACCGCCTCGAATTGCGAAACTACATGGAGAAAGAGCTCCCGCGCCGGTTCGCGCGCTGCGGGTTCGATGTCCACATCATCCGCCAGCGCTCCGAGTACATTGGTTCGATCGCTGGCCGTCACCTCCTGGTCGTCCATTACGATTCCTACAATCCGGGCAGCACAGCCGCACGCATTGCCGTCGGATTCGGCGCAGGTGCGGCGTCGCTCGATATGAGCATGACCCTGTTCCAAGGCGACACCGCCGCCCTGTCGTGGAAAGATGGCTGCGGCACATCCGAACATTGGTCGCGCATCATCAACAAGCTCGACGAAAACATGGCCCGGAAGCTCCAGACGTTTTACGAGCGGCGCTAGTTGATGACGACTCGTCCCAACATCGCTTCGACCATCTTTCAGGAGACGGCGGCTCTCTCCGGAAAAACAGCTCTCATCGAAGGGGCGAGTTCGATCACTTACGGCCACCTCGCTGAAGCCGTTGAGCAGCTTGCACAGGAGCTGAAGGAACAGGGTGTGCGATCGTTTGACCGTATCGCCTTTCTGTGTCCGGACTGCATCGACTACGTCATCCTTTCGCTGGCGGTCCTCTCCCTCGATGCAGCCGTCGTTCCGATCGCGCCCGGCCTCATGTCCGACGAGCGCTCCGCGCTACCGGAACAGATGGACACGCACTTCGTCCTGTCCGAGGCAACACTCTCGCCGGACAGGGCAGGCACCGTGTTGCGCAACACAGCCGGGCTGAAACGTACGTTCCGCCTGACGCCGCGCACAGCCATACGGCCTCAGCCAGAAGGCTACGCGGCGATTAGACCGGCCTTCATCCGCTTCTCATCCGGCACGACCGGAACGAGCAAGGGCGTGGTCCTTTCTCATGAGGCCATCCTCGACCGCACCGATGCCGCCAACAAGGGACTCCGCATCTCTTCCGGCGATGTCATAGGCTGGGTGCTCTCGATGAGCTTCCATTTCGTGGTCACCATCCTGCTCTTCCTCCAAAAAGGTGCCACGATCGTACTCTGCGGCGATCCGATGCCCGGCGCTCTGATCGAAGCTTTACAGCGGCACCCGATCTCCCTTCTCTACGCGAGCCCGATCCACTATCGGCTCCTGACCGCCTCGAGCGCGCTCGCAACCGCGCAGTTCGCCTCGCTTCGCATGGCAATCTCAACCGCCGTCAAGTTGCCGACCCCAATCGCCCTCAGTTTCTCTGAGCGGTTCGGCATCCGGCTCACCGAAGCCTACGGCATTATCGAAGTCGGACTGCCCTTTGTTCACAGCCCGCAGGACCATGACAGCGATGGCCTCTTGGGGAAACCCCTGCCCGACTACACGGTCCGGCTGGGCACAGACGGCGAAGTTCTGATCCAAGGGAAAGGCATGTTCGACGCCTATTTTTCGCCATGGCAGCCGCGCCCGGTCTGTCAGCCCGACGGCTGGTTCCACACCGGCGACATCGGCTCCCTTTCTGAAGACGGCAGCCTGAGACTGATCGGCCGGTGTAAAGCGGTGATCAACTTTTCCGGCATGAAGATCTTTCCCCAGGAGGTCGAAGATATCCTCAACCAGCATCCGGCCGTTTCCGAGTCCCTCGTTTACGGGGAGCACCACCCCGAGTACGGACAGATCCCCTGCGCAAAGATCGTCCTGAAGGAAGGCTCGGCCCCCTTAGATGAAGCCGCCCTCCGCGCCTTCTGCCGCGCGCGGCTCGCCCTTCAAAAAATACCCAAGTCCTTCACCTGTGTGTCCGAACTCCCGAAGACCGCCAGCGGCAAAATTCGCCGAGCCTGAAGACCCTGTCCGCCTAGCAAGACGACGGGAAATCGAGAAAAAGAGGATGCGTGTACCGTGATGCGGCCAATACGCGAGGGTGACTCCCTACGTTCGCCATGACTAAGAAATGAACATGTTCGAAAATATCCCGTTGTTCTTTGTTCATTTGTCGATTTGTCCGATTCGAGGAATCTCTTTTTAAACCTCGTTCCCTCATGGTTCAAAAAAACGCACGACAACCCGCCGACGCCCCGCGCTTGACTGTTCGCCTCCGTTTTGGTTCCCTTATGGACGTGATAGTGTGTGTTCTGTTGTTCGAAACGGGTTCGTCGGAGCGTGTGCCCGCACCGACATAAAGCGGTTTGTGATTGCCCTACCATGACAAACAAAAAAAGCAAGATAGACCTAGTCCATGCCGGTTCGCTGTCCACGCGAAACACCGTCATTTCAGTGGCAATCATCGCATCGCTGTTTTTCATCTTCGGTTTCTGCACGTGGATAAACGCGATTCTGATACCGTATTTCAAAATTGCGTGCGAACTGAATACCGCCCAGTCCTTATTGGTCGCCTTTGCCTTTTACATCGCCTATTTTGTCATGGCCATACCTGCCGCGCACCTGTTGGAACGAGTCGGATTCAAACGAGGGATCATGATCGGCTTTTGGATCATGGCGGTAGGCGCGCTTATCTTTGTTCCGGCCGCATTGACCCGGACGTATGGGGTTTTCCTCTTGGGTCTTTTCTCGATCGGCACGGGGCTGGCCATTCTGCAGCCAGCGGCCAACACCTACATCACCCTGATCGGGTCGAAAGAAAGGGCGGCGCAGCGGATGAGCATTATGGGTGTCTGCAATAAAACCGCCGGAATCATCGCCCCGCTGTTGCTGGCAGCAGCCATCCTCCGACCCTCCGACACGGAACTGTTTAAGCAGTTGCCCCTTATGGATGCCGCCGTCAGGAGTGCGGCCTTAGACGAGTTGATCCGTCGGGTTATTGTTCCCTACGCAAGCATGGCCGTTGTTCTCTTCGGATTTGGGTTGTTCGTCCGCTTTTCAATATTACCCGAAATCGACACTGATTCCGAGAATCCGGCCGTGGCAGGTGCGAATTCAGGCAAAACCAGCATCCTTCACTTCCCGTACCTCATGTTAGGTGCTGTTGCCATCTTTCTGCATGTGGGGTCGCAGGTGATTGGCATTAACACCATCATCGGATACGCTCAATCGTTGAACCTGCCTTTGCTCGAAGCCAAAGTGTTCCCTTCGTATATTTTAGGGGTGACGATGTTCGGGTTTCTGTCGGGAATCGTGCTCATTCCCAGGTTCATTCGCCATCTCGCCGTGTTACGCGTATGCACGACCTCTGCCATTGTGTTGACGCTGCTGTTTTTCCTCGTGCACGGACAGGTCACTTTTCTCGGCCACACAGCCGACCTGTCATTGTGGATTCTGGTGATACTGGGACTCGCAAATTCATTGATGTATTCCACGATATGGCCGCTGGCGCTACATGAACTTGGCCGGTTCACCAAAATGGGCGGGTCGATTCTTGTGATGGGGCTGAGCGGAAGTGCAGTCCTGCCGCTCATTTATGGATATTTCGCCGACCATTACAGCACACACGCCGCATACTGGGTGCTGTTGCCGTGTTACCTGTACCTGGCTTTTTATGCGTATTACGGCTACCGCATCAGAAGGTGGTCGCTGAAATCAGCAGATTCTCGCCCGTAGTCTGTATAATCCAGAGCAGTTTCACGCTGCGTGTCGCCGCGCGGGCAAGCTGTTAAAGACGGGCGCGCGCTTGGATCATTGCGCCGCCAAGACTCCACAAACGTTGAACGCTTAAGATTAAGGGTACGATTACGACTCGTCTCGGTTCCTCTTAGTCTTAATCCCGGTCTCACTCGTAATCCGCTTGAAGTCACGGACGAGGCCGGAAAGCCACCTTGACGAACGCAGACGAGCTGAGAAAGACAAATGAGGAGGCCGCAATCGGCATCCGTTATCCGCGGCCGCATTTCGCCTGCGCCTCGGGCGGATAGTCGCGGTGCAGGCGGTGCAGCGTGATCCCCGTCAGCATCCCGTTCCACAGCAGGCGGAACGCGTCCTTGAGCGGCACCCGGATCCGATGGGCCCGCCACGGATTCTTTCGGAAGCCGCGCAGATACAGGAGCGAGAAATACCGATAGAACGTAGGCATGGGCAACCGCGTCGGCAACAGGGTGTGCATGCAGTCGTAAAACGCATACGGGTCTGGCGGAATGAAACGGTCACATGTTTCCTGCCAATAGGAGGTCCCCGGCGAAGGCGAAAGCACCGTGAACGACATCTCCGCCGGCGCGATGAAATCGATCGTGCGATGCAGCTTCAGAAAGTCCTCTTTCGTGAACTCGGGGTTCACAATCAGCGCCGCGTGCAGCACGATCCCGATCTCCCGCAAGATCTCAACCGCACGCCGGTTGGTCTTTACGTCCACCCCTTTGTTGAAATCTCTGAGGGCCTCCTCTTCCATCGACTCCAGGCCCACGTAGACCACCTGTAGCCCGGCCTTCTGCCACAGCCGAAACAGGTCGGGATGCTCGCAAATCGTGTCGCTGCGCGCCCAACTGATGTACTGCTTGCGGATGCCCCGCTCCAGCAAGAGCCGGGCGATCGCTTCGGCGCGCGTCGGGTTGATGAACATTTCGTCGTCGACGAAGTAAATGTACTCTTCCCTGATCGAAGCGATCTCGTCCACGACTTCTACGGGGTCGCGCTGGATGTACCGCCCGTGAGCCAGAAAATGCACGACGCAGAAACTGCACCGGCGCGGGCAGCCGACACTCGTACGCATCGATGCCACTCGGGGAAACAGCGAGGCCAGCTTTTCGTTGCGCTTGCCCGACCAGATGCAGAAATACTTGGAACGGTCGACCAGGTCGCGCCGGGGCTTAGCGACTTGGCCGTGGTCGGGATGGGCGGGCGGAGGGCCGTCCGACAGCGCATCGAACTGCGGCGACCCGACCGGCAGCACGCCCTCGTCGGCCAGCGTGCCGCCTGCGGCCAGAGCCGACAGTAGCCGGTGAATCGCGATCGAGCCCTCGCCGCGAACCACATAGTCGAACAGCGCGGGCGCATTCAGATCCTTCGGCGCAATGCTCGCATGAACCCCGCCCACAACGATCTTGGCCTCGGGCAGAAGCTGCCGCACCTCAGCCGCCAACTCGCGCACGGCCTGCGCCTGATTCGAGTAGCAGCCGAACCCGACCACGTCGGGGCGTATCGCCTGCAGCTTAAGCCGCAAAGCTTCGAACGGTTTCCGCTCGTGGGAAAGATCCAGAATTTCAACGCGGTGCGGCGAAGGCACGCCGCCGGCCACGATCTCCAGATCAAGCGGTTCCAGATGGAGGAAGGCGTGGAACCTGCGAGAGAGCTCAAGGATCAGGTGCGGTCTTACCAGCAAAACGTTCATGCTACCGCTTCTCCTCACGCGTCGACACAACGAGCTGATAGCCGTACTGCTGGTTCGCGATCACCATCCCCGTCGGCACCAGCCCGCCGGCACAGCAAGCGTAGTCGCGATACTCGACCGACCACATGCGGTGTCCCTTTTCGAAGCGGACCTTCTCGGCGAGGCGTCCGTCACGCCATGCGTAGCGGTACTCGGTGATGCCCGACACATCCGCCGCGGCGAAAATCAATCGCCCGCCTTGAACTTTGTACGGAGAGCCCTTCGGCGGCTGCCAGTCGAAATAGGCGTGCATCAGGTCGGCCCCTGCCGCCTGGGCCAAATCTCCTCCGCGTTTCGCCAACTCGGGATGGACAAACTTCCCTTCGGCATGCCCCTGGGTACACACGACATCGAACAGCTTGACCCCGATCGGCGTCATGCACGTGACGGCGAACGATCGCGTTGTCAGATCCACGGAGGCCACGCCCAGTGCGGTCAGCTCGTGCAGCTTATAACTGAAAACGATCGCGTTGACCTGTTCGAACTTCGGTGCGAGCCGCGATGCGAAACGGGCAGGCACGCCGTCCAGCGCCCCACCGCCGGAAACGAACGGTTCCGGATCGGGATACGGGCTGGTCACACATCCAGCCAGGACCATGCACGCCAACGCCATCGCAAAAGTGAACACCCTCATGCTTTTTCCTTTTTGTCGACTGACACATCCGCCGGATTCAGACGAGGCCACACCGTCTGCAAGGCGGGCAAGGCCAGCCACGCATAGAGATACCCGGCCGAAACGCCCGAAACCAGCGTGACGCCGATGGAGAAGAAAGCGGGGTGACGCGCCAACAACAGAACTCCAGAGCCCAACACCGCCGTCAGCGCAGACAAAGTCACCGCACGGAACACATCTCGGCGCATCCCGCGCTTGTGCGCATAGACCATGCAAATACCATAGTCCATGCACAGTCCGAAAAGAATGATGCCAGCGATCAGATTCGAAATGTTCAGAGGCAGACCGAGAAGCGCCATCCCCGCCCCGCCCCACACCATTCCGGTCACTGCGGGAATCGCAGAAAGGAGCACCATGCCCCCGCGTCGAATCATCGCCACCGTGATCGCCGCAATCATCAGCGCAGCCATCAGCGAGATCCAAGAGATCTCATGTTCAAAGGTCTTGCACAACGTCTTCGAGAACGCGTTCCGTGAAACCACTCGCAGCGACGGGATCTCCCCGTACAGCTTCTGCGCGGCCGCAAGATAACGCGGCTCGTCCGGCACAAACGTGGTCACGTGCGTGAGGCCTTCCTGCTGATGAACGAACCGTTCGCGCAGCGTCTTGAGAAAACCGATCGGCTCCGTCACCTGATCAGCGGGAGCCTCCCGCCACGTTGCGAACACTCCCCAAAACGCCTGAAACGCCTGCTCGGAAAACTCGAGCGAGGCAGACTCACGCGCCAAATTCTCACGGAAGGTCCGAACTTTTTCATCCGTCCAATACTTGGCCCATGCTTGACGGCGCGTCCGCCGGGTTTCATCCGACGGACAGATCGGCGATAGGCTGGAGATCACCGACGCCTCAACACCTGCAGCCAAGAGTCCTGCATAGAGACGGTCGTTCAGCCGAAGCGCAGCGTCTTCGTCTTTCGCGTCCACACAGAGAATCGCAGCCAGCGATTCGCCGCCGCCCCAGATCGATATCGCGCGCTTCTCCTCGTCCAGCGTGACGCGCGGCGTACCATCCAGCTTCGAAACATCCATGTCGAATTTCAAGCGGGAGTCTAGCCAAAGGCCTGTCAGGAAAACAACGCTGAACAGCGCAATGATCGCCCATGCGCCAGACCGCGAATACTCGAACGTCTTGAGCGCCGGGGCACCGATCCCCTGCTTTCGAGCGTCGCCCCCCGTCTTCTTGACAAACACAGGAAGGAACCAGAACGCATACGCCAGCGAAATGAGAATAGCGAACGAAGCGAAAAGCCCCAACTGACGGTACGCTGGCATCGCCGAGAAACAAAAGGCCACAAACACACAGAGTATGGTCAGCGCACTCAGCGTCACAGGCAACCGGATCAGTTTGAGGTTCCGTTCGGCCAGTTGACCTCGCGACACGACGTAGGTGTATATTCCGTAATCAATGGCGATGCCGGCGATGACGGACCCGAACCCCACCACAATATAGGAAAAGCTGCCGTACACACTGGCGGCTAAGACCAAAGCGGGGGGACTGGCGATAAACGGAATCAGCACAATTAGCCCGGCGCGCCAATCGCGGTAGACGCCGAAGAACAGAACGATCAGAACCAAGGTGATAGCGATCGACGTAATCGTGATGTCACGACGTATCACCGCCTCGTTTCCCGCAGTGTGCAAATGCCCGCACACGAGCCGTGCTTCCACGCCGGACGGAAGTTCGGCGGCGCGCGACTCGAGATGCTTCAACAGTCGCCGCACCCCAGTCGAGTCTGTCATGAGGACAGACGTCTGAAGCACCATCAGCAAATGACGGTGCTCCTGATCCATCAGATGCTGTTGCACAGGCACAGCGCGAAACCCTAAGGACGCGATGGCCGACATGATTTTTCTGACCGTCCGCCCGTTCCAATCCAACGGATCAGCCCGCGCGGCCGAGGCCGCGAACATTCCTTCCGGCTGCTGCACCCGCCGCCGCAACGCCTCCAAAGACCCGCGGATGCCGGCAGCCGAGGTGTCCGTCTCAAGCCTCGCGAAGTCGGCTTCCTCCGTGTAGTCCGGCAGTTGCCGCGCCAGACGCACGAAATCCTGCGCGATTTCATCCGTTCGAAAACGGGTGCTCATCGGCGTCGCCAATGCGGAATCAAGCCCAGCCGCATAACGGTCGGCAGCCGCAATGAGCGCGTCGGGGTCGGCAGACGAGTCGCGCATCGAGAAGGTGATCAACACTTTATCCGCGACTTGAATCTCACGAAGAAAGGAGAAGATGTCGCGCAATTCCGAACGGTCCGGCAGCATCACATCGATCCGGCCGTCAAACTTTAAGAACGGCAGGCACGCACACGAAAGAACCGTGATGGACAGCACCGCCACCGCAACGAACGTCCGGCTTTCCAGCTTTTTTCCGATAGCCGCTTTGAACGACGACGTCACTCCAACTCCCACTCTTTCGGCGAAAACGGCATATTGATCTCCGTCTCTTCAAACTTCAGAACGGTCACGTCGCCGCCTGCCTCGTCGATCTGAATCGACAAGATATACCGCCGATCCTCTCGAAAGCTAACCGTCACCGCTTTCAACATCTTCGCAGGCGGAGTCCCCTGTTTGGGCGAAAAGACAAAGACCGGGGGCGTTTCCGAACGCTGAACGATATCATAGTCTTTGGAGAGCATACTGTAATGCCCTCCAAACCAAGCCCGCAACTGCTCCGTCACAGCCGCGAAGATCGGATTGTTCGCCAGAGGTATCTTCTGCGTCTTGCCGGTCTCTCCATCCCACTGTTTCGCCTGCTTACCGTTGATCAGCAATACATACTTGATCGGGCTCTCGACACGCCAAAGGAGTTTATCGGGGACCTCCACCTGAATTACGCCGCGCGTAATCAGTGCGTTCTTGAACAAGGAGAGTCGCTTCTCCTGCACAAAACGGGTCCGAACGGTTTTCACATCCGACAGCGCCGTTTCCAGTCGGCCCAACACCGCGTTCGTCTGTCCGTCCCCCGAAGCTCTGACCTCCGGGACAAGCACCGCGAAGAACACGATCCCCGATGCCACACACCCACGCAAAAGGAGGGCACCCGGCCCCCGCCTCATTCCTCGTACCATGTTTTCAACTCCGCTTTAGAGACGAGCTTGCCATCGCGATGGACTTCCGCACGCACAACTCCGAACGTGCCCAACCGGGCCTCTTTGTGCAGCGAGACGGTCAGCGCATCGCCGACACGGACCGTTTCGAAAACTTCGAAATCGCGCGCCCCGACCAGCATGCCGCGCTGCGCGACGCCATCGGGCCGCACCTGAGTCCGGTATCCGTGCAAAGCCGCTGCGGCCTGCGCCATCAGCTCGAGGTGCGCGGCCTCCGTCAGCCGGCCCTCCCGGCAATGCGGGTTCGTCGCCGCTACGGAAGCCGTCACCGTCGCCGTCCGCTCCGCAACAGCGGTCAGGGCGTCGACCATCCGCGCCGGGGGCTTATGCGGCACAAGCCGCTCGGCGGAAATCGGCAGCGCGCTGCAATCGGCCTGCCCTTGATTGCGCCAGCACAACGGATCGGAACCCAAGTAGTTCCCCGTCAGCTGGAACGCCGCACCCCGGCAGCCATAACACAAGGCGGATTTTTCGCACTGCGCGCACGCTCCCTGGATCGTCTTCTTGTGATTGCGCAAATCCCCGATGACCTCGCTGTCGGCCAGAATCTTGGCGAGCGGTTGCCGCCGGATATTGCCGACCGGGAGCGGCACACCGACACATGGCATGACGTCGCCCGTCGCGTTCACCAAACAGGAGAACGAGTGCCGCAGACAGACGTTCCCCACCAGAGGCGGCTGGGCGTCCCACACGCGCCCAAACTGGTCGCGGTCCATGGCTTGGATCGTCTCGAACAGCCGGCGCGTCTCTTCCACGCTCGGCGACAGCTCGTGTCCGCTTTGCCGCGCCCGGCCCTGGGGAGTGATCATCTCGAAGTACGGCTCGATGCCTTCGGATCGCATCCAACGCCACAGTTCCGGCAGATCACCGATGTTCTGACGGCAGATCACCGTACTCAGAGCCAAGCGGGTCGAGGCCGAAGGATACCCGGCCGCCCGGAGGTTCCGGTACGCCTCATCCATGACCAAAGCCGCGCCGTCCACGCCCGCCAGCCAGTCCTGAACCCGGTGATCAGAAGAGTGCCATTTCAAAACGACATGCACGCCCATCTTGAAGAGCAGGGCGGCCATTGAAGACGTCATGTTCGAGCCGTTGGTGAACAGCTCAACCGCCAGTCCGCGCCCACGGATCCACTCGCAGAGCTCCGGCGTGAAATCGTACAGCATGGGCTCTCCGCCCAGCAGAATGATCTTCCTTGCGCCCAAGGCCTGCGCCTGCCCCACGACGTCGCGGATCTCTTCCAGCGTCAGTTCGTGCTTATCGCCGAGGGCCTGCGCATGACAGTCGCCGACATAGCAATACCGGCAGAGAAAGTTGCAGACGGTTCCGACTTCGATCTCCATGGTCAGCAAGCCATTTGCAGCTCTCGTCTTTGAGATTTCGTCTACCGAAAATTCACTGCCAAACAGTACCGACGCACAACTCATTTCAAGCAACCACCTTTTCGTTTTAAAACATATCTATTATGACAGATGGACGCCGTCTCATCACCGTCTTTTTTTATAGAAACGCGAGACACTGTCGAGCGGCAGCCTCCCCTGACGCCATGCACACCCCCATGACCCGGACCGAGGCAGCGGCCTCGAAGTCGGCCGACAGCGCCGCCCCAGCGCAAAACAGATTGGCCGCACCCCGGTCAGGCCGCAGGCACCTTGCCGGAATCTCGGACCAGTCGCCCGGAGGCAGATAGCGGTAACAGACGCCTCTTTGGGCGTCCCAACGCTCGACCGGCCATGCGTTGCGGACCACTCCGTCCCCGAACTTGCGTGCAGACAGCACATCCGGACCTGTCAGCACGTATTCCCCACACAAATGACACGTCTCCCGCTCCAACACACCCGGAGAGTATGCCGTCAGGCTCGCGCCTCGGAACGCAGGATGCCGCTTCAGAACGGCAGCAGCCAAGTCCGCGTCGCCCCGGGCACTGTTCACTGAGGCCGACGGAACCGCCAGTTTGATCCACGCCGTTCCGGCCACGCCCCCCGGCTCATATGTCGCAAAAGCCAGATGGCGCGGCAGCCTTCCAGCCTCGACCTCGCGGCGCAGCGCCATCGGAACCTCGACAGACAACCCCAGGGCGCCGGCTTCCCGCTCGTCGACCCCCTGCAGTTCGAAGCCGAACCCCGCCAAAGCAGGCGAGTCCGGCCACGTGACTGCAGCCCCCGCCTGACGGCAAAGGGCGGCACTTCCGGTACAATCCACGGCCGCTTTCAACCGCAGAGAGAGTCCCGACGCCAAAACCAGCTCGACGACTTTCCCGCCGTCGCAGAGCACGCGCTCCGGCGACTCACCTAGACACCTGCGGATATTCGGCTCCCGTGCGACCAGCTCTCCAGCACACGCAGCCAGAGCCTCGCCGCCCGCGAACGGAAGCACCCATAAACGCCCGCGGCGCAGAGCCTTCGCGCGGACATCTCCCTGCGCGAGCCGGGTGCAGAAATCCACCGTCGTTTCCCCATGGAGCGGTTCACCCGATCTTTCGCCGTCGGCAAGAAAAAGCCCGCACACGAAGCGGTGCAGCCCCCAAGTCGCCATGCCGCCGATCTGCGCATGCGCCTCAACCAAGGCGACGCGCGCGCCCAGTCGCGCCGCCGTCAGCGCAGCCACAATCCCGGACGTCCCGGCACCGACAACTACGATGTCAACCGTTTCGGTCATGTAACAACTCGGCAGGATTCAGAAGTCAGAAGAAAGGGACCTGAACGAAAGGCCACGACTACTGGCCGCAAAGAAAGATGGCCGTCCGGCAGACGGATGCGCGGAAAGCACCTCCACTCCGAATGGCAAGGTGAGCATGGCTTTCTCATTCAGTCCCCTGATTTCTGGCGACCCGAGAACTCAGCTGTCCGCCTCATCCAGAAGTCGCGCACGGAAGGTATCCGTCAAAGCCTCCACCTCTTCTTCGGACAGAAGGCCCTCGATGTACGATAGAACCGCGTGGTAGACACCCCCGCTCTGATTCAGAATGAGGCCGATCCCCGGCGGGGTGGGAATGACCGGAAAATGAATCTGGTCCCGCACGCGGCACCCCATCACAGCCGGCGTCTTCACGGTGGATTCCCCCAAGCAGGTGAAGCCGAAAGAGGCCAGACGGTTGCTGTAAAAACGCATGAGAAAACGCCAGTAAGCGCGAGCCGACAAGATCCTCATGAGCAGGTTAGCGTCTTCGATCGCGGCTGGCGCGCCCTCTTTCGCCTGGCTCATCAACTGTTCGCGCACGATCCCCGCCAGCGTGTTTCTGTCGGCCGCGGCCGCCACGGGAAACCGGAAATAAAGGAACGAAAGGTCGTTGAAAAAGAAATGCGGAGTCCGCACTGCTGACTTCGGCTTGTCAGTCGAGACTGACACAACGAAATGCGCATCCTCCTCCGCCCGCCTGCTGAAAAACGGATGGAAAACCGATGCCGCCGTGGCCAGAACATACGGCGTGAACATCAGATAGCCCGCCACTTTAAACGCCCGCTCTTGGATCCGCCGCGACTCTTCCACCGTGAAGGTCATCGCCCTGAAACGGAAGGGGCGCTGCGGCGCGTCTTGTGGCAACGCCAACCAAGAGGTGGCTCCTTCCGCCAGCCGACGCATCATCCGGTTAACTTTCTGTCCGCTCGCGAGTTTCTGACCCCAATGGTCCAACTGCGCCGGAGCCGTCTGCCGTGCCAGCGGAAATTCTTCGTGGCTCGCCTCGCCATTCGCCTGCCGGAAAAAGAGGTTGATGAAGGTCTCGGCGCCCACCGCATCGAACAGACAATGGTCAAACGAGAAGACTAAGACACTTCCGCCCGTTCCCACCTGCACAACGTCAAGGGCAGTCCTCCATCCGGGCAGCGCCGCATGCCTGTTGATCAACGTTTCGATCTGCTTCACAACGTCCGACTGCGTGGCATGTTCCGGCAAGAGGCAGTGCCCGATATGCAGCGGCCGCTCCGCATCTGCGGTTTCCGCATATTTCCAATAGGGCGCCAAACACCAGCACCGGGCGGACGCGCCCCACAGCACCGGGAACCGGCCACAATAGGCTTTGTACCCCGCAGTGAGCCGGTCCACATCGGGAACGCCCTCCAGAAAGATCGCCACCTGAAAAACGCAACGCCTTCCGGTCGTTTCCACCGTCCCTTGGCTCATCGCGGCGACGCACCAGTCGGCACCGCCCAAATAGCGTTTGTTGGGCGAACTCGGAACTTTCATTTCTGCAATGTCCGAACGATGCGTTGTGCCAAGACAGACAGCGAAGCGAAATCGTCGTTGGAGAGTCCAGATGACATCAGAGACAAGCCAAACTGTTTCTCGATGAACACGAGAAGATCCACAAAACCCATGGAATCAAGCCCCAGAAGGTGGAGGGGCTTGTCCGTCACCACATGCTCAGCATCGGCACCCACCAGCATCGCCACATGGGACCGCAGCTTGAGCAACACGTCATTCTCGATCATCGGCATACGCTTCTTCCTTAGCACCTTTTCGATTTCTTCGGGTTGGGCTCGACCGCCGGGAGCGCCTCGTCCGACCCGACGGTCAGGCTCTTCCTTACGCCTGCACGGTGATGACGCGACGACGCGTCCCACACACAGAAACAATTTGGATGCCCCCTTGTGCCAGCGGCGCAGCTTCGGCAAACAGCACCCCTTCACGCCGCATCAGCACAGCCGCCGCCAAATGGAAGGCCGCCCCTATGCGCGTGCTACCCCAGAATGGGGAATAACTCCGAAGGGCTGCACCGGCAGGCTCTGCCCGCTCACGCAAGGCAGCCTCATCCCCTCCCAACGCCTCCGTGTCGACCAAGTGGCAGGCGGCGTCCACCGACACTTCCGTGCCGACCGACACCCGTAGGCCGCCTTCCCGCTCCAACCGGAAGAAGACTGCGCCCTCACCCGGAACAAACTTCTTCGGCCACTTGCGCCGGACCACATGGGCCAGCACATCCGACAATTCATCGGCCGCACCGAGCAGAACCGAGTCGCAGCGTCCGCTCTCCAGCCAGCACTCCGCCAGCGTCAGAGCCTCCTCGAAGGGCAGGGCCAAATCCGCCAGATTCAAAGTCGGCCCGTGCAGCCCTGCGGCCGTCGCGATCATCGACGCGGCCGCAGCATGCACGGACTGAGAGAACACGGTGGGCGATGTTTTCGCATCCCCGAAATCCAACATCTCATTCACGAAACGGAAGACCGTCGCGTGCGGCCCGAACGCGGTCGCAAGAATAATCCCCGCGCGCTGAGGGTCCGCTCCGCATCCCTGCCACGCCTCCATCGCCGCCAGCAGCGTCATCTTGCAGAAACGGTCTGCCCGCCGCGCAGGAGCCAACACCGGGTTTCCCGCGAGCGCCGCCGGAGGCACCACCAACACCGGAACGCCCTCCTTCTCAAGCGTCTTCGCCTCTAAGGATTTCCCGGCCAGCAACGCTTCGCGCAGAGCGGAGACGCCCGTTCCTCCCGCAAAAACAATGCCCATGCCCGTGATGTTCATCGCCGCCCTCCTGGCCGGGCGATCACGAACGCCGCGTTGTTCCCGCCGAACGCCAAGGAGGTCGAAATCGCATGCGACCGCACAACCGGCGTCACCTCTGTCAGGGGCGCGAACGGAATCGCCTCGTCGCGCGTCGCAAACCCGATACTGGGAGAAATCCAACCTTCGCGCAGAGCCAGTGCCGTGAAAACCGCCTCGATGCCTCCCGCGGCTCCCAGCGTGTGCCCCGTGTATCCCTTGGTCGAAACCGCGCGGACACCGGGACCGAACACGCGCGACAACACGCTGCCTTCGATCCGGTCGTTCTCTTTCGTCGCCGTTCCGTGCGCGTTGACAAAATCGATGGCCTCTGCTTCTATGCCCGCATCCTTCAGCGCCGCGCGAACCGCCAGCTCAAGTCCGAAGCCTTCCGGATGCGGAGCCGTCAGATGATAGCCGTCTGAAGCCGCGCCGAAACCTGCCGCGATGAGCGACACAGCCCGGACGCGCCCCACAGCCGAAGACGCGCGCTCCAACACCGCTACACCCGCCCCCTCACCCAGATTGAGCCCTTGCCGCTCCCGGTCGAAAGGCCTGCACGGCTCGGGGCTCGTCACGCTCAGCGCGAAAAAACCGCTCGCGGGAATCGCACTCAACTCGTCCGCGCCCCCCGCCAAAACCGCGTCGCACAAGCCCGCACGCAGCCACGACATCGCCACGCCCATCGCATCGGTTCCCGAAGAACAGGCATTCACAACGGTCATCACCGGGCCGTCCGCACGCACAGCGCGGGAGACCCGCTCAGACAGGCTACCCCAGGCGAACCGCTCCGCCGTACCCAAAGCCGGGTTACCCGTCTTGCGGTAGTCCGCGTAGAACGCGACATCGTTCAGCTGGCAGGCCACTGTAGTCCCCAAGCAAACACCCAAGCGGAAACCTGGCGGCATCGGATTCAGACCGGCGTCATCCAAGGCCTGCCGGACAGCGGTCATCGCCAAATGGAAGGTGCGGTCTACCGACGGAAGGGCTCCCGTGACTGCGAACATCGGCAGAGGCACGGGCAGATCCGCAACCGGACAGGGAACCAAGGCCGGCCGGGCCGCCGTCTGAAGCGTCCGCAGCGACAACGCCACATCTGCGCCTGCGGCGGAGATCACGCCCAATCCGGTTATTGCAACTAAGTCGCTCATTTCCGTCCAGACGAATCCGTCACGCGTGGGTCTTCTCGTAAATGTACTCGGCCAGAGAGTTCACCGATTGAAAAACCCGCCGCCCCACATCCATGTCCTTGATTTCGACACCGAAATGCCGCTGCAGGATGACCACGATCTCGACGGCGTCCAACGAGTCCAACCCGATATTGCTGCCGAAAAGGGGCGCATCGTCCTGGATCTGTTCGACGGTCACATCCTGAAGGTTCAAATTGTCGATCAGCAACACCTTGAGCTTTTGCCGAATCTCCGAAAGCTCGTTCTCCCGATTGTCCATATCGCTCTCCTCGCTCCTTTTGGTTACCTTGTAGCTTCCATTATACCCAACCCGGCACTATTCGGAAAGACCGAGCTTCAAAAACTTGTTTAAAACTGCAAAGGGCACGTGGCCGTGAACAAGAGAAGCGATAGGCAGAGCTGAGAATCCATGCACACCCGGAAACGCCCACCGCAGGCCCGTAGAAACTAATTCTGTTCCGCTGAAAAAGTTAACCGCCAAGGCTTCACGACATCCCTACGGACTGTTTTTCCTCGTTTGTAGTGTGCCCTTAAGTGCATTGAGTTCAGTCAGGTGCCGCAATTCGGCTTTTCAGCAGAGCCCTATTTCCAGATATCTGAAAACAGGAAGCTCTGGTAAGGATAGCGCTGGGTGAACTCCGCCAACGCGTCTGCGAAAGCACCGACCCCCCTCCGCGACGACTGGCGGTCGTCGCGAGAAGGCGCGTCAAAGAGAACCGCTTCGTTCCGATAGCTCGTCACACCCGTTTTCGGCACGAAAAGGGCGACCACAGGACACTGCGCCGCGCGCGCCACGGCGAATGCGCTGACGGGAAAATGCGCGGCCGCGCCCAGAAAAGGCACGTCGACCGTCTGCCCGCCATACGAGCGGTCGCCCATGATGGAAACGATCTCACCCCGCTGCAAGCGCGTCACCATCTCGACCACGCACCCCGGCCCGGCGTCGGGGGGAATCACATGGAATCCTGCATCGTCGCCCCGCACATGCTCGCGCACGTCCGGCGTCTCCGCTTCACGCATCAGCAGAGACACGGGACGGTCTCCGGACAACTGCCTCAGATGGGGCAGCGCGAGTTGCCAGCCGCCCGCATGCGCAAGGAGCAGGACAAAACCGCCCTTCGTCTCATTGAGCTTCCGATAAACCTCCAGCAGCGAACGGCTGTCGAACTCGAACGTGCGCACCCCAGCGTTGTGCGCATGACGGTCGATCAGGCACTTCCCCTGACTGATGAACAGACGGTACACCGCGAAACGCCGCCAGCCGCACGAGCGGCCTGGGAACCGGTGCCGCACGTACGCGTCGGCAGCCGCCACTGCGGTCCGGTCAAGCGCCGCATAATACGCGCAGACGAAATAGAGCAGCCCATAGGCGCCGCGCAGCCCTGTCAAGCGCAAGGCCGTGCGGAAGAACCAGAACCCCAAAGCGTTGCCGCGCTGCACGTCGGGCGCGCCCGTCGGCTTCGGCTGCATCAGGGCGGAGGCCTTATAAATGAGCGCCCCGAATATGACCGCGAAAACGGGCGCAACAACGAGCGAGCCCACGGCCCACTCGTTGAAACACGCGAAGAGCTCCTGCGTGCTCCGAGGAAACTGCGGAATCCAGCAGCCATGCAGAATCAGGTGTCCCACGCCCATGCAAAGCCCGGGCGTGAACGGCGGAACAAACAGATTCTGGATGGCGAGCGCCATGACCTTGTTGAGATTGAGCCGCGCCGTCACATAGAGGATTGCGAGCGAGTGGAGCCCCGGTATCGGCAATACGGCCAGCAGCGTGCCCACACCGGCTGAAACGCCCAACCCCACAGGCGTCGCGCTCTCGTGCAGCAGTTTCCTGATGAAAGCCGCCGGACGCAGCATCTGCCGCCACGCTTGCTTTTTCGTTCGCGGCAGAAGGCGCCGCGCCGGCCACGGGCAGAGGCGCCGCAGCACCAGCTTGGCGTGCGTGTGTGTGATGAGCAGGTTGTCGCGGCCTTTGCGGAAATGCGTGATGCGCTCGCCGGACGGCGCGTACCATGTGGCGACCGGAACCTCGGCGAGCGGCAGACCGGCCCAGAACGCGCGCGTCAAAATTTCAACCTCGAAATCGTAGTGCCGACCGGATAGAGGAAGCTGCGACACCAGACCGACCGGATAGGCCCGATAGCCGCACTGCGTGTCCGCGCAAACAATGCCGGTCTCGATGGCGATCCAGAAATTGGAAAACGACCGTCCGAACTGGCTCGACTGCGGCACGTTCGGAACCGAAAAGTCGCGGACGCCGACAACCAGTGCTTCCGGCGTACGCCGGATCGCCTCCATGAACAACGGCAGATCGGAAGGCGCGTGTTGCCCGTCCGCATCGATCGTCACAAGGTGCGAAAAACCCTGTTCCCTCGCATAAGACAGCGCGGTGAGCAGCGCAGCGCCCTTGCCTCGGTTCTCCGCATGCCGGATCACCGTGACAGCCTCGCCCGCCAGCAGCGCCGCGAGATCGGCGTCCGTGCTTCCGTCGTCCACCACCAGCACATCCGCGATCTGTTCGCGGCACTGTCGCACCAGTGGCGCGAGCGTCGCCGCATGGTTGTACACGGGGATCGCGCACAAGGGCTTCACGCTATGAAGTTCAACAGACATGTCCGTCAGTGCGAGGGCGCAGGCGTGCCGTGCTCCCGTTTTTTCAGCAACAGATCGATCGACATCCCTGAATATCCCAACCGGTGAAGGAACGCCAGCCCGCTGTCGAACGCATCCGGAGGATAGACGACGTGACGGTGTTTCTTGAATGCGTCGATCAGCCGCTCGTTCAGCTTCGCGCGCTCGATCTCCGGAGAGAAGTAGTAGACCGGCTGCAACAGATCGGTCGCCTCGGTGATCACACCTTCGCGCAGCGCCCGTGCCGCCAGCGGCGTGCCGGGCAGGATGCGGATTCCGAGAAAGACAAACGAGGCGGCACCTTGCAACCGCAGGATATTGGCGATTCCCTCTTCGACGGTTTCCTTTGTCTCGCCCGGCCCGCCCATCATGAAATAGTGCGAGACCGTCACTCCCGCGCTCACAAAGCACGCGTGAGACGCCTCAATGTCTTTGAACAGAAACGCCTTCCCCATCCCTCGCAGGGTTGCGTCGGATGTCGCGTCCGAGCCCAGCTCGACTGCGTTCAGCCCCGTCGCTTTCATCTCCTCGATTACGTTGCCCTCGATGACCTCGGGGCGGAAGAAACCTGTCCAGGGAATGCGTATCTGCCGCTGCCGCATCGCAGCCACCAGCTTCCGATAGTGCCCCTCTTGATCGTTGAAAATCGAATCCGTGAAGAAGATCTGGCGGGCACCCTTCGCTTGCAGTGCCTGGATGTCGTCAATGACCGCGTCGCAGTCGCGGGGCCGGATACGGCGCCCCTCCAACAGCGGATAGGTGCAATAGGCGCAGCGATACGGGCAACCGCGCTTCGTCTGCAGGGGCGTCACGCCGCCGGACTGCTGATAGAACGACAGAATCTCGTCGTCATAGATGGCCGACATCATCCCGTCCGCGTCCAATGCCGAGTCCGCGCGGGAAATGCGCGGCACAGGCTTTTCGCCGCGCGCGAGCGCATCCGCCAGCTCGACGGCCAGCCGCTCGCCCTCGCCGACGATGCCATAATCCGCACCTGTCGCTTCGAGCACGCGCTCCGGCAGGACGGAGAAACCCGGTCCGCCGATCACGACAGAGGCCGTACAGCTCGCGCGCACCGCCGCAACCAGCGCCGTCAGCTGGTCGATGTAAAGCACCTCGTTACAGGCGTTCACATTGTCGAGGTTCCGAAATGAAATGCCGACCATGCGGGGAGCCTCTTCCGCAACGGTCGCGCGCAGCTTGTCCAAAGAGAAGGCGTTGGCCAGCATGTCGTACTGACGGACCGCATGCCCAGCCTTTGTCAGAGCGGCCGCGATCACGGACATGCCCAACGGATAGACCGGATAAGGCGCCACCACGGGGTTGCAAGTGAGCAGGAGAATCTTCATGTTTTGGAGGGTCCCTTTCCCCAACGGGTCCGCTCCCGCCGATGGCCGACATCCGGGTTCGTGCCATCCTTCAGCTCTTTGTGAATCACGCTCAGGAAGAGGCGGGCCATCCGTGTGGCCGCGTCGGCTTCCCGGTAGAAGGCATCCCAAGCATAGTGGTACATGCGCTCCAAGGCGTCGGGCGTCATCTTGGCCGGACGGTAGACCACCTCCGACCCCGTGTAGCGTATCCAGTCGTTGTGGAACACGCGGCCTTCCCGGTCCAACTGCTCGCGAACCGGCGAATGCGGAAAGGGCACGAGGACCGTGAACTCCGCCATATCCAACTTGAGCTCCAGCAGAAAATCGACCAGCCGCTTGACGTCGTCCTCCGTTTGGTCATCCAAGCCCAGCAGAATCGTCCCCTCCACTCCGATGCCGTAATCGTGCAGACGGTTGATACGCCGCTTGATCCCCTCCGTCACGCCCGCCACCGCCTGATACACATACCAGCAGCCCGCTTCCGCAGCCAGCTTCAGGACCTCGTCGTCATCGAGAATCGGATGCGAAACCCACTTCTTTTTCAACGGCGCGATCGCCCGGAACAGCTCCTTCTCCCACTTGCCGTCCTGCGCAAGCGAGTTGTCCACAATGAAGAACCGGTTGTTGGGAATGTTCGCCATTTCATCAACCACGGCGCTGATCGGACGGGGACGGAAAACCCGTCCGCCCAGAAAAGGCGTGCAACACGGAAAGCAGTTGAACCGGCACCCACGCGAGGCATGGATCAGATCCACCATCTGCACCCCGCGGAAATTGTAGCTCTGCCGGTTCAGAATGTCGCGCCGCGCCGGCCCAACGAGCCGGATGTCTGGAGGGTTGCGGAGATAGTCGTAAATCGGCTTCAGGCACCCCGCCTTGAAGTCCGCGATCACCGCTTCCATGCGTCCCTCTGCCTCGCCCAGAAAGATGCAGTCCGCATGCGCCTGCGTCTCTTCGGCGTGCAGCATCGTCGCGATGCCGCCGAACATCACCGGGATGCCCCTCGCCCGATAGGCATCGGCGATCTCCCACGCCCGCGGCATCTGGCACGTCAGCATCACCGACAGGGCGACCAGATCCGGCGAGTCGCCGAGCGTCAGCGGATTGACATTCTCGTCCACAAACGTCACCCCAACGTCCGGCGGCAGCGTCGCCGCAAAGCAGACCGGCCCATGCGGGGGCAAGTGAAACTCCGTTTGGTGCTGAAGTTTCGGCCATCGGGGATAAATCAGTTTCAGATTCATGAAGTCACCTTTTCGCTCGCCGCCAAATGCCCATCCAGTGTCACCACGGACGCACACGCCTCCTCCGAAGTCACAGACAGGATCACAACCGCATCCGCCAAATCATCCGCCGTCAGGCCGCGTGCGGCCCTCAGCGCGCAACCGTCTCCGCCGTCTGGCTCCGCCACATAGAGTAGCGGGCCCGTCAGGCGGCAGGCGATCGCACACTCGGCCGCCACAGAGGTCGGCAGGGTGTAAACGAACAGCTGCCCCCTCCCCAACACGCGCCCGGATCCCACATAGTCCGAAAAGTACGCGCGGTTAGCCGCCCCGCTTCCGGCGCGGTCACACGCGATGACGCCGACGCGGCTCCGCAAAAGCCCGTTTCCGTCCGGCGTCAGTCCCGCTTCTTCCAACGCATGGGCAATCGCGTGAAAGGCCATCCGAGACTCGGCACTGAACCGCCCGAAGTTTCGCGGCCGCACAAAGGCCCCATTCGCTGGCGGCTCGCTCACCGCAGAGCACGTCCCCCTGCCCGCTACACGCAGCTCCCTCTTCGCTGCACGAACGCCCCCCGCCTGGGGGAACGGCGTCAACGCGAGAGCAAGCGCCGCATTGACGCCGCCGAAACCGGAGTTCGTTTTCAGCACCACGCCCGAAAGAGAAACCGGGCACGCGGCCTCTGTGACCCACCCTTGCGCATCTTGCGAAACACGCCGCAGACCCACCGTCGGCGGAAGCTGTCCCCGCCGCAAAAATTCCAGAGAAAGCAGGGTCTCCGCCAGGCCAGCCGCGCCCAACGTATGCCCCATGCCGCCCTTCACGGAAAACGTCGGCTGCGCCCGTTCTCCGAAAACCCGCCTGAGCGCCAGCATCTCCATCTGGTCGTTGTAGGCCGTCCCGGTGCCGTGCGCGCACACGGCGGATACATTCTCCGGCTCACACCCGGCCATTCCCAGCGCGGCGCGAATCGCCTCCGCCAGCGGAGCGCCGTCACGCGATGGCCCTGTCAGATGGTTCGCATCGCACGTCATTCCCCAGCCGCCAACGACACCCAGGCACGGACGCCGCTCACGCTCAGCCCGCTCCCGGCTCATCACCAGCGCGAACGCCGCAGCCGACCCCAAGGTCACGCCCCGGCGGTCTGCATCAAACGGCTTCGCTCCGTCCGGATCAACCGCCATCAGCGCGGCGAAACCCGAAAGCACAAACTCCGAGACGAGGTCGCAGCCAACCACCAGAGCACACGAAGTCTCGCCCCGCTGAATCGCTGAGGCCGCCAGAGCAAGCGCCGCCGTCGACGACGCGCAGGCCGATGAGACCACCTGCACCGGTCCGCCGGACAGTCCGAGCGTCTCGGCGATCCTCTGCGGCAACAGCGAAAGCCGGCTCTCATCGGACGGGGCCGCACCAGAAAACACCTCCGACTCCACCCTGTCGATCTCGCCCACCGTGGTCGCAACGTATACGGCGGAATCGGCCGGAACCGGACTCGCGCCGACAAACAACTCGCGCACCAACGCCAACAGGCGCGAGGCTGGAGCCTGTCTCTGCTCGGCAGAAGGGATGGCCCCCACAGGCAGTTCCGCCAGCGCCGGAGGGAAGTCGACGCCTGCCGGACGGAACGCCCGCCTTCCAGCCAGCAAACCCTCCGCGCAGCAAGCGACGCCCGCACCGTAGGCGGAGGTCAGCCCCTGCTCCACGAGCACGACTTCGCTCAGCCTTGCAGACATGCGAACTCCCCCCGGCGCCATTGCGCCAGACATTCCGCCCAGATCCGGGGAGCCGCAAAACAGACCGCCGCGCTCCTCACATCCACAAACACCTGCACGGTCCGCGCGGCGACTCGCAGCGCGCCGTCAGGCCCATGCACCTGATAGGACGTGTTCAGCCGGGCCGCCTCGGTGCCATGCAGCCACGCCGTGACCGTCAGCTGCTCGTCCAGCCGCGACGGGCTCAAGTACTCGACCTCGTAGGAGACCACCGGAGGCTGGATACCCGCCGCAAAGAAAGCGGCATGAGACAGGCCGCAAGCATCGCGGAGAACCGCTGAAGCCTCCTCAAAAAACACCGTGTACCGGCCGAACCAGACGATGCCCATCGGGTCGACCTCTGAAAAACCGACGCGGTGCGTCACCGAAGCGTGAAGTGCTGGATAAGCAGCCTCTTCGGGAAACGACAGATGTTTCACACGCCGACGGCTCATGATGCGCCTCCTCGACTGCTATCTGGCACCACAAAGAAAATCAATTCGGCGATCTTCTCCGCTCCGCGGAACCAGCGTCCTCTCACCTTGATTCGCCCTGAACTGTCGGCCTCGGGTGTCCCTTTGAACGAGAACCCGATCTCCTCATCCGGCAGCACGGCGTTACAGAACTTCACGCTCGAGAGCCGTTCAAGGCGCAGGGGGTGCTTCATGACGCGTGACACCAGCCTCACCGCCGCGTCGATCAGAACGACGCCCGGCAACACCGGCGCAAGCGGGAAATGGCCAATGAAAACAGGATCCGTTCCTGCGAAACGGACACGGGCCTCTCCCCCGTCGGCACCCGGTGTCAGCTGAATCACTTCCATGATGCCTCCTCCGCCTGAACGCGCAAATCGAAAAACCGCACGGGTTTGCGCGACTGGGGCACATACACGCGCCGCCGGATGGCCTCTTCGCTCTCCACGCAAACCTCGGGGCGAACGCGCAACCGCGCCTGAAGCAGACTCTGGATCTTCCGTTTCAGTTCCGGCGTGTCCAGACTCAGCGCCACATGCACGCGAACCCGGTCCGACAGACCTTCGCTCTCAACTTCCAAATAGTGTTCGCTGATTTCAGGAACCCCGTTCAGCACCTCGAAAACCGTCGCCGGATAAAAAGTGGTGCCACGGACTTTCAGAATCTGCGCACGCCGGCCGAGAATGGGACTCAGTCGAAGCGTCTGACGCCCGCATGAGCACGGCTCCTCGATGAAAAAGCCGATGTCCCCCGTACGGAAGCGCACCAGCGGCATGCCTTCGACGCCCAGAGGCGTGACCACAATTTCACCCGCCTCTCCCGGCGGCAGAACCCGTCCCGATTCGTCCACAATCTCCAAGAGACCCAGATCCGGCGCAGCGTGTCCGCCACACTGGGAGGCGCATTCGCAGAACGACGTGACGATCTCTGAGGAGGAGTAGGTCGAGAACGCAGGCGCGCCCCAGAGTTTCTCTAACTCCAAGGCCAAAGCGGTCGCCTTCAGCGATGCGTCGCGCAACGGCTCCCCAATGCAGATCAACCCCTTGACGCCCTGAGGCGGCCGCCCCGACTCGTGAAGATGCCGCCCCAGCTTGCGCAGGAATCCGGGCACCCCCACCAGAAACGTGGGCCTCATCAGCGCCAGCACCGAAGCGTGTCCCTCGGCCAGATTGAGCCCGCTTCGCACGCTCGCGGCACCGACAGCCTGCGCCCCGAGGCAATAGGCATACCCCGCGACGAAGCACCGGTCCAACGTGCAGGTCAGCAGCACGCGGTCCCCGCGCCCCATCCCGCACCCTTTGAAACAGACCGCTTCGTTGTAGGCGAGACGCTCAAGATCCCGCGCCGTGTACATGACAGTCGTCGGAATCCCAGTGGTCCCCGACGACTGTACGATATCGCGTACCGCAGCGCGTGGAACTGCAAGAAACGCTTCGTTCTGTGCCTCGAGATCTGCCTTGGTGGTGAATGGCAGCTCGCGCAGGGCCTCCAAGGGAAATCGGCGGGCAGAGGGTGAAACCATCCCCGCCAGCGCACGCGTATAGAAAGAGGAGCGAAGACAATGGCCGAGATGCCGCGCAAGAAGCGCCTCCTGCTTCTCCCGGATCGCCGCCGGGGGACAGAATGCCAGATTGAAAGATCGGCGTAGCGGCGTCATGCGGGCACTCTCATTCGGTCCACCTCTTGCTGGATCAGACGGTGGACGTGGTTTTTCAGGCTGAACGGCGTCATGTCGCGATACTCGTCCCAAGCCAACTCGGGGAGGCAACGGACACGCACAGTCGCGGGCTCGAGCACCAGAGAACCCCGCGCCGGCGAATGCGCGTTACCGGTGATGCACATCGGAACCAGCGGCGTGCGTGTGGCCAGCGCCACCCGGAACATCGCTCCGTGAAAGGGTCCCATGGGTCGCTCGCCCGCCCGCGTGCCCTCGGGAAAAGCCACGATCGAAATCCCTTCGGCCAGCAAACGGGAGGCTGCCTCCTGGAACGCCTCGGCCGACATGGCCCGGATGTTAAGATAGCCGGCCCACCGCGCGAAGATTCCCCACACCGGCAGCTTGAACGGCCACAGGTTCACCACCTGCACGGTCGCCTCCGGCAGCAGCGCCACGAGAAAGGGATCGGACGAAGAGACGTGGTTTGACACGAAGATTTTCGCGGTCCTCGGCGAACGTGCCGGCGATTCGTAGACGATGCGGATGATGGGCCGTGCCAAGCCGCAGATCACGCCGTATCCATACCATGCGATCATTCGTCTGAACCTGCGCATGTTCTCGCGATGCGGAGCGAAAGGCGCGCCTGCCGCAACAATAAAGGCCAACAGCGGAACCGCCGCACTGGTATAGGCCACCAACAGCGGATAGAAAACGAACGCATAAAGGATGGCGCCAGCTCGTTTCATGTCTCCCTTTTCGTCTTGCGGGCTTCCGAATCCGAGACCCGCGTCAAGCGCCTTTCTCTTTCTGGATGGTCTCAATGAAGGCGTACACGTCGGCCAGCGTACGAATGGCTCTGACGCGCTCGTCGTCGCGAATCTGAACCGCGAACCGCTTCTGAATCGCCACGACCAGGTCCACCGTGTCGAGGCTGTCCAATCCAAGATCAAGAAAGATGTTGGCTTCAGGAACCAGGCGCTCGGGCTCTATCTCGAAAGATTCAGCGAAAACGGTGTTGATGATCGACACGATCTCTTCTCTCGTCATATTCACTCCATAATACAAGCTGTTAGCTGTTCAGGCTGTAGCTCTGAAAATCCACAGTCTGAACCCCTTTCCCGACTCATTCATATCCGGCACACCAGTGAAGCGTTGATTCCGCCGAACGCGAAGCTGTTCTTCATGAAGCACCGTGCCGCAGTCGGCTCCATCTCCGTGACATGCCGGATTCCTTTGCACTCCTCCGCAACCCGCCCCAGATTCCGCGTCGGATACAGTCTCCCGCGTCTCAGCCCCGTGACCGTCGCGATTAACTCAATCACGCCAGAAGCGCCAAGCGTGTGGCCGAAATTCCCTTTGAGACTGCTCACCGGAACACGCTCTCCCAGCACAGAACGAATCGCAGCGACCTCTTCGCCGTCGCCCTGCAGGGTCGCTGTCGCGTGCGCGCTCACGTACTCCACGTCGGAAGGCGCACATCCCGCGTCCGCCAGCGCGACACCCATGCATCGAGCGATTCCTTCGCGGTTTGACTCGCTGATGTGCGATCCGCCGCTGCATGTGTGGAAACCCAGAATCTCTGCGTAGACCGTCGCGCCACGCTGCAGCGCCCGCTCGCGCTCCTCCAGCAACAGGATACCCGCGCCTTCGCCGCAAACCAAACCGTCGCGCGCCACATCGAATGGGCGCGACGCCTCGTCGGGCCGGTCGTTGTAACCTGTGGAGGCTGCCATCAGCATGTCGAACGAACCCGTCACCGTCGGGTGCAGTTCCTCTGCGCCGCCGCAGAAAACCGCGTCCTGACGCCCCGTCCGGACCAGGTCGAACGCCGTGCCGATCGCCTGCAAGCCCGAAGCGCAAGCCGCATTCGTCGAAAGCAGCATGCCTTGAAGACCCAAGTACTGCGCCAGGTTCATCGCCACGGTATGGGACAGGCACTGGAAGAACTGCATGGCCTGCAGCTGCGAAAAGTCGTGCTCAGGCAGCATCGTTTCAAACACGTTGTTCAGCGTGATGGCGCTCGCAGTCGTCGACCCCGCGACACACCCCACGCGTCCTCCTCCGAGCGTTCCCGCCTCGCAACGGGCGTCCAGCAGCGCCTCCATGGCAGCCTGTGCCGCAAAGATACTCATGCGGCCCATAGACCGCCGGTTCTGCCGGGGAATCGCCTTCTCGTTCTTCAGCTCGGCAGGTGCAGCGATCAGGCTTCGCAGCCCTTTATACCCCGCCCACTCCGGCATTCTGCGGATTCCGTGACGTCCCGCGTCCAGTGCGGCCTCCTGCTCGCCCACGCTTCCGCCGAGCGGCGAAACCGAGCCCATCCCTGTGATCACAACCCGTTTCATTTGTCTCTTAGCGTTTCCCTTGAAAAACCCTCTTGTCGAACTCGTCCTTGCCAACCATCTGCCGGACGACAAACAGGCCCGACATCATCGCCCCCAGCACGCCTGGCAGCAAGGCGCTCTGCCCGGCCGCATACAGGTTCCTGCCAGGCAACCGACCGAACAGGCCGTACTGGCTGACCTTCTGCATGATGCCGTAAGCGCTCCCGCACGGCGAATTCAGATAATCCCTGAAGGTCAGCATCGACGCCGTGCTCACCCAGCGGACGCGGTCCGCATACCCGACTAAACGATCCAAACGCGACAGCATCGCTTCGGTTCGCTGCCGTTTATACTGGGTGTACCCTTCCGGTCTGTGTCCAACCCGTGAGTGTTCCCATGATATCACATCTTGGGCGAAAGACAACTCCAGCACCGACAGCGAAGGGGGCGTCCCGGCTGCGGCGTCGCCGGGCACCTCGATCACCACCAAGGGGCGCTCGCCCACCGAGTCAGGATCCATCATGACGTCGAAATCAGTGTCAGGAAACTCCGAGAAAACAGACCGCGCGAACCCCGGAACCGGCGCGTCCCCGCCGAGCACACCGTGCGCAACCAAAAAGCCCACCGACGGCTCAAAAGCTTGGACGCGTTCCCGAAACGCAGGAGACGGGCGCACCGGTGCCAAAAGCTCAAGGATCTGTGCCGGATCCATCGTGAGCAGACAGCGCTCAAAGGAGACCGCCCGCCCGCCCGATAGCACGGCTTCTCGGGGCTGCCCGTCCTCGACTTTGGAAAAAGACTCCAGCCCGCACCCGCAGCGGATCTCCACGCCCTCGCGGACCGCCGCCCGTGTGAGCGCCTCCGCAAGCGCGTCCCCGCCGCCAGAGACACACCCGACGGACTGGTGCATCCCGAACGCCACCCGCGCATGGGCCGCGAAGGAAACGCGGGAAGGCGGAGAACCGTAACACATCGCAAACGCGCTGATCACGCCCTTCAGAACCGGGTCGCGGAAGCGGCTCTCCAGAACCGACCGCAACGACACAAAATCCTCCTCAAGCAGCCCGAACGCCGTCAGAGGCTGCCCTGTGTTCATGCCCATCGTCCGGTCGGCAATTGACCGCAGCGTCCTAAAATACCAGGCGATCGCATCCGTCTCTTTAGGGAAGAGCGACTGCCAATGGGCACACACCTTCTCGATGCCGATCGGGACATCGATCTCTGCGCCCTGTTTCGTGAACATGAAGCGGTGTGCGCACGAATCGTCGTATGGAACAAGCGACACCTCGTCCCGCACGCCCAACTGCACCAGCAGATGATCGAACAACTCGCCGGGAAGGATGCTTCCCGTGAAGTGGAAGCCCGTGTCGAAAAACACGCCGTCACGCCGGAACCGCCGCAGCCCGCCACCCGGCGCGGGGGCCCGGTCGACCAAAAGAACGGAACGTCCGAAACGGGCCAACAACAGCGCCGCCGTCAGCCCCGCCGTGCCCGCACCAACCACGATGTCGTCATATCTGTTCCGGGGAAGCCCACTCATACCGCCATGCCGCCGTTCACTCCGATCACCTGCCCATGCACGTACATGTGCGGCTCGGCGCACAGGAAATTCACGACCGCTGCAACCTCTTCGGACGTTCCGAACCGGTGCAGCGGAATCAGCGGCAAGACCTGCTCTTTCGGAATCCCCGCAGTCATCTCGGTCTCGATCACCCCGGGCGAAACCACGTTGACGAAAATGTTCTTCCGCCCGACCTCGCGCGCCAACGCCCGCGCCGCGCCGATCAGCCCCGCCTTGGAGGCTGAGTAATTCACCTGTCCCGCATGGCCCAACTGGCCGGAAACCGAAGAGATGACGACCACACGCCCGCGCTTCATGCGGATCATTTCGAAGATGACCGGCTTCGCCACGTTGAAAAACCCGTCAAGATTGGTGCGCAGAACCGAATCCCACTCCTCATCCAGCATAAAAGCGAGCAGATTGTCCCGCGCAATGCCGGCATTGAACACCAAAACATCCGGGCAGCGCGTTTGCACCAGCGGCTCCAGTGCCGCGCGCACCGCAGCCCGGTCCGCCAAGTCAAAAGCCAGCAGACGGCACGCCCGTCCCTGCGCCTCAACCGCTGCCTGCGCCTCTTGCGCGGCGGCGTGATTCGACTGGTACGTCAGCCAAATGTCGAAACCCGAAGCCGCCAGACGTCCGACGATCGCACGTCCGATCCCGCGGCTCCCTCCAACGACAAGAGCGATCTTGCTATCTTCACCCATACATCCTTTTCCACATATCACCGGTGACGCCCTGTAACGTCCATTCATCCGTATTGTATCACCCGTTTTGTTTTAATCAAACCGATAAGCCGAATCCCGCATAGGCCGCACCGTTTCGAACCGCTTGCTTTCCCTATCAATTACCGAGAACCGTCACCGTGGGACGCAGCAGTGTCGAACCTCAACCGAACGGTTTCTATCGCATGATGACCCAGCGGCAGCAGCAACGTGTGCCCCTGGCTGTCAGCCGGAGCGCCGTCCTCTTCGATGAGAGAGGTCCTCCGTGCGTCACTTATCGGCAAGAACCCTTTCAGCGCCGTACGGCTATCGCGGCCTTCCATGTCCACCAGACGCACCACAACACAATCGCCGTCCTCCGCTTTCTTAACGGCACACACCGTCGCGTTGGGCGCCGATAGCTGCAGAAAGGCCTGTTCGGGAGGCAACCGCGCACCGGGAGGAGCCACAGGTACACCCGCCACAGCCTCCAGCGGCGTGTTGGCGGCAACCCCTGTCCGCCAGCCCTTGCGCCAATCGCCAGCGTGTGAGGTTAGGGAGAAACGGTAGCGATGGTCACCCGCTTGAGGATACCAGTTCCCTTCGCCGTTACAGCTCTTACGCGAGGCTAGCAGAACCGGCTGAAGCATGACGCCCGCTGAGGCATTCGTCGTAGGATCCTGCCAATCGAAGACCGACACATCGGAGCTCAGCGTCACCCCGCCCTGATTATCGCTGGCGTCCACAAAGTTCTGCAACTCGCGCGGACGGATATCGGAACACTTCTCGTAATAGTCGAGGGTGCCATAGGCGTGTCCGCCGGTTGTCGGCACCTCGTCCTTGCCGATTTGCACGACACCCATCGGCACTTCGTAGGTGATGGCCGGCGCATTCATCGCCAGCGGGAGCGCCATGCGGAACTCGCGCCAGAGCGCGCCATCGAACTCCGAGGTCCACTTCACAGTCGATGCGCTTGATGGTGTTCCAAACCACGATGCGCTGACGCAACGTCGTGTTCTTCCACGGCAGCTCCAGCCCGTAAACGGTGCGCAACGCTCCGGCTTCGAGCGGTCTCCACGCCGGCTGGTGACGAGCGACGCGATCGAAGCTTTCGTCCATGACCGGCTGGGGCACGGCGCCAAACTCGCCGGCGTCGGTTCCCTTGTTGCGGTTGTTCAGCGCCACCGAGAGCATCGTGAACACCTCTCCGCCCAGAAACCGGCCGGGCTTGAGCAACTCGCGCCGCTGCTCCTTGTCGTAGAGAGAGCCGATGCCTCCGGGAGCGAGCGTCACTCGATAGAAGCGGTTCTCCAGCGTGATCTCCTCAGACTGAGGAGCCTTTGTGGCCATCGCTTCAGGCTTGTCAGCCTTTGTCACATAGAAGGTCTTGTAGCCCAGCGGCGGCACGTCGGGCGCGATGAAAACCATCCGGGGGGCCCGCTTTCCGGCCTGGGCGAAAGCCTGCACCTCGTAAATGCGGGCATAGCTGTTATCGGTCTGCGTGCCTTTCGTGATGTAGAGCCGCAAATAACGAACAGCCTTCGGAGCAAAAGCGTGTACAGTCAGCGACGCGGTGTTGCCGATCACCGGCGGCACGAGGTCGGCCCACGGCCCGTCAGCCGCGTCCGCGCCCTGCACCTGAAAATCAGCGGTGTTGCCGCGCGTCTCCTCCCGAAACGCCCCCATCACGCCCTCGTGCCGGATGACAACGCGGTGGATGGCCCGCGACTGGCCGAAGTCGATGACCAGCCCATGCGGCCCACCGCCTGCGGCGGAGTTCCATTTGTCGGATGCGCCCAGAACGGGGTCAGGATCGCGCACAGCCCAACGGCCGTTGATCGCTTTCTCTGCGCCGTAATCAGCGTTGAACACCGAAGTGGCAGTCGCCTTCGCACCCGCGTCCGCCGCAGCTACGTTGACTTCCGTCGGCCCATCCAACGTCGATATCTGGAAAGGAATCGCATGTCCATCCGCGTCGGTGATGCGCAGCGGCCCGGCGAGACTGTCCGGAATATCCCACGTGACCGGATCGGACCGCGCCCAAGCGAGTGTGTTGAAGACGGTAAGAGGCATCCCCCTCTTCGGCTCGGCCAGGATCTGTGTGGCGATCGAGCCCAAGGCCTTGTCCAGCAGGGCGCGGCCCGTGTCGCGGGCGTTCGCGACCTTGCGGTGGAAGACCTCGTCGGTGACGTGTCCGTTCTTGCCACCGATGCCGTGGTCGATATAGATCTCGTCCATCCATGCTTGCTCCAGCGCCTTCGCCGGATAGTTCGTGAAGCTGCCGGCCAGCAGACAGGCGACCGTGCTGAAGGCCTCTGCAGCGGGTAGCAGCCGGGCCGCTTCGCGGCGCAGGGACGTAGTCCAGTGGTGCGTAGGCCCGTGAATGTAGAGCCACACATTCGGCCGCTCGCCCGTCAGAGCATCGAAGCGGGGCTGACCCGAGCTAACCCGATCAAAGAAGTGGGCGATGGCGCCGTACGACATGGCCGGAAGGCTCGCGGCGTCAGCCTGTCCGTTCCACGCCGTGATCAGCGGCCGGAAATCCACGGGCCGGGAGAAATCCATCGAATTGATCAGACAGTAAACCGGCGGGATATCGCGCGTGCGATAGTACTCGGCCTGTTCCGCGAGTTTGGTCCGGATACCTGCCACGGCCTCATTCGTCGGGCGCTTCAGCAGGGCCATCGGATTGCCATAGTGCCCGGGCGTGTAGGCAACAATGCTGCTGCCGTCGGGACTGAACCAGCGGTAGAGACCTTCGTGGTAGCGGCTGGTGAAGAGGAAAGGCACCCCCGCTTTGGCCAGAATCTGCTGCATTTGCAGGGCGCGCCCCGGCACGTCAGGGTTGAAGGCGACCCGCGCGTCGCAACCGGGCAAATTCTTCCGGACCCAGAGCCGGCCATAATAGACTTGGCGCACCAGTTCCTCGCCCGAGAGATACGACTCGTAAGGCTGGTTGTAGGTTGCGCCGAACTCCAGACGGCCCGTCTTCATCAGCCGGACGACCTCTTCCTTGCGCTCTGGATGCGCATCAAGAAACTCCATCAGATGCAGCGTACACTCCATGGCGAAGCAGTAACTCGGATCCTTCTCCATCATTTCTAGCGCAGGGAGAATGTTCTGCTCGACACGGAAACGGCGACAGAAGTCAGGCGTATCCATCCAAGCGGTATCCTGATGGCTGGAAGACACAATCTCAACCGTGCCCCCCGCCCCTGCCGTCACGCCTGCACCGTTCGACGCATTGGCCCATACCGCCGCCGTACAAACCCACAGAAATGGAAGCACTCCCGCCACACAGTGACCTTTCATCACAACCTCCCCTTCTTGGCTGATCACACACGCATTCAAAGCATAATTTACCATGCCAGTCAGTACAGCTCCAAGAAACGAATTCTCCTCCGGCCATTTTTCTGCTTGAACCGCTAGGCCGGGAAAAGAGACAATAAGCGCCACTATGAAAAACTTTTCATTCTCTTTCCTGTGCAGTCTCGCGACTGCAGGGCTCCTGTGCGGAGCATCTTCCCTGTTCGCCGCGGACGTCAGTAGCGCGGCCAAGCCGTTCGTCGGACGCTGGGCGCTGACCATCCCTGGCGGCGGCGCTGGCTGGCTGGGCGTCGAAGCCCAACCCGACGGTTCGCTCAAAGGCTCGATCCTCTGGGGCGGCGGCAGCGTGGTTCCTGTGAACGAAACCAAAGTCGAAAACGACGCATTGGTTGTCATTCGTAAGAGCACAGAAAAAAAGGACGGTAAAGACGTTCCGAAAATCGAGACCATCACCGCCAAGCTCGACGGCGACAAGATGGCCCTCACCACCCGCACGGTGAACTCGGACGGCAAGGAAATCGGCAAGGCCGATTTCACTGGCAAAAAGATCGCCGACCTGCCGCCGAAACCCGACCTGTCGAAGGTCAAGTTCGGCACGCCGATTCCGCTGCTGAACGGCAAGGACATGACCGGCTGGAAGCCCATGAACGAAAAAGCGCCCAGTTACTGGAGCGTCGCCGACGGCATGCTCAGCAACCGCGTCAAGGGTCCCGACGGCAAGAACCGCCACGGCGGAACCAACCTTCGGACCGTGGCCGAGTTTGAGGATTTCAACCTCAAGACCGAAGTCCGCCTGAACAAAGGCGGCAACAGCGGCATCTACCTGCGCGGCATCTACGAGGTGCAGATGGCTGAAAGTTACGGCCAGCCCTGCGACCCCCACCACATGGGAGCCCTCTACAGCCGCATCACGCCCTCCGTGGCCGCCGAGAAGCCGGCCGGCGAATGGCAGACCGTCGATATCACGCTCGTCGACCGCCACCTGACCGTCGTCCTCAACGGCACGAAGATCATCGACAACCAGCCCGTGCTCGGCTGCACAGGCGGTGCGATGACCTCGGACGAGTTCCACCCGGGCCCGATCTACCTGCAGGGCGACCACACGGACGTCGACTACCGCAACATGGTGTTGACTCCCGTTGTCAAGTGAACGGTGGCATGGCCGCACCGTCCATGGGAAACACGGACGCGATACCCGTGTCACGGCAAAAAGAAAACGCTCCCCTCCGGGGGGGCGTTTTTGGTATCCTAACGTCACTTTTTTATAACGCATTCCCACGATTAGGAGAACTTTATGGCCGAAAAGAAAACGACCAACACACAACTTGAAGCGGTCCTGAGTCAGATCCGCAAAGAATTCGGCGATTCGGCCATCATGCGCATGGGTGACGCAGAGGCATCGAAGAACATCGCCGTCATTCCGACGGGGGCCCTTTCTTTGGATCTCGCTCTCGGCGTGGGCGGCCTGCCGCGCGGCCGCGTGGTTGAGGTGTACGGGCAAGAATCCTCCGGCAAAACCACGCTCGCGCTGCACATCATCGCCAACGCCCAGAAAACCGGCGGCCTCGCCGCGTTCGTCGACGCCGAGCACGCCATGGATCCCAACTACGCTCGCCGCGTCGGCGTGAACCTGGACGACCTGCTGGTCTCCCAGCCCAACTCCGGCGAAGAGGCCCTCACCATCACCGAGCAGCTCGTCAAGAGCGGCGCGCTGGACGTGGTGGTCGTGGACTCCGTGGCCGCGCTCGCGCCCCAGGCGGAGCTGGACGGCAGCATGGGCGACTCGCACATGGGCCTCCAGGCGCGCCTGATGTCGCAGGCCATGCGCAAGCTCACCAGCGCCATTTCCCAGACCAAGACGCTCTGCCTCTTCACCAATCAGGTGCGCGACAAGATCGGCGTGATGTTCGGCAACCCCGAGACCACGCCCGGCGGCAAAGCGCTCAAGTTCTACGCCTCGGTGCGCCTCAATGTGCAGCGCATCGGCGCGATCAAGGACCCCGCCGGCGCTGTCATCGGCAACCGCACGCGCGTCAAGGTCGTCAAGAACAAGGTCGCGCCGCCCTTCACGGAAGCCGAGTTCGATATCCTCTACGCCCGCGGCATCTCGTGGGAGGGCTCGGTGCTCGACGCCGCCCTGGCCCGCAACGTCGTCACCAAGCGCGGCTCGTGGCTCAGCTTCGGCACCGAGCAGATCGGCCAAGGCCAGATCGCCTCCACTGAGTTCCTGCGATCCCACCCCGAGATCGTGGCCCAGATGATCGAGAAGATCAAGGCCGAGCCCGCCCTCGCCATCGGCAAGGTCAAGCCGCCGGCCGCCGACGACGCTGCGGAATAAGCTCTCCCGAGGTGGCCACGATTTGTGACCACCTACGGGGCAACTTGAGATCACAATTTGTGACCTCAAGTTAAGTCTTCCACACAATATTAAGAATGGGCTGTGTCATACATGAGTTCAAAAGCCTAAATTGTGTGATGTTTATACCATGCCAAAAACCCGCAAGAAGACCGTGTCACCTGTTGCCAGCGGAAACTACACCGGCCTTGTTGGCGGCATCCGCGAGTTGCTGGATGCCGCCCGCCGCTCCAGCGCCCGCGCCGTCAACGCCCTGATGACGGCGACTTATTGGGAAATCGGACGCCGTATCGTCGAATTTGAACAAGGCGGCAAAAAGCGTGCGGGGTACGGCGAGGAACTGCTTGTAAAACTCTCATCTGATTTGACAGGGCTGTTTGGACGCGGGTTTTCGCAAAGAAATCTTCAAACCATGCGGCTTTTCTATCAGGCTTCTCCGCCACAACGAATTTGGCAGACACTGTCTGCTAAATCTACCGCGCATCAAATTTGTTCAACACCGTCGCTCGAATTAACCTCTGTTTCATCCGGTTGCCAAGATCCGATTTGCCAGACCTTGTCTTGCAAATCGGCGGCCTCTAGCTTTACGCTGAATGATCTTGCCCGCGCCTTTCCGCTTCCATGGTCTCATTACGTTCTGCTCATTTCGCGTTCCCCCGAGGCCTTCGCGTTTTACCATGCCGAAGCCTTGCGCGGCGGTTGGTCCGTGCGCCAACTGCAGCGGCAAATGGACAGCCTGTTTTACGAGCGCACCGCCCTTTCCCGCGATAAGGCCTCAATGCTCCGTAAAGGCGCAAAAGTAGAGCCACAAGACGCCGTCTCCGCCGACGAGGAAATCCGCGACCCTCTCGTGCTCGAATTCCTCAACCTGCGCGACGAGTATTCTGAAAGCGACCTTGAGGACGCGCTTATCCGCCAGCTTGAAACGTTCCTCCTTGAACTCGGCAACGACTTCGCTTTCATCGGGCGACAGCGCCGCTTGCGAATTGACGACGAGTGGTTCCGTATCGACTTGCTGTTCTTCCACCGCCGACTTCGCTGTCTCGTCATTTTCGATCTCAAGCTCGGCCGCTTCACCCACGCCGACGCCGGGCAGATGACTGTTTATTTGAACTACGCCCGTGAACACTGGACGCAGTCCGGTGAAAATCCCCCGGTAGGAGTCATCCTTTGCTCCAGCAAGGGCGAGTCGCTCGTCCATTACGCCACCGATGCGCTTCCAAACAAAATGCTGATCCGCGAATACCTCACCGCCCTTCCGAATGAGCAACTTCTCGCCGCCGAACTCGAACGCACCCGCAAGGTGATGGAAGCTCGCAAGAACTAGAATAGCCGATTCACAGACCCGTAAAATCTGGTAAACTTAATTGTTTAATTGAAGGAAACAACCCGCTTATGAAACTCACAGCCGACCAACTCCGCGACAAATACCTCAAGTTCTTCGAATCCAAAGGCCACGCGATCATTTCCGGCGCTTCGCTGATTCCGGAGAACGATCCGACCGTGCTCTTCACCACCGCAGGGATGCATCCGCTCGTGCCCTATCTGCTCGGCGAGCCGCACCCGGCGGGCCAGCGCCTCGTCGACGTGCAGAAGTGTGTGCGCACCGGCGACATCGAAGCCGTAGGCGACTCCTGCCACCTGACCTTCTTCGAGATGCTTGGCAACTGGTCGCTCGGCGAGTATTTCAAAAAAGAGGCCATCACGTGGTCGTTCGAGTTCCTCACCAAGGAACTGGGCTTCTCGCCTGACCAGCTCAGCGTCACAGTCTTCGAGGGCGAAGGCAACGTGCCGCGCGACGACGAGTCCGCCGCCATCTGGAAGAGCCTCGGCATCCCCGAGTCGCGCATCTACGCGCTGCCGAAAGACGACAACTGGTGGGGTCCGGCTGGCACCACCGGCCCGTGTGGCCCGGACACCGAGATGTTCATCGACACAGGCAAGCCCGCCTGCGGCAAAGTCTGCCGCCCCGGCTGCCACTGCGGCAAGTACATCGAGATCTGGAACGACGTCTTCATGCAGTACAACAAGACGGCCGACGGCACCTACGAACCGCTCAAGCAGAGCAACGTCGACACCGGCATGGGAGTCGAGCGCACCATCTGCATGATGAACGGCTACGCCACCGTCTATGAGACCGAACTCTTTGCGCCCCTCATGGCCAAGATCAAGGAGCTTTCAACCTCGCGACCCGACAGCGAAGAAGCCGCCGTGCGCGCGGAGCGCATCATCGCCGACCACATGCGCACCTCGGTCTTCGTCCTAGGCGACCCCAAGGGCGGCGTCAAGCCCGGCAACGTCGGCGCGAACTATGTGCTGCGCCGCCTCATCCGCCGCTCCGTGCGCTACGCCAAGCTGCTCGGCATCGGCACCGGCTACACACGCGCCTTGGCTGAGATCGTCATCGCCAACTACAAGCACGTCTACCCCGAACTGGAGAAGAACCGAGAGACGATCATCACCGAACTCGTGACCGAGGAGGAGCGCTTCGAGAAGACCCTCCATGCCGGCCAGAAGGAGTTCGACAAGGTCGCCGACGCGCTCAAACTGCACGGGCAGCCCACGCTCTCCGGCCGCACGGCCTTCAAGCTCTACGACACCTACGGCTTCCCCTTGGAGTTCACCGAAGAGCTCGCGCTGGAACAAGGCCTCGCCGTGGACCGCGCGGGCTACGAGGAAGCGTTCAAGAAGCACCAGGAGACTTCCAAGCAGGGCGACGCCACGTTCAAGGGCGGACTGGCCGACAACACGGTCGCGACCACGCGTCTGCACACCGCTACGCACCTCTTGCACGAGGCGCTCCACAAGGTGCTCGGGCCACACGCGCTGCAGAAAGGCTCGAATATCACGCCGGAGCGCCTGCGCTTCGACTTCTCGCATCCCGAGAAGATGACGCCTGAGCAGATCCAGCAGGTCGAGGACATCGTCAACGAGCAGATCAAGCGCAACCTGCCGATCACCATGACGACCATGACCATCGAAGACGCCAAAGCGAAGGGCGCGACCGCGCTCTTCGCCGCCAAGTACGGCGAGCAGGTCAAGGTCTACGCCATGGGCGACTTCTCGATGGAAGTCTGCGGCGGCCCCCACGCGGCCAACACCGGCGAACTGGGCGGCTTCAAGATCCAGAAAGAGGAGTCCTCCTCGGCCGGCGTCCGCCGCATCAAGGCCGTGATCCTGAACGTGGTGTGAGGTGCGAGTCTTGGGCGAGCGGGAGCAACAGAAGCAGACGGATCAGTCGGATCGGACCGCGATCCGTCCGATACTTTCGCCAGCCTCTCCGCCCCTTACGCCCGGTGGCTCGATCACGCCGACAGCGCGGTTGTGGCCAATGCGCTCATCTGCCTGATCCACCAAGCCAACTACCTGCTCGACCAGCAGATCGCAGGCCTCGAACGCGTCTTTGTTGAGGAGGGCGGCTACTCCGAACAGCTTGCCGCCGCACGCCGCAAGTTCCGCGACAAAGTCTCAGCCTGTCCGCTCTGCGGCAAGCCTATGCGGCAGCATACAGCCCGTAGCGGCCAACATGCGGGTCAGACCTTCTGGGGTTGCACCGCCTATCCCGAGTGCAAGGGCATTCTGCCATCCGACCGATCAGTCTGATCCGCCGGATCCGTCCTGTTTCGCCACGCCCCCTCCCTTCAGTTGTTCAGCAAGATCCGACACCGGCTTAAAGATCATGGCCTTGCCACGGCTTGACAGGCTCAGTAAGCCCAGTTCCTTGAGCCCTAGCAAGTCCGCGCGGGCGGTCGCATAGGCGATGCCGCTGAGGTCCTGATGCCCCTTGATTGAGATGTCGCGGCGCGGATGCTTGAGCGCTTCTGCGATGATCGACTGCTGACGCTGATTAAGACCCGGGAATTGAGTCAGCCGTCCTTCGACTGCTTGCAGCTCGCGCTGCCTCCTCGCGGCCTCTTCGTTCAAGTCCCCAATGGCCTGACGCATCACATCTGTCTGGTGCAGGATGAAGTAGGTCAGGTCGTTGTCGTCAGTCTCCGTGTATAGAAAGGCCCGTGCGTACTTGGCGCGCGCTTTGTTGATGACATTTGAGATCGAGACATATTCGAACAGGTCATAGCCTTGGTTCAACAAGAACCAGTACATGAGCGCCCGTGCCGTCCGCCCGTTTCCTTCCACAAAGGGATGGTCGTACGCCAGCCAGAAATGGAGCATGATCGCCCGGAGCACGGAAGAAATGAACGTGCCGGGTGTCGCCGCCATCCCCTCATTCGCGAATGCGCAAAGCGAAACCATGCGGAGCGGGAGTTCCTCCGCAGGCGGTGGCTCATGAACGACCAAGCCTTCAGGATCAACAACGTGGACGGGCTCTTCAGAAGTCCTGAACCGACCTGCGGCAGACGGGTTATCGAGCGTGCCCTCTGTCAGGATGCGATGAAGCTCGAAGATGACGTCAGGCGTCAGCGGGTGACTTTTGATCCGCATGATCGTTTGCATGGCCTGGTAGTTATTGCAGATCATGCGCTCGCTCCTGTCGCGTGGAGAGCGACCGGATTGGATCATCGCTTCAGCCACCGCCCGTGTGGTCACCGCGCCTTCAAGCTGGCTGGACGTAATGGACTCCTGCAGCATAGGCGTTGCGAGATGCCTTGCTCGGATGCGTTGAAGCACATCTTGCACGCCAGGTCTGACACCTAACAGACCCGCACTCGACCCAATTCCATCCAGCGCTTCAAAAATCATGTTTGGCATCGAGTACCTGAAAGGATCACCTTTCTTGTCTCGCAACGGGATCGTGCAATAGGTATACCTTCGACTCAGTTTGAGCGCCAACCACCACTCCTCATGCGAGAAACCGAGGGGAGCTGGTTTTCGACGTAATTCATCCCAGTGCAGATATTTCGGATCCGATAGGGGCACGCCAATCTTCAGGAGAAACTCCGTCAAAGGCATGCTTTCGGCTAAACGCCTCATCAATACGTCGAAATCGGGCGGACGGGCGGGTATCTTCATAACTCCTCCTAAAGTGATTATCAGTTTCCCATATTTTGATAGTCGCGTAAAGCCTGATTATCAAATTGATAGTTATTGATAATTATTGATAGATAGCGCACTCAAGATCATTGCACCCTGTAGCACTCCACGATTGTCGGGTATTCTCCCCTCTGCTAAGCTTTCTGCATGCACGCTATCGACAAAACAGCCAGTCTCCTCACATTAGTCTCAACACTCGTTGCCACAGCGCTCCAGGCCGCCACGTTTCATGTCGCGCCTATAACCGCGGAAGTGGGAGACGGCTCTGCCGAACACCCATTCGCCACGCTTGAAGCCGCTCGCGACGCTGTGCGGGCTGCGCGTTCGGCTGGAAAACTCGATGGCTCAACCGTTGTCGAACTCGCCACTGGCACCTACTGGCGCACCAACACGTTCGAAGTGGGAACCGCCGACAGCGGGACCGCCGATGCGCCGGTTGTCTATCGGGCTAGAAAGCTGGGTGGCGCGTCGCTCAATTTGGGCACTCTCATTCCGTCCGAGCGGTGGCAGCCGGTGACAGATCCCGCCCTTGTTTCGCGTCTCTCCTCCGTAGCCAAAGGACGTATGCTGAGGCTCGCGCTGAACGATCCGGGCGTGCGCAACCAAGGCCCCTACGCCGATGTGTTCTCGGACGGCGGCGGGCTCTGCCAGCTCTTCTGCGGCTCGCACTGGATGCCGCTCTCACGCTGGCCCGAGTCCGGTTACGAGACCATGGCCGCCGTCCTGTCGAAGGGCGACCTCAAGGGCGGACCCGGCACGCCTGGCGGCAGCTTCGTTTACCGCTCTGACCGACCCTCGAACTGGTCGGTGGCTGACGGCGTCTGGCTGGACGGGTTCTGGGTCGTGCCCTGGACGCGCAACTGCCTGCGCGTCAGTGCGATCGATCCGGCCAAGAAGACCGTCACCTTCGCTTGCGGCGTCTCGCGCGGCCTCGGCTCGAAATATGCCAAGCCGCCCCAGCTCGGCACAGGCAAGGAGGAGTGGTGTGCGGTGAACCTCCTGGAGGAGATCGACCGTCCGGGCGAGTGGTGCATCCGCTTCAGCGAGCGGGCGCTCTACTTCCTGCCGCCGGACAACGTGACGCCGAAGGACGCGATGATCGCCGACCGCACGGTGCCGCTGGTCCGCATCAAGAACTCGGCGCATGTCATATTTGAAGGCATCGCCTTTGAAGGCGGGCTGGGCGACGGCGTGGAGATCAGCGACGGTGAATCTGTCGCGCTGCGCGGCTGCACCTTCCGTCTGCTGGGCGGCACAGGCGCGCTGCTGCGGGGCGGCAGCGGCCATGAAGTGCGCTCGTGCGATTTCTGCGACCTCGGCCGAAGCGGCATTGTGCTGGGCGGCGGCGACCGAGCGAAGCTGACACCCGCCAGCCATGTCGCGGAGAACAACCACCTCTGGCGCATCGGCCGCCTCAAGCAGACGTACGCGCCGCCGATTGAGGTGGCCGCGAACTCGGTCGGCTGCCGCGTGACCCACAATTTCATGCACGATCTGCCGCACGCGGCAGTCCTCTATTCCGGCAACGACCACGTGTTCGAGTACAACGAAGTCGCGCGCGCCGCGCTCGACTCCGGCGACGTTGGCGCGTTCTACACGTGCCACGACTGGACCAGTTGCGGCAATCTGCTGCGCTACAACTTCGTGTACGACTCGCCGCGCATCAACGCCTTCTACATGGACGACGGCGACAGCGGCGACACAGTGGCCTGCAACCTTGTCTTCAACACGCAGTACGGTCCCTTCATCGGCGGCGGCCACGACAATATCGTGACCGGCAATCTGATGATCGCCTGCTCGGCGGGCGCACTGCACCTCGACTCGCGCGGAGTGGCGCGCGGCTACAAGGACGACGCGACGCTTGTGAAGAAACTCAGCAGCGTGGATATCCGTTCGTCGCCATGGGGCTCTCGCTATCCGGAACTGCAGCGGCTCACTCCTGAGAACCGCGGGTTCCCGACTGGCAACCGCATGGCGGACAACGCGGCGGTGGCGTGCGGCAAAGTGGAGCACTACAGCGGTTCCTCTGCCGAACGGGCGTTCAGCTTGGTTACGAATACAGCCGTGTTTGAGACTTTGGCTTCCGTCGGATTTCGCGATCCGGAGCGGCTCGATTTCCGGCCTGCGCCGGCCGCCGCGATTGCGCGCCGCTGGCCGCAGATCGGCGCGATCCCGTTCGAGAAAATCGGGCTCTACACCGATGCATGGCGCACCCGCCTGCCCGGCCGCATGGAAATGCGCCGCCAGGCGGCCTCCAACCCTTCGGGCGTTTTCGACTCCATGACCGACGTCCAGTCGTCCGGGATCACCGCACCCTAACGCGCGATAGCGGGCACAGGCGCGAATCAGTGAACGCCTGTCTTTGCCAAATCGGGCCGGACCCGCATAGCCAGCAGTTGGCACCCTTCGGCACTGAAGTGGAGCTTGTCCTTTGCGAGTAGCTCGGGGCGAGGCTGGCCGTTAGCGTCGAGGACAATGTCGTAAGTCTCTATGTGGCGGAGATGGTCTTTGCCTTTGACAAACTCGGAAACCATCGTGTTGAGCGTTTTCGTCATCTGAGCCTGTTTCCAGCGTGCGAGACTGGGGCTAAGCGAGATGAAGATGATGTCCGTATCCGGAAGTTTCGCTTGTACCGTGGCAACGAACTCCTTGAAGTCGGAGAAGACCTGTTCAACCGTTTTGCCAGCCCAAAGGTCATTGCCACCGGAGCGCAGGTAAATGGCCCGCGGCGCGTAGGGAAAGATGATTCTCGGCGCGAAGTGCGTGACATCGGCAATCTGAGACCCTCCAAAGCCGCGATTGATGACCTGATACTGCGAAAAATCCTGCGAGAGCGTGTTCCAAAGGCGGATGGTCGATGATCCCGTAAAGAGCAGCGCGCCTTCGGGCGGGGGCGTCACGGCATCAGAACGCTCGAATGCGGCGGTCTCTTTCTCCCACTTGGCATGGCCTTGTTCCGCTGACTCGCCACACATGGCGGAATGACAAACCGAAACCAGGCATACGGCGACAGAGGGCTTCAGCGTGCGGCATCCCATGGATATCCCTTCCGTTTACGAAACTGAAAGTCGGCCTCAAAAGAACGCAGCTCGCAGACGCATATTCATTAAGGTGGGGAACCCTAGCACACACCCAAAAGCCGTTTCAAGCCCAATCCCCAACTCATGCTGATCATCTCGCCGCCCAACATTGTGCGAAGGGCCCAACTCTGTTATGCTTCTCAGCATGAAGAACAAGAACATCGCGTTGCTGATCGATTGCGAGAACACCAGCCGCGAGGCGGTGGAGCCGGTGCTGAACGAACTGGCTAAGTACGGCGTCGTCAACATCCGCCGCGCCTACGGAGACTGGAAGAGCAGCCACCTGAAGAATTGGGAAGCTCACTCCCTTCTCTTCGCCCTCAAACCGGTCCAGCAGTTCGGCTACACCAAGGGCAAGAACGCCACCGACGCCGCCATCATCATCGATGCGATGGACATTCTCTACACCAATTCGGTGGATTGCTTAGCGATCATGAGCAGCGACAGCGACTTCACCCCGCTCGTCGTGCGCCTGCTGGAGAGCGGCAAGGAGGTTTTCGGGTTCGGCGAGAAGAAGACGCCCGTCCCCTTCGTTAAGGCCTGCTCGCAGTTCATCTTCACCGAAGATCTGATATCCGCCGCACGCCGCGAAGAGGAGGCTGCAGTCGAACCCGCCCCGGCAAAGCCGGTAGCTGAAGTGGCCAAGCGGACCCAAACCCAGAAGAGCAAGAACGAGTTGCGCGGCGACACAGGTCTAGTCCGCGTGCTCCGGCTCGCCTGTGAGAACACGGCCGACGATGACGGCTGGTCGCATATGAGCCGGGTTTCGCAATACATCGCCAACCAGAAGTCCTATTCACCCGTCAACTACGGCTTCAAGAGCTGGAACAAACTCATCCAAGCCACCGAGCTCTTCGAGTTCGACCTGCGCAACGGCTCAGCCATGTACATTCGCGACAAGCGCAAAAAGAGCGCCGGCGACAAGAAGTAAGGCCCTCAGATCAGTGGTTTTCTATGAACACCCTAATACGCGGCGCAGCTGCCACATGCCTGTTAGCGGGACTCGCCTTGGGTCAGTCTCCGCTATTGAAAACTGAGGATATCCGCGTGCGTGATCCGTTCGTCTTCGCGGATCAGAAGACCTCCAGGTATTACCTCTACGCCCAAGCAGAGAACCGTGCAGGCAGCGGTTTTCAGGGCGTCGAGGTCTACACCAGCACAAATCTGACTGAGTGGGCCACACCGCGGCCTGTTCTCACGCTGCCAAAGGACGCAGGCGTGGCCATGGTCTGGGCGCCGGAGATGCATGCATATAACACCGCTTATTATCTCTTCGTGACCTTGACCTTCCATACGGCGGTCGCGGGCGAGAAACCAGTGGCTTCGAAAGGTTGGCCGAAGATGTTCACGCGCGGCACCTGGATCTTTCGAGCCGACTCGCCGGAAGGTCCGTTCAAGCCGCTCAAGAGCGCGTCGACCACCCCACCGTCTTGGATGGCGCTGGACGGAACGCTCTATGTCGAGAACCATACGCCTTACATGGTGTTCTGCCATGAATGGGTGCAGCTGATCGACGGGGCAATCGCCGCTCTGAAACTCAGAAGCGATTTATCTGACTCGGCAAGTGAGCCCGTGAGCCTTTTCAAAGCCTCCGACGCACCGGGAGCGAAGACGGGGCCCAAGGAAGGCAAGGTCACGGACGGCCCGTTTCTCTACAGAAGTCCCAAGAGCGGCACGCTCTTCATGATCTGGTCCACGTTCATTCCCGGCAAGGAGTACTGCGTTCTGTTGGCTCGCTCGGAGTCGGGATGTGTCGCAGGCCCGTGGAAGGACCACACGCCGATCTTTACCAGGAACGGCGGGCACGGCATGATCTTCACAGCTTTGGACGGCAAGCTTCTGCTGGCGCTGCACCAGCCCAACAAGGGACCTCTGGAACGTCTACGCCTCTTCGAGCTTTCCGACGACGGAGCGACGTTGCGGGTCGGCGGACTCTACGTGCCCGCAACCCGTTGACCGCGCTCTTGACCTTACTTACGGCCTAAGCCACTTCCAGATCACCAGAAGCCCAACCGCCACGACGCTCCACGCCAGAAGAGCGAAGGCCATCGACTGAACAATGGGGAAGCGTTTTTCGCCCCAATAGAGCCCGATCAGAAACGCCAGATACGCGAACACTGAGAGCATGCCGAACAGCGCGGTAGACTGCACCGCTTCAGCGCCGCGTTCCAAATGCATGAAGTAGTAGGTCGGCAGGCTCACCGCCGGAAGCATGAGCACCAGACCCGCCACATAGTAGTGCTTCGTCTGCGCAAGATAATGGATCGCCAGCATAAGCAGCGCTCCGATCAGGCACTTGACTGCAACATACATCACGAACTCCCTTAAATGAATCCAGGCCCTCAGCCCAAGGCAGCGCGTGATCTCCCGAACACGCATCCCGCTCGGAATGCGTTAGGAACCCGTCCGGCTCCGCCAGACCGCCGGCGTGCAGCCATACCGCTGCACGAAGACACGCGAAAAATAGTTGGCATGCGGGAATCCGACCCGATGCGCGATTTCCGAAATCGTCACGCCTGTCTCGTCCCGCAGCCGACGCGCGGCATATTCGAGCCTCAGCCCGAGCAGATGGTGCGCAGGCGACTCCCCTGCCACCAGTTGGAAATGGCGCGTGAAGTGAGTCACCCCCAGGCCACACGCTTCGGCCATGCTGCGCACAGTCCATGGCTCGGCGAGGCGCGAACGCAGTTCCTCAATAAAGAGCCGGATACTGCGGGAAGCGTCGGTCAGCGCGGGACTGAAGCAGACGGGACGGGACTCGAACAGCTCCAGCAGTTCCAGCAGCAGCGCGTTCACCGCCATCACGACCCGAGACCCGCGGTGAGGCGCCTTTGGCGACTTGGCGATACGGACCATCCGTGCGAACGTTTCCGAAAGCGCCTCAGGAACCGGACGGATCACGTCCTCGTTCTGCCGCAGAGAGCGGGTCAGCGCCTCGGTCTCAGGCTTCGCCAGCACCACCCACGCGGGCCATTTCCACGCTTGGTGCGGGTGCCGCACGCCAACATCGAGAATCAGCCACCCCAGTTTGCCGGGCGCAAAGACCGGGCAGCCGATCGAGTGAACCTGCCAGGGACGCGTAACCATGAGTTCGCCGGGCCGGAGCACAAACGACTTGCCTTCGACAGTGACCGGCGTCTCGCCCTGTAGCGACATCGTCAGTTCGATCCCTTCATTGCGGTGAGATGGCAACCCCTGATGCTGCTCGCCAAGCGTCTTCCAATAGCCCAGCGAGCAGACACCCGGCGCCTCGCCTGCGGTAAGCGTCACTCCGGGATAGCTGTGCCGGCTCACAGCGTGAAGCTCCATCTCGCCGGCCTCCACCGCCCGCGTCAACGGCAGGCAGTCGTCCGCACGGTGAACCTCGCGTCCGTTGGTGAAAACAATTTTGCGTGGTGCAGGCATTCCGGCTCGATCACTCCCCGTTTCACGACCCGTTGACCGTGATGTGCTTAAGAGTATATCAGCCGAAACAGAACTGTTCAATCCGCCCCTCAGAAGAACCATGCAATAGTATTACATTCGCCCAACCGATTTCACACTTTCGAAAGTGTGAAAGATCGGGATACTCCCGCAAACTGCCGCAACCCCGATCCGCCCCGCCTACTTCACGTCCCCGGTCGCGGCCCACTCCGCGCCTCGCAGGATGAGTGTCCGGCAACCGGCGTTGTCCAGCGCCTTGACGTCATGGCCAAGCACGAGGTTGAAGCAGCGGCCCTTGCCCATGTCTATCACCCAGGCGAACGGCTCTGGCTCGCCCGACCCTTTGTTCTCTTTGCTGACCACGCCGCTCACGAGCACATGCCGGTTCGGGTTGCGGTTCCCGGTCTTCTGCCACGGCTCATCAAAGGTTTCAAAGTCTTTCATCCCGCGCGTGACAGGATGCACCTTGTCCGCGATATTCACGGTGAAATTCTGCATGTGCGGGTGGAATGTTCCCTTTTCCCATGCGCCGCCCGCCAAGGACTGGAATTCATCCCAGTCGTAGAACAGGCACCCGCCCGAATGCATCGCAACGAATCCGCCGCCCTTCTTGATCCACGCCATGAACGCGGCCTTCATCTCCGCGCTCCACTCGGGTGCGTCCTTCCCCTTGCCGAAGGTGTTCCAGTTGCTGAAGATCAGGTCGCACCCCGCAAGGTCAGCGGGCTTCATCTCCCACGGCTTCTCCGTCACGGTCACGAAGAACTTCGGCGACACCGCAAAGATATCCCTGAGCGCGGCAGTCGTCGCCTGCCAGTTGTGGTTGTTCGCGCCTGTGAGCAACAGCACGCGGATCTGTCCGGGCTTGGCAACCGGCTCACGGGGACGTTCGCCCTCCACCTTCAGCACCGGCGTTGGAGGGCGAGTGTCCTCACGAGCCGACCCCACTTCCAACACCTCCAGCCCGTTCACCAAGGCCTGATCGCGTTTGGTCTTGAACGCGACCGAAAGCTTGCCTGCCGCATCGGCCGCCACATCGACCGTCTCGGTCACGGCTTTCATTTTCTTGCCGGACTTGGCCAGAATGTCGTAGTCCGCCAACACGGTCTTGCCGTTGGCCACCACGTCGAAAACGCGCAATCCCGCCCGCTCATGAAAAGTCTCCGCGAAGTGCAGACGCAGCGCATAGGCTTGTCCCTGCTTCAGTCCGCCGAAGATATACGTTGAGTCCCGGAAGCGGCAACTCTGATAGACCTCTTCCGGCGCGGCGGCGCTCGCGTCGGCCGTATCGGCCGCCAACTTCACCGCAAACACGCTGCCGCCGCTGAACCCCGTGTCAGCCTTGAACTCACCCACCGCGCCGCCGCCCGCATTCACAGCAGCCACTATATGCTCCTGCATGTTCGCGAGGCCGCACGCCTCGGCCAGTTGCTTGCGCAAGGCGTCGGCCGCCTTTCCGCCTGTCGCTTTCACCTGCGCGAACAGGGCCTTTTTATCCTCGATCCGTTCGGCGACTCCGGCCAGTTCGGTCATGACCGCCAACCGCTGATCCTTGGCCATGGCGTTGGGCTTCTGCAACAGCGCCAGCAATCCGCGCACCGCCAGAATCCTGACGCTGCGTTCCGCGTCCTGACGCGCGATCCCCATCAGGGGCGCGACCGCCAACACGCTGTTCCACTGCGACAGCACGCGCACCGCCGCCTTGCGCAGTTCGATGTCCCCTGCTTTCGCTTGCGCGATCAGCAGGTCTCGCGCAGCCTCGGTCTGCACGCCGCCCATCAACGTCACCATTTCCGTCTTGCCCGCAGCGTCGGCTTTCGCGATCACCTCTTCCACATCGCGTATGGCACGCGCCTCGTCGGGCAGTTGCTGAGCCACTGACGCAAGAGCTGAAACCATCGGGCCTCGCTGCGCGGCCGGCAGCGGCCCGAACGTGAAGGCCAGCGCCTGCGCGAACGTCTCCTGCCGCACGCATGCGCGGAACGCGTCGCCCGCAGCGGCACTCACGCCTGCTACCGTGTAGAGGCTTGCGTCGCACAGGCGTTGCACCAGTTCCGCTTGGCCGCGCGACGCGAGCAGACCGATGGCCTTGACGCGCTCCGGCCCGTCTTTCATCATCTCGCCGTACAGGAAATCGTCTGTCCCTTTTGCAGACATCGCTGCCATGGACAAAGTCGCAGCACGGCCCTCCTCGTCCGGCTTGGAGGTCAGAGCGAACAGCGCGGGCAATGCCGCCGCGTCTGCCGTGCGCACCGCCGCGCGTATCCCTGCCAGGCGAACCGGCGGCGAATCATCCGTCAGCGCGGCCTGCAACGCCGGTTTTATACCCGCCGTCTCCGCATGCGGGATCAGCGCAGCGACCACCTGCGCTTTAGTCTCGTCTTTCAACGCCGGCAAAACCGCCAGCGCGACAGCCGCCAGCCGCGCCTCCGCTGTCACCGCAGCCACTGCGGCGCGTGCCATCACTGGATCAGCCCCTTGCAGCGCCTGCGAGACCGCCTCCGCGTACGTCACCGGATCGATCTGTGCGAGCCCGAGCAAGGCAGCCGCCCTGTGGTTGGACGCACCCTTCTCAAAGCAGACCGCAAAGAGCGCCTTCGCACGTCCAGCGTCACGAGCAAGCCGCCGCGCCTCAGCGCACCGCAACGCGCCGCTTGCAAGCGAGTCGAAATGACGGCCTTTCAGCGCCGTCAGCAGCGCGTCGGCTGCCGGCGAAGTCCCGATTGCGCCCAGCGCGTCCGCAGCCGCGTAAGCAACCGCCGAATCGTTGTCCAGCGCGGCTTTCGCCAGCGCGTCCACGGCACTCTCGTCTTTTGCATAGCCCAGCGCCTGCGCGGCCGCGGCCTTCTCCTGCGGCGTGCCGTTCAGCAAAGCCGCCGTGTTCGCGCCGAAGACGGGCGCACCAATCAACAGCAAACCAAATAACAGATTTCTCATAGTCTTCCAGTCAGGCAGGGACGGTTCCCCGTAACCGTCCGCCGGTCTGTGTGGCGGTTTGCCCGGCGGACGCCTGCGGGGAGGCGTCCCTACCGTTCACGCGCCTCCCCACGATTCCAAAGCTCCAACATTCCATGTCCCTTACGCCACATACGGATACCGCGCAACTTTTCGCCCCATCAATCGCACTCCCTCTTCGTCGCCCACAACCGTCTGCCGCTCCGTGTCCCACACGATCTTGCGTCCGGTCTTGATCGCGATCAGCGAGAGATGCGAAATGCTATCTGAATAATAGGCCGCGTGGATCGGGCTGCACGTCACCTCGCGCGTCTTGATACACTGCGCGAAATCGGCGGTATGGTGAAAGCCCGTGGTGTTGGCTCGCAGCGGCGCGCGGCGCGGCGGCAGCGGCTCGCGCAACAGGCCGACCGGATCGGCTTTGAGATAGCCGCGCGCAATGCTGATCGAGCCGCGCTCGCCGATGAAGGTCGTGCGGTCGCTGCCCGGCCTGAACACGAACTCGACGCCGTTCGCGAAGCGGCCCTTCACATCCCAAGTGGCGCACGTGTCGTACAGGCCGGTGCCGAAAACGCCCGCGCCTTCATAAGAGACCGGCACAGAGTCCGGCCCATCGCCGAGCGCCCACGTCATGACATCCAGCGGATGCGCGCCCCAGCCCGCGATAAAACCGATAGAACATTCCGAACTGAAGTAGGAGCCGCTGCTGATGCACCGGTCTTGGGTGTAGGGACGGTCGCGAGACGGCCCCAGCCACCTGTCATAGTCCAGCCCTTCCGGAACGGGCGCTGGCTCCAAGCTGCCGCCACCCTTGTTTCCTGCGGGCGCATCCACTTCGATGCGGCTGATCTTGCCGAGCACGCCCGCGCGCACCAGTTCGCACCCGATGCGGATGTGCGACGAGGAACGCTGCTGCGTGCCGTACTGGAAGACCCGGCCATACCGCCGGGCGGTTTCAAGCAGATCTTTGTTGTCATTGATGCTGAGCGTGAGCGGCTTTTCGCAGTACACGTCCTTGCCAGCCTGCATGGCCAGCGCGGTCGCGTGGTGGTGCCAGTGATCGGGCGTGGCGACCACCACACCGTCCACATCCGGACGCGTCAGGATTGCGCGGAAGTCCTGATACGGCGTGCAGACCTCGCCGCCATATTTTTCATTGGCCTGCCTGGCACGGGCCTCGCGGCGCTCTTTGAAACAGTCTGCCACAGCCACCACCCGCACCCAGTCGGGCTGAAGCAGCGTGTTGAAAAGTCCGCCGCCCTGGGTTCCCACGCCGATGCTGGCGAGGTTGACGCGGTTCGAAGGCGCGGTCGCACCGTACAGCACATCGGCCGGAATCACCAGCGGAGCGGCTCCTGCGGCGAGCACGCCTTTCAGAAATCCCCTGCGGGACAGTTCGAGTCGTTTCATTTGGACCACACCCTCAACCGTTTGGCTGACGTTTTCACCGCATCGCGCCCTGCGATCTCCAATGTCGTGGCCACATCGACCTTATCCTTCTTCAACGCTTTCACAATGCCTTCAATCCCGACGACCCCGTCTCCCAGCGCGATCATGGCCATGCCGCAACCGAACGCCTTGCCACGTTGCGCCTCCATCGCCGAAGGCATATCTTTCCAGTGCACATGACCGATGCGCGTGCCGAACGCTTTGATGTAGTCCAGCGGCTCACCGCCGCCCAGCCAGCAGTTGCCCGTGTCGAGGCAGACCCCGACCGTCTCTTCATGCCCGAGTTTTTCCAACAGGTCCCCCATGAGGCCCAAGTTGTCGGTGACAGGGCCGTGTGTCTCTAACAGCAGTTTCAGACCAAGCTCTTCAGCCCAGGCGATGGGTGCCTGAAGCTTCTCGCGCACAATCAGCAGACGCTCGTCCGACTTCAGCGCCTTTCCGAAAGCGGTGTGCGGCTCGCCGTCACAGGTGATGACCTCTTTGAGGCCGAGCAGTTTCGCCAGCCGGAGTGCCTTGATGATCTGCGCCGTACCATAGGTGTCTGGCGAGGTGGGGTCCAGCAGATTTGCGTGGCAGCAGAACGCGCTCAGACGTATCCTCGCGCTCTTGGCCAAGGCCCGGATCTTCTCCGGATGCGCGTCCAGGCTCATGGTCGGGGCGAACCCAAACTCCTCGCCCAACGCCGCGCCGTCATGGTTGTCCGTGACGTCGGCAAAGGCGAAGCCCATTTCTTTGATGGCTGCGAATTGGCGCGCCATGGGTGCAAATGGCTCCACGCAAGCAAAACATCCGATTTTCATGCGACCTCCTTCGTTGAATAGTGACCATTTTAACAGAAACCCGTCACTCCGAAACGCGAAAGCTATTCAGTGAACAAAATCATCATCGGCATCGCCGTTGCGCCCGGTTGTAATGGGTTGGTGACGGGAGCGAGAGGTTCGTGCATATCGTGTGCGGAGCGACTGGGAGCGCGGGCGCCCCTCGTCCGCTGAACGAAAGTCTGCGCAAGGCGGACGCGCAGACAAGCGTGGAACCACAGGCGGCGGCGGGCTTGCCTGTAACCGCCGTCTTCGCGGGCGAGGACGCCCGCGCTCCCAGCCTTACGTCATCTTTCACCTGAAATGCGCCCTTCCCGCATACCCCCATCACCAACCGATTACGGCCCGGCCATCTGTGCCGATTGCCCCGGCGCAGTCACTTCTGCTAAACTCCCGCCATGAGCACTGACTGGTATGCCCTTGCGGACAAAGAGGCTCGCGCCGTCTGCGCAGCGCTGCCTCAGGATATCCGCGCCTGTATCGCCAACCTGGCGATCACCCTCGACCCCTACCCGACCCCGGATGAGGAGATCGAAGAGGGCGACGACGAAGCGCTGCTCGGACTTTTTGTCGGCTCCAGTTACGGCGAAGCCGCTGACGACACCGATCCGATGCCAAGCGCTATTCGGCTCTTTGTCGAGAATCTGCGCGATGAGGCCGAAGACGATCCCGCGCGCTTCCGCCAAGAGGTCCGAACCACACTTCTGCACGAGCTCGGCCACTACCTCGGCCTCGACGAAGATGAACTCGGCAAGCGCGGGCTGGCATAACAAAAAGCGGCGAAACTCGCCATGCGCAGTTTTCCCCATCCTTTTTTTCTTCGGGTCTTCGTGCCTTTGTGTTTCAATAGAGTTCATTGATGGGTAACCGTTCTTCGCTAACCTGCACGAATAAGCCAGAGGAGGCTCTTATGAACACACGGATCGACGCTCTTTTTGCTCGTGAAATCCTCGACTCGCGCGGCAACCCGACCGTGGAAGCCGAAATCCAGCTCGCCTGCGGCATATCGTCCCGAGCTTCGGTTCCCTCCGGAGCCTCGACCGGCGAGAACGAAGCCCTCGAACTGCGCGATGGCGATCCCGCGCGCTATGGCGGCAAAGGCGTGCTGAACGCCGTCGCCAACATTTCGACGGTTCTGAGCCAAGCCCTTGTCGGCACAGATGCCGACGACCAAGCGACACTCGACCAGCGCATGATCGAACTCGACGGCACACCCACCAAGTCCCGCCTCGGCGCCAACGCCATTTTGGCCGTCTCTCTGGCCAGCGCGCGTGCAGCGGCCCGCGCCGCAGGTCAGCCGCTCTACCGTCACCTCGGCGGCGAAGGCGCCTGCGTGCTGCCCGTGCCGATGATGAACATCGTCAACGGCGGCGCACATTCCGACGCGCCCGTAGCCTTCCAGGAATTCATGATCCGGCCCCACGGACTGCCCTGTTTCCGCGAAGCGCTGCGTGCGGGAGCCGAAGTTTTCCACGCCTTGCGCAGCCTGCTCAAGAAACGTAACCTCTCCACCGCCGTCGGCGACGAGGGTGGCTTCGCCCCCGCGTTCGCTAGCGCAGAGGACGCAGTCGAGACCATCCTTCAAGCCATCGCAGCAACAGGTTACAAGCCAGGACGCTCCGATCAGGGCGGCCAAGTCTCGCTCGCCCTCGACTGCGCAGCCTCGGAATTCTTCAAGGGCGGCTTTTACGACTACGGCAAGTTCGAGACGCCCGCACGCGGTGCGCGCCATACGCCCGCCAAACGCGACAGTGCCGCGCAGGTCGACTACCTCGCCGAGCTCGTGAAACGCTATCCCATCGATTCGATCGAGGACGGCATGTCCGAGCACGACTGGCCCGGCTGGGTTGCGCTCACGCAGCGTCTCGGCTCGACCTGCCAACTGGTGGGCGACGACCTCTTCGTCACCAACGTCGCCTTCATCCAACGAGGCATCAACGAGCATGCCGCCAACTCGGTGCTCATCAAGCTCAACCAGATCGGCACACTCACCGAAACGCTCAACGCCATGTGCCTCGCGCGTCAGTCTGGCTATTCCTCCATCGTCTCGCACCGTTCCGGTGAAACCGAAGACACCTTTATCGCCGACCTCGCAGTCGCCACCGGCTGCGGGCAGATCAAAACCGGCTCGCTCTCCCGCTCCGACCGCATCGCGAAGTACAACCGCCTGCTGCGGATCGAAGAGGCGCTCGGCACCATCGCGCGATACGGGAAATGAGATCCGTTGCGATCACCGACCCCGGCCACCGGGACATGCCCTTTTTCAAGGCAGTGTATGAAGATGCCTTCCCTGAAGACGAGCGCTGTCCGTGGGAACGGATGGCCGGTTTTCTGCGGCTGCCAGACCACCACTTTCGGCTGGAGGGCTTTTACCAAGACGACGGTGCGCCGATCGGCTTCAATGCTTTTTCCGTGTTCGGTCATTTTCTTTACGGCATCTATCTGGCTTTCGATCAGACGCACCGCGATGGCGGATACGGGCACCTTGCCCTGACCGGCTTCCACGCGCGACACCTCGGCCGTCTGATCTTCGGCGAAGTCGAGCATCCGGTCACGCCCCGCGCAAAACAGCGCCTCGCCTTCTACCAATCGCTCGGCTACCACGCCAACGACATCGGCTTTGTGCAGCCGCCGTTGCGGCCAGACCTCCAACCTGTGCCCTACCTCATCGTCTCCTATCCCAGCGCCCTGAAGCCGGACGACGCAGAGGCCATCCGCGAAATCCTCACTACCGTCATCTACCGCAGCCGCTGAAATCCGACAGGTAATGAAACATCGAAAAACGCTGAAGTCACGGATTTGACCTCGGCTATAGGCGGCGGAGGTGCTTGGCTTGCCATTGCCGGGGGGCTCTCTTTATAGCACACTGAAGTTGAAACAGGGTGGCGACAGACGTTTACTTGAGCCCGCCCGTCGAACCATCGGTGTGCAACCTTGAAATAATGCGCACGCCCTCGCCAATCCTTGCATCACCAGCCTTCGCGCGTTATCCTCTTTCTTATCGCTGAAAAACGAAAACAAGGGGGATTCATGGCTACGGCAACAAACACAGTTAAGAAAACATTATTGAGCGCTCTGCTGATCGGCATCGCCGTGTGGACGGCAACAGCGGCCGATGCGGACTATTTCCGGGTTCGTGGCGGAATACCCAACAGCCAACACTATTTCAAGGCTAACGTCGTCGGCAATCAGTACCTGTTCTTCATCGGCGACTCCGTTCTGGCAGGGACGGGTCTGAAAGACGCGGAGCTGCGCTATTCCGCGCAGATGGTCAAGGGCTTCAAAAAGTATTTTCCTGCTGCCGGCATGAACGAGACGCGGCACTCGCAGCCGGGCGGCAGTTGGTTCGGCCTGTACCGCTGCAGCCGGGGTCAGCCGGTTTTCGGCGAAGTGATCTGCAGCGGGCATCTGGCGATCCTCGATTTCGCCGCCGGAGACCGCAACGCGGACATTAGCCAGGTCAAGACGTCGCTGGAAGGGCTGGTCCGCCAGATCACGCTCTACCGCGCCACGCACAGCCGCATCCTCATCTACACGCTGACTCCCGAGATGCTTCAGGCATACAAGGCGGGCCAGACGCCCGAGTACATCAAGGTCAGCGAACAGATCGCCGAGCATTACGGAGTCCCCAGTCTGAATCTGGCCCAATACGCGGCACAGAAGATCATCTCCGGCGAGATCTCCTTCGAAGCGTTCTCCGCCGACGGCATCAACCCCACCGATGCGGGCGCCAAAATTTATGCCGACGCAGTCGCGAAGTTCATCGACGCGCTGATGACCGCCTATCCCGTTCCTGAAAAGCCGACGGCGTACACGCTGCCCACGCCCCTGTTCCCTGAAACGGATGACAACGGCCGCATCGTCGCCTACGAGGACCCGCAGGTCAAACCGTCCGGCAACTGGAAGCCGGGACAGGCGAGCCCGATCGGCCCGTTCCGCCATCTGCTCGTCTCCGACCAAGCCTGCGCAGCGCTGACGCTGAAATTCAAGGGCTCGGAGATCGGCCTGATCGACGTCGCGGACAAAGACAGCGCGGACTACGAATACGCCATCGACGGAGCGGCGTTCAAGAAGCTCGCGGCGCTCAAGAATGTGACGGGGCCGACGATGCGTCCGGTCTCACTGGCCAAAGGCCTGGATCGCAAAGCCGATCATGAACTCGTTCTGAAGGTCGCCTCGCCCGGCACCGCGCGGATGGGCGGCTTCCTGCTCAACGGCACGGTCGCGGACGCCTTCGCCGGCATGAGCACCCTGCAGCAGATCGACGCGATCTACGCCGCGATGGATCCGATCGTCTACCACCCACCGGCCGGCCGCTTCGCGAACATCCCCAAGACGATGGCGAAGCTGCGCGACGGCGGCGAATTGCGCATGGTGCTGCTGGGCGACAGCATTATGGGCAACACGTCCAGTTCGTCGTTCGAGCTGCTGCTGATGCGGGACTATCCGAAATGCAAGATCAACAAGATCGCCTCGCTGCGGAGTTCGACTGGCTGTAAATATTACAAAGACGAGAACCGCGTTCAGGACTACGTGTTGAAGCACAACCCGGACCTGCTCGTCATCGGCGGAATCTCCAACGGCGGGGACGCCGAGGCCGTCCGCTCGGTCATCAAGCAGGTCCGCGCCCAGAAGCCGGACACCGAGGTGCTGCTGCTGACACCGGTCTTCGGCGCGATGCGCGATGAGCATATCCGGACATTCACGCGCGAGATCGACACGACGACGAGCAATTTCCGTTTCAACATGCAGAAGGTCGCGGCGGAAGAGAAATGCGCCTTCTTCGACATGACCAGCCCTTGGTGGACGTACATCCAGGACACTGGCAAGACGCCCGGCTGGTTCATGGGCGATTCCGTCCACGGCAACGCCCGCGGCTGTCAGATCATCGGCCGCCTGCTGGAAATGTGGTTCAAAGAGTAGCGGCTCACGGGGACGTTCGCCCTCCAGATTCTGGCCAGCCGGTGGAGGGCGAGAGTCCTCATGAGCCGTGCGAACGCGGACAGGCAATAAAGAGACCTCCATGCGCACTGAGACACCCGTCTTTCTTTCTGCTGTGCTCGCGCTCAGCGCGAACCTCCTGTCTGCCGCGCCCTCGAACACCGTTCTGGTGGAGGCCGAGTCGTTTGCCGACTTCGGCGGCTGGGCGCTCGACGCGCAATTCATGGATCAGATGGGCTCGCCCTACCTGCTCGCGCACGGCTTGGGAAAACCGGTGCGCGATGCGGTCACGACCGTCCGCTTCCCTTCGACCGGCGCCTACCGCTTCTGGGCACGCACCAAAGACTGGGTCGCCCAATGGCAGGCCCCCGGTTGGCCCGGCCGTTTCCGCGTGCTCGTCGACGGCCAGCCGCTTGCGGCCGAACTTGGCACCGAAGGCGCCGAGTGGCACTGGCAGGACGGCGGCACCGTCACAATCGCACACTCGCAAGTGACGATCGCGCTACACGACCTCACCGGCTTCGAGGGCCGCTGCGACGCGCTACTCTTCGCATCCGACGCTTCATGGACGCCTCCCCCGCGAGACCCTGAACTGGCCGCCTTGCGACGCACATTGCGCGGTCTTCCCGAAGCGCCCGAACCCGGCGGCGAGTTTGACCTCGTCGTTGCAGGCGGCGGTATCGCTGGAATTTGCGCGGCGGTCTCCGCCGCGCGCCTAGGGCTCTCCGTAACGCTCGTACAGGACCGGCCCATGCTCGGCGGCAACAACAGCTCCGAGGTGCGCGTATGGCTTCAGGGCGCGCGCAGCAAAGAGCCGTGGCCGCACATCGGCGACGTGGTGGCCGAACTGGAGCAGGCGCGTCGCGCGCACTACGGCCCCTCTAACACGGCTGACCTCTATGAGGATGAGAAGAAGCTCGAGGTCGCGCGCGCTGAGCCCCACCTCAAACTCTTTCTGCAGCACCGGGTCAACGGGATCGAGACCAACGGCCCGCTCATCCGTGCGGCCATCGCTCAGGACGTCATCACCGGACGCCGCCTGCGTCTCGGCGCGCACCTCTTCGCCGACTGCACAGGCGACGGCACGCTTGGCGCGCTTGCGGGGGCGGATTTCGAGATGACGCCCGAGGGGCACATGGGCCCCTGCAATCTCTGGAACGTCAAGGGGACTGACAGCCCGCAGCCTTTTCCGCGCTGCACGTGGGCGCTTGACCTGAGCCAGAGCCCCTTCCCGGGCCGCAGCAAAACAAACCCCGATCCCGACAAACTCGGCGGCTGGTATTGGGAGAGCGGTTTCAACCTCGACCCCATTGCGCAAGCCGAAGCGATCCGCGACTGGAACTTCCGCGCGATGTACGGCGCATGGGATGCGCTGAAGAATGTTGACGGTGTGCTGCCTAACTACGCGCTCAATTGGAGCGCCTATATCCGCGGCGGCCGCGAGTCGCGCCGTCTGCTCGGCGACGTGGTGCTGACGAAACAGGATCTCGTAGCAGGCAAACTCTACCCAGACGGCTGTGTGCCCACCGGCTGGAAAATGGACCTCCATCTGCCCGACCCGCACTACGAAAAAGGCTTTGAGGGCAACGCCTTCATTTCGGAGGCCCACTTCGGAGCCTACCCGATGCCGTACTGGATCCCTTACCGCTGTCTCTATTCGCGCAACGTTGCCAATCTCTTCATGGCCGGCCGCGACATCAGTGTCACGCACGACGCGCTCGGCGCGGCGCGGGTGATGCGCACGGGCGGCTGCATGGGCGAGGTGGTCGGCATGGCCGCAAGTCTGGCGGTCTCTCATCGCTCGTCGCCGCGAGCTGTCTACGAGCTGTACCTAGACGAGCTGAAAGAGCTGATGCGCCGCGGCGTGGGCAAGAGCCCTAACACTAACACGCCTTACGAAAACCAAGGCGAGCTTGCGCACAAGGCGAAATATTCGCCGCCAGCCGTGCCTCCGCCGTGGCTGGCGCGGGCAGGCGTGAACCTGACACGAACAGCCCGCGTCACAGTCTCCAGCGCACCAGAAAACGCAGAACTCCTGAACGATGGCAAAGCTGACCTCACCGACAACAGCCAGCGCTGGCTCAGCAAGGCCGGCGTGCCGCAGACGATTGAGCTGACGTGGGACGCTCCGCAGACCTTCAACGCGGCACGCATCGTCAGCGGATTCTGCGACAGCACGGGCGCACTCACCGGCGCGCTTGGCTCGTGGAAGCTCCTGGTTCACGATGGCACCGACTGGTGTGAGGTGCCTGGGGCAAGCGCCGCCGGCAACACGCGGGCGGACTGGTGCGCCACCTTCGCGGCTCAGCACGCGACTCGCGTGCGTCTTCAGATCACCGCCACTCCCAGTGACATCGCACGCCTCTGGGAAATCGAACTCTACAACGTGCCCTGACCCTCTCCGAGGACTTCAATGAACCGACGTACCTTTGTGCAGGCGTCCCTCGCTTCCTTGATCACCTTTTCGCTTCGCGCCGAAACCGGAAAGCACGCGCCGCGCATTCTGCTGCGCTCGTCGTGGCAGGTCGTGAATATCGGCGACGTCGCCCACACGCCAGGCGTGCTGGCGCTGATCGAAAAGCACATCCCCGAAGCCGAGGTCATACTCTGGGCCTCGGGCGACCTCTCCCCCGAAGTCGCAGCGATGGAGCGCACGCGTTTTCCGAAATTACGCATCGTGAAGGGCAGCATCGGCGCGAACGGCAAAGCGTCGAATGAGGAGCTCGGCGAAGCGGTGGCGTGGTGCGATTTCCTTCTGCATGGGTCGGGACCGTCGCTTGTGGCCCATAAAGATGTCGCCGCGTTCGAGAAATACGCAGGCAAACCGTTCGGCGTATACGGCATCACCTTTGGCGGCGCCGATGCAACGCAACGCGAGCTGATGAGCCGCGCGAAGTTCCTCTATTTCCGCGATTCGGTTTCGCTCGCGAAAGCGAAGAGCGACGGCGTGACTTGCCCTCTCATGGCGTTCGGCCCGGACGGCGCCTTCGCGTGCGACCTGCGCAACGACGCGGCAGCCACAGCCTTTTTGAGGGCCAACGGCTTGGAGGACGGCAAGTTCCTCTGCTGCATTCCACGGCTGCGCAACACGCCCTATTGGAAGATCCACAACAAGCCGATGGACGCGGAGGCTGATCGCAAGCACGCTCGAAATGAAGCGATGAAAGAACACGACCATGCGCCGCTTCGCGAGGCGATCTGCGCGGTCGTGAGCCAGACCGGACTCAAAGTCTTGGTTTGTCCGGAGGACATGAGCCAGATGGCGGTCGGCAAAGAAATGCTGATCGACCGGCTGCCAGAGGACGTCCGCAAAAGCGTGGTCTGGCGCGAAGCGTTCTGGCTCACCGACGAGGCGCTCAGCACCTACGTTCGCTCAGTCGGCCTGTTCGGGCTGGAGATGCATTCGCCCATCATGTGCGTCGGCAACGGCGTGCCAGCTATCGTCTGCCGCTTCGCCGAGCAGACGAGCAAGGGCACCATGTGGCGCGACATCGGGCTCGGCGAGTGGCTCTTCGACTTCGATGTCGAATCGGATCTGGCGCGACTGGCACCCGCCGTGGTGCAGATGGCCAAAGACCAGGTGGCGAGCCGTGCACAGGTTGCCCGTGCGCAAGCGTTCGTGAAAGCCTGTCAGCGGGAGACTCTGGGCGTGCTCAGGCAGCGTCTGGACGTCAGATATCCTTGACGGCGTTGCGCACCACCTGCGTGTGCAGACGGGCGTCGAACACATCGACGTGCTTGCCGACGTTGAACAGCGTGCCGATGGCGAACAGCGCCGTAATCATGTTCGTGCCGCCGTAACTGATGAACGGCAGCGCCAGCCCTTTGGTCGGCAAGCAGCCGGTCACCACGCCGATGTTGAACGCCGCCTGAAACACCAGCAGAAGCGTCATGCCGAAGGCCAAGAGGCGACCGAGCCTATCCGGCGCCCGCATGCTGATGAGGATGCCGCAGACCAACAGCACCGCGTAGGCGAGCAACACGCCGACCGAGAAAATGAAACCGAACTCTTCGCCGCCAATCGCAAAAATGAAATCCGTGTGGGCCTCAGGCAGATAATTGTATTTCTGGATGCTCTGGTTGAAACCCACGCCCCAAGGGCCGCCATTCTTGAAGGCAAGGATGGCCTGCTGCAACTGATATGCCGCAGCCGAACCGCTCTCTTCGCCGCTCAGCCACGCCTTGATCCGCTCCATGCGGTTCGCGTTCGTGGCGATCACCAGCAAGATCGGAGGGATGCCCATGCAGCCGATCACCAACAGGTGCCAAATCCGTGTGCCCGTCACAAACATGAGGGCGCCACCCGCCACGGCCACAACCATGGTCGACCCGAAGTCCGGCTCGGCGGCCAGCAGCGCCATCATAACGCCGAGCCCGATGGAGGGATACAGCGCGCCTTTCAGAAACTGACGAACCCGCCAGCCGATGCGGTCCATCCACACCGACATCACCACAACGATCACAATCTTGGCGAATTCGCTAGGCTGAAGGCGCAACGGACCGAGATTGAGCCAACGGTAGCTGCCCTTGACCTTGCCGCCGATATGCGGGGCAAAGACCAACACCAAACCGATCGCCACCGCCACGTAGAAGCCCACCGGCAACAGCGGATACTTTTTCCACCAGTGGTAATCGAACTTCGCGACGGTGTAAGCAACCCCAACAGACAGCGCGAGCCACATCAACTGACGCTTAAAGAAAAAGTGCGGGTCGGCGTATAAGCCTTGAGCCCGCACTGTACTTGCTGTCGCCAGCAAGACTATTCCTAAGCCCAGAAGAGTGACAACGGTCAGTGAGAGTGTTGTCAGGGTCTTCCGCATAGAGCCATCCGTTTACTGAGCGCCGGGGATCTTGAGCACGGTGCCAGCCTTCAGTTCGGTGGAGGTCAGGTTGTTCAGCGACTTCAGATCGCTCGGGCTGACGCCCCAGCGGATCGCAACCGCGTACAGATCCTCGCCCTCTTTCACCGTGTAGGTCTGCGCGTTGCTCTCCGCAGCAGTCGGCGTCTTCGCCGTCGTCGTCTCAACCTTGACCGCAGGGGTCTCGACCGCAGGCGTGGCGGCCGGCGTGGTGGTGTCAACCGCAGGCGGAGGAGTCACAGCCGGAGCGGACTCGACAGGCTTAGCGGCGGCCCCAACGGTGCTCTTGGCTGCCGTTGTTTTGGGAGCCGTTGTTTTGGCCGCCGTCGCCGAAGCCTTCTTGGCTACGGGAGCAGCTTCCGTCCCCTTCTTCGCGCCGGGCACTTTCAGTTTCTGGCCGACCACGATCTTGTCACTCTTGAGGCCGTTCGCCTCGCGCAAGGCGGCCGCCTTGACCCCATGCTTATGGGCGATCAAAGAGAGCGAGTCGCCCTGCTTGACAACGTACGTCGTTCCCGGCCCCGAAACCGCAGGTGCCGCCGCCGAAGCCTTCGGCGCGGAGGTCTTGGGTGCGGACACCTTCGCCTTGGACGTCGTCGCCGACACATGGCGAGCCTTCGAGACTTCCACCAAGCCCGGCAATTGAATCGTCTGACCGACGCGCAGCTTGCTAGGCGTAATTCCGGGGTTCACAGCCACGACATCCTGCCAGCGCAGGTTAAACTTGTAAGCGATCGCAGAAATGGTGTCACCCTTCTGAACGGTGTAGGGCGTTGTGCTTTGAGCAGACGGCAACTCCGCAGTCGCTACCTCGGGAACAGCCGTCACCGGCTCAACTGTCTGTGTCGCAACCGGCTCCGTCCCTGCCTCGGGAATCGTGGTTGCGGCCTGATCCGACGGTTTCTTTCCAAACATGCCGCAACCCTGAAGCAGAAGGCATCCTGCAACCAGATTGGCACCTGCTACGATACGAATGGTTTGACGATTCATTGTGTCTCCTTGTCCTTCTTGCCCTCAGAAAAGAAACGTTTCAGAGATCCGCAACCGCGCGAACCCTTGCAGTGAAACGTTCTCCTCTTTCCCGATAGCTTTGAAATTGATCGAAACTAGCTGTGCCAGGCGAAAGCAAAACCGTGTCACCTGCTTGCGCGTCACGCACTGCCGCATCTACGGCCTTTTCCAGCGTAAAGCATAGCTCGCAGGGAACCGACGTCGACCACGCTTGGCCCATTTGGTCTGAACAGCGGCCAATAAGATATACCTTTTTTGTGGTTTGTGTCAGTAACTCTTTTATGGTTTCGAGGTCGCTCTCTTTCAAAAGGCCGCCGGCGATCAGCCGAACGGGCTTTCTCACCATCTGCAAAGCCGCCGCCGTTGCCGCCAAACTGGTCGCCTTGGAGTCGTCGACGAAACAGACTCCCTGCTTGCTTTCACCGATCCACTGCACCCGGTGGGCCAAAGGCTCAAAGGTCAGCAGTCCCTGCCGGATCTGGGCTTCGCTCAATCCCGCATAGCGCAGAGCCGCAACGGCCGCTGCGGCCGCCACCCCCAAGATCGCGTTATCGAACCAACTGTCCATCAGCGTCACCTTGCACAGGCCACCTTCTAGCGCACCCGTCACCTCATGATCGACATAGAACCAGTCCCCGTTCGTACCCGAGCCAAACCGCAACTTGAGAACCCCCTCAGGGAAGCTCCCCTCGTCGTCTACGTCCATCGGCAACAGGGCCACACCACCGGTCCGCATAGCCGAAAAGAGTTTCAGCTTCAGGCCCTTGTACTCCGCCATGTCGGCGTGCCGATCTAAGTGGTCGGCCTGGATGTTCAACAAGATCGCAATGTCCGGGCTGAACGTCCGCGTGTGTTCCATCTGAAAAGAGCTGACTTCAGTGACCGCCCACGCCAACGAGGGCTGTTCCAGGGCCAGACGGCAGAGCGGCACGCCGTAGTTGCCGGCTGGCGACGCCGATATACCCACACGGTTCAGCGTGTCGGCGCAGAATTTGACGACCGAACTTTTGCCCTTGCTACCCGTCACCGCCAGAACCTTGCCGCCCCAGTAGCAGGCGCCCAACTCCAGTTCGGAAATCATCGGGACGCCCCGCCTCCGGCACGCCTCGATCCACGGATGCTGCATCGCGAACGCCGGGCTCACCACGCACACGTCGAACGTCTCGGGCGGCAACTCGACCGCGCCGAAGGTCACGACGCCACCGGCCCGCCGCACCCGCTCTGCGGCCGCCGCCATCTTGGCCTCGGTCCCCTCGTCCACCAGTCGCACACGCCCGCCCCGTGACAGCAGCAGCAAGGCGGCGGCCTCGCCGCTCAGCCCGGCTCCAAGCACCAGTGCGTTTACCCGGTCATACGCGCAGTTCATCCAAAACCCTTTCCAGTCGCATGCCGCGCGACGCTTTCAACAGCAGACAGTCGCCAGGCTCCGCAAACGCTTTGACGGCGACAGCGGCTTCCGCCACGCCCGAAAACCTGAATACACGCGACGCCGGATATCCGGCTTTCACCGCCTCGTCCGCCAAATACCGCAACGCATCCGAGCCGACAGCGAACAAGCCATCTGGAGACAACTCCGCGACACACCGGCCCACCTCACGATGCAGGGCCTCGGCGTGTCCGCCCAGCTCGAGCATGTCGCCCAACACCACCACTCGGCGCCCCGGGCAAGGCAGTTTCACAAAGGTGCGCAGCACGGCCATCATGCTGTTCGGGTTGGCGTTGTAGGCGTCGTTCACCACCGTCACGCCGCCACATACCGTGATCTCCCAGCGCATGCCCGGCAGCGTCAATTGCAACAGCGACTGCGCAGCCGACTGCGCCGGAATGCCAGCGGTGCGTGCCGCAGCGAACGCCAACAGCAGATTCGAAGCGTTGTGTTCGCCTGGCAGGCCGCTCCGCAATACCGTCTGCACGCCTGTCGCACGCTCCGTCACACGCAGCGCACCGCACAGCGGATCCAACAGGTCGCCCCAATAGTCCGCATCCCGTGTCGCCAGCGAAGTGGTCACCACCGGTGCGGGCGACAGCGCCGCCAACAGCTCAAAGCACGCCGTCTCGCGACAGAGCACGGCAAAGCCGTCGCGCGGCAAGGTTGTAAGCAACGCGCCCTTCTCCCGCGCGATCGCTTCGACAGAGCCGAAGTGTTCGATGTGCGCGCTGCCGACACTCGCCACGATCGCCGCGCGCGGCAGCAGCACATCCGCCAGGCGCGCGATTTCTCCAGGATGATTTGTGCCCACCTCGAAAATGCCGAAAGCCGTCTCCTGCGGCATGGACAGCAGGCTCAATGGCAGCCCGATCTCGTTGTTCAGATTGCCCTGTGTGGCACACACCGCGCCGCCCGCAGCAAAGAGGGATGCAGCCATCTCTTTCGTTGTGGTCTTGCCGGAGCTGCCTGTGAGTCCGATCACACACGCAGCGCTTTTTTGCCGCCACGCACGGGCTGCAGAGCACAACGCCTGACGCGTGTCTGCCACACGGATGAGCGGCCAGCCGGACACGCCGCCGGCCGGTCGCCATGACTGTTCAACCAGCGCAGCCGCCGCACCGCCGCGCAGCGCTTGGCCCACAAAGTCATGCCCGTCGAACCGCTCCCCGCGCAGCGCCACATACAGGCAGCCGGGCGTCAGTTTGCGCGTGTCCTGCGTCACCCCGCACACCGTCGCAGGCACCCCCAGCCGTTCGCCGGACACCCATTGGGCGAACGTCTCTGTCTCAAATCGCGGTAGTCTGTTTTCCACATCTCACCCCGTCAGAAGCGCCACCTAAATTCCGGAGGCCTCTTGCATCACAACCTGGCGGTCATCGAACGGCACGGTACGCCCTGCCAGCTCTTGGAACGGCTCGTGACCCTTGCCAGCCACCAGAACCACGTCGCCTTCGCGGGCCATCGACAGCGCGCAACGGATCGCCGCACGGCGGTCCGGCTCGACCACCGCCGCAGACCCAGCGGGAACGCCCACCAGAATCTCCCCGATGATCGCCATCGGATCTTCGGAGCGCGGATTGTCCGACGTGATCACCAGCTGATCCGCCAGCGCCCCGCAAGCGCGTCCCATCAGTGGCCGCTTGGTTCGGTCCCTGTCACCCCCGCAGCCGAACACCACAATCAGCCTGCCCTGGGTCATCTCGCGCAGCGTCCCCAGCACGTTGGTCAGAGCGTCATCCGTATGCGCGTAGTCCACGAACACCGTGGCCTTCAGCGCCACCGGCACGCGCTCCAACCTTCCCCACCGCGGCTTCGCCTCTTGCAGCGCCACCGCAATCGCGGTCAGCGGAACGCCCGCCTCCAGAGCCAGGGCTGAGGCGCACAGCATATTGGCAATGTTATAGCGCCCGGCCAGGTGCACGCGCAGGGGAGTGCGCTGACCGTCCGGAGTGGCCAGCACGAAACAGCTTCCGTCGGGCGTCAAAGCGATCTCCTCTGCGCGCACGTCCGACGCCGCGCCGAAGCCGCAGGTCACGCGCTTCAAAGGCAACGTCTCCAGATACGCCGCCATGCGTTCGCCGTAGCCCGCATCGCGGAAGCAGACCGCCGCCGTGCCGGGCTTCTCCTGGGCGAGTTGAGCGAACAGCTTCTGCTTGGTCTCGAAATACCGCTCCATCGTGCCGTGATAGTCGAGATGGTCCTGCGACAGATTGGTGAACGCTGCCGCCGCGAAGCGGATGCAGGACACGCGCTGCTGATCCAGCGCGTGCGATGAAACCTCCATTACGGCCGAGTCGCACCCCGCCCCTTGCATGGCTGCCAGCAGGCTCTGCAACTCGCAGGCGTCTGGCGTCGTCCGCGTCGCGGGGATCGAGCGGTCCCGATATTCCACTTGAACCGTGGTCAGCAGGCCCGGATTCCTGCCGCCCGCGCGCAGCAGTTCGCGCAACAGCCATGCGGTCGTGGTCTTGCCGTTGGTGCCGGTGATCCCGAACACGTCCAGCGTCCGGCTTGGCCAGCCGTTGAGCGCGGAGGCCAGCACCGCGAGCGCGTGCCGGGCGTCCTTGACCAGCACCAGACTTTTGGCGCAGTCGCGCAGCGGCGCCTCGGCGACAATCGCCACCGCACCTTTGGCCAGAGCGGCCGACGCGTACTTCCCTCCGTCATCCCGGCTGCCGCTGATCGCCACAAACACGTCGCCGGGCCTGACCCGGCGCGAATCGCACTGGACACCGGTGAAGGCCACTGGCAGCGATTTGTCCTGTAGCAGGGCGCTCATTTCCGGAAGGTCTGAAATTTTCATACGTCTTCTCTCCGCTCAAGGTTGATCGGCGCCCGCGTCCTCTTTTTCGTCGACAGGCTGATCGGGGGGAATCTCCAAGTAACGCGCCGTGGCCGCAGCGATCTTGGCGAAAACCGGCGCGGATACGAAACCGCCTGTGTGCTGCGGCCGAGGCCGCTCCACCGAAACCAGCACGCTGAACACCGGCTCGTGCGCAGGAACAAATCCAACGAACGAGGCGTAGTAATCGGTGCTCGAATAACCGCCGGGAACCGCCTTTTGTGCGGTTCCCGTCTTGCCGCCGACGGAATAGCCTGCCACCGTCGCACGCTTGCCCGTTCCACCTTCCTCGGTGACGCCGATCAACATCTCTCGCACTTTGCGCGCCACTTCGGGCCGAACGGGCCGACCCATCACCTCGGGCTTGGCCTTGAACACAACCTCTCCGGTCGGCGCAACGATCTTGTCCACCACATGCGGGCGCATCATCTTGCCGTCGTTCGCCAGCGTCGAATAGGCGTTGATCATCTGCAAGCCCGTCACGGCAATGCCCTGCCCGATCGGCACGCGTGCCGGCGTCAGCTTGCTCCAATCCTTTGACCGCGCCAAGATGCCCCGCTCCTCACCCGGCAGCTCGATCCCGAGTTTCTCGCCGAAATTGAAAGCGCGCAGATACGCCTCGAGCCGTTGGGGCTTGAACATCAAGCCGATCTTGGCGCAGGCGATATTGCTGGACTTCTTCAGAGCCGTGCTCACGGTGATGCTTCCCGTGACGTGATCGTGAAGCGGCTTGCCCGCATAGAACCACGTTCCGTCGCCCACGTCGAAAACCGTGTCGGGCGTCACGAGATGCTCGTTCAGCGCCGACGCCACAGTCACCGCCTTCATGATCGAGCCCGGCTCATAGACGATCGCCAACGCGTTGTTGCGCCAGACGTCACCACTTTCGTCGGTGTAGTGTTCCGGCTCGAAGTCCGGATAAGAGGCCATGGCCAAGATGGCGCCGGTCTTGATGCGCTCCACGATCACCCAACCGCTGACGGCCTGGAACTTCTCAACCACTTCCTTCAGGGCTTGCTCGACCTCGTACTGGATGTTGTGGTCCAGCGTCAGATAGACATCGCACCCGGGAATCGCCGGCACGTGCACCTTGCGGCGGCTCCAAATCTCCGTCCGCCCGGCATCCACCTCGCTCGTGATCAGTCCCGGCGTGCCCTTCAGGTACTGGTTGAAAGCCTGCTCAATGCCCGCGCCGCCCACCCCCATGTTGTTCACGAACCCCAACACGTGCGCCATGCGTCGCTCCTGCGGGTAGGACCGCACAACCAGCTCTTCGGCACCGATACCGCTGATCCGCTTGGGGTCGGCCAGCATGGTGAAGGCCTGATCGTTGAGCGAGACGCCTAAGCGGATGTAGCGGGAATCCGTCTGGCTGAACTTCGCCAGCACATCGTTCTGGTCGAGGCAGAGCGCCTCCGCGACGGTCTTCGCGATGTACCGCACGTCGTGCTCTTTCTTCACCGCCTTCGGATCCAGAAAGTATTGGCGGGCGGGCAGGCTCGCCGCCATGGGGAACTGGTCGGCGTTGCAATCGAAGATGCGGCCCCGCAAGCCTAACAGCTCGCGCGTGTACTCGCGCTTGACCTTGGAGTGATTCCCCAAATGGAGATAGCCCAGCCTTCCCGCCAGACCGCAGAGCGATGCGAACAACACAGCGGCAACGACCCAGACGCGCATCTGTATGCCGCGCTCTTGCATGGTTTTCTAATCCGCCTCCCGCCACCGCTATTACTGAGCTGAGCGCGCCACGCGCTCGCCTGCGTTCCGGCTCCGCTGAAACCTCACCAAGGCGAGCTGTCCAGGCATGGGTCGCCCATTCATGTCCATGCGCACGACCTGTTCCGGCGTCGGATAGGTCATCATAATGCCATGCTGCAACATCGCCCGCTCTAATTTTTCGGGTGTCTTCTTCTCGTTCCACCTTGACTCTTCGCGCACCCGCTCACCTTCGAGCGCGGCGTACTTCTGTTCGTATTTGCGGATTTCCTGGCCCAGTTGCGCGCTCTTTGAGTCCATGAACCAATAACTCAAGGCCACGCTCGCGGCCAGCACGATCACACCGGCCGCCGGAACTGGCAGAAATTTGACACGCACCTGTCTTTTGCGATTTCTTCTCATGCTCACACCCTCCTGTGGGTTGTGCCTTCCAAATGAACAGCCCAAAAACAATCATCAAAAAAACTTGCCCGCCCGCCGAACGGGCGCTTCGCACCGCGACACCGCCCGCAGCTTGGCCGAACGTGCACGCGGATTCGCACCCACCTCGTCCGGGCCCGGCTCAACCGCATGCCGCGTCACCTTCTCCACCGCCGGCAGCTCGCCTTCCCAGCGTTCGCCGCCCTGCTGCAGCGACACCCACTTGCCGGCGTGCGCCGCGAAACACTGCTTCACCCTGCGGTCGGTCAGGCTCTCGAACGTGATCACCGCCATCCGCCCGCCAGGCCTGAGAAGCCGCAGTCCGTCTTCCAGCGCCTGTTCCAACTCTTCCAGCTCCCGGTTCACAGCCATCCGCAGCGCCTGAAACACCCGCGTAGCCGGATGCCGCGGGCCTTTCCGTCCGCCGAGCGCATCGCTCACCACCTCTGCCAGCCGCGCGGTCGTGCCGATCGGCTGCCGCTCGCGTTCGCGCACGACTGCCTGAGCGATCCGCCACGCCTGAGGCTCTTCTCCGAGCCGCCTTAAAACGTCTGCGAGGGACTGCACGTCCAGCCGTGCGAGCAGGTCGGCCGCCGACTCCCCCCGAGTCGCATCCATCCGCATGTCCAAGGGCCCCTCCAGGCGGAAGCTGAACCCTCGTCCGGGCGTATCAAGCTGATCCGATGATACGCCCAGATCCAGCAGAATGCCGTCTACTGCCGCAAAACCGTTCGCCTCAGCCAGACGCTTGATTTCGCCATGAGCTCCGTGCACAAGCGTCTTTTCGCCGGACAACACCGCCAGCCGCACCGCTGAGCGCGCCAAAGCTTCCGTATCCCTGTCGATACCCAACAGTCGGCCGGTAGGCCCCGCGCGCCGCAGAATCTCGGCCGCGTGACCCGCTCCTCCCAGCGTTCCATCGATGTAGCTTCCACCGGGCACGACCGCCAGGGCCTCCACGGTTTCCTGCAGCAACACCGACAGGTGCATAGTCCCTCCAGACAATCCTCAACCGAATGATCGCGCGACAGAACGTGTTCGCCCGAAATCCGCGTCCGTACCTCGGACGGCATCGTTCATGTCCGCGATTCAAATCACTTGTCAGTCCGCGCGCTTCCCGCGCGTCATTCATCACTAAAACTGCAACGCTTCGCAAGCCTCGGCCAACCGGGTCTGGTCGACAGCCTCCTCTTCCGGCAGCAGCGCCGCCGACCAGAGTTGCACACGGTTCAGCGCTCCGACCATCACGACCTTCTCTTCCAGCATCGCAAACTTCAGCAGCCGGTCTTTGATGCGGATACGCCCCTGCACATCCAACGCCACTTGCTCGGAGTTCTCGCCCAAGACCCGCAGCGCCGTGCTCGCGCCTTTATCGAACAGCGCGCGCTGCCGCAGTTTCTCAAGCCGGCCCTCCATCTCAGCAGGCGGCAGAAGGTTCAAACATTTCTCACGCGGATCGGGAATAATGTACACATAGGCTGGAGACCCCATCAGTTCCCGCCACCCCGCAGGGATGGTGAACCGCTTCTTAGGGTCCAGCGCGTAATCAAACCGGCCGACCAGCAAACCTGATCCAACCGATGTCCCGACACTCTGTCCGCCAGGTGAAACCACAATTTGACCTTTCTTGACATTATTCAACACCTTCTGACACCGGATGTCAATAGCAAAAGAGTCAAAAAAGGTCTGCGTGAAAAATGCTTAACTCCCTTAAATGCAGACAATTATAGTATACACTTTGAAACCTGCAATCGAAAAAAATATGTTTTTTACCCCCTCGAAAACCGTTTTTTTTCTTTTTCCGAAAAAAGGCCGGTTTCGTCCCTCTTTTCGCATCGCCCTCCCATCTGTTTTTCTCGTTCCTTTGTGCGGCTCCGCAGTTGCGCCCGCGGGAAATTAGTTTTATAGTGTCCCGAGTAAATGGTTGCCTGACTCGCCGACTTCCCATAAATAGGAGCAGTTCCCATGCAAACAACGATAAGCGGCACACTGGTCGATCCGATCCAACGGAGCATGTACGGCGCACGTCTCACCCTCTCCGAGCAAGGCACGGTCGCCTCGGTCACACCCGATGACACGCCTGACCCCGTCTACATCCTCCCCGGCTTTGTCGACGCCCATGTGCACATCGAAAGTTCCATGCTCACTCCCGCAGCCTTCGCGCGCGCCGCCGTCGTGCACGGCACACTGGCCGCCGTTGCCGATCCGCACGAGATTGCAAACGTGCTCGGCGAAGAGGGCGTCGAACTCATGCTGGCCCTCGCCAAGCAGACGCCGTTCGTTTTCGGATTCGGCGCGCCTTCCTGCGTGCCCGCAACTCCCTTTGAGACGGCTGGCGCGGAACTCGACGCCGCCGCAGTCGCACGCCTCCTCAGCAAACCGGGCGTCACCCACCTTGCTGAAATGATGAACGTGCCGGGCGTCCTTAACAAAGACCCCTCCGTGCTCGCCAAACTAGCCGCCGCACGCCGCCTCGGCAAACCCATCGACGGCCACGCGCCCGGCCTCACAGGCCCCGGGCTCCAGGCTTACGCTGCAGAGGGCATCACCACCGACCACGAAAGCCTCACCTTCGACGAAGCGCGCGAAAAGATCAAAGCCGGCATCAAGCTTCAGATCCGCTACGGCTCTGCCGCGCGCCAGTTCGAGGCCTTCATCCCCCTTCTGGCCCGCTACCCCGACATGTGCATGTTCTGCAGCGACGACAAGCATCCCGACGACCTGCTGCGCGACCACATCAATTTCATCGCGGCGGCCGCCTACCGCAAAGGCATCTCCCTGCAGTCCATCCTTCAGGCCGCTTGCGTCAATCCCATCCGACACTACAACTTGCCGCTCGGGCTGCTCCAAGTCGGCGACACCGCTGACTTCCAACTCCTCGACGACCTGCAGACGTTCAAGCCGCGCGAAGTCTGGCTGCGCGGGCACTGCGTCGCCCGCGACGGCCAATCCTTCCTGCCCTGCGGCGAACCCTGCGTGCGCAACCATTTCGCCGCCGAGGTGCTCCAGCCCGAAACCCTGCGAATTCCCGCACCCGCCGGGCGCCCGGCACGCATCATTGGCGTGCGCGATGGTCAACTCGCCACCAGCCACCTTGTGGACAAACCCGCCGTCTCCAACGGGTTTGCGGTTGCGGACACCGAACGCGACATCATCAAGCTCGTGGTCTACAACCGCTACGTGCCCGCACAGCCGGCCGTAGCGCTGGTCAAAGGTTTCGGCCTCACACGCGGCGCCATCGCCTCCAGCGTTGCCCACGATTCGCACCACATCATCGCTGTCGGCGTCACCGACGAGGCGCTTGCCGCCGCCATTAACGAGGTGGTCATGCGCAAAGGCGGCTTGGCCGTGGCAGACAACAACCGCAAAGTGCTGACCTCCCTTGCCCTTCCTCTTGCGGGGCTCATGTCCGTCGAACCCGCCGAACAGGTGGCGCGCGCCTACTCCGATTGCGATGCGCTCGCGAAAATACTTGGCACGCGGCTGACCTCGCCCTTCATGGCGCTCTCGTTCCTCGCGCTGCCCGTAATCCCTGATCTCAAGCTTACGGACAAAGGCCTCTTCGACGGCAAGGCCTTCCAGCATGTCCCCCTCTTCCTCGCCGAATAGCGGGGTTCCGCGCGCAAAAAAGCGACAGCTGAAAAGCGATCTCGCCCCTCATGGCCGCCGCCGACCGTCGAGGAGCTCATCTTGACGGCCCCCATCATTTCGGTGTCCTTCGTGATGGCGCAACGCGCCTTCCGGTCCTTCACAAAGCGGGAATTGTCGCGGGTTCCAGAATGGTCTACACTATGCCACATGGTCAACTACTTGCAACAGCTCGCGGACCGGCGGCGCTTCGGCATGCGGCCTGGGCTGGAATCGATCTGCGCGGTGCTGGCGCGACTGGGCAACCCCGAGCGGGACGTGGCCGCTATCCACATCGCAGGGACGAACGGCAAGGGCGCAGTCGCGGCCCTCTGCGAGTCTGTCCTGCGCGCAGCGGGCTACCCGGTGGCGCGCTACACCTCGCCGCACCTCGTGCGCGTCAACGAGCGCTTTCTCATCAACGGTGAACCCGCGGATGACGCCGCCTTGGCGTCTGCCGCACAAGAGGTCGAGACCGCTGTGCGGGCAGTCGAGAGCGCGCAGCAGATCGAGGCCACCTTCTTCGAATGCCTGACCGCCGTGGCGTTCGTGCTCTTCCGCCGCGCCGGAGTCAAGCTCGCCGTACTGGAGACCGGACTCGGCGGCAGGCTGGATGCGACAAACGTCGTCACCCCGCTCGTCTCGGTGGTCACGCGCATTGGGCTCGACCACTGCGACTGGCTGGGCGACACGGTGGAGAAGATCGCCGGAGAGAAGGCGGGCATCATCAAGCCGGGCCGTCCCGTCGTGTGCGCGGCCATGCCGGACGAGGCGCGGGCCGTGATCGCCCATGCGGCGGCGCAACGGCAATCGCATTTCGTAGACGCAGCAGAGGCCGTGTCGGTGACGGTAACAAAAAGCGAGTTGTCGGGTCAGACGCTCAAGATTGCGACGCAGGACCGCGCGCTGCCCCCTGTGCGACTGCCCCTGGCTGGCGCGTTTCAAGCCGAGAACGTCTGCACGGCCGTCGCCACACTGGAGGCTATGACGGACTGCGGACTGACGATTCCCGACGCCGCTTACGTCAGGGGGCTGGAGAGCGTATGCTGGCCGGGGCGCTTCCAACTGGCATCGAAGGACCCATCTGTGATCGTGGATGGCGCGCACAACCCCGAAGGCGCTCGCGCCTTGCGGCAGGCGCTCAAGAGCTGCAAAGTGAAAGCGCCGGTCGGACTGGTCGCCGGCTTCTGCGGCGACAAAGATGCGCTGGAACACGTGCGCTCTCTGGCTCCGGTTGTCAAACGCGCGTGGGGCGTCGCGGTTCCGAACCCACGCTCGCTCACGGCTGACCAGACCGTGGGCGTCATGCGCATGGCGGGCATCGACAATGCCACGGCCTGCGCGAACTTAAAGGAGGCGCTGGACCAGTCCCGCGCGTGGGCCCGCACGTCTGACGGCGTGGTGGTCGTATGCGGGTCACTCTTTCTCGCGGGTGCGGCGCTGGTCGCGCTGGACGCCTTCCCCTGGCCCTGCGACCGCCGCGACATGAACGAGCTGCTGCGCCCCTCCGGTCTCTAAAGTCTCGGGAGTCTATCCTGTCCCCTACGAAAGGCCAACCATGTACGAGAACGCAAATGTGGAAGTGATCGCGCGCGGCGCGTGTGTGATCGACGGACAACTCCTGCTGTGCCACGGCAAGAAAGCGACGCTGACCTATCTGCCCGGAGGACACATCGAATTCCGTGAGACCGCGCGGCAGGCGCTGGTGCGCGAGATCAAAGAGGAAATGGGCCGCGACGCAGAAGCGGGGCGCTTCCTCGGCTGCTGTGAGCACGCCTTTGTGCAGAAAGGCAAACCGCATGCGGAGATCAACCTCGTGTTCGAGCTTCATATTCCAGGCCTCGATCCCAACGCGCCCGTGACCGCGGCCGAAGAGTGGATCGGCTTCCGTTGGCAGCCGTTGGACAAACTGGACAGGGCCTGTCTTGAGCCCGCGCCGTTGCGCGCCCTGATCGCGGAGTGGCTGAAGCAACCAGGCGGACATTTCGTGTCGGGCGACGCATGGCAGGGCGAAGAACAGGCGAAACGAAACTGAGTTTGGTGTTGCATCCTATGGGTGCCGCTCTTTGTGATATACTCTGTCGGACGTGTTCAGTGGGTAAAAGCGCGAGCGTGAAGAGGCAAGGAATCGACGTATGGATTTCGATGAATTTCCTGATGACCCTGATGACGAGAATGCGTTTCTGAAAAAAAGGCCGAGCTGTTTGCTTGGACTCTTTCGGCTCTTTCTGGTCATGTTGGTGCCGCTGTTCATCTTAGTGGCGCTAGCGCCGCTGTTGATGTCGACCGACCCCGGGCTGCAGTGGGCTCTGAAAAAAATCAATGCGTCCATCGCGCCTGCCGAGGTGTCTATCGAGCAGTGGTCGATGGGTTGGCTAAGCGCACCGGCACTGGCGAACGTGCATTACTCAGATGTGGCGCATGGCGCCGATGTCACGGTTGAGCAGGTGACCTTCGACCGCGGCTTGCTCCGTCTGCTGCCCATCGGCGTGCTCGACCTCGGGAGCGTCACGCTCAAGAATCCTGTGGCGGCGGTCTCGCTTGTTCCGCCAGCCCAACCGCCGCCGACCGAGAAGGCTGCGAAAGCGGGCAAAGGTGGCGCGTTCATTTTGCCGGTTGTCGATGTCGCGGTCTCGCTAAATGTCGAGAACGGCCGAATGAAGGTGACCGGCGATACGCCAGAGCCGTTTGAGGCGGAGCAGGTGAACACAACGGTCGTCTTGGAATCTTACCGTAAACCGATCGGCATTCAGACGCAAATGAAAGTGGGCGGCGGCACGCTGGCGCTTGAAGGGCGAGTGCAGAGTCTGCAAGAGCTTTTCAAAGGCGAGTCTTTTGAGAAGCCCGAGAAGCTGACTCTGAAACTCGTGAATGTGGACCTGACCGCATTCTGCCCGCTGATCCAGCACGCCAGCGGCGAGCCGTGGATCCGCAGCGGCGTTGCCGAGGGCGCACTGACAGCGGTAGTTTCGGGCCCTGACCAGTTCAAGGTGGAGGGCGGCGTGATGGTGAGCGGTCTCTCGGTGGCAGCCGCCCATCAGAAACCCTCGCCAAAGGGCGACCTGGCGCTGATGGTCGATGTGGGTTACGACAAGATGGTAGTGTCGGTCACCAAGTTCGACCTCTCCTCGCCGTGGCTGCGCGCGAATGCGAGCGGCACGTTGCGGCAGGGTGCACAGGCCGGCGTGATGATCGGCTCGATCAGCGCAAAGGCTGAATCGGATCTGGCATCCGTGTCGCGTGATTTCGCACCTGCGCTGGGGCTGTCAATAGGTTTCAAAATGCAGACGGGCAAGCTGCAGGCTGCCATCGAGCTGGAGGGCACTGAGGCAGCGATGACCGTTGACGCCAATCTCACCACGGCGAATCTCGCGATGACGATCGACGAAGAGCCGCTAGTGCTGAAGCCAGCCCCTTCGCTGGTGTTCAAGGCGAAGTTCCCTTATGGAGAGTGGCCCGAAGTCGAGACCTTCCACCTCAAGGCACCGTTTGCGGATGTGTACGGCAGCGGAAAATTCGATGCCGCCGTCGTAAAGGGCAAACTGGATCTGACGCGCTTCTCGCGTGATTTCAAGCGCATGCTCAAGAATGCTCCGCCCATGGTGGGCTCGATCTATCTGGACATGGCGACCAAGCGCGACGACAGACGTGTGGCCGTGAGCGCGTTCCTGAAGATGGCGGACGTTGCGGCGGAACTGAGGCCCGGACAACGCATCGTGGTGCCTCAGGGCACGCTGAAAGCCGACGGTTATGTGCCGCTGAAGGAGGACAAGCCCGAAAGCGAGATTCAGGACGCGACGTTCGAGTTCACCCTCGAGAGCGGCAAGCTGTCGGGCAGCTGGAAACGGCTGGCTCCGTCGCAAGGGGACCGTCCGCTGGTGCTGCGAGGTTTCACGCTGGCGAGCGACATGGAGCTGGGAAGCGTGCGGCGGCTGTTGGGGGGCTTCATCCCCACGTCGGCGCAGCGGCGTATGACGGAGTGGCAGGGCCACGTGATCGCGAACGCAACGGCGGAGGCGGCCAGCGGCGTGATGAAGGCGCGGATGAACGCGGCGGGACAGAAGATTGTGGCGGAAAGCAGCGATGGCGTGTGGCGCGTTCCGGACATCCGTCTGGAGGGGGCGCTGACTCAGAGCGGACAGAAAGAAGGCGTTCGGATTGAGGCGACGGTGACGGGCAGTGGAGCACTGGAGCGCGACGGTGCGACGGTGTTCGCCGAGAAGGAAGCCCGCCTCGCCGTGGACGCCCAGTTCGCAGCCGACTATGACAGCGTGCAAGTCTCGAAGGTGGACCTGGCCTCGGGTCTGTTCAACGTGCAGGCGCAGGCAGATATAACCGAGCTTTCAACTCGCTGTGTCGTGGCATCGAAAGGCAAGGCTTCGATCGACTTCGAGGCGGTAACACAGTTGCTGGAGGCGAAGGGCCTCGACGAGTTCCATCTGACGGGGCGGGAACTGCGCGAATTCAATTTTGTGGCGCCGGTGGCAGGCGGTATTGCGACGGTGTTCTCCGACGGCGATTTCTCTGGCGCGGCGTTCGTGGGTTCATTCAAGGGACTGGGGCTAAGCGCGGGGCCCTCTGAAGCCGCTTTCCGACTGTCGAAAGGCCGTTTGAAAGTGGCGTATACGCCTGCGCTGAACGACGGGAAACTGCAGTTGACACCGGAGCTGACTGTGGAGCGTGGCACAACGACACTGAGTTTCCCTGCGCAGACGAGGCTGCTGGAGAACGTGAAGATCAATCAGGAGATGGTTGACAAGTTGATGGTCAACGTGAACCCGCTGTTTCAGGGAAGCAAGGTGCTGGATGGCACGGTGACGCTGGATCTCAAGAGCTGCCGCTTGGTGTCAGGGCTGACGCCGGATAAGGGCGTGGCGGCAGACATGGGAATCGTGTTCAAGAACCTCAAGTTGGAACTCGGCCCGTCGCTGCTTGAACTGTTGGCCATGCTCAAGGTGAAGAATCGGGAGTACAACGTGACGCAACTGCCGGTCCACGTGGTGGTGAAAGACGGCCGGATCAACATGGATCCGATTAGGATGGTGATCGACAAACAACCCGTGATCTTCAGCGGCTGGGTGGCATTCGACGGCACGATAAAATACGTGATAGAGGTGCCGATAACGGACCGCATGACCGGCGGCACGGGTGGCAAGTTGCTCAAGGGAATGAGCATCAAGATCCCGGTGACGGGCACGGTGAATGAGCCGCGGCTCGACACCAGCGTGCTGCAGAACGCCTTGGGGGGACTCCTCAAGAGCGCGGTGGGCGAACACGCCGTGGAGAAGATGGGGGCTTTTCTGGAAAAACTTCAGGAAGAGCTGCAGAAGTAGGCGCAGTTTTTACACCGCACTTGAATGCTGACAACCACGGCAGGAGAAGGTATCCTTCTGCCATTTCCGAACCCGTATGAGGCGACTATGGCTTTTGACAGTGGCAGCGTGAGCTTCAGGCTCTTCTATCTCCAGCAATCCTATGACACCGGACTGATCGACGCGTTCGCGCGAAACGCTGCGCCGCCGATCACGTCGTTAAACCGCGATCCTATTTCTGGCTGGGTCACCGGCCGACATCTGCTCGACCGGGATCTGACCGAAGAGAAATGCATCCTCGGCCCTTATCTGTACGCCATGTACATGAGGGCCGAAAAGAAGGTGCCCGAATCGCTCCTGCGCGCCTACAGCCGTCTCGAAGAGGATGTCGAACTGCGCGCGCGAGAGGTCGACGTTCTGCCGCGCGCCGTGCGCGCCGAAGTCAAGCAGCGCGTCATCGAGTCGCTCCTGCCCACCATGCCGCCGACGCTCAGCAGCATCCCGCTCGTGGTCGACTTCCGCAACGACTTGCTCCTCGCGGGCGCGATGTCCGACAAGCTGATCGACACCCTCTCGCCCGTCTTCAAAGAGACCGCAGGCACGCTGCCTATTCTGCTGACACCCGAGACCGCAGCGATCCGCCGCAAGCAGATCAACGCCAACGACCTCGACCCCGTCACCTTCTCGCCCGACGACACGCTCGAACCGCCGACCGAGTCCACGCTCGGCATGGATTTCTTCACCTGGCTCTGGTTCGTCTGGGAGAAAGACGGAGGCGTCTACCACCTGCCCGATGGCCGCGAGTTTGGCGTGATGCTCGAAGGCCCGCTCACCTTCTTCCGCGAGGGCCAGGGCGCACACGAGGCCGTATTGCGCAAAGGCACGCCAATCAACAGCCGCGAAGCCGCAACTGCGCTCCTCTGCGGCAAGAAGCTGAAGCGCGCCAAGGTCGTGATCGGACAAAGCGACAACGTTTTCTCCGCCACGCTCGACGCCGACTTCGCGTTCCGTTCGCTCAAGCTGCCCAAAGGCGATCAACAGGATCCGATCGGACGCTTCCAGGAGCGCATGCTGTTCATCGAGACCTTCTGGAGCGCGTGGCTCTCGCTCTACGACCGCTTCCTGGAGCTGCGCACCGATTCGAAGCGCTGGCCCCAGACCCTCGACGCCATGAAGCAGTGGATCGCACACATCGGTGACCGCCCAACCGATACTAAATAAGGCTGTGCGACGCCGTTAAAAGCAACAGAACCACGAAGGCCCCAAGAGCACGGAGAAACACCAAGTTGTATTGACCTTCGGCTTCTTGGCGGCAGACCAATTGGCCCTTACAACTCAATCGTGGCGCTCTTGAAATTCTCCGTGTCTTGGTGGTGAAGAAAGTCAACGGCACTACACTATGAAGACCGACCCGGTATCGCCGCAAGGCCGCCACACCGTCACCGTCGGAGGCGTCGCTCTGACAATGGAGACGCCGCCTGACCTCGACGCTCTGCTGGACCGTGCGGCTGCAACCGACCCGCAGGCGATCGACGCCATCCCCTACTACGCCATCCTCTGGCCTGCAGCGCTGGGCCTTGCCGAGCACCTGTGGCAACACCGCACAGACCTGCCCGGCACGCGCGTGATCGAGCTCGGCTGCGGGCTCGGACTGCCGGCGATCCTTGCAGCCAAGCTCGGCGCACAGGTGACCGCCACAGACTTCCACCCCGAGACCGGCGAGTGGCTGCTCCACAACGCGGCGCTGAACGGAGCCGCGCTCAACTACCAGCAGCTGGACTGGAATGCGTTCCTCGACGCTCGGCTCACGACGCTCGGCTCGCGGAGCCCAACCGACAGCCTAGTCATCGGCAGCGACCTGCTGTACGAGCGGCGGCACATCCCGGCGCTGGTCTGCGCCATCGGCGCGCTCTGCGCTCCCGGCGGCCACGCGATCATCGCCGACCCTGGCCGCGACAACCTCCAGCTTTTCGTTTCGAGCATGGAGAAATCCGGCTGGCATCACACCCTGCACACCGAGGGCGACATCTATGTCTGCCGCTTCAACCGCGCCTGATGCACCCTGTTATCGGCATTCCTTGAGCGTCTCGAAAAGCGCCAGCAGGTTATTGATCGGGGTCAGCGCCTGGATGTTGTGAATGGCGCTGAAGACGAACCCGCCCCCCGGCGCGAAGGTCCCGACCCTCGCCTTCACCTGATCTCGCACTTGAGCAGGAGTGCCGAACGGCAGCGTCCGCTGCGTGTCCACGCCACCGCCCCAGAACGTCAGCGCTTCCCCATATCGCTTTTTGAGCATCTCCGGCTCCATACCAGTCGCCGAGCATTGGACCGGATTGAGGATGTCGAATTCCGACTCCACGATCAGGTCGAGCAGCGGCACGATACTGCCACAGCAGTGCATGAAGGTCTTCCATGGCGTATGCGCGTGGATCCACCCATTGACCTTTTTCTGATACGGCAGGAACAGCTCGCGGTAACACGCCTGCGAACAGAACGGGCCGTTCTGCGTGCCGAAATCGGTGCCATTGGTTTGAATCACGGATATCCGGTCTCCCACCGCCGCATACAGGCGCGCAAGATTCTCAACGGCAACCTCGGCCTGTTTCTCGAAAACCACCTTGATATAATCAGGCCGCATCACAAGCGAGACATACCACTCCTCGATGTCGCGAATCCCCTTGGGCTGTTTCAGAAACGTCGCGGGCACCAGCGCGATGTCTCCGAAAGTCAGCCCGCCGAAGGTGCAGAACAAGGCGCGGTCGGACTGCGCTTGCAACCGCTTCGCCCGTTCGGAGAAAACGGCCAATTCCGCGTCTGCGATCAGCCCGAACTCTTCCAGATTGTCTTCGGGGCTCAGCGACTCTTCATCGATCGCGGGCTGCCGAATAATCGCGTCGAAAAAGTGCCCGCCCTCGGGCATCTTTGCGCAGGGAGCGCACCTGCGGTCGCCCTCAGGATATTGAAACAGTTCGCCGCTGGCGGCGTATTCCGTGTTGAATCCCCCAGGGATCAGCACCGGTGTGCCGTCGCGCAAAAGCCACTCTTTGAAATCTGCCGCGGGAAACCCGAACATGGTCCCCGTGCCATGCAGCGAAGCCGTGTCGACCCCAAGCGCATCGCCCAAGTCGGCGGCGACTTCGCCCAGCATCTGATATGGCTCCACCACTTTCACGGGCGTGCCGGGCACATCCAAACCCAGCGCCTGCCGCAGCTGGTAGACCACGCTCACATGAATGCCCGTCTGAAAGCCGCCGCCGAAATCCACTGCCAGCCGGTCCGGTTCGCGGTGTGCGCATGTGGCCTGAATCCGTTCTCTCGAAGTCATATCCGCTTTCCAGTTTCCAATTGTCAATCAATCCACGGACCCGCGCTCGGCCAGATCACGCGGCTTGCCTTGCTTCCCCGACGCGCGGAAGAAGACGCAGATAAACCGTGAATCACTTATACAGCAAGACCGCTTGTCGTGTGGCGTCGAAGGCTTTGCGGTCACGCACCCACTCGGCAAAGAGAGGTGTTAGCGGAGCATGGGACTTCATATACGTGCGTACGTGCTCCGTCCCATAGAGCTTGTCGAACCACTCAGGACGAACGCCCTTGTGTCGCCACACGCGCGTCGAGCCATACAGTTCCGCGAGTGTGTGAAGCACGATGAGAGAAACTTGAGCGGGTCTGAAGCGGGCGGGATCGGTGACCGTCAGCCTCACGCCGTCCAACTCTTTGCCCACATATGGCGCGACCCCTGCCACATAGCGGACCGGGTGGAATGTCACGCCCTTGACCCGCTGTTGCGCGAGGCGGTCACAGAACGCCTCTGCACGTAACCACGGCGCGCCGAGCACGCGAAACGCGAGATTTGTGCCGCGCCCGCAGTCGATGCCCGGCAGCGCCTCGGAGAAAACCGTGGCCGCGTAGGTCATCGCACTTTCCCACGTCTTGATCCCTGGCGAAGGCGGCACATAGGCGGGGCGCGCGCCATCCCACGCAGCGTCCGTGCGCGACCACCCTTCCATCCGCATCACCGAAAGCCGCACGCTTAAACCGAGCGCGTCCTTCATCCACCGTGCCGTCTCCGCAGGCGTCATGCCATAGACCAGCGGCAGCGGGCACGGTGCCACGAAACTCGCTAGCTTTGGATCGAGCATCGGGCCGTCGACGACGTGCGGCAGCGGAATCGGCCGGTCCGTGACGATCACTTCGACGCCCGCCTCGGCACACGCCTCAAGCATGTTCTTCAGCGTCGCCAAATACGTGTAGCAGCGCACACCGAGATCCTGCAAGTCGCACACCACGAGATCCACGCCGGCCAACATCTCCGGCGCGGGCCTGCGCCGTTCGCCATAGAGCGAGTAGACGGGAATGCGCCAATCGGGATGAGACCGCGTATAGGTGTGTTCGCCCGCGCCAGCCTGTCCGAAGAAACCGTGCTCGGGGCCATACAACGCCACCAGCCGGCTGCCGAGCGCACGGCGCAGGAGCTGGGCTGACGTAGAGCCGTCGGCAGTCAAAGCCGCCTGGTGACTCAGCAGGCCGATCCGGCGGCCCTTGAGCAGATCGAAGCGACGCGCTCGCAGCGCATCCATTCCGGTCCTCATTTGGCTTTATCTCCATGACGCAACCGATGCGAAAGAACAGCCAGGTTCGCCGCCAGATCTTCCCGCTTGACCATCACATCCGCAGGCACAGACAACTGCACCGGCGTGAAATTCCAGATGCCCCGAATGCCGCCAGCCATCATGGCGTCCGCCACGGGCTGCGCTTGGTCGGAGGGCACCGTCAAGATGCCGAGAGAAACATTGAGTTTGCGAACGATCTCCGCAATCTGCGAAGCGGGATAGACCGACACACCTGCGATTTTGCCGCGTTTCCTAGGATTCGAATCGAACGCAGCCACGATCTTGACACCTTGATGTTGAAAACCCGTATACCCCAGCAGCGCCGAACCGAGACGGCCCGCACCTGCAAGAACGGCCTCCGTGTTGGCGTTCCAGCCCAAGTAGCGCTCGATCGCAGCAATGATCTCTGCCAAGGGGAATCCGACACGCGGCTTGCCTCGCACTCCGGTCTTCGACAGATCCTTTCGAACCACAATAGGATCCAACGTCAACACCTTCGCGACCACAGCCCCCGACGCGTACGCTTCGCCTTGTGACTCCATCTCGCGCAGCACGCGTAAATACAGGGGAAAACGCTTGACCATCTTATCGCCTATTTCGGCTTTTCGCGCCCCGCTCATACGCTTCCACACCTTTCTTATTCCCACTTTTCGGTTTTATGTTAGCCTATTCTTTTAAAACAATAAAGCACATTCCCGCTGCGCGAAACCGCCGACGGTCATATCGTTTGTGCGACCTGTTTTTCCCTGCTATACTGCCAAGCAAACGAAAGCTGGTGTCGTTATGCATCTTCCGAATTCGCTCAACGCCTTGGCTCTGACCCTGCCTGTTCTCTTTCTTTCCGGAGGAAACGCCATGTCATACGAATCCATCTACCCCCGCACGCCGGTCGGCACCATCGAGATCAAAACACTTCCTCCCCGCAGAACGCTGGTCGCGTCCGCTCCTGGCGACGCCTTCGAGGACCGCGGCTCGGCCTTCCGCACACTCTTCAACTACATCAACGCCAACCAGGTCGCCATGAGCGTTCCGATCGAGGCTTCCGCATCGAGAAACGAAATGGTTTTCTTTGTCGGCAGCAACAGCACGGCGAGAGCCCTCGCGTCCACCGACCGGGTGACGATTCAGACGCTGCCGGAGATGGCTGTCGCCAGTATCGGTCTGCGCGGCAGCTACTCCCGCAAGAATTACGATGAAGGTCTCAAGCGTCTGACGGCGTGGCTGAACCTGCGAACCGAGTGGCACGCCTGCGGCGCGCCCTATGCCGTCTACTGGAATTCGCCTTTCATGCCGTGGTTCCTGCGCAAGTCAGAGATCCAGGTGCCACTGACCCGCGCTGTCGCAGCAGTCCCGGCCTTTTACACGTTCGGCGTGGAGACGATCGACGGCGGGCGCACTAACTTGGCTCCCTGTCGAGGCAAGGTAGCTCTCGTCGTCAACGTGGCCAGCAAGTGCGGCTTCACCAAACAATACGCCGGTCTTCAGAAACTGTATGAGGCCTACCGCGAACGAGGTCTCGTCCTGCTCGGCTTCCCCTCCAATGACTTCCTCGGTCAGGAGCCAGGCACCAACGCGGAAATCCAGCGGTTCTGCACACTCACTTTCGGCGTCACCTTTCCCCTCTACTCCAAGATACGCGTCAAGGGCGACGATAAGCATCCGCTCTTCGCGTGGCTGACGGACAGCACGCTTCACCCCGGACAAGGCGGCGAGGTTAGCTGGAACTTCAACAAGTTTCTGATCGGCCGGGACGGCACACTCGTGGCCCGCTTCGGCTCGCGCACAGCTCCCGACGATCCAGAGCTGATCGCCGCGGTCGAAAAGGCCCTGAAACCGTGATTGGGCATGCGCGCCCAGCGCGCTTTTGCTATCATCAAACCATGAGTGAACGTGTGGAGAAAGCGGCCACGCTATTCAAATCCGGCTGCACCTGTTCGCAAGCTGTCGTGGCGGCCTACTGCGATCTGTTCGGCTTGGATGAGAGGACCGCCATGAAGATCGCCTGCGGCCTTGGCGGCGGCCTCGGCCGCCTGCGCGAAGCGTGTGGCGCAGTCTCTGGCATGGCCTTGCTGGCGGGCCTGAAGTACGGCAGCGAAAACCCGCAGGACGCCGCCGCAAAGAAGCGGACATACGAAGCGGTCCAGCAGATGGCAAGCGCCTTTCGCGAGCAGCACGGCAGCATTGTCTGCCGCCAGTTGCTCGGACTCGACCGGGCCGAGAACGATCCGACGCCCTCCGAGCGAACTGAGGCGTACTACCAGAAGCGCCCCTGCGCGGCCTATGTAGCCGATGCCGCCGCTATCGTTGAGCGTTTGCTGCTTTAGCGCGGCTTTCCGTAGGCGGAGACGGGGCCCCGGACCGTCCGCGAACGCCTCGGGAGGCATCCTTGCCCAGCGCGGCAAAGTCAGCCTGACTTCTTCTCTTTAGTCTTTTCGGCGCTCTTCTCGGCGTTTTTATCAGGGCGTGGCGGCAGGGGCGCATCCGGACTGCGCTTCATGGAACAGTGCAGGTGTATCCCCGATTTTTTCGGAACTTCGTACAGTACGAAATCGAAACCTGCCTGCCACGCCAGTTTTGCCAAATCGCCCAGGCTCACTCTCTCGCATGTCAGGTCGACCGCCCGGCCTTCGCAGTGCAGTGAAATGTCCAAGTGAATGTGGTTCTTGTCGGCCGCGCGATAGGCGTCTTGCACCTTGAGCTTGCCTTTTTTCTTCTCCAGCAGGTTCACCAAGCGTTTGAGCGGCACCTCGACGGCCCGATTGATCAGATGGTCGTCTTCGTCATCGGAGTGCCTCTTATTGTCGCTGTCGAACCACACGCGAGGGTCTTCGAAACGCACCAAGTCATTCGTGGGGTTGAAGGTCGCTAAGTCGATCGGCCCGGAGGCGTAAATTTCCTTGCCTCGCGGCAGGTTGGAGTCGGGCGGAAATACAGCTGGAGCGGAACGCACCGGATTGTACAGGTCGGGCGGCGGTGCCGGCGGCCTTTTTGCTTTGGCCACATCCTCCGGTGGCTTTTTTGCTCCACCCACGGCCTTCTCTTTGCCGCACCCGTCGCCCAGCATCAAGGCCAAAAGGCCGAGGATACACAGGGTCGATATGGCAACGAACACGATCTTGATCCAAATGCCGGACTCTTCGGGCTCGCTAAAATCTTCGAATTCCATCGTCTCCGGTATCTTGTTCTGCACGCGCATGAATCGTGAAGCCCCTCCAACCCAGCCTCAGAACGTGACGTTCGGCACGTCCTGTACGTTCTTGCCCGGCGCACTCTGAAAGTACTCGGCACGTTCAAAACCGGCCGACAGAAAACTGCCAGGAAAGGTCCGGATCGACGCGTTGTAATCTTTGACCGCCGCGTTGTATCGCGTGCGCGCCACCGCGACCCGGTTCTCTGTGCCTGCCAGTTCGTCCTGCAGGCGCAGAAAATTCTGATCGGCCTTGAGATTCGGGTAGTTCTCAGCGATCGCCAGCAGGCGCCCCACCGCCGAAGTCAGCAACGCATTCGCCTCCGATTTCTCTGCCGGCGACCCTGCGCCCAACAACTTGCTGCGGGCCTCGGCGACTTCAGTCATGATCTTATCCTCGTGCGCCGCATACCCCTTGACCGTTTTGACGAGATTGGGGATCAGATCAGCCCGCCGCTGAAGCTGCGTGTCGATCTGACTCCACTGCTCCTTCACAGACTCCTGCTTAGTGATGATCCCGTTGCGAACCCCCACCGCCCAAAGACACGCTCCAGCGACAATCGCGCCGAGAACCCAAACAGAAATGATTGCGTTCTTCATTCGCTCTCCTTCGTCCGTTCCTCATACAGAGGCTCGGCGTTCTCTGCGGACACGCCTTCGCCCAAAATCTCATTCACCGCTTCAGATGAAACCGGCGCAGCGACCGGCCCCTTCTCCGCATCCTGCTCGAAAAGCGGCCCGACATCCGCGGCCGGCTCCTCCTTCTTCTTCTCTTTTTTGTGGATCGCTTTGCGCTCAGACGTTTTAGAGCGCTGCAGTGTTGGATCCATCTCGTTCAGCTCATTCAGATTCTTCAAGCCGAAATGGTCTAGGAAAGTCGATGTCGTGCCGTACAGGAAAGGCCGCCCCGGCAAGTCGCTGCGCCCCACGATGCGGATCAGATGAAGTTCCATCAGGGCTTTGACGATGTGGTCCACCACCACACCACGGATCGCCTCGATCTCCGACTTCGAAATCGGCTGACGGTAGGCGATGATCGCCAGCGTCTCCAGCGCGGGGCGCGACAGCCGGTTAGGGCGGTCGAGCTTCAGCAGGTTCCGCACCCACCGCCCGCAGGAGGGATGCGTCTGGAACCGGAACCCGCCATTGACCTCCGCCACCTCGATACCCAACTCCAGCCGCGTCAGCTCTTTCGCAATGCTTTCCACCGCATCGTTGATCTCGCGAGGCGAAGCTTCCGCGAACAGCTTGACCGTCTCGCTCTGCTCTCCGTCCGACTCGGCCACGCTCTTGAGACACGCGCGGATCTCCTCCACCGTCAGCGGATGATCCGACCCGAACAGCAGGGCACCTACAACCTGCTGCAGGCTTGACGCCATCGGCAATTTGACATCGTCAGGATTCGACATGCTCGGCTCCTCCGATGACCGGCGGCTGGAAACGCTCTTGGGAGTAATCCTCCACCGGCATGATGAGTATCTCGTGGAACGCGTCGTTCTGCTGCAGCGCAATCTGCCTCAGGCGCAACAGCTCCAAGAGCGCCAGAAAGGTGACGATCACCTCACCCCTGTGCGACTCGGGATTGAACAGCGAAGAGAAGGCGACGTGCCGCCCCTCCTTCGTCAGAGAAATGATCAGCTCCATCTTGTCCGGGACCGACCACCGGATGGGCTCGATGTGCCCCAGCGGCTCCATCGGCGCACGCGACAGCACCTCCTGAAATGCGGTCAGCAGATCGAACAACCCAATATCGCCCAGCGCTTGGCCCGCATCCTCAGGCTCCTTCTCGAACGTCGGCTCCTCGCCGCCGTACGAGAACGCCTCGCCCTGCAGCGTCTCCAATTCGAGCAGTTGCCCGGCCGCATCTTTGAACTTCTTGTATTCGATGAGCTGGCGCACCAGATCCAGCCGCGGATCGACCCAGTCCTCTTCGCTCTCCTCTTCTGTCGAGCGCGCCTCCACCGGCAGCAGCATCCGGCTCTTGATCATCATCAGCGTCGCCGCCATCACCAGGAACTCGCCTGCGATGTTCAGGTCCAACATGCGCATCACTTCGAGATACGCCATGTACTGCGCCGTGATCTTTTCGATCGGGATGTCGTAAATGTCGACCTCTTCGCGCCGAATCAAATAGAGCAGCAGATCGAGCGGCCCTTCAAAGACCTCCAGATCTACCTTGTAGTCATCCGCCAACAGCGCTTCAATCGACATTCTTATCCCCAATGGGCACCCACGGAGAGGTGCACCTACGCGACTCCAACCGCCCTGCGCGCCTTGTCCAACGTCAAGGTCGCCATCGCGCGCGCGCGGTCGGCCCCTTTGCGCAGCACCGCTTCCACGTAGTCAGGATTCGCCTGCAACTCGGCCCGCTTGGCGCGGAACGGTGCGAAGTTCTCCTCGAAAATCGCGACGAGCGCCTTCTTGGCGTGACCATATCCGTAGTTGCCGCCGCGGTAGTTGGCCTCCATCTCCGCCCGCTGCGCCTCGCTCGCGAACAGCTTGTAGAGCGCGAAGATGTTGCAGGTCGTCGGATCCTTCGGCTCATCCAGACCTTTGCTGTCGGAAACGATCTTCATGATGCGAGCCTTGCTGTCCTTCATGTCGCCGAACAGCTCGATCGTGTTGCCATAGCTCTTGGACATCTTCTGGCCGTCCAGCCCAGGCACCACTGCCACCTCTTCCTGAATGAAGGGCTCGGGTACGGTGAACACCTCGCCGAATTCGTTGTTGAACTTGATCGCGATGTCGCGCGTGACTTCCACGTGCTGCTTCTGGTCGCGGCCCACCGGCACGATGTTCGACTGGTAAATGAGGATGTCAGAAGCCATCAGCACCGGATAGGCGAACAGCCCGTGCGTGGCAGCGATTCCCTTAGCCACCTTGTCCTTGTACGAGTGGCAGCGCTCCAGCAGCCCCATCGGTGTCACGATCGACAGCAACCACGCCAGCTCATGCACTTCCGGCACATCACTCTGCCGGAAGAAAATCGTGCGCTCGGGATCCAGCCCGCACGCCAAAAAGTCCAACGCCACGTCCCAGGTGTCCTGCTTGAGCCGCTCGCGGTCATGCACGGAGGTCAGGGCGTGATAGTTGGCGATGAAAAGATAGGCCTCCCCCTTCTCCTGAAGCTGTAGCGCGGGCCGCATCATTCCGAAATAGTTGCCCAAGTGCAGTTTGCCCGACGGTTGAATACCCGAGAGAATTCTCATGTTTCACAATCTCGTTTAAAGGTTCGAAAAAAGAAGGGTTTATAATACCTTTCTACGCCCGTTTGCACAAGCCTTGACCCTCGGGTTGAAAGTCGCGTCAAAGGCTGTTAGAATGCCACCATGAAACTCATGAAACGCCTTGACCTAGTCCTCGCAGCCTGTTTCGTGTCAGGCCTCGCACTGGTGAGCACATCCGCCCATGCCGCTCCGGCCACAGGCACCCCCGCAATCATCAGCACGGACATCGGCGACGACATCGACGACACCTGGGCGCTGACCCTCGCCCTGCGCTGCCCGGAACTAGACATCAAGCTGGTGCTCGGCGACTATGGCAATCCCCTGCCGCGCGCCCGCCTCATAGCCAAAATCCTCGAAGCCGCCCAGCGTACGGACATCCCTGTCGGCGTGGGCATCGGAACCGAAAAGGAGTCCGTCCACCACCAGTCCAAGTGGACCGAAGGCTACGACCTCGCCAGCTACCCCGGCAAAGTCTACCGCGACGGCGTGCAAGCGCTCATCGACATTGTCATGGCCTCCAAAGAGCCCGTAACCCTCATTTGCATCGGGCCTCTCCCCAATATCGCCGAAGCTCTGCGCCGCGAGCCCCGCATCGCCCAAAAGGCCCGCTTCGTCGGCATGCAAGGCAGCGTGCGCCTCGGCTACAGCAAGAACCCCAAACCCGCCGCCGAATGGAACGTCCGCGCCAATCCCGCAGCCTGCCGCGCCGCGCTTACCGCCCCGTGGGACATCACTATTACCCCGCTCGACACCTGCGGCCTCGTCCAGCTCAAAGGCGAAAACTATGCCCGTGTCCGCGACAGCGCCGATCCCGCCGTCAAAACGCTGATCGAGAACTACCGCATCTGGACCGAGTTCAACGCCGCCAAGAGCGGCAAGGTTGCCGGGCCCATCACCGCCAGCACGACCCTCTTCGACTGCGTGGCCGTCTACCTCGCCGTCACCCAGAACCTCTGCGTCATGGAGAAACTGAACCTCCGCGTGGACGACGACGGGTTCACCCGAGAAGACCCGTCCGCCCGTCAAATGAACGTCGCCACCGCCTGGAAGAACCAGCCTGCCTTCGAGACTTGGCTGGTCCAACGCTTGACCACCCAACCCACCAAGTGACGGCCATGCCCAAAACGCTCTTATCAGCCAGCCTGACCCGTCGTTCCTTCATCTGCTCAGCCACGGTGAGCGCGGCGGCCGCCGCGTGCGCGCCCTTGGCTCTCGCCCAAACGGGTGCCGCGTCGGCGCGCCCGCCTTTCAGCCTCACAGACGCCCAGAAAGCCCGGCTGAACCGAGCACTCGCCCCTCTTCACGCCACTTATGACCCGACAGCGAAAATGCTGCGCGAGCCCCTGCATTCCCCCGGTTATCACACCACGCTCAAAGACGGATTCATCCACAGCACCCGCTCCGCCCTCGGCTACGCGGTCGCCCTGTTCGACACCGGCGACGAGAAACTGCGCGTCCGCGCTTGCGAAATCCTCGACACCGTCATCGCCCTGCAGGACACCGACCCCGCCAGCAAAACTTACGGCATCTGGTCCTGGTTCCTCGAGGAGCCACTCGCGAAAATGTCTCCGCCCGACTGGAACTGGGCTGACTTCTGCGGCGTCCAACTGCTCCAGGTCGCCCTCGACCACCGCTCGCGCCTGCCGCCGGATCTGGCCAACCGCGTGGACGACTCCATCCGCCACGCCGCCCGCTCCATCGAGCGCCGCAACATGGGCCCCGGCTACACCAACATCGCGATCATGGGCACCTACGTCACCTATGTTGCCGCCGAACTCTACGGCTGGGCCGACCTCAAGGATTACGCCTCCAAGCGCCTGCGCCGCTTCTACGACTATACGCTGGAACAGGGCGCATTCACCGAATACAACAGCCCGACCTACTCCATGGTCGCCCTCGCTGAACTCGGACGCATGCGCCTGCACACCCAAGACCTCCAAGCGCGACCTTTGGTCGAAACCCTTTACCGACTGGTGTGGGAGGACATCGCCCGCCATTTCCATGCGCCCTCGCGCCAGTGGGCCGGCCCCCACAGCCGCTGCTACAGCACGCTCCTCAAGGACTCCACCCTCAGCATCATCCAGCGCGCCAGCAACGGCGTGCTCGCATGGGGACTTGACGAACCCGACATCTCCGAGCAGCGCCTGCCCTTGCCCTGCCCAACTGACTTGCTCCCCCTTTTCCAGAGACTCGAGTCTCCCCGCGAAGTCGTCCGAACGTATCTGAAAGACACACCGCCGATCATCGGCACCACCTGGCTCGACCCCGCCTTCACGCTCGGCAGCGCCAATCGTGGCGAATTCTGGAACCAGCGCCGCGGCATCGTAGCCTACTGGGGCACGCCCGCGAAACCCGCCTACCTTCACGTGCGTTTCCTGCGCGACAACTACGACTTCTCCGACGCGCAGCTCTTCACCGTGCAGCGCGACGGCGACCTGTTGGCCGCAGTCAACTTCGGCACCGACGGCGGCAACACCCACATCGGCCTCGACCGCATCAAGGAGGGGTGTTTCCGCGCCAAAGACCTGCGTCTGCGTTTCGAGTTCGGCGGCAGCGCCGCCGCCCGGAAACTGCCGACTCCCGCCACGCGCGAAGGGGCAGCCACCGTGCGCTTTGGCGAACTCTCCGTTGCCGTCACCGCACCCGCTTGCTCATTCGGCGATCTCTCTCCGGCGTGGAGCAGCGGGCAGGATAGCGACAAAGCTTGGCTTGACCTCGTCCTCTATTCCGGCGATGACCGCGCATTCGACCTGCCACAACTTCCCGCCGCCGTGATCGGCTTCGCGCTCCGCATGACCTCCTCCGAAGCCGCACCGCCCCACGTCACGCACGTCCTCACAAACGGGCGCCTGTCGCTTACGTGGGACGCTCTCCACCTCTCCATCCCCGTCCGCCCCGATAAAGTTTCCGTCCTCCAGCGCGCAGCCATCTGCGGTTTGCAGATGAACTCCCCGGCGTACTAATCAGGCGAACGGCTCCAGCCGCACCGCATATCCATCGACCTGTTCGACGCGGGTCAACGCGTCAACGTGCAGCCCCTTCCGAGAGTCTCCAGACCATTTCCCTTTAGCTTTGGAACGGGCCTGATCCTCGTTCTCAGCGGCCACAAAGACGGTCTCGTGATCCTCGCCCAAACGTCCCTCTCTCAGGCGCCCGCCCAAAACCACTGCATAGAGATAAAGCATCGGATTGTATCCTTTACTGCACCATAGGAACGAAGCGAACGGGCAGGTCGCCTTCACACGTGAACAGGTCGCCGTGCCGCCGAACCAACAACAACTTCTGATCGTAGAGGTGCCTGCCGACGGGCAGAATCATGCGGCCGCCGTCGGCCAGTTGCGAGCCCAGTTCCTCGGGAATCCCTGACGGCGCACAAGTTGCGATGATCGCATCGAACGGCGCCACTTCACGCCAGCCCTCATAGCCATTCGCACAACGAACCTGCACGTCCAGACAGCCCTCTGCCTCTAAGGCATGCTGTGCGTGCTCCGCCAATTCAGGCACAACCTCCAGCGACCACACCTGCACGCCCATCGCAGCCAGCACCGCCGCCTGATAACCCGACCCCGTACCTATTTCCAGCACGCGCTCGCCGGGCTTCAGCCCCAACCGTGCGGTCATATACGCCACGATGAAGGGTTGCGAGATCGTTGCGCCCCACCCGATCGGATACGGAAAATCCCCGTAGGCGATATCCGGCTCTAAGATTCTGTTCGGAAAAAAAACGTGCCTTCGCACCGCCAGCATGGCGGCCAGCACGCGCGCGTCCGTCACATCCCGTCTGCGGATGACATCGACCATCTCCGCCCGCGCCAGCCGCATGCGCGCCTCAATTCCGTCTTGGCCGGGACCCTTGTCGGAGCCCTTATGCATCGCATCTGCCATTTTTGCCGCCCCCTACTCCAGAACCGGCCGCACGACCTCGCCGCGCGCCTGCGCCTGTATGTTTTCGTAGGTGCCATAGAAATCGGAGTTGCAGTCCAGCCAGAGTGTAAGCCGATGCAGATCCTCAGTCGGCAGTTTCACATCGTGATGCCCCTTGCTCAGCAGGCCGTTCAATTTCGATGCCAGCGCGCCGAACTTTCCGGGAACCGTTTTCGATTCTGTGAACGATCCGCCGCCGTCATAGTAAAAGGCATAAGGCTTGAGGTTGCGATAGGACGGCAACCATGGCTTCCCGTCCTTCACAGAAGTGAGCGCAGGCGCTTCCGAATGTTTCGCATGGCAGGCCACACAGTGTTTGTCCAGCACCGGCTGCACCAGCCGCACGAAGTTGAAAGGATTGGATCCGTCCGGCTCAGACGTGATGGCCGACGGTGCGCGACGCATGGCGAGCGAAACTTTTTGCACCGCAGGCGGTGCAGTCTTCCGTTTCTCGTGGCAGCCGACGCAGCTTAGGCTCTCGCGCGGGCTCACATACACGTCCGTCCGCATCGACTGCACAGCCATGCCATGCTCATCCAGCACCTGGAAATAGACCGGAATGTAGGGCCGCAGGAAAAACGACACGCTTCCGTCCGCATCGACCGGCACGGTGCCGAGCACGGCACGCGCATTTTTCTCTGTGCCATAGCCAATCGCGGGATTGTTGCGGCCCGGCGTACTCTTGGGCAAGATCTGGATGATGCGCAACGCCGTAATTTTCGTGCCTTCCGGCCATGCGTGGCGGCTCTCGTAAATATTCATGATCGAGACCACCGCGAAGTTGGTCGCCGCCACTGAGCTGCTCGCATCGCACTGCGCGAGGATTTGAGCCCGGTCGAGGTTGAACCGCCGCTGGCTTGGATCGACAGGGCAAGGCGTCACCGCCTCAGGGATCACCGGCGGCGTCGGACGGGACTTCAGCGGGATTGGGCTCAGACACGCAATCTCGGGGTTTCTGTAGAGCAGTTCCTTATTGCCGAATGCGTCGAGCAGATAGACGCCATAGTTCTCAACCGAGTCATGCGCTCTCTCGGACGGATATCCGAAGACGCAGAGATAGTAGTTATCGCTGAGCGGCCACGGCGTGGCATAGGACGCCTCGCGGCAAAAGTAACCGTACTCGGATTCGGGGAAACGTTCGTCGGGCGTGATCACCTTGACCGGCGCCATCGCGTCGTCGTCCTCCACTGCGGGATCGACCAGCACGAGTGAGCCGTAAGTCTGTCCGTGGTGCGCCGCAGCGACCGCCATCAGCTTCCTCGACCCCGGAACCGCGCGGATATCCATCTCCATGCATGGCCGGTCGTGCCAGTCTCGCGGATAATTGCCGTGGACAGCCATCGCGTTCCGGCCGTCGGGCGTGGTTGTCCACGGGTGGTGTGCCTGAAAGAAACCGCGGTCCACATAGTCCCAGCGGGTGTAAACGATCATGCCGTCGTTCGCGATGCTGGGCTGCCACTCGCAGGTCTCGTGGTGGCTCAGCCGCACCATGTTGCTGCCGTCTGCGTTCACCGCGTGCAGGGTGTACGTGAACCACGGCGCGCCGCCGTTCGCCGTCATGTGGCAGCGCCCGAACCCGCCGCGCCGGTCGGAGATGAAAGCGATCTTGCCGTTAGGCATCCAGCAAGGATCGAAATCGTTCCAGCGACCGTCGGTCACGTTACTCAGTTCCGTGCCGTCCGCGTTCACGCTGAACAGATGCCAACTGTTCTGCTCCGTGAACGAGCACTTAAGTCCGCTGTAGCTGTAGAGATCAGCGACATCTTCCGGCGCGCGCCGTTCGGGCAGATATCCAGCAGCCTCGGTGTAGGCGAAAAGAACCCGCTTGCCATCGAACGAAAGGTCCGGCGAAAGAAACGCACCATCTGGAAGCTTCGCGCCTGCGAATCGCCCGTTTTTGCAAAGCGCGTCGGCCAGAAGGTTGCATATGACGGGCCTTTCACCGAATGCGTTCTTCAGCACGAACAGACCTTCGCCCTTGGTCGCGTGGATACCGTAATACTGCCCGGCCATGTGATCCCCGGCCAGTTCACTACGCCCGTTCTTTTTGTGCGTGATGAAGAGGATCTTGTCGAAATCAAGCAATGGGTTGGCGAACGCAATCCGTCGCCTCTCCTCGCAGCCACGCAGATACAGCGCACGCCGTGCAGCCATATCGCTCATTGCCACTTGCGCACTCTGTCTCCGCAGTTCTGACAAAGCCGTCCGCTCTGCCGTCAGATCGCGCACGCCCTTCATGCTCTGCAGTTCTTTGAGCAACACTTCAGTCTGTCTCAGTACGATGTCTGCCGGGTCGCGGTCCTCCGGCTGGATCAGCGCCTCCTGCCGGTGCACGAACTCCGGCTTCGCAAAGCGGCTACACGGCATCTTTCCGGTGCGCAGCGCCTCCAACCGGTCATACTGCGCGGCGGACTCCTCCAACAGCTCCGTCTCGCGCTCCAACCCCGGAAAGTCTCTGCGCAGCAGCGCGGTGAGCAGCGCAAGCGGAGCCTTACCAGACTGAGCCTCGAAGGCGAAACCCCATCCCTGATTGCCTTGGCAGACCTTCAGCAAAAGGTGATTCTCGCCGCTTTTCAACGGCAGCGTGACATGCTCATCGCCCAGCTTACAAGGCCGGGCTACCTTCTTTGAAAACAGCCGCTCGCCGTTCAGCCAGACCGTCAGCGTGTCGTCACTGCCCAGCTCGACCGGAGCACTTAGTGCGCAAGGCGAGTCGATCTGGCGATACAGGTAGGCGCAAACGTCTTCGTTCTTATCGAAGACTTTGAGGTCGTTGATCGCGCCATCCTTGAAGGCGTCCATGCGCTTCCAGCGGAGCTTGCGGCCACCGGCACCCTCGCATTCCGCGTTGAGATCTATGCCCATTTCAGGCGGATACGCAGTATCAAAACCCCTCCCCCCCGCGTTGTCGAACGGCGCGACGACATACCAAGGCCCATACACCGGAGTCGTTTCCTTCACCACCTTTTCCGCCGCTGCGCACGACACTTCGAACGTCTGGCGCAGAGTATCCCGCCGCGCATACCAGCCTGGATCCTGAGCTTCCACCCCCACCGTAAACGCTGCAGCCAATGACATCGTAATCACACGCGTTATCATGCACCAAGAGTAACAGAAATCGGAAAGTCACGTCAAACGCTGTCAGTCACACCTGAAGGCATGCCCCGACCCATCCAACGAGGCGAGCTTTCTACGCATGAACAATCCTTATGACCATACCGCTATGCACCGATTCATTCGTGAAAGGTCTGACGCACCTTCATTTTTATTATCACACATTGAAAGGTGTGATAAACATTCTCATCTGACTTGACTCTCGGCTGAAAGTCCAATTGGCCCTGCCCGCCACTCCTCCGCTCATTTCGCACGGACCGCGTCATACACTTTCTTTCCGTCGCGAATCGCTGCGTACACCCGCCGCTCCTCGGCAAGACGGATCTGATACTTGGCCTCGCGCGCCAGATCTTCGACTGCAGGCACAAAACCCTCCATGTCGGCACGCGGCGTCTCCTTCAGCCGCTTCGCGCCCTCTTGAATCAGCGCCAGCGCCTCAGCCCGCGCCCGAGTGTCGGGTGCAAGCCCGGCTAGGATCCGGCTTACCTCTGGCCGCTCGAAACTTACTGTCGAGCGTTGTTTCACGCCATGACCGTTGGCAATCTGCACACCCGTCAGCGCCTTCAACCGGTTCAATTCGTCGCCCGTTAACGGACAGCGCCCGCCCAAGTTCTGAGGATAGGCACACTCGTAACACGGATAATACGGCGCATTGATGTCTACCCAGGTGATCAGCCTGTCCAGGTCCTCAGCCGTCAGCTTCACATCCGAATGCCCCGTCCTCACCCTCTGAATCAACTTCGACGGATGGCTGCCCCACGAATAGGCCTGCTGGGTTTCTGCCGGCCCCGCGCCCACACAGGTGATCGCCCCCTGCGTCCAGAGGTCCACGTAGGATGTGCTGAAGACCACCTCGCGGTCGCCTGCCAGATTCAGTTTTTCACCGGCCCGCTTACCGTAGTCGTGACATGACACGCAATGTCTGTCGAAAACAGGCTGAACCTCTTTCTGAAAACTGAACTGGCGCGGCGCGCCATACCAACCGTTCAGCTTGTTCGCCTCGCGATTCATCGCCTTGGGTTTCGCCGTCGCTTGCGGAATATCCCCCACGCGGTTCTCGTGGCAGCCCACGCAGCCGTACGTCTCGCCCGGCTGCACATACGCGCCGGAGCGCATAGACTGCACCATCATTCCATTCTCATCAAGCGCCTGGAAGAACACGTAGGTGTTGGCCGGAACCTCGAAGTATGCGCTGCCGTCCTCCTCCACAGGCACTGTGCCAAGAATGCGCTTGTTCTCGAAATTGAGCCAGTTCATACCCGGCGCTTGCGCGCCCTGACCGAACCATTCACGCGCCGACCAGTTCCGCTTCTCGGGAGACTCCACTATGCGCAGGGATTTGATCGTTCCGGGTTTGACCCCCAACATGTGCGTACCGATGTAGACGTTCTGTACATAAAAGGTGCCCGGCGCTTTGGGATCGGCGAAGTTCCTGCGCTGCGGAAGCACGGGAGGCGGCGTACGCGTCCGTAGCGGCATCGGATCGAAACAGCCAGGCGCTTCGGCGTGGAGCAACACCTCGTTGCCATGCAAGTCGAAATAATACAAAGCCATCTCTTCGCCTTTGCCCGTTTGTTTGGCGCAAAGAAAATGGCGGTCATCCAGCGGAAACGGATCCTCATATTTTCGCGCAAGCGATTTTGTGGAGTCGAAATCCTGCCCCTCCGTTTTAATCTTGTTGATGAACTCAGCCGGCCACGTGCGCAAGACGGGCGCGCGTCCGTCCACACCCTTCGAGCGGTCAATGAGGCCCAACGCTCCCCATGGCCGGTCGTGACACGAGCCAAGAATGGCGATGGCAATGTGCGACTGGGACAACGTACGTGCGTCAATCACGCAGCCAGGGCTGGTCGTGTTGTTGCCCCAGTAGAGCGCATGCCCCGTGCCGTCAGGGTTGCAGACCCAGAGCCCCTGCGCGTCACCGAAGTTTCGGTCCACATATTCCCAGCGGTCATACAGCACGCGCCCATCAGGCATGAGCGATGCGTGCCCCTCGAAAAGCGTGGACTTGCCGATCTGGTGAATGTTCGCGCCATCAGCTTCCATGCGGTAGAGGTTGCACATGATGTGCCGATTGCACATACAGTACTTGGGCTCGCGCGTAGCCGAGAACAGGATGTCGCCGTCCGGCAACCAGATGGGATCGATGTCTGAAACGCCCGATGTTGCCGTCAATTGATGCGCACCTGTTCCATCCGCATTCATCGCATAGATGTGGTAATCGTCCGTCTTGCCCTTGCGCATGGAGAACAGAATCCGCTTCGCGTCGAAAGCGATGTCCGGGTCGCGAACCGTGGCCCCAGGCCCAGGCGAGTAAAGCGCCTTCACCTCACCGCTCTTTGCATCGAGCAGTTTGAACTCACCCTCCGTGTCATAGCTGCCAGTGTTGATCTCGCAGGTCTGGAACATCGTCTCCGTGTTGTGATGATCGGGCCGATACTGCTTGCGAGTCACAAAGAGGATCGGGTGGTCGGCCAGCAACGGATTGTTGACGATCAGCGCCTCGTGCGCCAACGCTTCCAGCGCGGCAGCGCCTTCGCCAGCCGCCGCCACCTTAACCAGCAGCGCCTCGACCGGATACCGCGCGCCGAACTGCTGCCCCAATTCTTGGATGGCAATGCGCAGCCGTTCCGCCACGGGAACACTTTTCGTTTGATCAAATCTCGCTTCTGCACCCAAGCCCGCCAGTGCGAAACCGGCTACGAATACTCCGCAACAACTCAACCTGTTTTTCACGCCTTCTCCCTTAACTAAGCGAAACCTCAAGCACTTGGTCAACCGCCAGCGTGATGTCGTCGGGAAAGCTGATCGTTGCTCTACCGGCCTCGTAAGCCAGCGTGGCCCCGACCACCTCACCCCCTGCTTTGACCGTAACCGACACAGGCACTTTCTGCGCGGCCAACGCCAACGTCCGGATCTTAAGTCGACCCCACTTGACTGCGATAGCAGACCGCAGTCCCCCGTCCCCCGTCCTCTGTCTGTAGGTTCCCCAGCCTTCGGCAGCCGTGAACGGCACACTGAAGTTATCCGGCGTCAGCCGCGGCGCAAAACCAATCTGCCCTTTAGGTCCGTTGTACTCGAAGCCGCAGGCAGCGAGAAACGCACCATAGCTGGCCATGGAGCGAGCGTAGTGGTCGCCGCACTCGACCTCGTTCCACGGGTTTCGCTTGGAAGCGTGATAGCGGTCGTGAACCGCGCGTTCAACGGCCAGACCTTCCTGAACTAGGCCCTCCCAGATCATGTGGCCGGCCACTTGGTGTTCGAAGCCGTTCATGCATTCGTTGAAGTACATCGCCGCCCACGCGCCCTTCCCTGCGCCACCCTTGGCCTTTTCGTAATCCCAATCTTTACGAGGGAACGTACACATCAGCAGCCCAGCCTCGCCTGCGACAGCATACCAACGCCCCGGTTTGTTTTTTTCACGGTACGGCCCGACATCCGGCGAGAAGTTGTACCGCCATAGCGATTTGAGCGCCGTGCGCGTCTCTTTTTCCGGCAGAACACGCGGCAGGCCGACTTGGAAAGCCCAACTCTGGCCCATCACCTGGTCGATTTCGCAACCCGTGCCGGAGTTGACCGAGTCTAAGTGGCCCGGGGCCACCTTGTTGTAGAAGTACTCGCCGTCAAACAGGTCGGCGACGATTTTTGTCTGTCCTCTCTGCAGGATATCGCGGCACTTCTGAGCGAAGGCGCGATCTTTCATCTCATCCGCCATTGCCGCCGCAGCCTGCAAGGACGCCAGGTATAAACCGCTCAGCCATGCCACCGGCCCATACCAATCGGTGTCCAGCGTGTTGTGCTGTGCACCTTCGATGATTCCATCCCCATTGGCATCTTGAACGATGAGCCATTGGACCGCCCGCTTGATGCCGGGCCAGACGCGTTTCAAAAAGGCGTCATCGGCGCTCATCTGATGTTCGCGCAACGCGCGCAGGATCACCCCGGCCTGCGCGTCGATGGCGGGACCGCCGTTGTTCTCGCCCCGGAAACGGATCGCACCGGTGGGCAGCATCGCCAGGCCGAGGTCCGTGCGCTCGCGCAGAATGCGCTCGAGTTCGGGGAACTGGCGCCCCATCGCCTGGGCGTAGTGCCACACATGTCCGCACGTGCCTGCGCAGCAGCCGACGCCTTCCCAAGCCCAGAAGCGGCCGTCTTCGAAGCGGTAGCAGGTCGAACTGGCAAGGATCGATGTGTTGAGAAACGTCCGGTCCAAGAACCAGAAAGGCAACGTCGAGTCGTACCACGTGTCACGCCACAGGAGTGTCTGCGAAGTCAGCCGATCCACATTCTCGGTAACATATCTCGCAACGGTCAGCGCCGAATCGAACCGGCTCGCATAGTAGCGCCCCTGCACCGGAACATCCGGGATATGACGCAAATTGGGAAAAAACCACGTCACCAGAAACGTGACGGCGACCGACTGCCCCACTTCAAGCCGCAGCCTCCGCCCGATCTCCCCGACCAACTTTTCAGACAGCGGAACCGCTTTCTCGCCAGACGCCGTCTCCGCCGGAGCCCCCAGAAGCGCAAGTCCCATGGTGCCATAATCCGGCAACTCCTCGAACGGCCCTTCAACAAACTCCCTGTCGGTCAGGACGATTCGGCCGACCCCCACGTTCCCCCAGGCACCGGCCTGGGCATCCACGATCTCAATCACCGCCCGCTTGCCCTTGAGATCCCGCACAGCGAAGCTCTGCAGAGCCATACGGTTATTGTCTTTGCCTGTGGCGGTCCGCACGACCTTGCCATCGACAACCAGGTTCAAGCAGGTTGAGCCCTTGTGACTGCCGCCGCCGATCCAGAAACGAATGAAATCACGCTCGACCAGGAAGGCCCTGCTAATCAGTTTTCCAGTGGCGTTATCCTTCTCGCCAACGTCCTTGCCCGGCGCAGCCGCATGCGAATTGACAAGGTACTCGGTGTCGCCGCCGACGTCGCCTTGATATTGCGGCGTCGCTGATTTTTTGACCGGCCCAGAGCCAAATGCCGTCCCTTCGGTTGTCCAGCCAGCATAGGTCGCTTGGCGCCAATCCTCGAAGAGAATATCCGGTTGCGGCTGAACCGTAACCGCCTCCGCCTTTTCCGCCGAGCATTCGAGGAACGTGAACCCGTTTCCAGACACGATCCGGTTGCGCCGCATCGCCGCTGCCTGGCGGTGTTGCAGGCAGACCGCGTTCTCCAGAACACCCACCAGCGCACCATCGACCGCAGCACTCGATGTGTTCCGCACCGTGAACCGCATGACGGTTGCCGGAAGGCTGGAATCATCGGTGTTGAGCGGGATAAAGGGCGAGAAAGCCTCCAGCTTCACTTCCACCGGAACACTGGGGTCTTTGTAGGTGACCATGCCGACGGGATACTGCCCAAGGAAAGAGACGTCCGAGAAACCGGTCTTATCCAAAGGAAAGGTCTTGCCTGCAATCTTCAGCGCAAAAGACTGCTCAAGGGGAGATGAGGCTTCAGGCGGTTTGGCGTAATGCCCATCACCGGTTCCGATGGCCTGGTTGAAAATATCCCAGCACCACAGCTTGCCGTCACCTCCCAGATAGAGCTGGCCTGCGCAGATCCCGCCCACCGGCATCCCGATGTACTTCAGATCAGCTCCGCGATACACCGTGGGCGCACCGCGCTCGAAGAGCGACTTGACCCATGCAGGGTCCAGCTTCTTGTCGGCTGGGACGAGCTTATCGAAGTCCGCCGCCTCGAACGGCCCGGCCATCACCGGCAACTTTGCCGTTAGCAAAGCCAGTGAACCGGCACCCGCAACTCGAAAGAAATTGCGCCGGCTTGTTCCACTTTCGCACCCGCAGTTGCCTGAGCAACAGCCTTCTTGCTTCATTCGAATCGAACTCATCGTTTTACCTCCCAGTCGCGGTCACTCCACATTCGCAAGCGGATGCGCAGAATCCACATCGAGCAGCGGCCACACCAACTCGCCGCGCTCTTGTTCTGCCAGACCGTGGAATGAGCCATACTGCGGCGCGTTGGCGTCGAGCCATAAAATCACACGGTGGCGCTCGTCCTCGGGAACAGCTGCGCGGTGACGCTCCGTCAGCAGCGCCTGTCCGATGCGCGACGCCGCAGCGCCGAAACGCCCGGGCATCGTACGTGATCCGCCATGCTCTTTCTGCATCGTCGCTTTGCCGAAGCCACCCGCAAAGTAGAAAGCGTATTCGCGCAGGTCGGCGTAACCCATCTTCTGCGGGCCTTTCTTCTCTTTCAAATGGCAGGCCGCACAGCGATCTTTCATGATCGGCTCGATCTGTCGATGGAAGTTCACGGGCTCGGCCGGGCCGCACTCAGGCTCCAGTTTCGAAGCCGCGCGGCTGAACGCCACGGGATGTCGCGTCTCGGTGGTGTAACTTTCGTTCTTGGGCTCGTGGCAGCCCATGCAGGTCAGCCGCTCGCCCGGATGTACGAACGCGGTCGAGCGCATGGAGTGGATCGCCATGTGGTTCTCGTCCACGAGTTGGAAGATGAGTTGCTTGCCCGCGGGTGCCTCGAAGTAGACGCTGCCGTCCGCCTCGATCGGCGCGGTGCCGAGCGCGATGCGCGGCGTGTTCTCCTGGCCGTATCCGATGAAGGGTTTGTCCATCCACGGATCCTGTTTGGGGAGCACCTGAAACACGCGGAGCCACTTGGGTGTACGCCCTTTCGGCAGGGGCAGATCGACGAGCGTCACATTCACCACGCCGACGGTCGCCCGCTTGTCGGCCCCGGCGAAGTCGACGCCCTGCGCGGTGCGCTGCGGAATCACCGGCGGCTTCGGGCGCGCCCGCAGCGGCTTCGGATGCGTCAGGCGCAGGCGCGGATCGTAGCCCATCGGCAGCAGCTCGCGCTCGCACACCAGCTCTTCGTTGCCGAACCGGTCGAGCACCACCAGGTCCTCCCAGCGGTTGCAGAGAAACACGTCGCCGTTCACCGGCCACGCCGTGCCATACTGATACTGGCTGCGCGCAGCGGACTCGCTCTCGGGAAACGGCACATAGGGCGTGACGCGCCGGAGCTGGCTCATGTGTCCGTCATCCGCGAGTCGCAGGTCGAGCACGCACAGCGACCCGAACGTCTCACCGTGGTGCGGCGCAGCGGTCAACACATAGCGGTGCGAATCCGGCATTGCGCGGATATGCATCTCCGTCATCGGGAGCCCCGACGGCGCGTCGGGACACTGCCCGAACCGGTGGTCGCCGTGCGCGTTGTCGCCCAGCGTGTGCCACGGCTGCGGATAGTTGCCGTGCGGCGCGCGCGGATCCCGGCCGTCCGGATAGCTGGTCCAGAACTGGCTGCCCAGACAGTCCTCCCGGTCCGTGTAGTCCCAGCGCGTGTAGACCAGCATGCCGCTGTTGTCCACGCTCGGCTGCCACTCGCTGGTTTCGTAATAGGAGAGAGGATAGATGTCGCTGCCGTCCGCCTTCATGCTGTGCGTCACGAAAGTCGGCACGCGCAGGCGAGAGCCTTCGGTGAAGCAGCGGATGAACCCTCCGCGCCGCTCGGAGATGAAGGCGACCCGGCCCGAAGGCAACTCCACAGGATCGAAATCGTTCCACGGACCCTCGGTCAATTGCGTGACCTCGCCAGTCTCGAGATTCAGCTTGAAGAGTTTCCACGTCGTCTCTTCCGACCAGACCCAGCGGTGCTCTGTCGAGGCGCAGTGCGCGAAGTAGACGGTCTTGCCGTCGTAGCTCACCTCCGGCGTGTAGAACGAGCCACCTCCCAACGGCTTCCCTTTGAAAAGTCCGTTGCACACGGCACGCCCTTCCAGCAGGTTCTTGACAGATGGTTTTTTCGCGCGCCAGCCTTCGAGCGTGAAGAGGCCGCCGCCGTGGATCGTGTTGAACCCGAAGCACTGCGTCGCGAAATGACCTCCGATACGGTCTGTGTTGCGCATGTTGGTCAGACGACATCCCGCATACGTAGCCCGCCCCAAAAAAACCAATTGGTCGTAAGCGGCGAGATCCGGGTTCGACAATACGACCGCACGCCGCAGCGCGCACGCCGCAACGTACGGGCGGATCTGCGTGTCCGCCCTCTCCTGTTCCTTGATCCGCATCCAGTCGCTGCGCAACGCCACGACATCCACACCTCGTTTCTCCAGCAGATCCAACAAAGCGCCTGTCCGCCGCACCACCACCTCGAAGGGCGTCTTCTCTTCCGGACGGATCAGGGCCTGCTCATCATAGACCTGCCCCGCCGCTCCGCGCGGCAGCGGCATCTTCCCGCTGATCTGATTCTGCAGCTCGACAGCCTGCTCGCCCCAAAGCGCGAGCACGCCGGGCCTCACATCCTCCGCCTTTACCGTCTGCAATCCCAGCCTCTGGATCGCTTCTGCCAATTGCTCCACTGTGCAGAGTTCAGCCGGAACGTTTTTTTGCGGCTTCTCGCCCGGCTGCACAATGGGCTCGACCCCCTCGCGCGGCAACAGCTCCTCGACAAAATCCTCCGCACGAGTGCCGCAACTAATCTTTCCGGCCAGTTGTCCCGACACCGTGAACTCACCTGCGGGCAGCGTGGGATCGGCATCGAACGCGCACAGGAAGACTGTCGCGGCATCGGCTTTTTGAGGGGCGGCGAGCGGCTGGGAGATTGCCTCTTCGACCGACCGGATGCAGAGGTCGTCGATCCACCCGTCGCACGCGAGGCCGCCCTCTGCCAGGCAGCCGATGCCGAGACGCGTCGCGCCTGCGGCCTGTCCCGCGGGACGGGTCACAGCCCCCTCCCCGACCTGCTTGCCATCCATGAACAACCGCACGCGGTCGCGCGTCAGCACGGCCGCCACATCGTGCCACTGTCCGTCAGTCACGCGCGCCCGACTGCGGATGCTCTCCGGACGGTTGCCCGGCATGTAGAACGCCAGCGTGCCGTCTCCCATAAAGCTATACAGCTCCCAGTGCGCGGGCGACTGCTTAGGCTCATGTGCTACGAAGATATTGAAGCGCTCAGGCGCCGCGCTCTTCACGCGCAGCCGCACCGTGAGCGGAAACTGATCGAGCGCCGCACAACCTGTGACAGTGATGCGGGAATCCTTGGCGGCGAACGCGCCGCCGAAGCCGGGGTTCTCCGTCTGCGGCACCTCCGGCTTTCCTGCCAGCAAACGTTCATAAGCGGGGTGGCTGAGCAGCACGGTCTGCGGCCACGCCTTTGCAGTGGTGCCCTGCCGCTGCCCCGTGGGCAACAGCTTCTCGGGATGTTCGGGCGGCGGCACCTTTGCCGACGGCACCGCACTCAGCCCCGCTGCCGCATAGGGCGTCAGGTCACACGTCAACAGCTGGCACGTGGCCACCTTTTCAAGACCGGCGGACAAGACCTGCCAGACCAGCCGCTTGTCGGGCGTGACTTCCAGTATGGACACGCCGCGTTTGCCGCCCTGCGCGTGCGAGCCCCAGTTACAAAAGAGCGTGTTGCCGTTGGACAAACGCTGCACATTGGCGGGCACGCCGACCTGAATATCCGGCAAATCTTTCGCCAGGTCCAGCCGCCAGGCCACCTCATCCTTCGAGCCGTACTCCGTGACGCCGCCGCTGCCGGTGATCAGCGTGTTCCCGTTCGGCAGGCGGACCGCGCAGACCGGGCTGCTAACAGCTGGGAAGCGCCGGATGCACAGCCCGCTGCGGTCATACTCGCGCACGGCGCCTTCCGCCGTGAGCGGCACCAGATACGTCCCCTCGTCCGTCTTGCGGCACAGGCGGAACTGGGCGTGGGGCTTCTTCTCGGTCGTCTCCAGCTTCACCTCGTGCAGGATCGCGCCCTTGCGGTTGACCTCGATCAGGCGGCATTCGCCAACGATGCCGATCATGATGTTCCCGTCCGGCAACGGCTGGCAATTCGGCACTTCGTTCGGTGCCTGCACCGTGTATTCCCACACGACCTTCTTGTCGGGCGTGATCTCTTTCACTCCGTGCAGCCATGTGGTCAGGATGTGTCCGTCCGGCAACATCCAGACGTCCTGGGGGTTGGGAACCGGGCAGTCCCAGACCATTTTTCCAGCCGGGTCCATGATGTAGATTTTGCCAAGCGCGTGACTGGTGCCGAGGAAGGCGTGCGTTTCCGCAACCGCGTGCAAAACAGACGCCCCTGCAAAAGCTAGCAGCGCATACAGACGAAACCGCTTCATGACATGTTCCCCCGGTGTCACGTTCCACGTGCATCACGTCGCTTGATGCGTGATGCGAAGACGTGTTGCATATCGTTGCCGTTGAGGGTAGCAAAGCCCGTACGGATGTTCAAGGCACCACTCGGGCTGAACAGGTGGCGAGCTGACCGTTTGGGCTTTTGTTCCCATCAGGTCAGGGTTTGCCGGACGTCAGGCTTGGACACACGATGCGCACGGCGTGTTTGACGGGCCAGACCGCGCGGTCGGGACTGGCGTAGAGCCCCATCTTTTCAATGGGCAATGGCTTGAACCCCGTCTTGAAGGCAGGCGATTCGGGCTTCATTCGGTAATCGTCCTTCGCCGCATTCGCAAAGAGCGGATCCACCCCGGCCAGATTGTTCTCCCCGATCAGCCACGCGTCCGTCGTTCGGGGATAATTTTTGGCATGTACCATCCACTCCTGCGATCCGCCCCAGATCACGTTCCGCCCGACCCTCGTCCTCGTCTCCGGCGCGCGGAGGGTCTTATCGCGAATCGCGTTTCGCAACATCGCCAGTTGCGGATAGCGCTCTTTCCACGGCGACTCATCCACTGGCACTGCGGCGAGCATTTCCGGCATCTGAGCATGGACACCTTTGGGCGGAATGAACGACTCAGGCGTGGTCCACGTCTGCCAACCGGAGATCGCCGGCTGGCAGTCCACAAAGACGTTGTTGTCGATCACGTTGTCCACCGCGGACAGCGAAATGCCCTCGGCGACCCGCACGATCAGGTTGCCGGTCATCCGGATGCCCGCCGCGCCGTCGTCCAGCATGATCGCGCGGTTGCGCTGTGAGCAGGGGTTATAGATGTCGTGAACGTAGTTGCCGTTGATCACGTTGCCGACCAGCGTCCAGTCCCGTCCCGTATAGAACGCGCCCATCTCGCCCGAGGTCAGGCACACGCTGTGAACCTCGTTGTACTCCATCACGTTCTCGCGCCCGCCGAACAGCACGGCCACGTGCGGCCCGTCGTGAATCAGGTTGTGCGACACACGGTTGCCACAGCCGCCGACCTGCACAGCCGCGCCGTACGTGAGGCAGTACCGCGCATAGTCGGTGATGTGATTGTTGTCGATCACGTGCCCACTCGGCGCCAATTTGGCCGGATCGCCGGCAAAGACCCCGATGCCGCCGTTGCCCAGATGCGCCAGCTCGCAACCCGCGACGCGGTGATGCGTGCCTTGTCTGATCTCCACCGCCGAACCGCCCATGTTCCTGATCGTGCAGCCGACGACCGCCACATCCGCGCCACCCTCGATCCGCACGGCACAACCGCGCCCGTTCTCGAAGATCAGCCCTCGCAGCGTCACGTTCGTCACGTTGTTCAGCCGCAGCAGATCAACGCCGACCGACACCTCCTCCACGCCTTTCGCAGGAGCGTCCGGCGGCCAGAAATAGAGACAGCCGCGCTGCCGGTCCACATAGTACTCGCCGGGCGAGTCCAGCTCGCAAAGCAAGTTGTAGCCATACCAACGCCCGCCTTTGCGGAACCCGTAGTTGCTGCCTGGCAACCGCTGGGTGATGGTCTTTGTCGCGGGCTCGATCTTTGTGAAGGCGACACCGCAGGCCGCCCAGTCGTGCGCCCAATAACCCATGCCGTGCGGATCGGGCTCGCTCGCCCAGCGCGAAATACGCTCGTCGGCATACGTGAAGGTCGGCCCCTGCGGCCCCTGCGGGATATCGGCCACATTGACGAACCCCTCGTTCGGCCAACGGGCCAGCGTCATCGGCGCATCACCGTAAGTCAATTGCATCCCAGCGGACGGCTGCGCCTTCGACCCCGTGGGCTCCTTGCCATAGTCTGACAGTCCCTGTTCCCTGAGATCGGCGACCCTGACATGACCGCGAGCGGACTCGCTCAACCGCTCCAAAACGCTCGTATCCGTGAGCGGCCGCATCTGCCGCAGCAGCACACCGCCGCTGATGCGAACCTCGGCTTTCGGCGAGGCGCGGTAGGTGACCGGCGAGGCAGCCGTGCCCGAGTCCTCGGCCGTGAATGCGCACGGCGCGCTCTGCTCATAGCGGCCCTGTTGGAGCTCGACGGTGAGGCCCCCTGCCAAGAACTGACCGCTCTTGCGCAACTGCCGCACCGCGTCACGCGCACCGGTCAGCGAGGCGAGCGGCCCATCCGTCTTTGCCGCGTTCGGCGCAACCAAGGTCCCGCTCCACGTGTCTTTGCCCTGCGGCGACACATGCAGCGTCAGCCCTGCCGCTAACGTCAGGCCGACGCTCATTCCCCAGCACAACCCCGCCATCCACCAGCCGCGCCATTCGTAACCCATAAGCAACCGTCCCTTCGTCAGATTAAATGAATAGCCAACTATAGCAGACGACTCTTCGTGCGACACGGCTTTTCAGCGACGAGGAGATCGATCGGCACCGTTCTGCCACGAACTGCGCGCCGCGCCGCGCGTCATCCTTCCTGTGCAGCCGGATCGCCCACGAACGCGGACGTGTTTTAAACAGCGGCCCTCACCCGTGCGCTTTCAGCGGCTCGGAGTCTGCGAGTCCAAGCTTTTCCATTTTATAGCGGAGAATGCGGCGAGTCGTGCCAAGGCTTTCGGCGGCACGTGTCTGCACGCCGCCCATCTGGCGCAGGGCATCAGCGATGAGTTGGCGCTCGTAGGCACTGACCGCCTCTTCGAGCGTCAGGCCTTCCGCAGGTGGCGGAGTCGCGACGGAGGAGGAGGCGACAGCCGGTTCGTCGGCCGCCACCGTGCAGGCCGCTTGCCCCGCATGAAACTCTTCGGGAAGCCGTGAAGCGAAGATCGCCGGATCGCGTCCATGGAGCACTAGCACGCGCTCAACAACGTTGCGCAGTTCACGGACGTTTCCGGGCCAATAGTAAGCGCACAACCGACGCTGGGCCTCCTCATCGAACCCGCGGGTCGCAGCGTGTAGGGCGGGCCCCAGCCGGCGCAAAAAATGGGAAAGCAGCAGTGGAATGTCGTCGCGCCGTTCGCGCAGCGGCGGCAAGCGGACCTGCACCACGTTGAGGCGATAGAAGAGGTCTTCGCGGAAGAGACCTTCGGCGGCCTCTTTGCGCAGGTCGCGCGCCGTGGCAGCGATGATGCGGGCGTTGGTGCGGAGCAGCCGGGTTCCGCCGACACGCATGAATTCGCGCTCCTGCAGCACGCGCAACAGCTTCACCTGCGTCGTGAGCGACATTTCCCCGATTTCGTCAAAGAACAGAGTTCCCGACCCAGCCAATTCAAACCGGCCCGGTTTCTGGCGGTCGGCATTGGTGAAGGCCCCTTTCTCGTGCCCAAACAGCTCGCTCTCCAACAAGTTCTCGGGGAGTGCGGCGCAATGGACCGCGACGAACGGTTCGCCGCGCCGGGGACTCTGCTCGTGCAGCAGACGGGCGGCGAGTTCCTTGCCCGTTCCGCTCTCACCCTGAATCAGCACGGTGGCATCGCTCATGGCCGCCTGCCGCAGTTGGTCGATAGCCGCGACAAAGGTGGGGCTGTTTCCGACGATCTCCTGTGTCGGAAAGGCGGCCGACAGTTCGGTCTCCAAGACGACGACCTGCCGGTGGAGCCGCTTGGTTTCGAGCGCCCGCCGCACCACATGACAGATGTTCTCCACGTCGAACGGCTTGCTGACAAAATCGACAGCCCCCTGGCGGATGGCCTCGACCACGGAAGGGATGGCGGTGGACGCACTCACCATGATGACAGGCAGGTCGGGATGGTCGGCATGAACCTGGCGCAACAAGTCGAGCCCGGACCGGCCGGGCATCACAAGGTCCAGCATGATGAGATCCACCTGTTCAAGCGACAAAACCGCGAGAGCCTCTTCTACCGTCGCGGCGGAAAACACGGTGTACTCGCGCGAAAAGATCAACCTCAGGGCCTCACGACTGCCCCGTTCGTCATCCACGATCAGGAGTTTCGGCATGGTTAGTGTGGCCCTCCAAAGGCAGTGTGATGGTCACGGTCGTCCCGTGCTCCGTGGCATCGACATCGATTCGTCCGCAGTGGTCGACGACCGCCCGCCGCGCCAGCGGAAGTCCCAGTCCAAGTCCGCGCGGCTTGGTGGTGCTGAACGGTGAAAAAAGTTTGCCATACATCTCTCGGGCGATACCCGGCCCGTTGTCGCTTACGGCGAACACGAGAGAGCGGTCGTCGCCCGTACCGACGCTTCGGACGTGCAGACTGATGCGCGGCGATGGTCGGTCGCGAACGGCCTCATGGGCGTTGACCAGCACATGGGCAAGCCCGTCAATCAGTGCGTCGGCATCGGCGGCAAACGTCGGCAGGTGATTCTCAACCTCTCGAGTCACAGCGCATTCCGACTTCGCCAGTTGTGCGGCACGCGTGCACGCCTGCGCCACAAGCTCGCTCGGATCGGTGGGGCGGAAGACCAGCTTGGGCGGATGAGCGAACGTGTTGATTTGCGTGATGATCGCGTTCAACCTGCCGACCTCTCCGGTGACGATGTTGAAGAACTGCTGGCGGAATTCAGGATCGGTATATCGGTCGGGCAGAAGCTGCGCGAACGTGCTGATGGCAACCAGCGGGTTGCGCACTTCGTGAGACATGGCGGCGGCCAGATCATTCCAGAACGCATGGCGCTCCAGCTCCTCTTGCTCCTCGCGCAGCAGCCGCTCGCGAGAAACATCGGACAGCAGCAGCATGGCGCCCAGACAGGCGCCATCGCTGCCGATACGGTGTGCGTCGGCCCGAATTGTGCGTCGGCTTTCGGGATCGGTCCAGATGGCCGGTGCCGATGCGGCCCCGTCCCGGATCGTCCGCAGGACAACGTCGGCAATCCGGCTGCCGACCCGCTCCACGGGGCGATTAACCGCTTCTGCTGCGGTCACGCCCAAAACCTGCTCTGCCGCCTGGTTGAACCAGCGCACCAGGCCGTCCTCCGAAACGGCCAGAATACCGACGGGGATTGCTTCCAACAGGTTTTCAGCCAGCGTCTTCTGGACGGCAAGCTCTTCAACCAGCAGGGCGTTTTCCAACAGCGTGGCAACTTGCTCGCCGATAACGGTGAGATCGGTCAGATCGCGCGGCGCGAACGGAAGGCCAGTGGCGCGATGCCCGACAAGGATCCAGCCGAGCAGGCCTCGCTTGCCGAGGAGCGGAACGATGATTTCGGCACCCGCTTCATCCAGCACATGTTGCAACAGGCGGCGGTCGCGGAGGTCATCGACATGCGCCAGATGGGCACGGCAGACGAGATGCGCATGGCGCTCTAGCCAGCGCACGAAGAGATCGAAAGGCTCAAACGATATCGCGCCGGTGTTGTCCAGACAGCGCAGCCCAGCCCACAACCGATAGTCCGACTCGTTATGCAAACGGGCGAACACGCCTACGCGTGCGACCCGGCCCGCGGCGGCGACGCCTTCGACCAACTGGTCGAGGAGCTTTTGGATGTCGTGGAAATGCCGCGAAGCACGCCACAGTTCATACAGCGGCGCGAGGTTCAGGCCGGGCTCGCCCGCTGGCGGCGGCTGCCCCACCGTGCTGGTGGCGCGCTGCAGCCGCAGCAGACTCAGCTCCTCTTGGGCCTTATTCAGTAGAACGGCCTGACGCAGGGTTCGACGCAGACGCTCCGACGGAACATCCAGTGGCTCCACTGCGAACACGCCCTCATCTTGGCAAGTCAGAAATGGGTCAGATTCCGGAACGCCGAAAGCGATGATCCCACTCCGAGACTCCGGAGAGGCGTCAGCGAGAGCACACTCGGCTTCGGGGTGCCTCAAATCGAGCAACAACACAGCAGGCGTGCGTTGCTCACGCGCCCATTCCAAACGGCTGGAGGTCGCGCGGATATCCGCCAATCCGCTGACAGCCCGAGCCAAGTGTTGGGTCAGCTCGAAATCGCACGTCAACAACAGGCACGCAGTGGCAGGTGCTGTCATGCTATTCCTTTCTTTTCATTGGCATCGCTTTCGTTTGCATCAACAAGCAGTGGCAACAGTACGCAGAAGCAGGTGCCCTTTCCAGGTACGCTCAGCACATCGATCAAGCCCTGATGTTCGCGGATGATCCCGTGCGCGACCGAAAGGCCCAAGCCGGTGCCGTTGGCCTTGGTTGTGAAAAAGGGGTCGAAGATCCTCTGCCGGTCCTCAGGCGAAATACCGCTTCCCGTGTCGCTCACCCGCACCTCGATCCATGCGTCGGCTTCCTGCAGTGCGTGGCGCTGCAGCCGATCCGGGCATCCGACAGTGCCCGTCGACACAGACAGCGTGCCCCCGCGCTCCATCGCGTCGATGCCGTTTAGAAAAAGATTCAGGAACACTTGGCCGAGCAGACGGTGGTCTCCAAGCAAGCGGTCGTTCTCTGCGTGATAGAGGCGTTCGAACACAAGACCCTTTGCCTTGATCTGCTGGGCGACCAATTGCCAAGAGGCATCCAGCGAGGCGTGCAGCGACAGAGGAACCAGCATGGGCTTGACCGGCCTCGAGAAGTTGAGCAGTTGTGAAACAATCGTGTTGATACGTTCGACTTCCGTTCCGAGCAACGGGGTGAAGGTGTTGCGGAAATCAGGGTCGTCGTATTGAGTCGGCAGCAGTTGGACGAACGTCTTGAGGCAGACCAGCGGGTTCTTGATCTCGTGAGCCATCCCGGCGGCCAGTGTGCCGATGCTCGCCAACCGGTCGCTGCGGCGGATTTGCTCTTCCAGCTTACGGATGGCAGAGGTGTCCTGCAACACCAGCAATACGCCCGATGCGGCGTTGCCGACGACGCCGAATACGGCAGTGGCAAAACGTACAGACTGCTCGTCGGGCGACTGCGGCTGCAGCACGAGATCGCGATCACGCACATCCCAGCCCGAATCGAGGCTGGCCCGCAACTCATCCCAAATCGGCCCGGGCAAAATTTCAGCGGCCGGCCGGCCAATGACCGAGTCGGCTCGGCTCACGTGCAAAATGCGCTGGGCTTCGCGGTTGCAAACCGTCACGCGCCCCTCCGTGTCAGCGGCGACGACCCCCGTCACGAGGTTGTCGAGCAGAACCTCGTTGTAAATTCGCGCGTCCTGAAGATGGGTGTAGAGCGTCGCGTTCTCGATCGCAATCCCCATCTGATCCCCGAGGAACATGAGCGCGTCCTCTTCGCGCCTTCCGAAAATCAGGCCGTTCTGACGCCGGCCGAGAAGCAGAAAACCGACCAGCCCGTTTTTGGACTGCAAGGCAACGGCCACCTCGGCGTCCAACCGGGTAAGGGCACGCTCCGCCTCAGCCTGCAGCGGCGTACCCCCGGCACGCCGCATCACATCGCGCAGCAGCGGATAGCGCTCGGCCTGCAATGCGCGCAGCAACGGATTATCCTCTCCGATCGCATCGGCAGCCCCTGTCGAGCCGATATGCGTGTGCAAAATAAAGTGCGGCCCAGCACGCAGGTAAACTCGCACATTCGAAACCCGGAGCGACTCCTGCAGCAAGCGGCAGAAATCCCGGAACAAGGCGTCGACGGTCGTGATGGATCGCGCCAGTTGACCCCCTTGGTGCAACAGTCGAGACAACTCGTCATGCCCGTCATCGAACAGGCGGTCGGCCCCGCGCCGGAGGAAGGCGTTCGCCGGCGCCAAGGTCAGCGCAATCATGATCGCGGCGGCCACATGAGCGGTGGTGTCCCGCAGGCCGTCAGAATCCAAAAGCACGCTTTGTACAAAACGGAAGGTGAGGATATACAGCACGATCAGAAAGCCCACCAGAAGCGCAACAGTGATGATGCGACGCAAGAATTCTCCGACGCCCATGATGTGGCGCGTGGCAATCCCGTACGCGATCACGCCGTGCCAGATCGCGACCGTGACGGGAGTGAAACGCGCGCTTTGCGCAGATCCTGAGAGCAGAGGGATCACGAGCACGAATAAGAGGCCGGGCACGAGTGTGAAAACCGAGCCGACCGAGAGAATCTGCAGTTCCAAGCGACAGACTCCATCCACCCGCGACAAAGACCGCAAACAGCTCCACACCAGAGCCACCACCGTGATAATCCAGTAGCCGACAAAGATGAGAAAGCCGGGCCCGTAGATCGGCTCCGGAATTGCGTCAGCCCCCGTTGAGAGACACGCGCCGACGAGAAATAAAGGGGTCTGGCATAATCCGATAACGGCGGCCACCGCCGTCACCCACAACCACTTGCGATACACCAGGCGAGAGAGCGTCGCGTCAGGCTGCGCAACCGCGCAGAGCAGCAGATGGAAGACCAGAGGGATGAACACGCTTACGGCACAGGATTGGCGTATCCAGAACGCCAGCCACACTTCGTTCGCCGTCGTGGAACCCAAATATTGGCAGGACAACCAGAGGGCGAACACCAGCGATAGAATGGCGAATATGCGGTTGGCCATGCGGCGCGTATGGGTGAACAACACGACCACCCCCAGCAGCAGGTTGATGGCGATAACGACAAGCAAGGCGACTATGAAAAGGTTCGTCATGGCGAAGGTCTGCGGACGATGATCGTGGCGTTTCCGCCGCCCATGCCGTGTACGTTGATGAGCGCGTTCTCGACTCGCGAGCGCCGCGCAAGCGGCACGTAATCGAGATCGCAAGCCGGGTCTGGCGTCGTATAGTTGGCCGTCGGCGGAATCAGATCATCGCGCATCGCGAGCGCGCAGGCGATCAGCTCCATGGGGCCGGCCGCCGCAAGCGGATTACCGGTGACACCTTTGATGGACGAGACCGGGATGCGGTAGGCGTGGCGGCCCAATGTGTTGCGGATCATGGCCGTCTCCACGCGGTCGATGACTGGGTCGCTCGGGCCGTGCGCGCACACATAGCCGATGGCGTCCCCGCTCAAACGTGCGTTGGCGAGGGCCAGTTCCATGCAGGTTCCCATGCCGTCGGCCGCAGGGGAGCCGAACGCGTCGGCGTGCGATGCGCCCCCGCACACCTCCAGCCAGATATGTGCGCCGCGGGCACGCGCGTGAGCCAGGCTTTCAAGCACCACAATACCCGCGCCCTCTCCCAACACGCCGCCATCGCGGTCACGGTCAAAGGGCCGGCTGGCGTGCTGCGGGTCGTCGTTACGGCCGGACTGCAACTGCCTCGAGCTGAAGGCGGCACAGGTAGTTGCGCAGATCGACGCGTCAGCCCCGCCCGCAACGGCAATGTCAGCCCTTCCCGTGCGTATCACGTCCGCCGCGGCCAGCAACGCGTCAGCACCCGCTTTGCAAGCTGTGGCGATCGTGTGAAAGGCCACCCGCACACCCAGATATTCGGCTATTGTAGCCGCGGCGCAATGGGGTTGCGAGGCCCAGAGCACCCACGGACGGACCCATTTCGGATGTCCGTTAAACAGGCTAAGCCCCGCCTCTTCGAGCACCTCGATGGCACTTGTGCTGACACCCATCAGAACGTGAACCGGACGAACCGCCTTCATAAGGTTGCCGTCCGCCAATCCCGCGTCAGCCAACGCCATGTCCAGTGCGGCCAAGGCGAACAGCGTTTGCCGCGGCAGGCGTTTCCATTTGACAGTCGAAGCCAGACAGCGGTCGGGATCGAACCCCTTGACCTCAGCGGCAATACGATTCGGAAACTTAGAGGCGTCGAACAACGTGATCGGCCCAACCGCAGACTGCCCCTCGACGAGGGTTCGCCAAAAGTCGGCCACCCCAATTCCGTTCGCCGCAACTACCCCGATTCCGGTTACAACAGGACGGCGGTCATCATTATGATTTATTCCATTCATGATTCTTACTGTGTATTTTCGCATGCGTGCTTGGCTGAAGTCCACACCAAAGTTCAAAAATGTACACAGGGCGCGTCCGCAGGCGGAAAGTTCACCGGACCGTACATTTTCGGACACCCCTGTGGCTGCATTTCTACAACTAAACACTTGGATTCGGCGGCAGATCTGCACACTGACCCTCAAAGCCAAGCCGCGCGCTAGGTGGCACGGATGGTGCTTGTATAGGATAAATCATGACTCTGTTCGGATTTGTCCACCTGATGCCTTATGGGAGAGGAATTCCTATGATTAGACTAAGCTTCTTAAGGGGCTCCATTCTGGCCTTGGCAGGTGTCTGGGCACAAGCCGCACGGGCGGATGGATTCCGTAATCCCCCTGATACGGCGGCGGCGCTGGGCAAGGCCGGCAACACTATCGTCTGGTGTGACGACGCGGCGGCTGCTTTCAATAATCCCGCCAATCTGGTCGATGTCCCATCGCGCCAGATACAACTTTCCGGGATGCTCGGCTATAGCCACGCCGACTATAGCGGGGCCTTGGGACAGACAGAGACGGCGTCGCCTTGGGGGCTGTTGCCCGCGTTCGCCCTAGCCGAACCGCTGCAGGGGACAGATCTGGCGCTGGGATTCGGTGCGCATGTTCCGTATGGACGTCAGACGCGTTGGGAACCCGATGGACCTATACCCCTTTCCTCCAAAATGTCAGTGGCGGACGTTTCCCCTGAGCTGGCGTGGCGCATCTCGGACTCCGTGTCGGTCGGCGTCGGGCTTGACGTCTACTATGGGCAGCTTGAATTCCAGTCGCTTCCTTTCCCCGGAAGCCGCGTCAAGGTCGACGCGGACGGGTATGCCGTGGGCGGTAACGCGGGTATCACATGGCGCATGACGCCCGACCAGCGTCTCGCCCTGACCTACCGCTCGCCGTTCGACCTGACCTTCCGCGGCCAAATGGAAACGGACGGCATCCCCCCTCCGGCGGTTCCGGAAAGCGACCTTGACACCACCTTCAAGTTCCCGACGATTGTGGCGCTCGGCTACGGCATCCGGCTCACCGAAACGGTGCGGGTCGAGGCGAAGGTCGAGTGGCTTCAGTTCTCACGCTACAAAACGATGTCCGTCAACGCGGGAGAGAACGCCCCGCTAGCTGAAGCGCTCCATCTCGCCAACGCCCCGCAGAACTGGCGAGACACCTGGACCTTCGGCGTCGGCCCCGAGTGGCGCTTCGCATCAGACTGGACGCTGCGCGCCGGCTACCTGTACCTACAGAGTCCGATACCGGACTCGACGTTCGCACCCATCGCGATGGATGTCAACCAGTCTGTCATCGGCACGGGCCTCGGCTACCAGCACGGCCGTCATGCCGTCGACCTCGCCTACGCCATCGGCATCTTCGCGAAACGCCACGTCGGCGCCAACCAGCAAGACACATACGATTTCCAGGGCCATCTTGCCGCACTGACATACACCTATACCTTTTAAACCACCCGTGCTTTTGCGCGCGGAAACCGTACACTCTCACACCAGTTTCAAGGAGGCCACATGACACCTGGTGAACAATCGATGCGGGCCGATGCGCGTCCGGTCATCTTGGTGATCGACGACGAACTCGGCCCTCGCGAGAGCCTGCGCTTTCTTCTCAAGGATGACTACCGCGTGGTGTGCGCAGACACAGTCGAGCGCGGCTTGAATCTGCTGCGCGAACAGCCGCCGGACACCGTGATCATGGACATCCGCATGCCCGGGCAGAACGGCATCGAAGGGCTCCGCGAAATCCGCAAGTGCGATTCGGAACTAGCCGTGATCATGCTGACCGGCTTCGCCGCTGTGGGCACGGCGCAGGAGGCGATCCGCAACGAGGCAAGCGACTACATGGAAAAGCCGTTCGACGCCTCGGAGATGCGGTGCACCGTCCGACGCCATGTCGAGCAAACCCGCCTGCGGCGCAAGCGCAACAGGCTCCTGAATGATGCGGACGCACTGAATGAGCGCATTCTCGAGCTCCAGAAAAAAGAGTGGCTGACAGAACTAGGCCAGTCCTCCGCGGAGTTCGTCCATGACCTGCGCAACGTTCTCACCATGGTCACCAGCTCGTCGAGCGTTCTGCGCGAAGAGTTGGACGCTGTGCAGCAACAACGGACGAACCCCTCATCGGAGGCCGGCTACTACCTTGACACGCTGGAGAACGCGATGCAGCGGTGCGTCGAAATGCTGGACACGTGGCAACGCCTGATCAGGAAAAGCCCCCAGCAGCTGACGCGGTTCCACGTCCATGAGTTCGTCCGCGCCACCGTAGAGACCTGTCGGCCTGCGACGCTGGCCGCCCATGCGCAAGTGGCGTGCGAGATCCTCGGCGATGATGTCGAACTGCTCGGCGACCGAGTGCAGCTCATGCGCGCCCTCACCAACCTCATCCACAACGCGATCCACGCCCTGCCTCCCTGCAACGGGCAGATCCGCGTTCGCGCGGAGATCGTCGGTACGTCGGTTTGCGTGAGCGTGTCTGACAACGGGCAGGGCATTCCGGAAGAGAACTTGCAACACATTTTCTCGCCAGACTTTACCACCCGACGCGCGCACGGCGGAATGGGGCTCGGACTGTTCATCGCCCAAAAAGTCGCCCAGGCGCACGGCGGCACAGTGACGGTTGAAAGCACCGTCAACCAAGGGTCGACGTTTTCCATCCTCTTGCCACGAAACGCGACAGTCACCGGCAACGGCGAGGCCTGAAGGGCAGCGGGAAAAACGCCCAGACCTCGTCTTTGTACTGCCGGTACGCGGAGCCAAATAGCTCACCGAGAAAACTCTCTTCGTAATAGGCGCGGGTGATTTCCAGTGGGATGAAGACGAGCGCGCCGAAAAGCAGGGCTCCCCAAGCTCCCAGAAATACCGGCAATCCGATGATTTCAAGGCAGGCGCCGAAATAGAGTGGATGGCGTATGATCCGGTAAGGGCCTTCGCGCACCAGATGACGCGCGCCGCCTGTATCGGAGACGTCTACATGAAACTGGTGGCGGAGCGTGTGAAACGCCCAGTAACGCAGCGCGACTCCCGCCCCGTAAACCGTTGCTCCGGCTGCAACGAACCCTATGCAGGGGAAACATCGGCGCAGCAGGAATTCGGCGGCCGCGCCGCCCAGTGTCAGCACATACGCATAGCCGACGGCGATCGCCGTCCAGTCCCGCCCCGCCCCGCTCCCCTGCCGCAGATACATGGCCCATATCCGCTCCACGCAGGCCGCCACAAAGAGAGCCACACCTGCAGTTTTGCCCGCAAACGACGCCGTGCAGGGATACAGCACGACTGGGAGTAAAACAACTCCGATGGCCATCACGGCCACGCCATGGAACAGAAGGCTGAAAAAAGGCGTTTTCATTTTGAATGAGTGTGCCAGAACGCCGCCACGAAGGCAAGGCCAGCATTGCTTCCATCGGAGACGCGCGTTGCCTCACAATCCATGACACCGAAACAAAAAAGGTTCGGGGAGCGCGACTTTCAGGTTGCCTCAAATGAAATGACACCCAAAATGGGGCGATGGAGATGTCGAAGGAAGAGAGTGCG
>Ga0073936_10000062_pt1 | contig 129386 bp, 124 predicted proteins | sample AliMusrvi5mmetaG_FD_87041 | JGI IMG/M metagenome (GOLD analysis project Ga0073936, IMG submission 87041) | Freshwater lake bacterial and archeal communities from Alinen Mustajarvi, Finland, to study Microbial Dark Matter (Phase II) - Alinen... | ecosystem: Environmental > Aquatic > Freshwater... | reverse complement strand
ATAGTATACCGAACAAGGCTGTGAAAGTCAAGAATTTGTGTCGCTTATGCTAAAAAAACGTCTGAATTTTCGAGAGTTATTGAAGGATACGGAGGAGGCTAAATCAGGACTAAACTGTTACCCGCCCCCCCCGTTCATGCACAAAGTTCCGCTCCCTTGAACTAATTGCGACCAAATCCCAATTGCTCATCAATCTATTGATTTAGCTGCTGGTGAGGGAGACACCAAGTTTGAATCGGAAGGGCATTTGGGTAGTTTGTCTTCTCCGGTAAGCGCTTTCAGTTGCTTCCAACTCGTCGCCGGGCAACCCTCCAGCTTCTTGGCTGGCATGCACCACGCTTCATAGGTGTCGAATTTCTGAGTTGCTAGGCACTGCTTGAAATCCTTAATCCCAAGATACTTTGGTGGGAACGCAGCAGAACTATTAATAGCTACGGCAGCGAACATTAAACCTATGAAGGTGGGGAGTGAATGTTTTAACATGCTTTGCCTCTTGTTTGTGAATGGGTTAAAAAGAGTGAGTGAATACGTTCGGTTTAACGTAGAATTCAGCGGACCTGCGCAGTTGCGGGGTCCGCTGAAATGATTCGTTAAATATATTTATATAGTAATAATAGAATGTTAAACATCTTCACAAGGGTATCTTTGAAGGTACATCTTTGATGTGAGATAAAACCTCGAATTGTTGATATCCTTAGCCATAGAATTTCTTTCTTGCTCATTTATTGAGGCTGCCAACATTTGAAATTCCATAAATGTGAACTCTTCACTTTTTCCATTAATTTCAAGATCAGCTATCACATCATTTGGATTTTTATCAGGAAGGTGGCCAGTAGAAAGGTAATGATTTATTAAATCTTCATCGATGGAAAAAGTACTTCCTTTTGGAATGGTGATGGTTTTCTTTCTTTTCAATTTTTTTGAAGGAAAACAACGTTCGTCGTCTTTTGAACAGCTTTCGAACATTTTTTGAAATGCTTGAACTTCTTTCATTCCATTCCTATCTATGTTGTCCCTGAAAATAATATATGATGAAAATCTGGTAGTAGGTGTAGGAGGGTAGACAATTATAGAAGGAATATGGATTTGAAACCACAATTGATTGAGTCTGTTACTTCTTCCAAACAAATCGTAATCTTTGGTAGAATTGGCAATTCTAAATAGTTTTTCTTGGATTACATCTCTAGAGTGTTTATTTGTCATTCCGAGGGTGAGCCCATTGTGAGCGAATGCGACTTTGGTGACATCTGCAGCTATACTTCCTATTACAATTTTCCCGAATACCCTTCGACGCATTTTCTGATTTAATTGCTTACAAGCTGATGAAAGCCTGCCTTCTAACTGTTTAGGGCTGCCGATTCTTTTACATTCTGTGTAGAAAGCATACTTTTTATTAATTGCAATTATGTCAGTCGTTGTTGAAAGGTCTACAATATAACCTGATTGACAGAAGTAACTTGCAATACGTAACTCAAATTGAGTATCGCGTGAGATAGAATTTGAATCTAAAGACGCAAAGTCTCGACCACTCACGATCAACTTTAGTTTTTCATCTAATCCTTTTGGTATATGTTTTTTAAGACCTTTGAGAATCCACATTAGTTCGTGGATTTCACGCAATGTGTATAGATGCCAATCAATGCTACTTTCAAACGGGCCATCTGTTGAATTTTTAAAAATCTTTGATTCATTCACTGATCCCGAATTAGATTTTTCTAAAAGATATTCTAAGTACATAAAATAACGAGTATTATTTGTTGATACACCTCGCTCATTTAGAAAGGCTATAATTTCTTTAAGATCATTAATATGAACGGAAATATCTAATCCAGGTAATGATTGGGTTGGAATTTCATATGATTTTGTGTCGTTTCCATTCATAGTTTTAATAAGTTATTCAGCTGATCTGTATATCTCCCCGGCTTGTGCAGGGACGGTTGCGTGGTTCCAATACTGACAAACAAGGCTCTTTACTTCATTGCCCCGTATAATTTTTGTAATGTACCAATATTTCAAAAAATGTTCTCGAAAAATTTGTTATGATCGGTATTCCCTTTTCTGCATATCATCCTAAATGGAAGGATCAGAGCAGCTTACGGAGAACTTCATATGATACAAATCTCAGGTGCAGTGTTGGCACGTTTCGAGGCGTGCCTTACGGTAAAGATGTCAGAAAATCTTCGCATTCATTATAAAAGGGTCTGCACTTTTATCTTGATTTTTGTTCGAAGTATCGTCGTGATGCAACGAAAGCCGAGGGCCTAACCGCCTTTTAGCAGAAGCTGCTGGAAAAAGGGCAAACGGACATGCAACGGAAGCAGGAAGCACATGCGGTCTGCCTTTATCTCGACATTGATCAAGCGAGCGCGTGTTTAATAGGCCTTCGGTTTCTTCCCCTGCTTCTGTCCTTAATCTCGCATCTTGCACCGCCATTTGCTCTGGTGGTAAAACTGCTCTATGGTTGCGGCTTGCGCTTGTTCGAGTGCCTCAATCTTCGCATCCAATGCCTGAATTTTGATGCTGGTAAAATCACCATTCATGAGGGGAAAGGTAAGAAAGATCGGACCGTGCCTCTTCCCATGGTTCAAGGAAGCTAAAAGTCCGCTTGATCTTTGGTAAGCTAATGGTAATTTTTTGCTTAAATCGGGATTACTAAGAGAGTCCACTTTTACGACAGGAAACAAAATGACACAAACATACGAATTAGAAATCTTTTCCGATTATATCTGACCCTGGTGTTACTTCATTACCGGGCGTATTGAGAGACTGCAAAAAGAATATGAAGTGATCGTTCGATGGCGGGCTTTTCCCTTGCATCCTGAAACACCGCAAGAGGGCCGGTTGCTTGCGGATCTGTTCAAGACAAGTCCGGACAAAATGGCTGGGATGCTGGAGCACCTGCGCAGAACTGCCGATGACCTGAGCCTACCGTTTACCGCCAGGACGAGAACTTACAATAGCAGACTGGCACAGGAATTGGGACTCTGGGCTATGGATAAGGGGAAGGGTGATGCCTTCCATGCGGCAGCATTCAAGGCATATTTCGCCGGGGGTCTGAACATTGGGAATCATTCGGTTTTGATTGATCTGGCCCGAAATGTCGGACTGCCGGTTGAAGAGGCAGAGGAGATTCTCTCTGGTCGAGCATATGCGGAAAAAGTGGATCAGGACTGGGCGGATTCGCAAGTGAGAGGTATTACCGCGGTTCCCACTTTTATCATGGGTCGACATAAACTGGTCGGAGCGCAGAACTTTGAAAGCTTGGCCGATTTGGTGACCTTGTACGGAACTGCTCGAAAAAGATAGGCAATCGCTTTCTTCGGAAATCTTAAAAAAAGTCCCTCTCAAAACTGATAGAACAAACTGGCGGAGAGCGAGGTCGTTATCATCAGTTCCACGCCGAAGTGTTTTTGGAAATAATACTGGTTATAGATCTCAACTACCGGGATAATCGAAGAACTACTTGAGAAAGGCGCCTCGCCGCCCTTATAGCCATAGGCCCCGCCGAGACGATAACCAAAGGTCATGTCCCAGTTGTCACTGAGCTGAGTTTTGGAGAAGTTTCTTGCGATACCGGCTACCCATGTCTGATTGTAAAAGGAATTTTCAAAGGTGCAGGCAAAAAAATCCTTATACTGAAAACCGATGAGCTTATTGTTCCATTGGTCCTTTTCCCGGCTTGAGGTAGTAAAGTGAAAGGTGGCCATCCCTAGAAAGAACTGATTGTCGGTCGGCTCCCCCTTGAGATATTCAAAGAAAGTTTTGTCGTGGTCGGTTTTGTTGTTGTCGAGTTCTTCACCCCAAGCCTGATGCTGAGCACCGAGAAGTAACACCAATACAAACAGCGGCCCGAGACATACTGATATGCAATTACGGCAGGATTTCATACGAAGCATCCTTAGATCTTTGTGTTTTTTTGTTTTCGGATGGTAATTACCGTCCGAGGTTACCGGCATGTTTCCCAGCCGAACGTAAGGGACCTCAGTCAACAATTTATAAATCTGAAAGACAACCTAGCCTTCTCTCTTTATCGAAATTCGAGATTTTTGCAAGTAAAGAATGGCGGCTGTGACAAGCATTCTCTTCAGGAAACATCAGTTGCTTGTTTTGCCCTCGTTATCACCACTGGCCTGGTTCCCCTGGAGATCTCCGGGATTGTACCCGGTGAGTAAACGATAATATAAAAGACCGCTTTCTTTTCCTCGCTTTTCCACCTTGATTTCCTGGATTTCCCCGAGATGTTGAAAAAAGTTGCCGAAATAGACGGGATCCATCCGCCTTAGGTCTTCAGAGAATACAAGGATATCCCTACCGGCAGCCCACTTGGGCGGGTACCAGTAGCTATACATAAGACTGTTATGGCCGAAAAGGTGATACCCGGTTGTTTCATTTATATCAATGCCGACCCGTTGCTTGGAGCGGTAGAAGGCGAGTCCGCTGGCCATCCTGTAGGAGTCCATGCCGACAACCAAGGGGCGCTTCCCCTCTTGTTCGCCTATCGTTTTGACCCGCTCTTCTACCTTTTGGGCGAGGTCGTCCCAGCCGAAAAGAAAAGCACTCTTCATGAAAGGTACCCCGGGAAGCCCGAGGGCGAAGTAATGGAGGAGTATGCCGTAAGTGAGTACCAGAACAACAAGCGTACCCGGCCAAAGACGGGCTATTCGCTGTTGCAGTCTGCCGCTGCCGACGACCATGGCGGTGGCCATGCAAGGCAGAAGAGCAAGCCATAAGGGTCCGGTCCAGTTCAGTTTAATCTCTTTGGTAAAACTGAAGAGAGTGAAAATGGAGAGGGGGGTGATGGCCATTATCAGGCAAAAAATGTATCCGCGTTGTCGCATCTTTTCCGCAACCCCCTGGATGATACCGCTTTGCCACGGCCACAGGCCGTAAATCGCCGTCAAAAGTCCGACGGGGGTCAGGAGGATCAGGGTACTGAGCAGCAAGAGGTGGGTGGAAAATACCGAACCGGCTTGCAGCCGCCCCTGGCTCTGGAACAAGAACGAGGCCCAGTGGTGCTGGTAATTCCACCAGATAACCGGCGAAAAGATAAGCCCCGCCAGGATGGCGCAGAGATACGGTTGTGGCCGGAGAAACCATTTTCGTGCCGAAGGATCGATCAGCATAAAGAGAACAACAGCGGGGCCAAGAAAAGCGAGGGTGTACTTGGCGGCAAGGCCGATTCCAAGGCATATTCCGGCGCCGATCCAAGCCTTCGGAGCCCCGACAACCAGAGCGCGATAGAGGAAGTAGAGTGCCCCCGCCCAGCAGGCGATAAGAGGTGCATCCGGCGTCATGACGAGCGCAACCCCGAAAAAAATAGGCAGTGTGGCGACCAGGACCAAGGCTCTCTTTGCAGTGTCTTTATCGAAGATGCTCCTGGTCAGTCGGTAGGTGAAAAAGGCGGTGACGAACCAGCAGAGAAAAGCCCCGAACCGCACACCGAATTCACCCTGGCCGAAAAGCAGGGTGCCGAGCTTGATGAGCAGGGCAACAACCGGCGGGTGGTCGAGATAACCGGCGGCCGGATGCTGGGCGTAGTTCCAATAGTAGGCCTCTTCCTGGATCAGATCGAAGTTGCCGAGGTAGAGCAGACGGAGGAGAATGGTGTAACCAATGAGCAGGGCGCCGAAGATCGTCCAGTTGCCGCCCTGCGGTCGCAATCCCCCGAATCGGCTGGCAAGGATTGCCGACCACCAGATGAGGCAGGAGGTGCCAAAGATTATCAAGGGAAGAAAAAGAGCGGACGATTGGCCCATGGCGGCAGGAGATGCCAGCAGGCCGCCGCGGAGAAAGAGACCCAGAACTACAACTAGGAGAAACTGGCGGTAACCGCCCGGCAGTTGAATTGCCGCCGCTTTTTTGGCGAAGGTTTCGGCGATCGGATAACAGACGTGCATTGCCACCAGAAGGCTTGCCATATGGCTCGCTTCAAGGGGTACTCCCCACCTGGTGAGCCATGAAAAAAAGCTGTAATCCAAGAGTCCGGCCACACATCCGAGACAGAAAAGCAGAGGAATGTTGCGGGGATGAGAGTTGCTTGAAACAATCCGCCACAATTGGTTAACATACTCTTTTAAAACGATAAAACCCATCTTTGAGGTGCCCTTGTGACGGTCTCTGAAGGTTATGGGTATCTCCAAAACCCGCAGAGGTTCGGCTGTTGCGGTAAGTATTTCCAAGCCGATCTTGAAGCCGGGCATATTGTCGGCAAGTGCCCTCAGTCGATCCCGGTCGACGGCAAAAAAACCGGCGAGGGGGTCGCGAACGGAGGTAAGGAGCCGTGCCGGCAAGGAGGCGAATTGTGACCCGAGACGGCGGACAAGCGGCCAGTCGGGTGTCCCGCCACCATCCTGGTAGCGACTGCCGATGACCATATCGTATCCACCCTCAGCCAACGGCTCGACAAGTGCTGGAATCATCTGCGGCGGGTGACTGAGATCGGCATCCATGACGACCACATGAGGATGGGAAGCGGCCCGAGCACCCGCGACAACGGCACCAGCCAACCCCTTCTGTGAATCGCGGCAAACAAGCCGAACCTCCAAATCCCCCGAGTAGGCGGTAATGTTTTGCCGAGTGTTATCGGTAGAGCCGTCATCAACGAAAATAACCTCTGGAGTCAATCCCAGCGGCAGAGTGACTTCAGCAATCTGCTGGAGGAGAGGGGTGATGTTATCTGCTTCATTCAGTGTCGGAATAATTATGGAAAATTTTTTCATCCTGCACTCTGCTTTTTGATTCATCGTATACGTCCGGGAACTTTTCCGGAAAAATTTAAACCCGCACGATAACAGCTGAAGCTCAAGAACGCATGAAGAAAGTAAGAAGAAAGTTGATTTTTGCAAAAGGCGGCGTTGCACCTCTCGAAGGTTTTCCTTGCCAAAGAATGCGTTGAAATGTATGTTGATGCAGTTTTGCGGGCTGCTTTGTCAGCAGTCTGAAGAATAACTTTTTCTGGAGGAAATCATGGGCAGTCCCGATGGCAGTAGTAGCCCGAACGTGACTCAAACCGTTGTCGAACACGAACAAGAAGAGCCTGGCCCTCATTTGCGCAGGCGGACGACTGCGCTGTCGATACCTTTCCTCCTCTCTTTTCCTGAGTAAAGATTCGCCTTCGGTCGTCCGCTAGTCACTGCGGCCGGACAGGAGGTGAACCATGAAAAAAAGCCTGTTTGCACTATTCTCCAAGGGCACTGCCGTGCATCCGCACGCATCCCGCAATATAAACGATCACGAGCAGCAACTGGTGGGACTTTGCAATATTCCCATCCAGGATGCGTTTGTTTCTCTCAAGACCACACCTCAGGGGCTGAAGGCCGAAGACGCCTTGCAACGGCTTGACGACTACGGCCCCAACGAGTTGTCGCACCTCGGGCGCATGGGGTTCTGGGCCGACATGGCACACCGCATGAAGAGCCCGCTCGTCCTGCAACTTCTGGTGATCGCTCTGGTCTCCGGGGTGATCGGCGAGTTGAAGTCGGCCATGATCGTCTCGGCGATGATCATCCTGAGCGTCGGCTTGTCCTACATCCTTGACCGCCGTTCCAGTCGTACCGTCGATTCGCTTGGCAAGCGCGTCCAATCCCGCACCTTCGTCCTGCGGGAGGGCGAGGAGACCGAGGTCAGGATCTCGGAAATCGTTCCGGGCGACATTGTCCTCCTGCAGGCCGGGTCCATTGTTCCAGCCGACCTCAGGTTGATCGCCGCCAAGGATTTCTTCGTCAGCCAATCGGCCCTGACCGGCGAATCGATGCCCGTCGAAAAAACGGCCAATGCAAGCGTCACCTCCATCCAGTCGGCCATGGAACTCACCAATGCCTGTTTTTTAGGAACCTCGGTCACCAGCGGCACGGCACGGGGCGTGATTGTGAGCACCGGCACCCGCACCGTGTTCGGCGCCATTTCCGAGCGGCTGAACGAAAAACGGGATGAAACCAGCTTTGACACAGGCGTTCGTTCCTTCACCTGGCTGATGATCCGCTTCATGCTGGTGATGGTCTGCGCGGTGTTCTTTATTGTCGGGATGACCAAGGGCAATTGGCTTGAGGCACTGCTCTTCGGTCTGTCCATTGCCGTCGGCCTGACCCCGGAAATGCTGCCGATGATCGTCACCGTCAATCTGGCCAAAGGCGCGCTGACCATGGCCGGCAAGAAGGTTATCGTTAAGAGGCTGCCGTCGATCCAGAATTTTGGGGCAATCGATATCCTCTGCACCGACAAGACGGGAACGCTCACTCAAGACCGGGTCGTCATGGAGCGGCATGTCGATATCGTCGGGCATATCAGTGAAGATGTCCTGAGCTACGCTTATCTCAACAGTTACTTCCAGACCGGCCTGCGCAACTTGATCGACCGGGCGGTACTTGAGCATGCCAACCTGAATGTTGAGCGGGACTGCCGTCTGGTGGACGAACTCCCTTTTGATTTTCAACGGCGCAGGATGTCGGTGGTGGTCGATTTTGAAGGGGACCATGTCCTCATCTGCAAAGGCGCAGCGGAAGAGATTTACCAGTGTTGCACCCATTATCAGATCGATGACGATGTGTATCCCCTTATTAATCTGATCCGCTTCGACCTGTTTGAGGAGGTCGAAAAACTCAATCGTGACGGTTTCCGCGTCTTGGGAATAGCCTATCGGGAATTCCCCAGGTCGAAGACGGTATTTACCGTCGATGACGAGGCAAAACTTGTCCTCCTCGGCTATATCGCCTTCTACGATCCTCCTAAGGTTTCGGCGATGGAGGCGATAGAACTCATGGCCAAAGCCGGGGTGCAGGTCAAGGTCCTGACCGGCGACAATGGCCTGGTAACCGAAAAGGTCTGCCGGGATGTTGGGCTTCTGGTGGAGAGGATGGTTACCGGATCGGAACTCGCACAGCTTGCCCCGGGTGACTTCGCGACGACGGTTGAGAAGAGCAATGTCTTCGTCAAGCTGTCTCCCGCGCAAAAAGAACAGATCGTCAAGGAACTGCGACGAAACGGCCATGTCGTCGGATTTATCGGTGACGGTATCAACGATGCGCCGGCGCTGAAAGCGGCCGATGTCGGCATCTCGGTGGATTCGGCGGTGGACGTCGCCAAGGAGGCGGCAGACATCGTCCTCCTGGAAAAAAACCTCCTGGTCCTGGAGGAGGGCATCATGGAAGGCCGGAAGGTCTTTGCCAATATCGTCAAATACATCCGCATGGGTGCAAGCTCCAATTTCGGCAACATGTTCAGCGTGGTCGGGGCCAGCTATCTCCTGCCCTTTCTGCCCATGCTGCCGGTGCAGATCCTTACCAACAACCTGCTCTACGACTTCTCGCAAACCGGTATTCCCACCGACAACGTCGATGAAGAACTCATCGTCAAACCCCTCAAATGGAATATCGACAACATCAAGGGGTTCATGGTCTGGATCGGTCCGATCAGTTCCATCTTTGACTACGCCACCTTCGCCCTGATGTGGTTCTTTTTCCATTGCAGCGATTATCTCGACCCTGCAGCCGGCGCCGTTCACAAGGAAGGCTTGGAAAAACTCTTTCAGACAGGATGGTTCGTCGAGTCGCTCTTGACCCAGACCTTGATAGTCCACATCATCAGGACAAGACGAATACCTTTCTTCGGCAGCCGGGCTTCGGTGCACATGACGATGACCACCCTGGCCATCATGGCCGTAGGCGCATGGCTGCCCTACTCGCCATTCGCGGCCGATCTGGGAATGGTGCCGTTGCCTGCCGTCTACTGGGCATGGATAGGCGCCTTCCTGATGATATATGCAGTCCTGACACACAGGGTAAAGACGTGGTTCTTCAACCGGTTTGGAGGTGAATGATTATGGATACGATTTTAGATGCCCTGCAGGAAGGCAGATTGTTTGAGCTGCCGGAAAACGACAAGGCGCATACCTTGCAATTTCTGGCGCACATCATTGAAGCCTTTCCCGAGACCACCGCCGGCACGGATGTCGTCGGCCTGGTGACAAAAAGGGAAGAAGCAACGAACACGGCCATCGGCAAAGGGTGGGCCTGTCCGCATGCCCGGGTATCCTATGAGGAAGATCTCATGTGCGTCATCGGCTGGAGCCCGGCGGGAATCGATTACGGCGCCACGGACGGCATGTCCGTTGCGCTGGTCGTCATGTACATGGTTCCCGACAACCAGCGGAACCACTATTTGCGAGAGGTGTCTATGCTGGCCAAGGCCCTTGAGACCCATCCCGACCTTGACAAGTTGCACGAGGCCGACGACCTGGACGATGTCCGTCACTACCTGCTCGACCTCATCGAAACGACCAAGGCCACGGTTGGTCCGGATGCCCGGGCGAAAATGATCCGGCTACAAACCAAGGAGGCTCTTGATACATTCTCCTTTCGCGACCTTTCCAATCTGCTTGTGGAACCGGTGACTCTTGTGGCAGGTGACGGTATAGGGCACATCGCCCTTGCTCAGAATGCCGAACTGGCCAAATGGCTCGATTCGACAAGTGATGTGGTCGAACGCATAGAAGCCGACGGCGTCTACCAGAATGGCGGCTGGCGCCTTTTGCGGCGAGGTACGGTCAACTATCAAGGCGGGAGAGTCACCTATGACTGTCTGGCAATTAAGATGATGCAGGGCAATGCACCGCGCCCCAAATAAGATCCTTCTATGAAAAACCTTGGACAATCTGATCCGCCGCAGGGCCTGTCGCCAGCGCAAGTAGATGAAAAGATTAAGAAAGAAGGCTATAATGAGTTGCCTTCCTCGAAACCGAAGAATTTCCTCCTGATCGCTTTGGGGGTAGCCAGGGAACCGATGTTCCTGCTGCTGGTGGCCTGCGGCACCCTATACCTCTTCCTCGGCGATGTGCATGAAGGCTTGATGCTGCTCGGATTTGTCTTCGTCATTATGGGGATTGAGCTGTATCAGGAAAAAAAGACCGAGAAGGCCCTCGATGCCCTGAAGGATCTTGCCAGCCCCCGCGCCCTGGTAATTCGCGATGGCAAAGAAACGAGAATTGCCGGTCGGGAGGTGGTAAGGGACGATATCCTTATCCTCCAGGAGGGCGACCGGGTGCCCGCCGACGCAACGGTACTGCGCTCCGTCAATCTCCTGGCCGACGAGTCTCTCCTCACCGGCGAATCGGTGCCGGTTCGCAAAACCGAGTGGGACAATGCCATGGAGAAGATCCATCCGGGTGGCGACGACCTGCCGTTTGTCTACTCCGGGTCGTTGATCGTCCAGGGCAACGGCATGGCCAAAGTAACTGCCACCGGTCTCAATACGGAGATCGGCAAAATCGGCAAGGCCCTTGAGTCGGTTACCGAGGAAGAAACCAAGCTGAAGCGGGAAATGGCTGCGCTGATAAAAAAGCTGGCCATTATCGGCGCGCTCCTTTGTGTGCTGGTGGTGGTGGTCTATACCATTTCAAGAGGCGGATTACTCCAGGGCTTCCTTGCCGGAATTACCCTGGCGATGGCCATGCTGCCCGAGGAATTCCCGGTGGTCCTTACCGTCTTTCTCGCCCTCGGGGCCTGGCGTATGTCGAAACGGAGCGTTTTGACGAGAAAACCCGCCGCTATTGAAACCCTCGGTTCGGCTACCGTCCTCTGCTCTGACAAAACCGGCACCCTTACCCAAAATAAAATGACTGTTGCCTGGTTGTATAACGGCTCGGACTTTTTCTCCCTGGCGGGCGCTCAGCATTTCCCCGAGAAGTTTCACGAGATTATCGAATACGGCATGCTCTCCAGCCAAACCAATCCCTTTGATCCCATGGAAAAGGCCATTCTGCAGATGAGCGAACTGTACCTGCAGGGGACCGAGCATATTCATAGCGATTGGCAGATGTTAAAGGAATACCCCTTGTCGGGGGACCTGCTGGCCATGTCGAGGGTATTTCGGCAGACGGGAACGGATACCCGGACAATTGCCGTGAAAGGTGCCCCGGAGGCAATTTTCGATCTGTGTCATCTGGATGCCGAGAAACAGAAAACCTTGGGCATTGCCGTCGAGGCTCTGGCGGCCAAAGGCTTACGGGTCCTGGGAGTCGGCCGGGCAAAGATTGCGGCCAGCTCCCTGCCCGCTCTACAGCACGATTTCGACTTCGAGTTCATCGGCTTGATCGGCTTGTCCGACCCCATCCGCAAAAATGTGCCGGAGGCGGTGGCCGAATGTTACCGGGCCGGCATCAGAGTCATCATGATAACCGGCGATTATCCGGTGACGGCGATGAATATTGCCGGGGAGATCGGCCTGAAAAACCCGCACGCCTGCATCACCGGCCAGGAACTGCAAACCATGGCCGAGGAGGAACTGTGCGGGAGAATCCGCGACATCAACGTCTTTGCCCGAGTGGTGCCCGAGCAGAAACTGAAAATCGTCAACGCCTTGAAGAAAAACGGGGAAATCGTTGCCATGACCGGTGACGGAGTCAACGATGCCCCGGCCCTCAAGGCGGCGCATATCGGCATTGCCATGGGCGAGAAAGGTACCGACGTAGCCCGCGAGGCCTCGGCGCTGGTGCTTATGGATGATAATTTTGCCTCCATCGTCGGCGCTATTCGTATGGGGCGGCGGATTTTCGATAATCTGCAAAAGGCCTTGGGATACATCTTTGCCATCCATGTACCCATTGCAGGTCTTTCCCTCATCCCGATATTTTTCTCCAACCTGCCTCTCATTCTCTTACCTGTCCATATCGTCTTTCTGGAATTAATTATAGATCCGGCATGTTCCATAATTTTTGAGGCGGAAAAGGCCGAGGCCGAGGTGATGCACAGGCCACCGGCCAAAATTGATGAACCTTTTTTTGGCGGGCGGAAGATTCTTTTCAGCTGTCTGCAAGGAGTGAGTGTCCTGATAATAGTTTTGGCTGTATACGGTGTCGGCCTGTACCTTGGGTATGCAACAAATGAGGTCAGAACCTTTGCTTTTATTACCCTGATCTCCGCAAACATTGCCGTCATCCTCTCCAACCGGTCGTGGACACGCAATATTTTTCAGATCCTGGCTTCCCCCAACCCAACCGTAAAATGGGTGGTGGGCGGCGCGCTAGTGTTTTTGGCATTAGTCCTGAATGTCCCCTTTCTCCGGGAGGTGTTTCTTTTCAGCCCGGCAGACCCCTTAGAAATCGGCATCTGTGTTGCCTGCGGCTTCCTGAGTATTACCGGCTTCGAGCTGTATAAACGACGCAGTAACTTTCTTAAGGCTATGGTATAAAGAGACGAAAGTTGAGTTGAATTGAACAAAAAAGGAGCACATATGCGGAAGGAATTTCTTCCCTTTTCCAGGCCATCTATCAGCGAAAGCGAAATCCTTGCGGTGGGTGAGGTTCTTCGCAGCGGTTGGATTACGACCGGGCCAAAGACTGCCCAATTTGAAGAGGATTTCTGTAGTTACTGTGGTTGTGGCGGGGCGGTTGCACTGTCTTCGGCGACTGCCGGCATGCACCTCGCCCTCATGGCCCTGAATATCGGCCCAGGAGACGAAGTCATTACCCCTTCGATGACCTGGGTTTCCACGGTCAATATGATTGTTCGCATGGGGGCAACACCGGTCTTTGTCGATATCGATAAAGATACCCTTATGACCGGCGCCGACCTTATTGAACCCCTCATTACCGAACGTACAAAGCTCATCATTCCGGTACATTTTGCCGGTGCTGCCGTCGATATGGCGCCGATTCGTACCCTCGCCGCCGCGCGGGCGATTGCCTTGGTTGAAGATGCAGCGCATGCCGTCGGCACAGAGTACAATGGCGAGGAAACAGGGCGCCGGGGGACGGCGATCTTTTCCTTCCATCCGATTAAAAATATTACCACCGGTGAAGGTGGCATAGTAAGTTCCGATAACGAGGCGCTGTTGCGGACAATAAGAAGCCTCAAGTTCCATGGCTTGGGTGTAGATGCCCACGATCGTCGCCAACAGGGTAGAAGTCCCCAGGCCGAAGTCTTGGAACCGGGCTTCAAATACAATATGATGGATATTTCCGCCGTTCTCGGCCTGGGGCAACTTCAGCGCCTGCCGGAATTCATCGCCAAAAGAACCGTGCTTGCCGAGCAGTACTTGGAACTTTTGGCAGATGTGGAGGAGATATTGCCATTGCGGGTACCTGCCGTGACAAGCCGCCATGCCTGGAATCTGTTTGTGGTGCGTCTCGATACCGAGCGGACTGCGCTTACCCGCGATCAGTTCATGGAAGAACTGAAAAAACGTAATATCGGCACCGGACTCCATTTTCGTGCTGTGCATACGCAACAATACTATCGGAAAACTATGCCGCTTAAGCCGGGGATGCTCCCGGCCACCGAGTGGAATTCCGACCGCATCTTTTCCCTCCCTCTGTTCCCCGATATGACCATAGACGACGTCCTGAGTGTGGTAGCCGCCATCAAGGAGGTTCTCTGTTCATGAAAGAAAAAGTCGATTTTTCTCTGGTCATCCCGGTATTCAATGAAGCGGATAACCTCGGCGAACTCATCCGACGCTGTCTTCTGGTTTGCAGGAACCATGGCGGATCGTTTGAAATTATCCTGGTGGACGACGGCAGCAGCGATGGCTCGGATGCGATGATTAGCCAGGCCGCAAAAACCTATGGCCGGGAGGTGATCGGGGTTATCCTGAATCGCAATTATGGTCAACACGCGGCGGTAATGGCCGGTCTGGCACAAAGTTGCGGGGACATTGTCGTCACCCTCGATGCCGACCTGCAGAATCCGCCCGAAGAAATACCAAAACTCCTGGAAGAGATGCGTAAAGGCTTTGATGTTGTCGGCACTATTCGCACCAGTCGGCGTGACAGTTGGTTTAGAAAATTCGCTTCCAGCCTGATAAACTATGTGGTTCGGCGAACCACCGGCGTGATGATGCACGACTATGGATGTATGCTGCGAGCCTATCGTCGGCCGATAATAGAGGCGATTCTCCAGTGCCGGGAACACTCCACTTTTATTCCGATTCTCGCCAACAGCTTTGCCGGAAAAACCATCGAGATCTCGGTGGCGCATGACCCCCGCCTGCAGGGGGACTCCAAGTATTCCCTGTTAAAACTGATTTCCTTGCAGTTTGATCTGTTGACGTCCATGTCAACCTTTCCTCTCCGACTGCTTTCGTTTTTAGGTACGATTGTGGCGCTCTGCGGCATGGCCTTTGGCGTCTTTTTGCTGGTCATGCGTTTTTATATGGGCTCAGTTTGGGCGGCGCAGGGTGTTTTTACTTTATTTGCAGTACTTTTTGTGTTTATTGGTGCTCAGTTCATCGGGCTTGGCCTGCTCGGTGAGTATATCGGCCGTATTTACCAGGATGTCCGCGACAGACCTAGTTATTTTGTAAGTCAAGTCGTGACCGGGGAAGAGAAGGATGGGTCCGTTACATCTCTTGAAACTGCGCGGCCTTCAACAGAAACTCATTCACTTATTCGGGAATAACATAATGAAAGCAGTCGTCCTTGCCTATCACAATATAGGCTGTGCAGGTGTAAAGGCGTTACTCGACCATGGATTTACCATCCAAGCGATTTTTACCCATAAAGATGACCCCGGCGAAAACGTGTGGTTCGATTCCGTTGAGCAACTGGCGGCAGAACATGATATCCCTGTTTTTGCACCGGGGAATATCAATCATCCTCTTTGGGTTGAACGAATCCGTGAATTTTCGCCGGATATTCTATTTTCTTTTTATTATCGCGCCATGGTCGGGAAAGATATTCTCGGTATCCCGAAAAATGGCTGTTTCAACCTGCATGGTTCCCTTCTGCCGAAATATCGTGGTCGCTGTCCGGTCAACTGGGTGTTGGTCAATGGCGAAAAGGAAACGGGAGTTACCTTGCACCGTATGACTCCCCAACCAGACAACGGCGATATTATCAGCCGGCAACGAATTGCCATCTCTTCTCAAGACACCGCTCTGACCCTGCACAAGAAACTGACAACGGCGGCGGAGCGTCTCCTCAGTGAAGCTCTTCCTGCTCTCTTGGCCGGTAATTTTTCCGGCACTGTTCAGGACCAAGCTCTCGCCTCTTATTTTGGCGGACGAAAGCCTGCCGATGGAGAAATAGACTGGCAAGAGAGCAGCGAGCGCATCTACAACCTGGTTCGTGCCGTAACCAGACCGTATCCCGGGGCCTTTAGCTATCTTGGTGATCAGAAAGTTTTATTCTGGTCTGTGAGCCTTGGCGAGGACTATCCGGACCAACAACCCGGGACCATTATTTCCACTAACCCCTTGATCATTAGTTGCAACCAAGGAAGCGTCAGGGTACATGCCGGACAAACCGAGAATGGCCTGTTCATGAGCGGCAACCAGTTGGTCGACGAACTCGGTCTGGCCGCAGGTATGCGTTTGGGCAAGAAAAGATCACAGTCCTTTGAACAAAAAAGAAAAAAGCATGTCCTCATCCTGGGGGCCGATGGCTTCATCGGCAACCATTTGAGCGAGCGTTTGCTTGACAGCGGTCACTATGAAGTGCATGCCATGGATCTCAGCAGTAATTCCATCGGCCGTTTACTCGGGACGCCGGGCTTTCATTTCAGTGAGGGCGATATCTCCATTCACCGGGAGTGGATCGAATACCATGTACGTAAATGTGATATCATCCTGCCCCTTGTCGCCATTGCCACCCCCGCCGAATACGTGCGCAATCCGCTCCGGGTTTTTGAACTTGATTTCGAGGAAAATCTCCGCATCGTCCGCTACTGCGCCAAATACGGCAAGCGCATCATCTTTCCCTCGACATCGGAAGTGTACGGGATGTGCCAAGAGGATGAATTCGACGAAGAGCACTCCAAGCTGGTGCTGGGTCCCATTCATAAACAGCGGTGGATTTACTCCTGCAGTAAACAGCTTCTTGACCGAGTCATCTGGGCCTACGGGGCAACCCAGGGCTTGCAGTTTACCTTGATTCGGCCTTTCAACTGGGTGGGGCCGCGGCTCGACAATCTGGAATCGGCGAGAATCGGCAGCTCCCGGGTTATTACCAAACTCATCTTGAATTTGGTTGAAGGAACCCCTATCAAACTAGTGGATGGCGGCAAGCAAAAAAGATGCTTCACCGACGTGAAAGACGGCATCGAGTGTTTGTTTAAAATCATTGAGAACAAGGATCGCTGCTGTGACAGCAAGATTTTTAACATCGGGAACCCCGACAATGAAGCAAGTATCAGTGAGCTTGCCCATCTCTTAACCGCAAAATTTGAAGAACACCCCTTGCGCCGCGAATTTCCACCCCTTGCGGGAATTCAATCGGTCGAAAGCCGTGAATTCTACGGTCCGGGCTATGAAGATGTGCAACACCGCCGACCGTCGATTCGCCTGGCAAAACGCTTGTTGGATTGGCAACCGCAGATATCTCTTGGTCAGTCCGTTGAGGAAACCCTTGATTATTTCTTGAAACAGGCGCTTGGGGCCACGGAAAAATGTGCGAAGTAGGATGCACAACAGGGCTGCGCGTCGATATCGATACCTTGCGCGGCACGCAACGGGGTGTTCCCAACTTAGTGGACACCCTGGCAAGACATAAGATCAAAGCAACTTTCTTTTTTTCGGTTGGTCCCGATAATATGGGGCGTCACCTCTGGCGCCTCCTGCGACCAACCTTTTTGCTGAAAATGCTGCGCAGCGGAGCGGCAAGCCTCTATGGCTGGGATATAATCTTGCGCGGTACGCTGTGGCCGGGACCGGTTATCGGTCGGTCCTGCGCCGATATCATCAGGCGCACCGCTGAAGCCGGCCATGAGATAGGTTTGCATGCCTGGGACCATCACCTCTGGCAGAAAAAAATAGAGACAATGGCTGCACAGCGCATAGGCTCGGAATTGCAAAAAGGCAAGGCAATGCTGGAAGGGATTATCGGCATGCCGGTTTCCTCTTCGGCGGCACCAGGCTGGCGCTGCAGCGAGAACGCTCTGCTTGCCAAAGAGTCTCTTGGTTTTCTCTATAATTCCGATTGTCGGGGGAATTCCATTTTTTTCCCTGAAATCCATGGCAGAAAGCTCACCCACCCGCAGATCCCAACGACATTACCCACCTATGACGAGCTGATCGGCCGAAATGGAATTACCAAAGCCAACTACAATAGCCATTTATTGTCTCTTTTCAGAGCCGATCGCCTGAACGTTTTAACCATCCATGCGGAAGCCGAAGGCTTGAGCTGTGCGGCCCTCTTTGAAGATTTTCTGTCAATGGCCGAGAAACGCGGCATCCGGTTTCTGCCCCTCAAGGAGTTGCTTGAGTTGGCACAATCATTCGGATCATCGCCGATGTTACAGAGAACTGCCGAGGGTCGGGATGGCTGGATTTCTACTCAGGAAGGCGCATAAGGCAACGTCGATGACCCACAAGATATTTTCAGCTTTCCTCCTTGCTCTTTTTGCTGTTCTTTACTTATTGCCCTTGGCCGAAAGACCGCTCATTATTCCCGATGAGACACGCTATGCCGAAGTACCGAGGGAAATGGTTGTAACGGGGGATTGGATTGTCCCTCGGATCAACGGGTTGCGCTATTTTGAAAAACCGGTCATGGGCTATTGGCTGACGGCTCTTTCCTTATCACTTTTTGGTGAGAATAATTTTGCGGTGCGCTTTGCCCAAGCCCTGTCAACCGGACTTACCGCACTGCTCATTTTTTTTCTTTGTCGCCGTTTTTATCACCGCAATGATTGCCGGCTTCCCTATCTTGCAGTACTGGTGTATCTCAGCTCACTCGCAGTGGCGGGTATCGGCACCTTTGCGGTTCTTGACCCGCCTCTGTCCCTCTTTCTTACCGCCACCCTGATCTTTTTTATGCTGGCAACAGAGTCGCTGCCCGGCTCTCGTGGGGAACGCACTCAGTTACTCTTGGCAGGAGCCATGGCAGGCTGTGCTTTTCTCACCAAAGGGTTTCTCGCTTTTGCAGTACCTGTTGTAGTGGCAGGCCCTTACCTGATCTTGCAACGGCGTTGGTGGGATATTGGGCGGATGCTTTGGCTGCCCGTTGTCGGAGCCCTTGCGGTAAGCCTGCCGTGGGCGATACTTATCTATCTTCGGGAGCCCGATTTCTGGCATTATTTTTTCTGGATTGAACATGTTCAACGCTTCTTTTCAGAATCGGCCCAACACCGGCATCCTTTTTGGATTTTTGCCGCCGTACTGCCGGCAATGTTCCTGCCCTGGACCTTCATGCTCCCTGCAGCCATTATCGGCTTATGCAAAAAATCCTGGGTGGGTGTCGCAGAATTTCGATTGCTGGTTTTTTGCCTGTGTTGGTTTCTCTTTCCCTTTGTTTTCTTTTCGATAGCCAAGGGAAAACTGATCACCTATATCCTTCCCTGTTTTCCGCCTTTGGCCATTCTTTTTGCCATGGGTATCGACTACCTGCTAGGCAATGAAAAAATTAAGAATTATCTGCAACAGAGTATTGTTGCAGCCGGCCTGGTTGCTGGGACTGCACTGCTTGCGCTGGTAGGATGTTATTTTTTTTGGCCTGTCGACCAAGTGCCGGTTTTCAGCCATCTTCATGAGTGGTTGCTGTTAGGTGGCGGCTTTTTAACTACTGGTTTCTTTCTGCTTGTTGCTTTTCGAGCCGGTAAGCTCCTCCATAAAATACTGTTCATTGCTGTTTCCTTCGCATTTTTGTTTTGCATTGCGCAGTTCACCTTGCCAACTCTTACCGTGCAGCAAAAAGCCCCCGGGACGCTTCTTGCACGTCACGCGCAGGGCATCACTCCACAAACATATGTCCTCGCAAGTGAACAGGTTGCAGTTGCCGTATGCTGGTACTTAAAGCGACAGGATGTTTATTTGATAGAACGGGCAGGTGAGTTGCAGTACGGCCTGGATTACCATGACAATGCCCGAAAGTTACTGAGCCCTGCGGATGCCGCTGAACTTATCCGGAATTATCCCGGTCAGGTGGTTCTGGTCGCCGATTCTAAGGAATATGAACGATGGCAGAGTATACTGCCACCTCCGGTTTCCACTGATTCGAGCGGCAGCCAGGGTTTTTTCCTGCTGCACTACTAAAGGAAACAGCAGGTACAGCTGCTGCTTCCTTGTTCATTATTCCATTGCTTACCCTCAGCAGCCGCAACCACCGGATCCACAGGAGCCTGAACTGCAACCGCTGCCGGCACCGGGAAGAGGATTCGAACAACTGATGTTGAAGCCGGAACGACTGCCGGCATCGAGATAATCGATGGTGATATCGCCGCATTGTTGCAACAGATTTTTTTCGATGAGAATCGTCAACTCCTGCCGCTGAAACAGCTCATCAAGCGGTTTTTCTTCGTCCAGAGCAAGGCCCAAAGCAGGGCCGGAACAGCCGCCCTGCATCAACATCACTCTGAGGGCGGAGGTAATATTATTGTCCTTCATATATCCAACCAGTTTTTCATTTGCCTGCGCAGTTACGTCCAGCATGGTACTTTCCTTTTTGCTAAAATTTCTCTTTACCTACGTTGAGTTATCTGCTTTCATGTCTTTTTTCCAATCAATGGCTGGCCGGTTCAGCCGATGGTGAGCACTTTATCGGCCAATTGCATGGCAGTGACGATATCGAGCATATTGGTGGTGGCGCCGACTTTTTTACAATCAGTCAGGTGGAAATGCTCAAGACAGGTTCCACAAGCGAGGATGATCACCCCGTTTTTTTCATACTCTTGCAACTCCGCCAAGACCGGGGACGAATCGATGGTCAGTTGTACCCCGCTGTTGACGAAGATGAGCTGCCAAAGATCATTACCCATCTCTTTAAGAGTTTTCAGATAATTGGCCATGAGTTTGTCGCCCAGGCGATCGTCGCCACGTCCGAGTTGCGCACTCGTCACCAGAACGACAATTTTCGACCGGACACCGATGCAGGAAACAAGTTCCGGCATGGGAGCCTCGGTCGGTTGTTCACCACCGTCCTTGTGCCGGGCAAGGAGGAGGAATCCTCCGTTTTGCCGGTCCGCCTTAACCAGGTAATTTCTGGTCGTGAGAAAACGAGTCACATTCTCCCGCGATGCATCGTTGTCGACCATAACGGTCAATTCGCCGGGATTGTCCTTTTCCACAAGATCCTTGACCATCAGGACCGGCGCCGGGCAGGCAAGCCCCCGGGCATCGATAGTCTTTGTCATCTTCACAAGCCTCCGTCTTTCTCAAGATAAATTTTCTCTTCCCTACTGCTCGTTGCATAGCCGATAATGCGAGCATCAGCCACACCTTCCCCAAGCAACCGCTGCTGCAAGACGTAAGCATCTTTTGCCGCACATCCGATCAAAAGTCCTCCGGAGGTTTGCGGGTCAAAGAGAACATCGCGAAGGACCGGATCAAAAGCGTCATCCATCACCACTCTCTGTTGGCGGAAAAGGCGATTTTTGTGGGTAGCGGCCGGAACCATACCCATGGCCGCGAAGTCGAGCGCTTCCGGGAGAACCGGTACAGCCCGGCTGTCGATAACGACACCCATACCGGTGCCGGAAATCATTTCGGCTAGGTGTCCAAGGAGTCCGAAACCGGTAATATCGGTGCAGGCGGATACCGGGAAGTCGGCCATAATCGCCGCAGCGTACTTGTTCAAAGTCGCCATCAAGGTGGTAACCCGGCGCAGTGTCTGCTCGGAAACAAGTCCACCCTTGACCGCGGTACAGATAATGCCTGTACCCAGGGCCTTGGTGAGTATGAGACAGTCCCCGTTTTGAAGACCTTGATTGGCAAGAATTTTCCGAGGATGGATAAAGCCGGTAACCGCCATGCCAAACTTCATTTCATCATCGACGATGCTGTGGCCCCCGAGGAGAACGGCCTGCGCCTCCCGTAATTTATCGAGACCTCCTGCGAGAATGGCCCGCAGGATTTCGCCATCAAAGGTGTTTATCGGAAAAGCGACAATATTTAAGGCCGTTTTTGGTGTTCCTCCCATCGCGTAAACATCGGAAAGAGCATTGGCGGCGGCGATGCGCCCGAAGTCATAGGGATCATCGACTATCGGGGTAAAAAAATCGACAGTCTGAATGAGTGCCAGATCATCCGATATTTTATAAACTCCGGCGTCATCGGCGGTTGCCATCCCGATCAGGACATTTTCGTTGCTGGGAATGGTCAACCCGCTCAAGATGTACTCCAAGTCCCCTGGAGAAATTTTTGCGGCTCAACCCGACCCTTTTACGCAACTGGTCAGGTGGACTGTCTTTTTATTCTGATCATCCATTTTTATACGAACCATCTTCATTCAACGGATTGTCAATGTGCTGTTAACTCTGACGGTCGAGTGTTTTGCTGCCCTTACGCCGTCTCGGTCTTGTCCGCTGCCAAGGAAGGATTTATGAAGAGCCCCTGGAAGATTGATTTCAGTTGCCTTTCATCGAGCCTGGCACTGAGCTGATCTTCGTAATCGTCGTCGATATCGTCTGCCTTAAAATTTTCAGCAGCTGGTGTTTCTGTGATATCCGACGGGATAATTCTTTCTTCGCAGCGATAGAGGAGCTTACCAGGGGAAAAGGTATCATAGCGGTGATGTTCGATCCATTGATCCGTGTCATCATGACTGCCGACGAAAGTAATAAAAAGGTGGCTGTCCGCCCTGATGGTGACCAGTCTATACCCTCCGCCGAGATCGTACTTGATACAGTTTTTGATTCGCAGTTCGCCCTTTCGAGTACGTTGGCTCAGAACACCTTCGCACTGACATCCGTTTCGCTTGATATCATTAATGATAGTCTCACATTTGCTTGCAGCCGACTCGGCTTTTTTGCCGGCTTTTTGCAGTCCATGGAGTTGTTTGGCAAGCGAACGGGAGGAGTAGATATAGCGTAGCAGCATAATGAATCTCTTTCAAACCCTCTGTCAGGCAAGTGATGACCGGCAGTGCGTTACCCATACGATCCTGCAAGTCGACAATAGACATACTCCTTAGCGTTGTAATTGTTATTGAAATGATCTGGTATGTCAAATACATATATCCTATGACCCCAGCACGAGCTATTGCTTCTTCCTATAGTGATGTCACAACCTGTCCCGGTTTTGTTTCGCAATCATATCATAATAGAGCCTACGGGAGATTTGTCCGGTTTCATTGTCAGGTCGATAGTCCGCCATGGCATCGGAAGAACCTACTGGTTACCGATTATCAATAAGATATACCTGTTTGACATATCGCTTGGTTCTATTATAAGCATACAGGTTAATTACCCAACTAAAACTGTTAAGGAATGTTCGATGAACAACCGATTTGCCGGAATTGACATCGGTTCCCGTACCATTGAACTGGTGGTGGTGGACGAGGCAGGAAAAATCGTTCGCAGTCTTCAAGCCGATACCGGCTATGCGCCGATGCGGACTGCGGAAAAGCTCCTGAACGGCGAGTCGTTCGACCGTATCATGGCGACCGGCTATGGCAGAAATCTCTTTGAGGTTGCTTTCGATGCCTCGACGGTCACCGAAATCAAGGCCTATGCACGGGGAGTTCGGGCATTTTTCCCCACCGCCCTAGCCATCTTGGATATCGGGGGACAAGACAGCAAGGCTATTGCCCTGTCCGACGCGGGTAAAGTGAGAAAATTCGAAATGAACGACCGCTGTGCCGCCGGAACCGGAAAATTTCTGGAAATAATGGCCCAGGCCCTCAATTACCACCTTGATTCTTTCGGGGAAGCAGCCCTGCTTTCGACCAAACAACTGACAATAAACAGCATGTGCACGGTATTTGCCGAGTCGGAGGTGACAACGCTCATCACCGGCGGAGAAAACAGAAACGATATTGCCCATGGCCTGCATGTGGCGGTTGTCCAACGGGCCGCGAATATGCTCAGGCGAGTATGGACCGGAGGCCCCGTCGTTTTTGCCGGCGGGGTTGCCAGAAACACATGTATCCTCCATTTGCTTGAAGAGAATATCGGCCAGAAGGTCTTCGTCCCCGAGGATCCGCAAATGGTAGGAGCACTCGGTGCAGCCTTACTGGTGAGCGACGATGTTTGAAGAAACCTATCTTACCCGGATCGAAGAGAGAGTCTTTAAAGACACTATTCTGCAAAAAGAAACCGGGGCGAAAATAGTCGGGGTCTATTGTGCTTTCACCCCAAAGGAATTGATCGCTGCGGCAGGGGCCATACCGGTAGCCCTTTGTTCCGGGACGAGTCAGGCGATCCCTGCCGCCGAGGCTCATCTTCCCCGCAATCTCTGCCCTCTCATTAAAGCCAGTTACGGACACGCCTTAAACGATACCTGTCCCTATCTCCACATGGCCGATTATCTCCTGGCCGACGCAACCTGTGACGGCAAGAAGAAAATGTTTGAGCTTCTCGCCGACCTAAAACCCCTCTCTCTGCTGCAACTGCCCCAGACGGCGGAAACGCCCGAGAGCCACGCCTCCTGGCTGCAGGAACTCTACCGGATCAGGGCACTTCTTGAACGGCGGACAGGGATAAGTATCACCGATGCGGGCCTCCTTGCGCAAATCCGCATCTACAACACCTTGCGGGCGACAATATGCGAGGTATTTGCGCTGAATTGCGGCGAAATGCCGTTGCTGTACGGCTATGAAATCGATCACATCACCTCGATGGCCGGCTTTGAATGTAATCTTCCCGCCCGCATCGGCGAAATGCGCGAGGCCATTGCCGCTGTTCACCAGCGATCGAAGGATACGCTCTTTCAAAAAAAAATGCAGCATCGTCCGCGCATTCTTTTAACCGGATGCCCCTCAACCAACAAAAAAGTCCTGAAGCTCATCGAAGAAAACGGCGGTGTCATCGTCGCCATGGAAAACTGCGGAGGCTTGAAAACCGCGGGATTTGGCGTCGACGAAACGGGCGATCCCATGGAGTCGCTGGCCAAACGGTATCTCGACACCGCCTGTGCCTGCATGTCTCCCAATCCTCGGCGTATCGACATACTGAAGAAGCTGATCAACGAATACCGGGTTGACGGCGTCATCGAACTGACCTGGGAAGGTTGCCACACCTATAATATCGAGGCCTTTACCATCGAACGGGCGATAAGCGAACAGTTTGCCCGCCCCTACCTGCATATCACCACCGACTACTCGCAAAATGATACCGGGCAACTCAAGACCCGAATCGAGGCATTTCTTGAATTGCTCGCCTGACAAACATAATTACCACGGAGGAAATATGTCGAACAGCAAGAGGCCGATAATATTGGCCGTACTACTCACCCTTTTCTCGATATCCGGGGTTTTTGCCGCAACCCCAAGTTACAAAATCGGCATTGTTACCCCCACCCTTTCCGCCAGTGAGGACGAATTTCGCGGTGCCGTTCTCGTGGCCAATAAATATCCGGGCATGATCAAGCACCTCGTCCTGCCGGATCATTTTAGCGAAGAACAGGAAACCGCCATCACCCAGATCCTCAGCCTGGGCGACGATCCGGAGATCAAGGCGGTGGTCATCTGCGCCGGCTACTCGGGAATTCTGCCGGCGATAGAGAAGATTAAGGCCAAACGGCCGGAAATGGTAGTGATCACCGCCCCCATCTGGGATGATCCCGATATGATGGCAAAATACATCGATCTCTCTCTTGACACCGACTGGGTGCAGCGCGGCATTACCATTCCCACGAAAGCGCAAGCAATGGGGGCAAAAACCTTTATCCATTACTCGTTCCCGACACACATGGCGAAAGAGGTACTCGCCAAACGACGCGATAAAATGAAGGAAACCTGCGGCAAAATCGGCATGACCTTTGTCGAAATCAGCACCCCCGATCCGACGACCGGTGGCGGCAGGTCGCCGATGCTGCAATTTCTGCAGGAGGATATCCCCCGGCAAATCGCCAAATACGGTAAAGATACCGCCATCTTCGGGACCAACTGCCCGATGCAGGATGTCATCATCGCCAAAGCCCTTGAGTTGAAATTTATCATGCCCGAGCAATGCTGCCCGACACCTACCCAAGGTTTCCCGGCGGCCATGGGTCTTGAAATCACCGAAAAAGATGCGGGCAATTTTGCGAAAATCAACGAGCAGATCAAAGAAAAAGCCGCTGCTACGGGAACGACCGGCAGGCTTTCCACCTGGCCGGTGGCGGTCGGCTATTTTTTCCCGGAATTTGCCGCAAGACTGGCTATGCTGAAAGTGGAAGGAAAACTGCCCTCGTTTGATCTTGCCGTTATCGAACCCGTTGCCCGCGAGGTTGCCGGCGTCGATGTCCGGTTCACTCCGATGAAACCAGGTCTGAACAATTATTTTCTGATCATCATGGATTCAATCATCTACTAACATTTTGGTGCATTACAATATGATGGCCCGGAGCTTCCCCGGTGAAGACCGGGCCATCTTTTTTTGCTTTATACCCTAGGCCATGCTGCAGCTGAAAAATATCTCCAAACGCTTTGGCCGACACTTTGCCCTGCATTCGGTCAATCTCAAGGTAGAGAGAGGCGAAATCCATGGGATTGCCGGGATCAACGGTTCGGGCAAAAGCACCCTGCTCAACATCCTCTTCGGCAATCCGCTGATTGCCGAGACCGGTGGTTACGGCGGAGAAATCATCTTGCAGGGGAAATCCCGCCGTATAAAATCCCCGCAGTCAGCCATTGCCATGGGCTTCGGCATGGTACATCAGGAGCCTGCCGTCGTCCACGAGATGACAGTGGCTGAAAATATCACCATAACAAGAGAACCGGTGTTCCCGCACAGCGAGAAATATTTTGGCCGTGATTTTGCCCCGATCGACAACCGCAAGAGTCACAAAAAAGCACAGGAGGCCCTCGGGATGTTCGGGGTCGCCCTGGCACCCCGGTGCCTTGCCGGACAATTGCCGCTGAACATGCGGCAGTTTATCGAGATCGCCCGGGAAATTTCCCGGGATGACCTCAAAGTGCTTCTTCTCGATGAACCGACGGCAGTATTAAACGGTAGCGATTCGGCACTGCTCCTCCGGACCCTGAAAAATCTCGCCCGCAAGGGTGTGACAATCCTTTATGTTTCCCACCGACTCGACGAGTTTTTTGCCCTTTGTGACAACCTTACCGTGCTCCGCAACGGTGCCGTTTCAGGTCACTTCCAGCGGGACGGTTTTTCTCGCAAGGCGATAACGAAATGTATGATCGGCGGATCGGTTATTCTCTCGCGCAAGAAGGCCAATCTTACCTGCCGGGAAACCATTCTCAGTTTGCAAAAGTTTTCGGTATCGATGCCGGGTGAAAGCATAGAAGATCTTGACCTTGACATCCAAAAAGGTGAAATCCTCGGCATAACCAGCCTTTCCGGACATGGCAAAATGGCTGTCGGACCCGGAATAATGGGGCTGTATCCCGTCCTGGGGAAGATGCTCATTAAGGGGCGACAGGCCGAACGCCATGACACGGCGGCCATGATCGGCAAGGGCTTGTTCATGCTGCCCGAGGATCGCAGGCAGCTAGGCCTGCTACAGGACCACGGCGTTGCCGAGAATATCGTCTTTTCGGCAATGCACTGTGCGCATCGTTTTCTCCGCCGCTTCCCCTGCCTGCCCCTGCACTTCCCCGACAAAAAACAGATCAACCGGTACGCCCTGGAATGTGTCGCTGCTTTCGCAATCTCCTGCACCGGGATTGCGCAGAAGGTTCGGGAACTGAGCGGCGGCAATCAACAGAAGGTGTGTCTGGCAAAGGCAATGACCATGGAACCCGAGATTCTCATCGTCAATGAACCGACCAGGGGCATTGATCTGGGCGCCAAAGAACGGATTCTCGACATGTTCATCGCCATGAATACCACCAAAGGAACAACCCTGGTCATCGCCTCCGGCGAGCTTGATGAGTTGCGACGCATCTGCGACCGAATTGCCGTCCTTTACAAGGGACGTCTCTTCGCCATACTTGCACCGGACACCGCGGAGAGTGTCTTTATCCAGGCGATGTCCGGAGAAATGGCGAAAGTATGAAACGAAGGCTCGGCATTCAACTGCCGCAACTGGTTATCCTGGTGTTTCTTGTATCGATGCTGGGTCTTGCCTTCCGTTTGGATATCTCCCTGACCTCGCTCCTTGGCGACGCCCTGGTTCGTCTGGTGATGAACGGGGTGCTGGTGCTTTCCCTGGTGCCGATGCTCAATGCCGGTATCGGTATCAATTATGGCCTACCGGTGGCGATTACCGCCGGCCTTCTCGGTCTCTGCCTGGCGGTGAATTTTAAGATCACCGGCCTTCCCGGTTTTGCCGCCGCCGTCCTCTTTGCCGTTCCCCTTGCGACAATCCTTGGCTATGGCTATGCGAGAATTCTCAATTGTGTGCAAGGTCGGGAAGAGATTACCGCCACCTTTATCGGCTTTTCCTTCGTACCGTTGATGAATTACTTCTGGGCGGTGGCCCCGTTTAGCAATCCGGCCATGCTCTGGCCGATTGGCGGCAAGGGAATGCGGCCGACGATCGGCCTGCGCGACTATTTCTCCAAGGAACTGAATACCCTCTGGAGTTTTCATCTCTTCGGCATAACCGTCCCGGCCGGTCTGCTGCTCTTTTTTGCCCTCTGCTGCCTGGCTGTCGGCATTTTTTTCAAAACCCGAACAGGAGTTGCGATGATTGCCCTTGGTGAAAATGAGGCCTTTGCCAAACTGTCCGGGATGAATATCTCCCGCCTGCGCATCCTTGCCGTCATCCTTTCGACCATTCTCGGAGCCGTTGGAATCTGTGTCTATGCCCAGAGTTACGGTTTTATTGAACTCTACGATGCGCCACAGATGATGGCCTTTCCGGCCGCCTCGGCGATTCTGGTCGGCGGCAGTGCCGGTAAAAAAACCACTCTCTTGCACGTCATCTTGGGGACCTTTCTCTTTCAAACGACCTATGTCATTTCCGGACCGATCGCCAATGCACTGATGGTCCCCGAGGTCGCGGAAATTTTCCGGATGATGATAACCAATGGCATCATCCTCTACGCTCTGGTGCATGAAGGGAAAAGGACAAGAGAGAAGTATGCGGCATCTTAATCCGGTTTCTGCGGTTTTTCTCCTGCTCTCCCTTGTCGGTCTCTTGCTTTCGGGGATGCGGCCGACCTTTGTGGTGAATGAGGTGCTCATCCGTTTCATCCGCGACGGGGTAATGGTTCTCGCTCTGATCATTCCGATCAATGCCGGCATGGGACTCAATTTCGCCATCGTAGTCGGGGCGATGTGCGCCCAGGTCGGTCTCGTTCTCGCGGTTGACCTGCAACTGACCGGTTTTACCGGGCTGCTGTTCATCTCCGTCATCGGTATCGGGCTTTCTCTCCTTCTCGGGGCTCTCATCGGTCTTTGTCTCAACCGGGTGAAAGGAAAGGAGATGATTAGCACCATCATTATCGGCTTTCTGGCGACAAGCATCTATCAGTTGATCTTCATGGTCGGCTATGGCACGATCATCCATCCCCACAACCCAGAAATGATGCTTTCCCGGGGGATCGGCATCCGCAATATGATTGATCTCCAGGGCTTTCGCAATATCCTCGACAAGCTCTGGCTTTTCAGGTTGGGAGAGATTGAAATTCCCCTTTTCATGATCCTGCTGGTGCTGATTTTTGCAGGGATCGTGCACTCCATCATGAACACCAGACTCGGCAGGCAATTGGTGGCCGTTGGCCTTGATGGCCGGAAGGCGGCAATGGTGGGGATCGACACGGAGGGTGTCAGGGTCAAGGCCATAATCCTGTCAACGGTTCTTGCCTGTTGCGGTCATATCATCTACATAGAGAATATCGGTATGCTCAACGTCTATACCGCCCATCTCAATAGCGATATCTTCTCCTGCGCCGCCATCCTCGCCGGCGGTGCCACCATTTTTCGGGCGGGTATTGCCAACGCCTTGTTAGGGGTTCTGCTTTTTCACAGTCTCTTTATCGTCTCCCCCCAGGCCGGCCAGAATGTCTTCGGCAATCCGGCCCTCGGCGAATATTTTCGCAGCTTTGTCGCCTACGGCACCATCGCCTTTGCCCTGATGATGCAGCGGCAGGCGGCAGACAGAAATTAGGGGTCGTTACCAAAGGGCCTTCTTATCCCATTTCGTTACGAGGTCTTATGCCTGCACAAGAACGAGGACAACCGTGACATTGTCCTTGCCACCCGCGTCATTGGCCATGTTGACGAGCATTTCCGCCTTCAGGTCGAGGGGCGCATCAAAGGCGAGAACCGGCAGTATCTCGTGGTCCTCCACCATGCCGTGCAGGCCGTCGGAGCAGAGGAGAAAAATATCGCCCGGACGCAGCTCACCGCAACTGAGATCGACGGCCATCTTTTCAGAAATACCGACCGCACGCAGAATAATGTTATGATACCGGCTGCTTCGCGCTTCCTGGCGGCTGAGCAGCCCCTGCTCGACCTGGCTCTCCACCAGCGAATGGTCCTTGGTCAGTTGCCTGAGGTTGCCTTCCCGAAAGAGATAGGTGCGGCTGTCGCCGACGTGTCCCAGGGCGAACCTGTCCCGGCAGAAGGCGAGAATTTCCGCCGTACAACCCATACCGTTAAAGGATGGATTGGCATTAGCGTAGGCAAGAATCCTGGTGTTCGCCAGGTCAAAGGCGGCCTTAACCCGAGATGAGCCTTGTTCCTCGGTAAGTTCGGACTGCTCCGGAAAAATCAGGGCGACCGCTTCGAGAAACAGGGCGCTTGCCAGTTCTCCTCCGGCTTGCCCCCCCATACCATCGGCCACCATACAGAAATGACGGGCCGTATTCACGGCGCAGGTGTCTTCGTTGCAGCGGCGCTGCAAGCCCCTATCCGTTTTGCTACAGACAATCAATCGGGTGCTCTTATCCATGTTGTTATTCTTGGGCGATGAAGATGCTCCTCGAAAATCGAAGTGATTGTGTTATTATAGTCGGTGGAATGCTTCGATGCGAGGAAAGAAAGGCAAATTTTATTCAAGACCTGTGGAATTGTGTCAATGACCAGTGACTCATTACAGAAACTCGGCAATAAATATACGCTGCTCGATCTCCTTGGCGTGGGAGGCATGGCCGAGGTGTTCAAAGGCAAATTGTCGGGCGCGGAAGGCTTTGAGAAGCTGGTCGTTATCAAAAAGCTTTTTCCCCAGTTTGCCCGGGATCCCGAGATCGTCTCCCATTTTATCGCCGAGGCCAAGCTCGCCGCCCTCCTGCAGCACGAGAATATCGCCCAGACCTACGACTTCGGCGAACTTGACGGCAGCTATTTCATCGCCATGGAATACCTCATCGGCAAGGATCTGCATACCGTCATCCAGCGGGCAAAAGAGCTGAATCTCCCCTTGGGGATCGCTCAGGCCCTGTTTATCACCGCCAAAATTCTTGAGGGCATGGAATATGCCCATGCCCTGAAAGATCAACACCTGCAACCGCTGCATCTCATCCACCGGGATCTCAGCCCGCAGAACGTGTTCATCACCTCCGAGGGCCGGGTGAAAATCATCGATTTCGGGATTGCCCGGGCGGACCTCTTCGATAACAAGACCAAGGTGGGGGTGGCAAAAGGCAAGATTTCTTACATGTCGCCGGAGCAACTCACCGCTGAAAAGGTGGACCACCGGTCGGATATCTTTGCCATCGGCATCCTGCTCTATGAGATGCTCAGCGGCAAACGGATGTACAGCGGCGATACGGCGACGCTGATCCGCAAGTGCATGGGGGTGGAATATGAAAGGCTGGATGCGGTGCGACCCGGCCTGCCGCCGCCGCTCTACGCGATCCTCGACAAGGCCCTGGCAAAAGACGTGAGCGAGCGGTACCAAGGGTGCGCCCTGATGCTCTTTGATATCGAGGAGGTTCTCTTCAGTATTGAGAGCCGACCAAGTGCCCATCTGCTTGAAGGCTATATGCGCCGGTTGTTTGAGGGCCAACCGGTGACCGGGATGAAGAGTCCCGCTGCCGGGGAGACAACAGGGGCAAGAGACCTCCATGGCAATTCGGAAGAACCGGTGGAAGCGACGGTGCTCCTGCAGACCCGGGCGCAACCTCCGCCACCCAGCCGTCCAGGCAGCGTTAAACTGCTGGCCACCGCGGGCGTCTGCACCCTTTTCGCAGTTATTTTCTTCATGTGGTTGCACTTCAGGACAGACCGGGGGCAAGGCGTTCCCGCACCCCCACAGGTTTCGGTGGAAAGCGCCATCCAGGCCAAGGAAACACCTCCGGCAGAGGTACCGCCGCCGACATCAACACCGGTGTTGTCGCAGTTGCCGCCTGAGCAGCAGGAACCGCCGCAGGATGAGATCAACAGACTTCTCGAACAGGCGGAGGAGGTCCTCGGCAAGAAGCAGCCCACCACCTCCGACCTGGAAACCGCCCTCAGCCTCTATCACAGGGTTCAGGAGACGCAGCCGGACCACTGGGAAGCCCGGGCCGGTATCGCCCGTATCGGCGAATATCAGCGGAATGAAACGGAGGAGGCAATGAAAGGCGGTAATTTCCCCCAGACGCAGAAAAATGCCGCCAAGGGATTGTTCAATGCGCCGAAAGATAACCGTTTTCTCTCGCTGCAGGGAGTGGTCGGGGAGCAGCAACAGAAGATGATTCAGTCGCTGGCCGTCAAGGCGGAGCAGGCGATGGAGAGAAACGACCTGACGACTCCGGAGGAGGATAACGCCTATAAATTCTACCACGAGATCCTTGAGCTTGAGCCGCAGAATACGGTGGCGATGCTGGGTTTTGCAAAAATTTCCGAAAAATACGCCGACATGGCGGAGAATGCCTTCCGGGAAATGCGGCTGCCGAGCACGAGAACCTACGTCCGCCAGGGACTGACCGTCAATCCGCAGAACAAGCGCCTGTTGGAATTGCAGCAAGACCTGTTGAGAAGCAAACCGGAGATCTTTATCAAAAGCATTGAAAAATCCTTTAACGACAACACTCCGGCAAGAGCCGACGACGAAACTCTCCCCAAAAAAGAATCAGCCAAATAGTTTTTTCAGCAATCGGGAAAAAAACGATTGCCCTTGCAGCGGATCGGTCATCTTCTCGCCTTTTTGCGACCCATCGGGAGGCTGGGTCATGTCCCGGTAGGCGTTGGTATTAAGAATCCGGGTCTTGGCGACATCGTAATCTTCCTGGGCACCGAAGCCGGCTTTGATACTCTCCGGGTGTTCGAAGGTCAGTTTGTGTTTGCCTATCAGAATGACATCGTTATGTCGAAGATTATGCAGGGTAACCTGTTGGTCATTGACAAAGGTGCCGTTGGTGCTGCCCAGATCCCTCAGTACAAAGGTCGTCGCGACCGATTCAATACGGGCGTGATTACCGGAGACCTCAAGGTTGTCGATGACAATGTCATTGCTGTGTTTTCGTCCGATGGTCAAGGTTTGCCCGGCTGCAATAGGGTAATCACGGAATTTGACGTCTCTGAATCGTAGGGTAAGTATCGGCATTGGCGGTCCTCCTGGCACATGGTCGTCTTGGGAAAATCGTGGGGGTGAGCGCAGGCTTGCGGCCTGCCCCATTCAAAGGCCGGGAAGATGAAAATCACCAATTGTTCCGGCATGCAAGTATGTTACAGAAAGGACGGGAAAAGTCAACTGGGCAATGGCCGAAAGAAGTTGTACCTCCTTCGGCCGGACTCCAACCTGACAATAAATGGGATTGGATGACAGAGAGGTACCACCATGCCGTACAAGCATCAGCTGCAGCTTCTCACTGCCCCGACAAATTCCTTCATTAAGCGGAAATCCTTAACCCCATCTTTTTCCACCCCGCTCGACACATCAACCCCAAACGGCCTTAGCTCCCTGATCACCGTGCAGACATTGTCTTTAGTGAGCCCCCCTGCGACGATCAGCTTCGCCGCTATGCCTTTCAACCAATCCGGAAACGGACCGAATACGCCACTGCCGACGCTGGCATCATAGACGAAATACCGATAGAGGAGTCCTTCCGGAGGCATTTCCTTTCCGGCAAGAGCAAGGTTCGGCAGCGGCTCAGCCTCATATATTTGGATATAATCAAATGCATATGCAGCTTCTTTGACATCGCTGTATTGCAGTCCGACAACAAAGGTGTCTACCTTTCCTTTCGCATAGGCAGCAAGTTTGGCAGCCTCATCAGGAGGAACAAACCTCTTACTTTTCGGGTAAGTGACGACACCGATTGCGTCATAGCCGTACTCGATTGCCTTGTCTATCTGCTCAATGGTTTTGAGGCCGCAAACTTTCACAAACATATTTTGTATCCTTCAAATATCGATTTCGTATCACATCTTATACCCTTCAGCCTGCCGGAATGCATTTAATTCTTCCCATCCATCTCCAAAAACTACGTTGTCCCTGAATCCTCCGAATTCGCAAAGATCTCCAGCAAATGTTGTCCTGGCAGGGGACGAAGAACAACGGTCGCAATTTCGGCGGAATCACTTTGACAGGACAGCACCTGTCCGCCGCGGCATTGCCAAAGAAGGTCGGGGGGACAGTGGATTTTAACAATAAGGGAACCCTTGCATCCGGGAACGTGTAGAAGCCTGCCAAGATCAAGGGTGATTTTCCGATCACCTGCGGTTAGTCTTACCAGATGGTAGGCCGCAGCCTGCTCCCAGCAGGAAGAAAAGTCGGCGGCCACCACATATTCCTGGGTGCTCGCTCGTTTTTCCAGCATCTCCGCCCAGGCATCGACGATTAGAAAATTTTGTTCCGGATCGGGATGGAGGAGATTGCCCCAATGCAACGGCAGGATGGGGTTGCCGAAATCCCAGACAGGAGTGGCGGCGACCGCATGCCAGGGCACCGGGGAAAGGCCGCGCTCCAAAAGACCGACGCCGCATTCCCAGGTAATTTTTTCATGCCGGTGTTGGCAATACCCACGCGCCCTGGAAAAGACGGTGACCACGTAGCGGATGCCGTACTCATGGAGAAGGGCCTGCATGGAATCTTCGCCGTTGCCGAAACTGTGCAATAAGGCCGGCGGCAGAAACAGCCGAGGAAAGCCCGGCAGGTTATAGGCGGCAAGGAGCTTTGCAAAGGCATCGAGGTGACTTCCGACGATGTCGCCGGGGCGCATCCGGCAGTTTTGGTCATGGAACTCGGAACGCTCCATCCGGCCATCCCGCCAGAATTCATGGCAGAGGCCGTGGCAGGCAATTTCCAGCCAGTCGTTATTATCGCGCAGAAATTGCCCGGACTCGTCAAGCCATGGCCCCCGATTGCGCCGGTTGTCCCAGGACTTCCCCATCCAGGTAGCGCCGACAACGTCTTGTAAAAGGTTGTCAGGGTCCCATTCGCCAAGGACCATGCCCAAGGCGAGGCGCATCTTCAGGCGCTTGGCCAGCCGGACCAGGGCCCGGTAATCCTCCAGACAATGGCGGCGGGGAAAGCGGTTGCGAAAGGGCTCATTGTACGCCGAGCCATCCGCCCCCTGCCACCAGCCGACATCCTCGACGATGACAAAGATCGGCATCGGCAGGGAAACAACAAGATTATTCACGGCAACTTGCATGGCAGGGCCTCTCAAAGGCTGATCCAGCGCCGGCGGGCCGGGCCGTCGCGGCGGGAAATGGCAAGATCGAGGGACTTCCAGCTTTCATCAACCAGGGTTTCCGAACGGGGATCCCAGCTGTGCGGCTTACGGGAAAAAACATGCCAGACAAGCGGCTGTAGGTCTGCCCCCCATTGCCGTTTGAAGCGGCAGGTAGTGGCATCCGGGGAGGAGCGGCCGAAATCGAACCAGCGGCAACCGCCGCTCACGGCAAGCTCCAGCATGGCCCAGTATAAAAGCATATTTGCCGAGAATGGCCGAAAGCAGCGCAGTGACGAGGCCCAGGGATTGTAGAGAACGGCAGCATCGGCAAAAACGATGGCGGCAGCAACAGGCCTTGCCGCAAGCGACACCACGACCACCCGCGAGCCAAGTGACTGTTCACGCAGCAACAGGCGGAAAAGGTCCGGCGCATGCACCGGTGAACCGAGGTCCCGCATGTTCTCCGAGAACACCGCATAAAAATCCTCCACGCATTCCGACCCGCCGATGCGAACCGTGCAGCCGCACCTGCGGGCCTTGCGCACCTGGTTGCGGACCTTGGCAGGCAGAAGGGACCAGAGTTCGTCGGGTGATTCGGGCAAGTAGCGCCGCAGACCGGTCTTAAAGGTATGGGCGGCATGGCTCCAATGCTTGCCGAAATTCTCCGTTAGGCCATGAAAAATTGGACTTCCGGCCTGACGCAGTTCAACATGCACCGCGCCGAGTTCATCCGCCAGATCGAGGGCGGCGGCCAGCAGCTTTGTGCCGGTTGTCGCATCGTCGGCGACGATGCCGGTGGCATCGGTATAGGGCAGAGAGATCAGGCGCACGGCCCGGTCCGGGGCGGCAAAGAGCATGAGGGGAAGAATGCCGACCAGGGATTGATCGCCGGAACAACGCTTGGCCGCCAAGCGGAAGACAGGTATCCGATAAGCGGAGCCAAGGCTTTCCCCCCAGGTGAAGCGATGGGAAAAGGTGGCAGCACTGTTTATACAAGCATAGGTGTCCCATGTATTTTCGCTGGGATTACGCAGAATTTCAGTCACTTCGTCCCCGTGTTCCGGCGACCGTCCCGCCAGTATAGAATGAACCTATCGCTTGCCGCCATATCAATAGGAACAAGCAATTTGTAATATCCTCGGCGCTTATTATACTGCTGCACATCAGTTTAGCGAACCTAGAAGAGGCCTATGTATCTTTCAACCGAACAATTTACTCTTTCCCGGCCCTACCCGGCCATTCCTCACTATGCCGTGGAAACGCTGCTGGAAAAAGGCAGCGGCGAGCTGAATGAGGATGTACTCCTGCAGGCCGACGACCTGTTCGGCGTCTTTGACGGCGCGACAAGTCTCGACAAACGCAGATTCGCCGGTGGCCTGACCGGCGGACTGCTCGCCGCCCGCATCGCCGCTCGCACCTTTCAGGAAGAACATGGCGGCCTGGCGCACCTGGCCGGCATGGCCAACCATCGCATCCGCCATAGGCTGCTCGGCGAAAATGTTACAATAACCGAGCGGCACCGGCTGTGGTCGACCAGCCTTGCGGTAATCCGCCTGGCAGAGGATCGCTTCGAATTCTGTCAGACCGGCGACGCCCTGATCCTGCTCCTGCAGGACGACGGCGGTTACCGTCTGGTCACACCGGCAAGCGATATCGACCGGGACACCTTGCACCTGTGGAAGAATACACCCGTGACGCCGGCGACCACCATCCACGACCTCCTCGCCGACCAGATACACCGGGTACGACTGCAGATGAATGTTCGCTACGGGGTGTTGAACGGGGAGCCGGAGGCGGTGAACTTTCTTCGCCACGGCTACCATGAGCTGGCGGGAGTGAGCGATATCCTGTTGTTCACCGACGGACTCTTTCCGCCAAAGGAACATCCCCTGGAAGGCGACGACTGGCATTGCCTGATTGACTTCTATCGTGCGGGGGGTCTTCAGGCCGTTCGTAATCACATCCGTCAGTTGCAGCAAGAAGATCCTACCTGTCGGAAATTTCCCCGCTTCAAGCAACACGACGACATAGCCGCCGTGGCCATCCGCCTACACAGCAGCCCTCAATCCGCCATCGCCTTCTCGTAGGACCTGACAATCCTAGCAAAAACCGCCTGCCAGCTAAAGGCAGAGGTGATTCCGGTAATTTCCGCCGGTGCCGGAGACGGGGCGATCCGCACCCGATCCGCCATGTCGGTAATGGCTGCCGCAAGCCTTATCTGCAGTATATCCCAATCCTTCGGGTCGGGTCGGTCAATGGTCGACAGAGCCGGCAGATCGACAAAGTGCACCAGATCGGGACCCGCCTTCCCCAACAATTCCCGGCAACCCGGCAAATCGCCGGCAATAATTCGACAACCTGTGGCGAGGGCTTCGAGTAGAACCAGCGGCAGCCCTTCATAAAATGATGGCAGGATAAAGATATGGCAGAGCCCCATGAGCCGGGCGAGTTCTTGTTGGTTTATCCGGCCATGGACTGTTACCTGGCCACCTGCCTGCTCGGCCAGATGCAAACAGAGCCGCGCTTCCTCGCCGGACCCGGAACCGGCCAGGTGCAGGTGCAGTCGCGGGTCTTCCAGATCGGTGAAGGTGCGAAGCAGCCAGTCAACCCCCTTGGCCAGGCTCAGCTTTCCGGCATAGAGGAGGTGGATTGGCGGTGCATGCGGTTTTCGGCCGGTGAGGAAGAGATCATCGTCATATCCGCCACCGACAATATCTATGCGCTGGTCGTTTATGCCGTAGATCTCCTTAATCTTGTCCCGCTGATCCCGGCTGAGGGCCAACACCCGGTTTATTTTCAGACAGTCGGGCAAGACTCTTTCGCGTAGATGCGGACACTGCACAAATTGCCGCAGGTCGGTGGAGTGGCAGGAGGTCACCATGGGGATATCCGGCAACACCCTCCGGGCAACCGAACTTACCAGCCAGAGATGGTGGCTGTGCAGGATATCGGGCGAAAACTCCAAGGCGGTGCGGCGGATTGTCTCGGCAAAGGCCCTTTCATAGGCGCTCAGCTGATCTACGGTCAGGGTATCAAAGCGGGAGCTGAGATAGGGCATGACATTGCTCATGCCGGGAATGGCAAAGTTCAGATCGCCGTCGGCAAAGCGGATGAAGCGACAGCAGTCTCGATCAATTCCCGGAATATCCGGCACCCTGTCTCCGCTGCTGCCGGCGATGAGAAAATTGCGATGACCGGCAGCCGCCGCCTGACGGATGATGTTCTGCAGATAAAATCCACTGCCGGTGCTTTCCGGATGCTGACTGATCAGATGAAGTATCTTCATTGTCAACGTTTCAGGTGCCGAAAAGCAGCTGCCCGTCAAGGAAGCTAAGGAGAATTGTCAGCAATACCTTTTTCTTAAACATTTCGCCGCTTCGACAATCGCGCAGAGTTTCTTATATGCCACTTCCTCGACATTGACCGAGCGGCTGGAGAAACAACCGAAGCCGCAATCGGTATTGAGAAAGAGCTGTTCCGGACGATAATATTCAAGGGCTTTTTCCGCCTTGGCGACGATCGTCTCAACCGACTCGACTTCATCGGTACGCGGGTTGACGACGCCTAACCCCAACTCACGATCGGAGAGTCTTTTGCCGACCACATCGATATCTCCAGCCCGGGGTGTGGCATATTCCAGGACAAATTGGTCGATCTTCATAGGCTCCAGGGCGGGGAGAAGGCGGGCGTAGTCACCTTTCAACAGCACCTCTTCCTGTTTCGACCAGTTGCCGCGACAGATATGGACGCCGATGCGGATTCCGTCCACACCTTTGACGATTCGGTTGATCAGGTCGGCGGCGAATTGCAGTTCTTTACCCGCATCCCGGCGGGTGGCAAGGGTTGCTCACATGAAGGTGCGCCGCTCACAGTCCTCCGACATGACCACCTCGGTCAGCACCGGTTCGTCGAATTGGACAAAGTCGCAGCCGGCATCCCGCAGATCGAGCAGCTCGTCGCGGAGAATCCTGACAATGTCGTCGGCCATCTTCTGATGATTCCGGTAAGCCTTGCGGGTCAAGGCGCCTACCCACATCGACCGGGTCAGGAGATAGGGGCCGGGCAGGGTGATTTTTACAGGCTTTGCGGTAATGGTCCTGAGAAAGTGCAAATCGCCCAGTGCCAGCGGCTCGCGCCGGGAAAGTTTGCCGATGCAGGTCGGGTTTTTGACCGCTGAGGCCGGCATATCCATGGTCCGCAGCATCTCTTCGAATTCCGCCTTATTCTCGACGAAATCGAGCATATCGGCAAGCGACATCAACTTTGTGCCGGCCACTTTCTCGGTGATAAAGGCATAGAAGCTCTCCCGGCGGTGTTCGCCATCGACGACGATATCAAGGCCGGCCTGTTCCTGCAGGGCCACGGTCCGGCGGATCTCATTTTCGGCAACCGCAGTGAAGTCGGCACGGGAGACCGTTCCCTTCTGGTAGCCGCGCAGCATTTTCAGCAGCTCCTTGGAGCGCGGCCAGGAACCAACCTGGGTGGTTTGAAACGTTTTGTTTTCACGCATAACTTACACAATCACCAGCTTCATTTGCAGGTCTACAGCCTTTTTCAGGGTGGCCACCAGGGGCGAGCGAGCAAGGGTCCGCTGCCAGGCCAATTTGACTTTATCCTCGTCGTCGAAGGTCGAGGCAAAGCATTTCATTTCGATGGTCGCGACCGAGGGATCGCCCTCTTCGAGGCCCAGGTGGGCGAGAATATTATTGAGCGAGCCTCCCAGGGACAGCTCAATATCATCTACTTCGAGGTTGTCTCGGGCACATTCCGTGGCAAAGCCACTGGTAAGCGAGCCGGCCAGGGCACCGAACAAATATTCAAGGGCGGAAGGGTGGGTATCCTTTTCCTCAAAACTCGCCGCCTGACCAACATCAAAGGCAAAATTTCGGGCGTATACCGTTGATTGCAAATGACCGGTGGCCCTTGCCCGCAGGCGCCACTGGTATTTTCTCGCCTCTTCCTTGTCTTTTTTCAGGGCCGCTTCCTCTTCCGGCAGCCCCTTGCCCTTTTGTACGAAATACCTGGTATACCCTTCGGCAACCTCTTTCCCCAGATATTCATGGCCGGACATCCGGCACCATGGCGGCAGATCATCGCTGACCGTCGGTTCACGGCTGCGCATCTCCAGGATGCCGTGGGCCGGCACCTGGCACATGGCGTCACGGATGAGGAGGATCAGGCCGGAGCCACAGTCCAGATCGCCGCCGTCAAACATGTTGTCGGGAACGATTGCCGTCATATCCCGGGGCATGGCCATTACTCTTCTCCCGGCGATCTTAATAGGCAACGCAGGGCGAGCCGTTGGTCAGCCATTCGACCAGGGCTGCGCCACCGGCCGGGGTTGCCCCTTCAATGAGGCTTGCCTCGGTGATACCACGTTTTTTCATGCAGGGGGTGCAGACATAGATTTTGCCACCCGCCTTGAGGAATTTTTCCACCAGATCTTTGAGAGGCGCAAACGGGCTGCCTTCATTGATTTTCGCCATTTCTTCGGGAACGGCGCAGTAGACCCCGTCGGAGCTGAGAAAGACCATGGTCTCTTTCTCGCTGCCCTGGGCGGCATTGGCGACGACAAATCCGAGAGTGGCTTTATCGCCATCGGTTTTACAGTGGGTAATGGTTACACAAAAGGTGTTGGACATGGGATTACTCCTTGATAAGTTCGGGTTTCAGAGTGATGAGGTAATAGGGATGCTGCATTGCGATCAGCCGGTTTTTGGTCATTCTGCACCAGGCCGGCAATTCGATCGGTGCACCCGGATCGCGGGAGATCACCAGCAGGCGACGGCCGGGTGGCTGGTCCCGGATATACAGATACAGGTTGACGATGACCCGTCCACAGGTCTCTTCACCACCATCGAATTCATCATCGAATTGCCAGGCGGGTATACCACTGGTCGTTGTCATAGGGTTGATAAGGAAGCCTAAAAAACGGAGCATGAACGAAAATGTACCATCTCAACATCTTGCTCTTTACTTGTAACATAAGGTTTTTACAAACAGGAATATCCTATCGATAAACGCCAATCAATATTAAAACATGATACTGCGGGTCTCGTCACCAGAGAGTAATTCCTTAGCTTTTTTAACAGCGCTGACAGCATTGGCGGCATAACCATCCGCCTCAATGGCATCGGCAAAGGCTTGCGAGATTGGTTCGCCCCCCACCATAACCTTGTATTTATGGCGCAGCCCCCTGGTCTTGAGCATGCGGACGACTTCTTTCATACCGCTCATTGCCGTTGTCATGAGAGAAGACAGACAGATCATCTGTGCCTGAACGGCTTCCGCTTCCTCTATGAATTTTTGCAACGGCACATCGCGGCCGAGATCATGAACCGTAAAACCCGACGATTCCAGCATGATCTTGACGAGGTTCTTGCCGATATCGTGGGTGTCCCCTTCCACCACACCGATGACAATCCTGCCGGCGGATTTACCGGCGGTCCCTGTGAGATGCGGTTTCAGTACCTCGATTGCGGCATACATGGCATCGGATGCGACCAGCATCTGCGGGATGAAGTATTCCCCGCTTTCATATCTTTTGCCTACCACCTCCATGCCTTTGGAGAGGCCTTCCATGATAATTTCATTGGCCTTGACACCCTGGTGCAACGCTTCCCGGGCCAAATGGACAACGCCGTTTTCATCCATTGCTACGACAGCCGCCGCGATTTCCTTGAGAATCTGCACTCTTCTTTTCAACATATTTTCTGCTCCTCGATCTTGATACCTTCAGGAAACGCCAGGGACTGAATACTTAGGCAGCTTGCCGGCCGCATCTCGTGCGGCCCTGACCATACTGCGAATGTTTTCCGGCAGCGTGGTCGTGGAAAGTCCGCATGCCGGGGCAAGAATTGCCGACACCTCGACCGCCTTGCCGGCAGCCTGGTAAATTTTATCCCCAGAGGATACGGCCAGCAGATGTGTGGAAACATTGCCCATGAGCGTTCTCTCAGGAAAATGGACCTGCAGTTTAGAGAGACTCACCACCGAATCGACCGAAAGCGCGTCCCAAGGAATTTCCGCCAACTCCGGCGCGAGAGGCATGATATTCCCGCAGATGTGCAAGACTACCGGTTTGCCGCAGACCTTGACCGCCTCGACAATCGCCAGCAAAGACGGAGCCACAAGTCTCCTAAAGTGCCCACCGCCGATGATATCGCCGGAAGAACCGGGATCGGCCAGGACTAGCATATCCGCGCCCGCCGCCACCTGCTCTTCGGCAAAGCGGATCAGGTGGGCTGTGAGGTGGGTAAGAGCTAAGGCAACTTTCTTCTCATCTTTTGCCATAGCTCGATAAACTTCAGTGGGTTCCATGAGCGAGGTGAGCAGGGAGGTCGGACCGGTCAAATTACCGATCACCGGCACATCGCCGCCGGTCAACCTGGCAATCGCATCGAGCGTTACCCGGTGCCGCGGGCAGGCCGCGGGATGTATGGCAAGCACCTGGTCTAGGGTTGCGGCCGGATATCGCGTTACCCGCGGATCTTTCAGTGGGCTGCCGAGATCAACCTCGGCTCCGAAATCCTCGGCCTCCACGGTCATGCAAAAAGGCACCCCGTAGTTGTCGATCTCACACGTTTGCTGCAGGAGAACGGCGTACTCGGCCATCGCCGCAGCATTGTTGTGCAGCGTCGGATAGGCGAGATGATTCTCCTCCAGCAGGGCGTACAGACTTCCGGCCATCATCCCGCCTGGGATAATAACCGGTGGCCTGTCAACGGCCGCACCCCGGAGGGCATTGAGCAGTCTGTGGCGGGGTGTCATTGCCATCATCGTTTAATAGTCTTTGTCAATGATGATGCTGAACCGGACATCCACCAGGTCGTCAACCTTGACCTCACCTTCAACCAACTGGTATTTTTGAAAAATTCCGACCATTTTATCGAGGCCGTATTTGTAGATGGTGGTGGGCATATCAAAGGTCGGCAGGTCATAGGCATCCTTGAATTTGAATGCGGCCAGATCCATATGAGTCTCCCTGGCCAGGATCTGCATGGCTTCATCCTTATGTTCATGGATAAAAAGACGGGCAAGCAGAATACCATCAACAAATTTTTTGATCGCCTCCGGATGCTTTTTGGCAAAGTCTTCCTTGAACCACCACCCGCAGGAATTGAAGAGGTATTTGCTGATGCTGGAACTGTTAATTTTTTTAATTTGGTCGCCATACATTGCGAGAAAGGTCGCCTCGCCGATGGCAGCATCCACCTGGCCGCTGAGCAGGGCGGAAAGGGCCAAATCTTCGGTTTTTACATCAATGACCTCGGCGTTTATTTTCTGTTCATCGAGATCATACCGAAGCGCCAGCCATGGACCTGAGGGGCGAGGTTTATTGGCGATTTTCTTGCCTTCCAAATCCTTGAGGGAATTTATCGGTGAATCCTTGCGGGCGTAGAGATCGAAGGTCCGGTTGCCGTTCCCGGCCACCTGCACCATTTTCACCCCTTTGGAATAGGCGGTGAAGGCACCGGAGGAGGCAAGGAAACAGCCGTCCACCTCCCCAGAACCGATGGACGAAATAATGGTTGCCGTTCCCCCCTTGACCGTGACCGGCTCAAAATCGAGACCGAGGAGATCGAAATAGCCTTTTTCCTTGGCGATCGTCACATCCATCGTAATGTCATAGGTGCTGGTAACAACACGCATTTTGTCTTTTTCAAGGGCCATGGCCGGCATTGCCACGCTCATCAGCCCGAGGATAACGATAATTTTCTGAATACAGTTTTTCATCTGCGAAATGCTCCTTTTGGTTTGAGATATCTGATTATCTGGACAGGGTCTTGCCCCTTTGCCAGGGCATTACCTTTTTCTCGGTGTAGCGAACGAGCCAATCAAGACTGAAGCCGAGGATGCCGACGACAATGAGGGTCATGAACATGGTGGAGGTGTTCAAGCTTTCCCGCGCATCTTCAAGGAGAAATCCCAGGCCGCTATTGCCCGAGATGATTTCCACAAACAGCAGGATGACAAAGGATGAGGTGGCAGCGATGCGGATACCGGCATAGATGGAGGGCATTGCCGCCGGCAGAATGACTCCAAAGACGATTTGGCGGTCACCTGCGCCCATCGACCGAGCGGATTTGACCAGGAGGCTGTCGACATTTTGCACCCCTTCAAGCGTCGGAATGACGGTGTAGAAAAACGCCGCAAGGCCAATAAGCATCACCTTCGGGAAATCCCCGAACCCGAACCAGACGATGAGCAGAGGAGCGAGGGCGGTTTTCGGAATGGCACGGCTGAAGTTGAGAGTGAAGTCAAAAAAATCCTCCAAGCGTTTGAACCATCCCAAGAGGATGCCAAAGACGATTCCTAGGGTCGAGCCAATGAAGAAGCCGATGGCGCATCTACGTAAGCTTATGAAAATATGGTGAAAAAGCTCGCCGTTCGTGGAATATTTTACAAAATCTGCGCCTACTTTTGCAAGCTTCGGAAGGAGAAGAGGAGGGATGTCACCGTAAGTTACCGCAATTTCCCAACCCAGGAAAATGGCCAGGGGAAGGAGACATTTCAGCAAAAACCGAGCCGCCGTTTTTTTAAGCTTATGATCAGCCATGCTGTCCCTCCTTTCCAGGAATTGCGACCATCGCGCCGTTCTCCGAGATCAACAACCGCACATGCAGTTCGGTCTTGCGAAATCCTTCCGCCAGACGGACATGGAAATCCCTTGGTCTGGCAATATCAATGGGGATCGATTCCTTGATGGTCCCTGGGTTTTTTGACATGACAATAACCCGGTCGGACAGGAAGATAGCTTCACCAACGTCATGGGTAACAAAGATGATGGTCACCCCCGTCTGTTTCCACAAATTAAGGAGTTCTCGCTGACACATTTCCCTGGTCTGTGCGTCCAGGGCGGCAAAAGGCTCATCCAGCAGAAGAATATCCGGATTGTTCGCCAGCGCCCTTGCCAGGGCGACCCGTTGCTGCATGCCGCCCGACAACTCGTGGGGATAAAACTTGGCGAAACCGCCCAGATTCACCATCTCGATATGCGCATGCGAAATTTTGTTTCGCGTTTTGCGGTCTATGCCACGGATCTTAAGTCCGTATTCGATGTTTTTTTGCACCGTCAGCCAGGGAAAAAGGCCATAGTGCTGGAACACAATGGCTGGTTTTGTGCCGCTCTTCTCAATGGGCAGGCCGTCGATGCTAATCTCGCCGCTGCTCCGCTTCTGCAAGCCGGCAATGATCTCTAGAAGAGTTGATTTGCCGCAGCCGCTCGGCCCGAGCACAGAAACGAATTCTCCCTCGGCAACCTGAAGGCTCAGTTTATCCAGGGCGACAAAAGTATCCCGTGTTCCCCCTACATATTCCTTACGGAGGTTATTGATACAGAGCTTCACCTTGAGTTGGTCCTCCGTCACTGCCTTGTGGAACATGCCTTTGGTCATTGATAATACCCCCGTTCGGAGAGAGTACCGGCGAGAGCTTCGAGGTTCTCCGTCGGCGTATCGGGCGGCAGTTCACAGGCGGGCATAAGGATAAACCCTCCGGGGTGTTTCATCCCGGCTGTAAGACAGCGCGTGACCTCAGTAGCTACATCTTCTTCCGTTCCCCGGTGTAGGATTTGGTTGTTCACATTGCCGCCGAGAATGTGGGTCTTACCGATGGCGGCACTGGTCTTCTCAAGATCCATTTCATGACCGATGGAGAACACCGTCCGCGGCGGCAGCGGGATATCCTGCCAATGGGCGAGGTTGGCGGTGTGGTCGCCACAGAGGTGCACCACCACCGAGACAACCCCCGCAGACCGATAGAATTCGAAGATCTCGCGAATATACGGCTTGGCAAAGGTGGCGAACATCTCGACCGGAATCAGTTGATTGGACTCCATGGGAACGCCGCAAAAAACGCTGCAATTGCCGGCGCCATACTTGCCGATGGTCCTTTCCGCGGTCCGCAGAAGAAAGCGGGTCACTTTTTTTTGCAGCCCGTGCACCGCTTCCGGATAGCGTAAAAGCCATTTCAGAAAGGTCGACCGTCCGACAATCCCGGCGGCAAGGGTGGTGGGGGTACCGCCCGGCAGCGAAGCGGGAAAACCGTGCCGACGATTCAGGGCGTTGAAACGATCGATCAGGGGGTTCATGCCCGCCAGCTCGGGGTCGGGATCGGCTAGGCCGTCCACCTCCTGCGGCGTATGCAACAGCGGCTCGGAACCGGGGGCGATAAACCGGTTATTGTCCGGCCAGATCACCTTGCCGCCAAATTCCCAGGACCCCCGGTCCGCCCAACCGTACGAGGGCCGGCAATTCATCCACGGATAGGTCTCCATGAGATGCAGGCCTGCGGCAAAGGCCTTCTCCGGATTACGATAGAACTCCCCGCGGTCGATCCCGAAGAGCCGCGCGGAAAAACCCATGGAAAATGGATTGAAAGGCACCCGGTCGATGGGTTTGCAGGCGATGAGCGCCGTGAGCCGCTCCCTTGGGGTCAAGGTGTCTTTTCTGGTGAAATCAATCATCAGCCGCTAGTCCGCTCGATTCTCGCCGGCAGGGCGCGCATCCAGGGAAAGCCCGAGAGGGAGTCGAGAATGTCCAGGCCTGTCAGTTCGTTGGCGTTGGCGGCAACCCAGCCATGGGTGAGACGCAGGCAGTCCGGACGGACCTCGGCGCTGAAGCTCACACCAAGATCGATACTACCGTCCCTGGTAGCCACCCTCACCCGGTCGCCTTCGCCGATACCCAATCGCGACGCAGCATCAAGGTGCATTTCGACAAACGGCTCCGGCAGGGTCGCCTTACAGGTGGGGCTCTCGCGCAGCTGGCTGTGTTGGTAACACGGCACCCGGTCACCGGTGCTCAGCCAAAAAGGAAACTCTTGGTCGGTGCCGTACGGCAGCCGGAAAGAATCCGGGGTGGGGAGAGGCGGATTGCCCGTCTTCTCCACCGCCTGCGAAAAATAGTGGACTCTTTTGTCCGGGGTATTCCAGCCGTCACCCGGTTTTTCCCTCTGATAGCCAACGGTCGAGGACGGAGTGGCGAAAAGATCGGCAAGAGTTATGCCGCTGCCAGCCAGCCGGTGGGTCAGGGCGTCGCTATTGTCCTGCCATGGCAGCAGCGCGCCGAGCCCGAGGGCGTCGGCGAGGCGAAAAAGAAATTTCCAGGTAGGCCAGCCGAAGCCTGAGTCCAGCACCGGCCTGATCAACCCCAGGTGCGGCTGCCCCATCCGGCCATAGTCGATCAGCTCCAGATTTTCGAGGAAGGTCGCGGCCGGAAAAACCAGATCAGCCTGCTGCGCGGTCGGGGTCATAAACAGATCAAAGACCGCCATGAAATCCAGCTTTTTAAAGGCTTTTTGGTACATCGCCGTATTGGGGAAGGTCAGCAGCGGGTTACCGCCGACTACCAGCAGGGCGCGGATCGGATAGGGTTGATCGCTCAGAATGGCCTGTGGCAGGTACATGCCCTGGCCCTGACCGAGGTTCGCGGCAAAGAGCGGTCGCTCCGCCTTGCCGATCGGTTCGGCCATGGCAGGATAGCGGTCTATGCCCGGCAGTGCGGTAAGCGGCAAGGCAAGGGGCGCGGTAACTGCTTCGGGATCGAGAAGAGTGAGAAGAGAGGCAATGGCGCGTACCGTCTGCACCCCGTTTGGCTGCAGTTCGAGGCCCGAACCGGTCTGGACCCAGCCGGGTAGATTGGCAAAAATGAGCGATGCTGCCTGGTGAAACCTGCTTACCTCTATCCCGGTGGGGTGCAGAAGATCCGGAATGGAGACCGCCAAAACCATGCCCTTCATCGCATCCCAGCCCTGGCCAGGAACCGGGCCAGGGGTGATATGGCGATTTTCGATGGCAAATTTTATCAATGCCAGGGCAAGATAGCCGTCCGAGCCGGGGGTAATTGCCAGGTGACAATCGGCCAATTCGGCAGTCTTGGTGGTCGAGGGGTCGATAACGACAAGCTTCATCCCCTCCTGTACCGCCTTCTTCAGGGCGACGGCGGATCTGGCAAGGGCCACGGCGGGGTTTGCGCCCCAGATAATCGCCGTCTTGATTCTCGCATAATCGGCTGCCGGCATCCCGCCGCAGGTCAATTTAAAGCCGAGGGTCATGGCGAAGTGACAGAGACTGCCGACGGTAATGTAGTTGGGGGTGCCGAAGCCATGGGCGAGATGTCTCATATAGTGGGAAATCTCCTGATGTTTCAGGGATTCCCCCTTATAGAAGACCACACTCTCCGGGCCGTGTTGTTGCCGGCAGCGCTGCAAACGGTCGGCGAGCGTGGTCAAGGCGTCTGCATAGGAAATTTCCTGCCAACGCGACCCTTTTCGCAAAAGTGGCCAACGCAGGCGGTGTGGCGAAGAGAATATTTCGCCGAAGTTCTTGCCGCGCAGGCATATAAATCCCCGGCTGATGGGGTGTTGGGGATTTCCGCTTATGCGAATGCCGGCACCATTCCCTTGCACCAAAATGCCGCAATTCTCTTTACATATATGACATATTGATGGAGTTTTTATCGCTTTCAAGAGACTTCACCTGTAGGCAAAAGGATCCGGTGTTCCCGGTTGACCCGGCAGCCAGACATCTTTCAGAAGATCGCAGAGATCGGCCCTTTCATTTTCTCCAAGCACACCGAGAGAAAGGGCAAGAAAGGTCCAAAGATTGCTCACAAAAAAACCGCCGTCGAAATGGTGCGACAGATCATGAATCTGAGCATGGCAGTTGTGGCAGGGGGTGATGCAGTACCTGGCACCGGTGGCCATGATCTGCTCGAATTTCACCTTGCCGTAGAGGTGGCGTTCTTCGTTGAAGCCGGACTGGAGGTAGCCGCCACCGCCGCCGCAACAGTAGTTGTTCGACTTATTCGGGGTCATGTCGATGAAGTTCTCCTCGCCGACACACGCTTTCACGACGAAACGCAGATCGTCGGCATAGGCGTCGCCGTATTCCTTCCGCACCTGGTTGCAGGGATCCTGGACGGTAAAGCGGATTTTCAGGTCGCGGTTCCAGTCGCTGCTCGGCTGCAGCCGGCCTTCCCGTATCCATTTGGCGTAAAAGTGGACGACGATCTTGACGTTCAGAGCGGTATCGATGTGAAACCGGCGGATTCCCTGATTGACGGAAAAGGTCGAATGGCCGCATTCGGTATTCAGATACACCTGGCAGCCAAGTTCGTCGGCTTTACCCACCGTCGCCTCGGTAATCCGGCGCCAGCCCTCGTCGTCGGCGAGAAACATGCAATAATTCTCGCCGGCCCAGGCGGTGCTGCCATAGGTCCAATCGGCACCGGCCAGATGAAGGATCTTCCATAAAGGGACCATCTCATCGGGCAGAGATACCGGCTCCCGGGAATTCTGACTGAGGTAGAAGACGGCGCCCTGTTTGTCGATGGGGGCCTGGAGGTTCTCCCAGCCGGGTTGGCTCTGCCGAACCTCCGCCAGGACGTCCTCGACGACGAAGCGGAAATCGTCGGGAGGCGTGCCGGTGGCACTGGTGCTCGGATTCTTCAAGGCCATGTCGCAGGAGAGAAGGATACCGCGCGGCCGCTCTTCCCTGGGCCACAGCAACCTGCGACCTTCCATGATCAGCCCGGCAATGTTGATGTTCATCGGGCAAACATGGCTGCAACGCGTGCACATGGAACACATCCATACCCACTTATGGGCACTCAGCTCGTCGTCCATGCCCATGACCGCCATGCGCAGGAATTTCCGAGGATCCATATCCAAAAGTCCGGCAGCGGGACAGCCGGCGGTGCAGGCACCGCAGGTCAAACAAAGGTTGAGATTGCCACCTTGCGGCAAGGCCTCGCGGACCTTGTCGAGAAACGCTTTTTTTCTTGCCGATTTGATGTGCAATGCCTTGCCCATTTTGTTCTCCCTTGTAAAAATTGCCGGAACTACCGATCACCAAGTCATTTATTTTGGGCAAATTCTTCGAGACATTGAAGCAGCAAGGTAGCGCTCGCTGCGAGGACCGGACCGCCACCGAAAACCATGGCCATGCCGGCTGCTTCCAGGATTTCCGCACGGCTGCATCCGGCCTCCAGAGCCTTCTGGCAATGGACGGTTATGCATTCCGGGCAGCGGGTGTAGAGCGCCACCCCGATGGCCACCAGTTCCTTTTCCCGATAGGTGAGCGCTCCATCCTTGGCGGCGGCGCCCATGAAATTCGCCATCGCCGGAATGGTTTGCGGCAGGGCTTCGGCAAGAACGCCCATTCCTTTTTTAAATTCCTGGGCGATTTCTCTTACGTGACTCATGATGCTTCTCCTAGTTTGTGTTTGCCGGTACGCCTGTGTTTGTCCATCGATTACCATTTGACACTGCCGGTTTTTCGTTCAACAGCGCCGAGAGTTCTTCGAAAAAAGGGTAATTTTATGCTAACCACCCCTATTTATCAAACAGGAAAAAACTATAATTATAGCCGGACTTATTGCTGATTGCCTTAGAGGGCGAGTTTATAAGAGAAAGCACACAGGAAACCATGGTCTATGGCGATTATTATCGGAAAACATTATCCCTTATATTGAAATCGTTGCGGCGCTGTGCTATGTTGCTTACCAATCAATTTCGGACCGCTAGCTCAGCTGGTAGAGCAGGCGACTCTTAATCGTCAGGTCGAGTGTTCGAGCCACTCGCGGTCCACCAATAAACAAAAAGGCCCTTCCGGAAATTTCCGGAAGGGCCTTTTTGCTTCTAAGGGCCTTTTGGGTTGCTTATGGCACAGTGCTCTTCCTCCGCCTTCCTCACTGCATTTTTTCCCGCCATATTCATTGGATGCGGACCGAGCCAGGCTCCCTTGAGGAGCATGTTGAAGTAGATCCATTTAAACATGAGCTTACCGATATGATTCATGGTGGTATCTCCCAATAAAGTTAAGGGACCTACCGAAGGCAAAGGGAAATGACCGGTGAGCGGTTCGGTTTCATAGTTGAAATCAATAAGATAGGCCTTGCCGAAACCTGACTCGATGAAGCAATTGGTATGCCCGTCGAACCGTTCGTGCTGCACCATGCCGTCAATATAGGCCATGATGTTTTCCTCCAGCACATCGCCTTCAAAGTGCGCCACGGACCCGGCCTTGGAGGTGGGCACGTTGGTCCCGTCGCCGATAACCCAGACATTATCATGGTCCTTCGGCTGGAGGGTATGTTTGTCTACCGGGATGTAGCCCATCGGATCGGCAAGCCCGGAGTTGATCATCACCTCGGAACCGAAGTTGGGGGGAATCGATACCAGGAGATCATAGCCCACCTGCGTGCCGTCATAGGCCTCGATGACCTTCTTGTCGTGATCCACCGAACCGAGAGCAAAATTGGGGGTGATTTTGATATTTTTCGCCTTTGCCGCCTCGGTCAGGATCGCGGTCGCCACCGGTTTGGTGAACGCCCCGGAAAGAGGAGTGACAAGTTCAATCTCAACCTTGTCGCGAATGCCCCGCTGGTGAAACCACCAATCGGCAAGAAACATGAACTCAAGGGGCGCTACCGGACATTTTATCGGCATCTCGGCAATGCTTATGACCAGCTTGCCGCCGGTAAATTGGTTGAGCGCCGTGCGCAGGGCCAGACAATCGTCAAAGCGGTAAAAACCGTGGATGTCCTTGCCCCAGCCTTCCTGCAGGCCTTCAATCTCGCCCGGCCGAATATCGCAACCGGTTGCCATGATCAGGATATCATAGGTGAATTTCCCGGCAGAGGTGGTTGTTACCTCCTGCTTATCCCAATCAATGCCTGCGATTTCGGAGATTACAAAATCAATGCCGGAGGCGATATATTCCCGTTTCGTCCGCCTGATCTCTTCCGGGGTGTTGATGTCGAAGGGAACGAAGAGATAGCCCGGCTGATAATCGTGGATGTTGTCTTTATCGATTATGGTGATAGACCACCCCTTTTTCAGTTTTCTCTTCATTTTGTTGGCCATCATGGTGCCGGCGGTGCCGGCGCCCAGTATCAATAACTTCTTCATTTTTCTCCGTTCCTCCAAATAGATAAAACAGTTTAAGAGATCGACGCCCTGCTACATGGTCGTAGTTTGTCGCAAATTTTCCATTTAACACACTTCCGGGAGAGTGAGAAGCGATAATTATCGATTAATATTATTCAATCGATAGGTATTTTGTATTTCAAAGAAGTGTCTTCAACCAACCTTTGAGACAAGATACGTATCGTGTTCACCGGTTGTGTGGTGAAAGATCCGTGCAGAAAGTCAGCGAACCAGGAAATGATGGAAAAAATTGTCAATTCGAGGTAGAATAGTGAACATCTTCAAATGATCGAAAATCAGTTAGGGTAGCTGCTCGCACCTCCGTTTGGTACGGCTGCATGAAGCGTCAAAACCTTACACCCTGGCTGCCTTTATCGGCCTTTTTCTCTCAGGTTATGTCTTCTCGCACAGTTGCCGGTCAACACAAGGAGAATCGAGCATGAAGGAAGAAAGTGCAACCCCCGAACGAAAGTCCGCCTCCGCAAAACAACCTCCTGAAGATCACCGGTTACGAATGGTAAACCGGACCATGCAACTCTACAGGAACCAGTCGCACGCCCTCATCGAAACCCTGCACGCCGTCCAGGAATCCTTCGGCTACCTTGAAGAAGGAGTCTTGAAGCATGTTGCCGGCACCCTGCGTGTGCCGCTCAGTCGGGTGTATGCGGTGGCCACCTTCTACCACTCCTTCACCTTGAAACCGCCGGGCGAGCATACCTGTGTCATCTGCATGGGCACCGCCTGCTATATCGGCGGCTCCGGGGCCATCCTCGGCGATATCAAAGAGAAGGTGGGCATCGGTTCCGGCGAGACCACCCCGGACGGCAAGGTTTCCCTGCTCGTTGCCCGTTGTCTTGGCTCCTGCGGGCTTGCTCCGGCCGGCGTCTTTGACGGCGAGGTGGCCGGCAAGCTGAGCCCGGACAATGTCATTGACAAGATAGGGAGGTGGCGATGACCCTGAATATTGAAGATCTGCATCAGATCGCCAAAATTGAACAGGATACGCAACAGGGCTTCCAGCATCGCATCAATGTCTGTGTCGCCGCCGGTTGCCTGTCCTGCGGCAGCGGCGTGGTGAAAGACGCCCTGGCGCGTGAGGTCGGGAAACGGGGCCTTGACAACTGGTGTCAGGTCAAGGGCGTCGGCTGTCTCGGCCTGTGCACGGCGGGACCGCTCATCGCCCTGGAGGTTGGCGGACGGTTCTATCAAGGCGTAAAGGTTGCCGATGTTGCCGACATTGTCGAGGCCCTCGGCGCTAGCCCCGTCGATCGCCTGCTCTACCCCGACGATTCGGCGTTTTTTCAGCGGCAACTGCGGATCGTCACCGAGAATTGCGGCCGGATAGACCCCGAGCGCATTGAAGAATACATCGCCGAGAGCGGTTATGAGGGACTGTACCTCGCCCTCACCCAGATGACCCGCCAGGAGGTGCTGGGCCAGGTGACCGAAAGCGGTCTGCGCGGCCGGGGCGGAGCGGGGTTTCCCACCGGTCTCAAATGGACGACGGTGGCCAAAACGGTCGATTCGACCAAATTTGTCATCTGCAATGCCGACGAGGGCGACCCGGGGGCCTTCATGGACCGCAGCGTCCTGGAAAGCGATCCGCACCGGGTTATCGAAGGCATGGCGGTTGCAGGCTACGCCACCGGGGCGAGCCAGGGCTTCATCTATGTCCGGGCCGAATACCCGTTGGCCGTAAAAAGAGTGCGGATGGCACTGTCCCAGGCGGAGCGCATGGGCATCCTCGGCAATAACATCTTCAACACCAACTTCAGCTTCAATATCAAGGTGCGACTGGGCGCCGGGGCCTTCGTCTGCGGTGAAGAAACCGCCCTTATCGCCTCCATCGAAGGGCGTATGGGCAGGCCGCGACCACGGCCGCCGTTTCCAGCGGAATACGGCCTGTGGGAACACCCGACGCTCATCAACAACGTCGAGACCTTTGCCAATATCCCGCCGATTATCCGACACGGCGGCAAGTGGTTTGCAGGCATCGGCACGGAAAAAAGCAAGGGCACCAAGGTCTTTGCCCTTGCCGGAAAAATCGTCAATACCGGCCTGATCGAGGTCCCCATGGGCATGCCTCTCCGCGAAATCGTCTATGAAATCGGCGGAGGTATCCCCGAAGGCAAGCGTTTCAAGGCGGTGCAGACCGGCGGGCCGTCGGGCGGCTGTATCCCTCAGCAGTTCCTCGATATGCCGGTTGATTACGACTCGCTGATGCAGGTCGGTTCGATCATGGGCTCCGGCGGTATGATCGTCATGGATGAATCCTCTTGTATGGTCGATGTGGCCAAGTTTTTCATGGAATTCTGCATGTCCGAATCCTGCGGCAAATGCGCGCCCTGCCGGGTGGGGACGCGGCAGATCTACGACATTCTCTGCAAGATAACCGCGGGGGGGGCCACCACCGAGGACTTGGCAACCCTTGAAGATCTCTGCGACCTGGTGAAACACACCAGTTTGTGCGGCCTGGGACAGAGCGCCCCCAATCCGGTGCTGACCACCCTCAACTATTTCCGCGATGAATATCTGGCGCATATTCACGATAAAAAATGTTTGGCCGGGGCCTGCAAAACCGCCAAGGAGGTGTCATGAGCCATCATCCTAAGGGGAAACTCCGAACCGACCTCAATCCCTCGCGCCTCTTGACCTTTAAAATCGATGATCGCGACGTCAGCGCCCGCGAGGATGAATCCATTCTCGAAGTAGCCCGGCAAAACGGTATCGCCATCCCCACCCTCTGCCACCTCGACGGCCTGTCGGAGCGTGGCGCCTGCCGGCTGTGTATCGTCGAGGTACGGGGCGTCGCCAAGCTGCTGCCCTCCTGCGTGACCTTCCCCCGCCAGGATATGGAGGTCATTACCAATTCGGAGCGGGTCGTCAACTATCGCAAGAAAATCCTCGAACTGCTGTTTACCGAGCGTAATCACGTCTGTTCGGTATGCGTTTCCAATGGCCACTGCGAGCTGCAGAATCTGTCGGTGGAGCTGGGGGTGACCCATGTCCGCTACAATTATCTGTACCCGGAACATGCAGTCGATGCCTCGCACAGCCGCTTCTCCGTCGATCATAACCGCTGCGTCCTCTGCCTGCGCTGCGTTCGCGTCTGCGACGAGATCGAAGGTGCGCATACCTGGGATATCATGGGCCGCGGTATCACCTCGAAGGTCATCACCGATCTCAACCAGCCCTGGGGCACTGCGGAAACCTGCACCGGTTGCGGCAAATGTGTGCAAGTTTGCCCGACCGGGGCGCTGTCAGAAAAAGGCAAGTCGGTGGCGGAAATGATCAAGCGTCGCCAGTTCCTGCCGTATCTGCAGATGATGCGCGGCAGACAGGAGGAATCATGGCAAAAATAGGACTTGCAACAACATGGCTGGATGGCTGCTCCGGCTGCCATATGTCCTTTCTCGATCTCGACGAGGGCTTGATTGCCCTTGCCGACAAGGTGGAGATCGTCTACGGCCCCCTGGTCGATTATAAAACCTTTCCCGAGCATGCCGATGTCACCCTGGTCGAAGGGGCGGTCAGCAGCGAGGCCGACAAAAAAAACATCCTGAATATCCGGGCACGGAGCGGGGTTCTGGTGTCGTTCGGCGATTGCGCGGTCACCGCCAACGTGCCGGGCATGCGTAACCGCTATCCGGTTGAGGCGGTGTTGCAGCGCGGCTATGTGGAGAATGCCGAACCGCCGCTGGCCGGAAGCGGCGAAGCCGCTTTTCAGGTCGTACCGCAGCTCTGCCCGCATGCTCGGCCGGTGCATGAATTCGTCCACGTCGATGTCTTCCTGCCCGGATGCCCGCCGCCGCCCGAGGCGATTTTTTATCTTCTCCAGGAGTTGCTGGCCGGTCGGATTCCCGATATGCGTGGGCGGACACGGTTTGGGGCCTAAGAGTTGTAGACTGAAACTTTTTCTGGAGGTGTTGCCATGGGCAAAACCCTTACCATAGAACCGATCTCGCGGATTGAAGGACATGGAATGATCACCGTCACCCTCGAAGATGACGGCAGCGTCAGTGATGCAAAGTTTCATGTGACCCAGTTCCGCGGCTTTGAAAAGCTCTGCGAAGGCCGGCCCTACTACGAAATGCCGTCGATCACCGAACGGATCTGCGGTATCTGTCCGATCAGCCATTCGCTCGCCTCGGGTAAGGCCTGCGACGCCATCCTCGGCGTCCATCCGCCGGAAACCGCCATCCTTCTCAGGCGGCTGCTCAATTGCGGCGAATATATCCAGTCGCATGCCCTCAGCTTCTTCTACCTGTCGTCGCCGGATCTGCTCCTCGGCATGGACGCGGAGCCGGCCAAGCGCAACATCGTCGGCATCATCGAGGCCCACCCGGAGATCGCAAGAGACGGGATTCGCCTCAGGAAAATCGGCCAGCAGATCATCGAATTCATCAGCGGCAAACGCATTCATCCGGCATGGGTGGTGCCCGGCGGCGTCAATGCCCCTCTTAGTGCCGAACACCGGGATGCCATGCTGCAGATGATCCCCGAGGCCCTGGCGATTATCACCCGAACGCTAACGATGTTCAAGAAATCCTTGGAAAACTATCGCGAGGAAATCGCCACCTTTGCCAATTTCCCGACGCTCTTCATGGGCATGGTCGATGCCGACGGCAACCTTGAACATGTTTACGGCAAGCTGCGGATCATCGACGCCAAGGGTCATATTGTCGTGGATAACATCGATCCGGCCGACTACCAAAACTATCTCGGCGAAGCCGCCGAAAACTGGACCTATCTAAAAGCTCCCTACTACAAACCACTCGGTTACCCGGAGGGCATCTACCGGGTGGGGCCCGCCGCCCGCCTGAATGTCTGCAACGGCTGCGGCACGCCTCTCGCCGACCAGGAGTGGGCCGAGTTCCGGAGTCTTGAGCGGGGGCCGGTGATGAGTTCCTTTTTCAACCATTATGCGCGGCTGATCGAGATCCTCTTTTCCATCGAAACCATGGAGAAGATCCTTGCCGATCCGGCCCTCCTCAGCCTGCGGGTGCGGGCCATCGCCCAGCCCAATTTCCTTGAAGGCACCGGTTGTGTCGAGGCACCGCGCGGCACGCTTATTCACCATTACCGGGTCGATGAAAACGGCCTGATGACCTGGGCCAACCTCATTGTCGCAACAGGCAACAACAACCTGGCGATGAACCGCGGCGTGCTGCAGGTGGCCAAGCGCTTTATCAGCGGCAGCGAGGAAATTTCGGAAGGGGCCTTGAACCGGCTGGAGGCGGTTATCCGCGCCTTTGACCCCTGCCTCAGTTGTTCCACCCATGCCCTGGGGCAGATGCCGCTCCTGATCGAATTTCGCCAGGTCGATGGCAAGCTCATCCGCACCCTGCAACGAGGCTGAGGAAATTAAGTCACCACTGAGAGGCCGCTGAAACAGAAGTTGCCGGCTGATTTGTTAATTTGAAACGTTATTAATTTCAGACAGATACACACTGAATTTCTTATCTTCAACCTGGATATGGCGCAGCAGCCAATTTTTAATAAGTGACAACAACTCCGAAGTCAAAATGAGTTTCCCACTTTCAAAATCGCGGTATTTTTCATAAACGGTTCTATCGAATTCTTTATGCAGCCGCCAATGGCCGGCAATTTCCGGAAAGGCTGAATCCTGCATGTGCTTTTCTTCGCAAGCAAAGTGATAACGGGTGTAATCGAGGATATTTTTAAAGGTATTCCGTTGGACGACGGACATATCGATAGCGTTTTCCGATAAAAAAGCATCCTCCAACTCATTAAACAACTCAACCCATCTTTGGTGTTGTCCATCGATTTCGCCATGTCCGATATTCCAAGCTGAATCCCATTGAATGCTTCCCATGTTGGACCTCAATTAAATTTTCAAAGCCTCCCGTATCTTGGTCGACAGTTCCGCCATGGAAAAGGGCTTCTCGAGAAACTGAACACCCTCGTCGAGCACGCCGTGGTGGGCGATGACGTCGGCGGTATAGCCGGACATAAATATTCGTGCTATCCGGGGATAGCGGAGAAGCAGGCGATTGGCCAGCTCACGGCCATTCATTTCCGGCATGACCACATCGGTCAGGAGGAGGTGTATGTCGCCGCCATGCTCCTCCGCCATTTGCAGGGCTTTGCCCGGTGTTGCCGCTGCCAGAACAAGATAACCCATTTTCTCCAGCATGCGTTTGCCGAGGAGAAGGATGGAAGGTTCATCCTCCACCAAAAGAATCGTCTCCTGGCCCTGTTGCACCTCTTCCGCCCCATGGTCCTGATCGAAGAGGGGCGTTTTATCGGCGAATTTTGGGAAAAGAATCCTGAAAGTCGTACCCTTGCCGGGTTCGCTGTAAACACTGATAAACCCGGAGTTCTGTTTGACAATTCCGTAAATTGTCGCAAGTCCGAGACCGGTTCCCTGGCCGACGCCCTTGGTGGTAAAAAACGGCTCAAAGATATGCTCACGGGTTTCCTTATCCATCCCGCAACCATCGTCGCTGACTATCAAAAGGACATAGCTGCCCGGCAGAAAACCCATGTGCTCGGCGCAATAGTCCTCATCAACGACGATGTTGGCGGTCTCGATGCTGACCCTGCCTACCCCGACGATGGCATCTCGGGCGTTGATGGTCAAGTTGGCAAGAATCTGGTCCACCCGGGTCGGATCGATTTTTACCGACCACAAACCACTTCCCGGTAGCCATGCCAGATCGATATCCTCACCGATCAGCCGACGCAGCATGTTCAAGAGACTTTCCACCGTCTCATTCAGATCAAGGACCTTCGGTGAGACCGTCTGTTTACGGGCAAAGGCCAGCAGTTGCCGAGTAAGGGCAACGGAACGGGTAGCGGCTTTTTTTATTTCCTGAAGATCGTGCAAAAGTGGCTCCATCGGATGTATCCGTTCCTCAGCCATTTCCACATGACCGAGGATAACCCCCAGCATGTTATTGAAGTCGTGGGCCACTCCCCCGGCCAGACGGCCGACCGATTCCATCTTCTGGGCCTGCATGAGCTGAGCCTGGAGGATGGCCCTTTCATGCTCCGCTTCCCGCCGCTCAAGCTCCGAGGCAGCACGAATAGCCACCAGTTTCAGCACTGATTCAATCAGATCGGTATTCTCCAAAGCCTTGCGGCTGATAACGGCGATCACACCGATTTCTTGGCCTTGAGAATCCCAAAGGGTGGTGCCGACGTAGCTTTCGGCAACCATCTCCTGCAGCACCGCATCTTTGGGAAAGAGCCGGCGAACCTCTTTCGGGTAACTGCAAATCGTCTCGCCAACTACCTTGCCGAAGGGTGTATCCTCCAAGGAGTATGTCTGATTGTCCCGGAATTCGCCATCATGGAAAATGGCAACCGTTCGCACCGACAGCTTGTCGCCTAAGAGTTTGCCGATACAGATAAAGTCCATGCGCAACTGGTGCGCGAGAAACCTGGCCAGGGTTATAAAGAAATCCTCGTCCGAGGCGGAACGGTCGCATTCAAGGAGAAACAGCTGGGTCTCTTCGATCTTCTTGCGATTATCAATATCGGTGAGGGTACCGGTCAGGCGCAGGGCCCGACCGTTTTTCTCCCATTCGACTACCTTGCCACGGGTCAGGACCCACTTCCACCCGCCTTTCTGCGTGCGCATCCGAAGTTCAATCCGTAGTATCGGGGTCTGTTTCTTAAAATGAGCAACAATGAGTTCCCAGGTCGGGGGAAAATCGTCAGGATGGACCAAGTTTTTCCAATTCCCAATGGCTCCGGCCATTTTCCGGGAGGAGTATCCGAGAATTTCATAGCTCCGCTGGCTAAAATAGACTTCCCCCGTAAGCAGATTGGCATCCCAGAGCCCGTCATTGGCACCTTGCAGGGCGAAACGCAACCTGTTTTCGCTTTCCTGCAGTTTTTCCTGGGCATTTTCCAAGTCGGTGATAAAGCGGGCCTGTTGGAGGTTTTGATAGGCGGTTGTCGACAGGCGATTGGCCAGGGAGAAGAGTGCCCTGGCAATTTCCTCGAAATGCTGCCGGGACATCGCCGGGACTTCCCGGAAAGCCTGAATGACATCCTCTTCAGAAACATTTATCTCGCGGGCATACTGTCGCATCTTTTCCTCGGTCTGGGTATGGTCGCGAACCTGACCGACCAGCCAGTTGGCAATATGATGCCCATCAATGGAAATGCCCGCGCCTGCATCCCACAGGCCGCCGCTCAGGCAGGGTTGAACCAAAGGCCCTTCGGTGGAAATGCGGCCAAGCGCAGCATCGGATTTGCAGCAATTGGCAAAGCCTTTTTCCGAGGGGCGAATAATTTCGCGGCAGAGGCGGGTGAAGTTACTTGGCCTGGTGATCGGGGTGCCGTCGGTACGGGTGATGATGGAGGCGACACCGGTGGCCTTGGCGAACTGGTCCTGCAGGAGTTGAATATCGTCGAGGTTGAAGAGTTCCTCAAAAGCTATGGCCGAGGGGTCTACCAAGGGCTGGGTAAGCGACAGGAGACGCCGGGCGATGACCTCTTCAGCCTGTTCGAAAATGGTCCGATATCTCTTGTTTTCTTGATCGACAGGAGCGATTTCCCATTGCCGAACTGCCGCCAATTTTTGCTCCAGGGCGGCGATCTTCCGAAGAAGTTCTTGGTAGGATGGGGTATGAGCCATTGTCTTTGTGTTTGTCTTTTAGAATCACTGTATTCGGACCGGAGCGCCAAGTGTCATCCACACCCTGTCGATGTCTGTATTGTAGGTCTTGGAACTGGGGAAAGTACAGAAAAAAATCGTGGTTGACCAAGTTTCAGGGTGCATTACCTTGTCACCAAGGTGTCAGGATGGGCTCTCTCACTACCACAATACATCCCATCCCGGCACATCCTTACAACAGAACAATAGCTAAGGTCCGGCTCATAAAGAGCGGCTCTGATCAAATTCGGCACTACAACTTGAAGGATGACCATGAAAAAGAAGCTGGTTGGTTTTTCATTTTTTTTAGCAGCGATGGCAGCCGTTTCAGTTGGGGCGGCGGAGATGGTAGTTGACATGCAGCATGTCACCCATGAAGGCACAGAGACAAAAATCGGCGCCATCAAGGTCGAACAAACAGCCTATGGAACCCTTTTCACCCCTAACCTGTCGGGGCTGACTCCCGGTTTGCATGGCTTTCACGTCCATGCGGCAGGCAATTGCGGGCCAATGGAAAAGGACGGCCAGATGGTGGCCGGATTAGCCGCCGGGGGACACTTTGATCCGGAAAAGACCAATGCCCACAAAGGACCGTATGGCGATGGCCATTTAGGGGATCTGCCGGCCCTTTTTGTCGACGCCTCCGGTATGGCGGTGCTTCCGGTGCTGGCGCCCAGGTTGAAACCGGAGGATCTGTCGGGCCACTCCCTGATGATTCACGAAGGTGGCGACAACTATGCCGATGCACCGAAAGCCTTGGGTGGCGGTGGGGCGCGGGTTGCCTGCGGGGTTGTCGGCAAGTAGCTGCCTCCTGCAAAAACCGAAGTTAATACCGAATAATCGGCATCGACTGCGCTTCATTTAAGAGCATGTGAAGATGCGATATTTCCTCGTCGCGATGGCGGATCTTTGCATGAAGATCGTGTCTCGTTTCCCCATCGAGTTTTGGGTCGCGAAGCCTGTCTTCGTAACTGTCAATCTCGCTTTCCAGGCTGCTGATCTGGTTCCGCAGATTATAGACACGCAGGCCAAGTTCGACGTTATCGTCGAAAAATCCGCGGATGGCCGGCGGGCACACCCCGGAGTTGCCGCTGGAGCCGCTAAGACCCACCGAATAGGCGCGATCCGGCGTACAGTACTCGACAACACCTATGTGCCAGCCGCGCATATAGCTCGTACGGTCGGGCAGGATCCGCACCTCCTGACAGGCCTCACGGTGCATTTCCAGCCGTCGCTCGGGGTCCCAGCCGTCGCTGCCGTCGATCCGGCCAATGCCTTCCCAGGAGGTTGCGTTGGCCTCAAGACATTCTTCTTTGGTCATTGAGGCACAGCCACAGAGCCCAAATATTGCAACAAACAGCAACCATAATAGTTTCATAGAGCACTCCGTTTGTGTTCAACTTAGGAGCCGTTAGGAAATAACTAGACCATTTAAAACTATTTCCTTACGGCTCCTTATGCCGTTCCATGCATACCTTCGGCCATGTTATTTTTTACAACGGCTTAATCACTGATTTTTACAAGGGTCGTCGGTTCTTCCCATTCAAAATAGGTGCTGCCGCTGCTCTCCACAAGATCGACAAGGACTTCGGGAGGATCAATTATCTGCACGGAGTCATCGCTAATCGCATCCTCTTTTGTTCGGTCGGGGGCGGCAGACGCTGCCTGTAAACGTTTTGCCGCAACCGCATCGCGGAAGGCCGCCACCGACGGGCGCCAGATCACTATTTTGTTGTCGTCCTTTTTCACTTTCGCCCAGAAATAGAAGTCGCCGACATTTTCACCCGACGCCTCCAGGACATTGGCATACAACCACTTTCGGCCTTTCATGATCCGGCAGGTGACCGATTGGAATTTCAGTTTGTCGAGGTTTCTCTCGATCCACGCCAGCTGCACTATCCCCTTCGCCTCGTCTTTTACAAGTATGGTAATCGCCATCTCGTCAGAGCCCCATGTGCCATTCCAATCATTGCCGATCACGGCAAAATTTTCAAGTCCGACCGGATACTTAGAGGTGACGCTGGAACAGCCGGAAAGGATCAGGAACAGGAAAACCGCCCAAATTTTGTTGTTCATAGGGTATTCACCACCCGGCAGAGGTTTTTGGGGTAATTGGTCTCAGAAAAAGCGAAGAACTACCGGTCCCCGCGCTGATTTACCAGGACAATCATGCCCTCCCGACCCTTGGTGGCAATATCGGGGGCGGCATCGCCTAGTTGCTGCGATCTCGCCGGAGGTGTCTCGCGTTCTCGGTCGCAGCCGAGGAGCAGCCGGCCCAGCAGAAATACAAAGATGCAGACCAGTGCCACCGTTTGTGCCGATATTGCAATTTTCCTTTTCATCATCCATTTACCCCTCACGAAAAAAGCCTTCGGCAGTATGAACAAAAAATCACCTCTCAACAAGAGGGAATGTATGATTTCTTTTGAAGTCCTCGCCTTACCAAGAGTATCATAAGGGGGTATCCTGCCGGTAATTATTTTTTGGTCCGGGCTGCTGTTTGCCAACAGGCAATAACTCTCTGTCTGCCCGACAGGGCAAGAGGAGTATCACCATGCACCGCTCGATTATGCAGGGATTTTTTCTTCTCGCCTGCTTTTGTGCCGGCAGCGCTTACGGCGAATGTACGGCTCGCGACAAACAGACCATGCGCGACACGGGGATGAGCGAATATCATATTGACCAGCTGTGCGGTGAGACAAAGGACCGACCGGTTGTCAAAGAGGATGACCGGGTACAACCTAACCGGCCGGATACCCATGGGCGTCTGCAAGAAGCATCAAATATCTGTCAAACGGAGGTGCTGTGGTGTATCCTCAGTCAAGACGGGCCGCCCGGTACGCCATGTGTATGCCAATCCTCCTACGGCCCGATCAAAGGTGTGATAGTTCGCCGCTGACCGGCTAAACCATTGGCCAAGCCGAGAAACCCGATTCTATACATTAGCCCCGGAGACAGAGATGAAACTCAGATATTTTTCCCATTCGTCCTTTCAGATTACCACCGATGCCGGTCAGATCATCCTCATCGATCCGTTTCTCGACGACAACCCGACATCACCGGTCAGCTCGGCCGATGTCAGCGCCGATTTCATTATTCTCACCCATGCCCATGGCGATCATGTCGGCGATGCCTTCAAGATCGCGGCGCGTACCGACCCGCTGTTCATCTGTGTTAACGAGCTTGCCAATTACTGCGCCCACAAGGGTTTTCGCGCCCATAATATGCATATCGGCGGGGGCCATGACTTTCCCTTCGGCAGGGTGAAATTCACCATTGCCCACCATGGCTCGATGACCCCGGATAACACCTACGGCGGCGAACCGGCCGGAGTAGTGTTGACCATCGACGGCAAATCCCTCTATCATACCGGTGATACCGGCCTCTTTTACGACATGAAACTGATCGGCGAAATGACTCCGCTCGACTATATGCTGCTGCCGATCGGCGACAATTTTACCATGGGCATACGCGATGCAGTGAAGGCGGTCGAGCTTGCCGCTCCCGGCCTGGCCATCCCCATACATTACAATACCTTCCCGGTGATCCGCGCCGACCCGGAAGAATTCAAAAGGCAGGTGGAAGCCATCGGCAAAAAGGCGGTGGTTATGGGCTATGGTGAAGAAAGAGCGCTTTAGCCCGACGGCCACCAGCCGCGGCTTACCCCTCGGCATAAGTCTCTATACGATGTTCTTGTGCAGCCTGTTCGGCGCCAACACGGTGGCGGTGAAGATAAGCCTGACCGGGCTTGGGGTTTTTACCACCGCCGGGTTACGCTTTGCTATTTCCACCGTGGTCGTTTTTCTCTGGGCGATCTGCAGCGGTAACCGCCTGGCCATTACTCGCCGGCAGGCGCGGCAACTTTTGCCGCTGGGGGTCATCCTCTTTGTCCAGCTCGCCCTGTTTTACTTCGGTCAGAGCATGACCACCGCCTCGCACGGCGCGTTAATCTCCAATGTCCTGCCCTTTGTGGTGATGATCCTGGCGCACTTTTTTCTCCCCGGTGATAACATCAGTTTCCGGCGAGTGGCGGGACTCATCCTCGGTTTTGTCGGCGTGGCGGTGCTGTTTTTTGATACTTCCGCCCAGGCCGGAGAAACCCTGCCGGGCGATTTGCTGATTCTGCTGGCGGTATTCGTCTGGGCAGGTAACGTCGTCTATGTAAAAAAGATCATTGCCGGCTTTCATCCCCTGCAGATCACCCTCTATCCGATGGCCATGACGGTGCCGATCTATCTGCTCTGCGGCTATTTCCTCGACGGCGAGATGATCAAATCCCTTGATGCCCCGGTCGTCAAGGCTTTGTTGTACCAGGCCCTGGTCACTGCCTCCTTCGGCTTTGTCGCCTGGAATACCCTGATGGCCAAATACGGGGCCACCGCCCTCCACTCCTTTGTCTTTATCATGCCGATTTCCGGGGTCTTCCTCGGCGTGGTCATGCTCGGCGAAGCGGTAACCGCAAATCTTCTTGCCTCCATCCTTCTGGTGACGGCCGGGTTGATCGTCTTCAACTCCCCCGTCACAGCCGATCCCGCCCAAGGAGGGTTATGATTTCTTCCGCAGGCAGCGGCGGGCTATAGAGGTTGCCCTGGATGAGTTCGCAGCGCAACAGCCGCAGCAGCTTGACCTGTTCCTCCAGCTCCACCTCCTCCGCGACCACCTCCAGATCGAGGGAATTTCTTGCCGGCGTTGTCGGTTAGAGAGGGGTAAATCTTAGGGAGTTCGGAGTGATTCTGCAGGCTCCAGGAGAATTGGTGCAGTTTTGTGCTGTATAATCGTGCTAGAAAATTCGATTTTTCACGCTATTTCAACTTGTTCAGTTTTACAGATAATGCTATCTTCCAAACATTTAATTTCATCGGATTTTCGAATGCAGTTTGGAGTCAAGATGTTTTGGAAATATGTTGACTTTGGCATTTGGAAGATTTTGAGTTAGAGATTCCCGCCCTCGGTTGGATTTGCTTCGTATTGTAAAGGTATGTAGCTTAATTTGAGAAGGAATGTGGCGACGCAACACCTGAATTCAAGACTAATGCACGAGCATTTTAAAAATAGCTGATAACATCCCCACTACACATATACGTACAAGGAAAGCTTGACCTAAACAATTATGATTCTCAACAACACAGAAATAAATGATTTGGTATCCAATAAATTTGAAATTGATTGTTCGAGCATAATTTTGATTCAACAAATTGATACTAACCCAATCATCTATACAGGAGCAGGAACAATATTTCAAGACGATAAGGGTCTATTGAATCTAAAAATGGTCAGTGAGGTTGATAATATTCAGAGAGAGGTATCACACTCTCCAACACAACTTCAATTAGGGAAGATAATTAATAGGGATTATTTTTTCAAATTAGAAGCCATTGGTGTTGATGGTAAAAAGTGGAATGCTGAAAACATATCTGGTTCTGGTCATCTATTTATAAGTACTGGAAAAAAAGTAATAAAGTCGAGAATAAGAAAAATATTTTCCGAAATTACTTTTGATTCTGATGCCTCTAAAAATGGCTCATCATGTAGTATGATATCAACCATTATAATAGAGAAACTGAAGTTTCCGCTGAAAGCGAAACAAGAGGGTGTTAATGGTCGGATTGCTTTTAACAAAACAGAATGGAAACTAGATTCTACAACAGTAAAAATCACCCAAAAGGACAATTATTACAAATTGTTTATTGATGAAATTAAGGGGGATCCAGAAGTATTCAAAATATTGTTCTTTGAGGCATTGAGTATTGTCTTTGGGAAAATAATTGAACCCTTGTCAACAACCATTTTAAAAAATGGAAAACATAGAGTTACTATACAATCAATTGACAAAGGTGTATCAAATGAAGCTATAAACACCCCTTTTGGTGTTAGTGAGGCATATGGTGAAGATAGCTTGATAGAATTTCTAAATAAATACATACTAAATATTAAATCAGAGTCTTCTGTTATTTTTGGATATTGGCATAAAATTCACCGTGTTTGGCAAGTAGGTGTTGAAAATTCTGCTCTTACTATATCTGTTGCAATCGAAGGAGTATTGAAAGAATATTTCTCTAACCTTGGATTGCCAGATACAGAGATTCTTGAACAGGCTGAACTTGCAAAACAGGAAATTAAATTATTAAAATTACCAGATAGAATTAGGCAGAGGTTATTATCCAACCTTGGTAACCTCAAAAGCACTAATCCTAAAAATATTCTTCATCAACTTGCTTGTAATAGTACAATATCGAAAGAATTAATTGGCGAGTGGACTAGCTTGAGGAGCAAATCAACACATGCGGATAAAGTCGATTTAAATAATGAATCAATGCAGATTCTTATTGATCAAGTGTATACGAATATTTTCCTCTTCTATAGTTTGTTGTTTGAAATTATTGACTATGAAGGATACTGCATTGATTATACCGTCAACAACTGGCCTGAACGTTTATTTCGACCTCACAACCTAAGAAACCAAAAGCGAGTTGACCGTAATGAAAATAGGTCGTAACACTAATATCTTTACGACGCCTTGAGGGTAAGGCTTAAATTGTAAAAGACCAATATCTTTCCCTGAGTCAAGCTATCTCCTATTTATCGGCCTAGAACTTTTGGAAATATCTTGACATTGGAAGGATCTTGGCCAAGGTCACTAAAATGATGTCATCTTCCTGTATATCATCCAGTCCAGGGAGATATGCAGGTCAGCTGAATTACTTGTTGCAGTCGTCCGCTCTTCAGCCGACCGCCGCGATTATTCCACAAAATATGACGGTACTAGAGAATGCCCATAATTAAATATCCTAAAGACTTGGCAGTGGTGGTGCATTCTGAAATAGAGAAAAAACATCCTTCGTCGCTGCCAATAGAAGTTTTGATGTCATTATTTGAAACCATGTACTTCGCAAGCATCAAAACTGAAGAGTCTGAGCCAATAATTTTTAACATCGTCTATCTTGATTCACCAGAAAAAGGATCAAGTCAACTCTACGAATCCCCACATGATCATTGGAGTATTGTTCAGTTTTCAGATCCAATTATTTTTAATCTTCAAAATATAATTAAATTAGCAAAAGCTTCAGACCCCAGATCATCATCACTTGCAGTATATAATGATAAGGAAAATAAACTTTATATTTTTGGTTTAATTGATCAAGGGAATAGATATTATGATTATGTGAATTATGAAACTGAGTTACGACCTGAAAGACCAGGCATTTTCCAAGCAAGCTTGGAAATGCCTGGTAACATTATTGCATATATTAACCATAAAAAAATCGCAGAACTACGCGTCAACTTAATTGTCCAAAGAGCTATCAATGTATTTTCTGAAGGACCAATAAGAGACACTCTTAATGCTGGCCTTAATAGTTACTTATCAAGCATTAAAAGAAAATTATCGCCAACAGTTGCTGAGACAATAATTGATTCTGAAGATGAGCTAACAAAATATTGGTTTAGTGCAATTTGTAGATTAATTTTAAGAATAAAAAGTTACCGCCATGGTGGAGCTCTTCTTTTTTCAAATGCGAGAAAAGATAGTGGCCTAACTATAAAATATCCAATCTCTTACTCTAGGCTAAGATTATCTCTCATCAAAAGAGCAGTTAACAGGGCTAATTTACTACACAAATCAAAATTAATAGACAATCTGATAAATGATGAAGAAGACATCCCTCTGGAGCTATATTTGGAGGAAAGGGGATTCGATGACAATTTAGTCCAACTAAAGAGCGAGATTGACGGATCTTTATGGTTTATATCTCTTTTAAGTAGAGTTGATGGACTTATCCTTTTGAACCGACGTCTTGATGTGCGTGGATTTGGAGTAGAAATTAAGTCGTCAGAAGTACCAGATAATATTTTTCGATGCTCCAATCGAATACCAACGAAGACTTCATTGCAACCTGCTGACTACAACCACTTCGGAACAAGACATCGGTCTATGATGCGGTATTGTTGGAATTATGAGGATACTGTAGGATTTGTAGTCTCACAAGATGGGGAAGTGCGAGCGATTACAAAACAAAATGATCAATTGTTAATTTGGGACAACATTCAGTTGCAGGCGCAAACTTTTATACCTAAAAGGATATTTAGAACCAAGAAGATATAACCAGATAATTCAGCGGATGGCGGCATCGTCGGCGGTACTATCGCGGTAATCCCCTTGGCGCCACCGCTGATTATGGCCGTTGTGCTTCAAAACGGAGACGTAGAATCTTTAATAATATATTGGTTTCTTTTTGAGTTTCTGAAAAGGGTTTTGAATCAGGGCCGCAAGCAACCATTTCGAGGCAGAATTTGAAAGACAGTTCATATGAAGATAAAATAGTTGCATTTATTGATATTTTAGGATTTACGTCATTAGTCATGTCGATAAACACTCACCCGGAAGTGCATGACAGACTGTTATATGCTTTAAAGCTAATCAAATCCCGGAAAGCGCCAGAATTAAGCGATTTTACTGATTATAAAATTGAGGTTAGCGTTTTTTCCGATTCAATTGCATTATCAACAAATTGTGACAATTTATGGGGTATAATTTGGAGTTGCGGTTCGCTCCAGGCAGAAATTTTAAAAGTAGGGGTTCTCACGCGGGGGGGGATCTCTAAAGGTAAAACATTTCATGAGGATGATATTCTATATGGCGAAGGAATGATCAACGCGTATAGAATAGAATCTAAAGCAGCCATATATCCTCGTATAGTTTTAGATCCTAAATTAATTCCAGGACTAAACGAAGGTTTGCGTTATTATTCCTTGAGACAAGATTCAGATAGCCTTTGGTTTATTAATCCCTTTAGTTTTAATGCCATTATCGACGATACCGACGAATTGACTGCTGATGGCTATGATCCCCATGAATTGTATCTTAAGGAATTGGGAGACCACATCGACAAAGGGAAAGCTGAAGCAAAAACTGTAGACCAGGTTTCAAAATGGACATGGCTTAAAAGGATCTATATGGATGAACGTAGGGATTATCTAAAAACTCATGAAACAAAAATGGATAAGCTTTTTAAAGCACTTTCACCTGAAAAAGGAAATAGAACAATAAGTTGATTTTAATTTTGAGAGAGGGGCACTATGCTTGAAAAAATATAGCGAAACAAAACGCTGCAGCCGACCCGGGGGGCTAGCGGCTTTTCAAAAGCTCCCGGTTTTTGAAAGAACTTTGCTTCGACAACCTGCTCGGTTATATGCCCCGGCTGAGCTGCCCGTTCGATAGTCAAGATATCTCCGTTTCTATCTTAACTCGCAGCCAGTGACCAAATCTCGGACAAAAAATCACCACAAAATTATAACGACAAACGTATAGTATTATGTGCGGACGTTTAGCTTATTTTGGTAATGGTACCTTTGGATACGAGACGCTTCTCCTGCCGGATCCTCCACCAATCGAGGACTACAACATTCCTCCGTCCCAAAACATCCTGACGATCCGCAAATGTCCTGAGACTGACAACCCTTCCTATGCCATGCTTCATTGGGGCTTGGTGCCATCCTGGTCCAAAACCCCAAAAACCAAATATATCCTTAATAACGCCAGGGCCGAAGGAATCGAGAAGAAAGTTTCTTTCCGTGAACCGTTGAAACGCCAACGCTGTATTATACCAGCAAGCGGTTTCTATGAGTGGCTGCGAAAAGGAACACAGAAGCAGCCCTATTTCATCCGGCGGACCGATCAGGGGTACATGGCGATGGCCGGCATATGGGATCATTGGCAAGGCGAGGATGGCCAAGAGATCGACTCATGTTCGATCATCACCACTGAGGCCAATACGCGGATGCTGGCAATCCATGACCGGATGCCTGTGATTCTGGATAAGAATGACCTGGCGATCTGGCTGGATCCAGGTACAGATCAAGAGAGGGTGATGTCGATGCTCAAGCCGTGTCCGAACTCATGGATAGAAACTTATCCGGTGAGCAGCAGGGTGAATAGCGTGAAAAACAACGGACCGGCATGTTTGGAAAAATTGACCGGGCCATCATGATGGGCCAAACCAGCGTCCCCGACAACAGAAGGCGAGGAGATACTCATGGTGACGGCCGGGTTGATCGTCTTCAACTCCCCCGTCACAGCCGGTCCCGCCCAAGGAGGGTTATGATCTCCTCCGCAGGCAGCGGCGGGCTGTAGAGGTTACCCTGGATGAGTTCGCAGCGCAACAGCCGCAGCAGCTTCGCCTGCTCCTCCAGTTCCACCCCTTCCGCGATCACCTCAAGATCAAGCGAATGGGCCAGTGAGATGATGGAAGTGACGATGGCCAGGCTGTTGGGGCGTTCGGTCATGTCGACGATGAAGGAACGGTCGATTTTGAGGGCTTGCACCGGTAGCTGGCTCAGGTAGCTGAGCGAGGAATAGCCGGTGCCGAAATCGTCGACGGCGATGCGAAATCCCATCTCGCGGGCGGCCTCCAGCTTGGGGATGTTTTGCTTGACCTCCTCCATCACCGCGCTTTCGGTAATCTCCATATCCAGGCCGTCACTGCGTCCGTCGGTTTCCTGCAGGATCTGCTGCAGTGACTGGACGAAGTTCTTCTGCCGCAGCTGGATCGGTGAGACATTGACGGCGACCCTCGGTGGATTGAGATTCAACCGGCGCCAGTGGTGCAGATCCTCCGCGGCGCGCCGCATCACCCAAGCCCCGATCTCGATAATCAGGCCGGTTTCTTCCAGCAGGGGGATGAAGCGACCCGGCAGGACCATGCCGGTCTCCGGATCGATATAGCGCAACAGGGCCTCCAAACCGAGGATGCGGCCATTGGCGGCGGAGACCTTCGGCTGGTAGTGAACGGTCAGCTCGTCCATTTCGATCGCCTTGCGCATCTTTGCCTGCATGGTGACCGAGTGGATAATCCGTTCATTCATGGCCGCATCGTACAGCAGATATGGTTCACCCTGACTCTGTACCCTCTTCAGGGCAATCTCGGCGTTTTTATAAAGGGTGTCGGCATCGGTGGCATCGGAGGGAAAGAGTGCAATGCCTATCTGGACGGCAATGTGGATATCGGTGTCACCGACCCGGAACCCGTTGGCAAAGAGGCTGAGCACTTCCTGCTCCAGCATGTGGGCAACCTGGTCGGTGTCGCCGATATTGACGAGAGACAGGGCAAAACGATCGGCACCCAGTCGCGCCACGGTCTCACAGTTGCCGGCGGATGCACAGAAACGCTCGCCGACCTGCTTCAACAGGCTGTCGCCGACATGGCGGCCATAGGTGTCGTTGATATCGGAGAAATGCATCAAATCGACCAGCAGTAATGCAACATTCGTCTTTGTCCGTTCGGCGACCTGGAGTTGCAGCGGCAGCCGCTCCAGTAACAGGCTCCGGTTGGGCAAGCCGGTCAAGACATCATAATAGGCCAGATAGTTGAGCTGATCCCTCTTCTCTATATGTTCGAGGGCAAAAGAGATATCGCCGGCCATTTCCGCCAGCAGCCGCATCTCCTCCGGCTTGAAGGAATCCGGTTCGGCGGAGAAGAGGGCGAATACTCCGATCACCCGGCCGCCAAGCATCAGGGGCAGGAGGCCATAGGCGGCATAGCCTATGGTCGACCCATTCCAGGTTGCCGGATTATCGCTCGCCAGGTGGCGGACCACCGGCATGCTCTCGTCATACACCCTGTCAATGGCACTGCGGATCTCGACGCCGATCGAATCGACCGGGGTTGTCCGGCAGGATGAGCCGTCGCCGACACAATGACACCAGGTATCGGCAGTATTCGGCCCGCTCGCATCGCGTATGTTGATCCAGGCTACCGGATAACCGCCCTGGTCAACGGCGATCCGGCAGGCCTCCTTGAACAGTTCCACGCGGCCGTGCAGGCGGACGATGGCGGAGTTGATACTGCTGAGGATCTGATACAGACGGGCAAGTTCGGCGGTATTGTGCTGGCTTTCCTGCAGATCCCTGGTTCGTTCGTCCACCCGCTGTTCCAGAGTCGCATTGATCTCCTGCAGCTGATGGATGGTGTCGGTGAAGCCGCGATGCATCATCTCAAACGGCGCCAGAACCTCGGCCAGAAATTCCTCGCACCGGCGGAGATAATCGTCCATCTGCTTTTCACCGGCGCCGCCGAGTACCGCGCTCCACACGACATTCTGATGCATTGCCACCAGATCAAGGATGTTGCGCTGTTCGGCAACCGCCCGGCGACCGAGTTCATAGGCGCACATCAACGCCTCTTCGCACATCAACGCCTCTTTACCCTCTTTAGCGAGCGCGTACTCGACCAGGGCCCGTTGGTAGGCAGTGGCGAACGAGAGTGCGGGGTCTTCTGGGGGCAGGCCGGTCACGACAACCTCCCTTCCTGCGCTGTTACGGGCATTCGCCAGCGGGCTACCAGAACCAGGGCGTCGTCGGTAGGCTTGGCATAGCGATCGAGAATGTGCCTGGCGAGTTTGTCGGGAGGGTGAGGGGAATCGATGGCCCGGACGAAGTCGCCGTTGCTGCATACCTTCTCCACAATTAGTGCTCCCATTTGACCATCAAAATGGTAGTGCCCTTGCCGACCTCGGAGACAATCTTGAAGTCGTCCATCAGCCGTCTCGCCCCCGGCAGACCCAGCCCCATTCCCCTTGAGGTTGAAAAGCCGTCCTGCATGGCTTGGGCGATATCCGCTATGCCGGGGCCGCGATCGCGGGCGATGATCATCAACCCCCGTTTGCCCCCCCGCACGACACTGTGGAACTCGATCTCGCCCTGCCCTGCGTATTGCACGATATTGCGGGCGATTTCCGAAATGGCGGTCGCCATCAGAGTCAGATCGCTGCCGGATATCCCAACTGTCGTCGCCAGCTCCCGCCCCTTTTGCCGGGCGTTCATTACCCCTGCGTCGGATGCGACTATGATCAGTTCAACGTCCATAATTGCCGAGCCCGTTTGTTTTGTCTGCGGCCTTGAGCATGGCGATACCGTCTTCCAGATCAAGGCTCGTCATCGTTCCCTCCAGCCTCAGTCCCAACTGGACCATGGAAAAGGCGATTTCCGGCTGGATGCCGGCTATCGCCACCTTCGCCCCCATAAGGCGAGTCATCACGGTGATGGCGCGTAAAATCCGGGCGGCAAACGAATCCATGACATCCTCGGCATAGGTAAAGTTCTCGGAGACCGAAGCGAGCTTCTGCAGGTGCGCCCCGTCCTCCGGACCGAACTGCTGGTATTGCTTCCTTCGTTCGAATTCCTGCTCGGAGATATTCATCATCTCGGCCAGGGTCAAAAATTTATCGGGAAAATGGGTTGCGGATGGCGGCATCTGGAAACCTCCCTTGCTATGATGAAACGATAAATCATCATACATTCGGTGAAAAGTATCCGAGCTCCAAGGCTGGTCCTTAAAACAATGCCCGACATCCCGTCAGGCTCTGTTGGTAGGTTAGATTCAATTGATTGTATCTGTTCCCGTCCGCTCGGACGATAAAAGTCAAAAACAGTACAACCTCCAGTTCAATAAAGGATAAGTAGGATTTTGGCGATAGCAACCAGGCCGGCTAAACGGCTCCCTCCACTCTCGGGATACCTGACCGGAAGGAGGGCACAGCCTTCGAAAAATGGGATGGCGGAGAAAAAGCAGAGCCATCCGACGAACCGTTCAGGACGGTGCGCCGGATGGAGAGGTGGAGGGAAAATCAGTGTTTATTTGGCGTACGAGGTACGATCGCTCATCCCTTTACGCGATTCCATATTGAGTCGGCCCTTGGCCACCGCCTCCTTGTTCCATTCCTGGAGCAACGCTGCTTTGAAGGCCTGTTTTTCGGCGACCTCTTTCTCCATGTTGATACCGGCCAGGACTTGCGACTTCTCCTTGGTGGAGAAGTCGGGAACCTGGTAGCCGATCACCCCGTGTTTCGCCAGCACCTCCGCCAGTTTCACCCGCGCCTGCTGAGCCTTGTCGTTTGCCTGGGCGAGAAGCCGTAAGACCTCCTCGGGATTGTGGAAGTAACTGCCGTGGCTGGCAATCGCATAATCCCAGCGCCATTGGCCATGACGGATGTCCTGGAGGATGTCCTTCATCTCCTCGGCGGTGGCACCCACCTCCCAGGCCTTGCCGGCCTCAAGATGGGCCTTGGCCAGACCGTTCATGGCGAGGTCCATCAGCTCATCTTTCCGCTGCAGTTTGATGGCCAGGTAATCCTTAAATTCCTTTTCAGTCTGGTCGTGACACGTCACGCAGGTATTGGCGATGTTCCCCAGGGGGCTGGCAATACGGTGGTCGGTGAAGGTGCCGTCGGCATCCTTTTTGCTCGGCATATGGCAGTCGGTGCAGGCCAGGCCGCGACGGCCATGGATACCGCCGACGAACAGTTCATAATCGGGATGCTGGGCCTTGAGCATCGGCGCCTTGCTGATGGCGTGGGTCCAATCGGAGAAGTTTAACGAGTCATAATAAGCCTCCACATCCTCGCCCTTGAAACCATTATTCCAGGGGAAGGCGACGGTCATGGTGACTTTTTTCTCACCCTGGGCATCGGTCTCCTCGGTCTTCTTGAAATAGTATTCGGAGTGGCACTGGGCGCAGACCAGAGAGCGCATATCGTTTTTGGTGATTTTAGCGACATCGAAGCCCGAGGCGGTAAGACCGCGTTTGAGAAAATCGCGGGTAAGGGCTAATTCGCCGGTCTTGCTGTCGTGGCAATCGCCGCAGCCGATGGGATTGACCACCTCGCTGCCGTATTTTGCCCATTTACCGGTAAAAAATTCCTTCTCGCCGATCTCCTGCGTCAACCGCGGCACATCGGGAGACTTGCAGCTCCAGCAGGCGGTCGGCAGCGGGCCGGTGATCGGGCTGACTGGGGCGCCGGTCCGCAGGGTGTTGACATTGTCCTGGATCGCATAGAAGTGGCCACGCGGCGCATTATAGTCCTTGGCAAAGGGATAACCGGCCCAGAGCACCGGCAGCTGCGGCTTTTTCTTCAGCATGTCCACCAGGTTGTCGCTCTTGCTGGTCTCTTTCCAGGTGGCATATTCACGCGGGTAATATTTGGCCCATTCCTCGTTTTTCGCTTCAACGCCATTTTCCTTGACCACCGGATTCTTGCCTTCGCCTTTCTGCTCGGCAGCACCGGCAGGAAACGGGGAACTCAGCAGGGTTAGCAAGGCTATGGTCGCCAGGGTGCAGCGCAGCAGCTTCTTCGATGTCTTCATTCATTTCTCCTTTAATTGACAGGCAAGACCCACACTCCAAACAAATCGGTTCTGCCGATTAAAACAAATTTTATTCCGGAAAACAAGCAACGATGTTGCAAAGGAAAGCGGATGGCGGCCACACCAAGCCAAGTGATCCTGCTTGCGATAACCCTGACAAACTTGACGGAACGACAGGCATGTTGCACAGTATCAAAGCATGAGTTGTTTCTTTACACTCGTCAAAATTCTACCTAAGGGAGATTTTATGTCTTATGCAATAAAGATGTATTCAACCGGCGGCCCCGAGGTTCTTATTCGGGAGGCCTATGATCCGGGAATGCCGGGCCCGGGAGAGGTACGACTGATCCACGAGGCGGTCGGTCTTAATTTTATCGATGTGTATCAACGTACCGGTCTCTACCCTCTGCCATCCTTGCCGGCTATTCCTGGGCTGGAAGGCGCCGGCAGAGTCGAGATGGTTGGCGCAGGGGTCGAAGAATTCAAAAAGGGCGACCGGGTTGCCTATGCCGGACAACCGCCCGGGGCCTACGCCGCAGTGCGCTGTATCCCCGCGCACCGGCTGGTCAAACTTCCCGAGGCAATTTCCACCCGGGATGCCGCCGCTATGATGCTCCAGGGTATGACGGCGCGCTATCTGCTGAAGGGTTGTTTTCCGGTCGGCTCCGGCAGCATCATTCTCATCCATGCCGCCGCCGGCGGCGTCGGCTCGCTCGTCTGTCAGTGGGCGAAGCACATCGGCGCCACCATCATCGGCACCGTCGGCAGCGCCGAAAAGGCCCGTCTTGCCGAGGAAAACGGCTGCACCCATACCGTCCTCTATGGCCAGGAGGACTTTGTCGCAAGAGTTAAAGAAATCACCAAAGGACGGGGAGTCGATGTGGTATACGACTCCATCGGCAAGTCGACTTTCATGCAATCCCTCGATTGCCTGCGACCGATGGGGACGATGGTTTCCTTTGGTCAGTCTTCTGGGCCGCTTGCGCCGTTCGACATCGGCCTTCTCGCCCAAAAGGGCTCGCTTTTCCTGACCAGACCCAGCCTGATGCATTATACGGCCAGGCGCGAAGACCTCATGGCCCATGCCGAAGATCTCTTTGCCGTCGTTACCGCCGGGGTAGTGAAGATACGGATAATGCAGGAGTATGCCCTGCAGGATGCGGCAAAGGCGCACCGGGACCTGGAAGAACGAAAGACTACCGGCAGTTCGGTTCTTATCCCGTAGGGGCACCCATGGCCAGCTAATTTATCCAATCCGGCCATCGCCTTAAGACCTGCGACCGTCGGCCGCAGGTTCATGGAGAACCCTGCGAATCTTGACGGCCAGATCCTTGAGGGAAAAAGGCTTTTGAATAAAATTCAGCCCCTTATCCAGTATGCCGTTATCGGCAATAACGTTTGAGGTATAGCCGGACATGAAAAGATGGCGCAAGCCCGGTCGGATCGCTCGGAGCCGCTCAGCTAGATCTCGACCATTCATTTCCGGCATGACCACATCGGTAATGAACATGTTTATTTCCTCATCTGCTTCGGCCAGGCGAATGGCCTCACCCGGGGTGGCCGCCGGGCGTACGGAGTAGCCGAGCTGCTCCAGCATCATTGCGGTCATGCCCAGGAGAGTTGCATCATCCTCGACCAGAAGAAGAGTTTCTCCCTCGCCAAAGGGAATTTCCTCGGCGTTGCCCGGAAGCGGTAAGACCGATTCACTGTCGTATCGCGGGAGGTAGATTTTGAAAGTTGTCCCCTTTCCCGGTTCGCTGTAAACGCTGATGAACCCCTCATTCTGCTTGACGATGCCATACACGGTTGCCAGTCCCAGCCCCGTTCCCTGCCCCAGACCTTTGGTGGTAAAAAACGGTTCAAAAATATGCTCGACGGTGGCCTTGTCCATGCCGCAGCCGTCATCGCTGACCGCAAGCATAACATAGTCGCCGGGCAGAAAGCCGGTGTGCGATTGGCAATATGCCGCATCGAGGGTGATCCTGGCTGTCTCAATGAAAATTCTGCCGATGTCGCCGATGGCGTCTTTGGCATTGACGCATAAATTGGCCAGGAGTTGATCGATCTGGGTGGGATCAATCCTGACAATACAGGAATCAGGACAGGGAAACCACCTGAACTCTATGTTTTCACCGATGAGCCGGCGCAGCATCTTGAGCGTGCCCTCGACCGACTCGTTCAGATCAAGGACGATGGGCACTACGGTCTGTTTACGGGCAAAAGCCAGGAGCTGGCGGGTTAGACCTGCCGAACGCTGGGCTGCATCGAGAATTCTGCCGAGATTACGGCGTAAGGGATCTTCCGGACTCATCGCTCCCAGGGTGAGTTCGCTATAACCGATGATGGCACTGAGCATATTATTGAAATCATGGGCGACGCCACCGGCGAGGATGCCGATCGCCTCCATTTTCTGCGACTGGATCAACTGGCCATGCAGTTTCTCCCGCTCCGCTTCCACCTGTTTTCGTTCGGTGATGTCTCGGGCAATCCAAATAACCCGGTCTTCCGAGAGCGGAGCGACGATGGCCGAAAACCAAACCTCCCGTAAATCAAGCGTTAAAACATAATCGAGGGTAACCGATTGCCGACTGGAGAGCACCGTATCGATCGCCGCAAGAAACTGGTCGGCCCGTTCGGGCTGAAAAATGTCGTGAATGGTTTTTCCCAGAAGCTCATCGGGGGGTCGGTAGAGAAGAGTCGTATCAATGGGGGCAATTTCGACATACCGCCCCTCGTGGTCGAGAATGAGGATGATATCCTTCATCGCCGCAAAGAGGGATCGCATTTTCTCCTGGGCCTTTTTCAGACTGGTGACCTTGTCATCCAGACGACGCTTGAGGAAATAGCTGATGCCGGCAAGACCTCCAACCAGCAAAATGGCAAAAACGCCAATCAATTGCAGCAGCAGACGGGTCTCGGGCGACAACCCGCCGGTATCGAGAGAGATCCACCGCCTGCACAGCGATTCCAGTTCGCTTCGGGGAATTGCCTCGAAGGCCTTTTGCACCGAGCTGAATAACAGGGGGTATTTGCGGCTCACGCCGATGCTCCAGGTGAAACCAAAATCAGTGCGACCGGCCACCCGCAAGTTGGGAATACCCTCTTTTTCGATGTGATAGGCGGCAACGGCAAGATTTCCGACAAAGGCATCAAGCTGTCCGAAAGACACGCCGCGTAGGCCTTCCGATACGTTGTTGACCGGGATGATTTCGTATCGGCCGTTGGCAAGGTCGCGCAGATATCTTTCGGTGGCGTATCCGGCAATAACACCGACCCGACGGCCGGGGAGATTGTCGAAGGTTATGGTTCCACTCGTTGTCCGGGTGGTAATGAGAACGACCGGTACGGTGGCATAGGGAGCGGTGAAAGAGGTGTAGCGTTCTTTCTCGGCGGTGCGAACAATGGCCGGGGTAATGGCGCACTCGCCGCTCTCCAGGGCGGCAAGATGCATCTTCCAGTCGTTGGACGGGATTTTTGAGAAGCTGATGCCGAGACGTTTTTCAATCTGAAGGATGAGGTCGGCCCCCATTCCAGAAAAAAGTCCGGTATCGTCGGCGAATTCGACGGGCGGAAAATCGGTATTGAAAAGAAGGGTCAACTTGTCGCCATTGGTGTCGAGCCATGCCCTTTCCTCGGCGGTGAGTAGCGTTGGCGGAAACTCTTCGGCATACGCCGGCAAAACGAAGGAGCAAAGAAGGAGAAAAAGCAGCGAAATCAAGAGTGCTCGCCCGACGCCCATCCACTCGGGCGGCCCTGATACCGGAGCATACAGCCTCTCGCAGGTGGCGGGTTGCCCGGCTTTCGATACGAGCCACTTGAAGAAATCACGTTCCATAGGTATGTTCGAGGCCGGCAGGACATTGTTTGAAAAAATCATGTACACTGACCCGCCCATACCCAGGTCAGTTTTTTCTCCTGTGTTAAGGCTATTCTTTCACGGCTAAATTTTCAAATTTTTTTACAACCCAGCCTCCTTCTTTCTTGTAGTAAAAATTATGATAGAAAGAACAAAAATATATTTGAAGTGCAACTATTAGGAATGGTTATCATGATGGGTCCTGAAAGTTATGAACTTTAAACCAAATGTCAGCGTAATTGTCCCTGTTTATCAAAATATTGAATATCTTAGCTGTTGCCTGGACTCCTTAACTAATCAGATATACCCAAAAGAGTGTTATGAAATAATTGTTATAGACAATAACCCACAGCCTTTAGAAGAAATTAAAAATATTGCCGTCGCCTACCCAACTATCAAACTTCTTCATCAACCCAAGCCTGGTTCTTATGCCGCTAGAAATACAGGTGTCAGGGCTTCACATGGTTCGATTCTTGCCTTTACAGATGCCGACTGTTTGATATCTCCAAATTGGATAACTTCAGCAGTAGAAATTCTACAAAATAATATTGAATGCAAATATCTCGCAGGACCTATCCATTTTTTTCCCCATTCAAACAGGAGGGTTGCGTCTTTTCAGTGGCATGAACAAATCAATTCTTTCCCTAAAGATAAATTCCTTGTTGAACAAAAGGGTGCCCCAACAGCAAATCTTTTTACCTACAGGAATGTCTTTAACACCGTTGGATTATTTAATGAAAATTTAAAATCTGGTGGAGATATTGAATGGGGTCAACGAGTTAACAAGGCCAATCTTACTCAGATATTTGATCAGAATGTTTACGTAAATCATCCTCTCAGAAAATCCATGAAGGAATATTTACTGCAGATGCGTCGTATTTCCGGGGGAGTTTATGAACATTATTTTAATCCAAATTACTCATTTTTAAGACGTCAGATACAAACAGTATTCTTGATCGGTAATGATTTAGTTGAAGTTTTTGCAACAATTAAAAAGATCTATAATTTTAAAAATAAAGATCTAAAGAGTAAATTTGGTATATATGTTGTTGCAATATATATAGGTTTTATTAAAGCTCTAGAGAAAATCAGAGTCCATTTTGGTGGGGAGACAAAACGTCTTTAAATTGTTGTGCAAGGATTATTGCGCCAAGGTCTCCTGGTAAACCGCTAGCGTCTGACGGGCGGTTTCCCGCCAGCTGAAGCGGGCCGCCTGGGCCAAGCCTTGGAGGCGCATGTGCTCCCGCAAGGCTTCATCTTCCAGCAACCGCAGGATGGCTGCCGCCAAATCCAGGGGATCGTGAGGATCCACCAGGAGAGCCGCACTCCCCAGCACTTCGCCGAGCGCAGGGATGCGGGAGGCCACCACGGGAGTACCGGAAGCCATCGCCTCCAGCGGCGGCAACCCAAACCCTTCCGCCAGCGAGGGAAAAGCAAACACCTCCGCCCGCCGGTAGATCCGGGGAAGCCGAGCGTGCGGCAAGTAACCCGTGAAGATCACGTCCTCACCCAGAAGCGGCGCCAGACGCCCGAGCTCCCGGCGGCCCCAAGGCTCAATGCGTCCCACCACCAGCAGTTTTTGAGGAATCTTCCGGTGCTTCCGCAGCCAACGGTAGGCTTGGAGCAGAGCGCCGAAATTCTTGCGCGGCTCAATCCTGCCGAGATAGAGGATATACCGCTCTGGAAGGGGAAACTGACCGGAAGTCGATGAATCCTCATCTTCAGACCCCGGCTGATAGTGCCGGTCAATTCCAAGATGAATGACACGCACCAGGTCCGGATCCAAGTGGAAGAGATTGACGATATCCTGTTTCGTCTTTTCCGAGACGGCGATGACCCTGGAAGCCCGACGGAGCCCTACCCGCAAGAGAAACTTCAGCCGCAGCTCCACCGAATAGGGAAGCTGGCTTTGCTGCATGAACGGAAAGAGATCATGCACCGTCACGATCAACGGTCGCGGGCTGGTCCAGGGTGGGACAAAGCAGGCATGCACTACATCGTTGTGCTGCCAATGCAGGCGCAGCGGCAGACCGAGGGAATAGCGCAACCAGGTGGATTGCGGACAGACCGGATGAATGGAGCACCGCTTGCCCAGCTGGGGAATGCCGGCGGCAGCCTGCGAAGAAGAGCAATAGACCTCGAATTGATATTGGGGTTGGAGCTCCGCCAGTCCTGAAAGCAAGCCCCGCTCGTAGGTTTCCAGTCCGCCGGTGTCCAAACCTAGCCGGTCCGTAATAATGCCGATTTTCATCAAAGGATCATCCTTGGAATCCTTAATACCGGGGAAAACGCTCCCATCCACGTTCAAGCATCGGGCAGTGATAGCAGCTTGCCACTTTAGTCGTGCACGTCTGAATACGGCAGCGGACGGTTCGTCCCGCAAGCATCAGGGAGATGCGATCAAGGTGAAGGTTCTGGCCACCTTTCATCAATACGACGTCACCGGGGCCGAGATCGCCCTGGAGCACTTCCAGTACCTTGAAAATATCGCGGCTGCTCACCTTGACGATAGCGGAACTGGGCATCCCCGCCGCAGTAGCCCCGGCGCTGCAGGAGTGGTTTCTTTTGCCGCAGATGAAGATTGCCCGTGAGGCGATGCCGCCTATCCGCCTCCCCAACTCCCTATACATGGGCCCCTGCTCCCTGGGAGGCTCGGTCACCTGGCCGAGGACTACAATGCGGCGCTTGGCAGGGATTTCGGCGAACACGTCGAGTGCCGCCTCAATCGTTTCCAGCGCCGATTTGAAGTCGTCCCGCAGGATAATCGCACCGCTGGGAAGCCTGACCGGTTCAAGCCGTCCAGGGATGGTGGGAAGCATTTCAAGACCCGGTTGTATCTGGTCGAGGGTGAAACCTTCGGCAAGCGCCACGGCGACCGCAGCCAGGATCGGGTATATCATGGGTCGCCCGATCAACTTGATGCGCAGGTCACGGCTTTCTCCATCGGCGTGCAAGGTGAAACGCGTACCGTTCGGCCAGTCAGCGAGTGATACGTCACTGGCCCGCACGTCATTTGTTTCCCCGAACCCGAAGGTCACTACCCGTGCCTTCGTTTCCCCCCGCATCCAAAGGACATTCGGGTCGTCACCGTTAATAACCGCAATGCCGGAACGGGGGAGGATACGCACCATCGCGGCCTTCTCCTCGCGGGTCGTTTCCAGTGTGCCAAGCGAGGTGTGGTGTTCACTCCCAATCGATGTGACGACAGTGATATCGGGTCTGATCATCTCTGCATAGGGGGCCATCTCCCCGATTCCTCCGATCCCGACCTCGAGCACTGCGTGCCGGTCGCCGGGGCGAATGCGGAAAAGGCCACGCGCCAGAAAACTTGAAACGTTGCGTTGCGAACCCGGATAAGGGACTCCACCCAAGGCGGTCACAACTGCGTTAGTCGTTGTCGATTTTCCGAACGAGCCGACTACGGCGACGATCCTGGTACGGCGTACGGCAGTCCGACGATAAAGGCACGCCAGACGCGACAACACAGGCCACATCCGGAGAAAGCACTTGATCAGGAGATATTGCCGTTCGAGTGGGGTTCGCAGCATCATCGCAGATATCCTATCGGTAATAGCCATAGGTTCGCATTTGAGAAAATTAAACCCTTAACTGTCTGTCACAAATTAGCGGCCCGCCCGGTCGCAGGCCGGAGTTTATCATTAAGTAACTTTCACCAATTTTGACTAAATTTTGCAACATAAATAGGAAACCATGAACCACGATATTTCAGCTACTCAAGTTAATTTTATTTAAACATTCATCCAGAACTGCAATTTCACCCTTGACAATTCTTGCATAACTCTTCATATTGACTACCATGGTAGACAATATGATTACATACCTTCGGGAACTGGGTCTGAGCGATTACGAGGCACGCACCTACAAGGCTTTATGCCAGGTCAGTCCGCTGACGGCCTATGAGGTTGCCCAGCAGGCCGGGCTGCCCACTTCAAAGATCTATCAGGTTCTTGGCCGGCTTTTAGAAAAGGGGCTGGTGCTCTGCCTGCAGGAACAAACCCGCAAACGCTATATCCCCCAGGAATTGGAAGAGTTTGCCGCTGGGTGTCGATATCAGATGGAGAAGACTCTGGCAGGTCTTGAGGAAGAGGGACGGAAACTGATGCAGGAAAATCAGGTTTCCTATATCTGGAATCTCAAGGGATATCAGGAGATTGTCGATAAAGCCAGACAGATAATCGCAAGTGCTCAAAGCAAAATTCTCATCTCGCTCTGGCAAGATGAGCTGCTTAATCTGGCTCCGGCGCTGCGGGCCAAATGCGCTGAAGGGGTTCGCCTCGGCCTGGTTCATTTCGGCGACTTGGATCCGACCCTTGCGGTCGGGACCTGTTTTTCCCATCCGATTGCCGACACCCTGTTTCAGGAAAAAGGTGGGCGTGGCTTAACCCTGGTGGTCGACTCACGGGAGGCAATGATGGTAACGGTTTTTGAAACCGGGGAAGCGGAAGGGGCCTGGAGCAGAAACCGCGGCTACGTCAACCTGGCGGAAGACTATGTGAAGCATGACATCTATATCATGAAGATCGTCGATCGTTTCGACACCCTTTTAATCGATCGATTCGGGCCGGGCTACCGGAAATTACGGGATGTTTTTTCAGATGAGGAAGAACAATGGGAGCAAAAGACATGACGGTCTATTTGAATGGCGGGTTTGTTTCGCAGGAAGCGGCGGTGGTTTCGGTCTATGATCACGGCCTGCTGTACGGAGATGGTATTTTTGAAGGAATCCGGATCTATTCCGGGAAGATTTTCCGGCTGGAGGAACATCTTCGCCGGTTTTTCGACAGTGCCAAAGCCATCCTTCTGCAAGTGCCTCTTCCCCCGGATAAGCTGGCAGCGGCCCTGCAGGAAGGGGTGAAACGGTACGGCAAGGATGAAGGCTACATCCGGTTGGTGGCCACCAGAGGTCCCGGCGATCTTGGCCTCGATCCGGACAAATGTAGTGCGCCGACCCTGTTTTTCATCATCGATACCATCAGTCTGTATCCGGAAAAATTTTACCGGGAAGGGATACCGGTAGTCACTGCCTCCTCCAGGCGCTTGCCGGCGGATGGACTCGATCCCAGGGTGAAGACCCTGAACTATCTGAACAACATCATGGCCAAGGTGGAGGCCAAGCAGGCGGGTTGCATCGAAGCGGTGATGCTGAACCAACGGGGCGAGGTGGCCGAATGTACGGCCGATAATATTTTTATTGTCCGCGATGGAGTCCTGGCGACGCCTGCCCCCCACTGCGGTATCCTGCAGGGGATCACTCGGCAGACCGTACTCGAACTGGCTATTGAAGAAGGAATTTCCGCCCGGGAGACCGTTCTCACCCGCTTCGATCTGTATACTGCCGACGAGTGCTTCATGACCGGCTCGGGTGCGGAAATCGTTCCGGTCGCGAGAATAGACGGTCGGATCATCGGCTCCGGCAATCCCGGGCCAGTAACCGAGCGGCTGCACCATGCCTTTAAAAGGCTGGTCGGGGGACAATCTCTTGCGAAGGTGCGGTGAAGTTTTTTTTAATACCTAGGACATATCTCGCATGCCTCTACTGGTAATCCTGAAATCATCCTCCATCGCTGTTTTTGCATAGCTCCCGTCTTCCATAATTCACTCAAAGGTTGCCTCAGTAAATTCCCGACGATCCGTTCCGGCTGACAATCGCACACCGTGAGGGTTCCATCTACTGAAACGGGAAGTGTTTGCCATGGGGAACAGCAATGCGTATGTGTGCGGGAGCGAGTGTAGAGCTGGCTGGGGGGCACCAGGAGATGTTTTTGGTAATGGCGAGCCAAAGCAAAAGTCTCAAGACCTCGCACCGATAGGATGGGTAGGCGCAGGGCAAAAGCGGTACGAATGGCTTGACGCACCGTGGCGGCAACTGAATCGCTTTGGTTCTTCCAGAGTGTCTGGGGAAGATTCCGTTGAAAGTTGAGATCCGAGAGCATGAGCACATCCACCCCAAGTTCGGCCACCAAACGTACCAGTGCTTCCAGAAAGGGCAGAGTGGTCATGGAGACCGCGGCAAAAACGGCTCGGGCGATGGGGCGGGTGGCTTTTGCGAGGGCATTGAAACCTTTGATATGTGTGATCGCCTTGTGCAGGTCGGTGCCTGCCCGAACTTGGTTGGCCAGCTCTGAGGTGGGTGCATCCAGGCTGAAGGCAATGCTGTCTAAGCCGGCGCCAAGAAGCCGCTCTGCACATTCCGGAGTGAGCATCAGGGCATTGGTAACCAGGGCCACCCGGCGCCCGAGGCTCTTGGCTTCCGCTACAAAATCGACGACCTCGGGGTGCAATAAGGGTTCGCCGAGGCCCACCAGGGTGATTCGATAGGCGTGCGGCAGGAGATCCAGAATCCGTCGAAAGGCCTGCAAAGGCATATGGCGGGAAGGCTTATTGAGCGCAGTCCGTGCGCAAAAGGCACATTGCAGATTGCAGTGGGTAGTGATTTCGATATTGGCAAAAACAGGCTCGCAGTCGACCTGCGCGGAGAGTTTGGCCGGCTCGCCTCGACCGCTGGGGCAAAGAGCCAGATGTCGTGCAGAGAAGGGGGACCTTTGGAGAAAGGTCCTGACTTCGGGTTCATCCCCCATGAGTCGTTCGATGGATTGGCTTTCTGCTGGGCTCAAGTTTTGGGTTGCATCAAGGATCGTTCTCTGGATGATATCAACCGCGAAATCCTTGCCCGGCCCCGTGAAGAGGTGATGCTCGCCCTGGGGCACAATCACTGCCCGGGCCATTCCAGGTTTAAAATGCGTGCGCCACTCTGTAGCTTCGCTGCAGGAAACGAGAGCATCTTCCTCCCCTTGGAGCACCAGTACAGGGCAACGGTCAAAAGGCTTTGCTCCCATCGAATTGATCAGGGCCACCATGCGGGCGAGGGAAGAAAAAGAAATGTGGGCAGCAGCCTCCGAATGGGCGTTCCATCGTGTCAGGACGCTTCCGTCGATACGCTTGGGGGTGGCCGCAAGCACGAGCAGCTTGGCCGAAATGTTATGCGCCTCCATGGCGGCGAGAGCCAGCACTCCACCCGTAGAATGACCCACCAGAATCAATTCGCGGCCTTCCTTTGTAAGAGTTTCGGCTGCGTGGTGGATCACCTTGAGAAAGGCCGGGGTGTCGAAATCCGGTGCCAAGGATGGATGGCCCGGTAGGGTGATGCTCTCTATTTTGGCCTCAGGGCAGGCCGCAGCTAGGACATCGAGGAGTTGGCCGAAATTACCTGGAGCGCCGGTGTAGCCATGAATCAGGAGGATACCAGTGCCCATGATCAGCCCTCCGCCAGCTTGGACGCGATGGTTTCGGGTCCGTGGTAGTGTCTCATGGTTTTTTGGATTGCGGCCAGGTTTTCGGTGACTCGTTCATTTTGGACCAGATCTTGGACAATATTCTCGAGCGCCCTGTCATTCATCGCTTGGAAGGCGTTCACGTAGACGCTGGAATCGCCTAGGAATGTTTGAGAGGAAATAAGCCGTCGGCCACATCCAATGCGCTCCAGGCAAACCCCGTTATGGGCTTGTTCGGGTTGAAAGGGCATCACCAAAACCGGAATCCGATGGGCCATGGCCTCGAAAATGGTGAGTTGTCCGCCGTGACAGGCCAAGAGCGCGGTGTGTGGGAGAATGCTGTGGAGGGGCGCAAATCGGCAGGCTATGACATCGGGCTCCTGGGCCACAGCAGCCAGCAAATCCTCTTGACCTCCTGCCGCAAGTAAAACTTGGTACCCCATGGCTCGAAGTACACGAATCATGCGGAGGGCCACTTCTGCACTGCCCACGCAGGTACCAAAGGTCAAGACGGCCATGGGGCGGGGATTGGCCAAAATCCCTTCGAGATTTATCCTGTCATAGGACCAACCCTCCCAGGAAATGGGCCCCACATGCGTGGTGTCGGCCAGGGGAGGCAAAGGAGTAAAGGCTGGAAAGTCCCACAAATAAGTTCGATCTCCTTGTAACATCGTGCGGACATCGCTGATTGGCTCTAGACCAAGGGATACTAGAGCCTGGCTGGCACGAGCTGCGGCCAGTGCAAAGTACATTCTGAATAATTCTCTTTGCCGGGCAATCTCCGGATCATCTTGGGTGAAACCAATTACATCCGGTGTTTCGGGAAGCATGCACCCACAGGTAAGAGAATCGAAGGGCACTCCCGTTAAATGGGCAGATGCCTTGAGGGTGAACCGGAAAATGCCCAGCACTCGATCAGGCTGGAAGGATTGGATGAGGTCCATCTCTGCGCGCATGCAAGCCAGCATGTGATGGGTGTTTCGGAACCACGCCATTGTTGGGTATCCGGACTGATCCGTTTCTTGGATATCGGGCAGAACGCGATAGCGTGGCCCCAGATGTTGGACAAAGGGCTCGTTGCGTTGACTTACCGCCACAAGGACCTCGTGGCCCATTGCACTGAGGACGGATTCTACGGCCAGGCATTTGCCGATATGCGAGAGCGCGTTATTTCCAGGGATGATGAGATACTTCATGAGTCTTTTTTTTGCCTTTTCGATAACTTTGTGTCGTGAGGATTGAGCTTTTCCCGCATAACTATAGCATTCTCACCTTGCTATTGACACTGAATAGGGAGAGGAACCCTCCCTATGGGGCGGACACTGTAACCCACCCGCCACCGTCGCTTGAACGGATAATTGCATCGATAAAGAGCGCTCCGGCCAGACCGTCGGCGGAGGTGGGGAAGTGCAGTGCCAGAGGATCGGGTTCGACCCCGGCGATGTTTGCGGCGATGGCCTCGGCGGCATCCTTGTAAAGGTTGGCAAACCCCTCCGGAAAACCTTCCGGATGACCGGCAACCAGGCGGCTCGAACGGGCGGCCAGCGGCAGGGTGCCCGGTCCGTTAGCAACCCTGGTCTCCATCGGCATGCCCGTCTGGAGCAGGTGCCGGAAGGTTAGGAATTGCGGCATTTCCTGCCGCCACTCGATGGTCCCCTCCGTACCGCTCACCCGGATCTGCAGACCGTTGCCCATGCCCGCTGCCGCCTGGGTAACCCAGAAGCTGCCCCGTGCGCCATTTTCAAGACGCAGCAACGCCCCGGCAAAGTCATCGACCCGGCGGCCGGGGACGATAGCCCCCCGTTCGGCGCAAAGCTCTACGACCTCAAGGCCGGTGATAAAACGCAGGAGGTTGTGGGCATGGCTACCGATATCGCCGAGCACAAGAGACGGCCCGCTCTTTTCCGGAATGTTCTTCCACGACCTCGGGCCGGTAAGCGGATCGGGCCGACTCCCGTCCGCTCGATTTCCCTGGACATATTCCACCTGGACCAGGCGAATCGGGCCCAGCTCCCCCGCCGCCACCATCGCCCGGGCCTGGCGAGCCATCGGGTAGCCTGTGTAGTTGTGGGTGAGGCAGAAGATCCGGCCGGTTTCAACCACTCTTGCGTGCAGCTTTCTTGCCTCAAAAACCCCATTGGTCATCGGCTTGTCGCAGATCAGGTGAAAGCCATGGTCAAGAGCCGCCATGGCGTAGGAAAAGTGGCTGTCGTTGGGGGTCATGATCGCCACCACATCCGCTCCATCCGGACGATTTTTTTCCGCTTCGAGCATTGCCACAACCGAATCATAGCCGCGCCTTTCCGGCAGACCTATCTCCCGGCCGCGGGCAACAGCCCGCTCGGGGTCGGAGGACAGAACTCCCGCCACCAACTCGTAACAGTCATCCAAGCGGGCGGCCAGGCGGTGCATCGGCCCGATGAACGAGCCCGGGCCACCGCCGATAACCGCCAGACGCAGCCTTCTGCCGAGAAGCGAAAAAAGCGGATTGCCGTTCATGATATCCTCCTGAAATTTTTATCTGGCCAGCCAGCCGCCGTCGACGGCAAGCGTATAGCCGTGGATGTAGTTGGCCGCATCGGATGCAAGAAAAACCACCGCCCCGGCCAAATCGCTTGGCTTACCCCAACGCCCGGCGGGAATACGCTTCATGATATCGACGCTGCGGATCGGGTCCTCTTGCAGAGCGCGGGTATTCTCCGTCGCCATATAGCCGGGGGCGATGGCATTGACGTTGATGTTCTGCCCCGCCCATTCGCAAGCCAGTTCGCGGGTAAGGCCCATCACCCCGCTTTTACTGGCGGTGTAGGACGGCACGAGGATCCCGCCCTGGAAGGACAGCATCGAGGCGATATTGACGATCTTGCCGCCGCTCTTCTGGGCGACAAAGCGCTTGGCCACCGCCTGGGCGAGAAAGAACAGGGAGCGCAGGTTGAGATTCACCACCTCGTCCCAATTCTCCCGGGTAAATTCCAGGGCCGGCTGGCGCCTGATAATCCCGGCGTTATTGATGAGGATATCGACCCGACCAAAGGATTCGACGGTCTGCTCGACCAAAGGTTCGATCTGGTCAAGATCGGCGAGATCGGCCTTGATCCCGAGAAATCTCCGGCCCATCTTGCCTATCAGGGCGGAGCAGTCAGGCTCGCTCTTGTTATAGATCCCGGCGATATTCGCCCCGGCTTCGGCCAAGCCCAGGGCCATGCCCCTGCCAAGTCCCGTGCCGCAGCCGGTGACGATGGCCACCTTGCCGCGAAGATTGAATGCATCGAGTATCATGAGGCCACCTTTATCCCAGCATGGAGCCGGAATCCCGTACTTCTTGATAGTGTAAAGAAATTACCGCAAACAGGCCATGGGTACATGGTCCATGTCGGCAAAATTTTGGTTCTCGCCGGCCATACCCCAGATAAAGGTATAACTCCCGATACCGGCTCCGGAATGGATCGACCAGGAGGGCGACAATACAACTTCGCCGTCGCGTACCACCAGATGCCTAGTCTCGTCCGGTTCGCCCATGAGATGGAAAACCACTGCATCCGTCGGCATATTGAAATAGAGATAGGCCTCCATGCGCCGCTGGTGGGTATGCACCGGCATGGTGTTCCACACCGAACCGGTTTCGAGCATGGTCATGCCCATCACCAGCTGGCAGCTCTTCGCCCCGCCCGGATGGATGTATTTGCGGATGGTCCGCCTGTTGCTTGTGGCGATGTCGCCCATGGTCACCGGCTCGGCGTCGGCAAGGGCAATTTTCACCGTCGGCAGCCGGGCGTGGGCCGGGGCGCTGTTGAGATAGAACTTGGCAGGACGCACCGGATCGTTGCTTGCAAAACGCAGATCCCGCGTCCCCATCCCGACATACAGCCCCTCACTTGAAGCCATGTCATAAGACGCCCCGTCCGCCTCCACCCGACCCGGACCGCCAATATTGATGACGCCCAGTTCCCGTCGTTCGAGAAGATACTCGGCGCCAATCACCTGAGGATCGACAGCGAGAGTGAGCGGCCCCACCGGGCAGACCCCGCCGACGATCAAGCGATCATAGAAACAGTAGACGAGTTTTGCCTCGCCCGCGACAAAGAGCCCCTCCACCAGAAAGTGCCGACGCAGTTCCTCGGTATCAAACATCAGCATATGTTCCGGATGCACCGGATGACGGACTTCCATGGCTTTTCTCCTTTTCTCTTTGACGTTACTTGATGAAGTCCCTTCGCAGCGGGGTGAAGGTATCCACCAGACGGACATGTGTACTGAGCAGCTGAATGGTATGGGGAATATCGGGCGGCACGGTAAAGATGTCTCCCGGCCCAAGACGCGTGGAGTCGCTACCGATATGCACGATCAACTCCCCCGCCGCCACATAGCTTACCTGCTCATGCGGATGGGAATGGGGCAGATCGGGTGCCGCGCTCGGACCATCGTCAAAGTCGATGACCACCATCATCAATTGGTCGGTATGACCGAGGTAGCGGCTACGTCCCGGCCCGATGATCTCCTTGACCATGTTGTTTTCCTTTAAAAAACCCATTCTGTTCTCCCTGCTCCTTCGAGCGAGTTTTGTAGATACTCATCTTTTCAAATTATCGGCACCACCCGGTTGGCCGGACTCTGATACACCTCCTGCAGGACCAGAGCCCCCGCGCCCCGAGCATAGAGGGTCGGCTGCCATTCCTGGATATAGAGCCTGGTCCCAGCGTCCCGCGCAAAAGAGATGCCCGGCGGCAGGGTCTCGCGCATCGGGCCAAAGAGCAGTTCCCCGGCCAGGACTCCCTTGCCGGTAATGATCACCTTTTCCGGATCGAAGAGTCTGCACATATTGCCGATGCCGACGCCCAGCGTTTGCCCGGCACGCCGATAAATCGCCCGCAGGTCGGGATTGCCGCCTTTAGCCTCGGCCAGGACCTCTTTGATGGTCAGTGCCTTTTCCTCGACCTGCCACTGACCGCGCCTGATCACCTCTTTTGCCTCGCGCAAGATGGCGTTGTTGCCGCAGATCGCCTCCAGGCAGCCGGTCTGACCGCAGCGACAGAGAGGACCCTTGTCGTCGACCACCATATGGCCGAATTCCCCGGCGATGCCGCGAGAACCGCGATAGATCTTGCCGTCCAGCACCAAGCCGGCGCCAATGCCGTGTTCGGTGGTGATGAGGAGAAAGTGGTCGGTGCCGCGACCGATGCCGAACCACTGCTCATAGATCGCCAGGGTATTGGCGCTGTTTTCGACATAGACCGCCACCCCCATGCGCTCGTGCAGCCGATCGGCAAGTCCGATATTTTTCCACTTATAATTCGGCACATAGTGGATAAAGCCGGTTCGCGAGTCGATCAGGCCGGGGATGGCTACCCCTATCCCCGAAATCTGTTTCTTGCTAAAATCGGCCTGCCAGAGACAGGTTTGCACCGATTCGATGAGAATTTCAACCATTCGCTCGGCAGGGTAATTATCCGGTTCCAGTTCCTTGGTGTGCGTTTTGAGAATGCCGGCCTGAAAATCCATGAGGACCACGCAGATCTGATCGACCGACAGATGGACGCCCACGGTATACGCCCCTTGCGGATTGAGGGCTAGCGGCACCGGCCGCCTGCCGCCATCCGACCGGCCGCTCTGCTGCTCAAGGAGCATGCCCAGGCCGAGCAGTTCGGCGGTGATGCCGGTGACCGTCGCCTGACTGAGCCCGGTTCTCCGGGCTAAATCGACCCGTGAGATGGTCCCGGCATCGCGGATGGCATGGAGGATGGCAAAGCGGTTAATCGCCCGCATCAGGTCCCTGTTGGCTACCGCCATGTTACACCTCGTGAATGTATACCCCGTTCAGACTCGCCCAAAATCAAGAGACGTCGAACACGGGTCGATAGAAAATTAATTGCATGACCAAATTAATGCACTAATTAGTTTTTCATGTCAACTCTGAAACTCGATAAATCGCCAAAAATGATGTGCGATGTTGTGTTTTTATATCGAACATTCATAGAGTTAAATTATGGAGAAAAGTTACAACAAGTTATTTTAATGAATAAATAATGTCCTTGACAAGTTCTCTCTTCTTCGCTAAAAATTCTCCCATGGGCGCCACACCCAAGAAGGAAAAGGGCATGCCGGCGCAGGACCAAGGGCGAACAACGGGAAAAACCTATGACCTATCTTGAAGAACTCTTTACCCTTGCCGGCAAGACCGCGGTGGTAGCCGGCGGGGCGGGAGCAATCGGTACGGTGATGTCCGATGCCCTGCTCCGCGCCGAGGCCAATGTCGTCGTCCTTAGCCGGACAGGCGAATCGATTGAGGCCTTTGTCGCCCGCTACGGGGGTGAGCCTGAACTTGCCGTGCGAGTCCATGGCATGGTCGTCGACTGCGGCGACGAGGCGGCGATGGCCAGGGCCTTCGATGCCACGGCAGAGCGCTTCTCATCCCCGGAAATCCTTATTAACGGCGTCGGCGGCAATCGGGGCAAGAGCAAATTCGTCGATATCGACGTCGCTACCTTCCGGGAGGTCCTCGACCTCAACCTGACCGCCGGCCTGATCATTCCCACCAAGGTATTCTGCCGGAGATGGATTGCCGAGGGCATCAAGGGCAGCATCATCAACCTCACCTCGATGGCTTCCTACAACCCGCTGTCCGGGGTTTGGGCCTACGACGCCGCCAAGGCGGCAACCCTCAACCTCACCATGGCCGCGGCGGCTGAGTTTGCCCCCTTCGGCATCCGGGTCAACGCCATCGCCCCCGGTTTTTTCCTCGGCAAACAGAATAAAAATCTCCTGATCGACGAGAAAAGCGGCGACTATACCGAACGGGGCAAAGCGGTGTTGCACCACACTCCCTTCGGCCGTTTCGGCGAGGTCGCGGAATTGGCCGGAGCGACCGTGTTTCTCGCCAGCAGCAAGGCTTCGGGCTTTGTCACCGGGGTTTCGATCCCGGTGGACGGCGGCTATTTGGTGCATAACATCTGAGGGAGAAGGGAATGACCGAAGGCCACGGTACACCGGACAGAGCGCTCAGCGAGACGGAGATCCGCGAGATCCTCGCCAATTCAACTCCGGCCGCGCTCTTTGCCGGAAAAAAAATTCTGGTCCTCACTCCCGACACCACCCGCACCTGCCCCCTCCCCCTGATGATCCGCTGCCTGGGCCACCTGCTGGGCAATTCGGCCGCCCGCCTCGACTTTATGGTCGCCCTCGGCACCCACACCCCACTTGCCGAAGAACGCATCCTCGCCCTCTACGGCATCTCGGATGAAGACCGGCAGGAACGCTGGGCGGACAGCCGTTTCCTCAACCACCGCTGGGATCTGCCGGACACCCTCACCCGCATCGGCTGGATCGAAACGGAAGAAATCGAAGAACTGTCCGGTGGCCGCCTCAGCGAACGGGTACCGGTGGACATCAACCGGGCGATCTTCGACTACGACCTGCTCCTCATCCTCGGCCCGGTCTTCCCGCATGAGGTGGTCGGCTACTCGGGCGGCGCCAAATACCTTTTCCCCGGCATCTCCGGCGGCGAGTTCCTGCACGCCTTTCACTGGCTGGGGGCGGTGGTCACCTGTCCGGGGACCATCGGCATCAAGGATACGCCGGTACGGGAGGTGATCAACCGGGCCATGCGCTTTGTCGAAACTCCGGTGCACTGCTTGGCCATGGTGGTCAAATCGGCGGGTGAATTATACGGCCTCTTCGGCGGCGATTACCGAAAGGCCTGGTCACGGGCCGCCGACCTCTCGGAACAGGTCCATGTGGTGGTGAAAGAAAAACCCTACCCTATCGCCTTCGGGGTCTGCCCGCCGATGTACAACGAGATCTGGACCGGCGGCAAGGTCATGTATAAACTCGAACAGGTGGTGGCCGACGGCGGACGGCTGATCATCTATGCCCCGCATATCACTGAGGTATCGCGTACCTGGGCGCCTATATGGAGAGAATCGGCTACCATGTCCGCGATTATTTTCTTGCCGACCCGGAGCGTTTTTCGGGCATCCCGCGCGGGGTACTGGCCCACTCCACCCACGTCCGCGGGCTTGGCACCATGCAAGGCGGCGTCGAGAAGCCGCGCATTGAGGTGGTGCTTGCCTCGGCAATTCCGGAAGAAACCTGCCGGAAAATTAATCTCGGGTACCTCGATCCGCAGACCCTCAACCCGGATGACTACCGCAACCGGGAGGCCGAGGGCATTTTATTTGTGGAGAAGGCGGGTGAGATTCTCCATCGCCTGCAAAACCCTATCTACGGAAAGAAGCTATGAAACCCTTTCTTGACGACAACTTTCTCCTCGAAACGAGGGCCGCCGAGCGGCTCTACCACGAATATGCGGCCGACATGCCGATCTTCGACTACCACTGTCACTTGCCGGTGGCGGAGATCGAGGGCAATAAAAAATTCGCAAACCTGACCGCCATCTGGCTGCACGGTGACCACTATAAATGGCGGGCGATGCGGGCAAACGGCGTGGACGAAAACCGCATCACCGGCTCCGCCTCCGACCTCGACAAGTTCCGGGCTTGGGCGGCGACCGTGCCGAAGACGCTGCGCAACCCCCTCTACCACTGGACCCATCTGGAGTTGAAGAATCCCTTCGACATCAAGGACACCCTGCTGTCGCCCGCCACCGCCGATGCTATCTATGCGCAGTGTTCGGAGATGCTGCAGCGGGACGATTTCTCTACCCGCAGCCTCCTCAAAAAAATGCGGGTGAAGGTGGTTTGCACCACCGACGATCCCCTCGACAGCCTGGAGCACCACCGCAAATTGGCAGGCGACGCCTCCTTTCGGGTGAAGGTCCTGCCGGCCTTCCGGCCCGACAAAGCGATGGCGGTCGACAATCCGACAGCCTTTAACTTTTGGGTGAACCGCCTGGCCGAGCTCTGCAATCAGGATATCGGCGACTACCGCGGGTTCCTGGAATGCCTGACTGCCCGACACACCTTCTTCCATGCTGCGGGCTGTCGGCTTTCCGATCATGGCCTAGAGGAACCCTACGTCGAAGACTTCAGCGAGTCTTCCGTGGCGGCGATTTTTGCCAAGGTCCGCGCCGGCAAGACTCCCAGCAGAGATGAATCCCGGGCCTTCAAAGCGGCGATGCTGGTCGAGTTTGCCATCCTCGACCACAACCGCGGCTGGACCCAGCAGTTCCACCTGGGCGCCCTGCGCAACCAGAATTCCCGCGCCTTTCGCAGGCTTGGCCCAGACACCGGCTACGACTCCATCGGCGATTTCACCATGGGACGGGCCTTAGGTCGCCTGCTCGACCGCCTCGACAGCCAAGACAAGCTGGCCAAGACCATTCTTTACATCCTCAACCCCCGCGACAACGAAATGATCGCCACCACCATCGGCAACTTCCAGGACGGCCGCATCCCCGGCAAGATGCAATTCGGTTCGGCCTGGTGGTTCAACGACCAGAAGGACGGTATGGAGCGGCAGTTGAACGCCCTGTCCAACATGGGTCTTTTGTCCCGCTTCGTCGGCATGCTCACCGACTCGCGCAGTTTTCTTTCCTATCCGCGGCACGAATATTTCCGCCGGGTGCTGTGCAACCTCTTTGGCCGCGACATGGAGAAAGGCCATCTGCCCGATGATTTTCAGCTGATCGGCGAGACGATCCGCGACATCAGCTACCGCAACGCAGTAAACTATTTCGGCATCAAGCCGCTGGAGGGTTAGGCATGGTCGTCGTTCTCATCGGCCCGATGGGCTGCGGCAAGACCACCATCGGCAAACTGCTGGCGGTAAGGCTCGGCTGGCCTTTCGACGACGCCGACGACTTCCACCCCAAAGAAAACGTCGACAAAATGCGGGCCGGCATTCCTCTCACCGACCAGGACCGGCAGGGCTGGCTGGCAACCCTTGCGGCCCGCATCGACCGGAGAAAAGCGGCCGGGGAAAATCTCCTGCTCGCCTGCTCCGCCTTAAAGCAAAAATACCGCGACCTCCTCGGAATAGACCAGCGGCAGGTGGTTTCGGTCTACCTGAAAGGCGACTTCGACCTGCTGCAGAGGCGGCTTGAAGAACGAAAGCAGCACTATATGAACAGGGATCTCCTGACCAGCCAACTTGCCGCCATGGAAGAGCCGGTGGGCGGGCTGATCCTTGATATCGGGCCGGAACCTGCGGTCCTTGCCGGGAAGATCGCCAGCTGGCTGCAACAGTTACAAGGGAGCAAATGATGCAGAAAATGGCACAGATAGGGATCGCCGGCCTGGCGGTAATGGGCGAAAACCTGGTACTCAATATGGCCGATAAGGGCTTTTCGGTTGCCGTCTATAATCGAACCACCGCCAAGGTCGACGCCTTTCTCGCCGGCCGGGCGCAAGGCAAGACGATCAGCGGCCGGCATACAGTAAAAGATTTCGTCGCCGCCATCGAACGGCCGCGGAAGATCATGATGATGCTGAGAGCCGGCGAGGCGGTGGACCAGTTTATCGAACAGCTGCTCCCCTATCTTCAGGCCGGCGATATCGTCATCGACGGCGGTAATTCCAATTACCACGACACCATCCGCCGCGCCCGGGCACTGGAGGCAAAGGGCCTCCTTTTTATCGGCACCGGAGTCTCCGGCGGCGAGGAGGGGGCACTTAAAGGGCCGTCGATCATGCCGGGCGGTTCGGCCGCCGCCTGGCCACACCTTGAAAAGATCTTTACCGCCATCGCCGCCAAGGCGGAGGACAAGGAACCGTGCTGCGCCTGGATGGGCTCGGACGGGGCCGGTCATTTCGTCAAGATGGTGCATAACGGCATCGAATACGGCGACATGCAGCTGATCTGCGAGGCCTACCAAATCATGCGGGGCCTCCTCGGCCTCGACCCGGAGGCGATGCACCAGGTGTTCACCCGCTGGAACCAAGGCGAGCTGCAAAGCTACCTGATCGAAATCACCGCCGCCATTCTCGGCCACAAGGAGAAGGATGGTCGACCGACCGTCGATCTCATCCTCGATACCGCCGGCCAGAAGGGTACCGGCAAATGGACGGTGAATGCGGCTCTCGACCACGGCGTGCCCCTGTCGCTGATCAGCGAATCGGTCTTTGCCCGCTGCATCTCGGCGCAAAAGGAGTTGCGCGAACGGGCGGCCGCAAACCTTACCGGCCCCGAGGCAGGCTTTGCCGGCGAGGTGGGCGAAGTTCTGGGTCGCCTGCAGCGGGCCCTCTACTGCGCTAAAATTATTTCCTATACCCAGGGTTTCGCCCTTCTCGGCGAGGCATCGCTAGCCCACAACTGGCACCTCGATTTCGGGGCGGTAGCGCGGATCTGGCGGGGTGGCTGCATCATCCGCTCGGTCTTTCTCGACCGGATCGCCGCGGCCTATAAGCAGGAGCCCGGTCTTGCCAACCTGCTCCTGGCCCCGTCTTTCACCAGCGAAGTCAACGCGGCCCAGGCCGATCTGCGGGCGATTGTCGGCCTCACCGCCGGCCATGGCATCGCCGCGCCCTGCCTGTCGGCGGCCCTCGCCTATTACGACGGCCTGCGCACGGCGAAGCTCCCCGCCAACCTGCTCCAGGCGCAGCGCGATTATTTCGGTGCCCATACCTACGAGCGCCTGGACCGACCGCGTGGCGAATTCCACCATACCGACTGGACCGGAAGCGGCGGCGCTACCACCTCAACTGCCTACAGCAGGTAGAAATGCTACTTTTCCAAGGAGAACTCCTATGAAACTTGCCAAATACTCCTTCGGTACCGGCGACCGCTTCGGCCAGCAGGGCGCGGCGCAACTCGAAGCCATCCGCATGGCCGAAGAGGCGGGGGTTGAACTCGGCATCGTCTGGAACAAGTCGCAACGCGAGCACGGCATCGTCGGCACCCTGCCCGCCGACGTCCGCCACGAGGCGGATGAGGCGGTCAGGGCGGCGAACTGGAAAGGCTCCTACCACGTCGATGCCGACCATATCAATCTGACCAATGTCGATGCCTTTCTTGAACCAAGCGATTTTTTCACCATCGATGTTGCCGACTTTATCGGCAAGAAAGCCGTGGATGCCGACCTCGCCGATTTTGTTGCTCGGTTTTCCTGCGAAAACGACCGGCTGACAATAGAAGGCATCGCCGAACCGCTTACCGTGAACGATGAAAAACTGACGGTGATCGCCGAGAAATACCTGTTCGCCGTGCAGCAGGCCGCCGCCATTTACCGCCATATCGAGGGGAAAAAAGGCGAGGACACCTTCATCACCGAGGTGTCGATGGACGAGACTGCCGAGCCGCAAACTCCAGCGGAATTGTTTTTTATCCTCGCCGCCATTGCCTTGCACGGCATCCCTGTGCAGACCATCGCCCCGAAGTTTACCGGTCGCTTCAACAAGGGTGTCGATTATCAGGGCGATGTCGCTCGTTTTAACCAAGAATTCAGCGACGATATCTGCGTCATCCGCCGGGCGGTCGCCGACTTTGGCCTGCCCGCCGATCTGAAGCTGTCGGTGCACAGCGGCAGCGATAAATTCTCCATCTACCCCGGCATCCGCAGGGCTATGGCCGCCCACGACGCCGGCGTCCATATCAAGACCGCCGGCACCACCTGGCTGGAAGAATTGATCGGTCTGGCCGAAGCAGGCGGTGCAGCTGCAGCAATGGTCAAGGGGATTTATGCCGTAAGCTACAGCCGCTTCGAGGCACTGTGCCGGCCCTACGCCAGCGTAATCGATATCGATAGAGGCGCCCTGCCGCACCCCGATACCGTCACAGCCTGGACACACGACCGCCTGGCCCGCGCCATCCGCCACGACCAGAGCTGCCCGGACTACGACCGCAACCTTCGCCAGCTCCTCCATGTCGGCTACAAGGTTGCGGCGGAACTTGGCGAGGCCTATCTGACGGCACTGGCAAAACACCGGGATGGAGTAGGCCGGCAGGTCCGCGACAACCTGTTTCTGCGGCATATTAAACCTCTTTTTCTTTAGGAACATGCACCTGGTTGTTCCCGTAACCCAATCTGAAGGAGAAAATCATGAAAAAAGCATTGTTGATGGCCTTTGTTATGTTGTTGGCCGGCGCCGCTTCCTTGCCGGCACAGATGGTGCTCAAGCTGGCCGAAACCCACCCGAAAGGCTACCCGACGGAGATGGCGGATGAGTATTTTGCCCAGTTGGTCGCCGAGCGATCCGGCGGCAACCTGAAGATCGAAGTATATCCGGGCAGCCAATTGGGCGAAGAAAAGGCCGCCATCGAACAAGTGCAGCTGGGCGCTATCGCCTTTACCCGCGTCAGTTCAGGCCCCATGGCCGAGTTCAACAAAGCCCTCGGCGCCTTCTCCCTGCCCTACATCTTCGACAGCGGCGAGCATATGTGGAATTATCTCAATAGCCCCGAGGGCCAGAAACTGTTGGACGGTCTCAGCGCCTCCCGTTTTGTCGGCCTGTGCTATTTCGATCCGGGTGCCCGCAGTTTTTATTCGTTTAAGCCGATCACCAAATTGGAAGACCTTAAGGGCCTGAAGATCCGCGTTATTCAGAACACCGTCAACATGGAGCTGATGAAAGCCCTAGGCGCCAGCGCCACGCCGATGCCCTACGGCCAGGTGTTCAGTTCCCTGCAGACCCAAGTCATCGATGCAGCGGAAAACAACTTCCCCAGTTACCTTACCGCCAGTCACTATCAGGTTGCCAAGAACTACCTCGTCGATGCCCATCAACGTGTTCCGGAAGTTCTTGTTATCAGCAAAACCATCTTCGACGGACTGCCCAAGGCCGACCAGGAGCTGATTAGACAGGCTGCCAAGGATTCCGTTGCCAAGCAGCGCGAACTATGGAACGCCTTTGAGAAGGAAGCCGAGGCTAAGGTCAAGGCCGAGGGATGCACCGTGACCTACGTCAAGGACCTGACTCCCTTCCAAAATGCGGTGAAACCGGTTGTTGATGCCCATCCGGAATATGCCGAGGTGCTGAAGGACATCGCCAAGGCACGAACCGCAAAATAAGCTAAGCTACCCTTTCGGGGGCGCAGGTCCTGCGCCCCCGGAAAGCTCAGGCAATGACAAAACAAGGAGCCGTCATGGATTCGGCAGAACAGAGCAGTCTGGCCAGGTTCTTTATAGGCATCGACAAATGGATAGAAGGTTTCGCCATTGTCTTGATCATCGTGATGGTCCTCATCGTTTTTGCCCAGGTCATGACGCGAAAGTTGTTTAATTTTGTATTTTTCTGGTCGGAAGAGGTCACCATGCTGTGCCTGACCTGGTTTTCCTTCATCGGCATTGCCATCGGTTTCCGGGAAAAACTGCACCTTGGTATGGACATCCTAGAGAATGTGGTGCCACAGCCCATCCTGACGATTCTCGACCGGGTGATCGATGCGGTCACTTTTGGTTTTGGACTCTACATGATCGTTTACGGCGCCCAATTCACCTGGCTCATGTCGGAATCGACCCTGCCGGCAACCAAGCTCCCGAACAGCGTCCAATACGTCGTCGTTCCCTTTACCGGGGTTCTCTGTTGCGTCTATGCGGCACTGCAATTCCTGGGCAAAAACACCCAGCGCTACACGGAAATCGACGACGAGGTAAAAGAACATGATGCCTGACAACAACACTGCAATCTATATTCTCTGCGGCTCCTTCATGATTTTCCTTGTCCTCAGGTTTCCGGTTGCCCTGACCCTTGCCCTGTCGTCGCTGGCCACGCTGGTTTACCTGAAAATCCCGGTTATCGTCGTCGCCCAGCAGATGATCCAGGGGGTGAATTCTTTTTCCCTTCTGGCCATTCCGTTTTTCATCCTCACCGGTCAGATCCTCAGCGCCGGCGGGCTGGCAAAACGCATCATCGATTTTACCAACGTCTTTTTCGGGCGTATGGTCGGCGGCCTGTCGGTGGTGAACAGTATTGCCTGCATGTTCTTCGGCGGCCTGTCGGGCTCGGCGGTCGCCGACGCCTCGGCCATCGGGTCGGTGATGATCCCGGCCATGGCTAAAAAGGGTTACTCGCCGGAATATGCGGTCGGCGTCACCATCTCATCCTCCATCCAGGGCGTCCTCCTGCCGCCGAGCCACAACATGATCCTCTACGTTGTCGCTGCCTCCGGTATTGCCGGCGGCCTGTCCATTGCCAAGCTCTTTTTAGCCGGAATGATGCCGGGCCTCCTGCTGCTGGTTGCCATGATCATCGTCGGCCTCATCATCTCCATTAAGAACAAGTACCCGAAGGGCGATCCGGTGCAATTGAGGAAGGTGCCGATGCTCCTGGTTCACGGGCTGATCTCCCTCACGCCCGTGGTCATTATTCTCGGCAGCATCATCTTTGGCTGGGCCACCGCCACCGAGGCCGGTGCCCTTGCGGCGGTGTATTCATTTCTTCTCGGCTTTTTTTTCTATCGGGAGCTGACTGCCGCCAAGTTGTGGCCGGTGATGGTCCGTACCTTCAGAACGATCCTCATGGTATTTTTCCTGATCGGCACTTCGGCGGCCTTCGGGTGGGTGATGAATTACCTCCATCTGCCCGACATTATTACCGAACTGTTCCTCTCGGTATCGAACCAGAAGTGGATTATTCTTCTGATGATCAACATCCTCCTGCTGATTCTCGGCGGCCCCATGGACATGGCGCCGATGATCCTCATTCTCACCCCGGTTCTTTTACCGGTGGTGATGAAGCTCGGCATGGATCCGATCCAGTTCGGCATTATCATCATCTTCAATGCCGGCATGGGGCTGTTGACGCCGCCGGTCGGCACCGTGCTCTTCGTCGGCTGCGCCATCGGCAAGGTGAGTATGGGTGCCGGGACCAGGGCGATGATGCCTTTTTTTCTGGCGATGATCGTGGCGCTTTTTATGGTAACCTATATCCCGGCAATCTCCATGTGGTTGCCAGGATTTTTTGACCTCTTTATGAAATAGCCATGGCCGATACCCTTACCCTCATCCGCGAGTCTCTGGAAACTCTCCGAAAGTCTGAAAAAAAGGTGGCCATATGCGTCCTCGGCGACCCGGCTGCGGCAATCAATTCGTCGATCACCGAGCTCGCCGAGCGGGCGGGAACGAGTGAACCGACCGTCATCCGCTTCTGCCGGAAACTGGGGCTTGGCGGCTATATGGAGCTGCGTCTCAATCTCGCCCGCGATCTGCCGACCGCCCAATATATTTTCGAAAATATCAGCGACGGCGACAGCCTGGCCGGGATCACCGGCAAGATCCTCAACGCCCACCGCGAGGCGATCGGCAACACCCTGACAAGACTCAGCCTCGACGATCTTGAAGTGGCGGTTAAAGCCCTGAAGGCGGCGCGGCGTATCGAGTTTTACGGTTTCGGCGGTTCGGCCATCGTCGCCCGCGATGCCTACCACAAGTTCTTTCGCCTCGGCATCCCCTGCGCCGCCCACGACGACTCGCATATGCAGGTGATGTCCGCAGCCCTCTTGGGCTCCGATGACGTGGTGGTGGTGGTCTCCCATACCGGTTCCACCAAGGATATCATCGATAGCGCAAGGGTCGCCAGGAAGGCCGGGGCCAAGGTCATCGGCATCATCGGCAGTGAGAATTCGCCGCTCTTAAAGGAATGCGATATCTCGTTGTCGGTATTTTCCCAGGAGGCTGCGCTGCGCCTGGCGCCCATGACCTCGCGCCTAGTGCAACTGGCGATAGTCGATGTCCTGTTCGTTGCTGTGGCCATGGAGAATTTCGACGGAACCAAGGAGCGCCTCGACCGGGTGAAACGTTCCCTCGTCGACAAGCGCTACTAGCTCTTTTAAGGAGAATCCCTTTGTTTTTTGAGGAACTGAAAAAGATCCGACTGGTGCCGGTGGTGGTCATCGACGACGCGGGGCTGGCAACGCCCCTTGCCGATGCCATCGTCGCCGGTGGTTTATCCTCTGTCGAGATCACCCTGCGCACCGAGGAAGCGCTGGCGGCCATAAAGACTATGGCGGCGCGGTCGGATCTCATGGTCGGCGCCGGCACCGTTCTGACTCTTGACCAGGCGAAAGCCGCCGTCGATTGCGGCGCGCGCTTCATCGTCTCTCCCGGTATGAGCCCCATCCTGGTGGACTGGTGCCTTGCCGCGAAAATTCCAGTAATCCCCGGCTGCGCCACGCCGACGGAAATCCAGATGGCCATGGAAAGGGGGCTTGACACGGTGAAGTTTTTTCCGGCCGAACAACTCGGCGGGGTGAAAATGCTCGTAACCCTTACCGCAGTCTTTCAGGCCATGCACTTTATGCCGACCGGCGGGATCACCGCCGACAACCTCCTCAATTATCTGGCCTTACCGCAGGTGGTCGCCTGCGGCGGCAGCTGGCTGGTGAAGACAGGGTGGCTGAAAGAGAAGAAATTTACCGAAATACGCCAAGAAATTGCCAGGGCGGTGCAACTGCTTGAGAATAGTCCAACGAGGTGCTTATGATCGACCTTCTTGCCCTGGGTGAGGTGATGTTGCGTTTCGATCCGGGTCCGACCCGCATCGCCGAGGCCGAGAGTTTCAAGGTCTGGGAGGGTGGCGGCGAATACAATGTGGCCCGAGGCTTAAGCAGGTGTTTCGGACGGCGCACCGCGGTCATCACCGCACTCGTCGATAACGCGGTGGGCCAACTGGTCAAAAACCGTATTGCCGCAGGCGGTGTGGAAACCGGACTTATTCGCTGGGTGGCCGACGACGGCATCGGTGAGTCGTGCCGCAACGGTATCTACTTTCTCGAACGGGGTTTCGGCCTGCGACCGGCACTCGGGGTGTCGGACCGAGGGCATAGCACCATCTCGCAACTGCAACCGGGCGATATCGATTGGCCGCACATCTTTTCCGAACACCAGGTTCGCTGGTTTCATAGCGGCGGAATCATGGCCGGGCTGTCGCCATCCTCCCCCGAGGTGATCATCGAGGCCATGGCAGCAGCGAAGCGGCACGGTGCTACCGTCTCCTATGACCTCAACTATCGCTCCTCCCTGTGGCAGAGGTTCGGCGGCAAAATGAGGGCAGAGGAGGTCAACCGAACCATTTTGCCCCATGTCGATGTGTTGTTCGGGGTTGAATCTCTCGACTCCATCCCCTCCGACCTCGACCCGAAACCCTTCCGCCTGGCGATAGAGAAGACCGCCGGCGAATACCCGCAACTGACCACCATCGCCACCACCATGCGTATCGTCAGGACCGCCACCTGCAACGACTGGAGCGGCCTGTTGTGGCATAAGGGCCGGTTTTACGAGGGCCTCCGCTTTCCCGCCCTGGAGATCCTCGACCGGGTCGGCGGCGGCGATGCCTTCGCCGCCGGCATCATCCATGGCCTCCTGGCCAATCTTACCCCACAAAAATCCATCGACTACGGCGTCGTCCACGGCGCGCTTACCATGACTACGCCTGGCGATAACTCGATGTTCAGCCTCACCGAACTTGACCGGTTTCTGGCGAGCAACAATTCCGGCATCGTCCGCTGAAGCGCGGTCTTACAAGCCACTCGTCTCTTTCGCCGCAAAAAAGGCATGTCAAAGACATTTGACCGCCGTCGCACAAAAAGCATATACTTTTCTTATAGAAGTGCTGTACTCTTTGCCGGAAAAATGCTGGGCAAGAACGATAATCCTCGGACCACCACAAAACCGTGCCTGAACTCCTCCTCCCGAAAAAAAATAAGCGCAACCTTCTCTTGAAGCTGCGCCCGGTTTTCCGGTGGTTCCTGTCGCTCAGCAGTTCACCTCGGGCTATTGCCGGCGGGCTTGGGATTGGTACCCTCATTGCTCTTACCCCAACCGAAGGTATCCAGATCTTCCTGGCCGTTATTCTTGCCACGCTCTTCAAGGTGAACCGCGCGGCGGCAATAATTCCGACGATGGTCACAAATCCGGTCACCGTCGGCTTCACGTATGCATGCAGTTACTGGCTGGGCTCAATGATCTTGCCAGGCCCTCCCTTAGCCGAGGTGTCAGCGCTCTTTTCCGAGATCGCCCATACCATGACCCACTTGGAATATTGGAATATCAAGGAACAGCTTCTTGCCGGACTGAATATGGGCAAGGAGAGTTATATCCCGTTATTCATCGGCAGCCTGGAGATTGGGGCGATATCGGGAATCTTGGTCTATGTAATTTCCCTGAAAATTCTCTCCATCTTTTTTACTCGAAGAGCTGAAAAACGCTTGTTGAATAACCGGTTGAAGGCATAAACCAGTTATTTCTCAACGTCCCCTAAAAAAACATAACCTGCTCCTTTTCCGGAACATGGAGGGATAATTGCTCCTCGGCAATTATCCGTACCCGTTCGGGTGAAAACAAATGGGCGCTCTTTGCTTTCAGTTTCATCCGACTCTCGATGAGTTCATGACGGACCTTGAGAACCGCCTGCACGGATTGTTCAAGATTATTGGTGGAAGAGACAAGCCACAGATTCACCGCCAGTAACATCGGACAGATAACAAGCAGCATCTTCACGACCAAGAGCCATAATTTTCTGTCGCCCGACAGAGAGAAAACCTTCTGTTTACCTAACTGCTTGTGAATGCGCGAATCTGCCCCCGTCCGAAAATAAGGTTGGGCCGGGTTATGAAAATTCATTTCCGTCTCCTCATTGATTATTGCCCATTTTTCAGCAAACCGCAAAACTGTTACCAGGACATGTTAACCTGGAAGTGTAGCTATCCCCTGTCGGGTATGTCAGAGGATACCCTTCTTCTTGATGCTCGCTTTAAGCTCTCCAAAATGTTCGCGACCGACCTTGCGTTCGACATTCCATACATCTTTGTCCCAGATCTCAACCCGATCGATCATTCCTATCAGGACAATATCCTTTTTCAGACCCAGTTCGGTTCTCAGTGCCGGCGGGAGCAGAATCCGCCCCTGCTTATCCACAACAATTTCAAAACTTTCCGACTCGAAATACCTGAGAATCTTGTCCAAATCTTCGGACTGATCCCTATCCTCGGCCTGCAACTTGTTCTCCAGGCTCTCCCACTCCGAAAGGGGATAGGCTCGCAAATGATTGCCCCAAGGGATAGCAATAAGAATCTCCGATTCATACTCGCGCAGCACCTCTCTGAAGCGACTGGGAAAACTCAGCCGCCCCTTTTCGTCGATCGTGTGATCGTATTTGCTTCTAAATCTGCTGACTGCCATTTTATTCCATATACACCCATTATACACCTTTTTAGTCCATATATATCAAAATCGACATCCATGTCAAGAACAATATCTACGCAATTTCAATTAATTAATAAAAATCCTTCGTAAAATAACAAAGTGACGAATTTTCTAGGTTTAAAGCATTTTATACTCTACGGCACAATATATTTTGATTGGTGGGTCAAGATGGGATAAAATGGATTAACGAAAGGGGACAGACATATTAAGGCGATTGATCATTCAGGGGAGATATGGTACTGATACCCCATGCCAAGAAACGCAAGGATCATAATCGATGGCTTCCCGCACCACATCATCCAACGGGGCCACAATCGACAAACGGTTTTCAGCTCCGATGGCGACTACCTGTTCTACCTTGATAACCTCCGAGAATGGAAAGACACCTTAGGCTGTAAAGTGTATGCATACTGTCTGATGACAAACCATGTGCACTTGATTATCGACCCTGGTGCGAATGGGCGCAACTTGGCTATGTTGATGAAGCGGATTGCCGGACGGCAGACAAGGCATGCAAACAAGATTGAGAAACGAAGCGGCACCTTATGGGAAGGCCGCTATAAATCGAGCCCGATCAGTACCAAGGAATATCTTTTACCGTGTTGTCGATATGTTGAACTGAATGCGCTACGCGCCGGGATGGTTGCCGCCCCCGAGGACTACCGATGGTCGAGTTTTCGAGCCAAAGCCGGAATAACGGACCTTGCCTGGCTGGATCTTGATTCAGGATATCTGGGACTCGCAACCACCGCCAAAAAACGCCAGAAAAAATACAGGGATTATATCTTAGCTGCAGTTCCAGATGGAGAAATCGAGCAGATACGAGGAGCTATACAACGAGGCCAATTGACCGGCAGCGACAAATTTATCGAAGAAATTGAAGCAAAAGTAGGAAAACGCATTGAGTTCCGAGGCCCGGGCAGACCGAAGAAAAGGATTGATTAATCTTTTCCTCCCTGCCGCTCGGAAAGTTTTGTCGTAACCGAGCATGCGCTTTCGGCCATTTTTGACATTTTTATTAACAGGAGAATGATAATGAAACAACACCATGCGATTGGCTTTCTGGCTGTGTTTACTCTACTCATAGTACCTCATCTCCTTTTCGCGGCGGATGGCGTCGTGAAACTCGGCATCAGTTCGAGCACGAGCGGCAGTTTCGCCAATGTCGGCATCAGCACAAAAAACGGGGCCGAATTGGCCCAGCGTGAGGCTAATGCCGCCGGTGGTCTCAAGATTGGCGACAAAGCCTACACCCTTGAATTTGTCTTCGTCGACAACACCTCAAACCGATCATCCGCAGGTACCAACGCCCTGAAATTGATAACCCAGGACAAAGTAATGGCCATTGTCGGTCCTCAGAGCAGTGATCGGGCAATTGCCGTCGGCGAGGTAGCAAACTCGTTCAAAACCCCGATGGTCACCCCTTGGTCCACCTCGCCACTGACAACCCTTAACCGACCTTTTGTTTTTCGGATGCCGGTGTTGCCTGATATCCAAGCGGTAGCAACCACCAAATTCGCCGCCAAGGAATGGAAAGCAACGAAGGCTGCCGTCATCTACGATGAAGTAAGTCCTTACCCCACCGGCATGGCCAAGGCCTTCAAAAAAATATTTGAGGAAACCAACGGAGCCGGATCGGTAGTTGCGTTTGAAACCTTCCGTACCGGCGACACCGATTTCAGCAAACAAATGCGAAACGTCATCGGATCCGGTGCCGAATTCTTGTATACCCCGCAGCACTATGAAGAGATTCCTCTCATCGTTCGCCAGGCAAGAAAAATGGGATGGAACAAACCGATAACCGGCTCCAATTCCTGGTCGGGCGGTGATCTCATGAGCCTCTGTGGTAATGATTGTAAGGGATTGACTTTCACTGGAAACTTTGCACCGGGCGGTGCCAAAGGTAAGGCCAAGGTTTTTATCGAGGACTATCAAAAAGCCTACAATAAGATCCCCGATGAAGTAGCTGCGCTCACCTATGACGCGGTCAAATTGATTGGCCAGGCCCTTCAAGAAACCGGAGGATTGACCGGCAATCTTCTTGAAGACAGGGTGAACCTCAGAGCCCAAATAGCCGGAATGAAAAAGTTTGAGGGTGTGACCGGCACATTAGAATATCATGGAACCGGCGACCCGGCAAAGTGCACCGTTCTTATAAAAATAGACGAGAATGGCCTGTTCACGGCTGTTGACACGGTTTGCCCATAGTCTCCTCGGAATAACAGGGTTGGGGCAACGGCTACCTAGGTCTGTCGGCATTGAATTTTGCGAAGACACCTTTGCATGCCTCATCTATGGCATCCTCTGTAGTCGCTCGAGACCCTGTGCTGGCGGCATGGCGATATACTTTTCCGGTTGTCAAATTGATAATAAAGACCTCCAAATTCCGGATGTCACAGTTGTTGCTGCCCATACTCGAATCTTTGCAGTGAATGTTCATGCTGCCAAGAATGGCGAGGTTGATGCCGAGCTCTACACCTTTTTTCGACAGGAGAGTCAGATCAGGGGACGAGCCGGAAAAGAGGTTTCTCGCGTTGACACCAGTTATGATCTCAACTCCTTTTTGTTTATAGGAGGATTTTGTCAAGGTAAGTCCGGGCGTCTCACCGATTCGAGAAGAAATTCTTTCAGCGAGTACGCCGGAATACGGAGTAGCATCACCAGACATTTCGAATGGAAATATTGCTACATTATACCCTCGTTGCGATCTATCGTTCGTTGCTGCCTGGTTGACCTGCGACGAACTGGCCGGTTGTTGCTCCGTTGTTGCGGATGCTGGGGCCGGCTTTGGTGGTGTAGGGGGACCGAGAGATTCCGGCGGGGGGCTGGCTTTCTGGGTTGATTTATTATTCGCAATTGCCGGTTGAAACGGCAATGGGGTACTCGCCTCTTTCTTTTCCAACTTTCCCTTTTCTTGAGTTTGCCCCACTGGTGCCAAAGGACTTTCCAGCGCAACGGTATTTTTTTGAACAGCCGGAATATCCTTTGCCGTTTGTTTTTGAATTGTCTTTTCCTGTTTTTGGGTTGTGTCTGCAGGAGGCGCCGGCTCCTGGTGTGCAGGACTGCTCTTAACTATTGGTTTTTCAATCGGTTTTTCCGGTTTCTTAGCTATCTCTGCAGGAGGGGCTGCCTCCTGGTGTGCAGGATTGTCCTTAACTACTGGTTTATCAACCGACTTTTCCGGTTTTTTGCTTGGAGTTTTGTAAGCTTCTTTCTGAACGCTTTTTACCATTTGTCCGTATTGAATACCACCCGACTCTTCGCTTTGGATTTCTCCTTCTGCAATGCTTTGACTGACTTTGGTTATTATCAACTTGCCGGTGATAATCTGTTCGACATCAAGGATTTCTCCAGTTTTTGGGTGCTTGATGACCTCCCCTTCCTTATATGTATAAAATTCAGTGCCGGCGGTCAGGCCGGAACCGACACCAAGATCGATGATCGCTGTTTTCGGGTTCCTCTTGACGACATAGCCCGTGAGGGGGAAATTGGCGAGAATTTTTGCCAGCAGTTCATCCACGAGAACGTGCAAATCAGTGTTGGCATTGCCGCGCGAGCTTTCTGCGGCAATAATCGAACCATTTTCGACATTAATGACCCGCGAGTTTATTTCAATGGAGTCACGAATTTTGACGATTGCACCGGAGATGATAACTTTTACCCCGAGTATTTTGCCAAGGGTTGCAGCGCTTGTCTCGTCGATCATGCCGGTAGACGAAAGCTTTTGCTCCGCCAGGATTTTCTGCAGCATGGCACGTTCGACGACATCGAAACGACCGTATTTTACAATTCCGGTGATAAACCATTCGGAGACTATTACTCCCAATCCCGCAGTTTCCTGCTTGTCGCCGATGAGTTCAAAATCGAGAACGGCGATTTTTGTGCGTTGAAAATCGCCGTAAGCCGTGGAGATTTCCGCACAAAATGTGAGCGCAAGAAGAAATGTTATGAAAAAACCGATTTTTGCTTTTTTACAAGAGGTATCTTTCATGATCAGCTGCCAAGGGTAGTTAAGTTTAATGGACAGACATACCAACTCATCATAAAAAAAAGATAGCATAGATTGTAAATAATATTAACTCAAATAAAGCGCTTCATCATTTCGTCAATCGCCACATCAACGGTTGCCGGGCTGATGCCGGCCTTGGCGCAGGCGGTTTCGACATGCTGCCGTGCGGTCGGATTCCCCATATCGCTTGTGCCGCGGAACAAACCCATTCGCCGCCCAACCTGGTAGATCATCCGCTCGTTTGGTTCCATGGCAAGAAAATCGAGTACAATACTCACCATTTTGTCCTTATCCCCCGGATAGCTGCCCTGGACATCCTCGAAGAGATTGAGGATATGGTCGCTGGCTAGCGTACTGGTAATCCCATCAAGGGTTTGGAGAAAGACCAGAAGTTCCCGGGCCGTCTCCACGTCGGTGAGCTTTACGAAATCGCCGCGTTGATATTCTTCATAGAGCGCCACATGATCGGGGATAGCCAGGCTGCGCAGGCGGATAAAATCCGGGTTGATTTGGTTCAGGGCGTCGGCACTTTCCCAGGCGTGCTCCAGGGACAACTCCCGACCGCCGAGACCGGGCATGATATATTCGGAGAGTTCCATGCCGGCCAGCTTGACCTTTTGCCCGGCGAGGATATGGGTCTTTTTATCCACTCCCTTTTGCACCCGGGCAAGGACCTTGTCGGAACCGGATTCCATACCGATATGGATACGGGAAAGGCCGGCCTCGGAGAGCAGCCGCAGGTTGTCGTCGCTTATCCTGGCGATGGTATGCGACCGGGCGTAGGAAGTAATTCGCTCAACCCAGGGGAAACACTCTTTCAGGTGGCGGACAATGGCCAATAAGCGTTCCGGCTTGATTACCAGACTGTTGGCATCCTGGAGGAAGATCGACCGCATACCCCCCGCCGCCCACTGCAGGGCGGCGTTCAAAGCGGCCCGGTCACCTGGCCCGTCCATGGCTCGCAGTCGTGCAATATTAGCCGGATAGACCTTACCGTCGGCGGAGCACTTCCTGATCTCCCCTATATAGCGATGAACCCGGTTGATATCCTCCAGTACATGTTCCACCGCCCGCAGGGAAACCTCCCGCCCTTTATACACCGGGCAGAAGGTGCAGCGATTCCAGGGACAGTTGCGGGTGATACGGATGAGGAGACTGCCCGCCTCACTCGGCGGCCGGATCGGTCCCTGCTCAAATCCCTGGTAGGCGGCATCTTGCCGACAATCTTTTACTGTCAACGTCTTCTCCCGACTTCAATTTATTCCCGGACCCTAATCTCCCAGGTTATAGCCATTATTTTTCGATACATGGCACTCACCCCGCAATATTTGTCCTGGGAGAGTTCGACCGCCTTTCGCAGTTTCTCCCGGTCGAGACCTGCCCCGGCAAATTCATAGATCAGATGCATCGCCGAATACACTGCCGGCACCTCATCCGTCAGTTCACTCTCAATAGTCATGGCGAAGTCGTCAACCTCAATCCGCATCTTTTTCAGAATGGCAACGACATCGACCCCAGTGCACCCGGCCAGGGCGACCATCATCAGCATCTTCGGGCTCGCCGCGCTATTATCACCGCCATGTGCGGCAGAGGCATCGGTCCGCACCTCGTGATCGCCGACCCGTGAACTGAAAGCGAGCTTGCCCTGCCATTTGCAGGTTATTGAGCTTTTCATTGCCTCTCCCTTACTGGTAGATTCTCCGATACCGGGGTAAGATTCTGCCTCTGTTGCCCTTGCAGGAGAATAATACACGTTTTCCAGAAAAGAACGGAAAACCGTCACCGCCAACGAAATATAGTTTTGCGGGACCAGAAGATTGCCATCGCGGGGGGAATACCCAGTCTCCAAGGCTTCGGGACAACGAAAAAGGATAGAGATGCTGCAAATGACAAAGGCGGCCATTTGGCCGCCTTTGTTCTGCGCATCGATTTGCAAGGAATTTCTTCTCTGTTTGATATACAGGCAACAAGTTCGAATACATTGTTGCGAGGTCAAAGCTTATCCAGGCAACTTATTCCCCAGTCTCAACCTGATACTCCGCCCCACGCCAGGCAAAAATCCCCCCCGGTTGGCGATACACATTTGTATAGCCGAGCTTTTTCGCCCAGACCGCGGCGTTGTGGCTTCTCGTGCATTTGACGAAGCCGCAGTAGACGATGATTTTCTTAGCCTTATCCGGGCCGAGGAGTTTTTGGTAATCCTCCTGGCTTTTGCCGTCGGTCTCCTTCGCGTCCCAGTCATTCATATCGGGAATGGGAAAAAGGAATTGTTTAGCGGTCGGGATATGCCCTTTCTTATAGCTGTCTTCATAGGGCATGGTGTCGATAATGACCACGTCCTCGCCGGCTTTCACAACCGCCTGCAATTCTTCGGTGGTGATTACCTGATAGCCGCCTTTCAGCACCTCCCGCGTAAGTTTGACGGCTGCCGCCTCTTTGTCCACCTCATCCTTGAACTTATCGGCGCCGAAGGCATAGGCGCCGGAAGCGGTAAATACCGCCAAGATCACTGCCAATACAATTTTCTTCATTGTCGTTTTTCTCCCTGAATTTTAAAAGTAATTTGCCGGTACCGCTGGTACCAGAATGAATAGACAAGAGGCAGAGACATCACGATATCGCGCACCAGAGCCGTACGCAGGCCGTGGAAGGCGGAATATTCAGGATCTTCCGGACCAAAGCAGCCGCAGTCGATATCCAGCCCGATAACAATATCTTGTGTTTATCCACGCCTTGCATTGCCGTTCGCCCATACCAGCTTTGTTCAGTATCCGTGCCTCAAATGCTGACACAGCATTGCTCAAAATGCGGCATTTTGTCCAATAGGTAATTGCAATCAACATTCGATAATCCATCGATTTTGCTGATTGCAAGGAGGGTGATGGGAATATTCGGGAGAGACGCGGCGAAAAATTGTTATGATTCAGTGATAAAATCCAGAAGGCTGGAGCTGAATCGACTGGCGGGAAGATTGTATTTGTAATACGAATGACAAATACCCTCATCGGAAATCATGCAGGGGCCGACCGGGTTCTGCGGTGTGCAGGCCAGACCGAAGGCCGGGCAATCCGGTGGCAGGCCGCGCCCGGAGATAATGGCATTGCACAGGCACATGCAGGACTCGAGCCCTTCTTCGAAGCGGACATTGAATCTTTTGGTGGCATCGAAAAGTGACAGCTCATCGCGGATGACGAAGCCGCTACGTTCAATCGTCCCCAAACCACGCCAATCGGTATCGACGGCAAAAAAGACCTCGGAGACCATTCTCCTCGCCTTGCGATTTTCGGTGGAGGAATAGGTAAAGGCCGAATGATCGTCGACAAGCGACTCACCGTTTCTGATCTGCTTCACCAGACTGAGGATTCCCTCAAGAATATCAATCACCTTAAAACCGGCTATATAGCAGGAAAGATGATGTTTTTTGGCCAATTGAGTATAGGCCTTGGTATCGGAAATGGTATTGATATGGTCGGAACAGAGCAGACCGCGAATATTCAGGTCCGGGTCGAGCATCAACAGATCGATGGTCGGCGGCAATAAGCGGATAGAGGGAATAACACAGAAATTTTCGATGCCGAGCCGCGCCGCTTCAAGAATGGTCTCGGCAACACTGGGGGCGGTTGCCTCAAAACCGACCGCCGGGTAGACCACTGTATACTCCGGCTCGCGGAGGGCAATATCCAAGGCATCCATGGGGGAGGAAATGACCTCGATCCTCGCCCCTTTTTTCCAGATGGTCGCCAGGGACTCTTTGCTGCCGGGGACGCGGATGAGATCCTCGCAGGCGGCGGTTATCACCATCGGCTGCGTGGCGATCTTAATGAAAGCGTCAATATGCCCGGTCGGCATAACACAGACACTGCAGCCCGGACCGGCGACCAGCTCAAGCATTGGCGGAAGTTTTTGGCGAAGACCGTGTTTGAGAATGACCCTGTTCTGGGTACCGCAAACGACCATCAGGCGCATGGTCCGGTCAACAAGCTTGTGCAGCTCTAGAAGCAGCGCTTGCTGTCGATCCTCATCCTTCATTTCTTCAACTGCATCCATTCGGTGCACCTTTTCAGACCGGATAAAACGGTCGACCGCCTTACCCGAGTCGAAAATTACTGAAACGGTAAAAAATCATTGCCTGTTCCTGACACTTTTTTACCGGTTCAGCAAAAATTACCATAACTCCTATTCAGACGCTTCAGCCTCGGCCTTCATAGCCTTGTAGCTTTCGCTGTCGATGACTTTTTCTCGTTCGATTTTTTCAATCTCCGCACGACTTACATGGAATTTCCCGCAAGCCGGACAGGTGCCGTCAAACTCATCGCCGACAGCGCGAGCTTTGAGTTCGTCAATGGTCATGTGTTCGAGTTTCCCGCATGATCCGCTGGGATTCTCAGCCCGAACCTGGGTTCTTCTGGTGTTTGGCATGGTAACCTCCTGCCTATTCGCCTCGTCGCCCACCGAGGAGAGCAACTAATAAAACTACACTGTTTATACTACATAATCAACAACTAGCTGACGATCTTATCGATTTCCGTCCCCTTTGCGTCAACGATGCTTACTGTAACCGGAATGCCGCCATCCAGGCGGTGAGTAGCGCAGGACATTCAGGGGTCGTAGGCACGAACGGCCATCTCCACCTGATTCAACAAGCCTTCATTGTACACCCCGTTCTTGATCAGGGTAGTCGCCGCCTGTTTGACACTCATATTCATCGGCGCGATGTTGTGGGTAGTGCCGACGATGAGGTTGGCCTTGGTGATGCAGCCATTTTCATCGGTGGTGTAGTCGTGGATGAGAGTGCCCCGTGGCGCCTCGACGATACCGACCCCTCGACCGGCCTTAGGCTCGACCTTGGCGCGCACCCGCGGATCGGTAATGCCTTCCCACTCCAGCAGTTCGATGGTCCGCTCGCAGGCGTATACCAGTTCGATCAACCGGGCATAATGATACAAGAGGGTCTGCTGCGCCGGGCGACCGAAAGAGGCCCGAAACGCCTCAAGGGCTGCCTGGGCTTTCGGAGTCGAGATCTTGTCGCAGACATTGATTCGCGCCAAAGTATTGGCTCGATAGATGCCCTTCGGAGCCGCCAGGTTCATATCAAAACCTTCGTTCCAGAACTTGGCATAGGGCATCTTCGAATAGCCCCAGGGCTCAACATGCTCGCCCAGGTACTGGGTGTAATCGCTCCCTTCGAAATCGACATAGCTGCCATCGGCCTTCATCATCCGCTGTTTGCCGTCGTACAACCGCAAAGACCCATCGGCGCGATCAACCGTACCGAGAAAACCGGTTTTGATGACCCCGAGGGCACCGATGACATCCATGTATTTGGCAAAGACATTGTTGATGGCAAAGTCGAGGGCAAAACAGGCAAAATCAAGGAGAGTACGGGTTCCGGCGAGCAGTTCCTGTCGCTCCGCCTCAACCATCGGCTTGGCGAAACCGCCGACCACGCCGGCAATCGGATGAATGGCCTTGCCGGCGAATTTATCGAGCATCATCTGCCCGAGCTGGCGCATTTTCACCACCTGGGTAGCCAGCTCCGGTGCCGCCTTGACGACACCGATAACATTGCGCACCGAGTAGTCGGCATCCGGTCCGAGGACGAAATCGGGCGCCGCCAGAAAGAAAAAGTGGAGGATCTTGTCATTGATATGGGCCATGACCTGGCACATCTCTCTGAGCTTATAGCCGGTCTCGGTGGGCGTTACCCCAAAGGCGCCATCGACCGCCTTGTTGGAGGCGAGATGGTGCATCCACGGGCAGATGCCGCAGATCCGGTTGACAATGCGCGGCACTTCCTCCGCCGGCCTGCCTTCGATGAATTTTTCAAAGCCGCGCAGTGACTGAATGTGCAGGAAGGCATCCTGGACATTGCCGTCATCGCCAAGATGTATGGCAATCTTGGCGTGCCCTTCGATCCGCGAAACCGGGGCAATATTTAAAACTTTTCCCATCTTAATCCTCCTTATCGGCCTGTTTTCTCATCGGCCGGAGTTGTCCGTGCGCTCCTGAAAACCGCAGCAACGAGCGACGATCAACCACTGATTTATAGTCAATACCGTTACTTGCAAGAGCATTCATCATATCGAGCAATTGATTGCCATCTTTTCGCACCGGGCCGAAGCAGCCCCGGCAGGGGACGCGAGCACTGATGCAGCTCGGCGCCCCACGCTTGGCGCAACCGGCGGCGGTTACCGGTCCCATGCACAGATAGCCTTGCTCCAGGAGACAGCGCATCTCATCGATCGGCGCCCCCGGGGTGAATTTGGCATTGGTGAGAAAACGTTTGACCTTTCCCACCTCGCCCTTGCCTTCCCTCTTGGTCGGGCAGGTATCGCAAACGCTCTTGCCGGGCAGAACCGGCGGCCGGCCTTCCAGTAAAGAGATAATCACCTCGGCAATCAACTCTGGATTAGGCGGGCAGCCGGGCAGCTGCATATCGATTTTCACCTTCTCGTCACAGGCATACACCCGATCAAGTGGCGCCGGCACCTCGATGGTGGGAATCTGCGCCCCCGGATCGGTGGTGACCGTCTTGAAAATACCCTCCCAACTCTCCTGGCGATTCTGGCCATTCATCAAGGCCGGAATGCCGCCGTGCGTTGCACAGGTGCCGAGAGCAATCAATACCTTGCACTTTTTGCGCATCTCCTCCAGCACTTCCAGATGCTCATGATTACTCACCCCGCCGGTGACAATGCCGACGACAGCCTCGGGGATCGTCAATGTCACCCCTTCGCCGCACTGGCCGAAGTACTTATGGTCCATCAGTACCGGGGCATGGACGATATCCAGGGCCTCGGTTATTATTGGAATGAGAGCTTCACCAATATTCAGGATGGCGATTTCGCACCCCGAACAGGATCCCAACCACTCCAAAGCAGTAGTTACACCCATCTCTTCCTCCTTTTATGCCACTGAGGCATCTTGACTGCTTACCGGCCCCAGTCTCTTGATCCGGGCAGTCATCTCGGTGACTGCCGCGACAAATTTGTCCGGTTCCGCCGAAGAAACCCAGGTGAGACTGAATCGTTCGGCCTCATAGCCAAAATCCTCCAACAGTTCAACAATCATGTCGGAGCGGGTCATTGCTTTATAATTACCATCCAGGTAATGACATTCGCCGAGGTGTCAGCCAAGCACCATGACCCCGTCGGCACCCTGGGATAGGGCATCCATGACGAATTCCGGATGGACCATTCCTGAACACATTACCCTGATAATCCGCACATTATGCGGATACTGCATCCGGGCGGTACCCGCGAGATCAGCTGCGGCGTAGGAGCACCAGTTGCAGCAGAAGGCAACAATTTTAGGCTCAAAACTCATGTGATCTACTCCTTATAAAGGTATATCGAGGCCCTGTCACACCGCCAAAGCGGCTTGAATCTGGGCACTGATTTGTTTCATGGTAAAGCCGGATACCAAAACACCCCGCTTCGGACACGTTCCCTGACACAAGCCGCAGCCCTTGCACTGGGCCTTGTTCACCGTGATCAACTTGCCGGCTGCCCGATCCGCCTCCGCCGCCCTTTCTATGAGGGTAATGGCATTATAGGGACAAACATCGACGCACAGGGCGCAGCCATCGCAGTAGTTCTCATCGACAGTCGCCTTGATGGCATCGAGGTTAACCTGGGTCTTCGACAACAGGGTCGCCGCCCTTGCCGAGGCGGCCAAGGCCTGAGCCACCGACTCCTCAACCGGTTTCGGATAATGGGCAAGACCAGCGACAAACATGCCGTCGGTCGAGAAATCGACGGGTTTCAGTTTGGCGTGTGCCTCCTGGAAGAAACCGTGGCCATCAACCGGCACCTTGTAGAGTTTGCCGAGATCGGCGGCATCCTCTTTTGGCCGGATTGCCGTGGCGAGAATGACCATATCGGCCTTGATCAACAGCGGCCGGTGGAGGACATGATCCCATACCTCGACATCAATGTCCGAACCGTTCTCGGTAACCTTCGGCTTGCCGTGCAGCTCGTAGTTGATAAAAATAACCCCGAGTTTACGCGCCTGCCGATAGAGCGCTTCCCGCTGGGCATAGGTCCGCATATCGCGATAGAGGATATAGACATTACGATCGGGGCTCTCTTTTTTCAGGGCCATGGCCGATTGTACGGAATGGGTGCAACAGACCTTGGAGCAGTACATGTGGTCACCTTCTCGCGATCCCACGCACTGGATAAAGACAAACCTTTTCGCCTGCTTGACATGCTTTTCCTTCAGCTCGAACAGCTTATCGAACTGCACCGAGGTTACCACCCTGGTGATGCTTTCGTAGTTATACTCGCTCGGGATATAGGCCTCTCCGCCGATGGCGACAATGCCGGCTCCGTGCTCGATAACCTTGGTACTGCCGTCTTTGCCGGTGATGGTTGAGCGGAAGTTGCCGACGAAGCCTTCCACTGCGGTCACCGTATGCTCCTTATGGATGATGATCCGGTCGTTCCAGATGACCTTGTCGATCAGTTTTGCGACCTGGGTCGGCACATGCTCACCCGACCAGGTGTGTTTGAGATTCAGGGCATTGCCGCCAAGAGTGTCGGATTTTTCCACCAAATGCACGCCAAAGCCTTGCTTGGCAAGATTAAGTGCGGCGGTCATACCGGCGACTCCGCCACCGATAACCAATCCCTTCTGGGTGATGGGCACGGCAATGGGTTTCAGAGAGTCGCCAAAGGTAACCTTGGCGGCAGCCATGCGCACCAGATCCTTGGCCTTGGCGGTTGCCGCCTCAGGATTTTTGCTATGCACCCATGAGTTGTGATTCCTGATGTTGGCCATCTCCACCAAATATTCGTTGAGGCCTGCTGCTTTCAAGGTCTCGCGGAAAAGCGGCTCATGGGTCCGCGGCGTACAGGCGGCGATGACAATCCGGTTGAGATTTTTTTCCTGTATCCGTTTGGCAATCATCTCCTGGGTATCCTGGGAACAGGAGAAGAGATTGCGTTCGACATAGACCACATCCGGCAGGGTGGCGGCATACTCCTCCACCGCCTTGACATCGACGACGCCGGCGATATTGGAACCGCAGTGACAAACAAACACTCCGATCCGCGGATCTTCCCGGGAGATATCCTTCTCCGCCGGGAAACTCGCTTCACTGGTCAGCTCGTATCTGGCGGGAGCCAAGAGATCGGCAACCGCTGCTGCGGCAGCCGATCCTTCCACGACCGATTGGGGAATATCCTTCGGTCCGGCGATCGCGCCGCAGGTAAAGATTCCTTCCCGCGAGGTTTGTACCGGGGCAAAGTCGGAGGTGGCGGCGAAATTATCGGCCGTCAGCTTGATATCGGCGGTGTGGGCAAGATCGAGCACATGCTTCGGAGTCTGCAGGCCGACGGACAGCACCACCATATCGAAAAACTCTTCGATCTGCCGGCCATGTTCATTGACATAGCGAAGACGCAGATCGCTGCTGGCACCATCGGTTTCGACGCCGTTCACCCGGCAACGGACAAAGCGCACCCCGGAATCCTCTTTGGCGCGTTCCAGGTATTGATCAAAATCCTTACCGTGAGTCCGCATATCCATATAGAAGATGGTGGTCTGCAGTCCGGGAACATGATCCTTGGCGATAACCGCCTCCTTGATCGCATACATGCAGCAGACCGAGGAGCAATAACCGTTGCCGCAAAGATTTTCATCGCGCGAACCGATACACTGGAGGAAGGCGACCTTGTTGACCGGTTTGCCGTCGGAGGGCCGAATCAAATGGCCTTCGGTCGGACCGGAAGCCGACAGATAACGCTCGAGCTGCAATGAGGTGATGACATTCTTATACACCCCATAGCCCCAGACCCCGGCTTCAGTCGGGTCATAGGTCTCAAAGCCGGGCGCCAGCACCACCGCCCCGACATTGATCTGATGCATCTTTTCCGTATCGTCAAAGTTTATCGCCCCGGCGTCACAGACCTTTTCGCAAAAGCCACAGGCACCCGGTTTCTGCAGACGGATACAGGAGTTGGGATCAATCTGGTATTTGAGCGGAACCGCCTGGGCGTATTTGACAAAGATCGCCTTGCGTTTGCCGGTTGCCGCATCGTATTCGCTGTCCACCTTCTTCGGACATTTCTCGGTGCAGGCGCCACAGGCAATGCATTTCGTCATGTCCACGTAACGTGGAGATTCTTTAACGGATACCGAAAAATTCCCGGCAACTCCGTCAATCTTTACGACCTCACTCAAGGTCATCAATTTTATATTTAAGTGCCGACCGCACTCGACCAATTTTGGCGCGATAATTCACATCGAGCAATCGTTGGTCGGAAAGGTCTTATCCAGTTGGGCCATGGCCCCGCCAATGGCGCCGGTCTTTTCAACCAGATACACATAGTATCCGGAATCGGCGAGATCGAGGGCAGCCTGCATTCCCGTAACTCCACCGCCGACAATCATTACCGACCCGACTTTCTTTGTGTCCAGCATGATAGGTGTCTCCTCTTGTTTATGTAGCAATATCCCTTAACTACCACAGGATATTGAGATTATTGCTTATTCGGTAAAATGAGGGAATCGGCGACGAGCTCCCAGATATACTTTACCTCAATGTCCAGATCATATTCCTTATTGAGGGACTTCATCAGCTGATCGCGGCAGTTATGGCAGGGAGCAATAACCAATTTCGCCCCGGATTCGGAAATCTGTCGGGCCTTGATCCGCCCATAAAAAACTCGTTCGTCGGAAAACGGCATAGCCCAGGCCCCGCCGCCGGCGCCACAGCAGTAGGCCCCTTTGCGGTTGGGATTCAGTTCGCGGACATCATCGCAGCAGGCCTTGGCAACGGCCCGTCCTTCTTCGAAATAGGCCTGGCCGAAGGCTTTGAGGGATTTACGTCCGTAGTTGCAGGGATCATGATAGGCTACGGCCATCTTATGAACTTCTTTATCGAGCTGGATCTTTCCTTCAGTGATATATTCAAGGAGCAGATCGAAAACGGTTACTATCTTGAATTCATTGAGTGCTTCGGGGTACCACCTGTTCAACCCGGACCGGGTTGCGAAATAGGCGTGGCCTCACTCAGGGAGGAGGAGAACCTTGCAGTTCAGCCTCCGCATGTTGTCGACGATCCGGCCGACCACGGTCTTCATTGCCTCATCGTCACCGGAGAACAGTCCCCAGTTGACTCCCTCCCAATATTCCGAGGAAATCGTCCACGATTCTCCGGCGGCATAGAAGATCTTCCACCACCACTTCATGTCGTCCGGTTCGCCGAAAGGTTCCTTCGAGTTTATCGTCACCAGAACCCGCGCCCCGTGCACATCGATGGGGGTCTTGAAACCGGGGCAGCTCTCCTCGGCCAGTTCCTGGCCAAGATCCTCGCAAAGAAAGACGAAGTCATCTTTCGGGATGCCCAGGTTGTTGCCGCGCTCAAGACACATGGTGACCCCCTTGTGGATGGGACCGGGAACCAAGGTCCGTTTGCGGGAACCACGAATCTTCCGCATCAGGGCGGTTATCTGAATATTGGCGGGACAGCTTTCCTCGCACTTGCCGCACATGGTACACTTCCAGGGCCAATTCGAGGCGACCAGTTCCTCGTCCATGCCGAGTACCGCCATGCGGACGATCTTTCGCGGATCAAGGCCGTCGATGCCGGAGATCGGGCAGGCACTGGCGCAGGTGCCGCAGGTGAGACAGGCATCCGCCCAGGCCGGATCGAGGGCGATCTGACTTTTTTGGCCATTGACCTCCATCGGGGCTACATCGCTCACCTCCAAGGCACCAAGAGCCTTCTCGCTGACATTATTGGCCGGGCCGACATGGGGTTCACGGCCAAACTTTTCGCAGAGTTTCTGGTAATCATGAAACTTCATAAGGTACTTACGGCCCGGACCTTCCTTGGCGGAAAGGGTGCCGGCATTGATCCAGTTCCTTATGGTGTTTCGATGAACCCCAAATTCTTCTGCAAGGTCGCTGACTTTAAATTCGTACATCATAAAAGGTCACCTCGTTTTGCTTCTGAAAGAAAGAATTTGTGAGAGTTTTTCGCACGTTGCTGTAACGGCTTCGGTCATGACGGGAGACAGCCCCGGAGCAATCTCCTCGGGAATAAATTTGATCTGGGCGGCAAGGATCTGCACCTTGATGCCGGTGTTGTCGGCAAGTTCCTGCAGCAGGTTGACCGTTGGAAACTGATGGAGGGAAAAATCGTGGATCTTTTTGGTCGGAATCTCGGCAGGCAAAATCTCAAAGACCTCCCCCGGCCGGCGACCTACGAAATCCACCGCATCGAGAACGATGATTTTCTCCGGTCGCCCCTCCTCCATCAGCAGATAGTCAAACAGGTATTCACGGACACCGGTTCCGGCGTCAATCGCCTGGATATCGGCCGGGAGATCATAGTGCTGCTGTAATTGATCGATAACGGCGGGACCAAAGCCGTCATCACCCATGATGAGGTTGCCGCAGCCGAAAATCATCGTATTCTTGTCATTTGGTCGCATTGTGCAAAAAGTGCCTCCAGTAATTTTTTTGGAACAAATAACACTCGGTAAAAAGAAGTGCAAGACGGTTTTTTCGATAAAAAGCACCACCGTTGGCATCGTTGCGAAACTATTAGCATATTAAGCACATTTATTTTTAAGGTTTTGTTAAAAAAAATTCATAGCTGCCACTATATCGTACAAAATCTCGACATAGTGAGACTTCCGGCCGATGGTGACAAGCGAACCACGATGGCATTGGGGTGGTCGGCTCAGCACCCATAAAGAGATTATTCTGCCTGTTTTTGGGGAGGAATTCGCAACGCGGGATATTTCCTTACCACACGGAAAAGGCACCGGAACAAGTCCGGTTTACTTAGGAGCCGTTAGGAAATAACTAGACCATTTATAACTATTTCCTTACGGCTCCTTATGCCGTTCCAGGCACGCCTTCGGCCATGTTATTTTTTACAACGGCTCAGTGTGGGGCGGTAGTTGCGGTTTTCAAAAGGAATGAACATGCACCCGCGATATCTCCGGATGCATGTTTGAAAGGATGGGGCTTCCTATAATGAATAGCCCTGCGGATTGTTCTTCTGCCAGTGCCAGCTATCCCGGCACATCTCCGCCAGGCCGTATCCGGCTTGCCAGCCAAGTTCCCGCAGAGCCTTGGTCGGATCGGCATAGCAGGCGGCAATGTCGCCAGGGCGGCGGTCGACAACGCGGTAGGGGATTTCCCGGCCGCAGGCCTCGGCAAAGGCGCGGACCATCTCAAGAACGCTGTAGCCCCTGCCGGTGCCGAGATTGTAGGCCACCACCCCGGGTCGCTGCGCCAGTTTATCAAGGGCTTTGACGTGGCCTGCGGCGAGATCGACAACGTGGATGTAGTCGCGCACCCCGGTGCCGTCCGGCGTCGGGTAATCGCTGCCAAAGACCGAAAGCTTGGTCAGCTTGCCGACGGCAACCTGGGTAATATAGGGCACGAGGTTATTGGGAATGCCGCCCGGGTCCTCGCCGATCCGGCCGCTTTTATGGGCGCCTACCGGATTGAAATAGCGCAGCAGGCAGACATTCCACTCGCCGTCGGCACGGTGCACATCGCGAAGAATCTCTTCGACCATGAGCTTAGTCCGACCGTAGGGGTTGGTACAGGAGAGGGGGAAATCCTCGGTGATCGGCACCGACGCCGGATCGCCGTAGACCGTTGCCGAAGAACTGAAGATGATGTTCTTGACACCGTGCTCAGCCATGGTCTCGCAGAGAATGAGGGTGCCGGTAATATTATTATTATAGTAGAGCAAGGGTTTCTCGACTGATTCGCCGACCGCCTTCTTACCGGCGAAGTGGATGACCGCGTCGATCTTCTCGCACTGAGCAAACACCCCGGCAAGAGCTGCCCTATCGAGCAGGTCCACCTCAAAAAAGGCGAGTTTTTTACCGGTCAGCTCCTCGACCCGGCGCAGGGACTCGCGGCTGGAATTCGACAGGTTATCAACCACCGTCACCTGATAGCCGCAGTCGAGAAGAGTAAGACAGGTATGACTGCCGATATAGCCCGCCCCGCCGGTTACAAGAATATGCATGTTTTCCTCATGGTCATGGATTGTTTTTTCTTACATTGCCTTATGCACATTGATTTCATCCAGCAACGCTTTTTCTACAAATGAATTGATCGACAGCTTTAGCTTTTTGGCAGTTACCGCAACATCCTTATGCAGTTCAGGAGATAATCGCAGATTAAATTTCCCGGAATAGGGTTTTTCCGGATTCACTCCATCTTGTTCGCACCACGACAGATAATCATCAATCGACTCCCTAAAGGCCATTTCAATCTCATCAACAGATTTTCCCTGAAAGGTGATAACATCCCGGGTATTAATTATATCCCCATGGAATATCTTTGCTTTATCATCATACTCAACTATTCCAATATACCCTTTATATTCCATCATCTTGTTACCCCCGCATTGGTTAAAAATCGTCGCATGGAAGTCACTGCGCCTTTATCTGTTTCCTTTTGTGGGTGAGGTCGATGAAAGACCTTAGAACATAGGCAGACGACATGCAAATCTTTTCCTATAGGCCGAAGGGGAAAGACCGGTATGCCTTTTAAAGAGTTTCCGGAAAGAACTAACGTCCGCATAGCCTGCCCGCACGGTGATTTCCTCAACGCTCTCGATACTTGTCTCCAACAGCTTTCGCGCCGTTTCGATGCGCAATCGCTGCAGGTATTCCAGGGGGCTGTCACCCGTCGCCTTCTTGAACCGGCGCATCAAGGTCCGTTCGCCGAGCCCGGCCTTTTTCGCCAGGTCGGCAATGCCTTGCAGTCGACCGGGATCTTCCTCAAGCCGGTTTTGAATGTGCAATACCGCCTGATCGCCATGTTTTTTGTTGAAAACCGATGCCTGATAAGGCGACTGCAGGCGGCGGGCAGGATCGATCAGGAGCATTTTCGACAGCAGGGCTGCAAGTTCCGGGGAGCCGAAACGGGCAGTCAGGTAGAGGGCAAGATCCAGATAGGCAGAAACGCCGCCCGCGGTAATGCAATCCCCTTCATCGACGAGCATTTTCTCCCGCTTTAAAATGACCTGGGGAAAACGTTTGGCAAAGCTGTCGGCAAGATTCCAGTGGGTGGTTGCCGTTCTGCCGTTCAGACGCCCGGTTTCGGCAATCAGAAAAGATCCGGCGCAGGCCGAACAGAGACAGGCTCCCATCCTTCCCTGGTGGTCCAACCAGTTGATTGTCTCCCGGTCGGCGAGGATTGCCGCCAGATCCCCGAAAATGACCGGCACGAGTACGATATCATAAACGGTGGCCGCGGCAAAGGTGGCCCCGAGTGGAATGGGCATGCCGTTAAAAGCACGGATTTCTCGGCCATCCGGGCCAACAATTATCGGGTGAAATAACGGACTCCCCGGCTGTTCTGCCAATTGCTCCGCCTGGCCTGCGGCAACCGAAAAAACATCAAAAGGGCCGGTAAGACTTGAATACATGCAGTTCTGCACGGCAAGCAGGGCAACGTTGAACATACTCCCTCCAGAGAAAAAGATCGGTGAATCCCCCATTGTCCGATATCACCTCTTTTTTGTCAATACCGCCACTTGGCTGAGCGCGAAAAGCTGATATGGTAGTCTGAGAGTAACAATGCAAACAGTCGAAGCTGGTGTTATGTGCACAAAGGAGAAAAAATGATGCGAGATCCAGAAAAAACTATCGGCAATATCATTGATAAAGTGACCGTCTCTATTGTCGGGTCTGTAGACGAAAATGACTTCCCTAACGCAAAAGCCATGCTCCCTCCGCGCCGACGGGAAGGCATAAAATACCTCTATTTTACGACCAATACATCCTCGATGCGGGTAAAACAATACGCTAACAACCCGAAAGCCTGCGTATATTTTTTTAATCAACGGTTTTTTAAAGGCGTTATGCTCAAGGGAACAATGGAAGTATTACAGGATCACATATCAAAGGAAATGATATGGAAAGACGGCGACGAAATGTATTATCCCAAAGGCGTAACAGATCCGGATTATTGCGTGCTCAAATTTACTGCTCAAAGCGCCAGATATTACAGCGATTTTAAATCGGAAAATTTTGAAATCAAATAACGCCACATAATCTTTCGAGATACCGACAACATGCAAAAAGAGGAACCTATGAAAATCCAACTGATCCGTAATGCCACAATGAAAATTACCTATGCGGGACGAACCCTTCTCACCGATCCGATGCTGTCGACAGTCGGAGCCTTCCGATCCTTTGCCGGGATTGCCGCCAATCCGACAGTTGAACTGCCGGTGGCTATCGAAAAGATCCTCGAAGGTGTGGAAATGACCGTCATCAGCCACTTGCATCCCGATCATTTCGACGAGGCCGCCGTTCTCAACCTCCCCAAGGATATGCCGATCTTCTGCCAGCCGGAGGACACGGTCGTTTTGCAGGAGAAAGGTTTTGCACGGGTCACCGCCGCCCACTCATCTTGCCTATGGGAGGGGATTTCCCTCACCCGAACCGGCGGCAAACACGGCAGCGGTAAAATCCTTGAGCGCCTTGGCAATATCTCCGGGTTTGTTCTCCAAGCCGCCGGCGAACCAACCATCTACTGGGTCGGCGACAGCATCTGGTGCGAGGAGGTAGCGGAGGCGATTAAGATGCATAAACCGGACATTATTATTACCCATTCGGGCGGAGCAATCCTTCCCGGTTTTGCTCCGATCATCATGGATGCAGAGCAGACTCTCACTGCATTTAATGCCGGCGCGGATGCCGTGGTTGTCGCCGTGCACATGGAGGCACTCGATCACTGTACGGTCAGCCGCATAATGCTCCGTAAGGCCGCGGACAGCGCCGGCATAGCACCATCGCGGTTATTAATCCCCGAAAATGGCGAAACTCTGTCGTTGTAATGCTCGCGTGGTTTTTAACCATGACGGAGCCCGAATACGTAGAATCTACGTTGTTTGTTTTCCTTCAGTAGCGTATTACAAAATGTAGTGAAAAAAAGGATGGGCTACAAGCAGAAACCAATGGAAACTCTTGAAGAGAAAATTGCCCGTGTAGTGAAGGAGGAGGTGACCGTCGTGCCATACGATCCTCTCTGGCCGAAGGTTTTTGAACAGGAACGGCTTCATCTGCTGTCCTGCCTGCCTGCTCATTTAATCAAGAGAATTGAGCATTTTGGCAGCACAGCTGTTCCTGGGCTGTCGGCAAAGCCTATTGTGGACATTTTGGTCGAGGTAACGAGCCTCGACAAGACTAGGGAGATAATTGCACCGCTTCTCGAAGCACAAGGGTATGACTATTTTTGGCGTCCGTCATGGGGAGATGATACGCCGCCATTCTATGCATGGTTTATCAAACGGGATAAGAACGGGAAGAGAACCCACCATCTTCACATGGTTGAGGCCGAATTCGAGCACTGGGACAGACTCCTCTTTCGAGACTACCTCATTGAACATCCAGATATCGCACGGAAATATGCCGACCTTAAAGAGAAACTCTTGGGCGTGCATCTGGGTGATCGGGTGGATTACACGCGGGCAAAGAGTGACTTCATCGAGAAAATTACCGAGAAGGCAATCCGTTACTACAGAAACACCCAACCATTAAATTCATCTGATTAAACAGTTCGCCGGCAACGATATTTTTACAAAGTACTCGTTGCAGAAACCACCGAAAGGTCAGGCTTCCAAGATGACGAACTGTGTTATGCAGTCTTTTTTTCTTCCTTGCCTTCGAGCTGAGCTACATTGGCGTCCTTGGTTTCGTCCTTTAAGTCCTTAATCCCCGCCTTAAAAGACTTAATGCCCTTCGCAAGGCCCTCACCGAGTTCCGGCAGTTTGCCCGGGCCAAAGATAATCAGCACGATACCCAGGATAACGATCAAATGCATAGGTTGGAAAATTCCAGAAAACATGGGCGGTTCCCCTTTGGTGTGTAGTGTGAAGATGGTTTTGCCGTAATACGTCACTCTCAATTTGAGAGTTTATTGTAATGCTAAAGAGGGAGAAAAGTCAATAGCCATCATACCAAATGCATTGTAGAAGGTGTCCCTGTTTTGACCTTCGATATTCTCTTCCCGTGACGAACCTCTTGCACGAATAAAAAAACGGATTAACGTTTGTCGCTAGAAATTCGGTATGAAAGGTCATTGATCGTGTCCTTTCGGCAAGCCTGCCATGACGCCAAAAAATTGATCTGCTACAATCGGTACCCTTCTTATAACCAATGGAGGATTACCGATGGATCAATCACCAGCATTTCCCCCCGCGACACT